>Ga0209721_1000003_pt1 | contig 443880 bp, 285 predicted proteins | sample TshhotsprinmetaG_FD_184139 | JGI IMG/M metagenome (GOLD analysis project Ga0209721, IMG submission 184139) | Hot spring microbial communities from South Africa to study Microbial Dark Matter (Phase II) - Tshipise hot spring metaG (SPAdes)... | ecosystem: Environmental > Aquatic > Thermal...
GGCTCGGGTCCGGGGCAACACAGCAGATGCGGGAGCCGCCGCCAATACCGGAACCAGCGGCGGTAATGTCCTGCTTGACGACTTGGTCTTCCAACTTTCCGGGCCACGGGGCACGGAAGTGTTTAGATTCGAGGCCGGCGCATCGGTCAACCAAGTGGTGCAGGCGATTAACCTGCTCAGCGACTCAACCGGGGTGGTCGCGACGCAATCGGCCGGCCTGATGACCTTGCAGTCCATCGACTACGGCTCAAAGGCGTCCATTAGTATAGATGTCATCCGCGAAGGTGCCGACGGACAATTTGATACAGCGGTAGCTACGAAGCGAACAACGGGCAACGATATTGTTGCCACGGTCAACGGTGTGATGGCTCAAGGCGATGGCAACACTTTCTCTGTAAACACCAGCACTTTGGACATGACCGTTACGGTCAGGGCCGGATCTAGAAGCGACTTTTCGTTCACCATCACTGGTGGTGGCACATTGTTCCAGTTGGGTCCCGAAGTCATCACCGCACAGCAAGCCCGTTTAGGAATTGCAGCCGTAAACACCGCATCGCTACGCGGCAAGACCGGCCGCTTGTATGAGCTGGCTTCAGGTCAAGCGGCAGCGTTGGCCACCAATCCGAGCCGTGCCGCACAAATCGTTGATGAGGCGATCACAAAGATCGCCTCTCTCCGCGGTCGGTTAGGTGCCTTCCAAAGAAGCACCATTGAAAAGAATATACAGTCTCTAGGAGACACGGTGGAGCGACTGACTGATGCGGAAAGTTCAATCCGCGATGCCGACTTTGCCGCAGAAACGGCGGCTCTAACCCGCGCGCAAATCCTCGTGCAATCAGGCACCACCGTGCTTGCAATCGCCAACACGCAACCGCAAAGTGTGTTGGCCTTGCTCGGCCGGTAATAAATCTCGAGGATTCGGACTCTCAACTAGCACTTTAGCCCGCAAATCCCCACGACTGCCGCACCGGCCCACTCAGCTTATCGGTTGGGTGGGCCGGTGGGTTTTTTTGCTCGGAGGCTCCACTTGCGTATTGTTGCTCCGGCACGAGACACAACTTTAATCGGTTTCTGACAAAATGGCCAACCGCGCCCGATTTCTCCATTACCCACGAGCCGGGACGATCATCACGGGGCAGTGGCAGAGAGTCGGTCTTGCCCCTTTGCACGCTTAAGCTCGCGCAAAATGCCCTTCCATAAACCGGACCACGCTCAGGTAAGGTCGCCCAAGCTGCTAACGATAGGCCGCCGACTTGCGACGTCCTCGGGGGAATTTGCACGCCGCCATTACGCCCGGGATCCGCAGCACCTTTGTGCAGAAAGGTGCTTTGACAGGCAAAAAGGTTGGCGTCGAAAGCGTGGGGGGACCAAATTCAACTCACTTATCTTCGGCCTTATTCGGCGATTTTCATTTTTCGGCATCGGTGCCTGAGAAGCAGACTATTGCCAACCACCGACACGCTACTGGCCGCCATGGCCGCCGCCGCTGCGCCGGGCGGCAAGATGACCCCGAACGCGGGAAATAGAACGCCTGCTGCCATTGGAATCAGCAGCACGTTATACGCCAGGGCCCAAAAGAGGTTCTGCCGAATCGTCGTCATGGTTTTGCGGCTCAAAAGGATTGTTTGGGGCACTAGCCTAAGGTCTTGTCGCATGAGGACCACGTCCGCAGATTCGATGGCCACATCGGCGCCAGAGGCCATGGCGATTCCTAACTCAGCGGCGGCAAGAGCAGGGGCATCATTAATCCCATCCCCAACCATGGCTACCTTATGCCCGCGGGACTGAAGCTGGCGTACGATTTCGTGTTTCTTCTCGGGTAAGACCTCGGCCGCCACCTTTTCAATCCCCACCTGATTGGCGACCACTTGCACAGAAAGCTGGTTATCGCCGGAAACCAAATGAACTTCAAGTCCGAGCTTCTGAAGCGCCGCCACCGCTTCCGAACTATAGGGCGCCGGAGGATCGGCCAAAGCAATGACCCCCAGCCGCCTGCCGTTCAATGCCACCCAAAGAGGTGTCTGTCCGGCACGCCGCATCTGCCGGACGGTTTCGCGCTGGGGGTCTAGATCGATCCATGCCTCGCGCAAGAGCCGCTCGTTGCCGACCAAGATAATATCCCGATCCATCCGTGCCCGCACACCACGTCCCGGCAACACCTCTACATCCTCCCCGGGCGGAACTGTCAAGCCTCTTTCCTCGGCCAACTCCACGATTGCACCAGCCAGCGGGTGTTTGACCAATCGCTCTGCTGCCGCAGCGGTGGCCAGCAGTAATTCCTCTGATACTCCCGGCGCCGGTTCCAGAACGACCACCTGCGGTTTGCCCCGCGTAATGGTGCCTGTCTTATCGAAGACAACCGCCGAGAGCTTGCCGGCTATTTCCAGCACCTCCCCGCCTTTAACCAAAATACCCCGATGTGCTGCAAGACCGGTGCCCACCATGACCGCGGTTGGCGTAGCCAAACCCAGGGCGCAAGGACACGCAACCACAAGAACTGCTACCAGACTCGAGACAGCGCCGGCCCCGTCCCCCGTCAATACAAACCAAATCAGAAAGCTCAGGACGGCAATCGCAAGGACTAAGGGAACGAAATACCCTACAAGGCGATCGGCTAATTTACCAATCTGCGGCTTGCTTTGCTGGGCTTTTCTCACAAGGGCAATGACCCCTGCCAAAGCTGTTTCCTCAGAGGTTCTGAGCACCTCTGCTCGAAGGGCGCCCGCACCGCAGTTCAAGGTGCCTGCCAAAATAAGATCTCCCGGCCCAACTTCCACCGGAACTGCTTCACCGGTTAACCATGATTGATCCAGCGCCGATTGGCCCGTCATAACTCGACCGTCCAACGGCACCTTCTCTCCAGGAGGAACAAGGATGACTTCTCCCACCTTAACCGCCTGGACCGGCAGCAAGCGAACCTTATCTCCCTCCACGACCCGGGCGTGAATGGGCGCAAGCTCTAACAAACGGAGAATTGCACTCGCCGCCTTGGCCCGGGAACGCACTTCCAGGAATTTACCCACGCTGACGAAGGTTATGATCATCGCTGCGTCGGCGAAAAACGAGCTGCCGCACGAGCCTCCATGCGAAATCAGCCATTGACTTGCGATCAGACCCATTTGCTGGGCCCACTCGACGCAGCCCGCGAAGAACGCGGTCAGGGTGCCGAGCGCGATCAAGGAATCCATGTTGACCGCTCCACGCCGGAGCTGGGTCCATGCGCCTCTGAGAAACGGCCATCCCGAAAACCATTGAACAGGAATTGCGAGGGAAAGCTGCACCAAACCGGCTACCAACGACAGATAGGGGAATAGATAGGTGAGAGCAAGGAGCGGTACTGTTAGACAAAGGGCGACCAAAAAGCGGATCAACCACTCTTTCGCCTGGCGATACTGGGAGTCGCTCGCTTGATCTGCGCCTGCCGCAACGTCTATTTTCTTGGCCTGATAACCGGCATTTTCAATTGCCCGAATCAACTCTTCAGTGCTCGGTTTCCCCCCTTCGGTTTCGACAATTGCCTGTCCAGTGACTAGATCCACATGCGAGGCGCGAACGCCGCATTCAGCCAGCAAAGCATTCTCCAACCGACGGACGCAGCCGGCGCAGTGCATCCCTTCGACTTGAAGGATCACACAAGCCGGGTGCGTTTTTCTCTCTTCCGCCTTGGCGGATGTATCAGTCTGAGCCTCAGTCTGAGCCATATAAAGACCTGTAAAGACGTCAAAGCGAAATTTTCGATCGGCTATGCCCGTGGTACTTTTTTCAGTATTTCTTGACATATTCTGTTCGCGCTCACCCAGCTTGGTGGGCACTATTGAACCACTACGGATGCCACTTGCATGCCAAAAAGCAGCGCGCAAATAGTAACCCTATCAGGATAGTCCTCATTAGGTCAGGGAAGCCGGGGAGTTTTAAATCAAAACGTGATCCCACTGACCAGTCGAAGACGGCCAACCCGCTAATCCTCAAACATTTTAGCAGTGGTGCCTTGGGACGGCTCAGCCTCTTACGTTCTGCTGTCGTCCTACTCTAAAGCTTCACTAAATTTGCTTGATTGATGCTATTTGCTTAATTGATGCTGCACATCGAGAGACAAGTAAAACCGCAAAGCCTTTTGCGTATAAGCCGCCGATATCGGCACGCGGGCTTGCCGGCCCACGACGGAACCTGGGGGTAAACCGCCGCGTTACCCGCAAGCCCTCTTCACCCTCACCCCGGTGATGCCGTTTTAAGGAGAACGCCCGTCGAACGACAGCCTCAAACGAGCGAGTGAGCGAAACCTGTCTCGCGCCCATAGTTTACTCCGTATCGGCAGCCTTCAAAAAAGCTATTGTCCATGATTTAAGTAAACTACGGTCGCCGATACTAGTGCACTTTGTAGCCGATTTAAAATCGCGGTCGGAAAGCCGCTTAATTTTTGAGCTTGCAAAGATTGGAAATAAAGGTTGGTTACCGTTGAAAGGTTATCCCCAGAACCTCACAACGAGAAGGGGAACTTCCCGCTGCTCGCCAAACGAGAATGCTCGCGAAACGAGAAGTAGTTGCGAACAGTATAAATCCTCCAAGGCCAAACATTACAAACTATGTGATTAAAAATCTGCGTTTGATTGAATTTTCATCCTTCCTTTTGGGATGATCTTATTCACGAGGTTATTGCAGGAATGTTTATCTTTTTCACGATTTTTTTTGGATCCGCAGCCGAAGTGACCTTGTGCGCATCATGATGCGAAGCAAGCTTCAACCACCAAATTTTGAGGTTTAAGGCAAAGATCTCAACCGAGCCAAATAGGGCAAACCTGATCACTTCGATGGTGTTCTGGAAGCTGCCCCGGGGCACCTTTCTCCCCGGAAAAGCCCAATGCACTTGTTTCGGCTAGGGGCAAACCAACTTCAACTTTAATCGGGAAACCGACCTAGGTTGCTCGCTCCCAAGGCCGTATAATCCGGCTCGCACGGAAGTCGGGTTACTGCACGCGCTCATCATTTAGCTTTAACGAATTCGGTTTAGCCCCGATGCCCGGACAAGGATGTCCGTCGCCGCGTTTCCGCAGCCCTTCCTCCCGCTTTTCGACGCGGGGTGCTCTCCTTTTGATGTCATTCCTTGGCCTTTATGGGGGTACGGCCTTCAGAGTTCAGGCTGAGCCCGTCGGGACTTTCTCCCATCCTACCTTTAGCAATGGGATCCACGGCAGCAATCTGAATTTGCATTTTCGCATCACTTGGGGCGGCGGTGAGCCGCGGAAATGGCGCGCCATCATTACATTAAGTGAAGGAAAAGTACTCAGATTTCAAAACCTCGGGATGGACCCTGACGAGCCCGGCTCTGTTTGGATCCAGCAAGGTGCGGGAGGGTTGCCACGCGACTCACTCTGGGAGGGACTCATTGGAGCCAATTCATCAATGGTAGTCGTTCGGCCTCCATCCCCTCGGACCTACCAAGGGCTGGATGTTTTAGTCGAAGGTCCGCCCGATGCCTCGCTGCTCTTAGTTTTTTGGACAGATGATCCCCCTCAAAAACGTCGCTGGGTAACCATTCCCCTAAACGAGATCTCTCATCGGGAGTTGACGGTAGACCTCGACGAAAGCGGAAACCGCCTTTTCGTGCACCGGCGTGAGGATGATACCCTTCGGGTGGATCCTGAGAGGCAAGTTCTCCTTTTTTCGCCGGAAGAAACCATCAAATTTAACATCTACCTCAATATGCCCGGAGGCGTCACCGACCAAAGGCTAAGGCTCCAAGCCCGTTTGGTGCGCTCCCGGGAGAACACAGAGCTTTGGACGACCGAAATTGACTGGCAACCCACCGCGCAACCCCGTGTGCCACTAGAATTGTCGGCTCCAAAGGAAGAGGGTGTCTACGAGTTAAAAGTTTCAATCTCAAGTTCTCCCCGTCTTCCGTTGCCGAATTTGGTATCTCTACCCGGCTGGGGAAGTATCCGCAGCCTACCGGAACTGCCGGAACCGGCCTGGAGCAAGCCAAAAATCGCGGAACGAACAATTCAGTTGACGGTCGTTAGGCCGGATCGCCCGCCAATGATGGTTTCCTCCGCAAGTTGGCGACAAGTGGGTCAGATCGAGCCAGGAAGCACCAAATGGTGGGAAAAGTTGCCGGGGATTTCCCAACCGATTCGTCTCCTACATTTACTCCGGCCGCCTTTTGGTAGTGGGCAATCGCGATTGGTTCAATTGCAGAAGGTGCCGTGGACAGAACTGGAAGCCTCGGCCGGCTCAAGTGAACCGAGCTGGGAGGCTTACACCCTACCGGTCGATAAGGTCGGTAAACCGCACATCGTCGAGGTGGAGGTGACCAACACCTCGCCTCAAAGCGTAGCCATATGCATTTTGGAAGCGAACGGCGGCGGCGGTGTGTATCCGTTCGGATTAGATTCGGGCATTACCATAACGTCTGAATCCACGCGGTTCCGGCTTCCCGGGGAGTCTGTCTGGCATCGACTCGTCTTCTGGCCCCGGACAAAAGAGCCGATTCTATTAGTCTCGAACCTGCATTCTATCCACCCGGCACGTTTGGGCCGGATTCGCGTACTAGCTGGTCCGGACCACCTCACGCCGGCAGATGCAACTCCGCCGGAAGCGGGCTCACGGCTTTTTGCGGCGTATTTTCATCGCCCACTTTTCCCCGAGCTTTTTGGGGCCACCCAAGTTCCACTAGGTAAAAGCCGCATGGGGGCCGATGATTGGCATACCTTCTATGAGGGTGGAAGGCGCCTGATTGAATATCTTGCTTATGCAGGCTACGGAGGAGTAATGCTCACCGTTTTGGCTGAGGGGAGCACGATCTATCCAAGTCAGTTATTAGAACCCACGCCGCGCCATGAGTCCGGGGCTCTGATCGAGGCCGGGCTGGATCCCATCCGCAAAGATGTTTTAGAGCTTCTTTTCCGTTTATTTGATCGAGAGAATCTAAAACTGATTCCCGCCCTAGAATTTGCAACACCATTGCCGGAATTGGAGCGGATTATCCGGGAAGATCCCTTTCAGCTCGATTACCTTCGCTTGATCGACGAAACAGGGTGCCCCTTGGTGGAGAAAGCTCGGAGCTCAGGCGGACTCGGCCCGTATTACAACATCCTCGAGCCACGCGTTCAAGCCGCCGTAGAAGCGGTGATTGTTGAACTTGTGAGCCGTTACGGCCATCACCCCTCCTTTGGGGGGATAGCCGTTCACTTGAGCCCCAGCAATTTCACCCAGTTTCCCAAGCCGTTATGTCCGCTGGACGATTTGACCGTTGCGCGATTTCAACGCGAGACCGGTCTTGTGCTGCCGGGTTCCGGGCCAGAGCGATTTGCCGCTCGGGCCCAGTGGTTAAGGGAATCCGGAATGGAAAAGTGGCTCGCATGGCGCGCCCAGCTATTGGCCGGATTTTATCGGCGGCTGAGCTATCACGTGACTCAAGCCAACCCTCAAGCCCGGCTATACCTCGCCGGCTATGACATTTTCGGAAGCCCGGATCTCCGGGAGATTCTACGGCCACGGCTACCGCACCGATCCAGCATCGGGGAGGCCCTCCTCGGTGCCGGGTTTGATTTACGACTCTATGAAGATGCACAGCAAATTGTTTTCCTTCGTCCCCACCGATACGAGGCCAACCTTGATTCCCGCGAGGTTCCGTCGCCCGAAATCGCCCATAACACGGATTGGGAACGGTTGAGCGAGTCCCGGGTCTATAGCGGCGTCTTGAACTTTCAAAGTCCGAGCCATTTTCGGTTGGACAGTTTTGCTGAGCAATGCCCGATTCAGCCTTGCTATTTTTGGGCTTCAGCTCAATTGGTCCCAGCAGGTTTCTACAATCGAAAACGAATTGCAGAGGCTTTGGCTTATTCGGACGCACTGTGGGTTTTTGACGGGGGTCCCATGCTGACCGTCGGGCAGGAAGAAAGTATCCAAAGGTATTGCAGGGTTTACCGCCGGTTACCCACGGTCCGTTTCAATAGGGTGACGGATTCTCTCGGACAAGATCCCGTTCAGCCTCTAGTGGTGCGATATGCCGCGGTGCAAGAGTACGCGTATATTTACGCCGTCAACCTTTCACCGATTTCGCTCGCGGCCGTGATCCAACTGGTAGGGCCGGAAGATGCGGTGGCCTTAGATCTTGCCTCAGGCCGCACCATTGAGCTAGCGTCTCAGGGAGGTATGTTCCAGTGGACCATAAACATTGACGCCTACGATGTCGCCGCCATCAAGGTGCGCGGTCCGGAAACGCGGATCATTTCGGCGCAGATTCGCTGGAATGAGTCGGAGTACGAGGTTTTAGCTAAGGAAATCGTTGCTCTCTCACAAAGGCTTGCGGTTCTGCGTAATCCGCCGCTCTGGACGGCCCTTCAGAATCCCAGCTTTGAGCTGTCCCCCCAAGAGGGGGAGGCCGTGCCCGGTTGGTTTCTGCTCACCCCAGGGGCCAAAATCCAGCTTGACTCGCAGATAAGCCGGCAGGGAAAGCAAAGTCTTCGCCTTCTCAGTGAGGATGGAACCGCCACCTTAGTCACGCATCCCTTTCCGCCACCAGAAACCGGAAGATTAGCAGTACGTGCCTTCATTCGCGCTTCGGCACCGATAAGCCCGGTACGGTTGGTCATTGAAGGAAAAAAGCACGAGGGGGAGGTCCTCACTTTAGGGGAGGTTCTCAATTCACGATTGGCCAATCAACCCTCGATGGTGTCGTCGGATTGGCAACCTTTCGGCGATTTGGAGATCCCAAATTTGCCGGCCGACCAGCTTAGTGTCATTCGGCTCAGGATAGACCTGATGGGACCCGGAGAGTTATGGCTCGACGATGTTCAACTGTGCCAGCTTAGCTTCAGCCGCACGGAGCTGATTGAGTTGATCAAACTCCTGGCTCCCGCTGAAGCAAGTTTGGCCCAGGGGCGGATTGGGACTTGCCTCCGGGTATTGGACAGCTATTGGGCGCGGTTCCTTCAAGCTTATGTTGAAGTCTCTGAGCCGATCATTGCTTCAACTGCGGGTCTGGGAACCACAAAAAACGCAGGACCCCACCACCAGCCGACCCCCAAATCATCCGATGGGGGTGGATGGTTCCGCCTTCGCGACTGGTTGCCGAAGCGTTTGCGGTTTTTCTGAAGGGTTTAATCATGCGGTTTTTCGAGAGGTTGGGAGGGTGCCGGTTTCAAACGGCGGTACCCACTCCCCTCGAATGCACAGCCCCATTGGCGCCGCACCCTCTGAAGCAGCGCTGGTAAGGAGTCTTCTCGAAGCGGTCCCCCGGGGAGGACTCCATTTTATTAACCTCGCTTTGCCGAAAAAACTGTATCGGCTTGGTGCAAAAATCTCATAAATCTTTACGTCCCCTGCAAAAGTTCCCTTCCGAATTTTCCTCTTTAAGTCCGAAAGTTCCCCGGGCTTTTCTTTTTCAAAAGTGAATCGATAAGCCGGAGGTTTGATGCTGCTGACTTACCGCCTCATTGACCGGTCATTTACGGTGACATCAACGGAACATAGATTCTGCTCTAACTTTGCTGCGGTCCTTGTGACTTAAACGTCAGGCAATGTCGGCGGCAGTTTCCGAGGTCGTTGAGACAACCGTGCGCCGAGCGTGCTTCACTCTCTCGGCGGTACACGGACTTCCCAAAGGCAGTGTCTCTATAAAAGCTTTTTGTAAGTAAGCCACTTCGAATAGCCGAACGATGCTGCTGAATACCTAAGCCATCCTCATTCGAGAAACTGCAAGTCGGCTCGCCTTTCAGGTCACGAGAAGGACCACGTCGGCTTGCAGACGGGGGGCCTGACCGGATTCTTTCACCTACCGGTACCATATGCCTCAAGGGCGAATGATCCTTGAAGTGCTTGCTGCTCAATCAAAAACTCCGGCAATCAAAGCTAATTATCCTTTTGGAACGATAGCTTTTGCCATTTTTGTCCCCACACTAAGATATTCTTAAAGATTCTTACGGTACTGGGTGGAGTCCGAAAAAGACCCCTTGGTAGAGGGGCCGACGGAAATTTCGTAGTTTCGGCTATTCCGAGTGTGAAACTGAGCGGATTTAAGGATTTCAAGGAGCTGTCAAGGCAAAAGTTAAAATCGCAGTAACGGGGAGGGTTTGGTTACGCTGTGCCTACTCGTCGACGCGAATGGGAAAAGCCATCTTCGACATGCGACGGTGTTTTCGATCGCACTCTCAGCGCAAGTTTAAATTCATGGGAGCGAGCTGCTCGAAAAGATCTCGGTGTCAGGTGCGATAACCCAAGAACTTAAAAATTGTAGGATTGAGTCTGTTAGCAACATTTGTCGGATTGATTTTGTTACAAGCACAAAGTTGTGGGCAAGTAGAATGGGACATGCTGCCGTAAAGAGTTTGCACGGTTTCGAACGATTTGCAATGCTTCCCAGCTTCATCTTTTGTGCCATCTTGCTAAGCTGGGCCGGATGGTCGGAGGGTCAGACGCTCGAGGAAACCCCTCGGCAAGCTTCTACCCCGGACCTTCAGGCAGATCGAAATCAAGTAGGCCGATACGAAAAGATCGAGTTTACGGTCCTCTGGGACCGGGAGTATCAAGACCCTTTCGATCCGCAGGAGGTGGATATTCACTTAAGGATCCAAACACCCTCCGGGCGGCGGATCGTCCTTCCGGCCTTTTGGTATCAGCCGTTTGAGCGGCGAATTTTCCCTGAGCAGAGGGGGCGAGTGGACTGGTTCTACCCCCGCGGTAAGCCCCGGTGGTGCGCTCGATTTGCCCCAAGTGAGGTGGGGGAATATGCGGCCGTGGCATGTGTCACGGACCGGCATGGAGAGGTTCATTCAGAAACACCGGTCCGCTTCCACTCGATTGCTTCGAAGCGCCGTGGTTTTTTGCGACAAGCTCGTTCGGAGCCCCGGCTGTTTGAAACGGATGACGGAAGTCCGTTTTTTGCCATCGGCCAGAATTTAGCATTCATTGGACTTCAGCAGTATTTTAGCGTGAAAAAGGCGGAGGAAACCTTTCGGATTCTGGCCGATCACCGGGCGAATTATCTGCGGATTTGGACTTGCTGCGAAGACTGGGCCCTGTGCATCGAGGGACGAAAAAGTGCTTGGGCAAGATCGTGGGACTGGCGGCCCCCTGTGGTTCCGATGCCCCCAGGTGATGGTTTCGTCGAAGGGCGAAAGTGTGTCACGCTGAAGGGAGTTGCCGGAAATCGGTTAACGGCTTCGCCATCGCATCCGATCGCGGTTCTGCCCGAGACAAACTACGTTTTTTCTGGAAAAGTGCGCTGTGCTGCTGGAACTTCGGTGGAAGTCGACCTGCCGGGGGTCGGCATTCGACCGCTCGCGCAGCCCGGCGGCAGCGAAAGTTGGAATGAATTCGCCTTTGAATTCCGAACGGGTGCTAAGCAATTTTGGCTTGAGCCGATTGTCTTCCACCTCGCGACAGACGGGCAAGCTTGGTTCGACCAATTATCGCTCAAAGAAGTGGGGAGCCAATTCGAGCTTTTGTGGGAGGCCGAGGTCAATCGCCCGAGTCGCGGCTTTTATAATCCTCCGGATTGCGCTATGCTCGATGTGCTGTTGGAGGCGGCGGAAAGGGAGGGGATTTACCTACAACTCTGTCTTCTCACGCGGGATTTGTATATGGATGATCTGAAAGAGCCCGAAAGCCCGGCATACGATCGAGCCATCGAGGATGCCAAACGGTTCTTTCGATATGCAGTAGCACGTTGGGGCTATTCCACAAGCGTGGCAGCCTGGGAATATTGGAATGAAATGAATCCGGGGCTTCCCACCGACCGGTTCTACACGGTTTTGGGCAACTACCTGAAAGAGATCGACCCCTATCAACACCTGCGCGCGACAAGTACTTGGGCTCCTTCAACGCGGGATTGGCAGCATCCTAGCCTCGACATCGCAGACATGCATTTCTATCTGCGGCCCAATGAGAAACGTCTTTCCGACGAAGTGGAAGCTGCGTTGGATCGCTCGTCATTCCTGCGGACGCACGCGCCAGGGAAGCCGGCCCTTCTTTCAGAATTTGGGCTGGCCACCGAAAAGTGGGGTTTGAGTAGCGATATGAAAGCGGATCGGCAGTTGATCCACTTCCATAACGCCCTCTGGGCCTCGTCGCTTTCGGGACTCTCGGGCACCGCGATGTTTTGGTGGTGGGAACAATTGGATCAATTGAATGCCTGCCGACACTATCGGCCGTTGGCGACATTCCTCGCCGATTTGCCGTGGGGAAGAGAGCCGCTTGAGAGCTTTCATGACACGATAGCCGATGGTCGCATCTGCTTGGTCGGACTTCGGGGCAGCTCCGGCGCTTGGTGCTGGCTGATCAATAAAGACGCCGTCTGGGTGGGGTCACTTCTCGCAGGAAAAGAGCTCAAGCCTGTGGCCGCGGCTCCCCTTCGATTGGAAATGCCGGGTGACCATCAATACGAAGTCGCCTGGTTCGATACGTGGGCAGGAAAGTGGCGAAGTCCACCACAAACCTTGCATTCAAGATCAAAAATACTTTTGCTTGAGGTTCCTCGCCTTGAGCGGGATATTGCCGTCAGAATACGCCTCGTGAGTCCATAGGTTCAAAATGTCGAAATCACCGAAGACTCAGTAACGCGGAAGCGCTGTTTTTGCGACCCCCGCGATTCGGACCACTAAGAACGCGTAACTGGGGGCGATAAGCTCGGCTTCTTAAATCGCATTTTAAATCAGAGTTATGCGCACGCAGCACTGAGCTTTAACGGGCAAGCTGCTTCCCGAGGCCAGAGAATTTTAATCTTCGTTCGAGTTATTTCTGCTTTTCGGAAGAGGATTGCGTGCCCGCCTCGAATAACACTTGCCTCCTGCCCGCTGGAAAAATTTTGGGTTTTGGCTTGTTGAGGGTAATAGGGACACAAGACCGGCTGGAGGATTGATGGGATGCTCCGGATGCATATTTGGCTTTTTCAATCCCACCGTACACGGAAGAGCATTGTGGCGCACTCCTACGTGATCCTTTTTCTCTTTGCGTTGTTTTTAGGTTGCTCGGTCCTTGAGCCCCTTATGGCCTGTCAAGATCAAGGCAGAGCCAGCACCCAAACCCCTCCATACCCGGCATTCGGATTGTCCGAGCTTAGGTTTGGGCAGGGGCTGGAGGTGCGGCAGAGTTTTTCGTGGTGTGGCTTCTGGTTGGTGTATGCCCACGATCCTCAGAATCTGCAACCCCGCAGTGCCGACAATGGCGGCTCACCCCCAGGAGCACCGACTTCTAAATCGGAGCTTCATCCTCAAATTGCCGTCATGAAGAATGGGAGAATCCTAATCGTGAGTGTGCCCGCCGGGAAATCGGTCTGCTGGGTTCTGAAAACCCACGGGGAAGTACCGCGCGGCCAACTTTTGCTCAAGGTGAGTCATTTTTGGGGAGGAGCAGCAAGACTCCAGGCACACTTCGCCGGCACTCAAAAGGATGTGAACAAAAGGGATATCTTGTTGCCGGGGCATGATGATAAGCCGAAAGAGTTCGTTGTGGAGACGAAAGGGGTAGGCTCGGCTGGGCCTCTTCTCATCATTTTGTTTGCACCGGAAGAAGCGGCGGCAATCCGGCTGGAAAATCCGCGATGGATTTTCGATAACGGTACTTCGGTCGATCTGGAATTGGTGCCGCCGGCTTCCCCCGAAGTTTTTCCTCCCCCGATTTTGCCGCCGTACCATCCGGCTATCGAGATGGCCCTTCTGGAATGGGATTGGCGTCTACAAGATGGAATCGGAACCCAACGCGAGCCGGTAGGTTTCAGCGAAGCGGTGTCGCGGCTTTTGGATCGGGTACAAGCGTTTCTAAGCGACTGGCAAACGGGCGGAAATCTCATTTCGTCATGGCAGCAAGAATTTGAAGAACTATGCCGGCAGTATGCGAGTTTCAGTAGCGAGGGGCAGGGAACCACCGAGCGGGATTGGGAAAAGCTTTGGAAAAAGGTGCATTTGTTCCGACGTCGTTTGATGCTGAATAACCCGCAGGTGAGTTTAGGCCCGGTCGCTTTCGTCAAGCAAGCCCCATCGGCATTTAGTCATCAGTTGACGCAATACTACGGTCGCGATGCTCGCCCGGGTGGTGGGATATTTGTGTTGGAAGCGCCCGGGCAATCAATGAAAAGCAGATCTCTTACGGAGTCGAAGCTTCCTGAAGGCAGCTATCAGCATCTAGACCTGGATTACGACGCGACGCGGTTGGTTTTTGCGTTTTGCGGGGTAGACCGTCCACCCCCGAACCGTGATGCACATCCCCATTGCTTTTATCACCTGTATGAAGTGCGGTTAGACGGCTCGGAACTTCGCCCGTTGACCGACGGACCTTACGACGATTTCGCCCCGAGATACCTACCCGACGGCAGCTTGATTTTTATTTCCACCCGACGGGGTGGGTTTCACCGCTGTGGCCGCGGACCGTGTCCGGTTTACACGTTAACACGGCGGGAAGTGGATGGCACCATTCGAGTAATTTCATTTCACGAGACTCACGAGTGGGATCCTGCCGTCTTGCCCGATGGCAGGGTGATTTACACGCGATGGGACTATGTGGATCGCCATGCCGTGCACTATCAGCACCTTTGGACCGCAAGACCCGATGGGAGCGATGTGCGAATTTTCTACGGCAACGGCACATTGAATCCCGTGGGAATCTGGGAAGCAGTACCTGTGCCGGGTAGCCGCAAAGTAATGGCTACGGCAGCCGCCCATCACGCCATGACGGCCGGATCGATCGTTTTGGTGGATATTACTCGGGGAATTGACGACCTCGCACCGTTGGAACGGCTTACGCCGGAAGTGCCTTTTGCGGAAAGCGAAACACCGGTAATTCGCGACGCTGGTGGTGTTTGGCATGCTCCGGTAGGCGTTCGCAAGCGCCCTCCAATTGGTGTGGACGCACGTCGGTGGCCGGGACATTGTTATCGAAGCCCCTATCCTTTCAATGAGAAGTGTTTTTTGGCGGCCTATAGCTACGACGCACTAATCGGCGAGCCGACAGCCAATCGCGCCAACATGTTCGGTCTTTATCTGGTAGACCGTTTTGGGAATCGGGAGCCGCTCTACCGGGATCTAAACATCAGTTCGCTGTGGCCTGTGGTAATTAGGCCCAGGCCGAGGCCGCCCGAAGTTCCCGCCGTATTTCGAGATTCGGAGCAGGCAGAACAATTATCGTCGACGCAAACTGCGTTCGAGCGGCGTGAGTCAACTGCTCCTCAACTACCCCAAGCTTCTGGTCTTTCAGGAGCGATGTGGTTAGCTCGGTATGCGGCTCCCCAAATTCCAAAGGAAGGTGGAGATTTCCCCTCGACTTTGGGTGAGAAACCAAGAGCTGAAGGGGTTTTCTTCCTTCGAAACGTTTATAATAGCTGGCCCTTGTTGCCGACGGTAAAGATCAATAAATTGCGAATTGTCCAAATACTTCCGAAGGCAACTCCCCACATCAACTCACCCCCGGTAGGTTTGGCGAATGCATCACCAGGCAAACAAGTTCTCGGTACGGTGCCAGTTGAGGAAGATGGGTCGGCGTGTTTTGTGGCGCCCGCCAGAATTCCCTTGGCTTTTCAAGCTTTGGATGAACGGGGGCAGGCGGTGCAGATCATGCGCAGCGTGACGTATCTTCAGCCCGGCGAGTTCTGTGGGTGTGTGGGCTGTCACGAACCGCGGAATATGGCTCCTCAAGGCGGCAACAGCTTACCTCTGGCATTGCAACGTCCTCCCTCTTTGATCCAGCCTGGTCCGCCGGGTTCAAAACCTTTCTCGTATCCCCGGTTGGTCCAGCCGATTTTGGACCGGCATTGTGTGATATGCCATGATGATCGGAAAACCGAAGGAAGCATCAACCTCGTCGGACGCCCGGAGGGACACTACACGGTCTCGTATCTGGCTTTGGCTCCGCGCGTGAAATTTTCCGTTTGGGATGGCCGGGGCGATTTCGTTCAGACAAATTGCGAACCTTATACACACCCGGATTTCTTCGGTGCCCGGGGTTCTCCTGTGATGAATTTGATTACGCAAGGGCATGGCGGTGTCATCTTGAGCCCGGACGAGTTCGAGGCCCTGGCTACCTGGATAGATTGTAACGCCCTGTTTTATGGCACTTTTGATCCTGACGATCAACGTCGGCAACAGCGTGGGGAAGAGATTCGCGGACCAAGCATTGAATAGTTTTCAGAACTCTTCGGGCGATTGGTGCGGCAATCCTTGGTGGCTTAACTTAAAGAAACTTAAGAGATGACGCTCGCGAACGATCACACCAATAACGATAACGCCGGTAAACTACGATGGCACGGGTAAAGGCGGGATTGAAAGCTTCTTCGGCTTGACGGCCCTGTAAACGAAGCTCAATTCCCGAGCGGAACGCTTTTTTGAACGCGAAAAATATCATCGGGGGGCAAGTTTCGCCAAATCAAGTGAATTTGCCCAATCGTGAAAGTCACGGGGCACCATTCTTGGGTAAGCTGACTGAGCAAGCGTGCCCGCTCGTTAGTCCCCTGAACCTGACCGACACTAAGGTGAGGCGTGAATTCTGAAGGGTGTTGCCTACGCTTAACCGTCAGACCCAGTGTCGTCACCAGTTGCCGGTAAAGGGCAACAATAGGCTCCTTCGGTCGAGGGGCCAACCAAATCGTGAATCGTTGGCGACCATGATCGAATGTCCGGAACTCCGCAAGGGTGACTTCGAAAGGAGAAGCATGCGCGCAGATAGGCCTTAGACGCTCGATGGCTTCGTCAAATCTGCTATGGTCCCAGAAAGGATACACGAGAGTGATGTGAGGCATCCATCGACGCATCTTGCGATCGTACTTTTGCCTGATCGCCTGGATCGCTGGCCAAGCTTCTTCCGGGGGAATCAAGACGATAGCACTTTGGTACGTGAGGAAGTCACGCTGAAACTTTGATCTGCTTTCCGCCATGGTGAAAGCTCGTCGTGCAAACTGCCGTAGCGGATCGAAAATAATTCCGAGCAGGCAGTTTAAAGCGTCGGCTCCAGGTGTGAAAATGGTTCAATGAAAATCTTAAAGACTCGAAGCTCTACCGCGTAAGGTTGACCAAGGCAGTTGCGAGGGCCGTCATCCCTTATAATCAACAAGCGCTGCGAACCCATGTGGATGCGGAGCCATTTCATTGTTTGCGACCGTAAATTCGAGGCTATACGCCGTGTAACTTCGGATGAGGGGTCCCAGGAAAACATTGATCGGAATTATTTCCATCTGACCTCGAGGGGGTGAGGTTGCGGCGATTAGTCCTTTGTGGCTCCGGTGAATTGTTCCCTCACCGATCGGCTTCGGCAACGGAAAAAAACCGATAGGAGGGTTTCCTTATGACAGGGCGCGAACGCATCTTTGCAGCCTTGGAACGTCGCATCCCCGATCGGGTTCCCCTGTTTGAATGCGTGATCGATACTCGCGTCATGCAAGCTCTGCTTCCGGGTTGCGATTATTTCCAGTTCAACGAATGGATCGGGCTGGACAACGTCTGCCAAAATCGGAGTAGTTGGAGTCGAGATAACGTAGAAATCATCGACGAAAAGCGGGGACTTTTTCGCGACAAGTGGGGAGTCATCCGCGCTTTTGGCCCGGAAAGCACACCGGCTCCGGTGGAAGGCCCTATCAAGACCCCGGAGGATTTGAAACGATATACGCCACCGGATCCAAATGCCGCCGACGTGCTCGGCGATATTCCGAAAATTGTCGCTCGCTACAAAGGGCAGAAGGCGATTAGTGCCATCTGCCGAGATGCGTTTTTCAATCCGGCTTTCTTGCGCGGCATGGAACAATTCTTGATGGACATGATCGAGCGACCGCGATTCGTCCACGAGCTCATTGAAGTCTGCCTAAGCCATGACATTCCCGCTATGGAGCGGATGGTGGCTGCCGGTGTCGAAGTTGTTGTCTTTGGGGATGATTACGCCGACAAAAACTCAACATTAATGTCGCCGAAGCACTTCCGCGAGTTTATTCTGCCGGGATTAAAGCGATGTGTGGATGCTGCCCATCGAGCTGGTGCGTATGTCATTAAACATACCGACGGCAATATCATGGGAATTATCGATCTTTTGGTCGAGACAGGTATCGACGCTCTCAACCCCTTGGAACCGCAAGCGGGAATGGATATTGGTTACGTCAAGGAGCATTACGGAGACCGGGTTTGCCTGGTGGGAAATATTGATTGTGGATATTTGCTGTCGGAAGCACCGGCGTCCATGGTTCGGGCGCTCACGCGGGAAACGATCCAAAAAGCAGCGCCGGGGGGCGGATTTATCTTGTCCAGCTCCAATAGCATCCACTCGTCGGTCAAGCCGGAAAATTACCTGGCCATGGTCGAAACCCTCCGTGAATGGGGTGAATATCCCCTCAAGTTTGAGTCCAATCAACCGATCAACTGCAACCTCGGTTCCCACGCGCAATAATTCGACAGATTTTGCTTGAGAGGCTTATATCTTCTTGTACCTTCTTGCCGATTCGTCGCGAAGCCGCGGCACGAACTGCCGGCAAAGCACAGGCAAGCTTTCCAAAACATCGTGAACTCGGCGCCCAAAAGATTCTTCTTTGCCTTAAAGTTTGTTGGAGAATCCCCCGACTCACGCCGATTCTCTAAAACTACGACGTAATTCTCATCTTTAAGAGGCGATTGAGTTCTCATCTTTAGAACAGCGCCTTATTTCTCAGCGGGAACACCTCGGTCAATAAACGGAGATCGCAAGATGCTTTCCCAACGGCAGGAGTCGGAAGCCGAGGGAATGAACGCGATTTTGAAGCCCCCACCACCTTATACGATTTCCACTGTTGAGGTGGCAACAATTTCATTTAGGGCTTTCAAATCAGCGGGTTCCAGCTCAATGTCGGCCGCTGCCGCGTTTTCCCCTACCTGCTCAGGCGTCCTTGCGCCGCAAAGGGCATGGGTCATTCCCGGTTGACTGATCGTCCAGGCGATGACCAGTTGAGCGAGGGATACCCCGTAGTTTTTCGCATACGGTTTAAGCTGATTGACCAAAAGTTGAATCCGCTGTCGATTCTCCACGCTAAATCGCGGTTTATTCCGTCGTTGGTCTCCGTCGGCAAATTGTCGATCCGGGCCCATTTTTTCTGTCAACAAGCCTTGGGCCAGCGGTGAATACGCCAGAACCGCGATGTTGTGGTTGCGGCAGAATTCCAGCAATCCGTTTTCCTCCATTTGCCGATCGAGCATGCTGAATTTTTCTTGATCAGAATCGACCGGCCCGACTCTTAGATACTGCTCCAGTTGTTCTACTGAGACATTGGAAACGCCGATGGCGCGGATCTTACCTTCCTCTTTCAGTTTCAGAAGAGCCGCCATCGTATCCTCGATTGGTGTGGTGGGGTCGGGCCAATGAGTTTGGTACAGGTCGATATAGTCGGTTTGCATGCGGCGGAGGCTTTGCTCCACTTCCCATCGAATGGATTCTGGGTGCAGGTAACGATAAAACTGGTACTTGGAAGCTTCCGAAGTGATTCCCTGTTCGTCAGCGTGAAAGAAGAACTGGCCCACTTGCCGGTGCCAAATGAGGCCACATTTCGTCGCAAGCACAACCTCTTGCCGGCGTCCTTTGATTGCTTTTCCTACGATTTCCTCGGACAATCCGTAGCCGTATGCGGGGGCTGTATCGATCAAATTCATGCCTAAATCGATCGCCCGTTGGATGGCCGCAATCGATTGTTTTTCCTCGGTGCCACCCCACATCCACCCACCGATTGCCCACGCACCTAGCCCGACGACCGACGCTTGAATCCCTGAATGTCCGAGGGGTCTACTGCGCATTTTCACCTCCTTCTTTAGATGCAACTCACCGAAGTCTCTTGTTGTCTTCTTTTCAGCTTATGCTTTCCCGCAGTAAATAAGCCACGTTTTGAGCCGAATTTGCAAGCCTTAAATCCGCCACCTGCCTTTGCTTGAATCCGGCATGTACCGCCGTACTTGCACGCGAAGTTCCACTCGCCTCTTACTTGAACTTGCTTAGAGAGATATCGCAAACCTAAGTAGGGCGGTTGTTCTTTCCCCTTTGCGCCCTCCAAGAATTTCTTCCTCGGCCAAGGGGCTATACCACAGGGAAATGGGGGCTATCGGACCAGCAAAATCAGCACTTAATTCTTAAAGCGAAGTGCATCTGGACCGCCGAAGTTTGCAATTTCTAAACCGAGAACGATTCTCAAGTTAATAATTTGATTCTCAAGTTAATAATTTTCGGACAATCTAGCCCAAAGACCCACCGATTAGGACCTCGCTTGATTTCCACCGACATGCCCCCCGTGCTCGGGAACGCAAGTCTTTATCGGCTGCGGTTAGGTGCTGGCGGTTTCTCAAAACTTTAGAAATTTATGAGGGACCTGTTAGTCCTATTCTGCTCAACCAACGTCAAATTGTCGCGTAACCAGTCAAACAGATTTTTAGCTTAACGGATCAGCAAGAAACCCGAAAGAAAACCCCTGCCGGAGGAAGGGGCCGCGGAAAGTTGCCATGAAAAACGCTACTGGCAAGCTCGTCTTTGGCCTGGGGCTTCGCTCGAGATCATCGACTGCTTCACCGTCCGGGCGATTCTAGGGCTTTTCGAAAGAAAACCAAAGCTGATAACGTTTGAATTTCTCTGATTGCCGGAATTTTGAACCACGGTGTATGGTCTTTCTCAAAGAACTGCTTTATATTTTTTCAGGAATACTGAGCAAAAAAAGTTTCGGTACGCACGCAGTTCTTTACCGGCCCAAGTTGCGGAAATGTATCGCGTCCTCAGTCAACACTTAGATACTGTACCCGCAAGAGTCGTATCAGCAGCAGGCTCAGGCACATACGACACCTGAAATAAGGAATGAGAGAATTCCGAGGGATTGTAGATTAAAGCTTTTTAATCGGAAAATAAACAAGGCAAACTTTCGAACCATTGCGGGTCTCTTGCCCCTTGGGACTGTATGCTTCGCAACTTTCGGCGAATTGGTTCCTGAACGACTCGTAAATTGCTTCGAGGATTCTTCGAGGATTGAGGTATCGATAAGCTGGCGGCTGAGATTCTGGCTCATTGGGTAAAGGCTGTTCAATCCGTCCCACTTTAGTTGAAAAGGAGCTCTCGACCATGAATTTTTCAACTCTTTCACGTCGGAAATTTTTGGCAGGTGCCGCCTCGCTGGTGGGAGCTGCAGTCGTGGGGCAGCGACCCGCGGACGCAGCGCGCGCCGTGTCCATTTCCTCGGGAAGTGATATCGTCACTTTGGGTAATACAGGCATCAAGACATCAGTCTTAGGTTTCGGTACCGGCACGAACGGCGGACGGCAACAACGCGAACTGGGAATGGATGGTTTTGCCCGGCTCCTGCGCTACGGTTACGAAAGAGGAGTCCGCTACATCGATACCGCCGACGCGTACATGACGCACCTCTATGTGCGAAATGCCATCCAAGGGTTGCCGCGAGAGGAACTTTTTATTCTGACTAAGACCCGCGCTCGACATCCGGAGGTGGCAAAGGCAGATATCGATCGGTTCCGCCGCGAGCTGAATGTGGAATACTTGGATGCCGTTTTACTCCACTGCATGCAAACAGGGGGTTGGCCCCAGGACATGCGGCCAGTTATCGACGTACTCCAGGAGGCTAAACAAAAGGGGCGGATTCGTGCTGTAGGCGTGTCTTGTCACGGCTATCCACCGCTAGTTTCCTCCGTGGATTGCGAGGGGATCGACATTCATCTCGTTCGCATCAACCCTTATCGCCTCCACATGGACGAGCATCACGATAAGGTCGCCGAAGAGATGAAGAAGATGTTCGAAAAAGGCCGCGGCGTTCTCGGCATGAAGATCTATGGAGAATCAGGCCTGGATTCTGCGGAGAAAAGGCTGGCTTCTTTGAAGCTAACCTTAGGGCTGGGTTGTGTGCATGCGTTCACAATCGGCTTCACGAAACCTGAGCAAATTGACGAAACTTTGGATCTGATTGCTCAGGCGGCTCAAGGTTAAGCGACCACCTCTGGGCATTCATTGTTCTGCACCGATTAGTCAAAACTACTTCGTATGATCCGCGGTGCCTTTTGAGATTTCATAGCTTGGCGGCAGCCGGGCCTCGGGTGAATCTTGGTTTGGGACCCCACGGAACTCGCCAAACCACCGCGCGAATCTAACCGTGTGGGCGGCGCAACAGCGAAACATTGGAGCCACAAAGTGTTGTGCGTCGCGAAACACGGAACGCAGAGATTTCGGTGTTTCCCTGGTTTTTCCCTCACGTCCGCAGTTGATCCCATGCGGCCGGAATTAGTTTTATCCGGTTGCGCAGGTGATGCCCGGGCTTCAGAAACGATTTACATTCAAGTTTTTGGACTCGCCCTGACGGCTTCCGCCTGTGAAATGGTTTTTTTCGTTGTCAGGAAGAGGTTTCGGGAATTTCGCTCGAGGGCTTATGAGAGTCTTCCTGGTACGCCGGCTGAGGGTAAGACCCGAATTTTTTAAAAAAGTCCGGTATTTGACGCTCTTTTGTTTCACCGTTTCCGAATCTTTGCTGACCATTTCGCGTGGATTAGGTAGTCTCAAGTTCCATTCGCGTCGTCTTTGAGAAAGTTGTAAACTTTTAAGCGTCTTCGACGTGTTTAGCCAGGCAATCGGTGTGAGTTATTGTCCCACCAAGTTACTCAATCGATCGGTCTCATTCATGATTTTTTCGAGCAGCGCTTTTAGCGACCTCGCACTCATTTTCTCGGCGGACGTAGTGTCTCCGAACTGGCGGCGGCGTGTCCTACAAGAATTTCGCCACCGGACCGTGTACGACTGTGTTGTGCATGCTATTTCCGTAGTTTTTCTTGCCGCGTTTGGCTTTTTTGTGACCGGGGATACATTTGTCGCCGGGGATGTATTCGAGCTTACGGCGCGATTGAGTCGCGAATCTACTCAGGTAAAGACGAGAGCGGATTACAATTTACCACAACGGGGATTTGCTTCGCACCAGGAAGCGGCAGCTCATCGTAGCGTCGGGGCGATTACGGCAGTACCGATTCCCGGCCGCGTGGCAGGGGAAGTGTGGAAATCGGGAGCCGGGGCCAATGACCTCCCTTTTACGGCTCCCAGTAGCCAGGGATTCTCCCCCGATGTGTGTCTTGTAAGCTTCGAGAGTTCTGGCGGCTCCCAGCAACCAAATCAGTTGAGGAGCGATGATCATCCGAAGCAGCCAGGAAATTCTTCTTTCGAGACATTGCCCGATTTAAGGTCTCTTAAAGAGCGCGATCGGCCCACGGCCGAATGGTTGCGAAGGGTGGGCGGTTCTTGGCGCATCGATCAAATTGACGGGCAAACCGTGATTACGGGGGTCAGCTTAGCCGGGCTTCCCGTTTCCGACGGAGATCTCGGAAAGTTGTCGGACTTGCAATCCCTCCAGACTCTCGTGCTGGGGGGTACCCGGATAACCGATCTCGCATTGGTCACCGTCAATGACTGGTTCAGCTTGGAGTCGGTAAATCTCGATGGAACCCTTGTGACTGATGCCGGGTTACCGCTTCTGGCGACCTTGCCGCGATTGCGGCGGCTTTCGCTCGCCGGCACACAGGTTGGAGATACCGGATTAGCCGGCTTTGTGGAAGCCGCGTGCCGGCTCGGGAATCTGAAATTGGAAGAGTTGGCACTTGGTGGGACAAAAATCAGCGATGCCGGCCTCCGAAGCTTAGTCCCGCTTACTGAACTTCGGCTCCTGGACTTAAAGTTTACGAACTTATCGGACGAGGCAGCGGCCAACCTCGTAAACTTTCCAAAGCTGAAAATTTTAAATCTATTGGGTACCGAGATCTCAGATCGCGCGCTCACTCAAATTGCCGACCGACTACAGCTCCAAGAGTTGTATTTACCGGCCAATACTTCGGATGCGATCAGCGCCGTTCTTTGCCGGATGACGGAACTCGAGTACTTATCGCTGGCAAACACTCAAATCACGGATGCAACCCTCGAGGCACTAGTGGATCTGCCGAAACTCCGAGCGGTATCGCTCGCCGCAACTCGGGTAACTGACGAAGGATTAAAAAGCATTGCCGCGCTCGAAGGCCTCCAGATTCTAGACCTTAGCGGTACGAAAATCACCGACGAGGGATTGAGCCACTTGCGCAAGCTCCACAACCTTCGGGTGCTCAGTTTGGCGAAGACACCACTGACGGATGAGGGGCTGGAATACTTGAAAGATTTACGGTCGCTTGAAGTTTTGATCCTGATCGAAACCAAGGTACGCGGCCCCGGTTTGAAGGTGCTTGCGGACTTGCCGTCCTTACAGGAGTTGAATCTGGCAGGGACCGCTTTGGATGAGCTGGCAGCGGAGTTGCTGGAGCCTTTATCCCAGTTAAAGTTTCTGAACCTAAGGAATACGGGGTTATCTCCCCAAGTTGTGGAAGGCCTTCGAAGCCGGCTCCCGAAAACGTCGGTGATGCACTAATGGGCCTTACCTCGGCCGATGGCGTTTGGAAGGGCGAACTTTAAGGGGCATCATTAGCCAGCCATGGAAGTGTGAATTACGTGGAACTGTTAGTCACGTGGAACTGTTAGTCACGTGGAATTGTGAATCAGTGGTAATGAAGCAGATCTCAAGAGCGGGTCAAGCAGCTGGGGAGGAAGTAGTAAGTTTACTGCCCGCGAGTAGACACGTGATGAACGTTAGAACCTTCCGTTAAGAAAAGGGATAAAAACGTCGGCTTAAAACCGGCTTCCGAGGGGGGTGCGGCGGGAGAACTCCTAAGGTTTTTTCCAGGTCGGCAACTAGATTCCCCAAAGTCCTCCGGGCAGGGTGACTTAAACTTATCGAAAGTTACTATTTTTTCTTGCCTGGCTTTTTTGGCGAGTTTGGCACATCCGGTTGCTCCCTCGTCAATTACATTTCTTGATCGAAATCTTGTTGGGAAAACAGCGAGGAATCCTTGTCCGATGCGGGAATGAGAAAATCAATAACACAACGATCGGCTAAACTTGTCAATACGTTTCGCTGAAATTTTAAATAAGAAATAAAGCAAAATGTGGAGAACGCGAGAGATATTCGGGCAAAAGCTTGTAAGGGTAAAGCTGGGAAAAAATGGATAATCGGCACGGTTTTTCGAAGGTTTTTCGCCTTGAACGCTGTCGAAAAGCAAAAGTTAGGGTTCAGTCCATCGGTGCCAGATCGGTTTTCAGCGTGTTGGGGTTACATTCCTATCCAGAAAGGTTACGATGTTAAGGGCCGTCACCTCGATTTGACATGCGTGATACGCGGCGTGAATGGACGTACAAACTGACCGATTGGTTTATTCATTTGGTTCATTCAGTTAGTTTTGCATAATCGAAGGCATACCGGTGGGATAAAGAACGTGATTATCCGAGGATTCTGCTGGTTGATTTCCGAGGATCAAAAGGCGTAGTGTACGACGGGATCTGCGGATCGCTTCCATTCGCGCTTTGAACATGAGCTTTCAAACGCGAATCCGCGTGAATGAACACAGATCTTGAGAATTGTTTTGTTTGGTAATCGTGAGAGCTTTACTAAAAAAATTAACATTTATCATGCATCCGATAGTGATTCGAAAACCTTATGGTTTTCAGAGATTAAAGATGTAAGAAACCTCGGGGTTAGTTAAGTTTCATGACACTCTTTAAGATCACAGTCTAGCAAATCCGCATTTCTGAGCTCCTAGGCTAAAATGTCACTTACTCGATGTGGTATATGGGATTTCCAAAAAGTAATGACAGAATTTCCAAAAAGTAATGATTGAAAAGATTTAGACGTACAGGATGTTTCGGGCTAGGCAAGAAGAAAGGATCGTGATCACCGGGGTGGGCCTGACAAGCCCGATTGGGAACAACTTGCGCGAATTTCGCGAGGGACTTCTCTCCGGACGAAGTGGAGTGAGTAAATACGAAATCAGATATTTCGGAGAAACTTTAGCCGGTATCTGTCATTTTGACGAGTCGAAATACCAAACCCCGAAAAATCGTCGTCGCGGTACGCGGGCCGGGAGCATTGCCATTTTCTGCGCTCATGAGGCCATTCTCGATGCCGGGTTGAGCTGGCCCGCCGTCAATAAATCCCGGGTGGGGGTGTATATCGGCGTTACCGAGCATGGGAATGTGGAAACGGAAAACGAGATCTATCTGCTTCGTCAATTCGACTACGATACCCGGGTTTGGTCACATTATCACAATCAGCGCACGGTGGCCAATAATCCGGCAGGGGAAGTGACGTTAAACCTTGGGATCACCGGGCCGCATTACACAGTGGGAGCGGCTTGTGCTGCAGGAAATCTTGGGCTCATTCAGGGAGCCCAGATGCTGCGGTTGGGTGAGTGCGATGTGGCCCTCTGTGGGGGGGTGTCCGAAAGCATTCACACCTTTGGGATTTTTGCAAGCTTTCGTAGTCAGGGTGCACTCGCCTGGCACGAGGATCCGACCAAAGCGTCGCGACCATTCGACCGGGATCGCAACGGCATTGTCGTGGCGGAAGGCGGTTGTGTGATGGTTTTGGAGCGAATGGACCAAGCGGTCGCAAGGGGGGCACGAATCTACGGCGAGATCCTCGGCTATGCAGTTAACAGTGACGCATTCGACTATGTGCTGCCGGATTCCCACCGTCAGGCCGAGTGCATTCGTCTGGCTTTAGAGCGGGCCGGACGAGAACCGGAGGAAATCGATATCGTAAGTACCCATGCCACAGGCACCGTGGCGGGGGATATTCAGGAGTGTCAGGCTTTGCGGGAGATTTGGTGCACACCGGGCCGAACGCACTTCAACAATACGAAAAGTTTCATCGGGCACGCCATGGGGGCGGCGGGTGCCTTGGAATTGGCGGGAAACCTGCCCGCATTCGAGGATCAAATTTGTCACGCCACGATCAATCTTGAAAATTTGGATCCTCAGTGCGAGTTACCGGGATTGGTCGCCAACCGTCCCCTACAACTTGAGAAGGTCCATACCGTGCTCAACATTTCTTTTGGAATGCTAGGGCTCAATTCGGTTTTGATCGTGGGGAGAGTTTCCGGCGGGGTCTAGCCGCAGTAGCTCCGGCGTTTATAGTCTCGGCCTTCCCATACAATTCGGCCTTCCCGCTTTTCGTAACTAAAACGAACTGGGAAGGAATTTATGAATTTGTCGGGCAAGAGGGTTCAGTTACAATTGGGGAAGCTAACGAGTCAAAAGTCGACATTTTGAAACCGTGCTTAGCTGGTGGCTTGCCCTGTCCGATGGGTTTGTTACTGTGCACAAATAGGCTAACTTCAATATTAATCAAGCGAGTGTGCGTTAGACCTTCAAGCCAAGCTCAATGTTTTCTCCCTCTGGGGGATTAGGTTGAAGAGAGTGATTTTTGGTCTCCAACAACCCCAATACAACTCAGGTGGCCTCTGGCCGTCTTCGCCTAATGTAAGGCCGAGTTCCTCGCCCTGAAGAGAGTTTGCACCGTTTAAAGGTTGGGAAATCGGGTGACCGCGGGTTCTATTGGGACTACATGAGGGGCGTGTTCCGCGGGTCTCTAAAGATAGTTGAAGCCGGCACTCGGGGAACTCGATCCATTGAACACCGTCAACTTTTTGGCACATTTCAATGGCGAACACCGTTTCAATCAAGCTAAATCATTAGCGCTAGACTTGGAAGGCCTGGTATGATCGGATGATCAACATCTGAAGAGTGTCTGAGCTTTGCAACCAGTTCGATCCGTTCGTGAGTTACTGTTTTAGGTAAGCGCCGTTTCACACTCGTAACTTGCAACCATTTTCACTACCTCAGGTTTGCCGTTATGACAGAAAACGAAATTCGAAAGTTAGTCCTCGATATCCTCCAAGATATTGCCCCGGAGCAAGACCTTTCCCATCTGAAAGATGACGTGCCGCTGCGGGAACAGCTTGAGTTGGACAGTATGGATTTTTTGGACATCGTTATGGAGTTGCGGCGGAGGCACCGCATCCAAATCCCGGAGGAAGACTACCCGCAACTTACCACGCTTGCCAGCACGATTCAGTATTTAGAGCCGCGCTTACGGCAATTAAGTGAGCGCTAGCGCGGTGCCGGGGGAACCTTTTTCCCGCTAGCGCCCGATCAAGAAAAATCTTTTCAACTTTGGTTACTGTATTCGCGGTTGGAATTTCGGTGACTCAAAATGCGCTATGATGCGATCGTCATCGGGGCCGGAATGTCGGGTTTGGCGGCAGCAATACGCCTGGGAAGTTTTGGCAAGCGTGTCTGCGTTCTCGAAAAGCAAGCCAATCTCGGCGGTCTAAACACTTTTTACGAGCGCAACGGGCGTGTAATCGAAACCGGTCTGCATGCCTTAACCAATTACGGCTCTTTAGTAAGTGGCAAGGGAGCGGTAGCACGTCTGCTCCGCCATCTGGGGATAAACTGGAAGCAGTTGCGGCTTGCCCCGCAAAAACTATCAGAAATCCGGTTTGGCGACCTTCGGCTCCAGTTCGGCAATGACCCGGAAGTATTTTTCGATCAGCTCAAAACGTTTTTCCCGTCGGAGTCCCTTCAACTTCGAGAACTCATCGACGAAAGGTTGCTGCCGTACGAACACACCTCCATGCATGAAGGTCAACTCTCAGCGCGGCAAGTCCTTCAGGAGTGGCTTGCGAATCGCTCCTTGACGGAGATCATTCTTTTGCCCGTGTTTTTTTTCGGCTCGCCGAGGGAGCATGATCTTGATTTTAAAACCTTTAGCGTCTTATTTCGTTCCATTTTTCTTGAGGGCTTGGCCCGTCCCACCGGGGGAATTCGCGAGCTGATTCGCTGTTTGCACAGACGTTTGGAGGAACTTGGGATTGAAGTGCGGCTGAATTGTTGTGTCACGAGGTTAGTGACACGACACGATAGAATAACGCGGGTCGAGTTAACTGACGGGGAAACCTTGGAGGCCGATCTGTTTATATCCTGCGCAGGTTGGCCTGAGACATGGAATTTGCTCGACCAACCGAGCATACCGCGGCCGCCAGTTGGGCGACTTTCGTTCGTAGAAGTGGTGGCCTTTCTCGCAAAATGTCCGAGGGATTTGGGGATCACTCAGTCTTTGATTTTTTTTGCGATCACTCCCGAAGCAGAACATCGGTGCCCCAAGGATCTAGTGGATTGTCGGCGGGGAGTGATGTGCCTTCCCGGAAATTTCAGTTATGAAACCGATGGCGATCCTCAGCTTTCCAAACTCGTGCGGATCACCGTGTTGGCCAATCCAGAGCGTTGGGACGAGTTAACGCCTCCTGAATACGAGCAACGAAAGACTCAAGTCAGTCAGCAAATCTTTCGGGAAGTTTTCGGCCGATTGTTCACGGTGGAACCGGCGGTCGAGTTCTTGGAGGTGGCCACTCCCCGGACGATCCGAAGCTACACGGGCCGCTTGAGGGGGGCGATCTACGGAAGTCCGGAGAAACTTTATGACGGCCGTACACCGTACGGCAATTTGCTCATTTGCGGCACCGATCAGGGACTGGTAGGCATTGTAGGTGCCTTGACCAGTGGGGTGCTGGTTGCCAACCAATACCTCCTGCGGTCCATGGTGGATGTTTGACCGCCGAAGGGGATTTCTCAGCATGCGGTAAGCTGAGGTAGGTGTTCCAGTATTTTGGGTTCCCCGAAAGGATCAGAAACACCTCCGATTTGGGTAAACGTACTGCGGAACGGATAGCTGAGTTCTGCTGCTAACGGATCTCATTCACCATTGGGTGACAGTCTCTGGGGAGATCGTGAGCACCTCCCCAGAACCCTGATGCCAGAAGCCCTAATTCACCACCGGCTGAAAGGGATCACCGTGGTTTTTCTGGTGGAAGCGCCTTAGGACCATACTCGAGCACGGCTTTAGCATGGCGAGCTAAATGTCCACGAAGATCGCGGGTATACCTTTCTAGCACTTGCCGCCCCTGGTCTCCGTAATCTCCGCATCTAAATAAGGCGCGAGCCACGAGCAGTTCCCGAAGCGAGTCCCGCCTAGTTTTCACGCCACTGGTACTCGGATCCTCGGCGTTGTGGCGTCGCGCGTCCTCGATGGTCTCGTGGGTATACCCAGTCATGTAAGGTCGCGAAAGGAGTTCAGCCAGCGGCCGAGCAGCGCTGGGGTCACCAATCAGCTCTAAAGCGAGGGCCACCGAGCGATAATGAGAAAACTCACTGTTCGGGCCTAATTTGTTGAGCTTATCCAGTATGGCGGGAACTGCCCGCGGGCTTCGCGTTCGTCCGGCGGCGATAATCAAGCGATCTAATGGGCTTAACGCTTGGCCAAACTGCCCCATCCCTCGATAGTCCCAGCCCTCATCCCAATCGCTATGCTTAAGGATTGCCGCCAAAAGCGTATCCAATCCGGTAGCATCACCCAATAGCGCAAGGATATGAGCGTAAAGCAATTTATGCTCGGGTAGTTCCGCCTCCGAATAGGCTTTTTTGAGAAGAGGCAATGCCTGCTCAGGATGGCTGAGCAAAACCGCAGCACCTCGGCCATCCTCCGCGACCACCGTGCGGATTGCCTCCTCAATCCGCCCCATGGGTAACGGAAAATTGTCCGTTTCCGTCAACACTTCGGGTGGAAGATTTCCAATCTCCACCAAATGTTTCTGAAGGGCACGGATGTCGATTTCCCGAACATCAACGCCCGACTTGGCTGCCATGGCCGCCGCGACGCCGGCTGCATAACCTTGGTTCTGAATATCGGCTTGCATTCGGGTCATCGGCACGGCGTCCCGGTGCATACTGGCGGCAAGGCTGCCCACCAATAAACCCCGAGTACCCTGGGGAAGAAGGCAACGGTAGGGAACTCGAATGTAGAATCCCTTCTTGTCGGGGTGCTCCACCTCGAGCAACGGATCCACGGTATAGCCATGCGTGTCGAAATTGCTGTAAGCGATTTCAATCGTATCTGGATAAGTCCGACCGAGTAACTGATCGGCCAACGTCATCACGAATTCGCCGCAAATTCGGCGTCGTTCTCGCGTGTCGATCAGGCGTCCTTGGTCGAAGGCATTTCGGTATTTATCTTTCGCATAGATGAATACATGCCACACGTCCACCATGTCCGTTTCGTCGGTGAGGGTGAAATCCGTATTGGTATAACTCGCCCCCAAATTCCGGGGCGGAAGCCCCGTGCCTTGCATCGCGAATTCGGTTTCATCGGTGTAAATGCAGGGGGCGCCGGCGGCAGCGGCGATGTCGGCATTTCCCGTGGCATCGATCACCGCCGAGGCGAGAACCACACCGCGTCCCTGGGGGGTAGCCACGACCACTCCCTTAACACGGTTTCCCTCCGTCACGGCACCGCATCCGATTGTGCCGAACCAAATTTCCGCCCCGGTGTCAAGGAGTGCCCGGCGAAACCACTCCTTTTTTTCTTCAATCTGCCAGCGATTTCCGGTGGGAATACCGGCAGTGAACCCCACGCGATTACCCCAGTAATAGCTCGAGATCGCTCCCTCGGTACCAACCCCGCCTAAGCCGTGCAGGTATTCGATGACCAGTGTCCTCGCCCCCTGCCGGGCAGCGGCAATCCCCGCGGGGGCGCCACCCGTTCCTCCACCTACCACGACGACGTCGTACTTGCCCAGGACCGGAATGCTCGATTCCTCCTGCTTGATCGTGGGCAACTGTTGAACGGGTCGCACGCCGGTTAAGAACTCCCGAACATCGCCTGGTAGAGGCGATCCACTAGCTTTTTGTCCGGGGACATAAGCCCCGTCAATGCGACCGCGGTTTTTGGCCGCCCTGGCCACTTCCTGTCCCAGGCGGGCACCCCACACGGTGGCATTCACCGGACGAAACAATCTTTGGGCGACTTCGCGGGGCACATCCGCACATGGACCCAGGATGTAAACGAAGGGAATCCCCTCAGGTTGAAAAACCCCAAGCGGTAGCTCGTCTTCGGCTATTTGCGAGCCGGTGAGTGATTGTTCCCCAAAAATGGGATCTGGCGGAAGTTCCCAGACCACATCCGAGGTGAATTGCTGACGTGGGTCATAAGTTAGGGTGCGAATCTGCTGCTCTACCGCTGCGAAAGATGAAAAATCAGCCGAGGTAACAGGAAGGGAAACGGTGTAATGAAACACAGGAAACGGCCTTGACACTGCGGCTGCGGACCCCACAGAAACAAATGGCGGATCTACAGTTCGGCATTTCAGGTTCGGGGCCTCCTTCGGCTCACCACCGATGACCACGAACTCAAAGGAATGCGTTCCCGCAGGATAAGGACGTGCCTTGGCACCGGCCAAACGCGCAAACACCGCCCGATCTGTGGCATCGATGATACACTTCGCTAATACCGCTTGACGGCCTGCGCGATTGGCCATGACCATCCCTGCCACGCGACCCTCAGCATCTCGAACGACATCACACGGGTAACAGCTAAACAAAAACTGAACGCCAGCCTCCAGCAGTGCCTCGTCCAATACTTGTTTGATGTGCAGGGGGCGTGGCATAGGCTTCCGCGGTGGCGGAGCCTTTTCATCGGCGGGAGCAAGAATCTCCAATTCCCCCAGAAGAACACGCCCGGCATCACTTGTCTTCTTGACATAGACACGAACATATCGGGCTAGGGTCTTCAGGGGAATCTCGGCCGCAACCGCCGCATCACCGGTAGGATTTTGCTCCAGGATTGACTGCCCACTCCAATTTGCCAAAGGCTTAAGCCGGCTCGGTTCATCGCCAGCTTCGACTGCGATCGACTCCACCTTAAAGCTCTGGGCCACATCCCCTGCGCTTCGATGGTAAAAGATCACGCGGATCGCGCCGATTTCGGCCGGTTTGCCGAGATCTGCCAGAATCGCTACGTCTGCGTTGTACTGCACCGATTGATTGACCGCGTTGCCCCATTGGCCATCCGTCAACATCGAGGGGGGACTCGTATCGCGGTGGGGAGTTGCGCTGGGTTGATCGGCTTGGTAAGTGAACGCGAGGCGTTCGCCGCCCAGTGTTTCGACTTTTCCCAGGGGGTCGTCGTACATGGCTTGAGCCAGCGGCGTTGTCGGATGCTCGCCCGGCTCAAGCCAAAGGCGCAGAGTTGCCGTTATGTCCTCTCCCAAGTAAGGGTAGGGTGCAGCAAGGAATACTTTGGCCCCTGCTTTGGCAGCTTCTATTGCGGCCGCACAAGCACCCGTGCTTCCGCCTATCACGAGGACATCCACATCATAAGCCACGGGAATTTCCCTGGCGGACTGAATCAGCTGATCCCCAAAGGCACGCTCCGAAAAACCGAGGGAACCGGCAAGTACTAAAATCAAGAAAGCGACGACCGGTAACTTGCCGAGATTCCGCTCTAAGCCAGTGGGAAAGCCCTGAGCCAGATGCACCCCAACCTTACAAGCAAACCGCAGAACTGCAACCGGCTTTCGCCCAATCGGGAAAGATGCTTGCGACGTCATGCCATGACCCCTATCGAGCACACGCTGCCAAATGAAGTCAATTTCAATATCCGTTTCAATATCCGTGAAGACCCGAGCGAAATCCCAGATTTATAGCGTGGCGAATTCACACGAAGCGAACTAGGAGGGATAACCAATTCTTCACGCACCGCCTTGCAATCTGCCGACACAACCGGGTGACTCAACGGCCCCCTTCTGCATTGATGGAGCTGCTTCTCGCTAACTCGCACGGCAAGCCAACGACAAGTCGAAATAATGCTCCATCACATAATGCCACATCGCACTTTAAGACTGTTAAGAGATGACCCGGGTTGCGAACACCGATGTGTCCCATGACCATAGCCACCTCCCCTTGCGAGGCTAAATGACACCTGCGAAGCGTTCTTCCCTCTGAAGCCAAGATGCTCAAGGATACGTTTGTCCGGATTTCAAATAAACGCGTTTTGTGCCTCCAGGTTCCGGTGCGCTGCGGCTTCTTTAAACATCGGGCTCAAAAATTTCGAAAGATCCCCATCGCTAACTTATAAGTTCCTGCTGAGTGAAAAACAAGTATCCGGCTCTATGGATTCATGTGCGGGTATAAGGGGAGAAAAGCGACGCAATTCGCACGGAGGCATGCTCTTTCACGGGTTGCTGTTTCGTGCGAAGAATCGAGGGAGGTGTGGGCGGGCGGAACTAATGGTCATTGATTTTCGCGGCGATGGTCCGTCGGGGTCGGCCCCGTCCGAGGTTCACTCACCGTCCGCAGGTGAGCTTAAGGCCGTGAAGGCGGAGATCGATTCTTCCCTCCGGGTGATGACTGCGCGAAGGCGACCTCCTGCGCTTAACCCCTTCTACAGTAACTTCTGTTGCTCTCCATGCCACAATGCCATGCTTGTGGGCCCGATACCTAAAGTTTGTCCGCCATTAATAGACCGCAGGCAGCCCAAGTGAAGCCAATTCGCTTTATCGCAGCCGCTCTTTTTGCGAGGAGTCGACCGGCCCTGGAGTGCACCATCATTCGGTCGAACTACGTCAATCCAGGTGGCCAATATCCGTGTGAAAAGCCTCTTGAAGCACGACATTTTCGTGATGCTCATGACGCATTAATTCGGCCTTGAAAGCAAGGAACCGGCTCCGAGTTTCTGCCCACCATTTCTCGATTGCCGCCGGATCTCCACCGCCGGGGGCAAGGTCTGCTAGGGCCTTGGCCTCTCGAAGCATCAAAGGGTGCTGGGCCATGAGGGCGTTGGCGCGCTCAAAAAGTCGGGGGGCATGTTCGAGTGCTTCCGAAAAATACCCTCCTTCCTCCTCGGTGGCAAAATGTTTCACGAGTTGGTCACCGAGCTTGGCCAAAAGTCCACACACCTCTTCAAAGGTGCCTGATTGCTCAACTAATCGTGTCTCAATTGCACTTAACAACTCTCTAAGTCGATGATGCTGTTCCAGGACGGCTTCGAAGTTTCTAGCACTACCACTTTCGGCCATTGAACGACTCCTTACGTTCGTACGGGGAGCAGTCCCAAACCAAGTTGACCGGGCCAAGCAAAAATTCGGACTTCCACCTGCCCTTGTACCCTCCGCGATCTTTCACCCGCGGGTTTTTCGAAGGTTCATCCTCTGAGATCTACCACGTGTATGGTGAAACCCTTGGTACGAATTCTTCATCCTGCCCACCATGGGACAAGCATCAGCCGTAATTTGAAAAACCCGTTTACTTTAAAGTGCTTAACAGGCGTATAACACGAAGGAAAGTTAACAAAAACGTGTATCGAATCTAACGCAGTTTTAAATCGTCGCTGTTGCGCTGCATCCGCTCCTGCGGTTCAAGCTAAATTTTTGAGGATTGGATCCTTATGAAGAATACAAGTCTGCGCTAACGCGCCGGTGGCACCCAACTCGCACGCCTTTAGAATTCTCGTTGGCCGATAAAGACTCGCATCGCCCAATTATAAGAAGCAATCGTAGAGCTTACCACGGTTGCATTCCTGCTATTTCCCGTTCCGCCTTGTGTCATACTGCCGAATTCCGATGTATGGTTAGGGGCCCTTGGCGGACCGGCGTGCAGCGTAGTTGTTGGCCCGCGTAAAAATTGCTTATCGCATGGACGAAAGCAACGACTCCTTTTTCTTTACCGCATGTACGGAAAATTTACCGCACGTAGGGAGACAAGGACTCCTTCGAACGAGAGTCCTTCAATAGACCAACATAGGGGAGACTTGGTAACAAAAGCGAAGGTTTGCGAAGCCGGGAATGAAAAGCGCAAAGGTATCTGCTGCACCCCGGTGCCTTTGAAGAGGATTAGAATTGCTCAGTTCCCCTGGGCAAGGTTACCCGATTTTTGAGGAAGAAGACGACTCAATAAAAAGAAAACCGGGGCCAAAGCAATTTGTGAGAGCGTGATGGAGTAAGCGCACGCATCCCCTAGGAATTATGCGGCTAACGGTGGTGCCTGCCGCGCAAGAAGTGTGTCGCATGCGGTACAGACATCGTCAACGCCGATCGAATCCATGTAAATAGGAGGCGCTTTTCTACGCCGATGTGAGGGAGCATCCAGCCGCATTTTCTGAATGGCCAAACAATGATCGCCATAAGGGCCGCATCGGTCCGCGGGCCAAGGACCATAAAGGCCGACACAGGGAGTTCCTAAAGCCGCGGCTAAATGAAGCGGGCCTGTGTCGGAGCTAAGAAATAGCCGCGCACGCCGAGAGAGTTCTGCCAGCTCCGTCAACGAAGTGTTTGGGGCAAGTCTTGCCCAGCCGCCTGAGCGGGCAACCACCTGTTCCGCAAGACACCTTTCCTTCGACCCCGCCCAAACAACCAAGCTGGGCAGGCGCCAATGTTCGCCCCAATATCGGCTCACGAGGCCGAATCGCTCGGGAGGCCAAAGTTTCGACGGCCACCCGGCTCCGGGATTGATGATTCCAAAACCCCTTTCAGGCAGATCAAGGCTCGCTAGCAACTCTTTCGCACGATGGCCGGCCTCTGGCCAACCAGGGAAGCGAAATCGGGGCCGCGGCTCGTGAATCCCCACGACCCGCAATAGTTCCAAATTCCGCTCCACAACATGAACCCTGGTGGGATACACCAAATCCGTCGCAAGCCAAGGGCTTATTTCCCGGGCATCGCGCGTGCCGTAGGTGACTTGGCGGCGTACCCCGGCCAACCAACCGATCGTTGCGGTTTTGGTCAACCCCTGGATATCAAAGGCGACATCGAACTCTGTAGGCCGAAGCTCTGCTCGAATCCAAAAAAATGACCGAGGAGACCGAAGCCACTTTTTGGGAATCACAATCAGCCGATCCAAATCCGGGTGCCCCTCCAGGAGCGACCGACTGGCCGGCTCGACCACCCAGCAGATGTATGCTTGAGGAAAGCGTTCCCGAAGCGCACAGAGCACGGGAATTGACAAAATCACGTCGCCGATTGCGCTTAATCGGAGAATCAGAAACCTCGGCTCCCCTAAATCTTTTGGCCACTCGGTCTCACGGGAGCGTCCCACGGGGTTTCTCCTTTTTCATCCCGGGGAAATGCAACTTTTGTACCTGGAGACGTGCTACGGTCGCCCAAAAAGACTTCTCACCCAGAGTCGGATACCTCCCCGGCGAGCCTGAAGCCGCACTCCAGGGCAATGTTAGGAATCCATAAACGGAAAACCAAGACGACTTTCCCGGCTTCCCGGCTTGCGTTTCCACTTTGGTGATGCGAAGAGCGGACCGAAGCCGGTATTTCATAATGCGATGAGGACTTTCCGTATGCGGATTTTAAAGAGGCCGGTCAATATCGCGGAAAACCCATAGTTTCACACTCATTTATGTTGTAGATAACGACATATTATATTGTTTCCAAAAGCCGCGTATTCTTATCGCACACTCGCGAATTTTTTGAGTGTTTGCGCTTTTCGCTTTACTTAGAGACACTTGCACTCCTCTGTTAAAACACCATCGAGATTATCGCTTTAACGACGTTTTACACAGTGCCGGTCTTATGGCATTAATCCTTAAGCCGTTAGATCGAGCTATTAGGTTGATAAACACACTAACTTTTGTGGCAGTCACCTGCGGCTTCAAGAAACCTTTTTGGACCTGTGATCGCGGTCAACTCCCCCCAAAGAGCAAACAAAAGAGCAAAAAGAGCAAATAGTAGAATGCAGTCCTAAGGGCATCGCAAACTTGCCGGGAGGAGATTCTGAATGACACGATTCTCTTTGAACCGCGCACAGATGCGGTCCCCATTCTGCAGCGCATATCTCTGAACCGTTCCCTGTACATCGTTCGGTTGACCTTCGACGGCAAATGAATTTAAGCGGCGAACTCACATCGCCTCTTTAGCGGCTATTTCGACGATTATTGCCGACCGGCGGGCATTCTTCTCGGTAAGCGTAATCCAGAAGTTCAATAGGGTGCATGGCAACAACGGGGGCTTTGGCCCTGCGAATTTCCCGCATGATCTGGAGGAGGCAACCGGCGTTTGAGGCCAACACCACCTCGGCGCCGGTGGCCAAGATATTTTCCAGCTTTCGTCGTCCAAGGCGATCCGCCATCCGCGGGTGAAGTAAGTTGTAGGTGCCGGCGGAGCCACAACAGATTTCCGATTCCGGCAATTCCCGAATTTCTAGCCCGGGAATTTGCGCAAGTAACCGTCTTGGAGCGGCCGTTATCCGCTGTGCATGAGCCAGGTGGCAAGCATCGTGATAGGTAGCCTTCAGGGGTATTCGCCCTGGTGGGGGCGGAATTCCCAAGCAATCCAAAAACTCGTTAACGTCACGGATTTTGGCGGCGAATTGCCGGCGAGCCTCTTGATGATCGTCCTTCCAGTGGTGGGGATACTCTTTCAGCATGGCTCCGCAGCCAGCGTGATTCACGACGATCGCATCGAGGCCGTCGGCGGAAAAAGCTGCCAGATTGGCGTCCGCTAGATGCCGCGCGGTTTCGGAGTCGCCAACATGAAAGTGGATAGCCCCACAGCACACCTGGTTTTCCGGGATCACTACGTCACAGCCAGCTTGCTGAAGGACCCGGGCCGTGGCCCAGTGCACCCCGCGAAAAATCCCATCCGCAACACAACCCAGGAATAATCCTACGCGAGCCTTCGGTCGCCCCTTGGCAGGCAAAAATGCCGGAAGCGGTGGAAGCGAGCGCCCAAGCTCGGGAACCAGCGACGCCATTTCCCGCAATGGCTTCGGTAGGAGCCGAAAAAGCCCGAGCCTCTCGAGAGACCAGTAGATTTTTAGTCGCTGTGCCAAGCGCACGGGAGAAAGGGCCAGGCGGATCCTTTTCCGGTACGGAAATACACCAAGCAGCACCCATCGCTGCAAAAAGCGTTGCCAAAGGCTTTCTTTTTGGGGGAGCTGATGCAAGGCGTTCCTAAACGGCTCGATGATTCGGCCGTACGGTACGCCGGAGGGACACGCCGTTTCGCACGCCCGACAATCCAGGCAAAGCTCGAGATGGGATTTGACGCGGGCATCTGGCGCCAGGCGTCCTTCGTGCACTAACCGCATGAGGTAAATCCGCCCGCGCGGACTTTCGTTTTCGTCCCCCAATTCCGTATAGGTGGGGCATGCTGCCGTGCAAAGACCGCAGTGAACACACTGATAGTAGATGGCGGGATCAGGTCCCCACTTGCGAATCGCCTCCTGAGCCAAATTTGAGTTGCCAGCTTCGGGGGCCATGTTCGCGAGATTCTTTTCCATAATCTTTGAACAGCAATTGGTAGGTCGAAGCCAGAAGGTCCGTGTCAGTCGAAAATATATCGGCCGGGATTAAGTACATTTTGCGGGTCGAATTGCTCCTTAATGCGGCGGGCAATCTGGTGGGCCATCAACCGTCGCACATCGGAAGTGTTGCCGCCGGTCAGACCCCAAATAGTCGATCGTGAAAGTCGGGTTCCGGCGGGGTAATACCCCACGATCAACGATCCTGAGAGCTCTCTGGTAGCATGCCCGAACTCTTTGTCGACCCGATCTCCGAGAGCATGCTCCGGAATGCTAATCCATGCTTGCACCACACCGCTTCCTACGAGGACCAACATATTCGTTTCCGGAACGAGCTGCGAAATACGCTCTGCGTAGTTCAAAGTGTCGGTTGGCAGAAGATCCGCCCGGAGCAAGATCGGGACTTTTCCATTTCCGGAAAGCTCATCGCTCTCTCCCTCCGATCGGGCTTGATACGCCGTTGGAAAATCGGCGATAGTCTGCGCGAACTTATCGGCCACCTCATTGGAAAAACTGGCGTGCTCGCGGAGTACCTCGGCCGGAAAGCTCCGCTTCACCGCTTCCAGGGCCGCTCGAACTTCGCCCTCCCGACCTTCAAATCCGACGGCAAGCCACATCGGTGCGGAAGAGGAGAGCGAGGGAAGGTCTCCACTCTCGGCCCTCCACCGTCTGCCTACAAGCACGGCAAGCACCGACGGCTGATACGGGGTTTCAAAAAACCTCTCGACGGCCTGCGCCGCCAACTGCAAATTGGCTATCGGAAAAACCAGAAGTTCATGGACTGGCGGCCGTGGTCGGACCATCAAAGTAACTTCAGTCACAACGCCTAAGGTCCCCAATGAGCCGATATACAGCCGATGGAGGTTATAACCTGCTGCATTCTTGACGACTCGGGCACCAGTGAAAATCCGATTCCCGCGCCCATCCACCACGCGCATCCCCAACACGTAATCCCGAAGAGTTCCGTATCGAACCTGACGGGGGCCCGGCCAATTTACCGCGATGGCTCCCCCCACGGTCGCACGACTTGGCTGGGGAATATCGACCGGCAACCGCTGATTGTTCTCCCGCAGCAAGGCGTCCAGCTCACAGATTCGCATTCCGCTCTGTACGGTGACCGTCAGGTCTTCTGCTGGGTAATCCACCAAACTTCGCAGACGGTCTAAACGAACACCATATCCCGGGCGGGTTCCCGGTGCTCCCAACGCCATGAAAGTTTGCCCACCGACAGGATAAATCGCATTCCCCTTGCCCGCCGATTCCGCTATGAAAGTTGCTAAAGAGGTCTCATCCGCAGGTTCTACAATATCGTCTATCGGAAGATACGGGCATGACTGTGCCATCACTGTCAACCTGCTGTTTGAGCCGATGCTCGGAATCGAAAATCTCTCGTTCTTCTCAGACTTTTTCGCTGCTTCAGCGCTCAATGGCTCGCACAAAAATCAATGCCTCACGAAAAAATCAATGCTCGCAACCAAAAATTTGAGCACGTTGATCGATTCACGGTGCCCCACCGATCCGCGGATAGGTACCGAGCCATTCTAAGGACCGCTCATCGGGAACGAGCTTGCCTGGCGTCAATAATCCGTCAGGATTGAAAGCCTCCCGCAGCCGCCGCATTGCTGTCAAGTCTTCAGGCCGATATTGCTCACGCATGAGATGAAGCTTTTCCACCCCAACGCCATGTTCCGCCGTGATACTACCGCCCAGTGCGATACATTCCTCGAGCACTTGACGTCCGGCTTCGAGCACGCGGTCCACCTGTGCAGGTTCCCGCTCATCAAAGAGGAAAATCGGGTGAATGTTACCATCGCCCGCATGGGCAACATTGACAATACGGATGTTGAACTCCTGCGAGATCTTCTGAACTTTTTTCACGATTTGCGGCAGCTTTGTCCGCGGGACGACACCGTCCTGAATGCAATAACTTGGACTTAGCCGTCCGACGGCGGCCACAGCCGATTTCCGACATTTCCACAATCGTTCGCGTTCCTCAGGCGAATTGGCAAGCAGGATCTCGCGGGCATTCCAACGCTCGCATATCCGCCGAGTTATTTGCAGCTCTTCCTCAAGCGATGCTTCTTCGCCATCCAGTTCGATCACCAACACCGCCCCAACATCCAAGGGAAAGCCAAACTGGAAGGCGGCTTCCACCGCCTCGAGAATGCCACGGTCCATCAGCTCCAAAGCGGCAGGAATTAGCCCGGCAGCGATGATTTCGCTTACCGCTTCGGTCGCATCCTCCACAGTGGGGAACGCCACACGGAGTGTCCGTAACGCACTGGGCAGGGGCGTCAATCGTACCCAAATCTTCGTTACGATCGCTAAGGTGCCTTCGCTTCCGGTAAGGACGCCGCAGAGATCGAGCATGCCCGGATCCACGACCGGTCCATGCTGCACGATCGAACCATCCGCCAAAACTGCCTCCACGCCGAGCACATGATTCACCGTCACTCCGTACTTGAGAGTGTGCGGCCCGCCGGCATTGGTGGCGACATTACCGCCAATCGTTGAAGCCGTTTGACTCGACGGATCGGGAGCAAAATGATAGCCGCTGCCTACCAGAGCCCGGGCTAATTGCGTATTACGTACGCCCGCTTCCACAACGGCGAAACGGTTGCGCAGATCGATCTCAAGAATTCGGGTCATCCGCGTGAGCATGATCACCAGCCCCCCGCCAAGCGGCACGCATCCACCCGCAAGGCTGGTTCCCGCTCCACGCGGTAGCATGGGGATTTTGTGCCGGTGGCAAATCCGGGCTACGGCGGCTACCTGCTGCGTATCGGACGGGAAAACGACGGCATCCGGGCGATGCTTGGCGATCGTATAGCCGTCACATTCGTAAACCATTAGATCGGATGGATGCCACAGGACGTTTTGCTCGCCCACAACGCTGCAAAGCTCCCTGATCGCCTCAGCAGCAAGTTTCGTCGATTGGCCTTCGGTTATGCTGTCATTGATACGGGGCATCACGGGGCAAACTCCACACTCTGTTACGAGCTTTGACCAAAAAAGCTCTCGAAGCCCACCTGCAACCGCTGTTTGCGCCTTTCCATTCCCACCGAGCTTAGCCACCGGTGATCATACTGCTTCCCCGGCACCAAAGTACCGAGACCCAAGCACCATAGCGGCAAAATGCCGGGACACGAGTAACGGTTTTGTTCCTGAGCACCCATGTCCTGGGGTACCCACCCTTTTCTCGACTTTATTGAAACCAAGCACTCCCCGCTGACCTAAACTCAATTCGCGCTTTCCGGGAATTGAGAACGCCGATTTCGCCAACATCAATCGCCGATCGCGAATCTTTTAAAACACAAGACGGCGTACACGCAAATGAGCAACTTGCATGCCGTTCCGACCGCGGGACATTCGTACCGCGAAACGACATGCGGTCCTCAGTCGATAGTTCCGGAACTACCTCAACGCCGCACCGGGTGGCCCAGCTTCGCTTCAATGCTTTGTACCTTTCCCTCAATTCGCCCGGAAGCACCCTTACGATAATCGAGTTTCAAATAGCATTCGATGCGATTACAATCCTCTTGTAAAGCGGCAAAGCACGCCCTTACCACTTCAAATATTTGGTCTAATTCCCCCTCTATGACGGTACCCATGGCATGACAGAGGTAGTCCAGCCCGCTATTCTCAATTACCTTCACACACCGAGCCACGTAGTTACTAAGACTCTCACCTTTATCCAATGGATAGATGCTTATTTCGGCCACCACCATGGCTTGTATCCTCCATCCTCCTCATCAGCTGAAAGTAGCTCTGTAATGAGAAAAAGCCCAGCCAGATTCAGATCCAATTCACGCCTTTGCGCACTGAAAAGTTGAAACGAAGGCGATTCCCAAACCAAGATTTTTTGGCAAGGGGAAGATGCCAGGAACGTCCCCGATCTCAGCCTCGCCCAAGGAGAGTGCCTTTCTGATTTTCCCCGGAACTACAAAGCCACTCTCGAATCCAAGAATTTCGACGCTTCTTTTTCCCAATTATTGCAAAAAATGGTGGAAGAAAAAGCTGCGGAAAGGTTTTTTAAAAAAGCTGCCGGAAGGTTTTTAAAAAAGGGGTTAGTTCGAAGCGGAGTTCGGCCAATTGTTCAGGGCCTCTGCCTAGGATTCACAAGTGAATTTCTCAAAGGCAAGCCGCCCTCAAAACGAACTCCAAAGGCAAGCGACCAATTCGAGATTGCCACGCCGGACTTACCAAGCCCCTATGGCTGCGCAACTTCCTGAGCTTGGGCTCGTTTGACAAATCTGTTGTGCCGGCGCTTTGGAGCTGAGTCTCTCGGCTTAGTCAGTCCTTGTCCCGGCTGATTGCGGCAAAAGATCCACTTCTTCCCCAACCTGCTTCTACCACTTCTTAACAAACCCACCTCTGCCACTGCTTGCCAAACCTCCCTCCGCCACTTCTTGCCAAATCTGCTTCTGCCCCTCCTTGCCAAACCTGCTTCGGCCGCAAAAAGTGGCTTGTGGGCAATGATGGACTATCAGATCCGCTCGCTGAGCGCATAAAAGCAAGCTTGTTTGCCGTCGCCAACGTTTGATGAGCGAACACTGGGTTTTGCGAAAAACTAACGCAAGAAAGAAGGCAAGAAACTAGAAGCCGAAACTTCTCGGGTTTTATTCAGATGCGGGACTATAACCCAAGAGCCGTGCGGCCCTCGCAGTAGGAAACCGCCCAGGCGGACATGCACCGGCAATGTGGAGCACCGTCCATCGCGATAAGCTTGTCGCTTTGGGCCCGGTAAGCAATCGGACCAAAGAACGAAGGGCTTCTAAAGCGTCGGATACCCTCACGAAACTCGCCCCGAGCTCTTGCGGAACTTTATCGCCGGCTTCGAGCAAGCGACCAAAACGGAGGGTGATGACGCGAACTAATCCCTCACGGGCAAACTCGCGACAGACGAATTCCCCTAAATAAGATGATAGGCCCGTGGCTTCGTCATAAGCGAGCGGTTGCCAGTCCTCATCAACCAAGAACGAAGGATCGTACGATTCCAGCATTCGCAAGGTACTCAGGTATACGAAATTCGCGACTTTCGCTCGCACCGCCGCTTGGAGCAGATTGTAAGTGAGCCGAGTCCGCCGCTCGATTCTCTCCGCCGCATCTTCCGTTTCCAAGACGGCTGCCGAATGGATGACCAGCGGCACACCTTCGAGAATTTCGCTCAACCGCGATTGATCCGCCAAATCAACCTCCACCATGGGGACGGGACTTGGTCGCACGGCTGAACCCTGCGCAAGGAGCGTAAGCTCCGCGTCTTCCATCAAGTGCTGTGCCAAGCGGACGCCCCACGCTACCTCGCCTCCCGTTAGTGCCACTCGTGGCCGGAAAGCTGAATCGGAACTTGCGGAGATAGGCAGCGGCGAACTTTTTACCTCGCCAACCCACGATGCCGTGCCGAAAACGGAGCTACCCACACCAGCCAGGCCAACTGTTTTCAAGAGGGTCCGCCGTTCAATCATCTGGTCCATTCCCTAAATTCCGGTCACAGCCGAGGGCGTTACGTTACGATCTTGGGGAATCCTAAAATACGTCTCACACGCGGTGATTGACTTCATCAAGGTACTTCGCAGAGTGGCTTTTCCCTCGCGTGAATAACTTTTTGCTCTTCCCTCGTGTGAATGATTTATAGTTTTCCCCTCAAATGAATATCAAATGAATAATTTAACGGATCACTTGAAAAAGCTCCAACTTGTATAATCTTTTGGTTAATTTTAAAATCATGGCAAAATTTGCCGGGATCCTGTACCGCTTCACAATTTGCCGTCGCATCCTTCCGCGATTCTTCCAGAACGATTGCGTTTACACGAACCGATAAACTTCTCTGGAATGAATCCGCGAGCTCAATCGCGGAATTGTCGCCCATCACATTGGTACAGATCTTGGGCTATTCATCCCACGAGAAGGTCGTCGCAGAGTTCTTTGGGAATCCGAGCTGCATAAACATGGGGGATTCCCGAGCGATTCGAGTTGAAGATCACCCAGTTCAAATCCGGGGTCAGGTACGGATGCGGATGGGTTGATTGGTCTCTTGATGGCTGGGTCTTGGATTCACACACTTCTAAGCATTTTCCCGAACGCACCGAGCCGATTACCACCTTGAAACTCCCCCGCCAGTCGTCCGCAGAGAATAGCCGTCCGCACCGGCTCACTCCGACGTGGTTGAAGGAGTATCCTCTTGCGACAACACGAGCCTCTTGGTCCGCGCGCACCCCCAGAAGGTTACCCTTCTCCGGTGAGAACTCACCGGAAGCCGCCACGGTGAGGACAATTTCCTTAGAGGTACCGGCCCACGCTTCGTGCCCGGTGCAAGCCGTGGTAAACGGTAGCCCGACTTTCAGGAGCGTTCGCTCACCCTCCGGTACCGAAAGAAGGTAAACGGTGGCCCCCTCAGGACCCACAAGCCGTTCAAGCTTTCCATCGAGGCTATAACGGCCGCCACGATTGTGCTGAATCAGCAGTTGGCGTCCTTCAGCCGGTTCAAACTGCGGATGGGGATTTAGGATGAAAGGATCACGATCAATCGTGCGGTACCCCCCCGTTTTTAGGTCGATTAACAAGATATCGAACGACTTCCACTCAGGATCCGTGACTGCTCCGACGGCAAAATAGCGATGATCTGAGCTTACCGTACCCAAGCTGGTTAGTCGCATCCGTGGGAATTCGAGGAGTTTCTCCGGTTGGCCCTCTGCAATATCAGCCCGCCAGAGCTCATACACGTCCTGCCTTTGTTTCAGATAGTAAAACATGCCGTCGGGGCTGACTGCACAGCCCGAAATGCCGACAGAGACGTCAAGTCGTGCTTGGTTCCAGGAACCCAATTCCACCGCCATAAATTCCATTCTATTTCCGGAAAGGGAGGGGTTCGTGCGGGCATAAACAAACCATCGGGAATCGCGCGAGCAATACGGGACCTCGCAATAAATGTTCGATTGGGGATATTCTTCGAACGTTACCTGCCAGATTTCCACTCCGTTCGGTAACGCTTCGACCAGCTTTGAACCACTCCCAGTTTGGTGGCCGGTGTTTAGGAGGGTGAAAAAACCCGGATTTACAAGGCTACCGAAGACTAGCCCTCGCTTGAGCAGATGTCGCCGCGAGAACGCAGTTCCGGAATTCGCGGCTGAGGAAGCAAGTACTTTGCTTTGATCTTGACGTTGAGAGTGCATCTCAACACCTCCTTCGTTAAAAGTTAGAGATATGAGCCTGCGGGGAATCTGCGGCGATCCGGTGAGCTTCTCTTCGTGTGGGGAGTGTTTCGGGGGCGGTAGGTTCAGTCTGGCAAGTAGCTTGCCGTATAGTGGCAAACTAAAGTTTAACCTAAAATGGTAAACTAAAGTTTAACGGCAAGATTTCCCGGCGGCCACGTGCTGCCCAAAAATTGCGACCCCATCGCAGCGGGAAAATGGCAGTGTCGAGTTGATTCCAACTCGCGAATAACGAGTTGATTCCAATCCGGGAATAATAGGAATGATTTCGCGAGTCTCCGAACCGGAATTCTGACCGGTCATTTGCAGGACGGAAAGCTTACCAAGGGTTAAATCGATGGCCGATAAATCGCAAGTTGTAATGGACGTTCTGATCGTACGGGCTGACACGTTCCAAGCCGATGTGATTGACCTTTCGCATCGCAACCCCGTCGTGGTGGACTTTTGGGCTCCATGGTGCCAGCCGTGTCGTATGCTCGCACCCATTTTGGAGAAACTGGCTAAGGAATATGCTGGTCGGCTGGTGATCGCTAAGCTCAATACCGAAGAAAATCTGGAGTTGGCTGCGGCCCTCGGCATCAGTGCCATTCCCACCTTAATGGCTTTCAGCAAAGGTAAACTAGTTGATTACCGAGTGGGAGTACTTTCCGAAGATTCCTTGCGGCAATGGTTCGATTCTTTACTGCCGGATGAGTCTGAAAAGCTCGTTGCGCGCGGAAAGGCCTTGGGTCAAGCAGATCCGGCTCGGGCGGAACAACTCTTCCGTCATGCATTAGAGATTTCGCCGCGAAATCAAGAAGCGATGTTGGCCCTGGCGGAACTTGCACTAAAGCAAGGAAGATTCGAGGAAGTTGATCAACTCTTAAATCAGTTGTCTGATTTGGGAGCGCCGGGCTCGAAGGTTGAGAATCTTCGGGCTCAGCTTCTCCTCATGAAGGAGGCGGCCGGAGGAGGGAACCGCTCAGCCTTGGAAGCCGCGGTGCGTCAGTCACCTCGGGACCATGATGCCAAACTAAGGCTGGCAAAACTTTTGGCGGCAGAAAAGCAGTATCGCGAGGCGATCGATCTATCGTTGGACATCATTTCTCATGATCGGGGAGAATACAAAGAGAAGGCGCGAGAGTTCGTGGTTCAGCTTTTCCATTTACTGGGTATGGAGCATCCGTTGACCCACGAATATCAACGCAAGTTAACCACCGTTCTTTTCTGAAGATTATTGGACTGTAGCTTGCTAAAAGTCATCGAGCCGCGCTTTTCGAAGGTTAATCAGAACAGCCGTCCGCCAAGGCTTTGTCCATTCCGAGTTGACCAACGATTGGTCCACGAAGCTTCTCAGCCGGGCGGCGCTCCGCTTCCTTTTCCGCACTGTTTCACAGTAACGGCGGCAAGCACTCCGTGGTGAGCCCACTTCATGTTACCGAGCCGTCTTTAGGCACGTGAGTTCGCAAATTTAGTTTGGCGGAAGACTCACGAGTGCTGGTACGCTGCTGTGAAGACGCTCCTATTCTTCAAATTCTTCGAAATACTTGCGATCAGAATATTAGCGATCGTATTACTTCCGAGCGCACGTCTTTAGGAAAATCCTTAGCCAAGACCGCTGCGCCTACGTGGAAAACAAGAAAAAAAGACCCTCGCTTCAAGAACAAAGAAAAGGCTCGAGTCGTTTCGACCGGTTCACAAATGGTCGAACCCCCCCAATATTCTCTTGCCAGTTAATCAAAATTTTCCTTGCAGTAAATGCAGGATTTTCCTTGCATTAAAGGTCCCAGAAATGTCACAACGTAACGGACACATAAACCCCTCGTTTTTTCACCCTTATTAAGGGTAATTCCCCGAGGAAACTCAAACAGCATTGACTTTGTTTTTTGGTTCGAGCAGTCTCCAACGGTAGTTCAAGGGTAATTGCTTAATCGAATTTCAGGGGTGAGTACACAGTCGAATTGAGGCAAAGCAACTCATCCCGAATGAGTTGAACGTTACTGGCTTACCAGAAGCCCCGTTTCGGCTTGCCATGCCCCCCCGCTGCGTCCGCCACAAATGAGCGACCATTGTGTAAAATTAGGGGCAATCGACGTCGCAAACTTCGCTTCGGCTTAGGTGCAAAGCCTTACTCGGGGGGTGACGGTTTCAATTTTGATGAGACGGGTCCGTAGACGTAAGCTATATTGAAAAAACCGTTCTGATTTCAGCAAAAAGAACGAAAAATCCGAAGTTGCCTGGGTATGTCTCCACTAGTCACGCCACAGACAATCGCAGACGCAGGGGTCGTTGGCGCAGGCGGGGCGGGGTTTCCCACCCACGTGAAACTCTCTGCCAAGGTGGATTCGGTCATCCTAAATGCCGCCGAGTGTGAGCCGCTTTTGCACAAAGACAAAGAGATTTTGCGCTATTACCCCGACGAAGTCCTTGAAGGTCTCGGGCTGGCCCGACAATTAGTCGGGGCTCAAAAGTCGTTTATCGGCATCAAAGGCAAATACGAAGAGGTGATCGAGCTCCTGGCGCCCAAGGTGGATTCGGCCACCGAACTCTGCCCGTTGACGGATAGTTATCCGGCTGGAGACGAGCTCATCTTGGTGTTCGATGTGTTGCACCGGGTAGTGCCGCCGGGGGGCATCCCCCTGGCTGTCGGGGTTGTGGTCATTAATGTGGAGACGGCGTTAAATATCGCCAAAGCCGTTACAGAGCCGGTGGTGGAGAAATTTCTCACGATTGCCGGGGCTGTTCGCCGGCCGGTAACCTTGCGTGTGCCGATCGGGATTCGCCTCGAGGAATGCCTACAAGCCGCAGGAGGTGTGACGGGCGCGGATCCACACTTCTTTATCGGCGGAGTGATGATGGGACGAGTAACCACCGATACGAATTTCCTCATTGACAAAACCGTGGCCGGCGTGGTTGTTCTTCCCGGAGATCACCCCCTGGTTGAGCGGGCAACACGCAATTGGAAGCAGCAGGTCCGTATCGGCCGAAGTGCGTGCGATCAATGCAGCTACTGTACGGAACTTTGTCCGCGTTGGCTGTTAGGACACCCGATCGAGCCTCATCGGGCTATGCGAAGCCTCGGCTTTAATCGCGTGGGCCAGGCAAATGTCATCGGCACGGCCTTCTGCTGCGAATGCAATCTGTGCAGCCTTTATTCGTGTCCTGAAGATCTCGATCCCAAAGATGTGTGCGCGGAAAACAAGCGCCGTCTGGCGGCCGACAAAATACGCTGGCAGGATCCGCCGTTTGATCCTCGACGTCCCGTGCTACACCTTAACAATCGCCGAGCTCCCATGGCGCGATTGATCACGAAGTTAGGGCTTCAGAAATTCGAAAATGTGGGCCCTCTCAACGAGGATTTGCTGCAAACCAACAAGGTGGGCATCAAATTAAAGCAGCATACCGGCCAGCCATGTCTTCCGGTCGTGCAGGAGGGGGATACCGTGCGGCGCGGGCAAATTGTGGGTCAATTACCCAGGGACGGTGATAAGCCCGCGCTTGGCGCGATTGTTCATGCCTCAATCGACGGGAAAGTCACCCAGATTTCCGATGGGGTCATTTGGATTGAAAACCCTTACTAAGCGGCCAAAAAACCACGGGCTTTTAAAGGCCTGGCGTTGTACCTAGAGCTTTTGGAGTGTGGCTCAGGTAATCACGGCGGCTAGCGAAAGAAGCCCCAAATGACCGAAATTTACTAGATGCCAACATTTGCGAGACGGGAACTATTAACTGAAGGAGGTCGCAACGAAACTTCGAGCTTAGACTGGGGAAGCCTAAGTCGCGCCATTTAGGTAGTAAAAGCAAAGCTGTACCCTAGCTGGTTCAATGGAGCCATTTAGATAAAAATAGTGATATTAGGGCCTTTGCGGTGGATTTATTCTAGGAACGGTTGTTGATGGTTTGGCGGCCACAATTTCCGCCGTGGAGCGCGACGCAAACTCAGCGAGCCGCGAATAAATCAGTATCTCTAGTTCAAGGATAAAAAAGCTAAACAAACTATAGCTTACGGTCTTTGTGCTAGGCCATCGAGTGTCCGGGTGAATCGGCCGGTTTGTACGACACCAGGGTTAGAAAGGCCCTTCGAGGCCTGTATGGAGAGTATCGAAATGCCGGCGGCACGGTCGGTCGGAGCTATCGAGCTTTCGAGTATCGGAATCGGATTTCAGGTGCAGGACGAGATGCTGAAGGCAGCTTCCGTGGAGCTGCTGGTAGCCCGAACAATCTGCTCGGGAAAATACCTCATAGTCGTCGGCGGATCCGTGAGCGACGTAGAGACGGCGGTGCGAACTGCGGTTGGCCAAGCTGAGCATTCCATCATCGATCATTTGGTTTGTAACAATGTGCATGAATCGGTGTTCCCGGCCTTAGGGCAATCGGTCAGCCTGCCGGGGAATCATGTGGGGGCCCTCGGAATCATTGAGACCTTCAGCGGGGTAAGCGCTCTAGCGGCAGCAGATGTGGCGGCGAAAGCCGCACGTGTCATCCTATTTCGGATCCATCTTGCGATGGCTTTGGGAGGAAAGGGATTGGTGCTTTTGACTGGCAGCGTCGCCGATGCGCGGGCGGCTGTCCAAGCTGGGGCGGATGAGGTCCGGCGACGCGGACTTTTGGTTTCGGAGGTGGTTATCCCCCGTCCAAGTCGTGAACTTTTTGAAGAGTATCTGTAAGTTGCCGGCCGGGTATTATGAACACGCTTGAGCCGAGCGATCTGCCGATTCACTGCTCCGCTAAAGCACGCTGCGACCTTAGAAATATTGTTTTTTAAAAATCGACCTTCTGCGCATTCGTGAACTTCATCGCTTGGGCATTCTCGACTTTTTCCAGCGATGTATCCTCACGTTCCTTCACGCTCTGACACAAGCTTTAGGTAACACCCTCATCTACTTGTGATTTTTTTGAAACCCCCAGCTCCTTTGAGCTCATGCGGCTCACGAGATAACACCGCTTGTGATGGCAACTGTTTTGCGGAGAGCTCAATGGGGTTAGCAAGCCCAAGACGCACACTTAAGGACGAGCAGCGTGGCCTTATAGCCCCCAGAAAAGTTCAATCGACTTTTTCGGAGCTTTACAATCTAAAAAATTCAAAGGTGCCCCCATCCGATTTGACGTGCACTGCAAAATCTCGAAGGGGGCTACGTGGCTGCCGCTCACCGGGACTCCTACCACTCTCGGTTTCAGCCTCGCTTTTACAGCTTCGCTCGAAAAAAGGCGCCGGACAGAGAGCTTCAAACCGCTCGGCGGCATCGCATCGGGCGAAAAATGGGCTACCCTTATATTTCCTCGATGGGGAGATGGTGTTGGCGGATAAACTCTTCGGCCTCGGCCCGGTTGAAAACACTCTCCGTGGCGCCAATGGCGCGAACGCAACTCGCGCCGAGGGCGCTTCCCCAACGGAGGCAACCTACCGGGTCCTCACCCAGGAGCATTCCGGCAATGAATCCGGCATCGAAGGCATCACCCGCTCCCGTACCCCCGACAAACTCCACGGGATACACTCCCGCCTTCAATCGCAGCCCATCGGTCACAAGCAAGCTTCCCTTCTCACCCATGGTGATGACGACCATTTTGGCGCCGGCTTCCCGGAAGCGCTTCGCCTGAGCCAAAGGCTCTTTCAAACCGGTGATTATCTCGGATTCATCGTCGTTGGGCAAAAAGACGTCGGTTTCCGGGAGGATTTTCCGGAGCGTTTCCCAGTATCCAGTGCCGCCGAAGAGGACCACATCAAGAACCGTCTTTGCACCGCCGGCTCGAGCGGTACGAAATAGCTCCACCATGGCCTCTGTTTCAAGCCCCGGCATCATCAAGTATCCGCCCACATAAAACACGCGGCACTGCCGGACCCAATCAAGGGGGATATGCTGGACGGTAAACCGCGTGTTGGCACCGGCTGTACTGATGAAACGGCGATCCTGCCCCTGGACATTGATGATCATCGTCGAAGCCGAACCAATCCCGGGAAGGCGGTGCACCCCTCTGATGTCGACTCCCCCTGCTTCCAAAGCTTCAATGATCACGCGTCCGAAAGGATCGTCGCCCACACAGCCGCTTACCGCAACTCGAAAACCAAGTCGGGCTAAATCCACCGCCGTGTTGGAAGCGCAACCGCCCAAAGCCAGTTGCACATGGGCAGTCGGGATAAGCTCTCCAGGCTCAGGAATCCGCGGGATGGGGGCGCATGCTACATCGGCAAACAAAATTCCGGCACATAAGCAGTCCATGGCTTCCCTCAACGTTTGCAGCTCAAGAGGCCCTATTCAACGCTGAAGATCCTAAAATCGCTGTGGTACTTCGAGGCGATAGCCGCAGTTGCCCATGTCGCGATTTGAAAGGCGCAAAGCGTTTCCTCGGTGACGGACTCTGCGCGCAAGTTCAAAGTTTGACCTTCCATTGGTAAAACCGACCACCCGCTCCTTGTTGCTCCTCAAGGGTATTCATGCAACTGGCTAATGGCCGCTTTCGTTTGATAACGCCGAATCCGCTTTGTTCCCAAGATCCGCTTCATGCCGCATCGGTAATGCGGGCAGACTCGTGGTTTCATGTTGAATCGCTCACTTCTTGGCGCTGGGACTCACCGAAGGTGGAAATACGCAGCGGGCGTTGCAAACCCGTCGTGGAGCGATTCCCTAAATCCATGTCTTCGCCGAAATAACATTGCCGCGCCTCCGGATTAGCAATAACCTCTTCCGGGGTGCCGTGACAAAGGACGCGGCCCGCCCTAATCACATAACTACGGTCGGTAATCTGAAGGGTTTCCCGGACTTGGTGATCCGTTATTAAGATCGCAATCCCTCGATTCCGCAAGGTCCGGATGATTTCTTGGATACTATCGACCGTCACCGGATCGATACCGGTAAACGGCTCATCGAGGAGGATGATTTGAGGCTCCGGGATCAAAGCACGGGCAATTTCAAGTCGTCGCCGTTCACCGCCCGAGAGATTACAGGCCTTAGACTTCCGCAAGTGGGCAATCTGAAATTGCTCCAAGAGTTGGTCGCAACGCTCTCGCCGCCTTTGACGATCGAAACCCAGCAGCTCCATGATGGCGAGCAGGTTTTGCTCGACAGTGAGCTTCCGAAACACACTCGGCTCTTGGGCCAAATAGCCCATTCCTCCATCTCGGGCGCGACGATACATAGGCCACTGGGTGACATCCTGCCCCTGTAAAATGATCCGCCCGGCGTTCGGCCTTAACATGCCGCAAGTCATGCGAAAGCATGTGGTCTTTCCCGCCCCATTTGGCCCCAGCAGCCCGACGATCTCTCCCCGATAAACTTCAAAGCTGACTCCATCGACAGCCCGACGACCGCGAAACTGTTTCACAAGACCTTCCGCCTTTAGGATGGGCCCGAGCTGCTGAACATGAAACTCGGGATTTTCGGAAACCAGTTTCGGACCGTCCTTAATCATAATTGGCTATCCGTGCGGGGTTGATGGGCTCGAATTGGCAGCCGCAAGCGCAGAAAAATCCTTTCGCCTGATTGCTTTGCCCCATTACAGTGTCGACGCAAATCATTTGATTAGTTTCGACTCGTCACACGCAGATCATCTCGATCCCGGATACCGTTGCACCAAGCGCACCCGGAAATCAGCGAGGCAACCTTTCAGCAGGAAAGCTTATCTCGAGCTTGATCTGCGGTCGGTACCTCGGTGCCGGTCTTTACCCAATCCTTACTACACTATTTTTGGGGACGACAATACGCCCAGGCTGAGTTATAACGATAAATGGATGACTCAATCTCGCAACCGTGGAAGTTATCTCACGTACCGCATTCGCCAAAAGTTCGGGAAGAAACGAATGGGAATATTCGTCCCAGGAATTCGATCTAGTGACCGGGGCCAATAAATAAACAGAGCCCTTCCGATGAGGAGCTCGCGTTTCACGTAATACTCAAAATTGCGTCCCTCCCAAAGGCGACTATCCATGCTCTCCGGACTGTTATCGCCGAGGACTAGAAACTGATCTTTGTCTAACGGAAACCATACCATTCGCGTTCGAGCAGCACCGTAGGAATGACAGTCGGATAACACCCGGGTTACCGTTTCGCCCGTAAGCGGTGTGTACGGAGAGACCACGAAATCGTCGATCATCTGCTGTGAGGATATTCCTCCGTTCGCACGATAAGCGATGTAATAGATGTCGCGATAAACCCGCAGATGCCGCACGGTAACCTCGGTACCACGGGCTCCTATCCGAACCGGTTCGCGGTCGCGGAGTGTCGGTTTGGCGTTATCCATGGGTGAATATTCGCCCGTGGTTTCAAACGACATTGGCTTACCATTTACCCATAAATAGAGGCAATCGTCCACATTGGCGAACATTACCCAAAATTTGCCCTTTCTTTTTATGGGAGTGGATGTTAGGGCACGGAACTCCGGCAACGCGTCGATGGAGGCTACCGCCTGCCCACTTTCGAGGTTTAGATTGCACTGAAAGAGCCTTCCCCCTTCCACAAGCTCCAGCAAAAGGTTCCCCCGCGGAGTCACCACTTCCACCTGAAATTCCACCGCAAGATCACCTACCCAATGCAGCCCGAGCTGCTTCGGCGTGGGGCGCAGCGGATCGTAAGACCAACCTGGATAGGACGAATAAGCCAACGGCCCCCAGCTTTCGCTGCTAGGAAACCAACCTCCGCCACCTTGCGAGACTTCGCTATTATAGCTGCAAAAATCGCTGATTAATTGCGGCTGAAGCGACGCGATTCCCTGACCTTTTCCGTGCAACAGCCGCTGCCACTCGTCGTAACTAGGAACAAGATGCCGATACCGGAGCCAAGCCACTTCTCCTGATTCTGGCGACGCGATGGAAAAGCTCCGATAGTCTTCCGACACCGACCAACCTCTTCCCGACTGGGTAGGCTCGGAAACCCAACGGGGTGGCCAACCCTTTTCGATCCAGGATCGCTGCGTTCGATCATTGTCGTAAACCAGTTGAAGCATTGCCCGCACTTTCTCGGGGGGCTTGCGCAGAATCCTAAATTCCTCAAGGTTTAGCACGTAAGTACTGTGAAAATCCTCCGGCACCGCAGGTCTCGCGAATAAATCTCCGTTGCGAATCATGATGGTTTCGCCGGGCAGACCCACAATTCGTTTGATGAAATTTGTTTTTGCTCCTCCCGGATACTTAAAGACGGCGACGTCCCAGCGTTGGGGTTCGCCGAACTGATACGGAAATTTGACCACAAGGATGCGATCGCCCTTATAGGAGGGGTATTCCCTCCCCTGAGGATTCCCCGCCCCAACATGCATCGAATAACGACACACGGGACATGTACCGCCGATCACTTGGCGCCCGGTGAAGCGACCGGTTTCGCTATCCACTTCATCGCTCGCACTGACTTGAAATTGATGCCCGCATTGGGCGCACGTCAGGTCTTTGTGCCTTCCCAGCAGCGTCGGAGCCATTGACCCGGTGGGGATTACAAATGCCTCAGCCTCGAAAGTGCGAAACAAAAAGGCAAGCATAAAGGCGATGGCAATCGATTCCACAATTTCACGGATCGCCGCTAAAGAGAGAAATCCTCCGTGCGCGCTTCCTTCCCTGGAACTCACCTCTGAAGTAGTACTCTTAGTGCGGGACGAAGACTGGCGAACCTGCTTGCCACTGGTAGATATGGCGGTTTGCTTGAGGGGGCGTTTTGTGCTCATACGTTGACCGCAAAGGGTACCCTTTACCTATTTGCTTATATTTGCGCCTACATGGAAACAACAATTATCCGAAATTCCTTCCGCAAGCGGGGTGCCTTTCGGCTCAAGATTCTCCCAAGCATCCTCGAAGGGCATTTCGCACCCTCTTTCGGGAAGATCGCGCTTTCGGGAAGATTGTGACGACGTCCCGGAGGCGCAGCTCCGCATATAGAAGTCTTGCCAAACGATGATCTATCAACTCCGCAACCCGTTCCATTCATCTCATCGATCTGTCCGTATCCGATCATTCGTCTCTTCGCATCCGAAGTCAGTCACAACCGGCTGCTGCTAAAACAATCCGTTTTCACACCGATTCCCGGTTATGGGCGGCAATCCAAGCCGCCGAGATCCCCGCGATATTTGGCCTATCAGGAGACACAATAAAGCGGGGGGATTCGGGGCACATTAAAAACCGCTCTCCGAATTGGTTCAAAACGATACTCTGTTTCTTGTGAACTTGTGTGATGCTACCAAAAAACGTGATGCTACCAAATATATTGAACGGCCCAAAAATCCGGTACCCGATAAATGCGATTAAGAATGCTTAGGGGGCGGTAAGGAATCCGCAAGACCACAAGGCCAACGAACGACGATTCGTGTGTAGCCCGGTAGGGCCCAAAGATCCGGCTATCCTCTGAGATCAACGAGTTGTCCCCAAGCAGAGCGTATTCCGTACCACCAAGGAATACCTCCGGAGTACTGAGGAAATCTTCCCTACCGATTCGCCTATCATCGTAAGCATTGAAGCATTCAAATCTTAGCTTCGCCCGAGAACAAACTGCCTCGTCCGAGACCGTGGAGCGTGAATCATTTGGCGTCGCTCCTATGGTGTACGTTCCTGACCCGGTGTCTGCCGTCAGGTTCTGGGCACGTTCATCGGGAACGAACGATTTTGGATTCCCCTGTGATGGCTGCAAAAAGCCAGCTGACTGTAATAAGCCCGGCAAGTAATACAAATCTTTCCGAAGCTCAAGCGAGTATATGCTGATTTCGATATCCGAAGCACCTAACGCTACAGGGAAACGATCACCAAAAAACCTATGTGAACTCTCAACGTTTAAGTTTATTTTCGCGATTGAATTTCCGCCATATTCGGCCACAAACGTTCCATCAACCATTCCAATAGTGATCATTACTGGTAAGAGAAGCCGGGGCAGCTTGCCTCGAGCCACTAATCGCCATATCCCGCCTCCTTTGCCGTTGAAATCTCCCCAATCTTTTTCTTTTCTCAGATCACGCATTTTTTGGGGGATCGACAATTTCTCATCTTCTACGGCAACCAATGGGCTGTCGGCCGTGCCCGCCAGCGGTGGAATCTCGCCCTTGGCACGAGGTCGCCGGTTCAAGCTTACTCCGGATTCAGGGTTGCTAACTTCCAATTCGGGGCTTGCACCCGGCGGTTGCCCCCCGCGCGGGTCCCTTGCATCGGAAGATGCTTCGCCATTATGGCGAACTTGCGAAGAGCTTCGTAAAAGCTTGTCTTGATCGGCGGCTGGATCCGCGGAAAACCGTCCGTCTACCTTCCACCCTAGCTCCCGGCACCCGTAGTCCTCCTTTCCGGCGTTTGATACTCGTTCCGGACCCTGCATGTGCCACAAATAGAACTCTTGGGACTGAATTCTCAGCTCTAACCGGACCGCACCATTCGGATGATTTGTCAACACGTGTAAGGTCCCAGCCCCTCTGACTTTCTGCACAGAAAACCTGAGCAAAAGATCGTGGACCGGAAAAACAAGTTCACTACGAATTAAATACAGTTGATTTTCGGGAAGCTGATTGGTGATTCCCCCCCAATCCGTTCCGGTTTCCATATTCTCTCCGGCGCAAGTCACGGTAGCCCCCCACACGAGCGTTGAGTCGAACCGCACCCACGAGATCCCCCCGTCAAATTGCGGGACGAATACCAAACTTCCGTTTTGTATCTGCCAGCGGTTCCGCGATCCAACCTCACGCCAGGGAACTCTCGGCAAGTCGACCTTATTGCCTGAGTTTATCGCGAGGCTTAAAGATGGCATTCGGTACACAGGAACCGCCATTTCCCAAGCCTGGGCCAGATCTCGAGCTGCGGGCCGACCGTTAACCCAAATGTCTCCGCCGCGAATAGAGAAACCTTCCCCGGGGAAGGCAATAACTCGCTTTGTTGCCAGGCCCAGCGAGGTATCCGGATGGCGAAAGGCCACAATGTCCCATCGCTTCATAGGAAACCACCCGGCTATGCCCCGGAAGACAAGCACACGATCTCCCGGCAAAACCGGCGTCTCAGGAGAGAGAGTTAAAACCGCGCAACACCCTGGACACCGGACTTTGGTCCCAGCACTTTTCGGGTGGACAAGAACGCGGAGCACAGCTCCACACTCGCACCTCATCCAAAAATGAGGTCCCAACAAAGTGGGGGCCATTGAGCCCGAATTCACAAAAATGGGAAAAAAGACTCCCGCCAGGCACCAGGTGTCCACGACAAGCAGCGCGGCGGTGTATAAGATAAGAGTTTGAAAGAAGGCCAAAACTCGTTTCATGGTGCCGTTTCACGAAGCCGCGAAAAAACTGCGAATGTTTCGAGCCGTTGCGCTGCCACGAACTAGCAGCAGTTCCTGCCTGCTTGCAACGGGAAATCCCTCCTCTGCGCGATTCTAATCAAGCTCTGCAAGCCTTGTTTCGTAAGCGGTGCACCACCGCGACAATTCGGCGTACCGCTTCGTCGATTTCGGAATCGGTAGTGGTAGCCCCAAGGCTAAAACGAACTGAAGAGGCCACGACGGCGGCCGGAAGCCCCATGGCCCGAAGCGTGGGCGAAGGTTCCGCCGACCCACTGGAGCACGCCGATCCGATCGAGCAAGCAATTCCCGCTAAATCCAACGCCATCAATAGGGATTGGGCGTCCAATCCCAAAAAAGCAATATTGCTGGTATGGGGCAGACGTGCACTCGCTTGCCCATGAATGAGGATCTCCGGAAGTTGCTCCCGTAGCGCGCGTTCGAAACGATCGCGCAGCTCAATAAGCCGGCCGAAATGCTGGTCCACCTCCCTCGACCAAAGTTCTAAAGCTGTACGCATGCCCACGACAAGCGCTACGGGCTCTGTACCTGGCCGCATACCCTCCTGCTGATGCCCACCGAAAAAAATCGGTTCCAAGGGTGTGTCCTGCGCACAAAGCAATGCCCCAATACCGACGGGCCCCTGAAACTTATGAGCCCCAATGCTCATGGCCGCAACGCCGGACTTGCGAAAATCCACACGGACTTTTCCCACCGCTTGGACGGCGTCGGTGTGCACAAGCACATTTCGTCCGGCACACAATTGGACCACCTTTTCGATGGGCTGAAGAACCCCGGTTTCATGGTTGCCCCAAATTACGCTCACCAACCGAGTGTTCGGGCCCAGCCATGCTTCGAGCTGCTCCAGCCGGACCACCCCATCTGTTGTGGCTCCCACGGTGTCCAGCCGCCATCCCTCCTCGAGTAACCGCTCCGCAGGTTCCAACACGCTAGAATGCTCAATTCCCGAGATAATCAATTGATGGCGCCAGCAAGAGGAATCGCGCCCAGCACACCGAGCCCGTGCCCGGGATATTCCGAGGATGGCCAAGTTGTTGGCCTCCGTACCACCGCTTGTGAAAATGAGGCGATCCGGCCGGTGCCCTGAAACATCCGCTCCCAAAATGCTGGCGATGGCCTCGCGACTCTCCTCGACCAAACGTCGGGCACGCGCACCTAGTTGATGCTGACTGGCGGGGTTTGCGTACCCATCTTTCCAACAGCGGACCATCGCCTCGACGACTTCGGGGCGAATTGGCGTGGTGGCATTGTGGTCAAGATTGATGACATCCATCGCTAACCGGAAAAGCTGGGAACATCGATTTGTTGAGAATTATCGTGCTCAAACGTTCTTCCGACAAGTAATGAAGGTTCCGCAAAGTCCCTACAGGCATGCAGATTCGATCTCGTTTGACGTTCGGACCCTACTGAATTTATCGCGAAGCGGAGCAAACGCATTTGCGTCGTAGGTGGCAACCGCTATTGCCGAATCTAATAGAAGGGCGGAACGGTAATTTAAAGGGCGCAACTCGCAAGCACATGCCGGATTAGCCCCCCGGACCGCCGCGCCCCTGCAACCCTCAGGCTCATGCATTTTGCAGCTTTACCTCTTGAACAAGAAAGAATACCCGAACTTCCATTTCGGGGTCATCTCTCAAAAAGCTGGCGAAGGGCAACCCCCCCGACTGGGCAAGCTAACCTTAATTTTTACCCTTGTGGTCGCCGTGCCTACTAGTTCGTAGATAGTCAAAGGATTGCAGATTGGCCCGCGAAGGCTCAGCCAGCCTCAAACAGTGGAAGAGGGAACCAAAATGAAAAAGCGCATTATTCGTGTCATTACCCGGAGGGCTGATGGCCAGTTGCGGATTCGTGACTACGATAGTGCCGAAGAACTCCTGAAAAGGCATGTTCAAATCGGGGTCGACGACTGCAATACAGACCTCAGCCTCCGGGGATTGCCTGTGTTTCGGGGGCTCATCGGGCCGATTCCTGACGGTCCCAACTTCGTTCGATACGAGTCCCCTGAAGTGTTCGAATCTGAAACCAAGGACTGGTCACTAACAAGGTTGGCCCGCAGACGCCGACCGCGCAGCTCGCCCCGCATCAACCAGCCGGCAGAGCCGAACCAGACGCAGCCCATCCAATAAGCGGTGGCAGCTTGAATTGCTTCGTTTGCTACCGGCAAAGCTCGATACTCTTGCCGCGCACCGCCCATCGCGGTAAAGGCGAAAATCTGGCTGGCGAATGATCGAATTCAATACCGCCCGAAGCAAATTTCGCTTAAAGCTACTCCCGTTTCGCGCTATTCACGACTCTTTTTCGCCCTCTTTAGCAAGCGGGGTCGCGGGTCATTGATTTTGCGCGTTAAGCGCGACTTTCCAATCCCGCTTGCACGGGCAAATCATCTTAATAAGCCAAATCATCTGATTAAAAATCATCTGATTAATTTGCAAGGTTGTCCCTGGATCGCGGCAATTCAACGCCTTTGTGCTACGTGTGCCAAATCGCCAGACGATCGGACTATGGGCCTCCAACCTTCCGATTCGAAACGGCGGTATTATCCGCCTCGATTCCGAAGGGTCTTCTGCCGAATTACGCATTTGGGGACGGAGTCGCCTCGGCAGCCGGCAACTCACCGCTCTCTTCCGGTGAATTCCCCCAGGGGAAGAGATACGGCTTTTGTGCCTCAGGGAGTTCGGGTAATCGATGCAGCACTTCCCCCAATTCTTCTTCGGGCACTCGGGAAGAGCATCCCGGCATTGCCAGCCAAAATCCGATAAAACCGAGCAACAAAATCTTCCACAAAAAACGATAGCCGCTCATGCCTTCGACCCAATTCTTTCTTTGACCAGAAACTTCTTTCTTTGACCACAAACTCGGCCCCAGACTGACCATGAAAATACAAATGTAATCTTTTGGCGCATCAAAATTCGCACCATTATCCGAGGCTAAACGCGGGAAAAAAAGATTAATGCCAATCAACACCCTATGCGTTCTGAGCTTCATGATGGCTGTGAATACGACCCGATATGCGACCCTAATCGCTAGAGCCGATCCAAGGGCAAGCTTGCGATCTTAACCCGCCGAGGGAGCTGTCTCAAACCTTCGGCCGAAAAAAATCAAAAATTACTGAGGAGTTTTAACTCCGGGCGTTCTCCCAGCCTTTTGATCCCAGTGGGTAAAAAAGTTCCGCAGGTCATCCCGGTGGGTAAAACAGTTCTACAGGAAAAAAAGTCCCTAGAAATTCTAATCGCTGCCGAGAAAGCGGGTTAGGGGCAAACACCAATCGGGGCATTGCTCCGCGCCTCCCTTTAACAAGATGCATTTCGAAAGTAAACTCATATAATAAAACTGGGTCCCGACGAATCATTGATCCATCGTCCTCAAACTGTGGCTTTTGGGGACATAAAAACACTCGGTCGCCATACGCCTCTGAGGAAATTGTGCCGGGTTTCCACTTGCCGAATTTCGACTCAAACATATGCGAATCGCATACAAAGGACGTCGGAGGCTGCGCGGGAAAGCTCTTTAGAACAATCTTGGGCTTAAATGCCAGGCTATCGGCTTGGGAAACTGCGAGCTAAATTCCTCATGACGACCGCATCGGTGCCACCACTAGGGTGAACCGATGAAGAGCTTCCGACTAGGGGTGTGAGCTATCCTGCGTCCGGATTGAAAGTTTTTTCAGACCAAGAGGCTGATCGATTACCATTACACGCTTTTTTGCTCGGGAGTGTAACCAGTGAGCCCTCAAGTGACGGATGCGCGAAGTTTGACTCGGAATAGATGCTTTTCGAATCTCGGAGTTTTGCGCGCTTGTTTCTCGCCCCGGACCAAGTTGGTGTTTGGTCGCGGCGAAAGTCTGTTTTGGCGAGCCGGGTTTCTGCTCGTTGTGATATTGTTCCTACCCGCCAGTGCTTATGCCCAAGAATCTGCCGCGCCCCAAAGCAGTGGGGGCGGCGTGCAGATGTACGTGCTTCCGTACATCCTGGTGCTCCTGTGCATCGGTCTGGGGACCTTCATGGTTTGCACACCCAGCCGGCGGAGGGAGAGACCGAAGATGCTCGAGTGGAAATCGGCCCTGGGCATTGCCGAAGCTGTAGAGCAAGCAAGCGGTCCGCCGCAGATTGGCGTCGGCATGCGGATTGAGCAAGTTACAAAACTTCTCGGTAAGCCCAAGATTGCTCGGCGTGGTTCCGAGATTTATCGGGAACTTTTTCAGGCGGGCAAACTCTCGGAGGATGAGGCGGCTAAGGAATACCTCACCTACGAACATCCGGCAGGTCGCTACGAGCTGGTTGTGCTCGATAGGCGGGTCGTCCAGGTCCGCCGTCAACCTCCCCCAGTCAAGAAAGAAGGCAGCGCTCATAAGTAAAAAGGCGGGAAATAAGAAAAGATCAAATCCGGACCTTAAATCAAATTACAGGTGCCCGAAGAGTCTTCCCGCCGATTCTTGTTCAGAAGAATTTTGCTTGTCTGCAACGCTCTTTAGGCGGCAGCTTTTCGCGTATGCTGTACGGGCACAGCGGCTCGACCGTGATAGAACCGGGCAATTTGGCCCACCAAAAGCCGCTGTTCTTCGTAAGTAAGCTCGGGAAAAATCGGGAGGGCAAGCACCTCTCGTGTCGCCCGGTAGGTTTCCGGCAAATCCTCCGGGGCATAGCCCAAGTGAGCAAAACATTCTTGCTCATGAAGCCCCAGCGGGTAGTAGATCTCAGTACCGATTTGTGCCTCCGTCAAATGGGTCCGCAGCAAGTCGCGATTACCCTCCGGCACGCGGATTACAAACTGGTTCCAAACATGTTTGGCAGCAGGATCCACGTAGGGCAAGCCAAGGATGTGATCCAACTGAAATTCACGAAATAGGTCGAAATATCGCCGCGCGTTTTCCGCCCGTTGTTTTTCCCACTGGGGAAGGTGGCGAAGCTTGACCCGAAGCACGGCAGCCTGGAAGGCATCCAGCCGGCTGTTGATGCCGATCATCCGATGGTAATACCGGGGGTGCATCCCGTGGACACGAAGCAGGCGGAATTTGGCCGCCAACGTGTCACAAGCGGTGGACAGCATTCCCCCGTCCCCGGCTCCGCCGAGGTTTTTGGTTGGATAAAAACTAAAGCAACCCACTAAGCCCATTCCCCCTGCGGGCCGACCGACCCATTGGGCACCGATTGCCTGGGCTGCATCTTCAATCACCGCAATCTGACGGGATTGTACGGTGGCCATCAGGCGGTCCATCGGGGCGCACTGCCCGAAAAGATGAACCGCAATGATCGCGCGAGTACGCTCTGTTATTCGCGACGCAACATCCTTCGGATCAAGGTTGTACGTTGCCGGGTCAATATCCGCAAAAACCGGGGTAGCCCCTAAACGACTGACGGCACTGGCCGTTGCAAAAAAAGTGAAGCTGGGAACGACCACCTCATCCCCAGGCCCAATGTTTAACGCCATAAGGGCCAAAAGGAGCGCGTCGCTCCCTGAGGCGCAAGCGACCGCATGTTTCAATCCTAGGCACTCAGCGAATTCCCGCTCAAATTGGCCGACCGCTGGTCCAAGGGCAAAGACGCCGGAATCCCAAACCTTGGCCAGTTCCGCAAGTACGTCCTCTCGAAGTGAAACAAGTTGCCGACTAAGATCAAAAAAAGGCACCAGCATGTTGCCACCTTTGGCGGGAGTTCCCAACCGTGTTCTGGATTTCTATCTTTCTTAAACGCGGGATTCTGGGTCGAAGCCGCAAAAAACGGGCATCGGCACCGGTTCGCTCAAATCGGGGTGAGCCCCCCGCTTTTTAAACCTTTTGTCAAATGGACTGCTGCGGGAGAATAAAAACTCAGGTGATCCACCGTCAAGGCGACTATAGGCCCTTTGTTTCTGCATTTCTGAATTTCTGCACCGAGCAGAAATACTAAGCGATGGGTAGCGGAGTCGGAGAAGGTATAGGAACCGCCGACCGCTTTCACCCGATCAATCCCAAGCCAATTCAAGATGCCAAACCCGCCAATTATGAAACGTGTATCTTGGCTTTGAGCGCGGCGAGAACTCCGCCCAAGTCCGCAGGCAAATTCAGCCTTTCGTCAGATTCGCAGAGTCAGAGGAGTAATGTTTTAAGTTGGAAGGAAAAGCTAATTCCCGAAGTTTATGGGGTGGCCCACTCGTTTCAGCTATCGCCGAGAAGCTAAATGGCCAAAAAACCGAATGATGCGGAACTTCAAAGCTAATTGGAAAAGCCTGTGCACGCTGCTTCGGAGAGCCGGGACGATTAAGGCGTTCAGCTAGTTCTCAACCAAAGGTTTGCCACTCCAGTTTTTCAACAAATCCATGGCAAAGACCCATCGTGCAAAATGTTTAGACGCTTTCGCCTCAAAGAAGGCTTTCCTCGCAGTCCTCACATGCTCCAATCCTGAGTTAATTTATCAGCTAGCAGATAATTGTTCACGCAGCGAAGCGTAAATCATTGAAAAAACATTATTAATTTAATCGTCTTATAAGCTTTAAGAGTTAGGGGCAGTCTAGGTTAGTCTGTATTTGGCTGAAAAGCAGCGCGCCCGGAATATGCGTAGCTCGGGCTTTTGAACCGGCTAAATCACAGCGTCCCGATTGAGCGGAATCCCTCCTCGATTCTTGCTTTGAGTTTCGGGACCTTAATTTTTGAGGCGGGCGGATTTCGAGGATCGCAAACGCGGTGCGAGGGTGAGCCGGGTTGGTTGCCAGAGCAGCAAAAGGTCAACGCAGTTTGTGCCCAATTTTCCAACTTTTTTTACGGCCACTTTGATCTTCTTTGATAGCCAATTTGATAGCAATACACTACACTGCTTTGCGGATAACGATCGTAAAACTCCTCCAACTTAGGAACGATCGTGTTACTTCTACAACTTAAGATCGTCTAACGCCTGCAACGTAATTCTGGTGGAAACCGCTGAGCCGACAATCCTAAACCTATCCCAAAATCCGGCACTCTCAGAATGACGCCGGGGCACCGATTTGCTTCTGCTAGCGCGGTGTTTGCTTCCAAATTCGCCTCCTTCGGGGAGCCTTGGCTCATCCCGATTTGCTTTCGTTTGAACGGTGTTTGCCTCTGCTGCTGCCGTCAAAGCCACTCAGGACGAGCTTGATTCATTCAGGCCGAGAAGCGGAGTTTGAAATGCTTTTCACGGTGGGTTCGAGAAGCTTTCCTCGGGGGAGTGATTGCTTTTTGTTTAGCGCGGCAGTTCTTTAAAAAAGGCAGCTTTCAAGCTAAACTCATTTCTTCGTCATCGCTCGGGAAAGGCGAAGGTTTTTCGCATCCGGGCCTTCGCAGCCGCATGTCGGGAAGGTCCACAAGCTCTAAGGGCCGTCAATTACCCGCATTTCAAACGAGTGAACGGCGGACCCTTGGGGTGTCGCGGGGTAGGTTGTTGAGTACGAGGGATGTTTAGTATGATGAGTAGCGAAATCAAGGTTTTTTGGGGGCGTGCCAATCCGGAACTTGCCCAAAATGTCTGTTACTATCTCGACGAAGAATTGAACCGTGGCACCCTGAATAAGAGAACCTGTGCCGGTCGAGTAATAATTACTGATTTTCCCGACGGGGAGGTCCATTGCAAAATTGAAAATAATGTTCGCGGTAGGGATGTCTTTATCATTCAGCCTACGTGCCCGCCGGTTAATCAAAACTTGATGGAATTACTGATCATGATAGACTGCTTTAAGCGTGCTAGCGCGGGCCGGATCACCGCCGTCATCCCTTATTTCGGATATGCCCGGCAGGACCGCAAAGAGGCCGGTCGGGTACCAATCACCGCGAAACTGGTAGCAAACCTTATTTCTGTTGCTGGGGCAAATCGTGTCTTAACTATGGATCTGCACACCCCCCAAATTCAGGGGTTTTTTGATATCCCGGTTGACCACCTTCACGCCGGGCCTGTGTTTTACCGGTACTTTCAGGAGCGCGGCCTGCGGAGCGACGATATCGTCGTTGTCAGCCCGGACGAAGGAAGCATCAAACGAGCCATCCTGTATGCCACACAGTTGGGGGCCCGGCTCGCCGTGATTGACAAACGTCACGTCGGTACTTCAGTAGTACATGCGAATCTGATCGGTGGACCGGTTCAGGGGAAGGTTGCCCTGATTTTCGACGACATGATAAGTACCGGCGGATCCATCTGCGGTGCGGCACGCATGGTCCACGAAGCAGGAGCCACGGCGATCTATTTGGCGGCCACTCACGGGGTACTATGTCCCGGTGCGGCCGATCGGTTGCGCAAAGCCCCTGCCGACCAAATATTGATCACCGATACCATCCCCCTAACAGACTCTCGAAAAACCCCGAATATGGTCGTCCTGAGTGTGGCCCGGCTTTTGGCGGAAGGGATCAAGAGAATCCATGACAATGAATCCGTAAGCCACTTATTCGAAACATCGTTCGCGTAATTCGGTCGGCACCCACCTGGCGAATTTAAACGGACTCGCTCGTTTCGGTCTGGGTAGGAAAAAAGTTCCGACAGCTCGCCAAATGTGGTTCGAAGCTTGACCTTGGAAGCTAGGCTGCTGCTGTCCGCCATTAAAATTGTGGTGATCGGGAGCTTGAAAGCCGATACAAGACGCCCGTGGCAGGTCCGACAGAATAATTCCCTCTCAGAGAGAACAGGGCTTAGACTGATTTGCTTCGACTGATGTTGTGAATTTAGCTACCCCCAGATGAAGGGGTTCACGATGAAACTAGTGATTGCGATTATTCAACCCGATCGTTTGGAAGCGGTAAAGGCTGCGTTAGCCGATGTGGAGGTATTTCGGCTAACGGTCATGGATGTCCAAGGCTTCGGACGCCAGCGGGGGCATGCCGAGCAATACCCGGGACATGACTTCGCCTCAAAGCTTCTGCGCAAAGTTCAGTTAATGATCGCCGTCAACGAGGAATTTTTAGAGCCCACGGTGAACGCCATCCTAAAAGGGGGGAAAACCGGGCCATCCGGTCAAATTGGGGATGGAAAGATCTTCATTCTTCCGTTGGAAGATTGCATCCGTATCCGAACGGGCGAACGGGGGCCAGACGCCATTTGAGCTATATCCCCAATCGCTCCGGGGTAAGAGGACTCGCCTTGCCGCTCACAATGCCGGACCCTTCTTAGCGGCGGAACTTGCGTAAATTAAAGCCGACTATAGCCCGTTCGCTCTTGTGCTGCCTATCCTGCCAAACCTAACACGCGCTAACTAAAAAATGACGGTGGGGATTCCCACAGAACATCTCCGACTGTGCTCTCGAGTTTCATCCGAAGGCTTTGATCTCGCTCCTCCTCCATTTTGGATTTAGCCGGTCCTGCATTTAGCCCCTCCAAGATTAGCCTTCTCAATCTCGCCACCGGCCTTCGGCAAAGCGACTTCTTGGAGCTTCCGGATCAAAGCACGCGCGATACCTTTCGCTCAAACAGCTCACCGAAAGAGCGTGCCCGAGGTTAAAGGACTAGATTCATTTCGGCCTTTTTGAGCATCAAACCGTGCGGTTAGCCCCACCATGTTTCAGTGTCAGATTTAAGAAAAAAGCAAGGAACGGGCGCGAGATCGTCGTGTTAAAAGGATCCAGATCCTTCCGAACACCAAGGAATAACATAAAGAAAATAACGAAAATAATAATATAGACAAACTCTACCCTGCTAGGTGCCGTGCAAAGCACCGCCCCCTAACCCATTAAGTTCACATGGGTTATCAAAAGACTTGCACTTCGTACCACAGGGTTCGATAGTCAGGGCCAAGTTCGATGGCAGCTTTCCCGGACTGCGTTCGTACCGGTAATTCTTTCGTCCGGCGACCAGCGCCGTCGAGCGCCCAGGCTTTTAGGCGGCTAGCCGGTACCGACCACAGCACTTGGGCAGAAATCCCCTCGCAAAGGATCGGCTCTTTGCCCCAGTTGCGCCGCAGAGTCACGCGGTTTTCGCCCAGTTGCTCAAGTTTCCAACCGGTATTTTGAACCCAGCCGGTAGCCGCCACCAAAAAGCGACCTGGCCGATCAAAACCGCTACCTTCGATCGTGGTTAGGGTGATGGTGGCCCAATCGAGTCGAGTCGGCCCAACTTTGATCGCTATCTCGCCAAGGTCCATCTGTCGTTCGCGCACAAAGCCGGTGAAAACTTTCGTCCGCGGGGTATTGACGAGGAAATAACCCGCCCCCTTCTCGCTCGTATCCCAGACGATTTGGCCCGTATCCGAAGCGAGGACATCAGCCCGCTTGCTCTCACCGGTCTCCGCAGGTCTGCTACCCCGTGGTGACAGTCGTAATCCGACACCGTGGGTGATCGCCAGTTCGCTTGTCAGTCCAAGCTGCTGGGCAGTTAAACGCCACGGATCAAGAGTTGTGTGAAGGATTTCGCGTTCCCGTTCAGCCGTGAGCTCAAAGTCAATTTTTTGGCGTGCCTCACTGACGTCGCCCCGAAGCAGCATGGCAGCACAAGCCGGTGCGTGGACCAAGCGTGTGGGGTCGCCTTTAATATCGAAGTAACTTGCCAAACGCAGCGGCTCAAAATCGGTATTATGGGAATAACCGAATACGAAAACGCCATCCCAACCCTGATACGCCGCAAAGGCGGCAATCATGGGAAAACCCTCCGCCGCATAGGAATTGGGGGTCGGGTGATTGTACTCGCTTACGGTGTACGCCATCCCCAGGATTCGCCTCGCCGCCAAGCTTGTCAGCGTGCCCCCCGGCGAGTTCACCATCGCGACGTTGCGGACATACCAATTCTCAGGATCCCAAGGTCGACCTGGGAAAGCCGGATGCTGCCAGTACGAATGGGCGTCGATGTAATCCAGCTTTGCCTGAATGTGCACAGGGCTATAGCTGAGTTGGGTCCCGGAGACCAGTGATTTCACGCCTAAATCTTTCTTCAGGAATTCGTACATTCCCACCCAATAGCGGTATTCCGTGTCCCAGAGGAAATCTGAGAAATCGTGGCGTGCCATTTCTGTTACCCCCAACTCTCCCCGACGGAGGACGGGCACACTCGAATCCTCCAAAGTCTGCCCCGATTTAAGGCCGTAAACACCGCCCGGGCGCAGCGAAAACTTCGCGAGCTCATACACACCCGGTTCCAAGCTTGTGATGGTAATCCGCGCGTTCGCATCATCCCGATCCGGCAGAAAAACGAATCGGTATTCCTTCCATTCCGGGCTCAGTTGCACCGTGGTTGAAAATCCTAAGCGTTCCCAGGGCTCGTGGGCCATCATGCAGTTGAGGCTCAACGATCGTGTCCGATCGGCCCGAAGATAGCAGCTCAAGGTATACGCATGATTTTTCCGCACCGCGACCCCCGGATGGGAAATTTGAGGCCGCCAAGGCACCGTTCCCTTTTTCTCGACAACAATACGAAGAAAAGCAGTGCCCTGCGGCCCACCAGATTGGGGGGTACACTGTACGAGCGTCTCCGCGTCGCGCTCGATTCGCCAATACTTTTCGAAATCGGGTCCGAACTCACCCCCCGGCAAAAGTTCTTCACCCAAAGGTATTTCGCCGACCCCCCATGCCCGGCGTAAAGCATTCGTTGTGCCGTACTTATCTAGCAACCAACGATTCCAAAGCTGACGGTAAGTTGTTGCATAGGGCTCCGGCAGGTCGTCCATATCGCCCCAATTCCAGACCGTAAACAAAGCGTCCTCGTTACTGATTTCAACAAAGGCTACTGCCGGTTCATCCGTATATCGCGTTCGGGTGTACGGATTTAGGTGGGTAAGGAGATCTCGAGCATATTTCTTTTGAAGCTCGATCATTCGCGGTTCAAAATTCCCCAGCCCCTTATCGTAATTCGGACGCTGGTTGCGGTGCGGGAACCCTTCTTTCTCGTCGAGCCATCGGGACACATGTAAATTTATGTTCACATAAATTCCATGTTGTTTGAGCTGGTAGATGAGATAGTCCAGCCTGTCCAGCTTTTTAAGGTCAATGATCGTTTTATTCGGGCTATCCCCCCAAATCGAGTAACTATCCATGTGATGCAATCGGACGCAATTGAACCCGAAACTCGCTACTCGCCGGGCAAGCCGCTCGGCATCTTCTTTCGTCGGAAAGCACGCCTCAAAGCACAGGTTGGTGCCCCAAAAACGAATTGGACCGGCATTCGTCACAAGTCGACCATTCTCCACCCGTACGAAGCCGTGCTTACCAGCCGGCTTGTCAAGCCAACCCGACACATCCGTCACAACTTCCCGATCACCATAGCTTACCTGGAACGGAAAAAGCTCGGCTCCTGTGGAGCTGCTAGCTCCAAGCAGGGACCAGGTACACCATGAGGCGAGAAACCACACCACCAGGCACTTGCACATCGTCTTGGCTCCCTGACATAAGCAAAATCTTAACGGTGAACCAAAAGTCGGGCTTGATCGCTGTTAACCGTAGGGGAATCTAAGGCGGGGTTTTAACAAAGACGTGTTGGTCCCATATAAGCGGTCTTTTCGGAAAATGGATGCTTTTATTTTGCGCGGTCACTGCACGATAAAGAAGGCTTTCCATTTGCCGAAAAAATACTTTTGAGCAAGCCACAGTTTAAAGTCGCGCATTTGGCTATGCAATGACCGGCATTACCGCCCCGCTTTAAGCTCAGGGCTGCGCCGCGCAAACTTTCCCTTCACACGCCAACCGCAAGGTCCCGTCACGCGATGGCGATCAAGCCGGGACTATGAATGGGAGACCTGGAGCGACCCTGCGCCGCGAGTGGGCAGATTCGATAAGGGAGCTATAAATTCGGAGATGCCGAATTTTGTAGCAAGCTTCGCCACATCGATGGGAATTTTTACGCCAGCTTCAGTTCGTGACGTATTCCGCCGGTTGCGTGAATAACGACCGCAAGCAGGCTGCCCAAGGCGGGCCGCTGGGGGGGCACCGCTCACGGTTTTGGCACGGCGATCATGTCCATTACCACCGACGAACCGGCATGCGCCACTCCCGGCACAGTGACTTTCGAAGCGGCCGGCGGTCGGGTAGGATCGAAATATTGGGGCCGCAACTTATCCAGGGCAGAGCTTGTCTCTTTATCCGACACATAATAGGTCGCTTTGGCCAAGTGCCGCAAATCGCTCCCCGCTTCCTTAAGAATCTGCTCGAGCTGGTCAAAGATCTGTTCTACTTGGGTAGTTCCATCCACAGAAGCTTGACCGAGCAACCCGCCGATAAAAAGCTGCTGCGGGATTTGCACAGCGGCGGCCCGACTAAAATTCGGAGAAGGTTTTACGCCTTCCGGATTATAGAACACAATGGGCTCCTGTCCGCGGAACGATCCCGCCGGCAGGTGGGCAATCAATTCAATCTCCAGCGGTACCGAGGCGATCCACTCGACGTATGTAATGGGCGGAAGCGGCCGACTGGCAAACACCTTTTTCAGCACGGTTTCAACTTCTTCGACACTTTCCATCGGTTGGAGAAACACTTTGATCTGCACCACGTGCTCAATCCCTAGCTTCCAGTCCCCGAGCATACCGAGGAGAGCTTGTGCCGATTTCTCAGCAGCTTCCGCAGAACTACCTTTCTCCGGATACCCGGACAAATAAAGCGTGCCTCCGGGCGGTACAATCGCGGCATCAGCACATGCAAGCCATGGTGACCCTACTTGAGCACCTTGAAGCGATACTGCGGCAACGGGTTCCTGCGCATAAGCGATCACATCCAGCGCGATCTTCGCTTCAGGAGTCGGTAAGCGACTTTGAACTGCCGTAAAGGCCGGACACCTTTCGGCCCGTGTTCGTTGGGCTAAAGCAGACCGGAATTGCTGTAGTGTTCCAGGGCCATCCACGTATGCATGAACCCGAACAAGCTGATCAAAATTCGACCCCGCCTGCGTGAGCACCTGTCCCAGCAACTCGAGGAGTTTGTCAATTTGACCTGTCGTAGACTCGGGCGAGACTACTTTTCCCTGCTCATCCACGGGAAGGATTTGCCGCGTAAAAACGAGCGGATACCCCTGGACATAAACTGCTCGGGAGAACCCTTCGGCATCCGCGGACAAAAGATACCGAACCTCCGGAGCGAAGGGGCCCGAACGTTGGCTCGGTGCCGGAGATGACCGCGATTTTGCCGGTGCTCGAGCCTGTTGGGATACGCGGGGCTCGGTTTCCCGTGTGCCACACCCGGATAGACAGACGATTAACAGAGTTGCACTGGCCAGAACAAAAATCCGTCTTAACATTGTCGCGATTTCTTTCAAAAATGCCTTTCTCAGAATTCGAGATACCAAACGGTTCGAATTGAGTCAAAAGCTTTCGGCTCACCTGCCTATGAACCCAAACGCATTACTGATTCGCCCATGCGCGTGGTATAGATCATCTTCCCCTGCGAACTGGCTTGACTCCGGGAAGTGGGCTAGCTTGCCGATCCCAGGGTCATCTCCCCCCACAGACTGGCTTGACGTAACACCGATCGAAACTCGGCTTGAACCGCGGCTTAAACACGGTGCCTACCGAAACAGCTTTTAAAGCGGGCTTATTCGCGTCCAAACGGAATGACTCGGCTTCGGATATCAGGAAAAAACAAATCACCCCGGCGCACCGCGCTTGCAAAAGGACTGCTACGATTTACCGGCTTAATCCTCAGCATGCCTGCGGGGTGGCAGACTCGCGCTCTGGATTATCTCATCCCAAATCTCATGCCCTCCGCAAAGGGCACGTCGCAATACCGCATACCCACTTGCATCGGATAAAAGAACGGAACCTAAAAATTTGAGAATCTAAAGGTTCGATCGTCATAATCAAGAAGCAAGTCAACCACGGGCTAAGAACTTCGGAGCAAGCGGCGGGGCGCCATAAGAAACCGCCGGGATAGGAAATTTAAAAAGTTGAAGTGCGGTGTCCTCCCGGTGTGGCCGCGTCGTGCGGACGCCAAAATAAAACTTAATTACTGGCTTCTTCCGCCACGGAGACAATCACTCTCGGGCCTGCGACTTTCCAAATCGCTGTCACCTACCACCGCACTTCAACCGAATGCAAACCGAATAATTGCCGGGAAGAAATGCCCCACAAGGAACCCGTTATTCCAGGAAAGATTCCCGCGGCAACTCAACATTCACCGTTGGGTCGCAACGGGTGCGGCAGCCCTCCCCGTAATACGGATTTACCGAGACTTTAGCGAGCTTCCCAAAAGCTACTTTGATCCCGAACTCCAGATTTATTTCGCTCCCAAATAGTATTGAACTGAAAGGGCGTTTGTGATGCTTTCAACAACTCACGGGGTAAGCCCTGTCTTTAAGGCGACTCCCAAAGGGTTTTAGACCTCCTCGGGTAATTCGTACCCCTTACGTTTCGGGCAATCGAGATATTGATTGGCCTCATCATCGCCGATGAAAATCTCGTTCACCGGATCCCAACGCAAGCGTCTTCCCAACCACCGCGCGATATTTCCCAGGTGGCACAGCGTCGCCACTTTGTGACCGCGCTCCACACTCATAATGGGGTCTTTACCCGAGCGAACGCAGTCGAAGAAGTTTTGCATGTGGTTGTCGCTTTCATACACCCGGATTGCATTGGGCGGCAACGGATCTTGATCCAAGTCCTTGGGGTCACACTCATAACCGTTTCGGAAAATAGTGATCTTTCCCTTATCGCCGATGAAAATACCGCCACCGCCCAGCTTCTTGTCGGTGCCCTCCAACTTCAGGATAACACCATTTGGAAACTTATAGTGAATGATGGGGCGCGCCATGAGCTCGTCGCCGCGATTGCGTTTCTCCGGCTTATCGTAAACGAGGGTTTTCAGCTTTTCGGGGGGCTCGACCCAAATTTCTTCCGGTCCACTTTCATCCATTCCAACAGCCCAAAGCACCATGCTTAACCCATGGCAACCCCAATTGACTAACTCGCCGCCGGAATAAGGTCGGAAGGACATCCAGCCTGGGCCCACGGCCTCCTTTTCCGCGGGTTCCAAGGGGTATTCCCCCCGCTCATAAGGAACCCGTGACAAGTAGATGTTGATGTTAAACGGAACAATAGGGTTTTGGCCACACCAGTGATCCCAATCCAATCCCGGCGGAACCGGTTCCTCCGGAAACTGACATTCCCAGGGGCTGGGATAGTTATAACCAATGACCGTGTGTACTTTCCCTATTCGACCATTAAGGATCAATTCCACAGCTTTCCGGGTTTTTGGGTCGGATCGCTGTTGTTCGCCAGTTTGGAAGACACGCTGATACTTCCGCACTGCGCGGATCATAACCTGCCCTTCTCGGATCGTATGACTTAGCGGTTGCTCCCCGTAAATGTGCTTCCCGGCCTGACACGCGTGAATGCACGGCAGGTAGTGAGAGTGTTCCGGGGTGGCATAGATGACCACCTCCACCTCTTTCAGTTCCAACATCTTCCTGTAATCTTGGAACGCTTGACATTCGTACTTATTGGCCCATTGCTCGGCCCGGTGGATGTTCACATCGGCCACGGCGACAATTCGCGCTTCCTTAGGAAGCTTACCGACATTTCCCGTAACCAATTGACCATTGCGCCTGCCACAGCCGATAATGCCGACCCCAATTTGCTCATTGGCGCCGAAAACACGACGCGGCACCGGACGGGGTACCTCTACGTTTCCGGGAGTGACCGGTGCTTGCGGAGTGCAACCCAGGAGTTTTGGGACCGCAGCTCCCGCCAAGATAGCGGCCGTTTGCTGCAACACACGCCGTCGTGAAACGCCTCGAAGCGTATCGTTGTTCTTTGAGTTCATACCCATGACTTTTCTTCCGTTTTACACAAGCACCAACCAACGATAAAACACTTCCCCAGACTGCCCTCCAAAACACCGCTTATCGCTGTCAACCGGCTCTTGCACCTAACCCACGCAGCTTACGATGGTGACGATCGGTACCCTGGGTTTTTCCGGCTTAAAATTTCGTGGCCCTCTGAACCACAGTTCCATAAATCGCCCATTTAGCTGGATTGTAAACCGGTACAAGTACCCAGCTCCATCTCACTCTCACTAGATGAAGTTTATCCTTACTCCTTGTAATTCATTAATAGCCCGCTACTGCACGCAGGCCGCATTCATCCCCACGAAACGCCGACTTTCCTATTAATATTTGTTCCTATGACCCGTTATTAGTGGATTAGCCGTCCGGATGGCTACCAATCGATCGGTTCCACTGACTGTTTAATCTAGTTAATCTCGGCAGCGGACACCGCGCCTGGCGACCTCGGCACCCGGAACCACTAGTAGGACGCAAGCAGCCGGCAATGACTAAAAACGCTGCAACCTCATCCCCAAACGGAGGCTTTCCATCTCGGTTTACGCCGTGCCCACGGCCCGATATACCTTCCGTATTGCCCGAATGATGTCTTTCAAATCCTCCTCCGAGAAATTCGGGTCCATAATAACCCCGCCAAAACGACCGATAATGTCAATCGTTTTCGGGCAGCAAGCGGCTCCATACTGGATCGCCTTTCCCTCCGGTGTTTGGAACGAAGGCCAGGCCGAATGCACCGTAAGCTTCTTCTCAATTCGGCCGTCTACTGGAAGGATAACGGACCCACTCGGCCCTGATGCAGCAATGTTTTCTGCCCTCATGGCTCGGAGGAAGCGATCGCGACGCTGCCGATTGCCGAAATCGATGAAAACACCCACACCAATATCGCCCTCAGGATCGGGGGTTTTTCGCAGTTTAATCCCCGGCAAATCGCTGATCCCTTCACGCACAATTCTTGCGCTCCTTCGGAGCCTTTCGCAAATGGTTTCAAGCTTTTGCAATTGGGCTTTCAATACCGCGCCGGTGAACTCGTTCATCCGGAAATTACTGGCCGCGAAGGCGTTCAACGCGCCGCCTTTGAGCCACTCGGTATACGGGGCACGGATGGCTCCCACGTCATGGAACCGCATTGATCGTTCGAATAGCTCAGAATCGTTCGTGGTCACAGCACCCCCTTCGCCGGAGGTGATTGTCTTGCTTAATTGAAAGCTATTGATCCCAATATCGCCGATCGATCCAACGTATTTGCCTTTATATTTCCCCCCGCAGCACTGCGCACAATCCTCCAAGACGCGGATATTGTGCTTTCGTGCGATCTCCAGAATGGGATCCAGGTCCGCAGGGGTCCCTTGCAAATGGACAGCGATAATAGCTTTGGTCCGAGGAGTAATCTTGGATTCAATGTCGCTTGGATCAATATTGAAAGATTCGTCAATCTCTGCGAAGACAGGCAGCGCTCCCGCTAAGACGATGACGTCATAATCCGCATACCATGTCCAAGCCGGAAGGATAACCTCGTCCCCGGGGCCAATCTCCAGAGCAGCCATCGCGGTCATCAGCGCCGTGGTTCCCGAGGTAACGGCCAATGCGTATTTGACACCGATATGGGCCGCGTATGCTTTCTCAAACTGCAAAACCTTCGACCCGTCATGCCACCACCGGAATGGCGACTGCGATTTCAGTACCTCGATTAATTCCCGCTGCTCCACCTCATCGTAAAACTGCGGACCATATGGACGGGAAGCCAAGAACTGCTTGCGGACCGGTTCTCCCCCTTCCAAAGCAAGTTTCTCCTCCGGTGCGCTTCCGGTTTCTGCCCGAGCGGCACCGGTAAAAGCCCATTGGCTCCCCGCCCCTAACAAACCCAACGTCGTAAGAAACTCTCGCCGATTAGAAGCCGTTAGGAACATACTTAATCTCCTGTGAGCGACCGGACCAACCCTCGGTAGCGGAGCAAGTCGAGGCTACCCACCCCGCTCGGCTGACAAAACTTTTGAACCAGTCCGAACCGGATTAGCTTCAATCCTCACCCTAAACCGCTTTTGCCTTGCCCATTTATCCTTCGCGACTCCTAGTCTGAAGGATACTTGATCGGGCATTTGCCACTGGCCCCATTGTCCCCTTCCCGGTCGGGCCGCTTGTACACTTACTTTTTGCACACAGGATCCCAACTACCAGGAAACCACACGCCTAGTGCGCCGGACGGTGGTAACCACTTTCATGCATACGGGCCGGCTTTGCCTTATCTCATGAAAACTTACCGGTCTCATGCAAATTTACCGGGACCTCCCATGTAAACCACCAAATTAGGGGTCCTAACTGCTTTCCAAAGATTTCACCTTCGCTTCTTAGACGCAATCCTCCACTGAATAAACTCGGCCTTCCATGAACTACTTTCGTCGTCCTTGTCTTTCCACGGTCTTTCCACGAACAGATGTATTGAACCGCGAGCGAATCCATTAGAAAGCTTATCTGGCTGCCGCCTTTTTACGAGAAATAATTCCCACGATTCAAAGCCGTACTGCCATCGCTTGAGATTCCCTTGTGCCGGGATCTTCTTGATGCTGCACATCAATGCGACGTCCAAAACCTCTTGTCTTTGGACTACTCAGCCGCCGATTTAATTACAGCGGGTCGTTCACACCAGTTGGCAACCTCCCTGGTAATCCTTTTCCCGGAAGCCTTCTCTCTCATGCCGGGCATGTAGCATTGCCTTTTTCTTAAGCCGCGTAATGGCGGGCTACCTTGGCGATCGCCTCCGCCACCTGGGAAATGTATTCCTCCGTCATGTATTCGTAGATAAACACGCGGATGCACGTCTGAAGGATGGCCTCTGCCTCCGGGCACTTAACCTTCGTGTAGTCCATGCCAGTAAGGCCCATTTCCTTAATGGGCCAACGTCCCGCGAAAAACGAATGGTTCTGAAAGATAGGTTCTCCATAGAGGGGCTTGGCAATGTAACCACCCGAAACGCTAAGCCCCTCCGCAGCCAAAGCCCTCACGAATTGCGAACGATTGCATCGCAGTTCCGCGGGCCGAAGGCGGAACATGTAGAACCAGTAAACCGCGCGATCATCCGGATGAACTTCGTGCGGGATAACGCCTGGCAATCCAGAAATTTTTTCCGTCAAGAGATTTCCAAGCTTTGCCCGCTTCGATGCGATCTCTTCCAGTCGTGTTAACTGCGCCGCGGCGACTGCCGCTTGCGGTTCGCTCATGCGGTAGTTGGTGGCGAAGACCTCGTGCCCACCCCATTTGCGCCGGTCGCCGCCTTTATCTCCGAATTTTTGTAACAGCGGACCAAATCGCTGGTCACCACTCCCCACTACGCCACCGTCACCGCATGTGACATGCTTGGAATTCTGGAGCGAAAAGCAGGCAAAATGACCGATCGTACCAATCGGACGACCCCGATACTTAGCTCCCCAAGCCTGCGCACAATCTTCGATCAAGATGAGATTATGCCGATCGGCAATCTTCTTCAGCGCATCCATATTGCACGGATTACCCATCAGATGCACGGCGATAATTGCCTTAGTCTTCGGCGTGATTTTTCGCTCGACATCCGCCGGGGCCAAGTTGTAAGTAGCCGCCCCGAGATCGGCAAAAACCGGCACAGCTTGCTGATATAGGATCCCAATGACCGTGCCGATATCGGTAATTGGCGTGGTGATTACCTCGTCGCCAGGTCCAATTCCTGCCGCTGCCACCGCAATATGGATCGCTGCGGTCCCTGAAGAACATGTCTGCACATACTCGACCGGGCAAACCTCCCGAAAACGTTGGATCAAAAGCTCAGTTTGCGGTCCTCCCCAATAGAAGAGGGTACCCTGCTTCAGCATGTCGCTAAGCTGCTTTAGTTCAGGCTCCCCCCAACGCGGCTCAGCTCGGCAGGAAATCTTGATCGCCTTTTCTCCGCCGTCGATGGCTAGCGGACTCCTCGATTGAACGGCCGGAGCTTTAGAAGCCATGAGGGTGCTTGTCGCCAATAAACCTCCCGAAGCATATTTAACAAAGTCTCGGCGGGAGACCCATTTAATGTTCCTGCCTTTCGACATCTACGGTCCCCTTGTCATGATGCCCACGATTGAAAGCACCGTTTTGATGCGATGATTTTCTGTTGAAAAATTTTAAGGCGGCTTCCAGACTGCTAATCCCACGTGGCAGCTCGTTCCCTTATCTGATGGAACGCTAACCCAGAGATCTTCATTCGCTAGGATTCCACGATGGTCTCGCCAACGCATCACGCCTTTGCAATCTCTGATGCGTACTGATGGACCTTCCGGAAGGCCTCCGCAATTTGATCCATATCCTCACGCGTCCCCAGCAGCACCGTATGCAGGAACCAACAACCCTGCTCGCACAACTTGTCGTTTTGCGGACATTGGTTTTGCTCTGGCCAAGCGGCTATTCGCTCTTTGCCGTACACCCGTAGGTAACCCCGGCTGTTGAGCGCATCGACCAAAAATCTGTCTTTATTGAGCGGGCCATAACCCTCAGAGACCGGAATTCCCTCGGCCCGTAGGGCTCGGACAAACTGCGATCGGGAGAGGTTGGCAAACTGCTCTGGGATATACCGAAACATATACAAATGATAAGCATTACGCGTACAGCCTTCGTACATCTTCGCCGGGACTATACCTGGGATTTCGCTCAGCATGCCCGTCAGATATTCCGCGTTTTCGCTGCGAACTTTTGCCCGTTCCTCAATTCCCTCCATCTGGCTGAGCAGGAGCGCACCCTGGAACTCGGTCATTCGTACATTGGTGTTTCGCCCCAGGCGGTACACGAAATTGGATCGCGGGTCACGTTTCCGCGCACAATTATGGAACGCGAAACATTTGTCGGCCATTTCCTCATCGTTCGTGACGATTGCCCCACCCTCGCCTGAGCAGAGATTCTTGCTGAGCTGGAAGCTGTAGCAGCCTGTGGTGCCCCAACTGCCGGCACTGCGTCCGCGCCACTGAGCTAAATGTGCCTGACAGGCGTCGCCGATCACGGGGATATTGTGCTTTTGGGCGATCGCCAAAATCCGATCCAAATGCGCTACAGAACCCCCAATGTGCACCGGAATGATCGCCGCTGTCCGCTCGGTTATGGCAGCCTCGAGTTTGTCCGGGTCCATCAAAAAGGTTTCAGGGTCCGAATCCACGAAGATCGGAAGTGCATAGTGTTGCAGCACCACCGTTACCGTCGCCATGAACGTATACGGCGGGACGATCACCTCATCGCCGGGCCCCACCCCCAAAGCACCCAGCGAAGTGTAAAGAGCACTAGTGCCGCTGGAGCAAGCGATACAGTACTTCGCATCGTTTCGCTCCGCATAAACCTGCTCAAATCGTTGGACCCAACCATTACGGTACCATCCCCCGGATTTAACGACCCGCAGTACCGCCTCCTCATCCTGCGGGCGAACCCTTGGCCACGAGGCGAAACCGGCAGAGCGCACAGGCTTGCCGCCCAAGATCGCCGGCTTCTCCTCGGCAAAAACGTTTTTCGTCAACACAGTAGCCAAGCCGATGGAGCTTGCCGCTGCAACAAATCGGCGGCGATCGATTTTTGAAAAGGCACCATATGCCTGTGCGCAGGCTCGTTTCACGTCCCTATGCATAGCTCTTTCCACTCCCGCATTAAGAGGCCTGACTTGCCAGGATCCTGGAAGCTATTGAGGGTTAAGTACCCGACTGAGAGTTAAGTTTTCGTATCAAAAATACTGGATTAAATATGAACGACAAAAAAACAAAACAACAACAAGGAAAAAGGAACTTCTCTATCGGGCACATGCATGAAATTCTCTATCGGACACATTCATCGTGGGGCTAACGTGAGATCATTTGCTTCTAGGTCGGATCGCTTTGAATCTCTCGATCTCGTCCTTTGACTGGTGACTTGTTCGCCGGCTTTTTTGAGCTAGTGCGAGATCTTTGCGCTGGTGCGATACCTCTACTTTCCTCTAGGACTTTCTTTCATCTGGGACTTTCATTCCCTTTCATTTACGACAACTTTCAGTTACTTTCATTTGTGACTTTTGTGACTTTTTTACTTTCTCTTAGGGCTTTCATTCAGGCAAAGCCGCGCCAGTTCCACGGGATCCGTGGGCAACTACGACCCAAATGGTTCGAAAGCACTTCTCCACTCTAAAAATCAATCCTAAGAGAGGTCTCCGTTTTTTGGAGTACAATTTGCGCAAATGAATTACGATTTTGCGGCGGAACGTTATTCTTTTAGACCGCATTTAGGCCGCAATAACTACAGATTTAGACCGCAACTACTACAGGGTAGGACTGTGCTAATTCCGGAGATATCCGCACCCGTAAAAGCCGCATCAAACGAAAGCAGAATTGGTGTGCTAACAACACCCCAAAGTCACCCAAATAAGTTTCGCTGAAACCGCCAATTTTGGGTGCAAAACGATGAGAAATACGCCAATTTGCACCCCACTTGAGGCGGCCACAAAAAGCGCGGCTTTCCTTTTGATCATCAGGTTGCCCAACAATATGGCGATTATCGAAGGATATTAACAAATCATGAGAAAAAACATGAGCCATTCCTATGAGAAATCGGAAGTTTCGGCCAAACAATGGGTTACGCAGGAGATGGCCGGGGAACGGTTGACCCTGATCATGGATCGCGGATCAAGCCTTGCCTGCGAGTTCAGAGTCTTCGTCTCCGAATCTCGTACCAGCAATTGACGGGAACCGGAAATTAACACGGGCACCGGAAATTAAGGAGCCTCCTTCCTGGAAAGCAAAATCTCGTTAATCCAAGCTTAAGCGGGGGTGGTCAATGTCTCCTGCGCGAAGAGTGGCTATTTTGTTGGACCGCAGCCTTCACTTCGTTCGGGGGGTTTTGCGCGGAATTCGGGCCTACGCAAGTGGGAAATCAGGTTGGGTTTTACGAGATGGCCCCCCTCGACCTGAATTGATCGACATGGTCAAGGCTTGGCGGCCGCATGGGATCATCGGAGGGATCACCTTGCGGCGTCTGGAAAGAGGGCTGAAGCAGTTGGGTATACCCGTGGTCGATACGGCCAACGTATTGCCCGGGTTGAGGTTCCCGGTTGTCGATGTGGACCCCGAAGCTCTCGGCCGAATGGCAGCCGAGTATTTTCTGGAGCGGGGATTCTGCAATTTCGGTTTTTACGGCAGCGAAACGGCTGTTTACTCCCGGCTTCAACAGCGGGCATTCATGGAGCGCGTACAGGAAGCCGGCTACTCCGTTTCCGTGTGTTTTACCGAGTACCTGGCGGAACTGGCTTCGACGGTTCTTTGGCAGAAAACGGCCCGGCAAACACGGCGTTGGCTGCGCTCCTTACAGCGCCCCGTGGCGATTTTTTGCTGCGATGATACGCCGGCTCGAATCCTGGCTGACGCATGCACGCAAATTGGCTTGCTCATTCCGCAAGAGGTCGCCCTTCTGGGACTGGGCAACGACGAGTTGGAATGCACCCTTACCCGACCCCTCTTATCAAGCATCGCCGTGCCGAGCGAGCGCGTGGGATACGAGGCTGCTAAGCTCCTTGATCAGATAATGTCGGGGGAAGTAGAAAACCCTGACAGCGTCTTTCTCCCGCCGCTTTACGTCGTCACACGGCAGTCGACCGATACGATGGCCGTCGAGGATCAACTTGTTCGGGAAGCCTTGCAGTACATCCACCAGCATGCAGCGGAGGATCTTGGGGTCGGGCAGTTGGCGCGAGAGATCGCCGTAAGCCGAAGGTCTTTGGAGCGACGCTTTCGTCAAGTTCTCGGCCGGTCAGTTCTCGAAGAGATTTACCGCGTGCGCATTGATCAGGCCAAGCAGCTCCTCCTGGGGACCAATATGTCGATTGCGCTTGTCGCTTCGCGGACCGGATTTTCCGGGGTTCGCCACCTCGACGTTGTCTTCCGCAAGTTCACGGGTTCAACTCCTACGGGGTTTCGGCGGCAATTTCAATTGGGATAAACTTTCAACTAGGATAAATTGGCTTTCGAAGTAATGGATTCAGTTGCACTAACTGATAAGCGTTTGCACTGAGTTTGAAAAACGCATTTTTCCGCATTGCCCCCGATTTTTCCGTTGCCTCCAGAGGCCGGGGTGAGCCATCAAAACGAACAAGTGGCATCGATCACCTGGATGGTAGCCAGTTCGGAAAAGCCGTCTCCCCACACTCAACTTTCATTCTTACGCGCTTATCTCTCGGGTACTTTCATTCTTGCGGGTTTATGTCTCGGGTACGCAGTTTTCGAATATGCGCCTCCAGGGAAAAATGCTGCACAACGGCTTCATTGACAACCGCAATCATCCCCACATGCTGGTTCACTTAGGACCTTCGCTGCGGATATGGGAAACATAACCCAGTTACTCACACGGGTAAAATTTCACCAGTTTCCCGTGAAATTCACCGGCAAATTTGCCTGATTTTAAACCTTGTCTGGTGCCACAGTATGACGCTCTGGAGGGAAACTGTCTTGGGAAGCGACTTCAAATTCGAGTGGACAAGCTATCATGCAATCCTTCGGGATTTTGACCTCGCCCAAGATGCAAAATTTTGGATAATGGATGATATGCGATAAACGAACAAGCCGCATGCGAACATTCAGTGGACAGCGCGTGCCCCTCTGCAGTGAGAGTGCCCGCTAAATCCAAAAGCAAGGCTCGGATCAAGCAAGATGGGGAGCGGTCCTATGCCCGATACTACCTACTTGCCCACCACAGTTACTTTCAGCATAAATGCTCCGACTTTCACCCTCGGAGGTCATCCCAAAAGTCGTATCCCCTCCGAGTTACAGACTCAATATGAAACTTTGCTTGCAGAGGAGAGGCTCAGTTGGACCGTGCATCACCGGTTGATTCGTCGCCTGGGATCGGGGGGCCAGGGTGTGGTTTATCTGAGTGAGCGGCGCGGAACCGATCACTTCACACTCCCGGTGGCCTTGAAGATCTTCTGTCCCGAGCGGTATGAAAGTGACCGGGCTTATGAGGAATCGATGGGGCGGATAGCCTATATTGCCGGTCGGGTCGCCCAAATCGGGCAGGACAACCTGATTGATGTACAAAACTGGATCGACCGGTACCGCATCCGCATGATGGAAATGGAATGGGTCGATGGCTACGACCTTTCTCGGCTGCTGACCCCCAGCATGCTGGCCCGGGTGTTCAACCGCGTCAGCGACAAGCGCAGAAAACACATCATGGATGTTGTGGCCACTCCCGGTTTGGTTCAAACCCGGTTAAAACCGGGAATAGCCATTGCCATCATTAGGGAGTGCCTTGGTGCCCTGGCGGCCCTGCACCGCGCGGGTATTGTCCACGGGGATATTAAGCCATCGAATATCATGCTGAAAAGGACGGGCAATGCGAAGATCGTCGATATCGGCTCCGCCTACGAAGTGGCCAATCCGCCGCCTGTACGCTCGTGCACGCCCACTTATGCGGCACCTGAGGTACTGGAAAATGGCGAACCGACGGTGCTTTCGGACTTGGCAAGCCTCGGATATGTGTTGATTGAGATGTTAGCCGGGGTGTGTCCGTTTGACGGGATCCGAGATCGGCGCGAGCTCTCGACGGCCAAACTCCTCCTCGGTCAAAAGCTGCCCCACTTGCTGCCATCCGATGTGGCCTCCAGCGAATCCCTGATGAATTTTTGCAAACGGCTGATTGCCCCGGACCCTACCCATCGCTTCTCGAGCGCGGAGCTTGCCGACGTCGGACCCGAAGGGGCTTCGGTGTTCCATCGGGAGTTGGTCCGCGGGAACCTGGCCAGCGAATACACGAATGATCTTCGGTACTGGCTTCAGGAGCTGGGCGAAAATGAACCGGATGACCCGCCCTCTTCACCCCCAAAGCAAATCAGTTGTTAAAAGCGGTGAGTTCCATCGGGAACCTTCGTAGCAATCGCAAGTTGGCGCTGCCCCAGACGCGGAGGCTTTACGACACCGCTGGAAAAATAGTGCACTTGCCCATCTTCAGTTCGCGCTCTAAAAGCAACCGAGTGCTGCTGCTTTGGTCGGTTGAGGGCGAAGTTTTGAGCATTTGCGGCCTTTCCCCTAGTTCCGCTTTCGTTTCTGAGAGGATGACAGGCCCCACGCACCCACTCCGTATTCCGATGATCCGGATTTAGTCGTAACATTAGCCGCGCGTTGGTTGGGGTAGCGCGCCCTTATTCCTCCCGCATAGCTTCTCCGAGGAATTCGCCTGTTCGGCTGGCTAAGGACGTCAAAGCAGGTAACAGAGGAGCTTCTTGGCCACTGCTAATATACCTAAGACCGTTTTACTCCGATATTTCGTGTTTTCAGCGACCTCGGCAATCGTCGAGTGGCTTGCTACGGCGATCAATCTGCATAGGGAATTCTGACGGTGATTCGGGGGTTTCCATGCCCGAGAGACCAAGATGATCTCAAGCGGTCTACGGGGGAAAATTCCCAGGATCCTGCGGCTGGTGGGTCTCGCGCAAAAGGTATAGTTTGCTACATTTGGCGGCTCGATACTTGCGGCGCATCAAGCCGGGCACGACAATCGAGATAAGGTGGCGGGCAAAAGTAGATCGGGATGTGCCTAGGACGTCTAGCCATCCGACGGTGCGTCAGCCGTTCTTGAGAAAAGAGGGAATATTTTTAATACTTTCCCTCTCTAAAATGAGTAGGTGAAAGGGGTGAGCATGGGCGGGGCGGATGAAGCGACGGACATCGCGGGGCTGGTGGTAGCCCACCACGCGGCCGTTTATCGGTATGCCTATCGCTTGACCGGCTCGACGGTTGATGCCGAAGACCTCACCCAGCAAGCATTTCTAATTGCCCAAGAAAATTTGGCACAGCTGGCCGACGCGCGAAACGCCCGACAATGGTTGCTGAGCATCCTTCGGCGGCTTTTCTGGGCACAGCAAAAGCGCGGTAGTCGCTTTAAGCCGCAACCGCCAAAGGCACTAGAAGATTTGGCCGACCCGCAATCGGCGAGATGCGAGTCCAGTTGGGATCCAGAGCGCTTGCAGCAAGCACTCGACGAATTACCGCCCGGGCACCGGCTGGTAATCGTCATGTTCTATTTCGAGGAACTTAGCTATCGCGAAATCGCAGCTGAATTGGACTTGCCTTTGGGAACGGTAATGAGTCGGCTGAGTCGGGCCAAAGCGCACCTTCGGGCCAAACTATTGGGGGAGAAAAAAGTCACAGTCTTCGCTCCAAGGGGGATTCGATAATCGAGGGGAGCCGCACGCGATGGATGATTCATCGAAAGAGAATCGGCACGATGGCCCACCGCCGACGAATCGGGGGGGACAAGATGGGATTGTCCGATCGGTTGCAACCAGCACGAATTTGGGCCGCAGTAATGAGGGCTCGCGGCTCGAAAACACGGAAACGGCTGCCCCCTCGTCCCGCGCGGCCAACGAGCGGACAAGGCAAGAAGCTTTTTTCGACGAAGACGGTTTTCTGATTGCACGCCTCATGGCCGGAGTTCCGGTGCCGCCCGGGTTAGCCGAGCGAGTACTTCAACGATTGAAGGCTGCCAAAACACCCAATCCTCCGCACGGGTTGCAGGCACCATGTCCTATGCAGTACGAAGTCGAAGCTTTCCCGGCGGAGATGATTCGGAGTAATGTGGCATCGCCTCCCGCGAGTTGTAGTTCCTTGGAGGAGCGGCCTGCCGACAATCGGCGAGAAGCCACCGTCTCGAGACGCCGCTTGCTAGTTTTGGCACTGGCAACCAGTTTGCTGGTTGTGATCGCTTTCGTGGGGCTTCTCAGCAGGTTCATCCGCATCTACTTCGGGCCGAAACCCGTATTGGAGGTTTCTCAGCTCCTCGAACAGGCTGTCAGTCATTTCCACCAAGAGCTCGTGAATTACCGCTCGGGGCAGTCAGTAGCCGTCGAATTGCCCCCGAAAGAATTTCCCCTGAGTTCTTTTGTGAGAGTTGACAGATCGGTTTATTGGCGGTGGATCGTCGGCGTAGGCAGCGGCAAAGGCGTGTCGTATGATCTGACTAAGCCGCCCCAGCCGCCTGCTTCGCTGTTCGTTTTAAATGAGACGGTTCAAGGACTTCCCCCGATCCCGGTTTCCCAACCGATGTGGAATACCGGTTCGTGTGTGGCAACGGCCTGGGCCGAATCGGGACGCGTCTATATTTTGGTCGTTGCAGGGGGAATCAACCAGTATCGATATATGATCAGCGGGGCGACACGGCCCATCACATGACCGTTTCACCCGCGGGCTCCTCGATCCGCTCTTCTTTTTTCTCTATCCCCCCTTTACGACTTGTTGTGTGTCCCGATTTTACTACTCCGCCGTGTCTTTAGCGGGCTTAGCGCGCCCCCAAAGCTTCCTTGGTCCGGGAGCGTCCCCGGAGAAGCCAAGCGTGTTTTTAGCGAACTTACCGCGTCGCCGGGGTTTCACCTTGCCGCGCAGCGTCAAGTAGGTTGCCTAAAAGCGGGAACAACTATTTGGGGACGAAGCTCACCTTATCGCGATCCATTGCCTCACTAATTTCGATGCGAATCGAACGAGGAATTAGAGGAATTGGTTTTCAAGGACCGCCGGGTAAAGAGAAACTTCAAAGGACTGCCGCGCAAAAAGAGATTTAATCGGCAAAAGGAATAGCATTATCGTTTGTAAGATTAGTGGGCAATTTCGGCCCGTTTCAACGTGCATTAGGACTGAGATCTGCCGCAGTGAGGTAAAGCATGGCGACCGCACGAACGCCAAATCGACCCAAGTCCATTTCAAGCTAATTTATACAATTTAGGTATTGTGGGCAAAATATTTTGTGCGCTCCGCTTGTGCTCACTCAAAAATTTAAAAAGGACCGAAGGAAATTAAGGAACGAAATTTCTCCGCCATTGGAACGTCTAGGATCGAGGCGAACGGGGCGAAGCCATTGAAGACCCAAGGGGCTCAGCCTTTAATGTTTGTTCAAACTAACGAAAAAAACTTTTAGCAAATAGCAAAAACGTTGAGATGGTTAGGGAGTCAGCCCGGTAAGATATGAGCCTCAAACGTAGCCTCGCACTCGGGAGCTCTAGCATGCCGGATGCCGCCGGCGAAACCGACCCCGGGATGGGAATAAAGGTGTGTTTCCAAGTTTAAGCCTGGGTTCTTCCGGGCGAGAGCAGTTTTTCTGAAGAGGACATAACGAAGGAATCATATCACCGCGATTTTGCCGGTTCACCATTTCTCTATCCCGGTTTCAGCGGAGGTTCTCTATCCCGGTTTCAGCGGAGGAATGTTGAACATAACCTGGACCGACTTGTCGGACATGTTGCTATGCCGGTTTGAGCGGAGGAATGAAAAAGGTCACCCGGATGTTGCGGTAGAAAAGTGTTTCTTTCGGTTGTCTTAGCTCCCTGACTAGCTGCGGTGGGCTAACAAGATCGAGTTAGGAACGAGAGAAAACTGAGTTAGGAACGAGAGAAAACTAAAGATAGGCCGCGGAATCAAAACCTCGGTTCGGAATTCGCGGGTGCAGTTCTACATTAACTGCAAAATTCGTGACGATATTTCGACGACGAATCAGAAGAATTTTCTCGAGAGCGGCCACTGTTTCCACACTTAGGTCAAGGAGTTTTTAGGGATGAGAATCCTTGCCAATTTCGCCCTCGCCCTCGCATTGGGTGCATTTGTTCATGCGAGCTGTTTTGCCCAAACCACAAGCCGAGAATCTCGCCCGGTTACTGAGAGCATCGGCATTGCACCGGGACAAATCACGCCCACCCCAGAGATGTGGTTCTACCAGCAGTACATGCAGCAACAGCAAGATCCTAAATTCTTGATCCAGCAGCGTGCCGCATTCATGTCCGAACAGCGTCGGCTCCGTATGGCCTCCCGAGCTTGGTACGGGATTTCACTGGCAAGACCCTGGACCACGGCGGATTTGATGTACTCTGACCTGGCACCGCGGTGGACCTCGGGTGCAATGAACTATCCAAATCGTTGGGTGGCTAGGGTTCCTTCTACAGTGGTTGTCGTTCGCCCGGATGCGACGCGGTTATACTGATTCGCGAACGGAGCGGTTTGCAGCCCATTTATCATCGCGGGTACCTAAGAGCTACGATTTACGATTCGATCGCTTCCGGTATCGTTAGGCCCCCCTTTTTAGTTTGATAGGTCATTGAGTAGGGGGGCTTATCCTTTTTTCCGGGCACTTCAACTTTTCCCAGCGTGTTGCCCAGCAATTTTTTCTTGGGCTCCGCTAACCAATCGGTCGCGCCGGTAAATTCCTTTCAGCCCGGGGTGGTCGACCGCTCCAAGACTCGTCGAGCGGCTTCGGCTTGTGAAGAAGTAGAATTCGGCTTATTAGGGGGTAGGAATTGTCACCTGCGAATGAAGGTAATGGCACAAACGCCGAGAGGACACAACCGTCTTTCAAAGCAAATACCAGCTCCTCCATCGCCAGGTTCGCGACAATCCTCTGGATCCGATGGCAACACACTTGCCCGCAACCCTACCGCAAACGGCAGTTCCAATACCGCACGACGTAACGCGAAGGGCCTTATGCTAAACCAAAGGCCGCGAGAAGTTCCTCAGTTGGATGAAGCGAGCTCACGCACAGGTCCGGGACAGACGCCCTAAGGGTTTCTACGGAGTATCGGCCGGTTGCTACCGCCACGCTGATGCAGCCATGAGCTTTGGCACTAACCACATCGCGCGGGGTGTCCCCCACGACCGCCACCTGTTTCGGAGAAACCGCCTCCCCAAAGAATTCGGCGGCCCTTTGCAACGCAAGGAGCACCAAGGAACTGCGATCCGGGGTTTCATCTCCAAAAGCATTGACTCTAAACTGGTGGAAAGGTAATCCTGCCGCTTCGACCTTCAACTTTGCCGAAGGGCCGAAATTCCCGGTGACAAGCCCTTTGACCAAACCCGCCTCATCAAGCCGCTCCATCAGCTCCTTTACACCGGGAAGCAGCCGGAAATGACTCCCGGCGGCAGCCAATAAGGGGAAATAAAACTTCTTAAATTCTGCAAGGACCTCAGGAGTAATCTGGATCCCATGAGTGCCCAAACCGTCTTGCAAAATTTGCGGGTCCAATCGCCCGTTTGGGTCCACCCGGCTAAAATCGGCTCGAATGCCGAAGGCTGCCGCCGCCGCTTCCTCCATGACTCGAAGAGATGCTCCATGAGAGCGGACCAAAGTCCCATCCACATCGAATAACACGAGTTTCACTTACGAGCATCCTTGTCTACTTCGCCCATCCACCACAGCAATACTTTGAAGCTCATTCTACCTTCCATTCTAAGATTCCGCCCGACCATGGGCCAGTGGAATCGAGCTGCACTTCGATCCGCAGCGCGGTCGTTTCGATGGGCGAGAATCTCACACGATTGAAGGCGTCAAGCTTCACTCCATATTCCGAAGGTCCTGGGACCTCTAACCACTGTTCACCACTCCGATAAAGAAGCCGCCATTTCTCCGGCACGCGGCAGTGTCGATTCAGTCGCCGGTCATCAAACCAGAAGACTTGGACCGCCGAAACCCGCACTGGCTGATCGAAATCGTATTGAACCCATTCCTGAGTTCCCCGGCGGTCCCACCACGTGAACCGGGGAATGGTGTGGTCGCAGGAGTCCGAAGGCTCAAGCCCGTCGTTAAGTGCGCCCACGATGTCCGACGGATTGCAATGGGAGGCCGAGGGCGTGGCTAGCTCCGCCAATGAAATGGCTTTATCGTGGGCCAAGGTGGAAGGATCCAGCGGACGATAAAGTCGGCCCTGCCAGCCTGCGAGGTCCACCTCGGCCATGCGAGATTTCCCAAGCTGCGTGACCCAAACGACCATTTCGCCCGGTTCCCGATGATCCCAAGCGTAGTAAGGAATAGCCGTGAGAGGCCGCCCGAAGGCGTCTTTGCCGGTAATAACCGTCACCCCGCCGAGCAATTCAGGGCGGAATTCTGCGGAGAATTCGGGATCCCGAGGCAGGCGAATGGACCGGACGGGCCGCCCGTGATCAACCGCCTCAAAACAGTAGACTAAAGGCCCCCTTTGAATGGCTACTCGGCCCCGGTTTGCCGCTACAGCTGGGTGGGCTTCGATTCGAAGAACTTCCATCGGCAGCTCTAGCACTAAGCGGTCCGAAGCGGTCCAACGGCGGCTAACCACAGCATATCCGCGGGCAAGCTTCATTGGTTCAGATCGCCCGTTAACCGAAATTTTGGCCCCTTGGCACCAATCCGGAATCCGGATGTGAATAGGAATCGCCCCGGTATGCTCGGTGATGACCTGTAGCTCGACACGGCCCTCCCACGGGTACTTCGTCTCCTGACTGATTTTGATCTTCCGGTTGTCCCAAGTGAACTCCGCATCACTCTCCACGAAAAGATTCACGAAGATTCCCTCCTGGTTCGCGGCATAAACGAAGCCGGGCACTTGCGCCACTAGCCGCACCACATTCGGTGGGCAACAGGCACACGGATAAAAGGGTTGCCGGTGATGGTGTCCGGATGATTCTAACGGGTTCACATAGAAAAATAGCCGGCCATCGAGCGACACCCCTGATAAAAATCCATTGTACAGTGCTCGTTCCAATACATCGGCGTATCGCGCGTCGGCTTCAAGAAGGTTCATCCTATGGCCCCAAAGGACCAACCCCACCGCAGCACAGGTTTCGCAATACGCTGAAGCATTCGGAAGTTCGTAAGGTGCCCCAAAAGCCTCGCCTTCGTGCCGAGCGCCGACTCCACCCGTGATGTACAGCTTCCGCAAAGTTAAATCCGCCCAAAGCTCGCGAAGGGTATCAAGCAGGGCCGACTCCCCCGTATGGGCAAAAAGATCGGCCATAGCGCAATACAAGTACATGGCCCGAACGGCATGGCCCACAATCTCTTTTTGCTGCCGTACCGGGAGATGATCCTGAAGAACAGGACCGTATAGTTGCCGGTGGGTAGCATCGCCTCGAATATCGATAAAGAATTTCGCGAGATCGAAATAGACCCTTTTCCCCGTGAGCTCGTAGAGCTTCACAAGGGCCAATTCAATTTCCTCGTGCCCATCAACGTCGTAGCGTTTTTCGGGACCAAAAACCTCCGAAATGTGATCGGCAAACCGTGTGGCCACCGTTAGCAAAGACGTTTTGCCCGTGGCACGGTAATGAGCAACGCCTGCTTCGATGAGGTGTCCTGCCAGATAAAGCTGATGCATGACACGAAGATTGCTCCACCGATTTGCAGGGGCAACCAGCGTGAAGTAGGTGTTCAAATACCCATCAGGCTGTTGAGCCGCAGCAATTCGGGCAATCACCTCGTCCAACTTGCGATCCAACTCTTGATCCCGGGTAGCCGCGAAGACATAGGCTGCCCCCTCGAGCAGCTTATAAACATCGGAGTCGTTGAAATAAATGCCTTCGAATTTTCCTTCGAGCTTACCGGCTGCCTTGTCAAAATTCGTGATCCGCCCCGTCTTCTCGCACCATTCGAAAACGTGCGGAACCGACGCCCGATGGTTAGTCTCCAGCCGCGGCGCCCAAAAGCCATCGTTCAACCGCACAGCAGTAAAGGGCACCGGATGGAGCTTCCGATGCGGTGCGATAACCTGCGGTCCTTCGCTGGCCCAAGCGTCCTGAGAAATTACCAGCCCAAGATTCCCATCGAGGAAAGCCAAAAAAACACCTCCAAAAGATACGACGCCAAAAACCCACAACGAAATCACCGATTTGACCCACTCCATTTGCCAAACCCCTTTTCTCGCCTTTGTTCGAGGAAGCTACACTCAACGAAGTTGGTTTTAAAACCCTCGGGAATTTGCTAAATGACGATGCCGTATGATCTTAGATACCCAAGCGTTCGACAAACTTCAAACGTCTTAGAACTGAGCATACCGCAAAAATTCGTATCGGGCCGACGAGGTCAACCTTGTAGGCAAACTTTGACCCAATGCCCGCGGAAGTTGTTAGCTTTTGGAAGAATTTGCGGCCATCTTTTAGCGTTTTCACAGTCTCCGACCGGCATCGAGTTTTTGCTGCCGCTTTGGATAACCCCCGTCAACTTATAGCAATGCCGAACCTCTCTAAACCTACCAACACTTGGGCATCGCTCTCCCACCAGAAATGGACATCAAGTTTCTACAACAACAGGGTTTCTTTTCTTTGATTAACCTAGGCAAAAACGCAACTTTATTCCTACTCTAGTTCAACCTTGGCACTGGTCAAAATTATGACTTACCGGTTTGACCAATTCAGGTGTCGGTGAAGAAATTCAAAGGTACCCACGCCGTGAATCGTATGCGCTCCTACAAACCACTCGATCGCACAGCGGTCCGGAAGGCCCAAAGTGGCAGCGTAAAGAAAGCGGACCTTCGCAAATTCATAAGCTACCATTTCGTCTGGGGCTACCCCGTCGAAGTGTCCGCGTTCCACCATGAAAGGACGCGGAGCAATCAGTGCAGCCATTTCCGCGTAATTGAATGTGCTGCCTAAATCAAACTCGAAAATCTCGTACTCTCCCGTGAAAACATAGCTGTAACGTCCGCGGGTATTCGTGGCGGCATTCTTCCAGACCCATTCATTGAAATCAGCCGAGCAGATCGACAAGCAATAATCCTCCACAATTGCGGGGACGCGCATCGCCGTCTTACCGCCGTAAGATAAACCGTAAAAAGCGATCCGCTTTTCGTCGACAAAGGGCAAGGTTTTCAGCCAACGGATGATTTGACAATGCTGGGGAATAATAATCGAGAAAAGCGTCTTCCCCAAGGGATTGGCTTTACGTTGCAAGGTGCGAAATCGGTCCCCAAAGATATAGGGATTTTGTGGGGCGAAGCAAATAAAACCCCGTTCGGCCAATCGCGCCGCAAAGTCGTGATAAGCGGGGTGAGCACCCGTGATGACCTGTTGCGGACGTCCCTCCAAGCCGTGTTGGCACACAACCACAGGTCGGCGCTGGCCCCCAAGAACTCCCTTAGGCACCAGCAAGATCCCATACGCGAAAACATCCGGCGGAAAGACATCAAGTAAAACCTCGTAGGCAGTCCATGCGGAAGTTTCCATCCATTTTCGCGTCCGTGGATTAGCCGGGCCTAAAGGGGTCTCAAATCGTCCGATGATCTCCTCGTAAAACTTTTTACGGTAACCCTCCATTTGGCTTGCATATTCCGCGAGGGTGACTTTGTGCTGACGGCCGGTATCTAAAATGGGCATGAACTCTTTCCGGACAAAGCGGCTTTCCTCCAGTAGCCACTGGTTATGGCGAATCAATTCATGAATAAGCCGTTCTTCACGCTCTTGAAAGGATGTGACTTGCCGGAGCATTCGCACCGGTTGCGGTACCTCGGCCAGCTTAAGATCGATATTTAACGCCTTCCAAAACCTTTGGAGTGCATCTTCACTCATCGCGGCTTTCTCGCCCTGATGGGTCGGGACAAGAATCCAGCTTGGCTTTTCAAGCCAGGCGGCTACTAGTCGGGTAGCTCGATCCAACTCCGCCCGGGCTTCATCAACGGTGGGCGTTCGCGCTTCGCCAGGTGCACCACCTAAACCCGGGGACACCGTGTGAGGGCTTCCCTGAGTGGTCTCGATGATAAGAGCGGTGGGAGCCGCCATCACAGCAAGCTCGGCACAGCCGAAGTATTTCAAGAATCGGAAGATGTTGCGATCGACGGGTTCCTGCCACATCCGCTCCCGTGGGCCGAAAAACCCGCGAATCAACACGGCACGTACCTGAATCGCAGCTTTCGCCGCGTCTTCGGACTTAGGCGATTCGCCCTCAGCACGCGTTTGTGAAGTAGGCGTTGTTCCGAGCTGCTCGCGTGCGAAGAACCTGTCGCTATCCGCCGCGAGAACCGAAAGGAAAAGGGCCAACATTCCGCCCTCACGAGTCCCAATGATTCCGACTGGGCCCGGTTTCGCCGGTTGCGTCGCTATTTGGAGAGCGACTAAAGCGCGCAACCCCGAGATAATCCGCTGAAGCTCATACCCGATGATATGTCTACCCAATTCGTAGGCGGGCCTATAAACAAACTCTCGCTGCGATAGCTTTACCGAGTAATACGGGCGAATTTCCCGCGTGATGATCCCCGGCACGAGTACCCGACACCCGCTTTCTGCCAAACGCAAGGCTGTTTCAAATTCCCACTGGGATAATCCCCCTAATTCCGCCGGTGGTTCGCCGAACGGTGAGGGCGAGACATCGGGGATGATCAGAACTTGCGCTCGAGGCTCTTGGGTTCGGGGCTGAAAAAGGATTCCCTCTCCCCAAACATCGTCGAATGCTGGCCAACGGACTTCAAGAATATCGACCCGATCTGAGGCTGCCACTACACCCGAGTTGCCTACGGAGACACGCACGTGAAGCTGAGGTCGCGGAACGAGGTTGTCACGGACTCCCAAAATATGTCGTAGTTCCCCACGCAATTGAGCGAGTGCCTTCGAGCGTTTTTCGGGTGGGCAGACCTCGTTCTGCCAAAAGGCCTCGCGTCGGGCGGGAGCCTCCGCCAGTTCACGGAGCAAAAACCGATCGATTCCTTCAACCATTACCGACGCCAAATCCTCCGTCCCCTGTAAGAGGACGGTGCCGGGAATCGATTCAGCTTCGTGCTCGGCGGAGCCTTCCGCCGGTTGACCGATTTCTTTCGCGGCCAAGCGTTCAGCTTTCGCGGAGTTTGAAGATTGGGCTATTTCGCAAACCGCAGCCTCGGATTTCGAGCGGCTCAAAGGTGCTTCTTTCACGGGGGTAGATGCTTCGGTTTGCGCTACGGTCAAAGATTCGGCCTTTTCAGCCCGGTAGGCTTCAGATGGAACCGATGCCGCAACAGATTTTGTGATGACACCTCCGCAGAAGGCAAATAGGATCACCGCAGACAATAGGCTTGCTAGCAGTGATGGAAGTACCGAACCCGGATAATCCAGGTACTTTTCTCCGGATTTTGCCACCTTCATGATACACTCCTTCCGCATTTTAGATTCAGGATTGAAGTTCTGCCTTTTCCTGCCGTCTCATGGGAACCGTCTCATAGAAAAGCGCTTCTCGGCAGTCGCCGCAACCACTTTGTAACCTAGAACAAGCACGTTGGGAGCTTAAGATTGCCACTTGGGATTGCACGGTTTCCACGTGGCAAAAAGCGGGCTTCCGCAACTCTTTTGCAAGATCGGGAAAACCAAAATGCGGATTTCCGTAGTAATTCATGCAACGGAGGTTACCTGACTGTATTTGGGGGCGAAAACCGACTCCATCCCGCGCGTTGCCGTTGCCTCATGTTTAGCTAAACCTTTTGAATAATCGTACTTTATCGATGCTGTGGTCGAGCGTATAGATTATGGTTCAAAGACGCTTGTTTGAGAAGCAAAAACGCGGAGATTCACAATCTTGATCCCGTAAGTGCGTAGGGTTTCCGCAGTCAGTCGCGATCACCGGATCGCCGACAGGCTTGATCCCGTAAGTGCGTAGGGTTTCCCTTCCCCCCAAAAGTTCCTCACAAAAAGTGATCCAAGCATAGCGTCCACGGCTCCCGGGGATAGCATGGCAAAAAGGGCTTACCAAACCGATCTGCCCCGGTAGCTAATGCCCCAATTTGTGTTTGTTACTATTTTGGGACTACCTTGAGAGCATCTTAGGTTACCAGTTCGAAAGATGTGTTATTCCAGATCATTGCTTCGGCGAGCCCAACCCTTGAATGCGGTCAGCCTCCTTGAACCCATGGCATTAGCGGTTTTCAACGGAAAGATCGAGTGGACAAGGTGGCTACCGCGGATAACAATTATTTTTCGTAAGCTCGACCGGCCTGCCGCCGGAGGGCTGGGCGTTTCGTTCCCTGAGCAATTGTCGCTGTCGATCGAAAGGGTTGACATATGGGTTCAATGCTGTGGCTTCTGATTTGCCTTTCATCGCAGCTTACAGAGGCCGATAGTCCCCCGGTCCCGATTGCCATCCCGACTTTTCACTGCATCGGGCTTTATTGGTCTCCGCCAGGTGGCAGCGCGGAGAAAGTGGTGGAGATACGGTATCGGCTCAAGGGGAAAAAACAGTGGGAGCCGGGTCTTCCGATGCGGTACAACCCCATCGAAGGAACCGATCTGGATTTAGCCGACTATCGCGGCAGCTTAGTCAACTTGAAACCCGGGAACGAGTACGAAATTGAACTGACGCTATCGGGAACAAACACAAAGGCGGTGCTCACGGCACAAACGTGGAGCGAACACTTTCCGATAGCAAGAATCATTCGTGTTCCGGGGGGTAACCAGCCATTGGAGATCCGAGAATCGGGTTCGCCCGAGGGATACTTAGTCTTTGACGGTCAAGGGGCAACCATCGATGTAGGCCACCGATCCAATTATTGTATTCGGATCGACGCTTCCTACGTCATTGTCCGCAATTTCCAATTGAAGGGTGCCGGCACTGCCGACCCCCCTCTTCGAGGAGTCTGTGGGGCTATTTTGATCGAGGGAGGACAGAATATTGTCATTGAAGACTGCGACATTTCCGATTGGGGGAGACTCGATCCTCAGACGGGGTTTGGACGAGATTGTGACTCGGGGATCTACTCGCGGGCTTCCTCAGTTGCGCGGTTAGTGGTCCAGCGATGTCGGATCCATCATCCCACGTGGACTACCAACCCCTGGGACGATCGATTCCAGCGGCACACCACAGGGCCGCAGTGTATCTCGCTCTTCAATACCGCCGGTAACCATGTGATTCGTTACAACGAATTCTTTTCCGATTTGGAGCACATGTACAACGACACCCTCGGCGGCGGGAGTAACGGGAGCTATCGAGGGGCACCCGGGCCGGATTCCGATGTCTACGGGAACATTGTCAGCCATTGCTGGGATGATGCGATCGAAGTTGAAGGAGGCAATCGAAATGTGCGGGTTTGGGGTAATTACATTACTCAGGCCTTTATGGGAATCGGCAATGCCGCCACCTCGATTGGTCCTCTGTATGTGTGGCGAAACATTTTCGGACGTTGCCAGCGCAATTTGGATATTCCCGGTGCCCATTTCGTCAAAATGGGCTATGCGGATAGCGAGGATTGGATGACAGGACATATGTACTTTTTTCATAACACAGTCTTTGACGAAGGGGGTTGGCTTCCTCAGGGGGGATTAGGTGGGGGGCGAATCCTTAAACATGTGATCTCTCGAAATAATGTGCTACATATCCGATCGGAGCGTGGGCAAAGCATCGGAATTCATCCCCATAGCATTGATATCGATGCGGACTACGATTTGTACAACGGCCGGATTCCGCCGGGTCAAGAAAAGCATGGTGTCCGCGGTATACCGAAATACGTAGCCGGAGCTGGTTTCGACAAAACCACGGGCACCGGCGTCTTTCAGTTAGCCGAAGATAACCCAGGAGTAGAAGCGGGGATTTTTATCCCCAATTTTACCCCAAGTTTTCGCGGCCGCGCTCCTGATGTAGGGGCCCATCAGCGGGGGGAGCCGCCCATGCGGTTCGGCCTAGCCGCTGCGGAGGGTTCACCGCAGTGATCCTAAAAATAATGATACTAAAAATACCTCTTAGTGAATTGCTTACAAGTCAGGACTGAACGCAAACTTGCCCAAAGCTCGGCGCGTTCTGATGTTTCAATTCAAGGGCGGGCAATGAAACATGCATTCCTGGAACGAGCACCCATGGATATCTAGCCGAATTCCCCGCCTAAAATTTGCCGAGCTCTTGAAGCAAGTAACGTGTTGAAATAGCCGGCTTCGGTGGAGCCCTAAGGCAGGGACTTTCTTAGACCGTTCGGGAATCACCAAACCGCCGTAGGCGTTGTTGCTTGCGTCGAAAACAAGGAACTCATCTTTTCCATTGGCAAAACCAGGACGACAAAATCCAAACAAGTTAGGATTTTCGCACTTGAACTCAGGCAGCATGCAGCTCGCCGGCGGCTAGGGCATTTGGTGATGGGGTTGCGCGATCGAAAGGCCGGCAGCCAAAAAAAGCTAATTGATATGTCGCTCGAAGATCCGATACCAAAACTTACCCGAGATTGGCTTGCGGCGGTTACGTGGATCTATTTGGCTATTCCGTACTGCATCTTTTTTTGGAGCTGGCTTTGGTTTCCTTACGCGGGGATAGTCCTTGCATTATTGGTCCTTGCGGTTGGGTTCGCGGTGAGCGCGGAGCTTACCCTTTCGAGACGCATTGCTCTTTACGCTTCCGCTACAAACCATTCTGATTTTCGGAACGAATTAGGAGTTTACCCTGCGCAAACTCTTCGCGTTTCCACCTGGGGAATCGGGGCATTTGTGCTTAGTGTTGTGGCGGTAGGTATGCTTTGGGGCACGGGGGGTTATGGCCCCCAAGATGTGGACCATCCGAAGCATAACGCCTTGTTGAAAACATTGATCAATGAGCCCTGGCCAGCTTGGGTCGAAAGTGATCGGGGAAATTTCCCCCTCGTTTATTACACGGCTTTTTATTTGCCGGCGGCTGCTGTGGGCAAAGCCCTCGGATGGTCCGCCGCCAATCACGCCCTTCAACTCTGGGCATTGATCGGCCTTGTTTTAAGCCTGACCTGGTTTTGTCGGTTATCCGGGGGATTTCTCGCGCGGAATGTGCTGCTATTCTTGGTGTTCTCAGGCCTCGATATCATCTCCACCTTGATTTTCCGTTGGAACGAATTGCTCGGCACCAGCTTTCAGCAGCTTTCTTCGGGCAACTGGGGGGCCGTGGATTGGCGGACATTCCGGTTTTGGAATTGGCAACTAGATGCCGGCGACATTTGGCTGGGACGCACTTATCCGTCGCATTGCGAACTGGGGTTTTTTGCCCCGCAGCACGGAATTGTGGGGTGGGTTGCCGCCGGGTTGCTCCTGCGGGAAGGCACGCTTTCCGTGAGCCTGCGCCCGGCGAAAATCGCCCTACTTTGGGCCCTAACCACACTTTGGTCGCCCTTTATCTCGATTGGTTTAATTCCTGTAATCGTTGCAAGCTTACTCGCTAGCAATGTTCCGAGTCGAAGGCGTACGTTGACGGAAACGCTTACGGACTGGCTAGCGGCTTTTGCTATCGGAGGCATGGTTGCTTTGTACTACTTCAGTCGCTGGTGCGAAATGCCCTTTTCGGCCGCACCCGAATCGGGATTCGGACTGGGAAGTATTTTCATGACGCCGTGGACATTCACTTGGCGTCTGATTCTATTTGTTCTGCTCGAAGTGGGCGTGTTGATCGGCCTCGTTTGGGCAGCGGGGGTAATTTCGCCGAATCTGAAAAAGACGTTAACGATTTCCGCCATTTTTTTGGTGGTTTTACCCATCTTCCGCTACGGTGGCTTGAATGATTTGGTGATGAGGGCCTCGATTCCCGCCCTTTTTGTCGTCGCAGCGGCGACCGGTCAAACGTTGGTCCGGTGGTCCAAAATAGGAGTCTATCGTTGGCTGATTGTAGCGGTCCTGCTCATCGCTGCGAGCAACCCATTCAGCCACGCATATCGGCATATTCGAGAAGTCATTCGCCGCGGCTACTGGATCGAAATCCCCAAGGTCCAGCATGTGGCGAGCTTGTGGCAGATCAACGAAGAATGGAAACGACAGGCCCGGAACCCGAACAATCCCTGGATGCGGAATTTCACCGAGGATACCTTCTTCGTTCAGTACATCGGAAGTCCGCAATCCTTTTTCTTTCGATATCTAACACCTTCGCGTTCTCTTGATATTTGAGCCCTTCGTGTTCTTTCGATAGCTAATACTTTTGCGTTCTTTATACTTTTGCGTTCTTTTGATGTCTAAGACCTTCGCGTCCTTTCGATATCTAATGGCTCCGCGTTCTTTCGATCCCTAATGGCTCCACAAGATTAAAAGATCGGGTACTGACTTGCCGCCGTGCCGCCCAGGGGAGAATCGAGGAGCTCTTCTATGACCACTTTCTTACCGGGCACCACGTCGTTTCCTGGAGAAAGAACCACAAGTTCACCCTCGTGAAGGCCGTCGAGGACCTCAACCGCCCAATCGTTGACTAAGCCGATTCGGACATGACGAATCTTTGCCCGCCGATTTTCCACGGTGAAGATCTGAGTCTCTTCCGCGACGTTCCCCAAGCAGGCAGTCCGCGGTGCTAGGAGCGCCTCTGCTTTTTGACCCGTGATCACGCGGATTTGAACCTGATAGCCCACTCCGACTCCGAGCTGTGCTACACGGCTTAACGCTTCCTTCTCAAACTGAACAATCACTTTGACTCGCTGCTCTTCAACACCTAAAGAGCTTACTTTGGCGAAGGCGGCGGGAAATATTCGCTCCACCTTTCCTTCGAAATACCCAGGCGACTGAGCAGCCCCTCCAATCGATCCCGAAACATGAATGACAACGCGTTGGCCCGGCTTTATATGTATGGCATCACTGGTCAGGAAATCGGCTTCTACCTCTAGGTCTTCCAGCCGACCTAGTTCCAAGATGGCCGCCCCGGCCGGAAGGACCTGTTCACTGGCAACAAACCGCTGCAACACGACGCCGTCGACCGGAGATCGCAACTCCCCACGATGCTGATCGAGCAAGGCCATCTCGCATTGGGCCAGAGCTTCGGCCCGTTGCTCCCGAAGAATCGCATCCGCCAGTTCGCGCTCCGCAATGTAACGGTCGACGATAGCGGGTATAAACTCAATCGCCCCCTTTAAGGCGAGAACCATCCGATGGGTAAGTTGGTCTTGGACGTAGGAAGATCTGGCTTCGACTTGCTGGAGTCGTGCCTGCTCCAGATCATCTTCTGCGATTGCTTTGCGTTCAAACAGAAGGGTCATGCGCCGCAGATAACTGTCGGCATAGTCGGCTTTGGCCCGCCCTGCCTCTACCCGCTCGGCCGCCGCCGCTGCTGCCCGTTCCATTGATTCCACCATTTGGAGGGCCTGCCGTTTGATGAGTTCCTCAAGGGTGGTGTCGAGATTTTGTTTGATCTCGGCATCCAGCCGCCTGACCGTCGCCTGAGCAACCTGCACTCGAAGGGCGAGATCTTCCGGAGCGAGTGCGGCCACAAGTTGTCCTCGGCTGACCCGGTCACCCTCTCGGAGAGTCACGGCCTGCAATCTTCCCGCACAGGGCATACTCACAAGGTAGGTTCGTGGAAGCCGCGTTTTCCCCTCCTCTTCGATGAATGCTTCAATATTTCCGCGATGAACGCGAATCGCGCGGACCGCTACCGGCTCCCCGAATACTCCCATACCCCAGGAAATGAGCAACCCGGTTAATAGGACTCCAGCAACGGACCACGCAACGAGCTTTTTCATCGTGTTCGGAGATGCGTTTGTCCGATCTGTTCGGAACACGTCAAAATGGTGCAGCCGCTACTTCCTTACAAATTATGGCCCACTGCCCGCGTGTTTATCACCTTCTCTTAGTATATTTGATCGCGTATTATATTTGACCGCCTATTATATTTGATCGCGGCATTCGTGTTCCCATCCTTTGAAGCCCTTTACTGATCAGTGACAGTGCCCGAGCGAATCATCGCGCCAAAGGCCCCGCGTAAAGACTTCGGTCAAGAAAGCTGAACAATCGACCGTTCCCCTGCGGCTAAGCTTCTTTTGGCCGAGATCGTGCAGAAATTAAAAAGCACTCAGCAAGACCAAGATGGCTACGCGGGTTGAACCGCGATTGCGTGCCGGCGTCTCCCACCAAGAAAAATGAAGTATTCGGTTTGCGCCATTAGTTTCCGCACGCCGCAAGAGTTCCCGAATTCGAACCGAACCTGCTCAGGACAGACTTCATTGCCGGGGTTCAACTTCTTTTCTTCGACACCCTCATACGGCGGGAAGATGGCAACACAAAATTCACACAATCGGCTTGCTTTGCGCAATCGGCAGGTTCAGCACAATATGAACTCCGTCAAGGGGAGGCAAAACCCCTGGAGCCTTCTTCGCTATCCGACGATTAAATGGTGGCTTCGGTCATTTGAGCGATGCGTGCGTGGCCGACTCCGCCGCTCGACCTCTGCTTATTCACGTGTCTTGACCCATTCAACCCAGTCGGAACGCACGACCCTCCGATAAACGATAGCCTGCGAAATCAACAGAAAAAGCAAGGCAAGCCCCGATACCCATAACCAAGTACTCAAGCTCACAACCACGGGAAACCGAAAAAGCTCGGTATCGTATGTCTTCGCCAAAAGGACGGAAAGAAGGTACCCGATCGGCATCCCGAGCACCGTGCCGATTAAAGTGATCACCAGGTTCTCCCGGAAAAATAAGCCCCCAATCTCCCAGGGACGATACCCCAGGACATAAAGCGTCGCAATTTCCCGTCGGCGTTCGGCCAGTCCTATCAAAGAAAAGTTCACGAGGCTTCCCAAGAAAAGGGTGCCGGCAAACAAGATAAGAACGTTGATGAAAATCCCCATACTCGCAGTCAAAATCTGCTCTAACCTCTCGATGAGGTCTCGACGCGATGTGACCCCTTCTATAGCCGGAATCTGTTTGAGTTGCTGATAAAACGGCTCCGTTTCGCGGCGATAGCTGTCGGTAGCAAACTGAAAGCCGGATGCCACCACCGGCTCGCCCAACAGGCGACTTAAGTGCCGAATATCAGCAAAGACCTCCATACCCAGGTAACTGTCGGCAACAAAGCTGACTGGCACGCGGTAGATGCGACGGTTTCCTTCGAGTAGCTCTACTTGCAGCGCCTCACCCGGTTTTAACGATAGAACCTCGGCTATTTTTCGGCTTACGACAAGCCCGCACTCCGGCACCGTTATCCGCCGTAACTTTCGATCATGTGGCACCGTCAAAGTAGCCCCCGGGAGTAACCCGGTCACCGCCCCTTTCCGCCGCCGATCTTTGTGGACAAAAGTGCATGGAACCGCGAGTACCGGCTCGATGCGGTCAACCTCAAGAGTTTTCTTCAGCTCGAGCAAAGCGGCCAAAGACCGTCGATCTTCGAGGCTGATTTCAAAGTCGCTCCGTGAGATGCGGCGGAACTGAAATTCGGTCAAAAAATGAGCTCCCTCCGCCAGAATCAATCCATTCACCAACCACGCGGAGCCCACAGCTGTGGCAAAGACGCCAACCGCCACCCGCCGCTTATGCCGAAAAATTTGACGGACGGCCAACCTCCAAAGCGTGCTCAGCCGGGCCCAAAGTATGGGTATTTTTTCAAGGAACACCGGGCCTCCACGAGCCGGAGCTTGTGGCCGCATCGCCTCGGCCGGTTGGAGCTGCAATGCACGGATGGCCCCTTGTAAGGTTCCCCCAAGAGCTGCCAGAAGGCTGGTGATGAAAGCGATCGCCCAAATATCCAGGTAAACGCGGTTTTCTAACTGCGGGAACTCATAAAACTGACGGTACGCATGAACCATGCCTTCAGCCATGGCATACCCTGCCGCTCCGCCTACAAACCCGCTCAATAGCCCGATTACCAAAGCCCATTTCACAAAGTAGAGAAAAATCACCCTATCGGGGGTACCGAAGGCTTTGAGCGTACCGATCACCGTTTGCTCTTGATCTACCACCCGCCGCATTAATACCTGAAGTACGAGCGCAGCAGCCAGGAGAAAAATGGGCGGGATCACCCCTACAAAAATTCCCAGCCCCTCAATCTCCTCCATGAGAAACCGGTTGGAAGGTTGATCCTTCAGCTCATACGCGGCCAAAACACCATACGGGGCCAAGATTCGCTCCAGAGCTGCAAGGACTACACCGCCACTGGCCACGAAGTCGCTATCAAACTTCCCCACCAATTGATTGCAGGCGCCACTGAAGTCGAAAATCTCCTCGGCAAAACTTCGTTTGATGAAAAACACACCAAACTGAGCCGGGTCAGGGATAAGAGAACCGGGCTGAAGTAAATACACGAATTCGCTGGCTACCGCTATCCCCACAACGTGAAGCCGATGAAGCCTTTGATTTGCTAGGATTTGAATGACTTGTCCGGGTTTCAGACGATGTTTCTCGGCGAATGCGGCGTTTAGGATGACCTCCCGCGGCCGACTCGCGGAAAAATAACGCCCCTTTCGAAGGATGATATCGTTCAGCACTGCTTCACGCCGATCGGGAAGTGATACGACGAGTCCTCCCACGGGCCGGATTGAGCCCGGAATATCGGCCGTGCATCGAAACACGATTCGGGGCTCAAGGCTTTGAATTCCCGGCACCTTCAATCGTTCGCGCACGGCGGAAAGTGGAGCTTTTTTGAGCTCGATCCAAAAATCCGCCATGCGACAGCGGGCATAAAACTGAGTCTGCGCCCGACACAAGTTGCGATAGGATGTGGCCAACGAAACGAAACACGCCACGCCGATCACCATGATCCCCACGATGGCCGCCAACATGCCGGCTGACGCCTTCAGGTCGCGAAGCAGTTTGCGGTTGAGCGCTTTCACCACACAATCTCTTCCGGGGGAGCTGGTTGTGGATTGGAGTAAATCTCGATTAACTCACCGCTTCGCAGGCGGGCTACTCGGTCGGCAATCGCGGCAATGGCGGTGTTGTGGGTAATCAGAACCACTGTTTTGCCCCACCCTGATTTCAAATCAACCAAAAGCCGAAGCACGTTCTTACCGGAAATGTAGTCCAAAGCCCCGGTCGGCTCGTCGCAAAGCAATATCTCAGGGTCCTTAGCGATGGCCCGGGCAATGGCCACGCGTTGCTGCTCGCCGCCAGAAAGTTGGCTTGGAAAATGATCGCCTCGATCGGAAAGCCCCACCCGCTCTAAAATCGAGTGAATATCTACTGCGCCTCCCGTCAATTCTGCGGCAAGCAAAACATTTTCGGCAGCCGTCAGATGTGGCACGAGGTTAAAAAACTGGAAAACAAAACCAACTGTTTCGCGACGATAACGGGAAAGCTCCGCGGGGCGGAGTTGGGCCAAATCCTGCCCCCGAAACCAGATGTGACCGGAGTTCGGACGGTCCAAGCCACCGATCAGATTCAATAGTGTCGTTTTCCCCGAACCACTCGGCCCAACCACCACAAGCAATTCACCCCGACGAACATCCAAAGAAACCTGGTGCAGGGCGCGAACCGTGACCTCGCCGATGGAGTACTCGCGGCAAACCGATTCTAACCGAAGCAGCAGTTGATGATTTCCGATGGGGGGCGAAATCGGTTCCATAAGGGGAGCGATCCGACGGATTTGAAATGCTAGATTCTCGGCAATTCGGCGGGGCTTGACGGTTGCCATCCGCCTACTATTTGCCCCCCAACAACCGGGGTAAATCAGCCGAGCTTCAAAACCGACCGCACAACCGAGGTTGCAGAATTTCGGCGGACTTTCCGACTTGACGCGCGCATTTCGGAAACCCTGCAGTTAATGATAAACTGGCGTAGGATTCAATGCGCGAAAAAATGAACATTTGCGGATATGCGTAGACATTTAGACATTTAGAGCAGGGAGGCTCCGCCGAAAGCCTCCGATGAAGTTAGCGTCCCAGTGGTCTGCCCGGCAATAACCTCGCACTTTGGACCCATCTTGTCAAGAAATCTGAAAGTTCGCGGGAATTCGAAGAGTGTCGATGATTGGGCAGAGTTACCGGCTCCTTCTTGTTGACGACGGCGATCAACCAATTTGGGATTCGGGAACTCTCCTTCCGGTCCGTTTATTGGGATTAAGCGGACAACACGCTACAAAAGCGGGCTGAAAATCTTTACCAAAATTGCCGTCACTCCAAACCGTGTTGCTGCACGCTTTCATGTTTCTCTGATAGACGTAACCATTTGTCCAAACATCAGTTACGTCAGTTAAATTCCTGGACACTTTTATTGATCTTCAAAAATTCATTGATCTTCAAAAATTGTTGTAAAAATTCAAACACAGATATGCACAGATTTGCAAAGAGTATAAGAACGATGTCGACCTTTTATTATTTTGCATTAATTCAAACCGGCATTACGACTGAGTTTTGTGGTTATCGTTGAAACATAAGCCTTTTATTTTCACTGATTTACGTTAGAAATTAAGTTCCCGTAGACTGTCACTTCCATAACAAGCAAGCGCGATCTCCCCCGCAGTAAGTATGGAGGATGACCAGTCTCCGCTCTTCCCGAGCATATTCTCTGACTTATTTCCCGCCCAACATCTCGTATTCCCCTCATTCCACACCTCTTTTCCTAACCTCTTTTCGTATAGCAGGGTCACTAAACACGGGATGAATGCTGCACTTAGCATAAAAAAAGGGAGCCGCACAATTATTCATCATCTTTATCACCTATAAGCCAATTCTGAGTCGCCGTAATAAGCCGTTCGAGCTGACCGGAAGCCCAAGTTCCTTTTAACGGCCAACTGACGTAATTGCGATGGTTCGCGGATGGTAATTGGTCATAATTTTCCAAAGCAGGGAACTTCCGAACGGACGAGTCATTTGCTAATCTTTCGTATTCCACTGGGCAGAAATCGTTTAATCTTTTCAGAGCCCCCTCCGTCGCCTAATATGCGACAAAACTTGGCAAATATTATAGAACGCGAGAGTTTAGGACATGTTTAAGATGCTCTACCGATAGCGCGAGACAAAAGGGGGTCAAAAAACCATTGTTAGAGATCGTCACAAGGGAAGCTGCCAAGACGCGTGTGCATTGAATTTTTGTTCGCATCGCCAATTCATACACTACTTAATTGATTGTGATGCTCGTCTTTTCGGGATCAATTTTTATAGTAACATCGTGTTCTAACGAGTCATGACGTTCGAGCAACGCTGGCACCCTTTACGGGAAGAGTGGGTCGTGATTGCCGCTCACCGGCAGGATCGTCCGTGGTCCGGAGACGAGGCCCATTTGGGCGACAAGCCACGCCCGCCCTATGATCCGAATTGTTACTTGTGCCCGGGAAATCGTCGGGTCAGTGGTAAACAAAACCCGAATTATGAGGGGATCTTCGTTTTTGATAATGACCATCCCTGCGTGGCGATGGATGCCCCGGTCGACGTTCCCCCGCCGCCCGGCTTTTACCAAAATCGACCTGCGAGAGGAATTGCGCGGGTACTGTGTTACACGCCGCGACACGATTTGGCATTAGCCGAGCTCACACTGCCGGAAGTCGTTGCTTTGATCCGGGCTTGGCGGGAACAATACATCGATTTAGGAAGTCGGGAGGAGATTGCTCACGTCCTTATTTTTGAGAATAAAGGGGAGGTAGTCGGGGTCTCTAATCCCCACCCGCATTGCCAAATTTATGCCACCAACTTCGTCTTCAAGACGATCGAGAACGAAGCGGCGATTTGTCGCCGTCATTGGGAGAGGTATCGCCGGGTCTTATTCCAGGAAATCATCGCGACCGAGAAGGCAGATGGACGACGCATTCTGGTCGAAAATGATGGAGCCATCGCTTTCATTCCTTACTTTGCCCGATACGCATACGAAACTTTCGTGGCGCCCAAGGAGACTCACTTAAGCCTGGCGACCTTATCGGAGCGAGAGATAACAGAGCTAGCGGCCGTCTTGCACGAGGTTTGCATCCGTTTTGATAATCTGTGGGAGATCCCATTTCCTTATGTGCTGGCGTTGCACCAGGCACCTACGGATGGTCATGACTATCCGGGCTTTCATTTCCATATGGAGTTTCATCCACCGCTGCGAAAGCCGAATCTGCTAAAGTATCTTGCGGGCCCAGAGATTGGGGGCGGCTCTTTTATCAGCGATACCTCGCCGGAGGCTAAAGCGGCCGAACTACAGGCGGTCTCAAAAATGCATTACAAAAAGCGAACCTCGTCGTAATGGCCGACCCATTCCTTTCTGGGACATCGAGAGAGCGGCTTGCAGTCGGTAATTATCGCATCGATTCTCCGGATGGATATGCGTCCAACTGTATGACCCATTTTTCGGAGTGCAGGGCAGCCCTCCGTAAAGCTTTGCAATGCGGGGCCACCAAATTTGGGCTCACGATGTTGAGGAGACAACCCCGCCCCTACCGAGCGGTTGAACAGGTGTATCGATGAATGTAAGGTCACGCAGACCCCCGGGTATCGAACACCGCTTTTAGAATCGAGCATGATGCCGAGCGAACCTCCGAGTAGTTACTAAACGGAGAATGTGCGGTGAACGAAAAACGCGGACGAAAAACTCGCCCACACCTAGAGCTTTGAACACGATCGGGAGCAGAAAAATTACTCCGACCCATCCCGATCACACTGGCCATATCTTTTAATGACTTCCCCCAGAAGTTCCGCAGAATTGGCGTAGCCAAAATGTAGATACAAACGATGACTCTTGAAGAACTCGTACTCGAGATACGGCACATCCACGATCAGCTACGTGGGCATCTTGCCGCAAGCTGTGAGGCGGAATCCACGCGGGTTTTGTCGGCGGTCGAGCGGGAGGAATCGGGCGATACCATTTATCGCTTGGATAAGATCGCGGAACCGCTTTTGCTTCGGCTCTTTGAAAACCTGGCGAGGAAGGAACCGCTTGTCCTAGTTGCCGAGGGTTTGCCTTCCGAAGGCATTCAGTTACCGCGGGGAAAGACGGATGTGCCGGCACGTTGGAGGGTGATTGTTGACCCGATCGACGGAACCCGCGGGTTAATGTACCAGAAACGAAGCGCTTGGATTTTGACAGCCGTTGCGCCGGATCGCGGTCCGGAGACGCGACTGCGAGAGGTCGTGCTAGCTGTACAAACAGAGGTGCCGTTGGTCAAGCAGCATTTGTGCGACCAGCTTTGGGCTATTCGAGATAGGTGTGTGGTTGCTGAGCGATTGAATCGATTTAGTGGTGACCGCACGGCATTTCGCCCCAACCCCTCGTCGGCAACCACGTTGCTTCACGGATATGCCATGTTGAGCCGGTTTTTCCCGGGTGCTCGCGATCTAATCGCCGCGGTTGAGGAAGAAATGCTTTTCGATTTGCTCGGGCCTCAACCGGCGGGAAAAGCCTTGTGTTTCGAAGATCAATATGCCTGCTCCGGTGGGCAGTTTTATGAGCTGGCCATGGGGCACGATCGCTTTAACGGCGATATTCGCCCCTTATTAGCAGAGGAACTGCGACGCCGCGGTCGGCCTGTGGGACTGTGCTGCCATCCGTACGATGTTTGCACGGCTTTGATCGCCGAGCAACTCGGCATTGTGCTGACCGATCCGTGGGGAGAGCCGCTTGATTGCCCCCTGAACCTAGAAAGCGATGTAGCATGGGTGGGCTATGCGAATGAAGAACTCCGTCGTGTGGTAGAGCCGGTCTTTCAACGGGTCCTTCGGCAGCATGGGTTGCTGTGACCATAGCGCTGGGGTAGACACGCCTCATATCGAGTTTCGGTTCGGGTGTAACCGCTGACGCTGAATAAAAGAAGCTAGTCTGCCGCTCATTGTTCGGGGGAAATAGCCATAGCGAATTTTGCGTGTTTTAAGAATCGTTTCACACGAGGGACTGATAAGCTAATTCGCTACTTGGGACTGATAAAGTGTTTCAATATGTAGTGTAGGACCATAAGACTGTTTCGATACGTTTCAATGCTAGACTGTTGGAATAGGTGGCACTGATAGAACGTTATAGTCCGTGAGATTGATCAACTATTGGAAGTTGTGTCAATGTCGCAGTTCCAGTTGACGGCAGTTCAAACACGCGAAGATGTACAGAAGTTTCTCGAGTCGCTCGAAGCGTACACGGATCCTCAAAAGTTGACAGATTTAACGGGAAAAGAGGAACCTTTAGTTAGAAAAGATCTTCCTTTGGTAATTGCTCGGGCCCCCGGTCGACTTGATGTCATGGGGGGTATTGCGGACTACAGTGGTTCCTTGGTCCTGGAGCTCCCCCTTTCGGAGGCAACCTTTGTCGCAGCCCAACCGTACGAAGCCCCTGTGTTGATGGTGGTGAGTCTTCCGGGCACGGATCGCCCTTTGCGTACCGCGGAACTTCCCTTGGATTTAATCGAACGGGGAACACTGGCAGACTACGAAACTGCCGGCCAGTATTTTTGCCAATCAGATGACGCTCGGTGGGCAGCATATGCGGCCGGGGTGTACCTCGCTCTGGTTTATGAGGGAAAATTGCGCCCGTCGGGCGGGGTGAAGTTGATCATTGGATCGGACGTACCTGAGGGAAAGGGCGTTAGTTCCTCAGCGGCTTTGGAAGTAGCTTCCATGATGGTTGTTGCGGCTCTGCACGGAGTGGAATTGGAGGGCCGCGAATTAGCCATCCTTTGTCAGCGGGTTGAGAACCGGCTTGCTCGGGCTCCTTGCGGAGTCATGGACCAAATGACGGTTGCCCTCGGTGGAGAGAATCAGCTTCTCGCGCTGCGATGTCAACCGGCAGAGTTATTGCCAACTGTGCCGATTCCTGATGGTCTGCGTTTTTGGGGAATTGATTCCGGGGTTCGACACAGCGTATCCGGAGCAGATTACACGTCTGTTCGCATCGGGGCCTTCATGGGCTACCGCATCATTGCAGAATTGAAAGGCTGGACAGTGCGGCCGGGAACGCGTCCTGGGCTTGTTGAGGTTGTCGATCCATTGTGGCATGGCTACCTGGCGAACATCCGACCGGCGGAATTCACCGCGGAATTTGCCCGGGCATTGCCTGAAAGAATGAAGGGTGGAGAATTTCTCCAGCAATGCGGGGGCACAACCGACCCGGTAACGGAAGTTCAACCCGATCGCGACTATCCGGTGTTTTATCCCACGGCTCACCCGATTTATGAGAATGATCGCGTTGAGCGATTTGCCGAACTATTGAAGGACCCCAATTTACCGGAATCCCTTGAGAAACTTTGCGAATTGGGAAATTTGATGTACGAGTCGCACGACAGCTATTCGCGATGTGGTTTGGGGACACCTCAGACCGACCTTTTGGTCGATTTGGTCCGGCAGCGTGGCCCTGAAAGAGGACTTTTCGGTGCCAAAATTACGGGCGGTGGTTCCGGCGGTTGCGTCGCCGTATTGGGAAAGGTCGGAGCAGAAGTGGCGATTGCGGAAATCTGCGAAATATATGCTCAAACTACGGGCTACCGTCCCTATGTATTTGCGGGTAGCTCGCCTGGGGCTGTTCGCTTTGGGGTGATTAGAATTGAACAAGAAGCTGCGTGAATTAGGGCCGAGAAAGATCCTGGTAACTATCCGCCGCTAAACTTACGAGTTCTTTCTGAGTTTGCAACTAGAATGCGTGCCTTTTCGCCCGGAGAAAAGTTTTACGGGTGGGGCAATTCCGAAGAGTTTAAGTTTCCGGGAATATCGGGCGAACGGGCAAAAAGCGGAAACTGAATCGCGAAAGACGGTAGCTGAAAAAAACCAAAAGTGGCAACGATGGAGGATTTGGGGGGATTTGGCTCGTAAGTGCAACGGGGCAAACCAATTCCGGCAAAGAATGTTTTCTTGAAAATTTTGCGTCTTGGGATTAATCTGAATTAAAGTTGGCGTAATGGTGCATTAAATCCGCTCAAGTTTTCGACTCAACCGATCGCAAGCCGAATCTGGATCGCTGCTTGTCGCGGTTAGGTGTCTCGGGCTAGCGGCGTATTCGATGATTAGACAGTCATTCAGACAATTAACAACAAAGCTTCGCGGAGAAATCAAGATGTTTGGGTGGGCACTGAAGGCCGATTGGAAACACGGACGCGCGGGGGCAATCCTCCTCGTTGTAATGGTGACGGGTTTGGTAGCCGCAACCTCAGCGCAGGCTCAGCAATTCTTAAACCAGCGTGCAGTAGGGGGTGTACTAGTGGACCCCAGCGGGATGCTTTCCAAAGCGGGCCTGAGTGATCTTCAGGAGATTCGCAAGGTCCTTAGTGAAGCCAGCTCGGTAATTCCCCCGGGAATGCGGGCCCGCGCCGAGATGCGTAAGGTGTCGTTGGCTCGCTTGGGCCAAGCGATCCGCGAGGCGGCCACAAGCGGTAAGGATTTGCCGGCCGAAGTGCAATGTCTGGCAGGGTTGCAAACCATTCACTATGTCATCGCCGACCCCGAGACCAAGGACATATTTTTGGTTGGCATTGGTGAGGGTTGGAAGCCGGGGCCCAATGGCAGCTTAATTGGTCTGGAAAGTGGCGAAGCCATCATGCTTTTGGATGATCTTGTGGTGGCGTTGAGGGCCACTCATACCCCGCAGCCGCAAGTCATTAGTTGCTCCATTGATCCAAGTGCGGAGGCTCTGCGGCGCTTGCGGGCGTTTGCAAACCGGGTCCCACGGGGCGCAAACCCGCAAGCCATTGCTCAAGACCTCGAGAGAATATTGGGGCCTCAGCAAATTACCATTACGGGGGTACCTTCGGAAAGTCATTTTGCGCGGGTCCTGGTGACATCGGATTATCGGCTCAAGCGTTTGGGGCTGGCATTGGATCCGTCGCCGGTTCCGAATTTGCCGGGCTTTATGGAGTTCATGGGACCGCGGGTGAATTCCACGCTTATGCCCCGGTGGTGGTTAGCTCCGGCGGCAGGGAATTTGAGCCGAGATCCGGAGGGGCTGATATGGGAGCTACCCGAGGTTCGGGTTCAGGCCTTCACGGAGAACGATTATCTCAACAGCCGGGGCGAAAAGGTGACCGGAGGTGTAGCCGATCCGGCCGCTCAAAAGTGGGCCAATCTCGTAACCGAGCGGTATGGGCAGCTTTCGCGCGCCGAGCCGGTGTTCGCCCAGTTGCAGAATTGTATGGAGCTTGCAGTAGTCGCTGCTTTGTTGGCTCAAGAACGTTTGGCCGAACGGGTGGGGCTAGACTTATCTCCCTTCTTGGATACGCAGCTATTCACCCCAGTAAGTTTCACGCCCCCCAGTAAGGTAGCAAGCCAATCGTTCGTGGTTCGAAAAGGGGACACCAGCTTGGTCGCTTGCGGGGGTGTGGAGATCAATCCGTGGAAAATCGTAAGCCGCGTCGAGCAGAAGGATGAACTCAGTAGGGTTCGTTCAGTAGCCACTATCTCAGACGCTAACACGTGGTGGTCGAATTAAATTCTGAGTTTTCTCACGCATGACCAGCCACCACAACCACCAGAGGAAGCGCAATTCAAGAAAAGATATGAGCTTGCGGTCCGTCAGTGGCATTAGCCCACTGCCGAATGGAAAATCTGTCGTCTGTTGGACCGGCGATCACAGTGTCGAAAAGCTCTGCCTAATGGGCTTTAGAGCTGTGCAGTCTTGTGAGAATGAACCACCGACGGTTCTAGGCTCTCCTTCCCTTCGAGCACCTGAGCCAATTTTCTGAGCGCTTCCGTTTCGATTTGCCGTACTCGTTCCCGCGTTAACCCGAGGGTTTCGCCGATCTCTTTCAGAGTCCTCGGCCCATTATCATCGAGCCCAAACCGCATTCGGAGCACCGTCGCTTCGCGCGGGTCCATCGTCTCCAATTTCGCCAGCACTTGCCGCAGACTATCGTTTTCCACCAGTTGCTCCTCGGGGGTGCGGGCCTGCTCGTCCATGAGGATTTCGCCCAAAGACCAGCCGTTTTCCGACTGGTCCGATTGAGCCGTAAGATTGTAAATGCGAATAGCCTTCTTAATAATAGGAAGCTTCTTACGCGGAATTCCGAGGACCCGGGCCACTTCCTCTGGTGTGGGGGATCGACCCAATTCCTCACTAAGGCGGGCACTCGCTCGGCGCCATTTGGAGAGCAATTCGACCATGTATGCTGGAATACGAATAGTCTTTGCGCAGTTGATGAGCGCTCGCTTGATAGATTGTTTGATCCAATAGCTTGCGTACGTAGAAAACCGGGTACCCATCGCCGGATCAAAACCCTCGACGGCGCGGAGGAGCCCGAGGTTTCCCTCTTCGATGAGATCTTGAAGGCTGAGGCCTTTGCCTGTATAGCTCCGCGCAATATTCACTACAAGCCGTAAATTTGCGCGGACCATCCGATCCCGTGCTTCCGGATCTCCCCTCCCAATCGCGATAGCTAATTCTTGTTCTTCCTCGGGAGTCAGCAGCGGAGTTTCATTGATCTCCCGAAGGTAGGTTTCCAGCGGGGATTGCGTCGCGGTGGCGGAATGTTTGGCTCGAAGTGGCTTCATCGTGGATGCGGCGTTGAATTTACACTCTTGGGTAAAGACTCCTCTCGATCACTGAGAACTATCGACCCTGGAGGTGGATTTCTCCACCGAACCCCTGCGGCGAACAACCAAACCGGCTATGCATGGCTTGCGGAGATTGACGATCAGGCGAATAAGCAGATTATGCGGAGGGATCCCTGCAACCTAAGTTCTGGCGACGGATACCGCTCTTCCCCGACGGAGGTTTTCAAGAGTCGTTTTTGCGGATTGCCGAAGGTGCCTTTCGACTTTAAACCGTCGTGCAATCGAGCGGGAGGTGGTCCAAAAAAAAGCTTAAATCCGTACAGACGCGGTCAGGAACTCAGCAAGGAAAAGATTAAGAGATTGAAGAAGACGATAAAAACAGAAATGACGGGCACGCAAGATTCCATCGCCCCAGTTGATCATGGACGCCCCGCTTTCGACCTGCGCGAGCACCCGCAACGATTGAACAGATCGGCAAGGTCAAAACAATCGCGTGTTAAACTCCGACGATAACTGCCAAATACCCCAAATTGAACCGAGGGAAGAATCGGGGATAAAGGTGCGGCGCGATGCACAGTACTCGGCTTGCTCCCCCGCATTCAAGCTTTTTTCACCGTTTTTCAAAGTTTTTTCAGCGGCTATCCTACCCGTATATCGTGCCTTTACCGACCCGCACCCCACGGGGACGATCCGAACGTCTGGGTGAATCCGTCGGAGTTCCCTATGGTAACTTACGAACCCCTCCCAAAGTGCGCTACGAGGCTTTCAGGCCCACTATTTGTTTCCATCTTACGCGACTGCCCCCCGAGAGCTACGGGGACAAGACGAGATAAAAGCTGGGGAATACCCACAGGAACTGCTTCGCCATGTCCGCATCTATTCTTCAAAGACCGGAGTCCCAAACGCAATGGGCGGCCGATGCGTATCAGAACTACTAATTGAAGTGATTCGCCAGCCGGTACCTTCCTGGCTCACCGTAAATTGCTGAACCTCGTTACGGTCGGCATAAATCAACTCCGTACGAATCCTCACGGTGTTTTCGTTCACCGGTTGCGGGGAATAGATGGCAAGCCCTTTCAATCCCTTGGTGGTCTGACGTAGCTGCTCTTCGAAACGCTCGCGAGCCATTTGCTGACGAAGGCCCTCGAGCGAGCGGCGAAGCTCCCCCGAGCAAAGCTTCAGGCATCTTTTGCTATCACCCCGGCTGGCCGCATCGAAGAATTGCCGAATGCTATCCTCCGGCTTTTCCGGACCTCCGGGATCTGACCGAAGTGCCCAAGCTAGGCCAAGCAGTAGTCCCAACGTTATCCATGGTATCCACCGGACAAACGGGGGGCGTCTCTCCGGCTTTTCACTGCATCTATCCACCTCGTGCGGCTCCTGCGTTAGAGGGGCCGATCAAAGGCCAAACGAAAGCTCAATCGCGTATTTGCCCAAAGGTTCCTTAAAGTCAGCATGCCGACGCAACGGTCAGATAGGCAAGCAAGCTTTTGTCACTCGATTTCGATGAGGCTCAGCCCCGCCTGCTCGGAAGTTTCGCGGTCCAAAACGATTTTGCGCAACCGCGGTAGGATTCTCTCCAAACTTTCCCAGTAAAGCCGCCGAAGGTTCGCCGCTCGATTGGTGCCCAACTCCCCGACCATCTGAAGGAATCGATCCCGATTCCCTTGGGCTCGCGCGAGAATTTCGTTCCCGTGGCTTTCCGCTTCCTGCAACAAACGGTCAGCCTCTCCGCGCGCTTTGGGCAGCAAGCTGTTGGCGTAGCTTTGCGCTTCGTTGACCAGGCGCTGAGCGTCCTCTCGCGCAGCGGTTACCTCACGAAAGGCATTCGCTACTTCTGCCGGCGGACTTAAACCCTCCAAGGATATGGACATGATCTCTACTCCCAAGCCGTATTGATCCAAGATTTCCTGCACAGTTCGCTGCGCAGAACTTTGGAGGGTTAGCCGATCCACGGTCAGCACACTATCCACCCCCGATCGCGACATCAGCTCGCAAAAAACAGAGGTCGTGACCATCGCAACTGTTTGCGGTACATCCACGCAGGCGAATAGGTAGGCGTGACAATCGCGGATCCGGTACTGAGCGATTCCCGACAAAAGAATTAAATTGTAATCGCCGGTCAGACACTCGAGTTCCTGCGGCTGAATTCTCCGCCCCAAGGATCGCTCCATGAGTAGGCCGCCAATCGGCACCCGCTTGTGCTCGAAGACCCGGAGGCGATCGACGCGATCTAGCGGTACGGGGAGTCCCCAATGGAGCCCTGGCCCAACCACCCCGGGAATTGCCCTGCCGAACCGCCTCACAACGGCTCGCTCGTTCGGTTGCACCACGTAAAAACCGGTTGCCAGATAAACAACTATCCCCCACGGCAGTGCCCGAAAAAGCCACCCGCGGATTTTCGCGCCCGCGCCTTTTTTACGAACCAAGGTCCGTTTATCTTCGTAAGTGCGGTGCATGCTTCAGTCTTTCTAACCCTTTCCCGGCCGGGTCGGAAAACGGATGCCTGTTTGGTCAAAGTGCTCCGTTCACGCTACCCTATTGCGTTGCGGAAATACCCCCGGGGCCGCGATCCGCAGCCATCGGCGGCACGGTCGTCTCGGCAGGAGGCTGCGTTAAGAGGCGCAAGAGCTCGGAGTCGGTGGATAGCACGATGGTCGTTTTATCGTCCAAAAAGCGTTCGTAGGCTTCCAAAGTGCGAATCAATTGGTAAAAGCGAGGATCTGTGCCATATGCTTGACCATAGATTCGGATCGCTTCAGCCTCGGCTTCTCCTCGAATGCGCTCGGCTTCCGCCTGAGCCTTTGCCAAGAGGACGGTTCGCTCTTTATCGGCACTCGCACGGATTTTTATCGCCTGCTCTTCCCCTTCGGCTCGATACTGGCTGGCAATCCTCGCCCGTTCCGTCCGCATCCGTTCGAAAACGCTTTCACGCACTTGAGCGGGGTAGTTGATCCGCTTAAGTCGCACGTCCACGATCTCAATCCCATAGGCATGCCTGGCCACCCCGCTAACACGCCGATGGACCGCCTCGATCAATTCGGCAAGCCGATGTTTTTCCGGGTTCACACTGACTAAGGCCTCCAATTCGTTGCGGCCCACTTCCGCGGCCAACTCCGACCATATCAAGTCGTGCAACCGAGATTCCGCGCCCGGAAAATCGTTTACGGTCTCGAGGAACTTTTGCGGTTCTGCTACCCGCCAACAAACGAACACGTCCAAATCGACATTCTTTTTTTCCTTTGCAAGAAACTCCGATGGCCGTGGATCATACATCTGTAATCGTCGATCAATACGAATCACAGACTGGTACGGCAACTTAAAGTGCAGGCCGGCATCGTCGAGTCGCTCGTTGAGAACGGCAACCGGGCGACCAAATTGCGTGACGATCACCGTCTCGGCCTGATCGACAAAAACTACCGACCTTCCGATGGCCAAAACCCCCAAGGCGACCAGAAGTAAAACCCACCATCTCATACCGATCACCCTTCAAATTCCCCGGGCTAAGAGAAAAGCGACCGGCTCCTCGCCAGCGGCACTCATAGACCCGATATCTTTCATATTCTTCAGCTTCTTCAGCCCCGTTCAGCATTTTGAAATCGTTCTTACCGCCGGTAACATGAATGGTGATAGCTGCCAGATTCCCAAGCTGGCACTAGGCCGCCGAATGCGAATTCCTCAGCGCGGCCCAGCAAAGTCTTTTATTGCTGACCTCGGTCCTGCAAAAGCGGTTCAATTCCATGGCCCAAGGCCGGTGAAATTTCCGGGGGCAAAGGCACAGCCGCAGCCCTTTGTTTGGAACCAAGCCAAAGCTGCCGGTGGGCGCCGTCGGGGATTCGATCAAGAATCACTTTTTTCCGGCCCGCCAAAATCTTTTCAATCATCCGCCAGTAGTTTTCTATCAGGGCTGAATCCGGGTATTGACTAAAGGCAGAATTTACGGCGACAATCCGCTTCGCCTCCCCGCTGGCACGCTCTACCCGCTCGCTTGCCTGGGCTTCCGCCCGCAGCAGCCGCTGGGCCGATTCCCCCCGGGCACGAGACTGCGTTTGATATTGGTAGGCTTCCGCCTTATTAATCTGCGCTTCCTTCTGCTCGCGGGCTGAGGCAACCTCGCGGAAGCTCGGTACCACTTCCAGCGGCGGGTGAACATCCCCCAGCCGAACTCCTTCCAACTCGAAACCGGTCTGGTATCTTGCCAAAATCTCGCGAAGCCTCAGCATGATCGCCGCCTCGATCGTGGTGCGATCCTCGTTGAGAATGCTGTCGGCCGGGTAGGCGGTCAGTACCTCTCGAAGGGCTGCCTCCCCAAGGGCGCGGACCAATCGATCCCATTTGGCGCCGTAGTCGCGACGTGCTGAGCCCATCCACCTTCCGATCGCCCAACGGAAGCCATCGGCCACGAATCGATAAGCGATTTGAAAATCCGATATCGGCGCTTCGGTGGATTCTGCACCCTCGAACGCCAAATCTCGTAGGTTTGCGGCGGATTGAAAGCCGATTGCATCTCCCCCCGCAATGGACTGCGTACCTGGCACAGTGGAAGCATAATCCACACGATTTGAGTGCGAGGGGTTAAAAAACCCGCTTTCTGGAGCAAAATTTCCAAAAAGTTGAGCCCCTCCCTGAGCTGCTTCAACCTGCCCAGTATTTTCCGAATTCCTTGCTTCAGCAAGGGCAGCAGGATTCTTGGCCAGCGCGCTTCCAAACGAGATGTTCCAATCCATCAGCTCGGCACCGACCGAAAATAATGCTCGCATCGGATCCGCAACCCGATATTGTACGACCAAATTTATATCGACAAGCGTCTCGTCCCCCATCAGCAGGATGGCTTCGTCGGCGTATCGGATGCGGCGACCGGCGCGATGTTGCACATTCCATTCGTACGCCGGTGGTTCACTCAAGCCCCCAGCGTGGGTGCGGAAACCGATTTCAACGCGCCGTACTTCCGCAGGTCGCACCACCCAATGGGTGCCAAAAGGGGAGGGCCAGCGGAAGTGCAAGCCAGGCAGCCGCAGCGAGTCCTCTGCCCGGCCAAAATGCTGGACAATTGCAACCTCACCTAGCCGCACCATGAAAAGCCCCGTACTTAGGTAAGCAAGCAACACACCCCCACTGGCGACGGCCAATACCCAGCGGTTCGTACAAAAAGCCTTGAAGCGTTCCCAACGTTCCAGCAGTTCTCGTCGGTCGACCAGCAACCGCAACGAATTGAGGACTACTGCCAACGAACTCCCTTGATGAACCACCGCCGCTAACACCGGCGAAAGCCAGCCTAACCCGGCTGCCGCAATCGCCAGCACGTTAAAAATTAAGGCAAAACCAATAATGTTCTGCCAAATAACACGAAGGACCTTTCGCCCCTTCTCAATAGCTTGCGGCAACTTGCGGAGGTCATCCCCAATCAAAACCAAGCCTGCACTGTTAATGGCTACGGCAGTGCCGATCTCGGCCATAGCCACCCCGACATCGGCGGCCACCAAGGCAGGTGCGTCATTGATTCCATCGCCCACCATGACGACCGGTGATGCTTCTTGACGCAGGCGATGAATCTGCTCGACCTTCTCTTCGGGAAGCAGGCCGGAATGAACTTCTTCGATTCCAAGCCGTCTGGCTACGGCAGCGGCTGGGGCTGCATGATCCCCCGTCAAAATCACCAGTCGCGATACACCGAGGCGTCGGAGCTGATCAACAGCCTCGGCCGTCTCCGGACGTAAAGTGTCCCGGACCGCAATCGCCCCGATGACTTGGCCATTGTGGGCAACGAATACGACCGTAGTCCCTGCACCTCGCAGGCGTTCGGCTTCCTGCAGGAGTTCTGGCCCAATCTGAGCGCCATGTTGCTCGATGAAACGGAAATTACCGACGCGGATCCAATCCGAGCCGATTTGTGCTTCTGCCCCAAGCCCCGGGAAAACCTGGAAAGCTTCCACTAAAGGGGGCACCAGCCCCTCAGTCTGCGCTTGCTGCCATATCAAGCGAGCAATCGCATGTTCCGAGTTTTGCTCCACAGCAGCCGCAAGTTCAAGGAGGTTTGCTCGGTTCCAGCCGGGCGCCGGCACAATATCGGCGATTTTAAGTCGGGCTAAAGTCAGTGTTCCCGTCTTATCAAAAACGACACAACGCACACGCCCGATCGTTTCCAAAACGCTCCCGCCTTTGACCAGTACCCCGCGGCGAACCAACCCCCCGATGCCTGCCGCGATAGCCGCCGGAGTGGCCAGCACCAGTGCACACGGGCAGGCGACCACAAGTACCGCCACCGCCCGGAGCAGCTCGCCCGTAACAAGCCAAGTAATGCCGCCAATTGCCAGCACAATCGGAACGAAGTAACTCGCATACCGATCGGCCAAACGTTCCGAGGGGGCTTTGGCCTCTTCAGCCCGTTCGACGAGGTGGATGATTTGCTCCAGCCGTGTATCCGGCCCGATCCGCTCCACGGCGATTTCAATCGCCCCGTACAGGTTAATCGTGCCGGCATACACCTCATCCCCTACCCCCTTATCAACGGGAACCGATTCACCTGTGATGGGACTTTCATCGATCGAGGAGCTTCCCCGAAGTATACGCCCGTCCACCGGAATACGTTCCCCCGGACGCACAATCACTACATCGTCCAATCGGATCTCTTCGACGGGCACCAGCCACTCGTGTTCATGTACGTTTAACTCATCCGCCTCGTGCTCATGGGTGTTTGAATCATCGGCGATCACCTCCGTGGTGTTGCCGGACTCAGAAAATGACCCCGACGAAGCGTGCTCGGTTTTCCGGGGATTTAACGGCTTGTTAGGTGTCGGGTTATCAGCGTTTTCGGCATCGCCGGCAGTGCCTTCTTCCCCGGACCCGGAGGAGCGATTGGTCAGATCTCCTGAATCTGGTTTCTCTGAATGCGGGGGATGATTTTTTAACTGGGAGCGATGATCTGGCGTCCTGCTTTCGCCCGGCGAGTGATCCGCCTTCTGGCCGAGGGCTGCCCCACTACCGGGGAATGTGCCCCAGCTTGCGGAAGAATCCGGAATCGGTGATGTCGACCGATCGCCAGTTCCAAAGTCCTTTCCTTTATCTTGTCCACTTGTCGGATCAGTATCCGGTCGCGGAAGCTCGCGGTGCGAAGCCCCGGGGTGCGCAGGCTTTTGCCGATGCGACGGGAGATCTTCCGCACGATGCAAGTCGTGCGAGTGATCGGAGAAGCGGGAGTGCCCGTGTCGTCGCCGTACTCGCGCAACCTCAGGCCGTAGGGCAAGCAGCGCAGTGATGCCGGCACGCGTCCGCCCAATGGCGAAATGCTCCAAACTCTCGCCAATCAGGACAATGAAAATCACCTCCGCAGCGACCAAATATAATGACGGATCTTCTTGGGCTTTACCGAGGATTAGCGCCGCCAGGGCGGCCAAGCTGACGGCCAAATTTGCGGAGATTTTCCCCCGGGCCAATGCCCCTGCGGCCTCAAGATAAACAGGCAGCCCCCCAATCAGGGCCACGAGCACCGCCAGGTCAAAACCGGCAATGGATTGGAGCTTACCCGTGAGGTATAAGACAAGACCAAGGCCCGCAAGGCCCGTCAGCAGTAAATGCCGTCGATGAGGATCCTTAAGCACCTGCAACATAACGTCCCAATTAAACGGTGATCTTAACTCCGCGCAAGAGCACGCCGTCGTCACCTGCTGGTTTTTGCAGCGGTGCCGCCGGGTGCATCACAGCCTCTGCGAATCTGATATCGATAACCTTCCTAAAATTCCTCCTAATGCGTTTCCCAGCTCGAAAGTTCGCGATTGCGAGCATTTCGAAATATGGCCCCGCAAGCGCGAGAAACCTGTGGGTTGCATGAGGCGTTGGCGGATTCTGCAATCCCGGGAAATGAAAGCATGTGGAAAACTTCAACCGATTTATCCCTGCCTCCAAGCGGGTGTGAATGTACCGGCAAATTCCCGGCTTTGCGACCGCCCCGGTTTTCTACTCGGCTGCCGGAAGATGTCCTCCGGAAAAACCAGGGCAAATTCAAATTGCAAGGCCCCCCTCGCTAACATTATAAGCCCGTTTTATCGCCATCACAATTTCGGCAAGGGACCGGTAAATTCGGGGAGAATTTGGGAAGAATTTTCCGCAGCTCCGTGTCTCAATGGTGGTAGATACGGTATCAAAAGCACGGGGTTTGGGGGCTGCGTTCCTGTGTATCGGAGGCTACCCAGGACTTCAAACGGCTTAAAACAGTCCAACCTAGTCAAAACCTCATTACAATTCAGCTTGGTCAGAACATGTGAATGGCCCGCGAGGTGGCAGGCTCGCGCCGGGGGTTACTGCGACTCTCCATACTTTCTCTTGTAAAAAACTTCACGCTGGTGGAAATAATTTGCTGCCGTGCCTAACTGATGGTGTCTGAAAGGGGCCTTGTGTGAATGATGAATCCAGAAATCTCATAGCGGCAAGGGATGCTTTGACTGCAGAGACATGTGCATACGGTTAATCCCCCTTTGTGCGGGAGAATTTGAGCTGCGGCAAACGCTGGGTGGTTACGCAACATCTCCGGGATTAGCTTCGTTGGGTGAATCCAGCGGTGTGGTGGGTTCGAGCCCCGACGCTAGCAGCCACTCACGTCGGAGCTTCCATACCCCGGCGAGCTTCTCTCCTCGACAAATAAACCGGATCGGTGCGGCGCCAACTAGTGAGAATCTCGAAGCTCTCCTCGCAAAGCTCTCATGACGGCGTGGTCATGTCGCACATGTCCTGCGCAGGCCTCTAACGGCTCCGCTGGGCCATGTTTTTAAACACCGTTTACAGATGTTTTTTCCCACTTTAAAATACTGACTTAACAAGACGCCTTTTTAGGGATTTTCGGGGAGCCTAGTTCAGAGGGGATCTGCTTATGTTTCGGCGCAATTCGACGGCCGGTTGTTGCCTTTCCAAACATGATCTGATCGCGGATGAGGCCACTGCGAATTTGTGTCGTCGCGATTTCCTGGTTGCAGGATCTTCTGCGGTTGCCGGCAGTGTGTTAACCCGATTTGGGAGAACGGAAACTTCCAGTGATTTTGGTCGGCATCGCGCGCCGGAAATCAAGCCACTGCTCGTTCAACCGGTGTTTAACTGCGAGATTTATCCTCGAAAGGAGGCAACCAGTTGGCGGGTCACCGGTGCCATTCAGGACGAAACCCAATTGCAGGCGGAGGAGGAGCACATTCGCCGGGATTTAGCGGCCATGGCCCAAGCTGCCGACTTCCCGTTGAAATTCGCCCCCCTAGTTACCGTACGCAATGTTGAGGAAGCCACCGCTGCCGCCTCGCGGCCTTGCGACGTGATGCTGATTTATGCCGCAAGACGGAACGTTCCGATCCTAGAGGCGCTAGTTCGGCCTAGGCCGTGGAATCTGATGTTCGTCCGGCATCGCTCAGGTCCCCTTTACTACATGTACATTGGTGCTCATGTGCACTTCTTGCGGAAGCGTCGGGATTTCTTCGCAGAACCCGGGATGAGCGTCGAGGATATCGTGGTGGATGATACAGCGGAGCTGCTTTGGCGCTTGCGGGCACTTCTTGCCCTGAAGAATACCTTCGGAAAGCGAATTGTGGCCATTGGTGGTCCTGCCGGTTGGGGAGCGGATGGGGCGGAAGCGCCCAAGCGGGCTCAAGAGGTGTGGAAGTTTGAATATCACACGGTGACCTACCCTGAGTTAGGCGAAAGGCTAAAGAGGGCCTATGCGGATGAAAAACTCGTGGCTTGGAGTCGGCAAAAAGCTGCCGATTACCTCCAGGCACCGGGAGTTTCGCTGGAAACCCCGCGAGAGTTTGTAGATCGCGCCTTTTTATTGACCGAGGTATTTCAGCAGATCATGGATGAGGTCGAAGCGGACGCGATCACCGTCGGTCAATGCATGAGTGTGATCATGCCGATTACAGAGACGACGGCGTGTCTGCCTTTAGGTCTCCTTAACGACGCCGGTTACTTGGCTTTTTGCGAGTCGGACTTTGTGGCGATTCCCGCAGGGATTCTGCTGCACTACGTCTCGGGGAAACCAGTGTTTTTCTGCAATCCCTCTCTTCCGCACAAAGGGATCGTGACGGTCTCCCATTGCACGGCACCTCGCCGGATGAACGGCCAAACCCTGGAGCCGGTGCGGATCCTCACCCATTATGAATCGGATTATGGTGCGGCCCCAAAGGTGGAGATGCGACGCGGCGAGCCGGTCACAGTGATTGATGCCGATTTTGCGGGCCGACGTTGGTTGGGTTTTGAGGCCACGATACTTGACGCACCGTTTTTTGAAATTTGTCGCACGCAATTGGATTTAGAAATCCGCGGAGATTGGCAAAAGCTACTCCAAGAAATACGCGGTTTCCATTGGATGCTTGCTTACGGAAATCATCTGCAATGCGTGGGATATGCTGTGCGTAAAGCCGGCTTAGAGTTCCTGCCCATCGTGTAAGGGCGAGGTTTTCGGTATTGGTTCGTCGCTGTCGGGGGTTACCCCGGATCCCACCAGTCCGGTTTGGCAAAGCATTGCCAGCAAAACGACGGCCCTTAAGCAAAAAGCATCATCCCAATTTCTGCTTTTTGCGTTCTTGTGATTTGAAGTTTTGGGAACAGCCGCTGGCGAAAAGGCACAACACAAAGAGGACTCAACACAAAAAGGTCACATCGCGAATAGGTCGCGCAGAGAAAGAAGGCAGAAAAAGAAAGACACATTTAGGGCCCGAACGAGATGCCCGATAGCATTGCCGAAGCGGTCAGAATTGCCGAGCTCGGTGAGGACGTCCCGGAGTCCTTGATGGAGGAAGCGGTGACCTGCCTCATGCAGGGGGGGGCAGAGGAGGAGCTCATCGCCCGGTTGCTGGTAGCCCTCGCCGAGAAGGGCGAAGCGGTTTGCGAAATCGTAGGTGCGGCCAGGGCACTACGCCGGATGATGCGACCGATTCGCTCTTCTCACCAGGTTGTTTTAGATATTGTGGGGACAGGGGGCGATCGATCCGGAACCTTCAATATCAGCACGGCGGCAGCGCTAGTGGCGGCGGCAGCCGGTGTCCCAGTGGCCAAACATGGAAACCGATCGGTCACTAGCCCGTGCGGCTCAGCCGATGTGCTGCACGAAGTGGGCATGAATATCGAGGCCCCGCCCTTTGTGGTCGAGGCTTGCTTGGAAAAATTCGGTTTTTGCTTTTGTTTTGCCCCCCTGGCTCATCCTGCGATGAAAGTCGTGGCTCCGGTGCGTAAAAAATTGGGGCGTCCCACCATATTCAACATTTTGGGCCCCCTGGCTAATCCGGCTTCCGCAACCCATCAACTGCTGGGGGTGGGACGTGCAGAGCTACGGCTGAAACTGGCGGAGGCACTCCGCTGGCTTGGTACCGAACGAGCGTGGGTTGTATTCGGGGCGGATGGATTGGACGAAATCTCGCTTTCGAGTTTCACCCATGTCACCGAGGCAACGCGTTGGGGTATCCGGCATTTCGAGCTGGAGCCGGGGGATTTTGGCTTGAGGTCTTTGCCCCGTTACGAGCTTCTCGTGGATAGTCCCGCCCAAAGCGCGAACATGCTCCGCCGAATATTGCGCGGCGACCCTGGACCAGCCCGGGATGTGGTGCTGGCAAATGCCGCGGCTGCGCTCGTCGTTGCAAGTAAAGCAAGCAACCTTACCGAAGGCGTTGAGCAGGCAGCCGAGGCAATCGACTCAGGAAGTGCTATGCGGTTGCTCGAGGAGGTGATTTGTTTCACACGCGAGTTGACTTGAAAAAGATACTCGCCAGTGCGACTGCCGAATTCGTGCTCAAATTGACCGCCGATATTAACCGCCGATTCTAATGGAATAGGGCGATATTAATGGAGTAATGTTCCTTATGGGAAAGCCCCGGAACTCAGATGGCTCCGGTAGCAAGGTCCTATTCCTAAGACGGCAGTGACGCGGCCTCTACCGGGCTACACGAGATACGTAAGCACCCCCTGGCAGCCAAATGTTACTCTTGAAACGGCGGTAACGCCTCGACTTTTCTTCGGATCATTTCTCAGAGCTCAAAGTGCTTCAAGATCGGTTCCCATCTAAATGGGTTCACCCTCGAAGCATTTTTTGGCTCCATCTGAATGATTTCACTCATGAAGGATTCTTGGGCGTAAACGCATACCTGCTTGTAAACGCGCAGCAAGTCGAAAGATTCTGCTAGGTTGACAAACCAAGCTCATTAGAGGCGTCGGGTTAAAAGGAGGAGGGTCTTTTGGCCGGGATACCGTTGCCCACCACACATTTCGAGGTTGCCCCGGGGTACTCGCTAATCGCCTAGAGTCTAGAATATAATCCTAGAATCTAGAATATAGAAATCGGCGTCCGCAACTGGGGACTTTCCTCGCCCTATTTTCCTTCCAGTGAATCATTTCACTGAAATGAGTGTTCTTGTCCGGGAAATTTGCCGTGTTGCACCTCTTGGAAGTAAGCCGATACGGCATCGGTGATGATCTGCTGCAAGTTCGCATAAGCTTTCGCATGTCGGGGTACCCGGCCCAAACCCAGTAAGTCGTGCAACACGAGGATTTGCCCATCGCAATGCGGCCCGGCACCGATCCCGATAGTCGGTACCTGCACGCTGGCAGTAATCTCCCGCGCGAGCTCGGCCGGGACGTACTCCAAGAGGATGGCAAAGGCCCCGGCTTGCTCAGCCGCTTTGGCCTCTTGGATGAGTCTTCCTCGATCGCGCGCTACTCGATACCCCCCCAATTGGTGGATACTTTGTGGTCGAAGCCCGAAATGAGCCATCACGGGTATTCCGGCCCCGACTAAGGCCTGAGTGACTTCGAGCTGCTCGGGTCCCTGTTCCAACTTCACCGCTTGGCAACGTGTATGTTTCAGGATAAGGCCGGCGCTCTTGATGGCTTGTTTGGGTCCCAATTGATAGCTGAGGAACGGAAGATCGGCGACCACAAGTGCGCGTTTCACAGCCCGGGCTACCATCTCGGCATGATAAATCATTTGCTTCATGGTAACCGGCAATGTGTTAGGATGCCCCTGAACCACCATTCCCAGACTGTCGCCCACCAAAATACCGTGCACACCGGCTGCATCCAGCAGGGCGGCCGTGGTGTAGTCATAAGCCGTGAGCATCACGATCTTTTGACCGGCCGATTTCAAGGCGACGAATTTCGGCACATTGAGCGGCTCAATTCGGTGGCTCATGGCGTGACAACCTTGTTCTAATATTCCCGACGCACCGAGGCGTTGGGGCATTCTAACGGCGTTTAGTCGCGTTCACCCGTACGTCCAAGTTCCGATCACGGGTCTGCCCGGGGGTATTCAACCCTTCGGCGGCCGAAAGCTGTAAAAACCTCTTCCCGCCGCACGTGCCGCCGATTCACTTAGTGGGCAAATTATTCATGGCCCCCCTTTTGCCTCTTTTTTGCTGATTTTATTGTGGCGGAAAAACCAAGAATTGGGGAGTGGGCCAGCTTGCGATGCGGAACTGCTGGGTTGGGTCATTGGGCGAGTAACGGTCACCGAGGTTCATCTGATTGAAAAAACGCACTAAACCTTTAAAAACCGCTTAACCAAGCGCAGGGCAACTTCCAGCGGCCTCTCGAGCGGATGGCATGGAAATTCCGGCGCGCCAGTACCAGGGAAGGTCTCTCTCACCAAGGAGGGACCACCAATGGCTAAATTTCTCCCCGCAAGTGCGAGGGAAGCTGAGGACCAATCGTTCTCGTCATACCGTGCCGAAGGCCTCAGAACGTAATCGGCAACGATTGGCAGATTCGTATCCCGGCGGTCACGCAAACTGCACGGCTTGGCTGATTGACGAATTTGAGAACCACCTTTAAACTCTTGCCCATCACAAAGCCCAGTTTTTGACCCGGATGACGGTGGTTTAAGAATAAGCATGAGCTTCGGGGTTTACTCGAGTGTGGGGCAAAATCTTTTGGGGCGAATTTGTAGGTACGACGCCGTAATTTGTTCGGGTGGCGATGATTTTCGGGTGGCTTTTTGTCGGTGGGTTTTGTCGAAGACTAAACTAGTTTTGTTTAAAGTTCATCCGGCACCGATCTATATGACGGATATTTTGGAACGCGGGTAAATGGGAGCCGAAAAACTATGGAATCACCCCAGATTAAACGGGCGATCGTCAGTGTAAGTGACAAGTCCGGATTAGCCGAATTTGCCGCTCAGCTATCCGGTTGCAAGGTGGAAATCTATTCGACGGGTGGCACACGCAAATATTTGCAAGAACAAGGAATTGGGGTTTGCGACATTTCGGAATACACGGGATTTCCCGAGATGATGGATGGCCGTTTAAAAACCCTCCATCCGAAGGTCTTCGGCGGCATTTTGTGTCGACACGACCATCCGAGCGACATGGAGGCGCTCCAGCAGCATGGAATCCTCAGTTTCGAGCTGGTGGTTGTAAACCTTTATCCCTTCGAGCAGACGGTTCGCCAGCCGGGGGTCAGTTGGCCGGAGGCAATTGAAAAAATTGATATCGGCGGCCCCTCTCTTGTTCGGGCGGCAGCCAAAAACCATGCCTTTGTGACCGTAGCGACTTCGCCCCGTCAATATGCCGAAATCGTTGACCAAATCCGCAGGGATGGCCGTACGACCTTGGAGCTGCGTCGCCGACTGGCCGCCGAAGCATTTGCTCACACGGCCTTTTACGATCAGGTGATCTCTTCGTTTTTCCGCAGCCAACTTGGGCAAAAAGATCTCCCCGAAGAGCTGACCCTGGGTTATCGCCGCAAAGAGGTGCTTCGGTACGGGGAGAATCCCCACCAACAAGCAGCTCTTTATGGGGAACCTTTGGCGCGGGGTGCAAACGCCGTTTTGGCGGAGCAACTTCACGGAAAAGAGCTTTCATATAACAATCTGCTGGATTTGGAAAGTGCGCTAGAGATTGTTCGGTACTTTACCGAGCCTGCTGTTTCCGTCATTAAGCACAACAATCCGTGCGGAGCAGCCGTGGCGGCATCGCTGGCCGATGCGCTGCGAAAGGCATTAGCGGGGGATCCGGTCAGTGCTTTTGGTTCGGTCTTGGGCATGAACCAAATCGTGGATGAACAAACCGCAGAGGTGCTTACGGATCCAAGCCTTTTTATCGAGGCAATTATAGCGCCGGATTTCGCCCCCAAAGCTCTCGAAATCTTGACTTCTCGGCCCAAGTGGAAGGCGAATGTCCGGCTGATGAAAACCGGGCTTTTGGAGGGCGCAAGAGCTTCTTGGGCTTACCGGTTTTTAGAGGGCGGTTTGCTGGTGCAGGAGCCGGATATTTACCCGGATCCTGAAGACGAGTGGCGTGTGGTCACGCAGGCTCAGCCCACAGAAAGCCAACTTCAGGAGCTGCGGTTTGCTTGGGCCATCGTCCGGCATGTCAAGTCGAATGCGATCGTTATCACCAAGGACGGTATGCTATTGGGTGCAGGTGCCGGTCAAATGAGCCGCGTGGATTCGGTCGAAATCGCCATCAAGAAGGCCGGCGACCGGGTGAAAGGATCGGTCTTAGCCTCCGATGCGTTCTTCCCGTTCCCAGATTCGATCGAGCATGCCGCCAAGGCTGGGGTAGTTGCCATTATTCAGCCGGGGGGTTCCGTACGGGATCAGGAGGTCATTGAGGCGTGCAATCGCTTTGGGTTGCCGATGGTCTTCACCGGTCGGCGCCATTTCAAGCACTGATTAAGGGCACTATCTCAAACACCGATTAATTCGGGACATGGTGAGCCGCGGTTGAAAAGGATAATTTAAAGGGGCGGGTGTACCCGATCGGTGATAGCGTGGACCGCTCGGTTTTGATCAAAGGAGTATTGTGGTAGGTCACCCGTGCGGCATAATTCATCGAAAAAACTTTAGCTTTGCCGAAACTTTCGAACGGTATGGGCTATAGTATTATTTGAAATGGTTCCAGGGTACGACTTTGGCCTGCTGCATCTGATGGTTTGCTGCATCTGATGGTTTAAGGAGTGAAGTAATGGCTTACGCTCGTTTTGTTTGCAGAACATTGATCGGAATTGGGATCGCTTTCAGCTGCATCGTGATACTATCCGGGCTAGGTGCCGGAAATGGTTGTTTTGGCTCCGCTGATTCATTCGGGCAGGAGCTTCTCCCCAATTCGTCATTCGAAGCTGCCGCGGACGGAGCTCCCGCCGGCTGGAGGACCCGGATTTGGCGAGGTGAGGCAAAGTTCGAATACGCCACGGTGGGTAGGACGGGTAACCGGAGTGTTGCAATCTCCTCGGAAAAGGGGGGAGATGCAAGCTGGTTTGTTGAAGTTCCGGTGGAACCTTTCGCAACCTACCGGTTGAGCGGCTGGATTAAAACCGAAGGGTTGAAACCGACTACCGGCCGCGGGGTTTTGCTGAATATTCATAACCTTCAGCCGACAGCTACCTCGGTCGTAGTGGGCGACTCCGACTGGACTAGAGTCGAGGTAGTGTTTGAGACAAACGATCAAGATTCTCTACATATCAACTGTCTTTTCGGAGGTTGGGGCTTCGCAGTCGGCAAGGCCTGGTTTGACGATTTGCGTCTGGAACTTTTAAGCAAGAAACCGTTGGAACCTGTGATTCGAGTAGACGCCAACGACCGTGCCCAGCCAATTTCCCCGTATATCTACGGCCAATTCATCGAGCACCTAGGGCGGTGCATCTACGGGGGGATTTGGGCGGAAATGCTCGAGGATCGGAAGTTCTTCTATCCGGTGGGTGCGAAAGAGTCGCCTTGGGAGATGCTTTCTCCCGGCGGTGTCCGCATGGCTAAGGAGTCGCCTTTTGTGGGCGAGCATACCCCCCTGGTGTCCGCTGGTAGCGGATTGCGGCAGAAAGGTCTCGGGGTGCGTACCGGCGTCAAATGCGTCGGTCGAATTTGGCTTCGCTCGAAATCGGAGCCGGCTAATGTGGAGGTTTCGTTGATCTGGGGCGACGGCGAAACCGAGCGAGGGCTCGTAACCTTGGGACCGATTCCCAACAATTATCAGAAATATTCACTGGAATTTCTCCCTGGCAAGACTACTGAAGAAGCAATTCTGGAGATCCGAGTAAATGGCGGCGATTGCTATGTCGGCACCCTTTCCCTTATGCCGGCGGACAACATCGAGGGTCTGCGTGCGGATACTCTGGCCCTGCTCAAAGAGCTGGATGCACCCGTTTACCGTTGGCCCGGGGGGAACTTCGTTAGTGGCTACGATTGGCGGAAAGCCATTGGCGACCCGGATCACCGCCCCCCGATGAAAAATCCTGCTTGGCAGGGACTCGAACACCACGACTTTGGCATCGATGAATTCATAAAGTTTTGTCGGATTTTGAACACCGAGCCGCTTGTCGTGGTCAACAGCGGCTTGGGGGATCTGCAAATGGCGTTAGAGGAGCTGGAGTATTGCAACGGCAGTGCAGAAACGCGTATGGGTTCATTGCGGGCCAAGAATGGTCATCCTGAGCCTTATCGCGTTAAGTACTGGGGCGTCGGCAACGAAATGTACGGTTCTTGGCAGCTAGGACACATGCCCCTAGAGCAGTACATCAAGAAGCATAATCAATTCGCGGAGGGAATGCGGGCATTGGACCCCTCGATCGAGCTGATCGCCGTGGGGGAAGTCGGCCGTTGGAGCGAGGGAATGATGCAGTATTGTGCCGATCACATGGACTATATCAGCGAGCACTTCTATGTCGGCGAGCGTCCTGGCCTTCTTAGCCACGTGATGCAAATGCCGCAGCGCGTTCGGGCCATTGCTGAGGCTCATCGTGAGTATCGCAAGAGGTTTGCCTCACTCCAGGGAAAGGATATCCGTATTGCTCTCGATGAGTGGAACTACTGGTATGGCCCGCATGTTTACGGGGAACTCGGCACCCAATACTTCCTCAAAGACGCCTTGGGGGTGGCGGCAGCCCTGAACGAATTTGCCCGAAATACCGACATGTATTTCATGGGCTGTTATGCCCAGACCGTGAACGTCATTGGCGCGATCAAAACCAGCAAAATTGCCGCCACCATGGATACGACCGGCGTAGTCCTTACGCTTTACCGAAAGCAGTTTGGCCAGATCCCTGTGCAGACGGAAACTGGCGGACCGATTGACGCGATGGCGGCTTGGGATGAGGGGCGAAACGCTCTGACGTTGGCCGTTGTGAATCCCACGCTTCGTCAGCTTGAAGTACCGCTTGAAATTCGCGGCATCAAACTATCGGGATCCGCCCAAGTGTTCCAAATTTCGGGGGATAACCCTCGAGCTTGCAATCGACCCGGTCAAGAGCCCGAGGTTTCCGTGGTTGAAAAAGCTTTTGACCGCGTAGGAGATCGATTGGTATTGGAGCCGTGCAGCGTCACGCTACTGGTGATGCCGACGACCCAGGGCGAATAGAGCTTCCCAGAGATAAATCGGGCTGATTCCAGCCTAATAGTCGCCTCTTGGAGTTGTCCGATAGTCGCTTCTTTCAGTCGTCTCAGGGGCTCTCACATTGCGGCTCGCGCCGAGTCGTACAAAAGACAATAGACAAGCAACAATTCTTACAGTTATGGCGTCTCAGGGGTTTTCACGTTGCGGGAGCCCTAAAGTGTTGCCAAAAAATTGGGGAATTTGACAGGTTTTGCGGGAATCCACGCCAAATCTCGATGTGTGGATTCGTATTAAGTCGTGGTGACTTCTTTCCAAAAGTTATCGGATAAACCCGCTGCTTGACCGAAAGGCAAAAAGGCTGTCCCGAGTTGCTGCCGGGTGCATCCGAACAGCAGGTCCATAATTATGGAACGACCTATACGTTTTCGATAAGCCGGGTCGCATTTGAATCATCGAAACCGCTTACGCCAAGATTCGCGTGCGAATGGGAAGATTCGCCTGCGATCGGGCAAAGTCTTCGTTTCCCTTTGAATGAGTCGCCCGCTGCTATTCGGATTGGTTAGCCAGCGTTTCGACAAGTCCACATTGAAACCCGGTAACCGTAGTATCCGCCATAAATTTTGATGACTTACGCGCGAAGCCACGAACATTTCACTCGAGCAAAGCATCTAATGCCGGGCGGAGTGAATAGTCCGGCTCGGGCCTTCGGAGCTGTCGGGGGTGAACCCGTTTTTATCGATAGGGGTGAAGGACCCTTTTTATACGACGTAGATGGCAACCGATATATCGATTATGTGCTTTCCTGGGGCCCGATGATCCTCGGACATGCCCATCCGGAGGTCGTCGCCGCCATAGTGCAGGTGGTTCGCAAGGGGACAAGTTTTGGGGCTCCCACAGTCGGAGAGAACTTGCTGGCCGAAAGGATCATCTCCGCGATTCCGTCGGTCGAAAAAATTCGGCTGGTCAACTCGGGCACGGAAGCCACGATGAGCGCGATTCGACTAGCCCGGGCTTACACCGGACGGGAGCTGATCGCGAAATTCTCCGGCAATTACCACGGCCATGTGGATAGCCTGCTTGTGGCAGCCGGTAGTTCCGCTGCCACTCACGGCGTGCCCAGCTCTCCGGGGGTGCCCTCAGGCACCGTGCAGCACACCTTAGTGCTGCGATATAACGATGTAGACGGGCTTCAAACCACTTTCGAGACTTGGGGCCGGGAAATTGCCGCGGTAATTGTCGAACCCATAGCCGGCAATATGGGGTGCGTTTGGGGCTCGGAAGAGTTCCATACAAAGTTGCGGGAGCTCACTTCACAGTACGGAGCACTCCTCATTTACGACGAGGTGATGACCGGGTTCCGCGTAGCGTGGTCCGGGGCGCAAGAGCTGCTGGGAATCAAGCCGGATCTGACGACCTTGGGAAAGATCATTGGTGGCGGACTTCCTGTCGGAGCTTACGGCGGTCGCCAAGAGATCATGGATCATGTGCTTCCCGAAGGAAAAGTCTTCCAAGCAGGCACACTGAGCGGAAACCCTGTGGCTACGGTAGCAGGGTGGACAACGCTTCGGCTTCTGGAAGCCTCCAAGCCGTATCCCCAGCTCAAGGAGTCCACAGAGTTTTTAGCCCAGGGATTGCAACGCGTGGCTCAGGAGGCAGGCATTGTTTGTCAGGTCAATTGGGCCCCAGGGATGCTCACGATTTTCTTCAGCAGGGACCGTGTGAACGATTGGGACACGGCAAGCCGCTGCGATACCCGAGCTTTTGCGCGGTTCTTCTGGGGAATGCTGCGACGTGGTGTTTATTTGCCATGCAGTCAGTTCGAGGCTATGTTTCTTTCCGTACTTCACACGCGTGAGCTTCTCGAACAGACGATAGCGGCTGCAAAAGAGGTTTTCACCGAAATAGCAAAGGAAGGATTCTCGTAAGTTCGATCGGCTTTGATGAATCTCAGGCATCCTCGTGTTCAACCCAATTTGTGCTTCGGTGTTTCGGCTAACTCCAAAAGTTCCTTATCTTGTAAGGTGTAAATGACCGCGAGTATCTCGCCCTTTAATGTAATCGCGACTAGATATCTCGTGCTTCCGTACGCTTTTCGCACTTCAGTACACTGTTGCCAAAAAACGATCGATCGCCGCTCCCTAAGCGAAAACTCTTTTCAGGGCTCCGCTTCTTATTGACTCATCGGAGACCGGACCCTTAATGCGACGGGCAACTTTTTCTAGTCGGAACAGTGCGCGGATGATACAACCTGCGTCTCCCCGCCACGGGAATCCTATCAGAGATTCGTGATCGTCCTACCGCTGGTCCGCAATTTTTCTAAAGATTCGCTAAAGAATTCGAAAGACTAATTGGCGGAGCTTCACTCGAGCGGGCTCCACGACTTTTCAAGGAGCAAAGCCAAATCGAGCGAACGCCCCATGGCAAAATTGATCACAGCTCTAAAATCGACGGGTATCCGCACGCGGAAGCCTGCTAAGGAAATTCGTAAATAACTCCCGCAAAAATTCCTTTGGGGGCCCCTCGTGGCAACACCTCGCCGCGAAAAACCTCACTCGCAACGCAGATTTCCATCTTCTTTCAAATATCCCATGCCTCAAGTGCGGCTAACGGGCCGGAGCGGATGCCCGGGTGCAACCACGATAGCTTTCGGTTTAGTAGGACAGGCGACTTGACAGGCCCCGCATCCGGGGCAGCGTCGCGGGTCTATCACCGGAATAGTGGTGTAAGTTTCCTCGGAGAATTCGTACCGAATCGCACTGTAGGGGCAAGCCCGTACACACGCCCAGCATTCTGCCTCTTCGCCCAGCAAACAAACCCCCATGTCAACTTGGGGAAAACCGATGATTGCCTGGACTTTTTCCGCCGGTTTGACACGTCCAATAGCTCGGGAGGGACACACCTCGGTGCACCGAGTGCAACCCTCCCGGCAGTAGCCCTCCTCGAAGTGTACCACTGGCGTAAACCAACCTAACCAACCGGACTCCAATGGCTGCGGAAAAAGAATAGATTCCGGACAGCTTTCAACACACTGCCCACACCGGACGCACAAACCGGTAAAAACTGACTCTTCGACGGCCCCAGGGGGTCTCAACAATCGCGGCTTACTTGAGGTTGTGTGACATACCGCGAACCAACCGAGAATAGCTCCGCCTGCCGACGCAATTGCCACGCGGCGGCTCGACCGCAAGACGCTTTCGTCCTCCGAGTCTTGCTTCGAGTCGATTCTGCGCGGAGTTTTCTCGATCTGACCGGCGACCATCCCCGCCGATCGCGCCGCCTGCTCTTTCGCCTGCTCCCTCGTGCCGCTGCTCCGGCACTCCAGATGCCCGATGCTGTAAAGTGTTTCCTGAAATCCTCCCAACGGACAAAGTCGAGTACACCAAAGGCCGGGAAAAACGACGGTGATGAGAATAATTGAAAGCGGAAGCAGTCCGTAAACAACCGTATTGGCAGGATTCAGGCGTACGGCCTGAACGCCAGCCGCAAACAAAGCTAAGGGATCCAGCCATAACATCAACGGATAGCCCAGCAGTGCTCCTGCTAAGGTCGCAAGCGCGATCCCCCAACCTATTTTCGGAAATGGAACCCCTTTCAGCCCAAGCCTTTTTCCGAACGAACCCGCCCAGTCGAGGCACTGTCCCGTGGGGCAGATCCACCGGCAGAAAAACCGTCGACGTAAGGTAGCAGCAAGCCCCAGGGTTAACGCCGCCCACGCACTCTCTAAGACGACACTTCCGGCTAAAAAGCTCGAGAGGCTCACCCAGGGGCTGAGGCCGACTGCTAATCGCTTCAATTCATAGAAGGTTCCTACCCAGCCCAAAATTAATGCGAAGCCCGCCACCGAAAGAATTCGGCAAAATCGCTGAAGGAGATTTCGCTCCCGTATCGGCTCTGATCGATTCCCGTCGCTTGCAATTTGGCTAACCGCGTTAGTCGGTAGGGTATTCGGGGAGGAGTATCCGGCCTCCGGCTCCGGGTAACTGGAGGAGTTCAACATCTGCTGTGAAGTCATTTCAATCGAGGGAGTTCTCAACGAGATTCTTGATCCTTCATGAGATTCTTGATCCTTCATGGGTAAATAAACTGCGAAACCTTACTACCAAACGACACAATCATCCCCCTCAAGCCGATAAGATCCTCGCTTGGAGGGAACAAAATATCGGGCCATGAAACCACAAAAGCTCAAGCCCGCGAAAAACGAGGCTTCTTCCTGATCGATTCTCCGAGATGGCTTTCCTATTCGATCAACCCAAATAGGCCCCTTGCTCACGAAGAATTCTCTGAACTTTTTTCACGTCAACATCGCGCGGTCGACAACCATCCTGAACCGCGACGGCCGCAGCCACGCCGGCGGCATGTCCCGTGACAAAACAATTGGGAATGAGCCGCACAAGGTCAGCCATTCGCATCTCTGCAGCGATACAACGGCCAGCCGCCAGGAGATTGTCGAGCTTTTCCGGGACAAGGGAACCGTACGGAATCGGCCATTCGCGAGCGGTGCCGCCCCCGTATCCGACCACATCCGGAAGTTGGACTCCGGCCTCCATGTCCGACCAACGCACCATGCTCACACCGAGCAAAACCCGCGTGATTCTGACTCCCAGTTGTGGTGCGGTTTCCACCAGGTACAACCTCTCGAATCCCGGCTGAGACCGCACCTGCTGCAAATGACGCCAAATAAACTTCCGATGATTCAATTCCATCCGCGTCAAAGTTTCGAGATCCAGGCCATCGGCCTCAGGACCTCGCATATTGACCCAGTGTACCCCGGTAACCGGAGTCGGTCGTCCCAATCGGCGCATGATCTCCTTGACCTTTGCGGCAGCCTCCGGCGGAGGCTCAATTCGATCCAGATTCCCTACCCGCGAGACCAAGCCGATGTTATGGCTCCGATGCTCGAACTCCGCGCCGGCCGTGGCGAAAATGTCGCCGTCGCCCGTGGCGTCAACGACCACCTTGGCGAGCACCGCGTGCCGACCGGCCTTGCTTTCAAAGACGACCCCCAAAACCTCGTTATCCCGCACGATAGCGTCCACACCCCAACAATGGAGGAAGACCTTGAGTTCGGCCTCCTCGACCATTTCGACCATCAGATACTTGGCGGCTTCTGCATCGACAGTGGGGTCCACTCCGGGCCGGCGATCGATGATCCCTCCGTCGAGCTTTTCCAATCGCTGCATGATCTCTTCGCCGATCCCTTGGCACACTTGCTTTCCGCCTTTGACGATATGCCCCGTAATCAGCACGACTAATCCGCCCGTCCACAGCCCGCCGAAATGCCCATAACGCTCCACCAACGTGACTTCCGCGCCGGTGCGTCGAGCAGCAATCGCGGCAACCACACCGGCCGATCCGCCCCCGACTACAAGCACATCCGTTTGATGCAAAATAGGAATCTCACGTTGGGGCTGGATAACCTTACCCCGAACCAACGTGGGATTGGCCCGATGCGGCATACTCGTGCGGGGAGAAATCGTGTGACTTTGAAATCCGCTACCTTCCGCCGACCCAGACCCCGCAGGCTGGTTAACCGCCGTCTGTGCCCCCATGCCGCCAGTGACGCCCGCACCCCACCCGACGGCTGCCACCGAGGAAATGCCTAGTCTCCGGAGCAAATCACGACGGTTCATCGAATCGCTCATGCTGCACACCTTTCTGAGCTTCGGACGGTACCTCGGAACGGAAAATTGGTATGCGAAGAACCAAGAGACCACCGAAGAAAATCGAAAGTTATTTCAGTTTTTGTGTCGCTGCATGCTTCCCGAAACCAATTGTCGTTCCGGAAAAGCTGGTTGAATCAATCACGGACAATCCAAGCGGAAACGAATAAGCGGCCCGGCAAGCCCTTCGTTAATAGTTCGGGGTGGGAGGTCGGTATTGGCTTAAGTCGATAGATCGGAACCACTCGATGGTCTTTTGAAGCCCCTCTCGCAGGGATGTGGTGGGCGACCAGCGAAGCTTTTCCCGGGCTAAGGTGATATCCGGGCATCGCTGCGTAGGATCATCGGCGGGAAGCGGTTTGAAGGCGATTGGGGAGCTAGTACCGGTAAGATTGATCACCAAATCGGCAAGCTCCCGGATCGTAAACTCTTCTGGATTCCCCAGGTTGACCGGCCCAATGACGCCAGATTCATTCTCCATTAAACGAATCAATCCCTCGACCAAATCATCCCGGTAACAGAACGACCGCGTTTGACAGCCGTCGCCGAAGATGGTCAACGGCTCGCCCACAAGCGCTTGGCGAATAAAATTGGAGATGACTCGGCCATCGAACGGATGCATGCGTGGTCCGTAGGTATTGAAGATTCTCGCAATCCGAATATCCACGCCGTTCATTCGGTGGTAATCCATGAAGAGGGTCTCTGCGGCCCGTTTCCCCTCGTCATAGCAGGCCCTCGGCCCTATGGCGTTGACCGCGCCCCGATACCATTCCGGCTGGGGATGAACCTCCGGGTCTCCGTACACCTCGCTCGTCGAAGCTTGGAGGACCCTAGCACGACACCGCTTGGCCATCCCCAAAACGTGAATGGCTCCTAGGACCGAAGTCTTCATCGTCTTAATTGGGTTGTACTGATAGTGCCCGGGTGCGGCGGGGCAAGCTAAGTTGTAGATTTCGTCCACCTCGAGGTAAATCGGCAAGGTTATGTCGTGCCGAATGAGCTCAAAATTCGGACGATCAAGCAGATGCTCCACGTTGGATTTCTGACTCGTGAAAAAGTTGTCTAGGCAGATGACATCGTGCCCAAGATCAACCAGTCGTTCACACAAATGGGAGCCGAGAAATCCCGCCCCTCCCGTTACCAGAATTCGCTTGATCCTAGCCATGAGTATTTGCGCGAGACCAAAGCAGGTAGATTTCCGAATGTTTCACGAGCTTTTCCATCGCACCGACTGCTAAACAGCTTCGAGGACTCAGAAGCCGCTTAGTGAGCAAGAACTTGTGCGGAGTCGCTGAACATGATGCATCGTCATTCAAGACCATGCATCGCGAAAATTAAAAGAGGTTAACAACCGATTGTCCACCGGAACCACTTCTTAAACCAAGGTTCTATCAAACTCGACGCCTTTGCGTAAAGCTCTTGATCATTTCGTCCTCCCGGGGCGAATCGTCCGCCGCCCACCTACCTTGTTATGCCTCCTTTTTCGCGGATCACTAAAAGCTTTTGGGATTGCCCAACTGTAGCGTACCTTCTAACGCACTGTAATGCTGCCTCCTCATACGCTCAAATAGCCTGCGACTTATGACTGCTCGCATTTTCTGCCCTAGCCATGCTCTACATTCTTTGCCGGACGGATGCTTACCGATCCGCGAACCTCAAGCGAAAACCAAGATGACCCCCTAGCCTCACCCCCCTGCAAAGCCCTCGATAAAAAACAGAAAATGCTCTAACCGGAAAACTGAGAAAATTATGTTGGAGATGACTTCCTCGCGTGGCCTTTGGCGCCACACTTTGCTCCGCACCCTGCGAGAGGTGAACCGCACCCGGACGTGCTAGCGCTCGGCGAGCTTCTCGCCGGATCTTTCCACCGCTTTTTCAGAAGATTTGTCGGCTGATAGGACTTGGCGCAAAAGTGCGGAGTAATCCTCGTACGGAACGTCGCTGGGGGGACCAGGGGCATACTGATAAACGGCATTCTGCGTCCTGTCCGGGATGGCCATTAGAGTGGAAGAGACCGTTCCGTAATCTTTTCCCACAATCACCAATCCTCGACGCCCTTCAGAGTTTGCCTTTCTGGAAAAAGTTCGGCTGGCGACAGCAAGAAAAGCCACGGCCGAATCGAGCCGCTGAAGAGTCAACATCCGGCGAGCAAATTCTTGCCGAGGATCGCTCCAATCGTCCACGTTGGAACTTGTCAAAAGGTGTAACCCCGGGGAAATCGGAACAACCTCTAGCTGCTCACCAGCATGGATTACCGCCGCGTAATTTTTGTCAGCACACAATAAATTGACGCCAGCATAATTACCGGTTTTCAGCTCCCGCAACGCTGATTCGACAGCTTCCTGAGCGCAGTAGTAGCCCAGTAAATCGCGGCACAAGAGTCCCCGCGAACGCGGCTGCGGAGGCACATGAAGCTTGGGCCGGTTGACCACCGCCACCACCAACCCATACTGATTGACGCCAAGCCAGGTTCCACCGGCCTTGCGATCCACCCCGCAAAGGATCTTTGGTCTGCCCGGCTGAATGCGTGGCGGATGTGCGGCCCGATTGTAAAACTCGTCTCGGTTATGAACGAGCAAGATCGGCGCGTCGTTCGCCGCCTGATATTGTAGCGCTAAAATGCACATTTACTTGAGCGAAGCTATCGTGACGAAGCCAAAAACCGATCTCTTACCTGCCGAGCCGCGGAAGAAACCGTCTTCCGGAAACTGAGAACCCCAAAACCGCATTTCGGCCCGCGATAACCTCCGCTCCTCCCCCAACTTCGCCGAGATTAATCCCCGAAATAGTGCGCAAAAACATGCTTTAGTCGGTTAAACGCATCTCAAATCGGTCGACTGGACCGCCACGACTTTGAGCACCAATCTTGAATCCTGATAATACACTAAAGCGATAAACACACTGACCAAATATGGCGATTGGTATAAAATTCTTTACTAAAGGCTACTTACGCGATCGAAATCCTTTAGAACCTCCTTCTAACTTCTTAAACTCGGAATTTTTTGAACAAGGCCAATTTGTTAGCATTTTAATCAAGCAACTGTATGAAAATTTGCCTGGCTAAACTAATTTGGGACCTTCCCACTGCTCGCAAGACACTCGGAGGTTCACGTGCGACATATCACTTCGGAGAAAGATTTCGACAACAGAGCTACTCTACACCACTTTTTCCCCTCATACAACCCCCCTAAAGGGTTATATCCTCGACTGAAATCACAACAACTTTACGAACTTGCGCGAGACTCGCGCGGCGGTGCTTGACTCCGAGGTTTGAGTCTCACGCGGCCACACCCTACTCCGGTTGTTAAACAATACAGGTAAATAGCTCGACAATTCCCTGCCGATTGACCAACGAAACCCTCTAAAAGCAAAGGGGAGTTCTTTCCTCAACCTACTCGAGTTGCAGCAAAGATGACCGGAGGATAGCGGACGTTTCGCCCCCAGGATATCATCAATCAAAGATACCCGAGTGCTCGGCGCCGGCTGCTTACAACCCTCGAATCTTCGGACGACCGCGGGAAAGGGAATCGGAATTTACCCTTCCCCCTTGCCCCCGAGGAACCGACTGCATTTGTAAGCCTGTGGCGGATTGCGTCGAGTAGTTAACGCTCGTTAAACTATCAAACACATCAAACTTCCGGGCGACTACCGCAAAAGCTTGGCATTGCCTGGTGTGGTGAGAATGTGGTCCTTTTTTGGGCCGCATCGGACTGAAAGTACTTCGGGAAGCTTGGGCATTAAAAAAAGTTGGAACTGCCGTAATCTTCGGGATAAGGCCCGGAAGCGGGCCGGCGATTACACTCTAAAACCCTGAGTTCATTACAAGACCACCCGCCTCAAGCATCGCACAGCATCGTACCCAAGGGAGCGATACTGAGCACCGACGGAAAAAAGCCGGCATGTAGAAAGATCAGATCACTCGACTTCGCTAATATCAAACTTTAAACTCGTAACATCAAACTTAGGACGAGCTCCGAACTTGGGGAGCACGATTTGCAAAAGACATCTTCGAGCTTGGCAGGAACTGACTGCATAACGGGAAACCGCCTTCGAATTACGAATTGTCCTACTTATCGTGGGCAACTCACGTTTCTTTATCTGTCAAACTACCCTCAATTTAGGTTCAATCAATCTAGGGTAACGGTATGAGCGAATCTTCATCGCCAAGTAATAGCCAATCTAACCGCCTTACCCGATCGGCCGAATCAAAAACCGCGCGATCGACGACGGTCACCGCAGCAAGAAGGTCGCAAGCGAAATCCGTATCACGCACCAAGCCCTTGGACAGGAAAAAACAGAAGCCTCAGATGCGTTTGAAGGTGTTTTGGGTGATCTTTACCGATACTTTCACGCCGGCTGCCGTCTTTGCTTATAAAGATCGCTTGAAGGCAGAGCAAAAAGCAACAGAGCTAACCGCTGCAACCGGCACAACCCATTTCGTACAAATTGTGAAGCGTGTGGTGCCGGAGTGAGCCGTAGGATCTTGCTGCGTTTTTTCCACCCGAGTTTCTTCTTCTCTAGCCCCGTTTGGTTACACGGGAAAATCAGTCGGCTGGAGGGAAAATCGGGGGCAGATAGCCTTGTATCTTGGGACGACTGACAAAAAAGGCCTTAAGACGCTTTAAGGCATTCCTAGATTTGTGAGAACTGCATGCTCTAAATCGATCGAGTCGTCAAGCACAAGTTTGTCTTTCACAACTTTGACGAGATAGATCCCGAGTGTTGGGTCTCCTAGTCCAAAGCTCTATCGCCCTGTCCTCAAAAGTACGAAGAACCTACTAAAACCACGAAGAACCCACTCGTCAAAAAGCTGATAAAAATCTAATTATGCTGAGCCATTGGTTGAAGCCGTTTGAAATGATTTCTCCGTGGGGCCTATCTTTGAGCAAACCGCGTAAAAAACTCCTCGTTAACCACGTTTGGAAACTCACGTTTTTTAACACGGTCGTGCTACTGAGTATTGTTGTGCTCGCGTTCGTGAGCGGGTGTAACGGGGGACGGCAAGGCCCGCAGGGTACTCAAGGTTCGGGGGGCGTTTCGCGGCCCGCCTTAGGAGCCTATTTACCCCCTCTAGATGGTGGCCGGGTCGAAATAGCGGGGCCCAAGGATTGGGAGCTCATGCCTCGATCCGGTAAATATCTTTTTCGCATAAAAAAGGCCGCAGACCAAGCAACCCCGTTAATCGCTCTGACAGCAGAAGACTTCAAGGCTGGGGACCTCGTTAATCTGGATGGCAATAGCGTCCAGCAATTCGTGGAGTTGATGGCCGAGAAAACCGGGAAATCTGCCAAATCTATGCGGCCCATTAAAGTGGGGGATCGTTATTGGGTAGCTTACCGCCGCAGAGCTCAGGCTTCTGGAAGGGTAAGTCGTTCTATGGAAGTGCTGCGGATGGATACATTAGCCGGAGGCCGCTTGTACTCGTTGCAGTTGGTCTGTGAGTTGGGGGAATTAGAACAGTTTCAGGATTACCTTTTGGCAGTGGCTCGCGGTGTTCGTTTTATCGGAGCGTCTCAACCAGGTAGCCATTCGACCGCGCTGGCTACCACTAAAGCGGGGGTGAAAAGCGCCTCCGGGGAGGACTCTCTCGCGAGCGAAGCTAGTCCAGAAGATGCGGACGCCACCGCACTCGCTGGTAGCGGTGGGGGTATGGGGACAGGAAAGCCGGGAGCTGCTCCCGCCTCTTCGGCAGCAGGTGGCCCATTGGAAGCAACTACTACAGCAAGTGGTCGCGAAGCCGAGGGGGGCGCACCCTCTGCGGGTGGCAAGCCGAAGCCGCCTACGATTCGGGAACAGAAAACACCCAAACCCTCAGAGCCCACGGAGAAACCGAAAGCGGATGGAATTGACCTGGATCTCGACGCCCTAGACGAGCTTTTGCGGTAATCATTCCTTTCGGTGTCCCTGGACAAAAGCACGGGCTTCAAGCGGGGGGTGAATAGCGGGGCTTTCCAGCGAAACCACCGAGATGGACCGGGGGAGATAGTTCTTCTGCAAGTGGAGCACTGCCGCCCCCGGTTGGATAATAATCGCCGCGAGTCGTACACGTAGGGTTAAAAGACAAACTCAACAATTCTTAGAGTTATGGTGCTCCTACTTGTCGATTGGGGCTAATGTCGGCGCAACCTGATATCGATTATGAGAAGCTACGCGGTATCGGGTATGTCGGGAGCCGGGTCGATTTGCAGGGGTTTACACAAAAAATGCGGACGGTATGGGGAAACGGTCGTTCATAGGGTAGTTCCTTTGAATGCCGATCCTTAAATTCCGGATCTCAAACACCGGTTACCGGTTCCGAAAACCGGAGACTTAATGGCCCCGGAAATCTGGTTGATCAGCGGAACAAGGTTGGGCAGTCATGAGCGAACAGAAAAACGCACAAAACCTCGATGTTTACCGAGACTGGCTCAAGATTCCCGACACGAATCGGCCGCTTAACTATTATCAATTATTACGATTGGGACCTTTCGAAGACGATGTCGCTAAGATTCGTGATCACTATAGCAAGCTTGTCGCTCAGGTCAGAAAGTTCCTAGATGGCCCGCATTCGCAGGCAGCTCGGCAGCTCCTGGAGGAGCTTGCCCGCGCTATGTTCTGTTTGACGGACCGGGCCCGGAAACAGCTCTATGACGCGTCATTGGGCCGCGGCGATGTTTTGGAGAGAAGACGCCGGTCATTCGAGCAGATCCTGGTCGCCGATCAGATTCTGACGGTGGAGCAATTGGAAAAGGCTCGGCGCTTTGCCGATGCAGTGGGTTTGGACTTACGCGATGCAATTCTTCAGCAAAAGCTCGCGCCGGTTGACCGGGTCATGCTGGCCTACGCGGAGTCGGAGGGTCTACCTTATATCGAGCTTGAGGAGGTCGAGATCGACGAACACTTGGTGCGGTTGGTCCCTCCCAAACTCGCTCGTCAACATTCCTTTGTCCCCCTGATGGAGGACGGAGAGCAGATCTTAATTGCGGCGGCTAAACCCTTAATCCCCGACGTAGAAGAAGAATTGCGCCTGCGTTTGGGCAAGCCGGTGCGGGTCGTGATTTCACGTGCTGCGGTGCTCAACACCTTCGTGACAAAGTACTATCCTAAGGACGCACCCTATCAACCGGTTGCTACGGGCAGGCCGGCCCCAAAAGCGCCAGTGGCCAAGCCGGTGGAGAAATCAACGGAAGAAGCCCCTCAGGAAATGGCTTTTCCGGTCGCGGGCAAATCCGCCGAGCAGCAATTTCGCAGTAGTTTGATGTACGGCATCATCGGGTTCAACTGCGCCGTGATCGTAGCCATGCTGGGACAGATGATCCTTCTCCCGCCCAACAGCTTCAGCTTTGTCTGGGCAACCGGCATTGCACTGAGTTTGGGCCTCATTGTCGGTGCGGTGGTCTTCGGGTTGGCGCGGAAGTACCAGTGGTAGAGGCCCGACAACCGAAAGATCTCACTAGCATACCGCACTTGATTGCAGCATTTGTGGCGTGCAAAGAGGAGGGCCTTTAATCGTCGTGGAGAAGATACTCCTTCATTTGCCGCGCTTTGTCAGGAAACCTCCTATTCTGGCAACTTTAAATGGCTTCGGGCCTTGGCTCGGCTGTCCCCTCCGACAAGACCGAAGAACGGGCATTTTGGTCAAGATGCTGCGAAATCCAGCGCTCCAATTCTTCCCAATCCACAGGGGGTAATTCTGATAAATCCGGGCGAAGATTCGAAGCCCCTTTGATGTACACGTGCTGTATTTCGTCGGCTGACTTATCTGTATTCCAGTGGATAAGCACCCGAATGCACCGCCGAAGTGATCCCGGCACATCCAGTTCGTGAAAGCACATCAGGGCAACATTTGTCCATCCGAGTTGACGCGCCGCCAAAGCCGGGAATTCGGCATTCAAATCGACCGTTGTGGTGAAGATGGCACTGGCGACGTCCTCGACCTTGATCCCATTACGGCGGACCATCAGGGCCAAAAGCTGACGCGTTGCCTCGAGGATGGCTTCCCGCGTGTTGGCATCAGCAGTGGTTGCCCCGCGAACCCCACGACAAGGCATCGTTGTCCCCCTTGTCCGCTCAGACGTTATTTCCCTCATCAAAGTATTTAAGAGCCGAATCCATAAGGTATTTAAGTGCGGAATCCATACGGTATCTAAGAGCCGAATCCATATGGTATGTGAAAGCTGAATCCATGAACCGGTTTTATTAATGATTCTGGTTAGAATGGCACTAGGAGAGAAGGCATACTGCTATGAAAGACCTAACAAGTTTAATGTGCCAAAGAGTCGGCCCATAATCAAGGCATGAGTTTTTTGGCTTCGGATTGAAAACTCTACAGCCTGTAGCACCCGGCTTCGCAGAGGATTGGCGGGAAGGGATTTCAGCGGACCTGAAAAGAAGACCTAGGTGTTAGAGGAGTGGGCCGTCGCCGGAAAGCCGCCGGGATGGAACCCGAGATTGTACGTAGTCGCGAGGAGTGAACTAAAGATTAGAGTGAAATCTACGGATTTCGCCGAAATACGCTTCCTCCTTGGGTCCCGAATGGTATCAGGCTCCGTTTTCCACAGCGGTTACCCGGCCACAGCCCAGAAGTGCGGCGGATTCTTCTCAGCACCGGTTGCTCCCGAGGGCTTGAGCCAGACCTTTATCTGTGGAATGGAAAAACCAAAAACCGTGTGCAAAAAGGCACGCTGCCACCGCTGAAATCGCAAATTTTGGCTTTCGCAAACCCGCAGGCTGCTCTGTCGAAAGATCGGGTCTGTCAAAAGATCGGGCTTGATGGGCAACCTGTCGGCATAGGCTACCTATCAAGCCCCATCCTAGAGTCCAGGATCTTTGGAGGTTTGCTTTAGGTTGGCCAAAGCATGCCAACTAAAACATGGGATTTAGCCCACCTAAGCCGATTACTACCGCTGAAAGAACTCCGGGTTGTTCGGCCAGATCATTCCCGTGGTTGCGTCATATTGCCACCCACCTTGATTATCTGCCGGCGCCGTGGGGACCTGCCCGGGTGTGGGTACCGCAACCACCCGGTTTCGCCCGTCATAGGGGTTAGCCGGTAGAGCCTGTTGAATATAGGGGCCGTAGGGGTAATTTGGACCCGGTGTGCCAATTTCGCCCTGGGCATTCGTTGCGTTTGTCAACTGAGGAAGGTCGTTGTTTTGTATTACGGGATACTGACCGAGGTGGTGGATTCGGTACAGTTCAATTTGCGACCTCAGGGTTTGAAGATTGAACCTCAAGGTACTCGCTTTTGCATCCTCGGTGGATGACGCAAATTGAGGGATCACCACCGCGGCAAGAATTGCCATGATTACCACGACAATCAGAACTTCGATTAACGTTAACCCCTTTCGCCGTAAAGCATTGTGCCCGGGTGACATAGGCATTCCCTCACATTTCGGTTCAGTCATGTTTTTTCGTTAATTGTACCTCGTCCTAGTTCCGCGGAAAAACTTCTCCGACTTTTTGTAGGCTAATTAGTTGGACCGAGGATGGTTCACATCGCGGTGATGAAGCCTGCACTCTACTTTCACGATAAGCCTGCACCTTCCCTTCAGGGAACAACCAAACCGTCGAATCTCAAGCGGTCGAATCCGTGGGCCCTTTGAAAAGTAAGCCTTTTGAGGCTTCATTTCCTACTCGAGGCAAACCCTGCGCGAACTATTTCCGCTCCTTCGCAACTATTCTCTCTCCTTTGGTGAAGCACACCCTTCAAGTTCTCATTACGTCACGGCAAAGCCGTTGTCAAACCGCGAAAGGCGGAAAAGCTCTGCGGGTGAGAGAAACCTCAAAAATTTCGAAGAAACACTCTTCTTCGCCTATCTCGCAAGTGAATACCTCACCAAAACCAGCAAGAAATTAAAAGGTGCTCGATTCAACATTCTAAGAAAAGTGGGGAGTTTGGTTCGGCCCGCGGAGCTTCAGTGGTAATCAGCTCAATTTCCCGCCGATATCACCTATTAGCAGGTTAACAAAGGCAGCTGATCTCTTGAACAGAACTATGGCATGGTGTGGCAGCGTCGGGCGTCCAGAGATCTCAAATCGAGTATCACCGCCAAAGTGCGACCCAGTTTGATCCTAACCAGTTGATCCTACCAAGAGCATGTTTTCGATATTTGGAGAGTTTTCGTTGTGAATCGCTTTTTTGGTTGGGGCCGTGCAGTCGCTTCATCCGAAACGATCGGTAGCATTTCTTATTTTTCCTAAATTTCCCCGAGAGTGCCTAGCTAACCTGCGTCAAGCAATCATTCCAAATTGTCGATCACTCCATTTAGTGAGAGTGTCCGCATCCAGCTTCTGACCACAGGGGCTAAAAAATTTCTAAAGCCCTGGCTGGTCTGGAAGAATAGTTAAAGTGAGTGATTTGGGAGGGCCGAAGCAAATTTGGGCGGACTTCGAATCGGCGCGACCAGGCTATTTGCACACGGGAACACCTTTGGAAGGAGAGATGTTATGAGAGGCGTCTGGAAGGTGCCGCTGCTGGCCCTAGTGTTGGTAACCGCGGCGGCTGCCCAGGCTAATGGTAGTTATTGTGGAGCGGCCCGCTACCACTGGCTGGCCGGGCGATTCTTTGGTGCCGCATGTTGCGAGCAGCAATGCTTCACCGTAATGAAGACTTGCCGGCAGGTCGTCTTCGAGCAACAGCAAATCACCTGCTACAGGACGTGTTACGAGCGGGTTTGCGAGCCCCGTACCGTTACCGTTACGAAATACGTCCCAGAGATCTCCTACCGCGAAGTCACCTGCACCGTGATGAAACCGGTGTGGGAAACTTGCGTAAAAGAGATCCCCTATACCGTTTTGAAACCGGTTTGGGAAACTTGCACTCGAGAGATTCCCTATACCGTGGTCAAACCGGTTTGGGAGACCCGGGAAAAGCAGATTTGCTACACGGTCATGAAGCCGGTCTACGAGACGCGGACCTGCACCTACACGGTGATGAAGCCGGTGTGGGAAACCTGCGTCAAAGAGATCCCCTACACCGTGATGAAGCCGGTCTACGAGACGCGGACCTGCACCTACACGGTGATGAAGCCGGTGTGGGAAACCTGCGTCAAAGAGATCCCCTACACCGTGATGAAGCCCGTGTATGAAACCCGCGAACGGCAGATCTGCTACACGGTCATGAAGCCGGTCTACGAGACGCGGACCTGCACCTATACGGTGATGAAGCCGGTGTGGGAAACCTGTGTCAAGGAAATTCCTTACACGGTCATGAAACCGGTGTATGAGACACGGGAAAAAGTCTGCCGGTACACGGTGATGAAGCCTGTGTGGGAAACCGTGACTCGCGATATCTGCTACACCGTGTGCAAACCGGTCTATGAGACTCGGGAACGGGAGATTTGCTACACGGTGTGCAAACCCGTCAAATACACCAAGAAGGTCAAAGTATGCAGCGGGCGGTGGGAAACCCAAGTAATTGAAAAACCGGGTCCGGTGATCACCAAATGTGTTCAAGAACCGGGTCAGTGGGTTTGGGACCCCTGCACTTGCCGCTGCGTCTATTGCCCTGGCGAGACCAAGATGGTTCAAGTGCAGTGCCCGCCCATCAAGTGCGTCAAGAGGGTCTGGGTACCGGAGGTCATCGAAAAGGAAGTCGAGTGCGTCAAATACGTCACGGAAACCTGCGTCAAGAAGGTGCCCTATACTGTCTGCAAGATGGTGCCCGAACAACGGGTCAAGACCTGCACCTATCAGGTCTGCAAATTGGTGCCCGAAGTTCGGGAAAAGCGCGTCACCTATACCGTGTGCAAGATGGTTCCGGAGCAACGAGTCAAGACCTGCACCTACAAAGTCTGCAAGCTGGTGCCCGAAAAGCGCGAGTGCACCTATCAGGTCTGCAAGCTCGTGCCGGAGCAGCGGGTGAAAACCTGCACCTATCAGGTCTGCAAGCTCGTGCCGGAACAACGGGTCAAGACCTGCACCTATAAAGTCTGCAGGCTGGTGCCCGAAAAGCGCGAGTGCACCTATCAGGTCTGCAAGCTCGTGCCGGAACAACGGATCAAGACCTGCACCTACAAAGTCTGCAAGCTGGTGCCGGAAAAGCGCGAGTACACCTATCAGGTCTGCAAGCTTGTACCGGAACAACGGGTCAAAACCTGCACCTATAAGGTCTGCAAATTGGTCTGCGAACAGCGGGTGAAAACTTGCACCTATCAAGTGTGCAAGCTGGTGCCCGAACAACGGGTCAAGACTTGCACCTACAAGGTGTGCAAGCTGGTTCCGACCACTTGCGTAAAGCGGATCCCGTACCGCGTGTGGAAACCGGTTCAGTGCGAGCAAACCATCCATTGTGTGCGGTACGTCGCCAAGCAGGTTCCCTACACGGTCACCCGCTGTGTGCCGAAGGTTGTTTGCACCCAAGTTCCTGTGACGGTTTGCTGCCCCGTGCTCCGGTGCTGCATGCCGGCATGCTGCGACCCATGCGGTGAGGAGCGAAAAGCGGATCATCCCGCCAGCGATCCAAACCCCGCGTCGCACACCTAAAATTAGCCAACACTGTCAGCGCGATCCGTGAGTGCCCCAATGCCTCTTGGCCAATAGCGAGGCGGTGGGCCTGGTCGCGAACGACCCGAGCGGTCTGGTCCTTCCCTTGGATCAGGCCGCTTTTTTTTGCGCGCATCAGGTGATCCCAGTGTCCCCCAAGGGTGTCAGAACGGGTAGCATTCGCAGCTGGATCCCGCCGAGGTCTTTTCCACAGAAGCGGAAAAAGCTGGAAATTGACGAGCTTCCCCGAGTTAACTACCCTCCGCGGCATTGGTCGGAGAGGATCTGTGACATTCAATTTCTGATATTCAATTCCTGAAATCCACGTCCTTGGATCGAACTCGTGGAATCCTAGTCCTTAAATCGGACCTTTGGACTCAAATCTCTGGGCCCCAATCCCTGATATCCAATCCCTGGCATTGAATCTCTGAGATCTCACTTCTTGGATTCGATTTCTGGGATTCCATTTCTAGGATTTTATTCCTAGGATTCAATTCCTGAGATTCAATTCTTGGATTCGAAGTTCCCGCCTGCAGGCACGGGAAAGCATCGCCGGGATCAACCGCAGATTCTGCCGGAACTGCTGACGAAAGTCCTAACTCGCTCAACCAGCCCTTCAAAGAATGGTTGGCGTGGAGGTTTAACAAGCGGCTCTCACCGCTTACGAGGGCCGTCGGAGCACACACGCTGTTAGTGATCCGCCCTGAATTCAGAGCCGGTCTGAATACGGAGCCGTTGTCCTCTGCGGTTTGCCGAGGCTTGCAAAATCTGCCAACTCATCCTTACAATCACTCCCCGAACAAGGCAGGGGACAAAACGGCTAGTCGGTGTACTGGGTATTCATCGGTCTGCCGAGTGTTCGCGGTAAGTGAGCCTGAGGGTATGGCCCTGGTTTTGGGGTGATGCTGAACCGGAGCGGTTTAAAAAGTGGGCCTTTGGCTTCCTGCGGCGTTGAGTCTTCCATGAAAGCAGCTTTGGCTAATTGCTGCTGGAGATCGGTACGTTACCGCTACGGAAGAGACTTGATTTCCCAACCCGATGATGGTGGTCCCGCACGGCATCAATCGCAGCAAAAAAACGTTAATACCCCATTTTTTGTGAAAGCCCGATAACAGATTTCCCATACCGAGGGAATTTGCCGCCGTTCGAACGACCCATGCTAACACTCGTATTCAGAGGAGGTTCCTCAATGCCCATTCGGAATTGGACCTTGTGCGACGTGGAAAGGGACGAGTACATCGAATCCTTGGCAATCGCACCAGCCCAAGTGGGGGGAGCGGCCAAAGGTTACTCGGTTACCAAACGCCGCCTGCATGGCGGGCTGAGAGATGGGGTAGATGTGGTTGAGATTGACAATGGGCGATTCCGATTCGTCGTCGTTCCCACTCGGGGAATGGGGGTTTGGCATGCACGAGTTGGGGATTTGGTCCTGGGATGGAGGGCTCCCATCCAAGGCCCGGTGAACCCGGCCTTTGTGCCCCTCATGGAGCCCAGTGGGCTGGGCTGGCTGGATGGCTTCGACGAACTTTTGGTGCGGTGTGGTTTGGAAAGTAACGGTGCTCCGGAATTCAACGACAACGGCACTTTGCGCTACCCACTGCACGGTAAGATCGGGAATATTCCGGCTCATCATGTCGATTTGAGCATCGATGGGGACTTGGGCCGAATCAGTCTCACCGGCGTGGTGGAGGAGGCACGTCTTTTCTTTGGTAAGCTCCGTTTGACCACTACCTACATAAGCGAAATAGGACAGAGGGGATTTACCCTGACCGACACGGTCATCAATCTTTCGGCGGAGCCCGGGGAATTCGAGCTACTGTATCACATTAATTTCGGACGTCCGCTGCTTGAGCCCGGCAGCCGGGTCGTTTTGCCCGTCGCCAAATTGTGCCCGCGGGACGCGGTAGCAAGCGAACATTTGCCATCTTGGGATCGGTATCCCCCTGAAACACCCGGCATCAAAGAAGCTTGTTATTTTATGCAATTGGCCAGCGATGATCAGGGCAACACCGTGGCCGTGCTTCACAATGCCAACGCCAGTCGGGGCGTGAGCCTGAAATTCAACACAATCCAACTCCCCTATTTCACGCTTTGGAAAAATCCACAGGCAGCGCGCGACGGTTACGTGACCGGATTAGAGCCCGGAGTCAACTTCCCGAATCGTCGTTCGTTTGAAAAGCAACAGGGGCGAGTGGTCAGTCTCGCCCCCGGGGAGTCTCGAACCTTTCAGATCACCATCGAAGCTTTGGTGGAGCCTGGCCAGGTGGCTGAGGCCGTTGATCGGGTGTCGCAACTATTAAAAGGGCGGCAACCAGAAGTTCTGTCCGCCCCCGATCCGAATTGGTGTATGACTTAAAGCAACCGCAGATGATTCTAAAGTCCAAGTTGCCTACACCCTGCTGGATAGGCTTTGCATGTACGACGGAAAACTAAGTGGCAAGCGGTTCGGGAGGGAACGAACGGTAACTCCCGAAACGCCTTACTTGCTGCGATGTGAAGTTCTCATGATATCGCGCTGTCGCCCGGTAGTTCCGCAACCACCATTAAAATGCGGGGATCGGCATCCCCTCACCCCCACCCTAAAATGGGGCAAGTTGAAGCCTTTGGCTTGCAATGGGTGCTGTAGCGCAAGGCGATGCACAAAGTAGTCGACCCGAATCATGCCGGTCTTACCGCAGAGTCAAGTCTCGCGGAAACCAACACGAATTCGGTTCGACACCAGCCCGCCGACTCGCGGGGATTACGGGCTACCGCGTGCCCTGGCTGAGCTATAGGCCGACCAGCCTTCCCCGCGAGTTCGCTCGGGATCGCTAATCCGTCCTTAGCGGACTACCCTTATTGACCCGCCTTGATCGGAATCCGCCGGGATTGAGCTTCAGCGGTTTTCTTCAACCGGATGGTCAGGACGCCCTCGGCAAGCGTAGCTTCGATCTGCTCAGGATCGACCGTCTGCGGCAGATCGAGCACTCGGCGGAACTTGCCGTAACGGCATTCCGATCGGTAGTACCCACCTTCCTTCCGTTCGGCAGTTTCCTTCTTTTCGCCGGAAAGCGTCAGTTGCCGGCCGGTTACCGAAACCTCAATCTCCTCCGGTTTTAGACCCGGCACTTCGGCACGAAGCACCACATGTTGCTCATCTTCGTGCACATCCACCGCAGGCCACCATGCCTGACCGGTGAACCACGCCGGCCAATCGAGGGCACCGAACGGTTCTGCGAAGAATCTGTCAAAGAACCGGTCAAACTCCTCCCGCAAAAGCGCTAGAGGGGATTCCGCCGAACTTTGAACCTCCGAAACTTTCCGCCGCCAAGGAATCAATGCCATATGCCACCTCCTTTCCCAACCTCCCGAATGTGAACTTTTGCGTTTCTAACGAGCCCTTTCCTTCCCCAAAAGCCGCAGACTAGAGACCTCGAATCGATCGCGCCGATTCGTGGCGAGCGGGACACATCGTGGATTCCATCTTTCACCTAAGCATGCGTCATTCTCCCGTTTTGACCGGGATTTTTCGCGGCTTTGCCGCTTCCGCCTTCGGCAGGTGCAAGGTGAGGACACCGTCGGTATAATCGGCGGCAATCTTGCTGGAATCGATGGTCTCGCTCACGCGGAAGGTGCGATGGTAATCCCCGACTCTATACTCGCGAAGCAGAAACTCCGTATCCGGAGCTTGTCGCGGTTCAACCTTCGCATAGATCGTAAGCAACCCATCCTCGAAGTTCACATCGATGTCTTCGGGCTTCGCTCCTGGTACCTCAGCCTGAACGACGATTTCTTCCGGAAGCTCTAGAATGTCGACTACTGGCTGGTAACAGGTACCGGAGCGGAGATGCTCCACTTTACCTTCCTCAGTGCGTCGTTTGACCCGAGTTTCGTTCGCCATTGTCATCCCTCCTTTCCCTGGTTGTTCCCCGCCTCCGACCCCAATGGGAAACAAGCACATTGAGAAATCAGAGGAATCGCTACGAAAGCTTGCCTTATCCGAATGCATTACCCACGTAAGAGACAGCCCACCATGACGGCAGAGCGCCCCCTTTTTCCCAACTCATTTTGCAGCCACCACAATCTTCCGCGGCTTGGCGGCCGCAGCCTTGGGTACCCGGATCTTCAGGACTCCATACTGGAGCTCAGCTTGGACGGCGTCGGCCTGAACTTCGCCTGGCAATTGAACCACCCGGCTAAAGTCGCCGGCCCGCCGTTCTCGCCGATGATAGGTCACTCCCTCTTCCTTGGGCTCCGGCCAGTGAAGCTTGATGGAAAGCTCATTGCCGGCGACCGAAAGCTCCACCTGATCTGCCTTCAGACCCGGCACCTCTAACTCTACGAAGTACGCTTCAGAATCCTCCCAAATGTTTACCGGTGGACGCCCGCGCTCTACCCAAGCTGGACCGGGCCAGTCGGTCATATCCCTCAAGGTAGAGAGCATGCGGTCCATCTCACGAAACAGGTGTGAAAACGGATCCCTTGCACCAAAGAAGCCTCGGCTCATAACCCTCCTCCTTCGCGAAAAGATTATCCCGTCATTGTTCGCCCACTGACCCCTGATATTCGCCCCAGCCGGTTTGGCGTGAGTCACTTTGAGTTGTCCGAGTGAGGCAACCTGAAGATTTGGTTTCGCATTTGAATTCCTTGCAAATCGAATGCCGATTATCGAAGAAAGAGCGCAAGTTCAATTGAAATAAAGACTTTCGATCAACAAAAATTTCGCCCATCCGGCCCTAAAACCACTGCCAGATTGGCAGAGTTGGCTCTAAAATCAAAACACACCCATGACTACGATCAGAACTCCGAAAAGCCGAAAGGCCTCTAGCCCGAGGATGTACAAAACATGGAGGGCACGTCAACTTTGCCCCGCCAACAAACCCAGCAGGTCCTATGCGCGATGTAGCATTGCGTATTCAATTGGCAAAAACGCAACCGAATAGAAATGGCACTAGACACTTTTCAAAAGATTAAGGGCTTCCTCTCGGAGGTAGTGGCAAAGACTGAACCACCTAGAAACGCCACTTGAAACCGCACTCCACTCGTCGGGCAACCAATAGGTTAGCCCGTCGACCCCGGGCCGGAAGCTAATCACACACGCGATTTAGCGGACTTCCAACGGAAGCGAGAAGTGGACGTTTTCCTTCTTAAAAGCATGCAGCTCCACTTCGGCTCCGAAATTCACGCGGAGATATTCGATACACTCTTCGACAAGCGTTTCTGGAGCACTAGCGCCTGCGGTAACCAAGACCGTTTCCGTGCCTGCCAACCACTCCGGACGAATGGCCTCCGGACCATCGATCAAGTACGCTCGGCTTCCGGCCGCGGCAGCAATCTCGGCCAGTCGGCGACTATTCGAGCTATTTTGACTCCCCAAGACCAAGGTCACTTGGGCCAGAGGAGCAATGGCCCACACAGCCTCCTGTCGATTCTGTGTGGCATAGCAAACGTCGCCTTTTGGCGGACCCACTATTTTCGGAAAACGCTGACGCAATCGCTCGATAATCGCTTGAACATCTGTTACCGATAGGGTGGTTTGCGTGAGGTAGGCTACCTTTTCCGGGTCAGGCACCTCAAGGCGATCCACTTCTTCGATCGAACTGACGAGCCGGATTGATTGGGGAGCGTGCCCCATAGTTCCCACGACTTCATCATGATCGGCATGACCGATTAAGATGATGGTAAAACCTCGCTCCGCCAGGCGTACGGCTTCCCGATGGACCTTAGTGACTAGGGGGCAAGTTGCATCGATGGTCCGCAACGATCGCGCTAAAGCATGCTGACGAACCGCCGGGGCAACGCCATGTGCGGAATACAGAAGTGTCGAGCCGGGGGGAACTTGCTCCAGATCGTCGACGAAAATCACCCCCCGGGATTTGAAGTGCGACACAACCCATTGATTATGGACAATCTCGTGATAGACATAGAGAGGACTTCCAAATAGGGTTAAAGCCCTCTCCAAAGTTTCAATAGCCATCCGAACGCCGGCACAAAAGCCGCGTGGTTCGACCAAAAAAACTCGCACCTTTCCACCACTATTTGCGATCATAAGCCGTGTCGGTAACTGTAAGCTAGAAAATCGGTCACTGTAAGCTATAAAAATTTAATGCGGTAAGTAATTGATCATTGTCGCGGGTGATTAAAGGGAACTGCTTTGAGACTCGTATTTCGAAATTCTCCCAATTCCGAATCTCGATCGCCAGAACCTTCAGTCCTTTCGGCCGCAACGCGGTGCGAAGCTATCCGCGGTAAAGCTTCTCCTAATTGAGCTTTTTAAGGGAAATGATACCGTAAGATGACTGCTTCGTTTCTTGCAACCGATTTGCAAAGCTACGGCCCGTTGAGCACCATCCGGGAATCTGTCCCCCTACGCCAGGCGCGGAAATACTGTCGGCAGCTTACCCGGCAGCATTTCGAGAATTTTACGTTTTTGCTACTATCTTTTCCGCGGTTTTTACGCCAGCACTTTTGTAATCTTTTCGCTTACTACCGGTGGGGAAAGGAGCTCGCCGATCAAGTGCGCGATTCAAAAACCAGCTTAGCACTCTTGGACTGGTGGCACCACCTTCTAACTGAATGCTATGCCGGCCGTTCCAGCCACCCCGTTTTCGTGGCCTTGCAGGAAACCATTCGTCGCTTCGAAATCCCGCGCGACCCTCTGGCCGAGCTCCTGGTGGCATTTCGCCAGGATCAACAACTTGCGCGCTACGAGTCGCCCGATCAACTATTGATCTACTGCCGATATGCGGCGAATCCATGGGGCCGGCTCATCCTTTATCTCGGAGGTTGTCACGATCAGTTTCGCGGCTCTCTCGCTGATGCTATTTGCACGGGCCGTTGCTGGCTGCACATCTGCCAAAATGTTGCCGCGGCTTGGGCCCGGGGCCGAGTCTATCTACCGCAAACCCATTTGCGGCGTTTCGGTTGCTCCGAGGCTACCCTCAGTGAGCAGGCAATGACCGATGGGTTCAAACGATTAATCGAGGCCGAATTGGCCGAAGCCGAAGGGTGGCTTCGACGCGGCTTAGCCCTCGTAAACTATGTTCCACGTTGGCTTCAGTTCGTGGCAGCCCTAATGGTGCACGAAGGATTGACGCAAATCGAGATCTTGCGGCAATCTGGCTTCAACGTATGGTCACGCTCGTGCCGCCTAACGAGCCTTCAGAAATGGCAAGTGATGGTGAAAGTTTGGTGGCAATGGCGCCGAGGACTTCTCATGAAGGCTGCCGCCAGTTGAGGAGGCCGTTAGCTATCTCGTCGAAATCTCAATCTATCTCGTCGAAATCTGACTAACCACGCCACGAGAAAGCGACACAAGCCGGTTCGAATGGCTCTGTCATAAAAAAGTACGAATGCTTCTGGCATAGAAGAAAAGAGCTAGCACGCACAGTTCTTTCCGCGTGATATCCCGGAAGCGACTCCTGCACCCCTCGCGACGGCGTCACCCCACCCAGCCACGCGCGCCGCCAAGCCCCCCCTCATACAGCGGGCGGTGCTCATTCAGCCTACAACCCGGTCCCCCACGCGCTAAGCTTCCCCAGCCGCATACCCCAACATAGCTTTCGCCAGCCGGAGCGTTGTCAGAAACACGCTCAATCAGAGCGTTCTCGCCAAGGCTTATTCTTCCCCGGTGCCTTGCGGCTGGCTTTCCGCCTGATTTGACGCGGCTTTGAGCGGCTTGCGAATCCATTCGGCAAGTAGTTCCAACTCTTCCTGCGACATAAGATTCTTATGATCTTCCTCCGCAGGAAAAGCACGATAAGAAGGCATTCCGTCGTTCTTTTGACCGTAGAACCGTCTATGGGCCGGATCCGCAATGATGTCAGCCGTCCATTTTTTCGAACCGTACGCGGTCAGATCGGGCCCCGATCCTCCGCCAATGTCGTAAAATTTGTGACAGTCGGCGCAAGTGAAATCCTCAAACAGTAACTTTAAATCCTCATCAACCTCATCCGGGGCCGCCGGCTGATCGCGCTCCGCTTCCTTCGCCAAACCATCGATTAAACGATCCAGCTCGTCCCTGCCGATTTCCTCAACCAATTCGCGGAGATTGCCGCGAACAAATTTCACCATATCTCCATTGGCAAAGGCAGAATTACCGAAATACTTTGGGCCCGCGACTTGCTTCGGGTCGAGCATTCCAGCAATCCATTCGCGACTCCCGAATCCGCCAAGATCCGGAGCGCTAGGCTTTTCCGCCACGATGTCGAGCTTTACATCCGCGTGCCCGGTATAGTTATGACAGAGGCTGCACAGTTCCTTCTGATAGAGCCAGCGGCCGAGCGCATCGTTGTCCCCAGGGGCCGGAGTGGATACGGCTACCTGCCGGGCCTCCCAACGACCCGCCACCAAAAGCGGTGGTTCGGGAGGCTCTAGCCCCCCCTGAACCATCCCACCCTGTTGAGGACCACCTGCATCCGCCCCTTTGGCCGCCGGTGAGGGCGGCTCATACCACTTGCCGCGGACAAACTGTGCCAGGACTGCCACCTCCTCAGAGCGGAGCCGGTTAGCCGCCGGGTCGCCGGGCTTCGCAAGATACGAGGGCATTCGGTCATTACGTGCCCCGTAGAAATAGCCGTGGCCCGGATCCATCAGGATTCCCACCACCCATTCGTACGAGCCATATCCGTCTAGCACGGGGACAAATCCCACGGGGCCACGGCCCTCATAACGATGACATTGCGTACAGTGCTCCACAATAAGTTGCCTACCGCGCTGCAAGCGCTCGTCGCCTTGCCACGATGCCGCTCCCGAGACATCCTCCTGAGCCTCGGCCGCTAAAGCCGTTATGATGGCCTGCTGATCCTCCTCGGAAAGTTGAACAAAACGCGTTTGGACATAGCGCACCATCGCACTGGCAGCAAACCGCGTATTGCCGAAATATTCGGCCGTCCCGACGCGCTTCGGATCCAAAAGTCCGGCAATCCACTCCCGGGTAGCAAATCCAAAAAGTTCTGGAGCCGAAGGCTTCTCGCTCACAGCGTTTAGCCCGCTCGGGCCACTGTAGTTGTGGCAGATTACGCAATGTTTCTTGAAAAGCTCCAACCCGCGCACCTTCGGATCACCGGCTATCAATGCCAACCCGCCACCGGGGGGAAAGCCGCCGTACGCCTCCGCCAGTTGCCTGACCCGCGTTGCAAGCTGCTTGCCTTCGGCAACCGTCAACAGGTACTCCGAACTGTGAGCATCGTGGCGGAAGGATGTCCAGGAAAGGACCACCAGAGCCAGCACGATCACACTTGTCACCACAATATTGATCAAGTGTCCATAGCTCCACCGCGCAATAAACGGCATCAGGATAAAGAAAAGCGCCGTCAGACCCGGGAGGACAAAAACAGGCACAATCTGCCACGAAAGGCCCAAGCCGGGGATGGCCTCCCCAGGAAAAAGCTTCGTGAGTTGATATAGCCCCCGGAAGCTCCATTCCGGCCTTGCGGCAGCATACGCGCGTGCCGGATCTTGATCCGCCGGTGCTAAGAGCCCCACCCCCCATGTGTGCGTCGCGGCGTCCGTGCCGACGTATTCCCACGGATGAAAGACAAGCAAAAAAATAACCCCCAAAACTGCCAACCAAACCACGGCATTTCGCCAGAACTGATTCGGCCAGTAAGGCTCCCCGTAGCTTTTCTCACAAAGCAGCTTCTCCTTTCCGGCTTGTCGAAACCAAAACCGGCGAAGCCCCGAGCAAATCGCACATTGAGGGGTCGCGTGGGCAGGGTCCAGGGCTTCCGCCCTTCGTAAAAACCAGTGATGCACCGCAAAAATTAGCCCAAATCCCGTCGCTATCACCCCGACATGCAGGGAGAAAAACCGGCTCAAAGTGTGATGTCCGAAGCTCGGTCCGCCCGCAGCTAGGGCAAACAAGTCGTCGCCAATCCACGGAATCAAGAGGAGGAACCGCACTCGAACCAATGTCGCGGAATAAGCATTCTGATCCCAACACAACAAATCGCCCGTTAGGCAGCCCCCCAAGCTCAAAACCAGCATGATGAGGGCTGTCCAGAAGACTAACTCCCGCGGCGCCCGATACCCCCCGGAAAAAATTAAGTGTAGAACGTAGATACCGACTAAAGCCACCAGGACCTGCGCCGAATAATGATGGATTCCCCGCACCAACCAACCGCCTGGCAAAATGTATTGAATGTAGTACACACTTTCCCAAGCGGTCTGAGCGCTCGGGCTATAGTAACCCCAAAGGATGAAACCCGTGATTGCCTGAACGACTAAAGTGAACAAAATTGCACTGGGCCACACGCGGCACCAGCTTGCTCCTCCGGGGATTATTCGGCCGTAAGTCGCTTTCCACAATTTGGACCATCCGGTGCGGTCTTCCCACCAGCTCATCACCGGACACTTAGAAGCACCGGTTTCCCCGACGCCCGACTCAGTCTGCATTCCAACCGGGCCCGATTCTTGGGATGGCCGATTCTTCGCAGCCTCACCCTCAGTTGCACCTTCAGCGCTTTTGTGATCTAGGAAAGACGAACCTGGCGGCTCCACGGTCATTTTCTCCCGTTCGTTCGATCTTTGGTTCTTCCCTTTGAACCGTTAAGTTACTCGTCTCTTAAAAAGCCACGCCCCCTGTGCTTTTAATCCCTGCTTCCTTATTGCCTCCGAAATGCCACTGGTAACCCGCGTCATTTGCCGAGCCCCACCCCGGTCGCTTCTACTTCCCTCCGCCTGCCGGTAATCGGTGCGGGGATGGCCGATTTCGCGGGGAATCCCGTTGTGATCAGCCGCAACACAGCGCGGCGAATTCGGCTTCGAATATTAACCTCGTAACTCCCAGGGTTATGCCTTATTCGCGTTATTCGGGAATTTTCTCCGGGGTACCAGTGCGAAAATTCATGAACTGGACCCATACCTCGTTCCCGTTGCGCACCTCGGCTTCCAAAATGTCTAAGTCACGCGGACTCATCGAGTTCGGCTCCAAGCGTTTTCCTTCTAGGTCAAAACTCGCCGAGTGGCACGGGCAAAACAACCTTTTGGACTCCGCCTGATATTCGACGGCACAACCTTGATGAGGGCAAAAGACATTGATCGCGAGAACTTTGTCAGGGCCCAACCGCCGCAAAAGCACTCCGCCTATCGGCTGATTGGGGACCCGATTCCACGCGTCCACACGGTCGGCCAACACTGGCACACTAAGCGGTGAACCATCTTCGGGAATGGCATCCAGAAATGCCACCCGGCGGAAATCCCCGGCTTGTGCCTTTTGACCAAGCGGGCCTAAAAATGCCCGCAATCCGGCAACGATCGGAGCCCCATACGCAACCACGGCTGCTCCCCAGCCAACGAGCCACATCAGCCAACCCCGCCGGGGTGTCGAGCTTGCCACTTCCGTTAAAGAACCGCTCCCCGCGGAGCCTGAAGCCCCCAATGGAGTTCTTTCCGGGGACAATTCTCCGCCTGCCGTAAAGCCCTCGTTACTCATCGATCGCTCGCCCTTCTTCTATTAATGTGAAAACATTGACTTGCCCATCAAGATTCGCGCTATTGCCGTAAGTTGATCTCCAAAATGAAAGATCCTCAAGGGGCTTCTCTGGGTACCGATTCGGCAGATCGCCGCAGCCCGTTAACCCGTGGGCTGTGACCCACTTCGGCTTCATGCTGCACGATTATTCCATTGCCCGACGTACGGCGTCAAGAACCAACTGGGCTAACGTTTCCCGGCACTGTTCGGGGGATGCTGTCTTCGAAACTCCCACGAAGGGAGGATTAAAAAGAATTCCGGAGGCATTGCGGTGGCCCCCGCCGCCGAACTGAGCTGCCACCTGCGCGCAGTCCATCTTCGAGCGGCTCCGCAAACTCACTTTCAGGGCCCCTGAAGGTTGCTCGATGAACATCACCGCCACCTCGGCCCCATCGATGGTCAGCATCGTATTGATGATATCTTCGCTGTCGCTGGCTAAAGCCCCGGTGGCGTCGAAATCGCGCCGCTCTAACGACGTATACACCAAGCGGCCCTCTTGCTCCACTTCCAACTTTTGCAAGGCGCGCCCTACCAAGCGAAGTCGTGCGGGGGATTCCGTCTCATATAACTGACGGTAGATTTGATCCGGCCTTACTCCCAAAGCCACCAAGTCGGCTGCCAGCCGATAGGTGGCCGCGCTCGTCGACGAGAAACGGAACCAGCCTGTATCCGTCGCCACTGCCAAAAAGATAAGTTGAGCGAAATCGGCACTCTGCGGCACTCCTAATCGCTGAGCGAGCTCCCAAATCAATCTTCCCGTAGCCTCGACATGTGGATCCCGAAAAACCTCAGCCCCCAGATCATCCCCCGTAACATGATGATCGATGATGATCTTTCGAGCGTCGCTACTGCGGATTATGTCGGCCATTCGCCCGAGTTGCGCCCAGGCCGAGGTATCCACGACGATCAGAACGTCGATTTGCCCGAGCCACTCCTGCGATTCGGGCTCATCCAGCGTATGCAATTTGCCATGCGAATCTACAAACTTCAGGTTCGGAGGCACTTCGAAGGCATTGACAATCCGCACCCGCTTGCCCAAGTGCTCCAAGATATGCGATAAAGCCAGCACGCTGCCCAGCGCGTCGCAGTCCGGCCGGATGTGAGTCGTCAAAGCGAACCGTTGGTACGAATGCAGGAGACCGATTAACCGCTCCCACTCGATCGGCTCGGTTGCTGGGCCAAAATCCCGGTGCGATGGGTCCGGCGCGGTACCTTCGCCGGATATCCCCTTGACTCTTCCCACGGGCCTTACCTCAACCTGAGTAGAATGACCTAACGTTGAAATCCCGTATTCCCGCTCGGGAGATCCGACGGATTTTCACCGACAACTCCGGTACAAATCGTTTCGGGCTCCGTCGTGAACGAATTCCTCCACGATTCGCCGCGTCGCCGCCACATCTTGTTCCATTTGCTGGAGCAATTCAGCAACACTTGCGAATCTCACTACGCCACGCAGCCGATCGAGAAATTCTACCTCAATCCGCCGTCCGTAAAGATCCCCCTCAAACCCGATGAGATAAACCTCGATTTTAATTTGGTCTTCCCCGAAGGTCGGATTTGGGCCAATGCTCACGGCAGCAGGAAACACTTGCTCGCCCACCCAAGCGCGCCCGGCATAGATCCCTTGACCGGGAATCAACGTGGACACCTGGCCCAGGTTAGCCGTCGGGTAGCCCAGGTCAGCTCCGCGACCGGCACCTCGAATTACCGTACCACAAATCCTGTACGGCTCCCACAACATCTGGTTAGCGCGGCGCACGTCTCCTTCGGCGATCAATCGGCGAATACGCGAACTGGAAACTAACTGGCCACCCACCGAAACTGCCTCAATCGTTTCGACGATCATCGAGCGTTCCGCGCCCCACTTCATCAGCAAGCGCATGTCGCCACTGCGACCGTGGCCGAACCGGAAGTCTCCCCCCTCCACGATCCCCCGGGCATTGAGCCGGCGGCATAGAATCTCGTCGAAAAATTCCCGCGCCGACATTTTCAGAAGTTCCCAGTCCGTCGGATAAACGATGAGCGCATCCACGCCAAAAAGGTCGAAAACTCGCGCTTTCCGCTCCGGATCCGTGAGCGGGGTTGGAGCCTGCTCAGGATTGAGCAAATAAGCCGGATGCGGGTCGAAACTGAAAACGGTAGCCCAGACCCCCAACCGCTGGGCCAGCCGGCAAAGGGTCTGAATCAGACGGACATGGCCCAAGTGGACGCCGTCAAAATTGCCGATACTTACTACCGCACCCCGCGACTCCCCGGGGATTTCATCGAGTGAGCGGAGGATAATCACAGGCGATACGCTTATCTAGCCGGTCAATCCCGTGTTGATGTCCTGATTGGTAAGACGCCGGATTTCGTCCCGAAGCAAAGCGGCCTCTTCGAAAGCCTCAGCGGCTACCGCCTCCTGAAGTTTTCGGTGCAAAACCTCGAGCACATCGCCGGGCCGAGCACTCGCTGCCGCACGATTCTGCGTGAGAATTTCTTCCCGCCACTGCCGAAGGGTGTTCAGTTCGACGCATTGCTCGACCTGCTCTTGCAGATCATATTCCTCAAGAAATTTTTCGATGGCAGCAATCGCCGACTCGATCACCTGCAAACCCTGCTCGATTTGTCCCGACTCGATCAACGGGGTCGCTACGGCCCGGGCGTTCATCATTAGAACATAGGGCCGAAATTGATCAAACTGCCAAACGAGCCGCTCGTCCCGCGCATGGCGTCGAACAAAGGCAAACAGCCGCAAATTTCGCGCCGTATCCCGGGCACAAGCTTCATAGCGTTTCAGAAACCAAAAACTGAGGTAACGATGGTAATATTGGATCCCCTCCTGCCAAAGCTGCCCACACGCCTCCGGGTCCAGCTCGAAATTCTCGCCCTTTGCCCGCGCAGCCTGCTCCTGCGCTTCGTAATACTCAAGCAACGAGGTGTACCCATGAGGGCGCTGCCCATCGGGTCTTCCCTCCACCTCCATCTGGAGCAATCCGAGGTCCAGCCGAAGTTGGACCTTTTCCCGACCGTCGTCGCCCTCAACCACGCGGACAACGACCTCGTCCGGATTATAGTCCCAACCCTCAAGGATTCGGGAGATGTCTTTGGACATGATGCCAAACTGCCTTCTTTTAGTTTTTGTTCTTAAGACACAGATGTTTTTTGTTCTTGGGACGCGAAAAACTTCTTTTTCTTCAACGTACCCGGCGAGCCGGCCTGATGACCTTCGCCAAACGCACAAGCCTCACGATGCGGTTTCGCTACCAATTTTCCCCTTTTCGAATAGCCTTTAATCCGCCCTTATCCATTCTACGACCAACCCGTGTGCCAAATCACGTTGATGGTGTGTTCCCGCAGAAGTCTTTTGGTCTATTTCCGCACGAGTCCCGCTATGCAAACCTCCCGGCTGCTGGAGATTGCGCGCTCGAGGACGCACCACATGACAAAAACGCATCACTTGATGCTAAAATCTTAATCCGGCACAGATTCCATACGAACTCTTACCGACATTCCCCTCGCTTTTTTCTGGCTAGGTCTTTAACAACTTTTAGGCGTTGTCCAAGGACTACTTACCAATACCGAGATAAAAACGCACCGGCCTATTCCGAAAATTCTTTGTTTCTTTTGTGCCAAAAATTCGGATCCGATTGTGTCAACTAGTTGCAGTCAGAAAGGAGAAAGCATTATTAAGTCTCTAGCTAAATAATTAAAGCTTACCCCCGAAAACACGCAAAAGTTTACGCACGATCTCAGGAATCCCCTTGCCTTGAACGAACCGTACATGGTCATGGTAAATAACGGCAAACTCAATACCATCCCCATTCCCGCGGTTTCTGCTGACATGCTTACTCTGCTTTTATTAAAAGGCACAAACTGAAGTTGCCCGCATTAAAAGAGCCCTCTACGGATCTGCTCCCCTTGCCGTAACCCGCGGCAAATCCCCTTTTTGAGTGCGACATTTCCCCAGCCTCAAGGCTCCTTTTTGCTTTGCGATTCTCTCGTTGCGGCCTCTCACAAGCTCACACTTGTCAAGCGTTTTCCGAAATACCGACCCGCCTTTCAATTTTTTCCGTAAATCTGATTTTCCTCAAATCTGGGAGTGCCTTCCGCCCGTTCCCATCAAGCACTTTTCCCATCGGGCATCCAAGCATCCCCGCCAAACGTCTAGGGCGCTATCTGATGCTCGTGGTTTTTGACAGCTACAAAATCGTGACCTAACTTTTCCCAGGGTTCAATGGGTCTCCAACCAACCCGTCTGAGGCGCGCGTACTTAGCCCACGGAGCGTCCGGGGTAGATATAAGCAACCAAAACCAACATTCCAATTAGCCGGCCCAAGATTCTGCCCTCGCCGTTCCACCGACCATGAGCCGGCCCAAGTGAGGGTTGTCAGGTTCCGGACGACCTAACGCACAGGTGGTAGTTTCAGCTCAAGGTTACTGAAAGTCGCTTTCAGCAAAGGGAGATCCTCCATGAAGCTTGGTTTTCTTTCACGGTTCTCCTTTAAGAGTAAGTTAATCGGCGGTAGCCTCGTGGTGGCTATCATCGCGGGAATTGTCGGCGGTGTTGGCTATTACAGCCTCCTTTCAGTGGAAGATGACCTCTTGCAAATCTCCGAGCGAGGGCTCCCAAGCGTGAGAACCGCTCTTAAAATGCTCGAATCGTTCCAGCGGATCAAAGCCGCCCAGCGGACGCTCATGCAGCTAGACTTGGACCTGGAATCCCGTCAGCGTCAGTATGAAAACGCACAAAAGGCTCAGGACGCTTTTCAGGCCGCAAGGAAGGAGTACGAGCCCATCAAGCAAACCGAAGAGGAAGCTAAGATCTGGAAGGAATTCGTCGCGGAAAATGATACTGTCGTTAAAGAGAACGAGAAGTTCTTTGAACTTGCCCGACAGTTCGATCAGTTCCTGGCCCAGGCGGCTCCGGACGAATCAGGCAAACGGCGGGATCTTGTCGAGCAGCTTGCGCTATGTTGCCATTATAACGGACGTGCGGGGAATCTCATTGGGCAAATCGCAATCGATCTGAAGAATGCTTTGTTGAGGGCAGGGGACCCGGAAGCTCAAGCCCAAGCCCTCAAGAGTTATCGGGAAAAGCGTGACGAGCTTTTCCGAGCCATGGAAAGTCTTAAGAAGTGCCTTTCGCGAGCCGGGCTTACCGACCAACATCTGACCAACTTGGACGCCGCATGTAAGACGATGTTCGAGGAGTATGAGCGGGCTATCTCGCAGTACAATGTTGCGGATTCAGATTCTTTGCGAAAGATTGATGAGCATGTCAAAGGCACTTACGCGGCGGTACGCGCAGCCAGCGAGAAACTGGTAGAAGTGATTCATGCGCGTATTGACCAAGTCGATGCACTGGGTAATGAAATCATGCGCCAGGCGGTGGATGTCTGCCGCGTGCTCTTGGATCGGCAGGTTGAACGGCTCGAACAGATTGTAAAAATTAATGACGACCTAAGTCGGCAATGGTCAGAAGAAGCCAGGTCGATTGCTCAATCAAGCAGGACGCTGATGGCCGGCGCCTCCGTGGCCGGTTTCATCGTGGCGCTTGGAATCGGCTTGGTCCTTGCGCAAATTGCGCAAAGCATCATCCGGTCCTTGCAACGCATTGTAGATCACCTAAAGCACCTTGCCGATGGAGACTTCACCCGGCGTCTGCAAGTGGATTCGCAGGACGAAATCGGTCATCTGGCCAATAGCTTCAATACCTCCTGCCAGACGCTGGAAGAAATTATCCGCGAAGTTGCCGCCAGTTGCGAGCAATTTAACGAAGGGGCTCGAGTGGTGGCCGAGGCTTCGCAATCGCTGGCCTCCGGTGCCCAAGAGCAAAGCGCCAGTGTCGAACAAGTCAATGCGTCGTTGCAACAATTGACGCGGATGGTCAAGGAAGTCAGCCAGGCCGCCGAAGAAGTTAACCGCTTTGCGCAAGATACGATCGGTATAGCAGAACAAGGACGTCAGGCCGTTCAAAAATCCAGCGACGCGATGGCCCTCATTCGTGCCAGCTCACAGCAGATCGCGGAGATTATTCGCGTCATCTCCGAAATCGCCAGCCAGACGAACCTACTGGCCCTCAATGCGGCGATTGAAGCGGCCCGGGCCGGCGAACACGGCATGGGCTTCGCCGTGGTGGCCGATGAGGTGCGCAAATTGGCCGAGCGGGCCAACCAGGCGGCCGGAGAAATCACGAAACTCATCAAAGAGTCCACCGCCCGCGTGGAGGACGGGGTAAACCTCAGCCACCAAACCGCTGAAGCCTTGCAAAGAATCATCCAGGCCGTGGAGTCGGTGGGTGCGAAGATCTCGGGGATCGCTTCGACAACCGTCCAACAAGCAGCCAGTGCCGAAGAGGTGGGTCGGGCCATGCAGAATGTCTCGCAAGTGGTCGAGCAAGCGGCTGCCGGCAGCGAGGAGCTAGCCTCCAGCAGCGAGCAGCTCGGAGCCCAGGCCAGCACCCTGCGGCAGTTGGTCGGCCGGTTCAAAGTCCGGCAATAACCCGCAAGCTTTCGCGAAACGATGGCATGATTTTTCGCGGAAAGACCCCGGCAAAGTTGCAGATTTGGTGGGCTGGAGTCGCGATTTCAAGTGATGGAAGTTGTGATCTTGAGCACTCCCAGCCTCCACTCCCCATGACTCCGGTGATACCTCCGACGAGAACGTTCGCTTGGAAGTGATGGAAATCACCCCTTGGAATAACGGAGGCTGCAATCGCTAGCGCGTGAAGCTGTTTTCGCAACCAATTTGAAGCCGCGAGAAGCGGACGACCGCAACGTCCGCTTTTTGGCCGGCTTTCGTCAGAACACAGGCGGCAATCCGAGGCAAATCGAGTCCGGTTGCCGCCGCGCCTATTTTGGGCTCCAGCCCATTTTCGGCTCCACCGCAGCTTTCCGCCGTGCCAAAGGACAGCTCTAACCCGGGTCTTGGGCGTATTGAGCAACTTAATCCCCCAAGTAGACACGTCAATCCACTATATTGAGCTTGATTTCTGAGGAGTTGGCCCGGAGTTCCGGGGCGTACATTGCCGCGGCCCGCGTGGGAAGGGCACTGAATCGGCCCGGGATTTCTGCCCGCAACCGATAGGCGACGCTGTGTCGGCCTTGAGCCAGCCACCGGGTGAAGAAGACCACTCGGTTGTCCCGGAATTCGACGTATGCCCCCAGCGGGTTGCCGGTATATCCGCTGCGGAGATCGACGGGTTCAAAGCCGGCCGGCTTCATATCCTCGAACACCAAATACTCATAATCGTTTTTGCTTTCGATTTCCAACTCCACTTCAACCAAATCGCCACTTTTGAGAATGGCTAAATCGCTCAAAGGTTCCCGCTCATATTTCTCGACACGCTGCTGGACCAATTGTCCTCGAGAACCGGCCGCCTGGACGGTCGCCTCCACCGGCTTCAGCCGGTAATAGCGGCGATCGACTTTAATTTCCAGACCCGCCTTGGGGATATAATCCTCCAAGCTAAAGGTCGTCAAATACGCATTGAAATACAGGGGACCGCGGCCCCGTCTGCGAAGCTCGATCTTATGCTCGCCGGAGCCGAGGCCTTCGCCTTCGATCACCAGTGCGCCGTCAAATGCAAAGAGGTTTTGCGGCGTAATTTCGACGGCTTTTTGAAGCTGGCCATCGACGAGGATTTCCACGGTCATCTCCGGCTTGGCTTCGCCACTAGCGCGAAGGAATTCGGCCATAGCCTCGATGCAAAGCGCGGTATCGCGTGTGCTGTTCCAGTAGGTGGCGTGCTTGCGATTATTGAGCAAATACTTGACCAAGCGGCGGGCCAATTCGCCGCGCGGATCCGTTCGCGCCAAAAGCTTCAGGTAGTATGCTTGGGCTTCAAATTGACTCCCATACCAATACCACCAACTCCCCTCAGGAAGGCGCAGCCAAGCGGTTTGATTCTCGTCGTCTTGCTGAACGTATTGCCGCAGGTTCTGAAGGATCATTTCAAGCTTCGGCTTGTCGCCCAGTTTTTCGACGGCCAGCCCAAGCATCGCTAGGCAGTAAGCGGACAGTTTCAGACGGTCCCGGTACAGATATTCACGCATTCGCGGTTCATCGATCCCGCTATCAACCAGCACCATGTACACGAATGCGTCGAGGTTATCGGCATGGCTTTTCCATGGTTTCACCGGAGGTTTTTTCTCGCCGTTTTCCAACCGCCGCAATTGCTCCTCCTGATAAGTTTTCAGCCAGGCCACGCCACGTTCGAGCACCTCCGGAACGATGGCGACGTCGTTCTGGTGAGCCACTTGCAGACCGTGCACCACATAAGCCGTCATATGAGGGCTGGAATGCTCCCCATAACCGGAGAACCACCCCCAACCTCCGTCGGAGAGCTGCATTTCGGTCAGGGCTTGAACGCCGGCCCTAACCATGCGATCTACCTCGGCCCGATCGAAAACCGGGTTCCGCTGATAGCGCTGCCACTGGCGGGCGCGCTCGGTTGCCGGGCCCAGTTCCTGCGGATTGAGATTGACCTGCTTACGTCGAACTTCTTCAAGGTCGATGCCCATGTCGATCAAAACCCGCTGCACAATCACTGTGGGGAGAAAGCGGTTCAACGTCTGCTCGGTGCAGCCGTAGGGGTAATCGACCAGATAAGGAAGGGCGTCGACTAGCGCTCCGGCCAGCGTGGGTGACCAGCGGACTTCAAGCCGTGTTTGCTCCGGACGACGCTCCTCCGGCACTCGCACCGTAATCTGCGCTTGCTCCTCCTCCGGCCGGAGGACGCCACAGTAGCTATCCATCTTCAGCATTCCATGGACATAGCACGGCAACTGTAGCTGCATGGCATCGGACTCTTCGTCCGTCAACGCTTTCATGCGAACGGTGGCGGTACCCTCGGCCGTGACAGCGACCCGCCAATCCACGCGGACTTCGCCGCCAGAGCCCACTTCCACCGTCCGCGTCAGATACGATTCGGTCGCCAGCTCCGGAGGCACAAGCGGGCGAAGGGCGTCGCCTTCAAGCTCAAGGCTCACTTGCACCTGTTTGCTTCGCGTTAAATAGTTATGAACATTCGCGGAAAGGACCACCTCATCCCGCTCGATGAAAAAGCGCGGAGCCTGCAACCGAATGATCAGATCTTTCCGGGTAATCACTTCCGTTTGCGCTTCGCCGACCTTGGTGCCATGCCCCATGGCCCAGGCACATACCCGCCAGGTGGTCAAGTTTTCCGGCATTTGGAGGGAGACTTCGGCAGTACCATCCGACTGAGTTTCCAGGTTCCCCACCCAAAGGGCCGTATCGGCGAAAGCAGTGCGGATCATGGGCTGCACAAGAGAACCAGGGCCACCATCGGGGGCTGGGGCGCCGGGCAGAGCGGCTTGCTTTTCCTCGACCGTGCTCGCGTCAGCGGCCGCTTCCATGGCCGGAGCTGCGGCCATGGGCCGAGCCGGAGCCCCATTCAACCCTGCGGCCACACCTCCACCGAGACCCCCCGGGGCTTGATTTCGTCCGAAAAATAGGCGATCTGTGGCACCGGCTCGCGCTCTCGAAGCCCGCAGGCGTTCCGGGCCCAATTCGCCACCGAAAAGCCCCAAATCCGCCATCCCCATCGTCTTCGGTGGCACCCAGTTTGGCTCGACACGGTCCAAATTCGTCGTGCTGTGCGGCCGATGATGACGCTGCCAACGCCAGAAAAACTCCCGGATCTCCGGTACATTCGAACCCCCGGAGATGTACTCCAAAGCCTTGTCGTAAATCGCCACGACCATCGACCCGACAAACGGCCGACCATGGAAATCGGTAAGCCGCATTTGAACCTTCGCTGCCTCCCCCGGACGATAAGCGGTTTTCGACGGCAAAAGTTCAACGTTGAGGACTCGCTTTTCGGGCGGGACGGCAATCTGTCTGACCTCCACGTGGACGCGCGCTCCGCCTATCGTCATCGCCTCGACGAAAAAGTTCGGCATGTCCCGGGTGGTAACAGGAATGGGAACGATTGCGGTCTTCCCCCGAAGTCGGATGACTTGCGGCGGTAAATAAACGCCGTTGGTTGGCCGTAAGAACAAAAGCACCGTACTGTCGGCTTGCCGCGTGTTGACCTGAAGCTGCACCGTTTGACCCGGCTGATACTCCCGCCTATCCGGGACGAGCTCCAATTCGTTGAATTCGAACTCGGCACGCTCGAGTTCGGGACCGACAACCGAAAACACGTATCCCCCCTCGATGGTATGCCCTTGCCGGTCAGACAAACTGACGGAAACCCGAAATTGTCCCGGTTCCCCGGCACGTAGCTGACACGAAGCCCTACCCGTGGCGTCGGTGTTTAGCGGCTGTTCATGAACTAATTGTTCGACAGGTTTACCCTCGGGGTACCGAATTCGCATGAGCCGGAGCGTACCTTCACCTTCCACGGGCTGGCCATCTAGCCGCCGGGCTTGGGTCGACACGCTGAAGGTCTCGCCTGCCCGTAGATAGCCCCGATCGACCCAAACATAAACCTGAAACGGTTTCCGCGCGACAAGGACCTGCCCTGTGCCGACGATGGTCCGCCGGGATTGGTCGGTCACTTCAGCTGTAATCTCGTATCGGTGATCCTGATCGGGGTGAAGGGCCAAAGCCGAAGCGGTATCGAGCGTAATCGAAACGGTCCCGTCTTCACCAATCGGCACTTCTTGCTCGGCCACCAATTCGGGCGGTGTTACCCCGATGTGCCACCAAACGGGTGAAGGTCGCGGGCAACCCCACAATCGCCACCCCGGATACCACGCATAATCGTAGGCAAACCACCAGTACCCCGGACCGTAAAGCCAATCCCAAGGCGCAGGGGGGTACCATCGCCCCGTGAAACTATGACGAAGGACTTTGTACTTGACCTTCGCCTGGGTCACCGGTGCCCCGAAATAATAATTCGCCTTGACTTTCGCCGTTACTTTCTCGCCGAGGCGGACCGGCTCGGGAGGGGCTTCGACCAGGACTTCGAACTCCGGTTTCTTGTACTCTTCAACCCGGAAAGAGCCCCCGCCCAAATCCTTCACTTGAACACTGTAGACACCCAAAGTGGCGTCGGCTGGCAACTCGTATTGTCCCAACAGACCGCCGAAGGCGTCGGCAGTTTTCGATTCGGAAACAATGCGTTCGCCCCGCGGATCGTAAACCTCAACGACGAACGATCGCCCCGCAAACTCGGAAGTATCCTGGAGATCATACTTCGCATGTCGGACCCAAAGCTTGTAATGAACGGTTTGTCCGGGGCGATAAACCGGCCGATCGGTGATGGCGAAGACCTTTGTCGCTTCATACTGCGGATCGTATCGCTCGGTGAACCAAACTCCGCGGAAGCCTAAATAAGCGAATCGTTCCCTAGGTCCGCGGGCAATCACCAGCCATTGATACTCCTCGCTCATTTCCGATCGTGTAAGCGCGACCTGCCCATTCTCGTCGGTCCAATGCGCGAATTGTCGTACTTCCACATCAAAGCGATTGCCGCCCAAGTGCTTCTGGCGGAAGCCGAAAAATTCCACATTGGCCCGAGCAACCGGCGCTCCGGTAATGGCGTCACCTACGTAGTACCACGTTCGGCGATCCAGCGGCTTTTGGACGATGGCCGTGTCCGCGATCCAAACAACCACATGGCTTGTGTTGCCACCGGTCATTTTCGCCGTAAGAAAGTAAGCCCCGGGCTTTTGAAGCGGTGTACTTACCGTGATCCGGCGATCAAAATGCTGCGGCCGCGGCTCAAGCCCGAGCCTCCAGCGTGCGACCTCCGGCCCAAGGTACCGCCTTTGGTTCTGCTGCACCAAGAGATACCCAAGGTTTTCCACCATGAAGCGATCATGCGACAATCGCTGAGGATTGCTCTTCAAATAAGCTTTAACGTCGCTAAGGAGCTCGGCAACTCGGATCTCGTGGGCCGTGAACTCCACTTCGCGGCCGTTGCGAAAGCGGAAATCGATGGTAGCCCCTCTTCCTGCCGGTTGCGTCAGCACCGGCTCAAACCTTCCCCAATTGCCCTCGATTTGTTGTAAACGGTGTTTAGCCTCCTGAGTTTGTGCAGGGCTGAAACCCGTCGACAATTTCCGCCAATATTCGGCCGCACGCGGGAACTGACGCCGGTTCTCAAAAATTTCTGCCAGGCTCCTCCAAGCGCGGGCTTTGAGATCTCCCTGGGCCTCCTGAGCTACTTGTTGATAAATTCGAACGGGGTTGAATTCCTCAGGCAACGAGAACCGCCGCACACCCGTAGCAAGCCGTGCTATCGTCTCGTCATCACTCAACGTATGAAGCGCGAAAATTGCTGCCGATCGATCCAACGCGGATTCATCTTCATCGAGCCGGAACCAACCGAGCTCCGCCAAGGTTTCCACCCCGAACTGGCTTCGCAGAAAATCAGCCCATTCAAGCCGCGTTTCGTGAAGTAAAGACGCATTCCATTCCGCAGCCTGAATCAGGCACCACCGCCAGCGTTCACCATCGTTTTGCGCAGCTTCCCAATTTGCAGGGACGTTGTAGAAAATCGGATTCCCCTCTGAATCCACCGGTGCCCCCCGGGGCGAGTCGATCGCTTGCCAACCGGGCTCATAATCCGGCAATGTGCTCAGATCCGTGAGGGCTTGGAGCCGCCAAGCCCCGCGCTCAAGACGATTGCCCAGAAGGTACGTAGCAAACCGAAGGAAAAACTGGCCCACATCAGCTCGAGAAGTCTGCTCGGCGGTGGCCAAAGGCATCGCTTGGTGCATGAGCTGAAGAGCCCGAACACGATCGCGCTCGAAACTATTGACAAACTCACCGCCCCCACGATGGTGTCCGCGCTGAAATTGCCCCGCGATCATGAATCCGAAGTGTGGAATTCGGAAATAATCTTCGGCCACGGCCTCTAAAGCACGCCAATTATGCTTTTGGGAGGCTGCAACCGATTCCAGCAAGCCATCAACTTCCTCGGTGCGGGCCAATCGTTGGAGGCAATCGACTGCCTCATGGATGGCAGAGCCAATCAACCGTGGGTCCGCCTGCGGGTCAACCACCAGCGGCTGAAGGATCCTGTAGGCATCTGCAAAATTGCCGTCTTCAATGAGCTGCTTTGCTTTCGCGAAAGACTCTGCCCAGGTAGGAGCAGCAGCCGGGGCATTCCCCCAAATTTGTGGGCCAATCACAACCCCCACAACCAAACCAACCGCTGTTACCAAAAGCCATCCCGAAGCGATACCCCTCTTCCCAAGTAAGCCACCCATTCTTTCCACCATATCAATCTTTCCTTTTTAGCAGGGGACTACCCTTCGCGGTGCCAACGTCGTTTGCCGAAGAATGATTCGTCAAAGGGGCGACGCGATTAACTTTCTCACGGTTTATACAGCCGTTCTTTTATTCTCATGCGGCCTGGTCAATGGCTCACCGGCACTCTGGCAACAAATTCAGATTCAAAGTTGAAATCTGCGTCAATCCGTCGAGAAGCTCGCAAAAGCCGAGCGGATCTCCAACCGAGCCAATGGCAGAACCTCAGTATTTTTGACGCTTTAAGGAAAGAAAAGTTCCTGAATTTTTCGCGGAGTTTGCCGTTGCGTCCTTTTTGATTGCAAGGCAGGCTATCCTCGCCTGCTGGAAGAATCCTACCAGCGGCCAACTCTTCTTCCGAATAATCCCACTCTGAGCTGCACTTTAAGGGCAGCGCAGCATGCTCCGACAACGCCGCACGAATAGCACGAATACACCGTTAGCGTAAACAAGGGGAGCTATTTGGAAAAGATGAGATTATATCAGCACGGCGGAATTTCCGGCTGAGAATTGCGCCGTCTGCTACGGCTTTAGCGATACTATTCCAATCTCAACGTAATCAATTCCAGCGGCGAAATGACCGCGATGCCATCGATCGGCTCAAGCTTTTCTTCCAAGAGATTGCTTCGGTACACCTTCGACCATGAGGCCGCAGGTCCGGGCAAAATACGCAATTCTGTAGGTTGTAAAACGGTGCCGAAAAGCCGAAGAATGAATCCTTTACCGTCGCGAGACACTTTGAAAGTTTCCGGCAGGATTTCGTCTGGTTGCAAAATCACAGGAGCACCGAGCTGTGGCGGCACTTTTCCACCGGCAGGAATGACCACTAGCGGCCGATTACGCCCCACCGCATATCGAGCAACGGAAGCAGGATTGAATCCGCCCTCATTCGGCCGCAAATAATACTCAAACGTCGTCGGCCCCTCTTGATCGGCCTTATAGTTCGTCTCCCAATAATTGTTCATCACATACGAGTAAATCGTCTGCGAAGGAGGGATTTCCGTCAGCCAACCTTCGGGCTGAAAAGGTTTGGGAACATCGACCCGGATCGCGCCCAATTCCACCATCGGTGCATGCAAATTAACCCAGGTAATACCCATTCGGTCGCTCGAGACATCGATCCAACGCTGGACCGTAAAATAGTTGCGGCAAGCCCCCGGCAACTGATCCACCTCCGGTCTAACGATTCCCCATGGAATCTCCATTCGAACCGTGCCGCCACTTACGGCGAAGGGGAAGGCTAGGTGGACTCCCTCCGGCGTACGGACTTTCTGCTTATCGATGGTCACCGTAATCTGCAGATCGTCCTGCCCTTCAACCAATTGGTACGTACGGATGAGTCGATGCGCTCCTGGGGCCGGTGACTGGACCCGAATTGCGGCCACCAAAGGTCCACCTTCGAGCACTTCGATAGTGACCGGACCCTCCGCGCGTTGGGCGGCCGAAGGATCCCGGCCTGCCACATAGAAATAATCCGCCAACCCTAAACCTCCCGACCGATCGACGAAATCCACAGCGGTAATCTTATCGAGCATCTTTGCCACCGCTCCGGTTTCCGGATCGATCTCCACCAAAAGCCGCGAGTTTTCCAATCGATTTCCCACCGCGCGGGCCGCGGGGGCTGCCGGGGCTGTCGGGACCGCCGACGGCGGGCTGAAAGCCGCACTATTATTTTGAAGCTTGGACGTCACAGCCCCATAGCCGGGAATCGGACCGCTCAAAAAAGCAAGCCGACCATCTCGGAGTCTCTGGGTCGGCAATCGCCTTCCGACCCCATCGACCACGCAATCACTCTCAGCCGCCCACTGTTGCGGAATTACGACGAGGCCGCTGCGCGTCCACCCACAAGGATTGAGGACCAACAGATGCCCAGAGTTCTCCTGGGCATCGATCATCAGGGGTGCAACAGCCTGAAGAAACAGCTCCCGCGATTGCCGATCGGCGTCAACAGCGAATTGCCGCTTGATGGCCCATTGCGCTTGGGCAAAAGGACTATCGGGCTCCGTCACACTGTTGTAAGCCCCCCAAGTATGTTCATCGTAAAGCAACACATTACGCCATGCTTGGTAAAATGCTTCATCAGGATATTCGCGGGCTCGCCACCGCGCCCAGAGCGCCTCAGCCATGACCAAACGCTCGGCCGCATCTCGGTTCAACGCCGTTTCCAGTGCGGAAGAGGCTGCCCCGTCTTCCCAATATGGGGTAAAATCACCGCCTACCTCAGGCAGCGCATCTCCGTGACGTCTTTCGAGTTCCTGCATCATCTCCGAGCTCGTAGCAATTACCAACTTAGGAAAGGTGAAACGGCTATTCCACTCGCGGACAAAAGAGCTGATCGATACATCCGGCCCAGCGTTGTCGCCCGCACAGTGCCTCAATTGAACAATTTCAAGCGGGTAACCTGATTTTTCTAACTCAGTAAGATGCTCCCACAGGGCCTCCTCGCCCAAGAAGCCCCTGTAATAACCGCGGCGAGGAACCCAACATAGAACACGATGCTGCCCATCGGGCGATCGCCACCAAAACGCTTGATCCCCCCAAACCCGAAGCGTGTGCCCAACCCGGTGTCCCAGATTCGGCCCGATCGAAAAATACTTCACGCCCGCGTCGGCGAGAACAGATACGAGCCCCCAGGTATAGCCCGGTACATCGCTGATCATTGCCGAGTCGATGGTCAGACCGTACTCCTGCGAAAGCCTCGCCGCGCAATCGATCAGACGCACCAGTTCCTCGGGGCGACAGAGAGCGGTCAACTGATTTCCATACAAAGCCTGAAGCCCAAGGTGCCCCTCGCGGACAGCAGCCAGAAAAGCCTCTTTTTTCTCAGGAGAAGCCTGCCTCAAATAGCTGTCTACAGCCCAAAGGACCTCTACATTCCATCGGAAAACGGCCTCAGCGGGGCCATCGCTCGTCTTCCAAGCAGCCTCGATCGCTTCCTCGAAAAACCGCCAATGATCCTGCTCGATTTTGGTTTGCAATTCGGTGTATCCAATGTCCACGTGGGAGTGTGGCAGGATATAAACCGTCCATGCCCGTACCGGCCTTATACTGATTTTGCGCTCTACCACAGTCTTGTCCCCAACCCGTAGCACGAGGACGCTATCGGTGGGCTCTTGAACCCGACTTACCGGGACATAAACCACGTGATCACCGCGCGGAAGTTCGCACGACCAACCAGGACTTAAGCCCCATTTTGCCTCCAGCCGAATCGTTTCTTCCAGGCTGCTGGTGATTTGACATTCGATCACCTGGCGTAGCTCCCCCTGATACTCGATTAAGGCTGGCAAAGGCCGAATTTTCCGGACCAACAGTTGGTCGTTTACTGCGACCAATTGCACGTTAGAAGGCGCGAAAAGGGCGACCTGATCATAAATGAGCCAACTCCCCTCCACAGTAATCAGTTCCAGGGTATTGGTTCCTCGAGCGAAAAACTCCGCGGGGATATTCACTTCGAGCCGCCGCTCCTTCGCCTCCGACAGATTGCCATGAACCGAACCTTCGGAACCTGCCGGTAGTCTGCTATCCGCCACCACACGCCCATTTAAGACAATCTGCAACCGCGGAAAGACCGTAGGATGGCTATCTACCAAATCAACAATAAGCCGACACGCACTGGTTGGCCGATCCGCAAGACCGAAAAACACCGCAAAGGTATGCGCGCGGCTTCCCGCCCACTGATCCGTAGGGCCAGGATGAACATAGTTCCAGTCCTTTTCAGGTCGGGAAAGCCCCACGATGAAAACGGGATCTTCGCGAAATTCGGCGAAGCGATCGGGAGCGAGGGCAAATTCTTGGGGTCGGTCATCCGCCGTGCCAATCTCCCAAAGTAGTTTAAGCTCGGAGTCTACTTGGTCATGTCTTGCGGATGATGCTCCAAATACCTTGGAGCCACCTAATACCAAGCTGAAGCACGCCAAAAACGGGGCTACCAAGAAGCTCCCGAACGTGGCTACCAAGACGATCTTTGGAAGCGATCGTGCCCCGGGACGCCCGCAACCACGAAGGAAAATGCGCGGCAACGAGAGCTGCGTACCGATGTCTTCCTCGGCGAAAAGCTTAATAAACCGCCTGGTGCCATTTGGCATCTTCGACCCTCCGTTTTCCAGACAAAAAATTCCCCAAAGCGCACGAAGGAAAGCTCAAGGAACATCAACCGCCCCTCAAACGTGCCTCATGAAAGACGCCTTCAATTTTGAAGGCGGTCCTTGAGATTTTTGGGCCCTCGCAAGGTAGTTACTGCGCCTTCGTGATAACTCGTGATAAGCTTATTTACTTAAATTCCAAATTTACAAGGTGTATGGAAATCGCTGAGGTCGAGAAGCCAAACGCTGGGCCTGTTCATCTCCCACGATTTCCCATTTGGACTCGTCCCAATGTAATCTCCGGCCCAAAATGTACGATAGATTGCCGAGGATACAAAGGTTGGCAACCCCCGCCCCGTACTCGATGTCCATAATGCACTTCTTGCCCGTGCGAATTCCCAGGAACCAATCTTCCATGTGACCGGGACTTTTGTACACGTCCTTAGCTCCCGGGGGCGGTTGCCACTGGCGAACTTTGCGTTCGGCCCAAGTACCCCCGTCGCCTCCCCAATGCATGCAAGTGCCATGCTCGCCATGATACACGGCGCCGTACCCGGGACGAATTATCTTGGTGATTCCCGGTTGAGCCAGCTCTTCCGCAGTACGCTCTTCCGCCGGATAGCGCCGAGTGACTTCTTCCATGGGCATCTGGGTCCAAGTCATGATCCAATCCGGATTTTCAAATTTGTATGTCACATTCATCAGCACAGCGCTATCCCAGAGGCCTTCGCTGGGTGGCGTGCCCGTGGCTTCCACCCAAACCGGACCTTGATGATCGGCGTCCAACCAGTACTTCGCGCAGCTCATAACATGAGCCCCCCGGTCGCGGATCTGTCCGCCCCCTGACTCCAGCAGCCAACGGAATACCCCGTGCAAATATCGCGCGTTATAGGGCCGCCACGGGAGCGGGCCAAGCCACAAATCCCAATCTAATTCCGGGGGTGGGTCACTATCCGGGGTACGAGAGTGATCCTCGGGGCTGGGATAGTGAAAACACTCTACGCGGTGCACCTTCCCAATCACTCCGTTAGCCAGATAGCGGTGCATTAGATAGGCTTCCGGCTGAGACCGCCCCTGCGAGCCGATTTGGCTGGCGATCTTCGCCTTTTTTGCGGCCGCTACCATCGCTTTACTTTCTTCGATGGTGCAACATGCCGGCTTCTCGCAGTAGATGTGCTTGCTGCATTCGGCAGCATGCACAAATTGCACAGCGTGCCAGTGATCCGGCGTGCCGATCACTACGGCGTCGATGTCTTTCCGAAGCAACACATAGCGATAATCACGGTAAACGGCGACTTTCGGCCCGAGTCGTTTGGCGGCCCGCTCCAAACGTTTTTCGTCGACGTCGCAGACAGCCACACTTTCGCACTCACCGGCCTGCCGCAAAGCCCCCAACTCGTCGTAAAGCGACAGGCCCCGCCCACCGACACCAATGTGCCCAATGTAAATTCGTTCATTAGCGCCTTTACGCCCGGAAGACGCGAGCACCGTTGCCGGAACAAACTGTGGAGCAACCCCGACGAGTCCCGCTGTCTGGATGCTGCGATTCAAGAATTGGCGGCGGGAAACCGCACCTGTTGAGGTCCTCATGCGTTAGCCCTTCGTACGTCAGATGGAACGTTAATTCATACCTCTGCCGAATGTCTATGCCGAACCGATTAAATGTGATCTCCAATTTCTGCTCTTTGTGCCCCACGCCGAGCCCTCGGCACCTCGTGAGTTACTTCTGCGACAAAACGAGAGTCACCAAACTGCCTCATGACCTCAATGTTTTTTCGCCTAATGGAATCCCGACTTCCATTGGTCTAAAGCGGCAGTTTTTTTCGGAAAAGTTGTTTACGCCAGCCCATGCTATCTGCCTCAGTTTAACCTCCAGATTACTACCGCTGCTAATCGCCAACTCCCATCTCCGCCGCAACGGCGATCTCCGCGCGCGAGGTAACCCATCAATGGGTTGTTGGTGATATCTGGCCAAAAAGCTGCAATCTCCGCGCGAGATAACCCAAACGCTGGAACATTGCTGGGCAAAACGTTGATCCAATCCTACGATCCCCTCTGAAACCTTCCCTAGAACCCAGCGATAGCGTATCCCCGAACTCGGGCACACTCAAGCATGTTAGCGAAAACAAGTTCAGATAAACGACCATTACCTAATAAACTTTATGGCCATTCACCCGCTGATTTGTGACAGCTTTTACATTAGTGACCGCATAAGGTTTACGGGTGCCAAAAATCGTGTTCCCTGACCTGTCCGCCGGAAAACTGATAAAAAACGAGGGGTTGACACGACCAAGCCGGGAAAATACTCCGGGCGGTTCTGCCCCTAAAATCCTCCCTGCCATTATGGCAACCTTCCAAATTTTGAATCCGATCGGTTTGTCGTGTATCGGCGGAAGTCTTATGTAGGTAGGATGTTACGGCTGAACCGTGAAGTTGGCACACTGATTGCTGCCGTTTTCAGGCAAGTAAAGCTTCACTGCCATTTAGTCGCTGCGTTTCTCTGAAAGCCGCTGGCGGCCTGCCATCGCCATTTTTGGAGGTCATTGTTCTCTCCGTGGTTTAAGACCGGAAAACCCCTGCGAGAAATTGGAAAGGCAGTCAATAGCCTTAGGAAACTTGAAAGGACTTACGAAAAGCGAAATGGGTTTTTGCCCCGATTATTGGCGAGTATTGGAAGCCTACAAGTTTTGAGTGGGCGAAAAACTTCGCGGACCCGATCTCCGGAGCGATTCAAGCGCAACTTCTGCAAAAACATTGGAAAAAATTCGTAAGAAGTCTCTGGTGAAAATGCCATTTGCTATTCGTGCTATTCGCGGGAAACGAACGCATAGGAGGAGTCAACGGTGGCAAAGCAAATGCAATTCGAAGACGCTGCCCGATTGTCCCTCGCCTCGGGGGTGACGAAGCTAACTCGGGCCGTGCGTTCTACCTTGGGGCCTCGCGGCCGGAATGCCGTACTCGATAAGGGTTGGGGATCACCGAAAATCACCAAGGATGGCGTCACGGTCGCGGAGGACATCAGTCTGGAGAATCCGTTTGAAAACCTCGCTGCGCAATTAGTTAAAGAGGCTGCATCAAAGACTAACGATGTGGCCGGTGACGGCACCACAACGGCCACCGTTCTCGCAGAGGCCATGTATCGGGAAGGGCTCCGCATGATTGCCGCGGGGGCCGACCCTATGTCCTTGGCGCGCGGGATGCACGCGGCCACCGAAGCGGTGGTTGAAGAGATCAAACGGTTGGCCCGAAAGATCGACGACAAAAACAAAAAGGAAATCATGCAGGTAGCCACCATTGCCGGCAACAACGATCCGTCGATCGGCGCGGTGCTGGCGGATGCCTTCATGAAAGTGGGCAAAGACGGCGTAATCACCGTCGAGGAGGGGCGGCAGTCCGAAACCACGGTCGAGCTGGTTGAAGGAATGCAGTTTGACCGGGGTTATCTCTCTCCCCACTTTATCACTAATCAAGACGAGCAAACCTGTGAACTGGAGAATTGCTACATCCTGGTTCACGAAGAAAAGCTCTCAACTGCCAAACCGCTCATTCCCTTGCTGGAGGCCGTGAGCCGTTCCGGGCGGCCGTTGCTGGTCATCGCGGAAGAGGTTGAAGGCGAAGCTCTCGCTACGCTTGTGGTCAACAAAATGCGGGGTATCCTCAGCGCGTGTGCCGTGAAAGCCCCCGGATATGGCGAACGCCGGAAGGCAATGCTGGGTGACATCGCTATCCTCACCGGTGGGCAGCCGATCTTTAAGGATTTGGGGATCAGCTTGGAGTCGCTGAAGCTCTCCGATTTAGGGACAGCGAAAAAGGTGATCGTCACTGCCGATTATACCACGATCGTTGGCGGCGGTGGCAAAAAGGAAGCTATTGAGGGCCGCGCCGAACAAATCCGCAAAGAAATCGAGACAACAACGAGCGATTACGATCGTGAAAAACTTCAGGAGCGCCTCGCTAAGTTGGCCGGCGGTGTGGCTCAAATCCACGTGGGAGCTGCCACCGAAACCGAGATGAAAGAACGGAAAACCTTGATGGAAGATGCCCGTGCGGCCACGCAGGCGGCCTTGGAAGAGGGCATCGTTCCCGGTGGTGGGGTTGCCTTGATTCGTGCGAGCAAGGCAATCGATAAGCTGGAACTCGATGGTGACGAGAAGCTGGGGGCCAAGGTTGTGCAAAAGGCCCTAGAGATGCCGCTCTACTATATCGCAGAAAACGCCGGTTACGACGGCGCCGTTGCCGTGAATAAAGTCAAGCAAGCAAAGAACAAGAACGAGGGTTTCGACGCGGAAAAGGGCGTCTATTGCGATATGGTTGAAGCGGGCATCATCGACCCAGCTAAAGTGGTTCGGGTCGCTTTGCAGAACGGGACCAGTGTGGCTTCTTTACTGCTGACTACTTCGTGCCTCGTGACGGATATTCCGAAGAAAAAACCTGAGAAGCGACCGCGAGGCCACGAGGACATGGAGGACTTCGAAGAGTGAGTCTAAAACCGTGGTTCGATTCACCAGAGTGGCAAAATCGGCGACTGTTACGCAATCGGCGAGTGTTTCTTGGAAGCTAAGCTTATTGATCAGGTAAGGGTTGATAGGTGAAACAAAAAATCTGACATACTAGATGGGGAACTAAGCTATGGCAAAGGAAATTAACCTTAAACCGTTGGATGATCGTGTGGTGGTTGAGCCGGTAGAAGCCGAGGAAAAGACCGCTGGTGGAATCGTGTTGCCGGATACGGCTAAGGAAAAGCCGCAGCGGGGAACGGTGCTGGCGGTTGGACCGGGCAAACTCCTGGACAACGGTCAAAGAAGCCCGATGTCGGTCGCCGTTGGGGACGAGGTTATCTACGGGAAGTATTCCGGCACCGATATCGAGATCGACGGCCGGGAAATTAAGATTCTCCGCGAAAGCGATATCCTAGCCAAGGTAGTCAAGGGTTAGAACAAGGCGTTGGAGACGCTTGGCGAGCCCGGTTACCCGCGGGTGGAGATTACTCTGGATCACTGAATCGTGGAGGTTACTCCCGAAAACGTGAAGACCGCAAGAGAACCTTCACCCGTGGCAGTGATCGGTCCAGGCGGCAATTGTGGGGTGCCGCAAGGCGAAAGGGGTTGACGAGCAAGAGCTTATTTGGTCCCCCGGCGACATGCGGGATACAGGGCACGTCTCAGAAGCGGAAAAAAACCGGCTTACACGCCCTAAGAAAACAAACCGGGCAACTATCCAGCGTCCAAATAGCCAATACAGCCCGATCAAGTTCCGGCCATACGCCGCAATGAGTAACGCAAACTTCGGTCAGACTTTCACCTGCTGACTGAGTGGCTCAATCAGGAAATACTAACGATTGTACCAGGCATCGATCATGTAAACCGGTCGGGAAGCCGACCGCTCAACCTAAAGCTTCACGAGAATATTCTGCGGAAGGTTAACCCATTTTAAGTGAGGGTGGATAACCGTGGCCAAACAACTAATGTTCGAAGATCAGGCTCGTAAGAAGCTTTTCGACGGCGTGGATAAGCTGGCCAAAGCCGTCGCAGTAACTTTGGGGCCTACCGGCCGAAATGTCATTCTGGACAAGACGTACGGTGGTCCAACCGTTACCAAGGACGGGGTGACGGTCGCCAAGGAGATTGAGCTAGAGGACCGCTTCGAAAACATGGGGGCGAAATTGGTGAACGAGGTAGCCTCCAAGACATCAGACATCGCCGGTGACGGCACCACCACGGCGACGATCCTTGCGCGCGCCATCTACCGTGAGGGCCTTCGGCATTTGACGGCCGGGGCCAACCCGACGGCTTTACGGCGCGGAATCGAACGCGGGGTTCGTGCCGCGGTCGATCATCTTTACACAATTGCCAAAAAAATCACAAGCAAAGAAGAAATCGCCAGCGTCGGTGCTATTAGCGCCAATAACGATCGGAAAATTGGCGAATTGTTGGCTGAGGCCATGGAAAAGGTCGGCAGCGACGGGGTGATCACTGTCGAAGAGGGGAAATCTTCAGAAACCACCTATGAGATTGTTGAAGGGATGCAGTTCGACAAGGGGTACCTCTCCCCATACTTCATTAACCGTCTAGAGCACATGGATTGTGTGTTCGAGGATGCCTATCTGCTCATTCATGAGAAGAAAATCAGTAACCTCCGCGACTTGATCCCCGTACTTGAACGGGTTGCCCAGACCGGTAAGCCGCTCCTGATTATCGCCGAGGATGTCGAGGGGGAAGCCCTGACAATGCTGGTGGTCAACAAGCTCCGGGGCGTGCTCAACGTTTGCGCGGTAAAAGCGCCGGGCTTCGGCGACCGTCGCAAGGCGATGCTCACCGACATCGCGATCCTTACCGGTGGTACCATGATCAGCGAAGATCTGGGATTGAAGCTGGAGAATGTCACGCTGGCACATCTCGGCAGAGCCAAGAAGATTACGGTCGATAAAGATTCGACCACAATCGTGGGAGGGGAAGGTAAACAAGAGGACATCAAGAACCGGATCGCGCAGTTACGGCGGCAAATCGAGGAAACCGACAGCGACTACGACCGCGAAAAATTCCAGGAGCGCTTGGCGAAGCTTGCCGGCGGTGTCGCGGTGATTTCTGTCGGGGGTGCGACAGAAGCGGAAATGAAACAGACGAAGGGTCGGGTCGAAGATGCTCTGCATGCAACCCGGGCGGCCGCCGAGGAGGGAATTGTCCCCGGGGGTGGCGTTGCCTTGCTTCGGTGCCGTGAGGCTGTGGAGAAGGCTCGGCAAAATGCCCGGGGCGATGAAAAGCTCGGCGTAGATATTGTGTGTCAAGTCCTGTCCTATCCGCTGGAGCAAATTGCCGAAAACAGCGGATACGACGGCGCGGTCATTGTCGAAGAAGTTTTGCAGAAGCCAACCAACTTCGGCTTCGATGCTAATACCGGCAAGATCGTGGATATGTTTAAAGCCGGGATCATCGATCCGCTTAAAGTAGTGCGGATTGCACTGGAGAACGCGGCAAGTATCGCCGGCCTCATGCTCACCACAGAGGCCCTCGTAACGGACCTGAAAGACGAGGATAAAAAGAAGGCCGTCGAGGGAGCAGTGCGGTAATTTGCCGGGCGGCCACGGGGTGCCGCGGTAAAGCTTAGCAATATCGCAGGACACTTGCTTTGGCAGATGCCTCAGTACAGCTTTCTTAATAATAGATCGGATGTTTAGGCGGTTCATTCGCCCTGCCAAACGCGGTGAGCGGAAAATTAAAATCGTTGCTATTTTCCGTCAAACGGCTGGCGGACGATAACGCGAAAATCGCAGGAAATGGCGGCACTTAGCCGAAAGGCATTATGCCGAGCACAAAAGCGTAGCTTCTAGGCGATGAGAATTCCGAGGTAACTTGGCGGGGCCACGTCTCGAAATGGAGGTGGCCCCTTTTGGCTTCAGGCAATTTGGCTGCCAAACAGTTCATCAGGCAATTTGGTTGCCAAACAGTTAAGGAGAATACTCGGGGCTTTTGCGCGAGAGGTCTCGGAGGCATCTAGTGAACAGTTTTCGTCAATAGGTCTCATTGATCGGGTTTGCATCCGTTAACGAATGACCCGAGTTTTTCGGATGTTACGTCGGCGCTTACTAATTCGAAAATGCTTGGCAAACATCGCCAAGCAGCTTCGAGCAAACTCACTCAGCCCCAGCGCGGTTCATATCGTTGCGGAAATAACTTTGATTTCACGTTTTGTCCGTTTTCAGGTGGATTTGATTTAGAAGTCGGAATTAGCAGCCGGATGAGGCCGTCTCCGCGAAACCGGGCGGTTGAGTATTTCGGCGGGCAACTGGGGTGCGCGGCTCTGGGCTAAGCCGAGCTCGAGGAGCTATAATCGCTTAGGGAATTTATCCGTCACACAATTGCCTTATGGCGACGATGGCTAGCAAACGCGATTATTACGAAGTGCTGGGCGTTGATCGCTCGGCGACGCCCGAGGAGATTGCGCAAGCTTATCGCAAACTCGCGCTCAAATACCATCCGGATCGCAACCCCGGCGACGAAGAAGCGGTAGCCAAGTTTAAGGAAGCTGCCGAGGCGTTCGAGGTCTTGAGCGATCCGGAAAAGCGGGCCCGTTATGACAGATATGGTCATGCGGGTTTGGAAGGGATTCCGGGTGGGGCTCCTGAATTTCGAGACATCAGCGAGATTTTCGAAGCCTTTAGCGACATTTTTTCCGACTCGCTCTTCGGCGAATTTTTCGGGATGCCGCGCCAACGGACGCGGCGTGCACGCCGTGGGCAGGACATCGTCTGCGAGATTTCGATCGATTTTTCAGAAGCAGCACGCGGGACCTCCAAAACGGTGCGCTTTCACCGCCATCAACCGTGCGATCGCTGCGGAGGGAGCGGCGCGGCATCCGGAACCCAACCGGAAAGATGTCCCTATTGCGGGGGCCGCGGCCGGGTGGTGCAAGTTGGGGGTTTCATCCGCGTCCAAACCACCTGTCCTACCTGCCAGGGCAAGGGCCTGATTGTTCGAAACTTGTGCCGCTTTTGCGGCGGGCAAGGATTCGTGCTTGGTGAAGTGACACGGGAGGTAAAAATCCCGGCTGGAGTAGCGGACGGTACTCGTTTACGTCTTCGGGGGGAGGGAGAACCCAGTCCTGAAGGTGGGCCGCCGGGGGACTGCTATTGTATCGTGCATATCAAGGAGCACCCGCTGTTTCGCCGGGAAGGCGCTCACCTCATCTGCGAGGTACCCATTTCTTACTCACAGGCTGCGTTGGGAGCTACGATTGAGATCCCGACTTTAGATGGCCCGGAAAACTTGACTATCCCGCCGGGAACCCAGTACGGGGAGCAATTTGTCCTTCGGGGACGTGGAATGCCTCGGCTAGATGGTCACGGACGAGGTGATTTGATCGTGCAGGTGTATATTGATGTTCCAAAACGCTTGACGCCGGAATACGAGAGACTTTTGCGACAATTGGCGGAGCTTGAAAATACTCAGGTTTCACCGCAACGAAAGAACTTCTTCCAAAGGTTCCGGGAGTTTTTCGGAACTTGAAAAACCTTAACTCTGAAAGCAGTAAAAAATCTGTAAACAGTGAAAAAACGCAGATCGTGCGGCATAAAACCTCACGCCATCATGAAGCGTTAAGGAAATTGGAACGCGCGAAGCGCGGGGCATGAGGATACCTGAGAGAGTCGGAAGAACGACTCTTTAACCTCGCGGATTCTTCTTCCGAATTCACCTTGGAGTAGAAAAAGAGCGGCGGCTGTACATGTAGATTTGTGCAGCCGAAGGTAAGTTCGTTGCCGGTTAAGTTTTACGGCAACTGACACACTTTCGCTCTTTATATCCATTGAAAACTCGGGTGAGGATTCAGAAGTTATCCGTGTCGGGAGTCGAAATATGGCGGATCGAAAGCCGAGACGTTCTATACCGGAAGGTAAGCCTCGTCCGCAAGAGGAATTGCCTGCGGACGAACCGCCTGCCGATATTCCGCTGGGGGCACCCGCATCGGCACCAGTTTCTTCCGGCAGTAACGAAACGCCTGCCTCAACAAACGTCAACGAATCAGCTAGGTCGTGCGCCCCCTCTTTGGAGGCTGGGGAGGATAGTATCTTGACTACCGAAGGTTCTGAGACTGGAGCGGCCGCCGAACATCCGCTGACGGCGCAGCTTCAGCAGTTGGAAGAGGAGCTGAAAGAGACTCGGGACCGTCTGCTTCGGGCCCATGCGGAATTGGATAATTATCGGAAACGCGCGGCTCGCGAGCTCGAAGATCAGCGGCGTTATGCCGAGCTTACACTACTGCGGGACTTGATCCCGGTGCTGGACAACATGCACCGAGCCGTACAGGCGGCTCAAAATGCGACCGATCCGCAGGGGCTCATTCAGGGCTTTCAAATGGTAACCGCTCAGCTCGAGGAAGTGTTGGCGCGGCACCATTGCTTGCGAATCGAGGCGGAGGGGCAACCCTTTGAGCCCCACTTTCATGAGGCTGTTGCTCAAGAACACAGTACCGAGGTCCCTGCGAATACGGTACTTCGGGTGCTACAGCAGGGGTATCGCCTGTTTGACCGGGTGGTGCGACCGGCGCGGGTGGTCGTCTGCTCAGGACCGCCCCCATCTTTCGGGAGCGCCACGAGGGAAAATCAGGACCCAAACGAAAATAAGAAAAATTTGGACCCAAATTCGCCAGGCAATTAGGGAGTATTGTCAGAATACTGCGGCATAGTGGCTGACCTGATACGGGGCAATTGCCCGCCGCCGGTGCGTTTTTCCCAGATGCCCGGGCTTTGTCAGGCGATGCTCGGTCTTCGGCGGAGCTACCCTCAGTTGGGCGTCTCAATACACATGAACACGATTAAATGCGACAATATCGGGCGAATGATGCGTGGATGATCAGGCGACATGATGAGCTACTGAAGAGGAGGTGATCCATGCCTACCTACGAATATCTGTGCGATGCGTGCGAGCATCAATTTGAACTTTTCCAGTCGATCACCGCAGAGCCGGTGAAAGTCTGCCCGGAGTGCGGCAAGCGGAAGGTCCGACGGCTCATCAGTCCAGGAGCGGGGATTCTCTTCAGAGGCTCCGGTTTTTACCAAACAGATTACCGGAGTGAATCTTATAAAAAAGCGGCAGCCGCCGAGAAAGGTTCCGATGGAGCGAGTCGCTCGAATGGCCAGGATGGTAAAAACGGAAATGGGAAGGCACGCTCCAAGGCCACGGCCAAAAAAGAAGCCTGATGCAAGAACGTCGATCGCGGCATGCAAGTCTCCGCACATGGAAACTCGGTGGCGATGCCCGATTTGTGACCGACTCTTCAACCCAAATCACAGCGGGGCATTGCCGTTTTGTAGTTCGCGTTGTCGAGAGATCGACCTGGGACGGTGGTTGGAAGAACGATATCGCATTGAGGGTGAGAAGTTGAATGAATCATCCCCAGAGTCAAGCCAACCAAACGCCGACAGCAATGGTCCGCCCGCGTAATAGCTTTCGGGCATTGCTGGATGCCCCGTCGGGACCTATTGCCGCAAGTCGCCTCTTCGATTAATCTGTCAGCTGGTTCATGCCAAGGTGCCTTAAAGCCGGCTGGGTCTAACCTTTCCAACACTTCGGCAGCATGTTGCCTGCAACGATCCGAGGGTGAATGCGGTGCCGCCGCGGCTCTTGCCCGACGAAAGTCCCGGACCGGGGCATGACAGCCGCTCTTGTGGCCGGGCAACAAGGGCTGGTATAGTAAGAATAGTAAGAAGTGTAGCAAGCTGGCTGCTTCGCTTTGGGTGACCCAGGCACGTTGAATCATCGAAGGAAAGCAGCCTTTAATTTTTGGCGAACTTGGGTCGAGCGCACAAACTTTAACTTATGGCGGAAGCGAGTATCAAATAAGTCGTTTTTGACGGTTGGCGTCACAAAACTGATTGCGTATGACACAAGTCATAGGCCCGGCTTAATTCCCGGGTAGCGCGCACCGAACCTCCAGCGATATGATCCCTTGAAAGCGCGAGTTGAACACGTTAGTTTCTGACGCACTATTAGCATAACTTCAAACGAGGGAGACTTTCGTGGGCACTAAGAAAACAGGAAAGGGTAGACGAAAAATTGGGCGCAAAAAACGACGCATGCGTTCGAAGATTCGCCATCGTAAGAAGTAGCGGTTTGGAAGATTGAGGTGACCGGTTGCCGGCCCAACGTCTTCCCTTTTTTCACCGTTACGCGGCCCAACTCAAAGGTCCTCTTTTGACGGGGTGACGATTTACGCAGGGGCGATCTAAGGCACAGCAATGACGCCGTCGGAATTAATCCCGCCGAGGGCAGGTTACGGTTCTGCCGTCAGATTGCCTGCTTCGTAAACGGCAAGATCGACAACCCGAGCGGTACGCACATGCCGCTGAATGACCCATCGCGAAAGGTTTACCCAAGCATGGCAGTAATCCAAAACGATGCTGTCGGCGGTCGCTACGGGGACTTGCGAGTCGATGAGCAGCGGGTCGGGGTTCGGCACAAGCTCTACAGACCAGTGCCAGCCATTTTCTGCGGCCACTTGCTCGATCAGCTTCTTAAGCCGTCCGCTGTTTGAAACGGGGCGATCCAGCAGCCAGCGGGCACTTGTACAACCTAACTCCGATAAGCTTTCTCCCACGAGATATAGCGCCGGAAGCGTCTCGGCCACTTTGCGATAGTGTCCGTGCATGCTGGCCATATCGCGGTAAGTGGAATCACACGCTGCCAGAATGATCCCTCCGCCCAAAGCAGCCTCGACCGTAGTCAGTACATTGTAGCCGTCAATCCAGAGAGTGGTTCCTTGCGTTGCTTCAATCTCTAATCGGTGCTCTAAGCGTCTTCTGAGCTCTGCAATGGAGCAAGCCGAGCGCTCAACGGCGCGACGCTGTCGTGCGGTCAACCGAAAGCGATCCCCTACCAGGGCTAACGCCGAAGGGTTAACATACCCGCGCGAAAGAAGCCAACATAAATCCCTCGTGGCTTCGCGGAGAATCCCCCAAGTGCTGGGGGCAAAAAGTTGTTCATCTTCCGGGTGGGGGCCCCGGTGTGTGCGGCTATCAGGCACGAGTCGCTACGCTTTTTGCTGGGTACGCTCTTAAAAGACCTGCCACAAAGCGTATGCCAATCGCTTTCTCGGTCTCGCAGTAACGATCCAGTTTGAGCGATGAATTCGGGGGTAACAGATTGCCACCTGTTCCTTCACAAGTCGCGAAACAAAAAAACACAAACACGCTTCAGAAGAGTATGCCGTTTTTCGTACCGCAGTAGGTGACCAACACCGATCGTATCGATCGATGGAGTCCCTTTCGCACACGGCCGACGGATACTATTTCCTCAAAACCCGAACTGTAATGGCTCCCTTCGGTAGCACCAAAAAACTTGTTCTGAGCCGGGCAGCGTACATTTTCGGTATCGTTGCCTAGCGCTGATATGTTCCCATCAGCTCGCCTTCGTCGATGATGTGACCAGAGATTTCCTTCATGAGACTTTTCTTGTCTTTCCCCGGTTCAATCACCGGTTTTCCATCCAGGGCATAGACACGAAAATAATATCGATGAACGCCGCTACCGGGTGGAGGCGCCGGTCCTCGATACCCGATCGTCTGACCAATCGTCCACGAATTTTTCCCTTGGAGAACCGTGACGGGGCTTTTCACCCGGGCTTCTTTCGGAATACCCTCGGGCAAGCCCGGTAACTCGGCCGGGATTTTGTACACCACCCAATGCACCCAAGGTTCGGGTGTGGGGGCATCGGGGTCCTCACAAATCAGCACAAGCTCCTTTGTCCCCTTCGGCAAATTAGACCACGAAAGAGGCGGCGAAATATCCTGCCCATCCCCCGTGTATTTTTGGGGGATAGGCGCCCCATGGGTAAAAGCGGTACTAGTGACTTGGATGGCCATCGGCAACTCCTCCCATTTTACGCGTCGGAACTGACCCTCACCCTTCGCTGACATCACCTGAGCTCGCACTATGCCAATCTTCGGAAATTTGATAGCCGCGACGAGATTTAGGGCTCTTCTGCCAAATCTCGACGCACCTTCACACCTTCATGGATGCAGGAATTTGGCGACCCTAATGCGTTACAACTTCGAACACGGTTCCGGAGAATCCCCGGACGAATTGGCATCAGCGTTCATAAGTTCCAATCAATTGGGCAGTGGCCAAGGTGTGTCCTCGGATAGCTGCCAATAGCTCAAGTTTCGTCAAGCCGGGTTTCAATTCCAGTTTTTGGCTTAACGCATAAAGGGTGAAGATGTAACGATGCGGGCCACTGCCCCGTGGCGGAGCCGGCCCCCGATAACCGACCGTGCCCCAAGAGTTTTTGCCCTGAGCAGTCCCCGAAGGATCGTTCAGCCGCTCTTGTGGGGGAATCGCTTCCGACAGCCTGGTGCAATCGGGCGGGATCTGATAAATGACCCAATGCACCCAAGGCTCCGGGGCAGGCCGCCGTGGGCTCGGAGCATCAGGATCATCACAGATTAGAGCCAATTGCTGCGTTCCCTCAGGCCAATTACCCCAAGTTAAGGGAGGCGAGATATCCTGACCATCCGCCGTGAATTGGCGGGGGATCGGTTGCCCCGATTCAAACGCCGGGCTTCTTATGTACATCTTTCCAGCTCCAGGGTTCTCCTCAGTTGGCGTGCCGGAAGGTTCGCTTTCCCGGGCGGCCTGCATGCTGGAATTTGCATCCACAGATCTGGAATTTGCCTCCGGCGATATAGTCTGAGCGAGTTCCGGAGAAGCAAGAGGGGGGGTACCCGTTTCTAAAGCGGTTTCTTGGGGCACATTTGAAGTGCAGGCACCGCTGAAAAAGAAGAGGATCACAACCAGAATCACCACTTCCGGATGGCCCAGCAAAAATGCTGAGGTCTTCTCCCGCCGCCCGGAGCCGATATCCCACACCCAATCGGCAATCGTTGCCCGCTGCCGAACGGTTCCCATGGCACAACCCTCCCACAAGCCAATGGGTTGGAACATGCCCCTCAATTTCTAAGGTATCGCAAGCATAACGGCAGGTCAACGCTTCCACCCGGCGAGGCACAGCGCCGGTTTACGCGCAGTGGCACACCCCCCGACAGTCTTGTTTACGGCACATCTTATTCCAGCTTTGTATTCCGGCTTTTAAACATCAGCCGGCTTCCTCGCGAGCTACAAATAGCTACAAGTATTTGCTGGGGGCGTATTGAATAGTTTTTGCTGGTGTCTGCCCCATCTTTACTTAACCATCTTTGCTTAACAGACATGTGCCGCTATTTCCTAGACATTTGCGCCCTTTATCAGCCCGGGTGTGCAAAACCACCATGAGCTGCTTTGTGAAGAAGACATAACCTACTGCGCCCCATAGACTTGTGCGTGGATGCCCTTGAGGAATTCCCCCAGTCAGTTCGCCCCGGATGCCCAAGCGCATACTGCGAGAATCAGGGCACAGTGCATGAATGAGAGGTTGGCGGAGATTACCCCTTCACTACCCCCAGAGGTCGAAGCCTTGCCACCTTCTTGGCCAACCCCGCACGTTCGACCACATCGACCACCACGCTCACATCTTTGTAGGCTGCCGGTTGCTCTTCGGCCAAACCGGTACGGCTTCGCGCCTTGGCGATAATCCCCAGCTCGGCGAGCTCCGCGTCGATTCGTCGCCCCTTAGCCTGCCGAATGGCTTCGTTTCGGCTCATCACACGCCCGGCACCATGACAGGCGGTGCCGAAGGCCTTTTCCATACTCCCCGGTTGACCGACCAAGACCCAACTCGAGCGGCCCATATCCCCAGGAATGATAACCGGCTGACCCACGGCGCGGTATCGCGCCGCAATATCCGGATGACCCGGCGGAAAAGCACGCGTAGCTCCTTTTCGATGCACGCACACCGTCTTCTGTTTGCCGCCCACCTGATGCTTTTCGATCTTCGCGATATTGTGTGCCACATCGTATACGAGGTTCATTCTGAGCTCTTGCCAAGGGCGACCGAAGAACTCTTCGAATGCCTCGCGCGTCTGCCACATCAAAAGCTGCCGATTAGCCCAAGCATAATTGGCCGCAGCACGCATGGCGGCTAAATACTTTTGCCCCTCGGGTGATCTGACTGGAGCACACGCCAATTGTCGATCCGGGAGGGAGATCCCGTATTTCTCCGGGGTGTTCCGAAATTCACGCAGGGCATCGTCACAGACTTGATATCCTAAGCCCCTTGAGCCGGAGTGAATCATAACACAAATTCCCCCCTCGCGCAGACCAAGGGCATTCGCCACTTCGGGATCAAGCACCTCCTCAACCGCCTGAACTTCAAGGAAATGATTGCCGGAGCCGAGCGTCCCGCATTGATCTTCGCCGCGTTCCATTGCCTTTTGACTGACGGCGTCTGGATCGGCTCCCGCCATGCAACCGGATTCTTCGGTGCATTCGAGGTCTGAATCCGTTGCCCAACCTTTCTGATGAAGGAATCGGACCCCCTCCGCCAAAATTCGGCGTAACTCGTGCCGGTTAAAACGATACGGTCCCCCCGTACCGACACCGGCTGGGATCCGCTTGAAAAGCAGGTTGACCAATTCTTGGATTCTTGGCTGCACATCTTCGCGCATTAGGTCGGTACGAACGAGCCGCACACCGCAATTGATGTCGTAGCCGACGCCGCCCGGGGAAATCACGCCTCCTTCTTCGGGATCTGTTGCACATACTCCGCCAATACAGAACCCGTAGCCCCAGTGAATATCCGGCATGGCCAAGCTAGCTTCTTGGATCCCGGGCAAAAAGGCAACATTTGCCACCTGCTCCGGGGCTTGGTCGGCACGCACTTGATCGATCAGCCTTTCCTCGGCAAAAATTCGCCCCTCTACTCGCATTCCGGGTTTATAACTGGTCGGTATCCGCCAAACGCATTCATCTATTTGCTCCAAAGGACCGCTGAATCCTTGCTCGGCCACTTTGCATCCTCCTGAATTATTCACAAAGTTACTAACTTATAACCAGAATGACCTTTGATTGTTTAAAATAGATGACTTGTTTAAAAAATTTTCCGTGTTATTGTATACTCACGAATTTACCCAAATTGCCCATCATCATATTCAAATGGACTTCGATTCGGGTTTCCCTGCTTTAGGCACCATTACATCCAGTACATCCAGAAGCTGGGCACATGCCAGCCCCTTTTTCCAGAGCTTGTGTGAGAGCTTCTTTAATTATTGCAAGAGGCACGCTCCATGGAGCCTCGTTGCAAAGAATCCTCCCTCCCACAATGACAAATAAGTGCAGCCGGTTCGACCGGATTCGGCGCCCGTTGCCGCTTTTCATACAACAAGATCCTTCCAGCCTCAAAGCCTGAGCGGAGAATTCTGCTCCCCGAAGAGGCTCTCACAAGGCGGATTCAACAAAAGCCGAACTAGGCAATTCCGAGCGGAGAATTTTGCTCCGCGAGGACACGCTCACAAAGTTTTGAGAACGAAGGCATGCAACGAGCGTCGAACCGCGTAAACCCGCAAAGAGCCAGGTCGAATCCCACAGCTTTGTTCCCCGAATAGGGGTAATTGCCGTTTACAAGCCAAAAACTCTGCGCCCGCCGGAAAGAATACGCAGAGCAATTAACAAAGGTAAATTAGTTAACTGAGCGGGTAACATTACCCCCCGAAGGTTCCCAGTAAAGTTACAGTAAAGTTATCGGATCAAACCTAATTTTACCCTGTTCCCATCCAGGGGATTAAGGGGCAGCGACCGCCTCGCCACCGCGGCGAGTGATCATGGAGGCCAATACGAACGCATCTACGGTCTCAGAAAGGGCCCGAACCGAGCCGTCGGCATTCAGGAATTGACAAACCCCGGGGTGGAAAGAGTGGAATGAGCCCCCACGCAAATTGCTACAGTTGATCGCACACGGGCCACCGTTCAAACCACTGCCGTCGTACAGAACCCCTTTGATCCGGTTTTCTCCGTTCACTAAATCCCCCCAACCACCGCCGTTAATGAAGCGGAGCTGATCGTACGGGGGCGTAGCCACAGGCGAATACCGGAAATAGATCGTGGCCCCACCCGTTCGCTCGCCGACTATGAACGTGTTTGATGTGCCGTCCGTAATATCCGAAATTCGCCCCGTATTGTTCTGAAATTGGCCGGTGAATGGATTCGTCCCCGCGAATTGAAGCACCCCCTCCAAGCTGCCCGGGGCCCCACCGGGAAACTGAGCATACGCCAAGTTCGCAAATGGACTCTGGGGTTGAACTCCCGATGAGACGCAGTAATCGGACGGGGCTACCGTGAAACGAAATGGAAATCCCCCTGGGGTCAAATCAGCCCGATAGATCCGTTGCGCAGGCGACCCGGGCACAGACGGACACACATAAACGGGAACCACCGTCCGGATCACACTGAGATTTCGCTGAACAATCGCCGGGTTGTGCCCCATGCCCATCGCTTCCTCGATGGCCGGCACCCTAAAATCGTACTGTGACGCCAGCGCGGTCTGCTCAATGAACGGCAGAACGAGCACTCCCCACACTTGCGCATTCCAACCCGCCATATTCGGAGTGTTGGGCAGGTAGACCATCCAAGAGAAGGGGAACGCCTGATACGTATCGTGGTAATTGTGGAGGGCCAAACCGAGTTGTTTCAGGTTATTCGAGCATTGCATTCGCCGAGCCGCTTCTCGAGCAGCTTGTACAGCCGGCAATAGCAATGCAATGAGAATGCCGATAATGGCAATGACCACCAGAAGTTCCACCAACGTAAATCCACCTCGCGCCGGGCGAAACGACTTTATGATCTTGCCTCCAAAGTAACTCGACTCGTTAAGTTTCACGAACACAACCTCCACCCAAAAGTCTCACCCGGCGCTATTTGGGTTGTTTCATCGCCCAGGAAGTTTTCAAGAAGCTTTCAACTCATAATGCTACAAACACCCGCCCGAAGGGAGCCAAGACTGCTCACTGGCGCCCTTACCCGATGGAGTCCCGATAAAACTGGGTTCCACAAAATACATCGCGAAATACAGCGGCATACGATGTATGCGCAACACATTCAATGTATGCCCAACACATTCAATCGGGGACAAACGCCGCTCCACCACCAGCACCTGTCTTCGTCACCCCCACCCAAATTTCTCTCCCCCCTTTCAACACCCGGAAGGTGTATCCTCCAAAACCATTCGACCCCGTCGGCCAACCAAACCATCAGGGCTCCCCGCAACGATGCTCGTGCCCGGGCAAGCCGCCAACTAGGCCATCCCCTATAACGTTTCGGGGGGCAATCCCGCCAAGTAATTTGCTGTAGTTCCGCCCCACCCGTTAAACATGCTTGCAAACATTCTTGAAAGAATACGAACTCAAATTGCCGTAAACCACCGCAAAATGGCAAACCCTCAGAACACCCGCGGCCAAACCTCCTCCAAACAGCGGAAAAAACCTTTTAGCCAATTATAATCGGCATTCGTGAGAGGCTTTTCAGCGGACTTCCTCGAATCGAAACTACTCCCCACTTGCCGGATTACCAATTTTCTGTCGTCTTCCCCTCCGGCAATTATGACGACTTAAAACGCATCAATTTTGGACAATTATATAAGTCAAGAGCGAAAGAAAAGGTTGTCAAAACTCGACTAGGCCCCGAGTTTCATTCCGATCCAGAGTTCTTCGGTCATTCGAAAACTGTTGACGTAGTCGCACCTACTTGCGTGACCTCTCCCCTCCGGAGAAGCCAGCAGAAGCAGAACCAAGTTATTGCTCCAGTAAACACCGGGGAACGGACATCCGCAGACGAGTACCGTCGCGCCTTCACCTACCCCCGAGGAGAGTTGTCTGCGGTTTTCCTAAAGATCGGAATAGATCGGAACAGAAATTCCTAGACATCGAAAAAGAAAAATGCCTCGCCCTATTCCTGGCACAACCCGAGAAACTTCCACCTAAGGCGTTTGCAAGTCTTCCTTGCCAAATCTTACTCGCCAAATCTCGCGAAGAAAAAACAAAGCCCCGCCTCGCTTATTGCTCGCCTAAGCTAGACCCTAGGCGGCAAAGGGGTGCAGATTGACAGCGGAAAGCGTAGCAAGCACAGTACTCCCACCCTCCGCGGCTGAAGGGGGCAGATCTACTCGATTCCGACTCAACCACGTGCGACTAAAGCACGCTAGCCCCATTTCTTAATGCGATTCCTTTAAGCCAGAAATCCTTAAAAATGCTAAGGTTGCACTCATTCTCATTTTCTTGCGCAAACCCCTCCATTAAGCTTGCCACTGCGACCGCTTCGCTACTGTGCTCCAACCTCGCCTTCCTTCGGACTTCAAAGAGATTTAGCCTCTATGACTTGCATCGCTTCGAGGGAGCGCACCGCTCATAGCCAAGCTGATGCCGGCCTAAATACCCGAATCCGCAGTAACCTCCGTCGATGCCTCATCACTTGCCCCCGAGCCATCGTGCCGGGCGTCGACTGATCGCTTCCGCGGGGTAGTATCTTCATTAGGTCTCGGGTCTCTCCGAAAACTCAAGGCCGCAAATGGAATAAGCCAACTTCGGCTAGCACTCAGAAGGCAGCCAATTCGCGGGATAAGCCGCGGAGTTTCCCGACTGTAGGCCACATATTGCTCCCCGAAAGCCCGCCTAAGAAGGGCTTCTTCCCGCGGAATCCGCCAAGTTACAAGGAGCACCATGCCCCCAACTAGTCCACAAGCTGGGACAAGATGCGCCGAGACCAGAGCCAAACCAACCACGAAAATTAGCCCCGCCCCATAAATCGGGTGTCGCACATACCGATAGGGCCCTTCCGTCACCAAGCGATGATGAGGTTTGATTTCCAAAGCAACACTTAAGTTCTCTCCCAAGGTGTGATCTGCCCACCGCAAAAAGGCCAATGCCGCTACACAGACGGTGGCCCCCGAGGCTCGAAGCCAGGCCGGTGGGTCACCTTGCCCCCAAGCAATCCATTCCGGCCAAGCCAGATACACGAATGTTCCGGCGGTCATTAAACCCGCTGTCAAAAAGAAGACCAGACAATCCCAGGCATCGTGCCGGAGTGCCCTGAAAAAGGACGCCGGTGACAAATACCGCTGCACCGGTAGCCGGGTAATCCAAAGCAAGAAGAGGAGCCCAATAAAGAGCGTACGAAAAGATGAGTGGGTATCCATTTCAAGATTTTGACGAAGAAATTCTCATTGCCGGCAAGCCGCCAATCGAATGCGGGTCATTTCCTACTGACTTTGCGAGCTACTCCCAACGTTGATACAAAAAACGCCGCCCTGAAACCGCCAATTCTTAATTACGCTAGTAACTCTTCTTTATTACACAAGCACCCCCTCTTGATTGGGCAAAAACCTCTTTGCTATTCCTGGACTACCGCTCCCCCCTCCGGCAAATACCTCTTTTCTTAAACAAGCAAAACATCTCTAGAAAAGAACGCGACGCATCCCGCGCAAAAAGCCGCCCCTACCGTTTGCTCTTCTCCCCTCGGCGATAACCGCGAAAACCGTGCAAGAGCGTCGCGCTATTTAAGCCCCTTTTTCCGCCTTTCTTCTGCCGTGAGATACTTTACGGTACATCCGAAAACTTTATATTCACCCATCCCTTCACGGACCTCAGGCCGCGGTACTTCCCGGCCAGCAAGCACCGATTCAAGGGCATCGGCCAAATAAAACGGCTCCTTGTGATAATTGTCGATCGGCCCTTTATAAGCTAAGCGACGATCTGGTCCGAAAACGAACACATGTGGAGTCCGCTCTGGTCCGTAGGCACGAGCGACCTTTTGTGTCTCGTCATAAAGATACGGGAAGGGAAAACCTTTCTCTTTTGCCCGTTTGACCATCTCGGGAAAACTATCGGCAGCAACTTTGTCCCCCGGATTCGGATTGATCCCTATGAACTGTACGCCCCGATCGCGATATTTATTGGCCAAATTGATGAGGGTCTCCTCATAGTCGTTACTCACCGCACAGTGGTTACACATGAAGACGACAACCACCACCTTCCGATCCTCGTACATATCCAGCGAATGGTAGCGGTAATCGACCCCGAAAAGCTCGAAATCCGGCGCCTTCTCGCCTAAAGCTAGTTGAGTTAGCTCAATGTCCTCCGATACACCGTGCCCGGCAGGCACTACCACTTTTTGGGCCAAGGCCGGAATTGCCAGTGCTAAAGTAGTCAGAGTGACCGCAAAGATCCCGCACCGCCACATCATTGCCTGTCTCCTTGTAAAAGTGGACTTCCGCTTCCGCTAAAAAGCGCCCTTCTCGCCAGGCGAATCCTCAGCAAAACACGAAGACACACACTGGGGAAACGCCCCTCCGGCATCAAACTTCAAAACCAGTGCTACATGTTACCCATCTATTTTTACCCATCTACTTATACATTAAAAGCTGTATCTAAAACTTATGGCATGACCGACACGCGGGCAACTCCCGCGGTATTTCCATCGATGTAACCCAATTCTCCGATCCGACCGAGTCCCAGATTAACTTGTATAACGCCTTTCGCAAGGGAATAATAAAATTGCATCAGGTTTACGGGGGCAAAAAACCAGACTGGAAAAGAAATTCTTTGCTTGTCATCCCGGCTTTGAAACCTACGTATTGCATTTAAAACGGCCAGAAACTAAGCATTCTTGGGCTTGAGGATTTCGATTCATTTCCCTGTTTATACCCTCCTGACAGGTTTGTTTATATCCTCCTGACAGGGCATGAGAAACGGTTACCCTGCTGAATGAACCCCGTTTTCAGAGGAAGCAAGGCCCGCGTCGCACACACCGATTAGCTTGGCGATTTCTCAAGCTGACTTGAGTTGCCGAAGACCGAGGGGCAGTTTTTTCGCGGTTCAAAGAGGCCGATTATGGCTCGTCTAGCGCCCGACTTGAGCTTTCTACAGCCCCGGGAGCGTTTCATTCCCGTTCAAGTTCCCGCTCTGACCGAAAAGATTTGCGCCGATCCGACGCTCACGCCGAGCGAAGGGGCTCACCTTCGGCTCCTCAGTCGCCTCCTCCAAGCTCGTTTCCACTTCGAGTTCCTGGGGGAATTGGAGCGGTTAAAAGAATTGTACGATCCGTTCAATCCGGACCGAGACACCTTGCCATTATGGGAGGTATCATCGGAAAAACGCGAGAAACATTTCGAAGAGTTTCGTCAGGGTGTTGAGAGAATCCTCACGCAGAGCAACTTTTGCCGGTTGTCGCGAGAGCAATTGCTTGCCTGCCTGGAGGCCGAAAACCCTTGGGGGGTTGCGGTTAAAGTCAACTTAGGACGATTCAAAGTACTGGACGTCTTCTACCGCGGTGTTCGCGAGGAGACCGTTTCGGTCCAACCCTGGCATAAACCATTTAAAAGAGAAACGCGACAGCAACGGCGGCTTTCGCGGGTTGCGGTCCTCGTGAGAAAGACGGACGGCGACGAGAAGTGGTGGGTACCTTGGCGGCGGGTAAATCCGGGTCCGGATTACGTACTGCTTAAGCTTTTCAAGAATGTCTTGCTTGAAGAGCTGAAGATGACCTCGCCCGATATCCGCGTCAAAATGCGGTTGATCGATCGCGCAAAAATTGCCTTAACCGTTTTGACAGGAGTGGCCACCTCCGCCGCGAAGTTTCTCATGGCTGTTGCCATCAATCCTATCCTGCTTTTCACCGTGTTGACGGGTTGTGCCGGTGCTTTCCTACGCGGAATTTACGGCTTCATCGCTTGTCGAACTCGGTACATGGAACGGCTCACCAGCCACCTTTATTACCAATGCTTGGCCAACAATTTGAGCGCATTGACCCGCCTGTTCGATATGGCAGAGGCCGAAGAGTTTAAGGAAGCCTTACTGGCTTACTACATTCTGTACAAATACCGCACATCCGATCTTACGATGGAAGAGCTCGACCAGAAGGTGGAGGCTTGGCTTGCGCAGGAATTCGGCCTGCCTCGAGTGGATTTCGAGGTGGATGGCGCCGTCCGAAAACTCCTCGAAAAAGGCCTGCTGGTGGAACTGACGGAGGATGAGCTTCATGCCCTCCGGCAGGAGCAAGGAGGCTCTTCGGCTCCGACGGATCGACCGGCTAGCCGCAGCGCTAAGATCCCGCCGCCGCATCTTTCGCAAGTCGAGACAGTGGAATCGCCAGCACGCGTTATACACGATCGGGAGCCATGCAGAATCGATGCGATCGCTCAAGAAGACTCCGCCAGATTGATACCGGCCAGCGCAACTCCCTTATCCCGGCCTGAGGAACCAAGCAGTTTACTTTCCGAAAACTCGGAAGAAGCTGAAGATGGCTATCTTCCGGCGATAACGGGGGATCAATCTTCGGACCGCCTCCGGCAAGACAAATTCCCCGTTGGGGCGTCCACACTAACGGTGGTACCGACAACCGGCGCCGATAGCTCCCAACATCACCCCGAAGGACCTGCCACAAATGAAACCTTGATGCCGAAAGAAGACAGCCTAGCTGAATTCACCGAATCTGAATGGGTTCAAGAATCGGCGGAACTTCCGACGTCCCTTGCCGCAGAAAAAAGGCCAACCCTAGAGGGCGGAGCTATTCAAAGTGGAGCCCCCTCTCCCGCTTCGGTATGCGCAGCCCCAAGCGCGGACACCCCCCCACGGGTTATCCTCAAGGTTTACGATCTACCCTCGGCCTTAAGGCGGCTCGATGAATGGTGGGATCAATATTTTATGATGGCCAACGTGGGCCGAGCCGAAGACGATAGGCTCGCCTTATGATGACGATAGAGGGGTCCCACGAGCCTTCGGGCAACCGATCCTGCGCGTATTTTCTTGCAGCATAATGGCGGACCTAGCACTTCGGTTCGTTCGACCTTCAGAGGTATTCCACCATCTCCGACGCTGCAAGGAATGAAGCTCGTACCGCAGGCGAGCAGGTTTGTTTATCCATTCGTCAGAGCCCGATTATTTAACCCTCAGGGGCACTGAGAGCAATGTCCCGGAGCATTATCCGGCGAAGTTCTGCCGCAAGAAAGAATGAACCGGTTACACAGATTAAATCGGTCGGTCCACTCTCCCTCCACGTTTGCTGCCAAGCTGCTACTGGGTCCGGCAGAACAAGGATCTTGCCACCAAGGAGGCTTAAACCGGGGGGTATCCCTGCGTGAGCATCACTGGGTAGTCGCATCTTGGCGTGACGTGATGCGGCTAACTCGGCGGCAATCTCCCCAGCAATCGAAGCCAGATCACTTGCCGGCATGACGCGGGGATTGCTGCGGTACTCGGTCAAGAAGAGTCGATCGAATGCCGGCAGAAAATGCCTCAGCATCCCACGAATATCCTTATCTTTTGAAGCAGCGAAGATCAGGGACTTTCTGGCGGGCTTGAAACTTTCCGCCAGTGTCTGGACAAGCGCCGCGGCAGAGGCCGCATTGTGGGCAACATCCACAATCACCGTCGGACGCCGCGAGATTACCTCGATCCGAGCGGGCCACCGCAATTGCTCGAACCCGCGCCGAATGGCCTCATCCGTAATGATCCACCCTTTATTTTTCAGGATTAAAAGTACGGTTAGAGCGACCGCAGCATTTGCCGCCTGATGCTCTCCCATTAAGGGTAAGGGAAGTTCGCAGTAAACTCTTTCGAACGCCGAAGAATCCCTGGTTGCGTAAGCAAACTCCGTCGGCATGGCCCCCGGGAAAGCTTCACAATTGCTGGGCAGACAAACTCCGTGGGCAATCTCGGGGACGACAAGATAGTCGAATTTTGCCTGCGCGCTGGCTGTTTCCGCGGTAATTGGCGCCGGCTTGTAGGAATAGCAAAAATGCTGGCCCAATTGCAGGAGCGGACTTCCCTCCCGCTGACTTACGGCCTCGATCACGCGGCGCGCAGCCGGGTCCAAGACTCCACTTACAGTGATTATACCCGGCTTGATGATCCCGGCCTTCTCTCGGGCGATCGACTCCACCGTACTTCCTAACTGATCCATGTGGTCCAAACTGATACTGGTGATCACACAAATAAGGGGCCGACAAACGTTCGTGGCATCCAGCCGGCCTCCCAACCCCACTTCAAGGAGCGCTAAATCCACATGCTGCCGGTGGAAATAGGCAAATGCCAAGGCGGTCAAAATTTCGAAGTACGTGGGTCCATGAAAATACCCCTTTGCAGAGGCGATTTGGTCGATTTTCTCGACCGCGGGCATAATTTCCTCGAGAATCGATAAAAAATCCTCTTCCGGACAAGGAACGCCGTTAATGGCAATTCTTTCCCGCGGGTCTTCCAGATGGGGCGATGTATAGATACCCACCCGATACCCGGCTGCGGTCAACACCCCGCCAAGCATGGCCACCGTGGAGCCCTTGCCCTTCGTGCCGGCTACATGGACCACGGGCAACTCGCGATGCGGCACACCTAGAAGCTCCAAGAAATCTTCCATTCGTTCAAGCTTAAAACAGCGGTCGCGATACGGAATTTCCCTCAGCCGCTCATAATCGATTCTGGAGCGCAGAAAATCCCTCGCCCGTTCCCGGGATTCGCATGCCGAATCTTTAGCGCTTTGCTGGGATTCGCATGCCGCGGAGCACCTCTGAGGATTGTCTTGACTCGAGAAACTAAACATGGATCAAATCACCATACCTAAGAACCGCTAACCAAAGGTCTCCCTCAGAAACAGCCAGAAAGTCAACCACGGTACTTGCCCGCCTTTGATCGCTCCGTTATACTACCACCCCTCTGAGATGTAGCAATAGCTTGTTGGCATAGGTACTCAAATACCCTCCCAGCTTTTCTTTTAAGAGAAGCCTTTATATAAGATTTCCTCCTGCCGCTCGGTGCGTTGTCAATTTTTGCTAGGCCCCCTTGCGGATAACCTGGGGGGGAGACCTCTAGGGCAACAGAGGCTCATGCAACCGCGAAGCTCTCCTACGCGTTTACTGACCTGATACTACGGACTTAATGACTTGATCATATTTCTGAAGGATGAATACCCTGGGGTATTCCCGGAGGATGAAGCGTGCTGAGTCGCAACACCAGTCCCTTGCCCTCTTGGCACGTGAAGGGTTGCCGATCGTTGCGGCAGTATCGTGCCCTCAAATCGAAGGAGGTGCGGTCATGTACCACAAACCCATTTGGCGTAAGGCGCTCGGCGGAGGCTTGATCGGCATTTGTGTCTGTTTGGGGTTGCCGGTTTTTGCTGCTCCTCAGGCGGAAATGCCCGACACCAGGGGAATGAATATCCTCTTCATCAATATCGAGGATTGTAATGCGAGTGTCTTCGGCTGTTATGGACACCCGATCTGCAAAACCCCGAATATCGATCGTCTGGCGGCCACCGGTGTGCGATTCGATGCGGCTTATTGTCAAGGGATTTGTTGTAATCCAACTCGGACGTCTTTTCTGACGGGGCTGCGCCCGCTTTCAACCCGGGTCCTGACCAATGCCCAGAATATGAGTAAGTTCTTGCCCCCGGGGGTGTTGACGCTACCAGAACTTTTGAAACAGCGGGGGTTTTATACGGCGGTCATCGGAAAACTATTCCACCAGGTTGACTACGCGGAGCGTCAGCTTGCTACCTTCGATCGCATTGAAATGTATGGAAAACCCGTCGGTTGGCAGGGACCACCCCCCATCATCAGTTTCCCGCCGGTTCCTCGTCGGGAAGGGGAACCAGCCCCTCCGCGAGACCGTAATAGCCCCGAATACCGCAAATGGCGGGCTTGGCATTCGGACCGTTACGGCGATTCCGGCCGGACTAGGGAACAAGAGGGTGATTGGCGCATGGCCCGCACCGCTGTCGCTTTACTCGAGGAATTTGCGAAGAGCAAGCAGCAATTTTTCTTAGCCTTGGCCCAATCGCGGCCTCACACGCCCTTGGTCTGCCCAAAAGAATATATCGATTTATATGATCCCTCGATGATTCCGGATCCACCCGCTCCGCCAAGCTCGCTAAAGGATTTCCTATACATGAGCCGGGCAACGGGCGGAAATCCCGACATCTTCATGCAGCAGCAGCCCACCCCCCAGCAGGCCAAGGAAGCCATTGCTGCCTATTATGCGTGCGTAAGCTTTGTGGATGACAACATTGGGATGGTGCTCCGGGCCCTGGAGGAAACCGGCCTAGCCGACCAAACGATTGTTATCTTTTTGGCAGATCACGGGTTTCACTTAGGCGACCATGGCATGTGGTCGAAATACTCGATGCTGGAAGCCACCCGCCGAGTTCCGCTGATCGTCCGCGTTCCTGGTGCACCAGCTAATGGGCAGGTCTGTAGGGAGTTCGTCGAGTTTGTCGATCTCGTGCCGACCCTTGGAGAGCTGGTCGGTTTCCCGTTACCGGAGAATTTGGAGGGAATAAGCTTTGTACCGCTTTTGGTGAACCCGAATCAGCCTTGGAAAAAAGCCGTCTTCATGGCTGACGGGGGCGGCGGTCAAATGGTGCGGACCAAAAAATACAGTTACTTGTACTTCGAGCTCAAAGAAAGGCCCGTGCTGGTTGCCCTTTATGATCTGGAAAAGGATCCTTGGGAAACCATCAATTTGGCCGAGGACCCTGCATACGCCGAGGTTCGCCGAGAAATGGCCGCGCTGCTGGCCGCAGGCTGGAAGGCAGCGCTACCACCCCATTTGGCAACGAAAACGGCTGCACTGAAGGGGGGTAAATAAGTTGTCAAATTTCTAAAATTCGCGGTGGGTACAACAAGCCATCGCCGTCGACTGGCCTACGCCGGAGAGGCTTCGCGCAATTGCGGAAATTCGCAGATGCGGCCCCTCCACTGAACTGACGTTCAGAAGACTTCTAACAAGTCCGGAAAATCGGGCTCCTTCGACCTCACGCCGATACCGCGACAAAACCTCTCCGCACTTCGGGGAGAAGCCGCTTCGAGGACGCAAAACTTTTGCGCTTCTTCAAAACCTTTTCGCACAACGGGGAAAAGTGGAACAAGTTATTCGCGGCCCTCACCGAGCACACGACGCCTTCGCGCGCCCCGGGAAATTTGTGCCGGAATTTGTCATTCCTCTGGGAAGTACATCGCCTCGGCAAACGCGTCCCGAAAGCGGGGGTCCATGGAAAGTTCCACGTGCTCGGTGTGGTGTGCGATTTTTTCGGCCGTTTCTCGGGCCTGAAGCGAAACGGCAGCCAGCCGAGCACCAGCCAGGGATGCGTTCCCGACGAACTGGATACGCTCAGTTTCGATTTCAGGGGGGAGCAATCCCATTCGTTGGGCATTATGCGGACGAATGAAGTTCCCAAATCCGCCGGCCAGCAGGATGCGATGAACTTCATGAATCCCGAGTCCCGCCCGGTGCAGCAGGACCCGGATTCCCGCTCGAATGGCTCCCGATGCTAGTTGGAGCTGCCGCACGTCAGGCTGGGTGAGGAGTATCGCTCGCCCGACGGGTGATTCCTCGGGGCGTACCAGGAGGAAAGCCCAGTGGTTCCCCATGCAAACGACTCGGTCTCGAAGTTCGCCGGGCAAGTCCGGGGCAAGCTGATCTCGGGAGCATAGTCGACCGTCCGGTCGAAGGAGGCGATGACGGAGCAATTCGGCGGCTAAATCGATTAACGCCGACCCGCACAAACCAATCGGCGGCACATTTCCGATCACCGAATACTGCACTTTGCCATCGAAGATAACCCGCTCAATGGCCCCGGCGGCGGCCCGCATTCCCTGGCTAATTCGAGCCCCTTCAAACGCCGGTCCTGCCGCGGTAGCAGCGGCGATTAAACGCCCGGTGTCGCTGAGGACGATTTCGCCATTGGTGCCGATATCGACCAGCAACATCGGTTCTGGATGCTCGTAGATTCGTGTCGCCAAGATGCCGGCGACGGTATCGCCCCCAACAAACCCGCCGATTACCGGAAAAATATAGACTCGTCCCCTCGGGTGTATCCGCAATCCCAATTGCCGAGCTTCCAGGAGCAAACCCTCTTGGAAGACCGGCACGAACGGAAGTTCTCCCAAGGCGCGAACATCCAGGCCAGCCAGAAGATGCAACATTGTCGTGTTACCTGCGAAAGTGGCTTCATACACTTCCGCCGTATCGATCCCAGTTTGCCGGCATAATTGGCTCAGAAGTCTGTTGCATGCCGAAATAACCAACTCATGCAGCTCCGCGAGCCCCTCGGGATGCTCGCGCACAAGCTGAATCCGAGAGATCACATCGTCCCCTTTGCGAGTCTGCGGATTAAGCTCCGCAACCACAGATAATTGCCGCCCCGTAGGCAGCTCGATGAGCGCGGCCACCAAAGTCGTTGTGCCTATGTCGAAGGCAAGACTGTAAGTGCTCTTTGAAGCTTCGGAGGGTTGAAAATCCAACAACGCAGGAATGCCGAAAAGCGTGCTTCCCTCGGGCGAACTGCCGCTCGAGCATGCCGCGGTGGGGTGACAAGTGCTTGTTATCGATCCAGATTCTTCGGGATATTCTCCGGCAAATCCCAGCCGACTACCCCCCCCGACCTGATGGCGAAACCCCAACACCGCCACCCCCTTAAATCCTTGACGCCGCAACTGTTGGGGCAACTGCCGCAGGAGTTCCAACGGAATCTCCACCTTCCCCACCCGGTCCTCAAAGCGCACCAAATCGGCGCGATCATCTTCCTGAGCCGGAAGTTCCAACTCGATCGGCTGCTTTTGCACAGGTGGGTCGCAGGTTGCCGGAAGCTCGCCGGCGGTCGTTTGCAGGATCTTGTGGAGCGAACCAAGAAGCGAGCTTGCCGGGACCTCGACCACCAGCGGGTTCTCAAGGCGGCACTGGCACGCAAGCCGCCAACCGTGGGTTAGCTCTACCTCAGAAAAGAAAGCGAGCTCCGCAGCGGTCGGAGGCGACGCCCCTTGATGCACGAGCACCTTACACTTCCCACAACGTCCCTCTCCACCACAGGGTTGCTCAAGGGCCAAACCGGCTAGGATCGCCGCTTCCGTCAGTTTGGTTCCCCGAGGCACGTGAACACTGGCCCCGGATGGCCGGAACCTCACGAGCAATAACTCGGCACTCATGATTCATACTTGGGTGGGGGAATCACCGGCCTCATTCGGGAGTGGCTTATCCGCCGCGGTCGCCAATTCATCGCAGGCATTCGGATTCTGTAACAGCTCGATGAATTTGGCCATGGTTGGGGTCAGAACCTTCCGATGTTGAAGGATGATCCCAATGGGGCGCGTCAAGCCACCGGGTCTTAGTTCTATCGGCACCAAGGTCCCCCGTGCTACTTCGGTTCGAATCGTCGGTTCGGGGAGAATGCTGACCCCTGCTCCGATCTCCACCGCCTGTTTGATCGTCTCGATATTATCGAAGGCCATCACGATCTTTACCGTGACATCATATTCTCGGAGGTAGCGATCAATTTGCTTTCGAATCACCAGCCCACGGTCAAAGGCCACAAATGCCTCGTGCTGGAGCTCTTTGGGCGAGATTTGCCGAAGCTTGGCAAAGCGATGGTCCGGGTGGCTCACCAGAATCATGCGCTCCTCGCGGAGCGGGATGACTTCTAGCTCCGCGGACGGGCTCGGATACGAAACAATTCCCAGATCCAACTCCCCCGTAAGCACGGAGTCGTAAATCCGGGCCGGATGGAGAAATTCCAGGCGAACATTTGCCTTCGGATAACGCCGGAGAAATTCCCGCATGCAATGACTCATGTCGTGCAGCCCGACGGAGTAAATGGCACCCACCCGGACGGTACCTACCACCTCCCCCCGCATCGCTTGCAAGCGGGCCTGGAGATTGTCGTAAAGCTCGACTAATTCCCGGAATTTCTCGTAGCACAATTCTCCCTCAGGGGTGAGCACAAAAGGCCGCTTTTTCCGGTCGAGTAATTCCACCCCCAAATGCTGTTCCAGTCGCCGAACCGCTTGGGTCGCCGCGGACTGCGTCACTCGGTTGACCGCCGCTCCTCGGGAAAAACTCCGATGGTGTACGACCGCACAGAAAAGGCGAAGCGTCTCGATATTCATGGCTGGAACTTCGTGCTATTTGCAGATGCCTGACTGACAGGATTTCTCCGTTTTGGAACATTCCGGCTATTTTCCTGCAATTCCTGAATTTCAGCCTCGCGCTACAAATCCAAGCCTAGAGGTTTTCGCCGACAGCGTGAGCTTAAGATACTCCGCATCAACCCCCGGAAAATCCATCAACCCATAAACCTTATATGGACGCCGTTTTTGTCTAGATTTTTTGTTCTTAAACGAAAACAACTCGCAAGCGGATCTTTTCTTGCCTAAATGCTTGCCTTGTATATTAGCAGATCTAATATTTCATTGTCAATTGGCATTTGCGAGCGCAGATTCCAGGGATAAAAACGTTGGGGGCGGAGTCGAAAGCGGATCATCAGCTCGTGGGTAACCCTTAAGATCGGAATTTCGGTATGCTAAGCCATCGCTCCTCCGGGGCTGAGTAGCGAGTCAAGCGCCGTTTTTCACGAAAAAGGATTTCTGTCGGCGGCAATTGCGGATAATCGGCTCCAAGGATTGCCGATAATCCGCCCGAAGGAAAAGCCGAACGTTGGATACATCAGTGCTCCTGGGAGTTCGCGGCGGGCAGAGTATCAATGACGGCGACTAAGCGGAAAAAAGGAACCGATGATGAAAGCGTTGGTTTTGGTCGAATATGGCAAACTGGGAATAAGAGAGGTTCCTACCCCTCAACCGGGACCTGGAGAGGTTTTAGTGCGGGTGGAGGCCTGCGGCATCTGCGGCAGCGATGTTCATGGGTTGGACGGCAGCACGGGGCGCCGAATTCCGCCCCTGATCATGGGACATGAAGCTGCAGGCACGATCGCCGATTTGGGGGCCGGCGTTGACGGGTGGACCATTGGGCAAGCGGTGGCTTTCGACTCGCTTTTGTGGTGCGGCCAATGCGAACAGTGTCGCAGCGGCAAGACCAACCTTTGCGATCACCGGGAAGTGCTAGGGGTTGCGTGCAGCGAATTCCGTCGCGATGGGGCCTTTGCCCAGTTTGTAGTCGTCCCGGCTCGGCTGCTTGAGGCCATCCCACCGGGCGTGAGCCATGAAAAGGCGGCACTGGTCGAACCGATCGCCGTCGCTATTCACGCCGTGCGCAGGCTCTCTGTTCAGCCCCACGAGCGAGTGCTCGTCATTGGAGCCGGCGTGATCGGCCTGTTGGTTATTCAGGTGCTGCAAAGCTTCGGGTGCAAAGAGATCTGGGTGGCTGATATCGACGGATCTCGGTTGGAGTTAGCGCGGCGCCTTGGGGCGCGGTATACGCTCGATGCCACCCCGCCGAATTGGTGGGAGGAAATCCTTGCTCGTACGGCCGGCAAGGGCCTCGATCATGCGATCGATGCCGTGGGGGCCATTTCGACGGTCAGCGCAGCAGTTCACAGTGTGCGGAAGGGAGGTTCGGTCGCTTTGATCGGTAATCTTCGCCCGGAAGTCCCTCTTCCCTTACAGCGCGTAGTGACTCGCGAAATGACTCTTCTCGGTTGTTGTGCCTCCGCCGGGGAATACACCATGGGGCTAAAAATGATTGCCGAGAGGCAAATCGATCCAACCCCCCTCATTTCCGCAGTGGTTTCGCTAGAGCGTGCCCCCGAATACTTCCGCCGGCTCACACAGAAAGATCCGAATCTGATCAAAGTCGTTGTAAAGCCCTGGGAGGAATAAGTCGAAAGCCTCCAGAGCTAAGTCTGCGACCGTCAAGCCCTCGCATCTCACGATCTTTATGAGGATCCTGCGCCCCAGGTTGCAAATCGGTCTCATGCCGCAGGATGCAAATCGGGGATTACAAAGTCGAGGCCCAAGCGCTCCAGGGTTTCCCGGGTAGGAACGCCGGTTTCGGGATCCCAACCCATCGCTTGCAAGTAGTCGCGTACCTGTGTTTCCAAGTCGATCGTGATGCCCGCTACAGGTCCGCGATCTAAGGGGGGGATACCCAAGATGCGGTCCGGGATTTTCAGATCCTTGTTCCGAATACCTTCGCGGAGATTGAAGGAGATTCGCAGGGTGGCGATTCGGGCCCCAATTTTCAGCACATCCTCGAGAGAAAACGGGTGGCCGGTCGTGTAGGTAAGCGAATCGGTCAACGCGGTGGGCTTGAGAACCGACCAGCCAAAAAGGCACATGCCGGCACTGGTGGCAGCATGGTGATGATTGCTGACGGTGGCATGAGCTTCCCCCTTGCCCGCATATCGGTACCGTTCTATCGGCTTAGTGTAGAGCCCGGGCGGGGCAAACTGCGCCTCGAGCGTCCATGCAGACATTTGCGTATGTCGGCCCGGTGTGGCGTCCATGAGGTAACTGGTTGCCAGGCCGGGATTAAGCCGGGGATCGTGCATCGGGACTTCCTCGCCCGCGATGTGCATGGCGAATTGTTCGGCACCACGACCGATCCGCTCTGCGGCCACTTTCGCCCCGTCAGCCAGTACGCGGCCAAACCCTCGGCCTTCAGCAATTTGCCGAGTCAGTTCCACAATTGCCTCGCTGTTGCCCCAGGTGAGCTTCAGGCCTCCAGTATCCGAATCACCGATAATTCCCTGTTCGTAACACTCGAGGGCGAAAGCGACCGTACAGCCGGTGCTGATGGTATCAAGGCCTGCTCGATTGCAAATCTCGTTGCAGAGATTGATGGACTCCAGGCTGTCGTTCAGACACAAGGCTCCGAACGAAGCCAGCGTCTCATACTCCGGCTTGTGCCCGCGGGATTGGAAAGGACCGTTGGGAACTTCGGTTTCGCCGCCGCAACCGATCGGACATCGCCAACAAGCGTACTTACGGTGCTGGATCGCCAACACCGAATCGTCGCTAATTTTCTTGGCCGTGGGGAAATCCTCCGGCGTACCGCCCCAATTCTTGATGGGGGCATCTGCGGTGGCGACCGCGGACGCTGTGATCCCCGCAGTGCCATACTGATGCAGCACTTGAAAGAAATCTTGGTGCCTCATGAATTCGCGATGTTCTTCAATGGCCCGTCGCATACCTTCCGGATCGGCCATTTTGGGTTGTGCATCACCGAGCGTAACAATGGCTTTCAGATTCTTGGAACCCATGACGGCCCCAAGGCCGCTACGGCCCGCAGCCCGGCCCCGATCATTGATCACACAGGCCAAAAGCTGGCGTCGCTCGCCGGCAGGACCCACGCAAGCGAGCCCCGCTTGTCGGCCATATTGGGCCTGAACGCGATCCTCGAGTTCATTGGTGTCTAACCCCCACCAATGTTCTGCAGAAAGAAGCCGGGCGTTGCCGTTCTCAATAAGGAGATACACGGGTTTCTCACTCTGGCCCACGAAAACAATCCCGTCAAAGCCGGCGGCTTTCATCCGCGGACCAAAAGTGCCGCCCGAGTTGGCGTCTCCCCAAGTTCCGGTCTTCGGACTTTTCCCTACCACAAAGTATCGATTACCCGTTATAGCTGCCGTGCCGGTCAACAGCCCGGTGAAGAACCCCAAATAGGCTTCAGGGCCGAGTGGGTCCAGTTTCGGCCGCTGCAACCTGTAAAGGTAGTAGGCTCCTAATCCATACCCTCCGAGATAATTCAAGTAGATTTCATCGGCCGGCATTTCCGCCCGACACTCTTGCCGCGATAAGTCGACGAAAAGAATCTTGCCCATCGTCCCGGGAACTGCCATGGGATGTCTCCTGACACCAATCGTTTTTTCCGACGCCTCCATCCAGGTTCTTACTTCTTATGTCGATCGAGACCGATTCACGAAGCCTAATACCACCCGGATTGACCACGATGAAAAATTAGTGAGTATACAATATCGTGGTTCACCGTGCGGGCGTCAAGTTGCCGTGTTTCTGGCCGTTAGCCTTCTGAGGCCAAAACTCACCGGACGGGGACCATGAATTCTCCATTCCCGAGCCGCAAAGCCTGCAATTGACGACGCATGCCGAGAGGCCGCCTCCGAGAGCGGCTTGCTGCACCTTCCAGAAATCAGACATAAATTCCCAAAGCTCGGCGAATCCCCTTTCAGCACCAGGGGTATTGAAGGTTTTCGGCTTGATGGGGAGGTCTTAACAAGGCCGACTGCATTCGATCTGCAACTTCACGTTGCCGGCTTAGGGAGAAGGACTTCGCGGGGCAACAGGAGTGGACGCGGAGGGGGGTGGCGGAACCGTTTGAGGTGGGGCTAAAGGGGGTTCCCAAATCTCGTCAAGCAGCAAAACTTCCACGCGATCATTGAGATAGGCCGTTTCGCTGCGCGGCACAACGGTCAGGGGTTCGCTATCACCTGCAACCGCAACACGCAGCCGCCCTTTCTCGATCCTGAGGGCCACCAATCGATCCATCACCACCATGGCACGCTCAAACGCCAAATGCCGGTGATCGCGAAATGGGCTGCCTGGCGGAAGGGGGCGTGAAGAACTATGGCCGCGAATTTCAATCTTCTGGGGTTTTCCGGCCAAAAGTTCGGCCACTTGGCGAAGCGTTCGCTCCCCGTCCGAATTGATGAGGGCCTCCCCGGGCGCGAAGAATACCACCCCACCTTGAATGGGTTGACCTAACCCGTGAAGCGTCCGCACGCGGGGATAATCGCCCACGGGGGCTTGCGCTCGGTCTCCGCCTTTATGGGTATCCTCGCGGCGGGCCCGTGCTGAGCTGGGATTCCGGTTCGGAGCCGTCGGGCTTGGCCGAAATTGACCCGGCATTAGACTCATCGGAGCGTCCGCGTTCCCAAATCGTCGGCGAAGCGATTCCAGAAATGCGATACTTTCTTCCCGCTTGATTTCGCTCATGGAAAAAAGCAGAACAAAGAAGGTCAGCAGTAGCGACATCATATCGCCGTACGTGACCACCCATTCCGGGGCACCTTGGGGTGCCGCTTTTTTTTTCCTACCCGGCATATTTCGATCCATTCCGGGGAACGCAGTTAGCTCTCAATCGTTCGGGCTAGTTTCAATCTTTCGGCTTAGCGAAGGACAACCGCAACCCACACGCTGCAATACAATTTTCCCCTACGCCGCCTCCTTCATGTTGTTGCGAAGCCGAGGCGGCACAAATGTAGATAGCTTTTGCGAAATAACGCGAGGATTCTCGCCAGCTTGGATGGCCATGATGCCGCGTAAGGCGATTTCCATCGTCAGCATTTCGTGCTCGTGGATATAAGCTAGTTTCTCCGCGCAAGGCAAAAAGACAGCGTTAGAGATAATGGCCCCGTAAAGTGTTGTAATCAGAGCCACAGCCATCCCGGGCCCGAGTTTATCAGGATCATCCAATTGGCCTAGCATGATGATCAACCCAATGAGGGTGCCGATCATTCCGTAGGCCGGCGCGAATTTACCCATTTGATCGAACAGCTTTTTGCCGGCCGTATGTCGCGCGTCCACCGCGTCCATTTGGGTTCGCAGAATATCTTCGATCACTTCAGGGCGCGTGCCGTCGACGGCCATCTGAATTCCCAACACAATGAATGGATTACTGATTTCCTCGATCCGGTTTTCCAGGGCCAGTAGCCCGTCGCGCCGCGCCGTTTCCGCAAGTGACACAAGTTGGTCGATAAGCTTCTGAATATCCTCCTGCTTGTTGAAAAAAATTACTTTCAAAACCCGTCCCAGATTGAAGAAGGCACTAAGCGGAAAACAGACGAGAACCGACGCGATCGCCCCGCCGATGACGATCATCAGCGAGGGATAATCGATGAAAGCTCCGAAATTAGCGCCGGGCGAAATCCCAATCGCCATGATGATCAGCGCAATTCCGGCGATAATCCCAATAAAACTGGCTATATCCATAGCCGATACCCAAAACTCCTACGGCCTTTGGCCAGGGACTTTTGTAGCATAATCGGGGCAATGGTTACACCTTTGGCACCCGTTGGCCCGCGAAGGAAACAGATGCTTCGCTTGTTGATACGCGAGGGCTCGCCGCAGGACCTCATCCATGCTTTCGCGAACAACCAGGCGCTCACCCGTCGTAAGCGTGATGAAGGTATCCGGCCGCTCTTCAACGTAGCGAATCAGGTCGGCATTGAGCACAAACAGTTCCCCATCGAGACGAGTCAGCTTGATCATCGTTCTGCTCGTATGATCCAACCGTTTCGAATGCCCCTCGCAGAAGGCAGGATTACTCCTCACTATTGCTCTTCACTAAAGGCCACTCATCGACTAACGCCGTAAAGCCAGCAACTCGTCGATCATCTGCTGAATGGTGGTGATTACGCGGGTATTTCCCCGGTACATTGTTGATGCGAGGATTAAATCGATCAGGTTCCCTCCAATATCCGTATTGGAAAGCTCCACGGCTCCGGCGATGATCGTTCCGATACCCTGTTGCCCCGGATCCCCTTCCACGGGTAATCCCGAGTTGACTCCCTCGGCAAACAGGTTTTCCCCTCGCTGCTCCAAACCGGCGGGGTTAGCAAATCGGGCTAATCGGATTTGTCCCAGATTGCGCGTTACCCCGTTACTAAACACACCCCGGATTAGTCCTTCTTCACCAATGATAAAGCTCGTCAGCACTCCTGGCGGCGAGCCGTCCTGCCGGGTGACCGCCAGCATACTTCGCTCGGCAGCCAGGCCGGAAAGCTGGGAAAAATCCAGCTCGAATTCCAGCGGGGAGCGCGAGGCCACGTTCCGCCGCTGAATGGTGACCCGAGTATTCGATGCGGAAACAAAGTTTCCTTCCCCGTCGAAAGTAATTCGCCCTGTACCCACCGCGATTTCTGAACCGGTTAGCGGATCATTATCGGGCGAATCCGCAAACCATCGGTAAGTCGTGGACGAGCCGGTCTTTTCTTCTAGCACAGCAGTGAGCCTTACGCGGATCGGGATTCCCAACGAGTCATAAACGAGAAAATCCGTCACAGCGCTTTCGCCGATAGGTCGTTGGAGGATCGACCACGGCAAGTTAATCGTGGTCGTTTCCGTGGTGGTCCGCAATTGCATACCTGAAAGCCCGATATCCAGGGCATTATCGACCCCGTTGTTACCCGTGAAGATGATTCGGCCTTCGCCGGTCACCATGCCGCCGGGGCTTAGTCCGGACCCTCGGTCAATCGGAATGGGATACACTTCGTCGTCAGTAGTGGCCCGGATACCAAACGCTTCGTCCATAAAATTGATCAAATCTTGTACGGTAGTTGTACTCGTGATCGCGAACTCCTTGACGCCCAGTTCGCGGCCCCCTTTCTTCCCGTTGAAAAGCAGGGTTCCGGGTTGGAAAACACGCTCATAGACGGAAGCATCTCGTCTCAACACATTGATTAGAAGTGTGGAGGGGATGATTTTGGGGCCATCCAAATCGATCGTGGGTCGTCCAATGATCGAGCTATCCCGCAAAGAGTCCGTAATCGTCCATGGCTGATCCGTATTGGGGATTTCGCCAACAAAGTGAAACTCACTACTATTGGTCGACAAGCAACGATAGATGCGGCGAACCTGCCAGATGGCGTCGGCAGGATCGCCCGGATCGGTTTGCGGCAGGTTATAGAGGAGAACACGACCGTTACTAATGTTGATGGGATCTGTGATCGGTGACGGGCGGCTCTCCATGCCGACGCCGGGTCCACCGGGGGCCGTGGCAAAGGTGATGTAATAGGTGAAATTACCGGTAATCAATGTCTCGTTCAACGCGGCGTTGCCCGAAGCTGTTGCGTCGTCAAGAGTATCCAAATACGTACCCACATTGTAGGGTTCCTCAGCCACCAACCGATATACGGTGTCCCCCGCTGTGACGTTGCGCCGATAAATGCGAATCATCGAATAAGGTCCGCTGGGTCCTTCAAGGGGGGGAGTCACCGGGAGATTGTTTAGTAAGACAGATCCCTCGCCGGCCCCCAAGGTGACCGTTACCACCTCGGAGGGTGCCGATTCGGCCAGGTCGGGCAGCGCATTGTCGCTGTACCAGACGAAGCGATATTGATAAGTGCTCCCCGGTGTCATTCCCCCGCCTGCTTGGCCCGTGGCGGTCGTTCCGGCTCCTGCCACGTGCGGAGGAGTGGCGAACATGACCGATGCGGCGGTTTCCGGCGCACTATACCGAGCATCGCCGAGAATAGGCGTCTGAATCCGCTGAGCTTGAGTGGCAATCCCGCCTTGAGGGATCAAGGTCCCTTCCAAATATACGTTTTCGGTTGCTTGAGCCACGGCTGTGGCCCCCAGTGGAATCCTCAGCGGTACCAGCACCGTCCTTTCTATTTCGAAGTTGTCGTTCACGCCGTAACCGAGGAGCCGGTTCCCGGTGATCGTCACCAGTTCGTTAGCCGAGTTGAACTTGAAAATGCCATTCCGGGTATACAGGCGCTCTCCTTGGCTTGACGCCACTATAAAGAAGCCTTCCCCTTGGATGGCAAGATCGGTAGGGTTAGCACTTATTTCGATAGTGCCTTGATTGTGGTTGGGCGTGATGTCAGTAACCATGGTGCCCAGCCCAAGTTGCCGCGGATTGGTGCCGCCGGATCCCTCCGTCGGCATGGATCCTAATGCAAGCGTTTGGAGAAATTGCGTGGCAAAAGCCGCGCGAGAGGCTTTGAAGCCCACGGTGTTCGAGTTGGCAAGATTATTGCCTACCACGTCGATCGTTGTTTCCGCAGCATTCAAACCGGTAAGCGCTGTGCTCAGAGCGGATTGAAGTCCCATGGTCCGGCCTCCGTGCCTAATGATGACCTATCGGAAGCTTGCAGTTCTGTTGATTTGCCGTAAAACGCCGTCCTTTCAGTTGCCGCAAGTGCGCGGGATGAGTGATTACGGGTTTTATTCTGCCATCGCTTGCATCTTTTTATATCTTGCTATCACCTGTATCCTGCCAGTGCTTGCCTGCCTCAAAAAAGCATGAACGATCTCGGCGGAATACCGTTTCGCCCCTACATACCTCGGAATTAACGTCTCGATTGCACCGACTGTACGTTTCGTAGATCGACCAAATGACCATCGATCCGTAATTTGGCCCGGCCATCAACCATACTGACCTCCTCCACCTTGCCCCGGACTTTTTGGCCGCTGTCTGAAAGCCCTTCAACATTTTGGCCAAGTAGTCCCGTCGCCGTGTTGAGCATCTGGCCCAGGAACACGGCCTCCAAGGTCTCGGTCAATTGCATATTCGATTCCACTTCACGAATTTGGCTTATCTGCTGAAGTAACTCGTGATTATCGAGCGGTTTCAGCGGATCTTGGTTTTTCAGCTCAGCCAGCAACAATTTCAGAAAAACATCCATGCCGATTTGCCGCATGGTTTGCGACTTATTGCCGGTAGAGCTGGTGCCACTCGTGCCCGCTTTGGCCGCCGTCATGCCCACCGATGAATCCCGCAAACCGCTGGTATTCGAGATCATGGCATCGAACCTCAAACCACGGCTAATTAACGATTGATTGTGACCTCTTGTCTGCGCTTACCGCTTCCTCCTCTGTCCCCGGTAACCGCTGACGGGGCCCAGGAAGCAGGTCAGATCCACAGATCTACACGGTTTGATTCGAGGATCGGAGCTCGCGACAGCCGTTGATTGGTCGGGGCAGAAACCGCCTCAGGTGCTTTCCGCTCAGAATGATTCGGAATGATCCCCGGCGGCCGGCGCGGCTGATCGAAGTTTCTCGAGGGATCCCCTTGCTGGGGATTGGCTAAATCCACCTCGAAACGTTCAACCCGAATTTGATATTCCGCTAAACGATCCCGGAGCTGACCAACGTTCTCCAAAAGTAATTGCCGGATCTCTGCGCTTTCTGTCTCCAGCCGCGCGGTCAGCACCCCTGTTTTCATCGTAAGCTCTAGTTTCAAGGACCCAAGCGCCGGGGGGTGAAGCCGAAGTCGCAGCACTTGGCCTTGGCCCCCAAGAGCCGAAAAAGCTCGGGCCACACGTTGAATAAATCGCACTCGGTCCGCTACGTTTATCCGATCGTTTGTCCCCTCGGCAGTACTATGACCGGAAGTTTCGGGCGTAGAAGTACGGGGATTGACGCTCGTTCCGCTCTCAACTCGCGGCAAACCATTTGCATCGGTGGGTTGCGCAGCAGTCGAGCTTTGTCCCGAGGGGGGCCCCGGTCTTGCAGCCAGAAAGCTTGCATTGTTCTCGCCGGGCAACACTCCGTTTAGCCTTGTTATCGTTTCCAGGGGGCTGGAAGCTTGGTTTGACTCCACGGGTACCGGGAAACGCGTGAGTTCGCCGTTTCCAAATGTCGACGAGTTCACCTCAGCCTGATTGATGGAACCTTGCACGACAGATTCGCGCCCCACCCGCGACCCCCTAATATTGACCAAGCCTTTTCGGCTGCTTGCCCCCCAAAAAAAGGGTCTAAATTTTGAAAGCAAGGCCTTTTGAATATCGGTATCGTTATTAACGATCTCGGCGGTGCTTATCGCGCCGTGAGTTCCGCCCTCAGGAAGTTCATCCGAATTTGAACTGGTTGACTCAGGAAGGAGCTCGTTCTTGGCTAAGGATGCAGTATGAGAGGCATTCAAGTTCCCCTGTACTGGGCTAAGCTTGCTCGGGTTACCTCCAGGCATCTCAGCATCCAAGGCGATACTTCCGAGACCCAGTGGTTGCGAAGGAGAATCGCCGGTACCTCCCAAAGTCGTCTCCATATACCCCACTTGTAAGGCACCGTCTTTCGTACCCTCCTCCGCCATGGAATCCAGCTCATCCTGCTCAGAATTTGCCGATTTGTGTTCGCTTACGGCCGTAGCCACCTTCCCTTTGTTCCCATCGAAGGATTGTTTTCGTGAAGCCGAAAATTGCTTGGAATGATCGAGGCGAATTTCCGAAACCGCTTTTCCAAATACCCCCTCGGCGTCCGCGTGGCCGAAGGACTCACAGGGTGTCTCCGAGGCGTGAATCCCGTCGATAGCACTGCTATCCCCGGAAGAGAAATCTTGGCCCTCTTCGGCCGAATGCGTCGGGCATGCTTTAGAGTTACCGACTTCTTCGGATGGAGGCACATCATTTTCCTTGGGAGCCAACTCGCTTGGGGGGGACACCTTTCCGCCAGGTTCGCCTGAAGCGGCTGTGCCCTTGCTTTGCTGCGGTAGTGTTTGATGGATCCATTCCGCGATTCGCATCTGCTTCTGGGCTTCGTCCACGGCGCGGAGCCAAAGGGTTTCGGGCGTGACACACTCCGGAATCGACGCCTGCGGGGGCCCAATTTTCCCAAACTGCATTCCCATTAGAGGTTGGAATCGAATTTCCGTCATAGGGCCTCACCACACCGACTATTTCAGGTTCAAAGATCCGGCTGAATTTGTCCGCGCTGTCGGCAAGCTGACGTTGTTGTTTAAAGGTAGCCGGACTCCCCGGTTACCACTTTCCGGTGTTCCGTTTTTCGACGATCGTTCCTCACTCGGAGTTATCGCAGAGTTTTCCACATGTTAATTGCGAAAATTGCCGCATCAGTTTGCCGAATGCCGCCGGTTCCGCAGGCGTGCCGGGAATCTCGCCGCAGGCAAATCCCTCTTTTTGAGATTCAGCCGCCGCCCGCCGTATGCAGGAAGCTTCCAGCCGAAACTCCGGTTTACTAGAAAGGCTGACACTCAGCCCGCCATACGCCGGCAGGTTCACCACTTTTTTACCCGATAGACCCTGCATCCGTGCCCGGGTCATCCCTTTCATTAGGTCCTCAGCCACCAAAGCTAAACGCTTGGCTTTAGGTCCCTGAGGTTTGGCCCGAAACAACCAGCGGTTTACCATCACGAATCCGCGCCAATAGTTCGTCGAGCTTGCTTAATTCCTCCGGCGTCTGAAACTCGGCTAAAATCTTTGCCCGACGTGAGCCGGACATCTCGGTGAGGATCTTCGCAGCTTCGTCCAACTCACCTTTTTGAATCATCGCCCAAAGGTGCGCTTTGGCTTGATCGGGTTTGAGCGATTCCAGGATTCCGCGGACCATATCTCGCCCAGCCACCCGCGCCGCCTCTTCTTCAGCGTTTTTCTGCTTGTTGAATTCGGCTACCGCCTTCTCATGCTCTTCGCGAAGCGTGGCTAATGCCGCCCGTTCCTGCCTCAGCCAATTGAGATGATCTTGAAGCTGGATACGCTGCAATTCGAGGTCTCGCGCCGCCATCAATCGCCGCGTCAAATACTCCTCATAGGACGGTTGCTCCTCTTGCACTTGTTGAGTCCAAAGATTTTGTTCCCGTTGCGTTGCAAAGGGGTCCACTCCCTGAGCAACCGCGATCATCTGAAGAAGTTTCTCGCCTGTTAATTGCCACCGCCAAACAAGGTAGCCTGCGATGAGCACCTCCGAAATCACCGTGCCCACGCACAGCCAAACGAACAACGTACCAATTGCCCCTAAGATGCGGCCGATCACCGACACCGTTCCCACGGACCTAGTTTTCTTTCATTAAGTTTTAACCAGTTACACGATTCCGTTGCCAACGGACTTGTGCCACTTCGTCCATTTGGCGATTTTCTATCTGAGCACATTCCCGGAGATAACGCTCGTAATGTCGATCGTGCAATTTCTCCAAGGCCTTCACGGCACGATCTGCCTCGATCAACGCCTCTCGCCGTTTGTCGATTTCTTGCTGCACCGCCTGAAGGGTCTTTTCCCAATGTTCTTCCTGTGCCTTCAGGAGGACCTCGTAACGGCGAAATTCCAATAATTTCTCGATGTCAACGGTTCCAACACCTGCTGCTTCCGCCGCCAGCTCATAAAGCTTGCTGCGATCCTGCTCGAGCCGCTCTTTTTCTTGCTCCACCAAGGAAAGCGCTTGATATCCCTCCGCAAGCTGCTCCCGACACCGGTCCCGCTCCGTCAACCGATGTTTGAGAACGTTTTCCAGTCGAAAACGGAACAATCCCATCGGTGCTTTTCCTGCGTTTCTGACCTTGGGACTTCACCCCTTGATGAAAACGATTCCCGAGTACACTTACCAACTCCTCCCCCCGTCGAGAGATGTAAAGGAAACGCTTGATTTCCTTACCCGCCGTCGCAAAAAACGTTACCTTGGTCCGCAAAACTCATTTGGGCAAACTCGTCGTCCCACTGAAGGAAGTTCCCGCCGATTTACTTGACGGGTTCCCACCGGCAGCACCGCCGGAATTCGCCGATGTAGCCATAGCCGGCTGAGGCCGCATCCGCTCGGCAGCTTCCTGATGCAATTGCAGGAGTGGATCTCTCGCTTGTTCCCATGTGGAAGGGTGTTCCACCGGTTGGCGCAAAAAGCCGAGTATTCTATCCCGCATTTCCACTGCGACATCTAACTCGCGGTTAGTTCCACGCCGATATGCCCCGATTGTGATCAGATCCTCATGGTCGCGATATGCCGCTAGAAGCCGTCGCACCGTGGTAGCCGCATCGCGATGGTCCTGAGCCGTGATATCTGGCATGAGTCGGCTGAGACTTTCCAGCACATCGATAGCTGGATAATGTCCTTGGCCAGCCAACTTACGGGAAAGCCAAATGTGCCCATCGAGCAAACCGCGGATCGCGTCGCTGATCGGCTCGTTGGGGTCATCCGCCTCAGCCAGGACCGCATAAAAGGCAGTAATGCTTCCCCTCGCAGTGCGCCCGGTGCGCTCCACGAGTCGGGGTAAGAGGGCGAAAACCGAAGGGGGATACCCCCGCACGGTCGGTGGTTCACCGGCTGACAGACCAATCTCGCGTTGAGCCAGGGCAAACCGCGTCAGCGAATCTACAAGAAGGAGCACGTCGCACCCGTGGTCGCGGAAATACTCGGCCACCGCGGTCGCCGTCAAGGCTGCCTGAATACGCAGCAGGGCCGGCTCATTACTCGTGGCTACCACCACGACACTTTTCGCAAGTCCTTGGGGTCCTAGATCCCGCTCGATGAATTCTCGAACTTCGCGGCCCCGTTCTCCGATTAACCCCACCACCACTCGCGACGCACCGGTATAGCGTGCCATCATCCCAAGAAGCACGCTTTTACCCACTCCGGATCCGGAGAATATCCCAACCCGTTGTCCTTTCCCGCAGGTGAGCAGAGCATCAATCGCGCGAATCCCCGTCGGCAAAGGCTCACTTATCCGCGGCCGTTCGCAGGCTTGAGGCACATTGCGATAAAGGCGAACCCGCTCCGGTAAAGCCGGTAGCGGCCGGCCATCCAGGGGGTTTCCCCGGGCATCAATCACTCGTCCCAGCAAGCCATCTCCCACCGCAATCCAACGTTGCGAGCGGGATAAACGAACCCGATTATTCGGTCTTATCCCATCCGGCTCGCCGTACGGGTACAGCAAGGTCAGACGATCGCTGAAACCGATGACCTCGGCCGAAAGAGGTTCAAGGGGGTCGCGGTCGATCTGCGCTACCGCCCCAAGCGGGGCCGGAAAATCGGCAGCCGTGACCACCCATCCGGCAGTTCGCACCACCGATCCCTCGATCGCCACCGGGAAAGCAGCTTCGATTTGAGCGAGGAGCGAAGAGGCCGGATCCGTCATGACACAAGCTCCTCCGCCAAACGCTCCAGTTGGACATGCCACTGGTGATCGATCGAGCCAAATCGCGTTTGTACCCGGCACCCGCCCCGCGAAATACTGGGGTCCGCTACGACCGACGCCTTACCCGCTGCTTGCACGGCAGCCAGTACCGCGGAAAGTTGACTTTCCAAGGCCTTGCGATCTTCAGGATGGAGGCGGATTTCGATCTGCGGGCTGGTCGCGGCCAGCTCCAAAGCCTCCCGCACATAGCGAAATGGAATTTCCGGTTGCCGATCCAATTGGCTTCGTAAAATTCTTTCGGCCATGGCCACGGCAACCCGAATCACAGCCTTTTGCCAGTAAGCCAAACAATCCTCGCGGGCCTGACGCAGTTGATTGGCGGCCTCTTGCAACGCCGGCAGAAGCGTTGTCAATTGTTGGCGGACTTGTTCGCCCACCAAGGCTTGCATTTGCTCCCGTCCTGCTTCCATACCCCGGCGGCGGCCTTCGGCCTCTGCTTGCGCCCGGATTTGAGCAGCTTGAGCGCGAGCCTCGGCCAGGATTTTTTGGGCCTCGGCACGAACCGCGGCTAGATATCGTTCGCCCTTGGCCTTAAGGTCCTCGAAATTGAAGGCCACAGGACGGGCAGCAGCCGCTTGATCCTGCTTGATGACGCGATTCATCGGCTAATCCGACTCATTAAGTCGTTTCACTTCATGCTTACTCTACGCAGCTACAAGCGAAGTTTTCCCTCTGAATTGCTTGCTTTTCACCTCGCCGAATGGCAGGAGCTGATGTGCCAGTTGGCACAGGCGTTTTCGCGCGGTTAAAACATCGGCCAGTGCGGTCGGGCCGAGCTCTTTCAATCGGGCTGCCAGGATGGCTCGCTGTTCTGGGGGCATTACCCCCATGATTCGCTGAACGAGCACTTGTGGTGCACCAATAAGGGCAAGTTGAAGGACGATCGGCTCGGCTCTCTCCGCTAGTTGTTGCAGGATAGCTCCGTCGAGTGAAGCTAACTCCTCAAAAGTTGGCTCCGGCGGCGTGAAATGCCGCGCTAGATCCTCATCGTGCGCGGCTAGGTTCGCCAAAAGCTGTCCCCGAGTTTCGGGGTCACCCGCCTCGATAATGCTGCGAATGGCTGTCAAGCCCGAGTTGCGTCGTTCGGCCCCCTGCACCAGTTGGGCCAGCCGTGCCTCCAGGGCCCGTTCGATTTCTTCCAACAACTCCGGATCGGTATGCTCCAAGTCGATCAGACGTCGAATGATTTCTACCTGGAATTTCGGGGGAAATTGCACCAGCACCCGGCCCGCGCATTCCGGCGACAGATGGGACAATACCAGCGCAATGGTTTGCGGTCGTTCGTGAGAAAGAAGTTGACTCAACCAATGGGCTTGAGCCGGCGAAAGCTGACCGAAAAGGCCACGGGGCTCCCGGCTGCGCTTGGACTCCGCCGTTGGATTGCCTCCTGCACCCTGCGGAAAAGCTTGGCGAAGCAAGTCCGGACTGCCGACGGTTGAAGATGCGTCAGCGTTGGGGCCAGAACCAAGTCCGGACGAAAACCCCTTTAACGTGGAGGTTGCACCCCGGGAACCTGCCCCAAGGAAACCACTTGTTGGACTGGTTTGCCGGGAGTCTCTCAGCGATTCACCCTTGGTCTCGCTCCCTTCACCAATCCCCATTGAAGCAGGGCCCAACCGATGCGGTGAATTCACTCTTTTTTCCTGACAAGCGACGAAAAATTCTCGCAGAATTCTCTCCTGCTCAACCGGGTCGATATGATCCAGCGATAACACGCTCTGTCGGACCCGCTCGGCGACAGGGGGCGGCAGCGCATCGAGCAACTGGTCCGCGGTTGCCTGGTCCACGGCGGTAATCAAGACGGCAACTTTGCGAAGGCCTTCACGGTCTAATTCGCTCACTTCTTCACACTCCCAATCCAACTCCGAAGGATGTTCGCGGCTGCTTCCGGGTCCTCGGATACCAGTTCAGCCAACTCATCACGCAGCGAGGCTCCAGAGCCCTGAAATCGCTTAAGCTGCCGTTGAGCGGTAGATTCCGCGGTTGCTTCTGCTGCCGGTTGCTCGCCCGCTGCCGGGACTGCCGCCACCGAAGATGCTCGCTCGCCTTCGTAACGCAGCGCACTCCAGAGGACCACCAAGCTGGCCAAAATCAAACACAGTAGTCCAAGCGTGGTCCATTGCTGCTGCAACCATTGCATCATGATGGTGCCCCATCCCGGTGCCGCGGGTTCAGGCGCGGGAATGTCCTGAAACTCAGCCACCGTCACCAGTTGCGTAAGATCCGTCACGCCTTCAGGCTTCGGCAGTACTGCGGCGACGAGCTGCCGGATATTCGTGATCACCTCCGTGCGGATCGCATCCAGTTGAGTTTTGTCCGGATTGGTTGCCGGGGCGCCGGACTGCGGCGGATTTCTTTCCCGCCAAATTTTGGCGAAATAGCTACTGGGCACGGTGACGGCCACGCTCACGCGCTTAGGGATCAGCCCGACGCGCTCCGATCGCACTACTTGACTTGAAACCGCATTGATTTGGCTTCGCTGGCTTTCTTCCTCTTCCTCTTGAGTCCCGCTGCTGCCACCGAGCCGAAGGGGGGTGTTCGCGCCTTGCTGCGCAACAAAACCAGGCCGACCACCTGGGGGTTGGTCTTGCCGGTTGCGGGTTTTGGTCGACTCAAAGGTTTGATACTCGATCGTTTTGGGATCGTGTTTGATTTGTTCTTCCCGACGAAATTGCTCAGGATCAAGTTCCACGTAAGGAGTGACTGTCACCCCGGGAACCATCGCTAGCGCACGGAGAATGTCGTCCTTAAGCTGCTGTTCATAAAGTCGCTTCCGCGCGAAATACGGGTCGTTCAACGGAGAGCCAAAACCGGAGGACTCGCCGAAGGTGGTCTGACCAGTGTTCACATCGGTCACGGCCACATCCTTCGCGTGAAGACCCGCAATTGCAGCCATGACCATCATGCGGATTGAATCGGCCAGGGCAGGATCGAGCGGCCGATTTCCTTGGGGTTTGACGATCACAGCAGCCGTGGTGATCTTCTGGCGACTGAGTCCGCCCCGTTCGTCCGTATCATACATCACCATAGCACGTTCGATGCCCTGCATCGAACTAATGAATTGCGAAAGGACCATTTGCCGGGCATTTTTGATCCGCTCTTGCCGACGGTCCCTTGGTTCGTAGGGGCTTCCCTGGTCTAAAGCGCGATTCAAAATCTCCCCAAAATTCGCAGGCAAAGCGTTGTGTTTGGCTAAAGCGGCGACGAAGTCGTTTTGTTTGCCTACCGGCACGCGGATTCTACCGGCAACAATCTCGTACCCACGCAAATTCTCCTGGGCAAAAGCGGCCTCCATCTGCGCAAGCTCAGGAGAAGAAAACGACTCGCCGCCCAGGAGAAATACCCCGGGACCCTCGGCTTGGTACCAGAAGAGGTAGGCGAGGCTGACTACCAATACGCCAAATAGAAGCCCGGTTGTGATCCGCATTCCCGGGCTCATCGATCGAAATAGTTGCTGAAATTGTTCGACGGCTTTATTCCACCAATCCATCCGCGACCTCGTCCTTGAGCTATCAATCCATCCTGGGGTTGGTGGCGTAGGTGATCCCAGCACCGGCGGGCTTTGGTAGCGCGAGTCTCGAATCGCAGCTCATTGCCCCGCGTATGGAACGCCGCTTCTACCGTTCCCTTTCCACCGATCACTACATGCGAGATTTTCTCGGCAACCTACAAACGGTTAATTCGCCCTGCGGGTTTTCCCCGTAACCTACTCAGCAACCTACAAAGGCTTGATCCTGCCTTCAGAATTCAAAGCAGCAACGTAACTCGACGCTTGTTTTTACCGGCAAACTTCCGAGCGATGCCACTTACTGACCGCCCTAAACAAACAGATGCTTCTCACAGCTTTCTATAAACAAGCAGATTTAGAAACAAGCAGATTATTGCTATACTGCATCCATCTCAACTTTTCCAAAATGCCAAGAAATAAGCTGAGGATGTCACCCATTCAATTTCCCAATCGGTGGCGCGGTCCCAGGCACGACAGCGACTTTATTCGGCGGACGCTTGTTTTGGCGATAGCTGCGCGATTTGCTGACTACTTCTTTTTCCCGATATCCTTACGATTACTCTGCTTCCGTTTCCTCTACTCTGCTTCCGTTTCCTCCACTCTGCTTCCGTTTCCTCTACTCTGCTTCCGCTTCGTCCGCCGAAGGACGTGACTGGGAACCGAATAATCTCAAAGGACCTTAGATCCTTCCCGGCACGAACAGTATAGATCTTTCCCAACGCGAACGGTCTCCAGTCCCAGGGCTAAACACGAATGTTTTGTACCTCCTGGTACACTTGAACCAGCTTATTGCGAATTTGCATCATGAGCCGAAATGCAATATCGGCCTTTTGCACGGCAATTAGCACTTCCGCGGGACTAAGCTCTTCACCGGCGGCGAGCGCTTCAACAGCACGCTCGGCTTCTTGCTGGACGGCGTTAACCTCCCGGATCGAACTTAGAAGTATGTCCTTAAATTTCGGCCCATCCGCCGGCGGGTGAACACCTGGCATCCCCGGAGTTGAGGGCAACGAAATCGGTTGCGAAGCACCCGCGATAGAGAAAACTTGACTCATGCCAAGATCCTCAGCGTTTGGTGCGTCATGTCCTTCGTGATCTCGATGGCACCGAGATTCGCCTCGTAAGACCGAGCGGCCTCCAATGCATCGGTAAATTCGGTCATCATGTTGATATTTGGATAAGCCACATACCCTGCCATTGGTCCTGCCTTGATCGCATCCGGATGGTGCGGCTGGTACTTGTAAAGGGGTTCAACGTCGTCAATTTCCACAGAGGAGACCTTGACGCCTGCCGCGCCATACGCGCCGATCGAGGGGTCGGCCTGAAAAACAACAAACCGCGGTTGATACGGCTCCAACTCGCCCGCTTCATTGCGAGTCGTCATCAAGTTGGCAAGATTTCCCGAAATGGCCGTGAGCCGCAGTCGCTGCGCCACCAACGCACTAGAACTAATATCTAAGGCGCTGAACATGGATTCCTCATCCGTGAATCACTTCCGGTTGAATTTGTCGCTGAATACCCAGAATCAAATTTGATGGATACACCGATTTCAGGAACTGAATGAGATGTGTACACCGATTTTTTGATAGGAATCGTTGCCTTGCGTCTTACGCCGTGAAGAAACACGGGGTACGCGATGGGATTTTGGCCCGTACTGGCGCCAGGCTTCCGAGTATTCGAATGAATGGTCCGCCTCCTTTTTGCCTTTTTTCCTCAGCTTGGAAGAAACTTCTTGGCCGAGGGCCCCTTGAAGCGCTCGCTGCCTCTTGTCTCTTTAACCCCTTGCGATTCAGCCTCCTCTGAACCCGTTATGACTCAGCAAATTTGATTTTGCGTGCTGGTCTGAAGCTACCACTCCGGTTGCAGCTTATTCTTTTAAGGATTATCCGTTTGCCGCTAACCCATTTGTGGCTTATCCATTTGTCACTTAAAGCTTAGCCCGATAACCCACAATCCTTACAAATGTTCAGAGATAGCCGTTTGTAATTGCCGAAATTGATGGGTCATGATCGCTAACGCGGTATTATGCAACATGTGATTCTTGACCATTTCGATCACTTGTTGCTCTAAACTCGTATTTGTAAGGTCGTGGTAAACGACCAAACGCGGATCTTTTACCGGTTGTGCCTTTAGCACGGGATGGTTTCCAAACGCCGGGGTTGTCTCGGCCCGACCAAGATGATCCATGTAGGCACGCTCCCCGGGAGAGATTTCTGCCCCCGGCGCGGGGCTTCCGTGTCGCTCCGCGATCGCCTGGCGTAAATAACGCTGAAACTCCCCAACCGATAAATCCCGGACTTGGTAGCCGGGCGTATCCATATTTGCCAAGTTGCCCGCCAGCACGTGATGTCTGGCCTGGGTAAACCGCACCACCTGTTCCAAAATGGGAATGGTTGTTCCGGCAAAAAGTTGCTGGATCATAAGCCACGAATAAGGGGTGCTTTTCGACGTTTACGTCGCCGGTCTATCGAAAGCCCGCACTTGGTCGCAAGCAGCATGCCAAATAGAACACTTTTGAAACCTGGCATGCGTGAATCACCATAAAGTTGCTAATCGACCAAAAGTTACCAGATTTACCGCCCCCCTACCTGAGCGAAGCAGCCGAATGATAACCCGATCCATTGCCCGCAAGCTGCTTCGCAGCGAAATGTTGCGTTCACACCCTCCCTATGCGGCCGGTTGAACACAGGGATATCGCGTTCTTTAAGCTACCCATCATTTCCCCAAACACGGCTATGCTTGAGCAAGCAAATTCAAAGAATCCTCTGGTTCGAGGCCTCGGTTTGGAGGTTCGGTGGCCAAGACCGGCTTAAATTGCCGATGCGCTCGGCAAATTCTGCCGTTTGGTGGCGGGCCTTAAGCGAGGGGTTTCTAAGCCGATAGTGCACGCCAAATTCTGAGCAACCATGGGGAGAACAGAAACCGGGAATCCGCCGGACTGAAGTTGGAGTCCTTACGGCTCAAGAATCCAGCGATGCGCAGCAAGCGATTTGCTCGCGATTCAGAGATCCATGAAGTGGTCTGCGGCCGCCGTTGCCGGTATGGAGTGCCTGTCAATCCGAAGGGTCATACCGCCCCAGGCAGAGGGAACCGGTACCTTATCTCAAATACGAATAGTACGAATAGTATGGTCAAAGGTGATTTCCTTAGAGGGGTTTTTGGTGTCTAAAGACTCCCAAAGCGGGGGATTGGCGGAGGAAACCATCAGGCTCTACTTCCCGCCTTCCAGCCGGCTATGAACGAGGTTGTTGGTGGTACCTTGGCAGGCTTTGATACGGGGTTCCGAGCGCACCGTCAAATTTACGGGGTTCCGTGCCCACCCTCAAATCATCGTAAGCGATGCAATACGGAGGGCGGACTTTTCCGCTCGCGCTAAGCCCGAGACAAGTTCATCGCGGAAAGCATGCCAGGACTCTAAGGATGTAAAACCGCCTCGAAACTACGGCAAAGATTTTTGTCTCCCTAACCGTTCCGCCATTTGAATGCCGGTGATTTTACCGGCAAAATAGTGCCGGTTTGGCCTCCCAAGATGTGGCGGGTAGAAAATTCGAAGTCCCAGTACCTTTGGTGGCTCCCGAGGTGCTTTTTGAACGGGGGAGGAAGCATGAATAAGCCTTGGTTGCTCCGGCAGGACAGGTTGTTGGGTAAGGCAAAGCGCGTTCTCAAAACGACAATACTTGTCGCTCTCGTGGCATTGGGGGTTTGGGGCACTGTGAGTGGTTCCGCCATTTGTTCTGGTCCCGAGGCAAATGTGGAGCTGGCGAACCAGCCGGCGGCCTTGACTCCGGAAAAGACCGCCCGCATTAGCATTCAGGAGTTTTTCGGAATTCGGGTAGTCGACCAGGAAACAGGGCGCGGGGTACCACTTGTCGAATTGGTAACTGTGCATGGCATCAGGCTTGTGACCGATAGTCACGGCCTTGCCGCTTTCTACGAGCCGGGTTTGATGGATAGGGAGATATTTTTCTTCGTCAAAAGTCATGGATACGAGTACCCCGCCGATGGATTCGGTTTTCGAGGGGTTCGGTTGCGGACAACACCAGGGAAGATTTCTACGATACAGATTCGGCGCGTGAATATCGCGAAGCGACTTTATCGACTAACCGGGGCGGGAATTTATCGCGATAGCGTCTTATTAAACGTACCGGTGCCCTTGAAAGACCCCGTAATAGCTGGGGGCGTACTTGGTTGTGATAGTGTGCAATGTGCTGTCTTTCGCGGGCGCATCTTCTGGTTTTGGGGCGACACGAACCGGGCCTCGTACCCCCTTGGGAATTTTCAGACCACCGGCGCCACCTCTGCTCTGCCAGAAACAGGGAAAATTGATCCCGAAAAGGGGATCGATTTCGATTTCTTCACAGGTCCGGACGGCTTCGTTCGACCCATGGCCCCGATCAGCAATAGGGGCCCGGTGTGGATCTCCGGGCCAGTCGTGATCGGTGATTCAGAACCAACGCAACGCCTTTTCGCCCATTATTTGGTCGTGAAACCGGATCCGAACTCGTTCGAAACAGTCGAACGCGGGCTAGCAGAATTCGATCCGGAAAAAGGAGTTTTCGAAAAGCGAAAGGAATTTCCCCTTGAGGGGGCCTTTCCTCACGGCGGTCATCCAATCCGGGTACGATCGGCCGGCGGCGATTATATCTACTACTGCGATCCGTATCCGCGAATTCGGGTGCCGGCTTCTGCCGACAAACTTGCCGATCCCACAGCGTACGAGTCCCTGACATGCCTAGCCCAGAGGTTGGAATCGGAGAAAACAAGTGACCTCAAGACGTTACAGCAAATGATCGACCGCGATGATCGCGGCAAAGTGCGTTGGTCCTGGAAAAGCGGCTGCGAGCCCCTTAGCTGCCAAGAGCATGAGCGACTTATTCGGAACGGGCTGATTCCCGCCGAAGCAGGCCTTTTCGCTCTTCGAGACGTGGAAAGCGGCCGTCCCGTGGTGGCTCACCGTGGGTCAGTATATTGGAATGACTTTCGCCAGGCGTTTGTGATGATTTTTTGCGAAATAGGCGGCAGCTCTTTTTTGGGTGAAATTTGGTACGCGGAGGCTGACCGGCTCCTTGGGCCCTGGGGCTACGCCCGAAAGATTGTGACTCATGATCGTTATAGCTTTTACAATCCGAAGCATCATCCGATGTTTGACCGAGAAGGGGGGCGCATCATTTATTTTGAGGGGACTTACACGGCAGCATTCTCAGGAAATTCCGAGCGGACACCCTGGTATGAATACAATCAGATTATGTATCGACTCGATTTAACGGATACCAGATTGGTCCTTCCCGTTCCTGTGTACGAATGTTTAGATGATCAAGGATGCGTTAAACTAGGGACTCGATTTGATCGATCGCTGCATGATGTGGAAGGCTTGCAGAAAAAAACACCGCAACATACCTCTGCAACTTGGGGACTTTATCACGAGTCAAATCGCCCAAAATTGCGGGGAAAGATCCGCTTTTGGGCACTCGACCGGCCGGTGCCGGGTGCGCGTCCTGTCTTTCAAGAAGTACAAGGTTGTGGCTATCGGCTGCTCTGTGGGGAGGAAATCGACCCCGCGGGAGGTGCCACCGCGAGGAAGCCTTCGCCACCAGGCGAGGGAGAAGCTCCTCAGGTTGGCCTTACCCAGGTTGGTCGGGAGCAAACCCGGCAGGATCGACCGATTTTCTATGTCCTGAAGCCCGAAATGGAGGATCAGCTCGATTCCTATGGCCAAATCGCTCCCCGGGGCGAAAGCGAAAAGTTGCGGCAACGACGCCCGGAAGCCGCTTCGCAATCGGAAAAGCCTATGGTCTTGCTCCAAGAATGGATGAGCACCGACAATAAACTACTCTATCTTACCGCGGCCGAGAAAGCACCGCCCGGTGCCCAATGTCGCCAAACGCTCGGCTTGGTTTGGATTCATCCGTTAGAGCCCGAGCTTTCCTTTGATCCCTAATGTTCTGAAGTTGGGATCCTGCAATTAGGAAAGGTTTCAAAATGCTTTCCTGAAGCACTGTTCACAGCCTGCGTAGAATGGAACGAAATCAACTTGTTTTGGTCAGGCGCAAAACTTTGTAATGAATCTGAGGAGGAAAGGATGTCGGAAGTCATCATCACCGTACGGCCGAATGGTCCGCTTTTAGTCCAGGGAAATTTTCGACTCCAAGATGCGGATGGCCGCGCGTTTTCGGTCTCCACCGAGAAGCCTGTGGCTCTTTGTCGCTGTGGCCAGTCGAAGTCGCGGCCGTTTTGCGACGGGAGTCATCGCACATGCGGCTTTCAGGCAGACGATCGAGCTGCCTGAGCAGTGCGTGAAATCGAGGCAGCTGTCCCCCAAATACACGCTCTCCTAAATGCTTCATCTTGTTTGCTTCGATAATCAGTTGCGCACAGTTGCCGGAGGAGAACCCCTAATAGGCACCAACGAAGAGTTAATCCGGCATTTCCGCGCTGCCGTGTGGCGGATCGAGCTTGCAAAAGAGCGGATCAAAGTTCGCGCAGCCTTTTCCTTCTAGCCATGCTGAAGCTTGAAGTGAGAATTTGAAGAATATTTCCCACGGGGCGAAAATCAGTAAAAATTCTGCTGTGGTCGCTGGGGTTGACCTAAGATTTGCCTGGATAGGGGTATGTGGCGCAGCCTCAACTTGCCACGATTTGACAGGTTACGGCGAATGCGCGATGATAGAAAGGGTGTAATGGTGAAATGGGGAACTTTTCTCAGCCATCCTCTGTCTAAATGATAGGTTCACCGTGGTTAGTGACGGGGAATTGTTAGCACGGGTTCTTGCCGGTGATGTAGGAGGCTTTGAGGAGCTTGTTCGCAAGTACCAAAGCCGCCTTTTTAACACCATTTTCCACGTGCTCGGTAATGTTCACGACGCAGAGGAACTCACTCAAGAAGCGTTCCTAAAAGCGTGGTCGCATTTGGCGGAATTCCGGCAAGCCAGCTCGTTCTATACTTGGTTGTACCGAATCGCGATGAACCTAGTGGCTACCAGGCGACGCTTGCGGCGGGGAAATGCGCCTCTCGAGATTTTTGGCGAGCAAACAGGGTCAACCGTGACCGATCATCGAAACAACCCAAGCGGCTTTTTGGAATCGGAAGAAATCTGTCAGCAAGTTCGCGAGGCTCTCGGAAAACTCCCCCCAGCGTATCGCGAAATCCTAGTGCTGCGGGAAATCGAGGGCCTTGACTATCGCGCCATTGCTGAGGTGTTGGGAATCCCGGTGAACACGGTGCGAAGCCGGCTGTTCCGGGCGCGAATGGAGCTGCGTGACCGCGTCGCGCCTTTTTTACCGAAAGAAGTTTAGCTCGCTGCGATTTCAATGAATGGTAAGGACATCAAGAAGGCGTTTGAAAAACACGAGCGAAAAGTTGCTGGGATCCGGTGAAGGGTCCGGATCGGTTTATGGAAAAAACGCGAACCCCCGTCTAAGCTTCGTCGACTTTAGGTCAAACCGGCCTTCATTGCCCGGAGCGACAAGTGGCTTTGATCAAGGTGGTTTCCGCTGGTTCTGTGCTAGTGCCGCTCGGCCTAAAGCCCGGTGTGGGCGTGAAAGATGTCGCGGATTAGATCGAAAAGCCAAGCGGCTTAGATTAAGCAATCAAAAGGCTTAGATTAAGAAATCAGGTGGGTTAGATTGAGAAACCCAGTGGAAGATGTGGCGGATTAAAAGAACAATAGGCGGTAAATGATTAATCTGCCAATCCCCCAATCCCAAGGAAAAGCAATTCTTTTTGGAATCATACTCGAAATGATAATTCGTATAGACGAAGGATAACGATGGACGTGGGAAATCATCATGTTGCGAGAGATCAAGTTAGAAGGATGCCCGAATTAAGCTGGGATTTAGGAAGTCAGACTCTGGCTCGCAAGGTAAGGTCAGAAGCCAGAATCATCATAGGTTAAAGTTAAGCTAGTAAGCCCTGTGAGCCTGACCGAAGGAATTAGGTAATTCACCAAATATTCACCAAATTCGCCAATGAATAAACTACCCAATGAGCAATTGGAACTCCTCAGCGCCTATCTCGACAGTGAGCTAGGGCCGGAGGAAATTGCGCGGGCAGAGGAACTGATTCGCAGTGAGCCATTGGCTCGCGAATTTGTTGATCAGTTCCGTCGGATTCGCGAAGTGCTGAAACGTTTGCCGATTCTTGAACCTCCTGACGATCTATCGGAGGCTATCACCGCGCAAATCCGCACCGGTAATGTCCCGAGCCAAATAACCGGCTTGCCCGCTGTTTTCCCGGATGCTTTGGTCGGTGCCCCTCATGCTGTAGCAAAATCCGGGCAAAGCAGTGCGTTTCGTGAGGAATCGACCGGGGACGAAGCATCCTCGGAGGGCTCCGGCAAGGTAACCTCCGAGCCCATCTTCGCAGCAAAGTCTGACCCCACGCAAAAGGCAAGCGAGACTTTTGAGCAGGAAAGACGCCTTTGGCCGCGGAATTTTCGTGATGTGGGGAAGCGATTGCTCCGCCCCCGAACCCTGCTTTGGCCTGCGGTCGTTGTGACTGTAGCCATCCTACTTACCTATTTGCCGGCGATACTTCCGCCCGATGAGCGGTTGGAATCCTATTCGCCTCAGCGTCGTCACGACATCGTGGCTTTCAGAGGACCTACGGAATCGACCCAGCAAGCCGCGGTTTTAAATTCCGAGCTTGGCCACGCAGTAGTCGCGGAAAGTGCTAGGATTGGAGGCTTGGTACCCGCCCTAAGCGATGACATGGGTTATGCTGGGACTCTCGCTGATAGGCTTTCGCCAGGACTGGAAGCAAAACCGCCGATTTCGGAAGCAATCGCCGCGGAAGTTTCGGCACAGCAGCAAGCTCGAAGAGCTGCCGGCACAGCGGCTCCATCCGCCAAGGAGGGGCTGCCCGAGCGTACACTTCGCCTTTGGTGCCGCGTGGCACCTGAGTTGGTAAGGGACCAATGGCTGCACACTTTGGCGGCACGTCATGGACTGTGGGTCCAGCGTGAGGCCCAAATGGAAGAGCAGCTTAAAGGCGCAGGGGCACTGGCGGCAGACTCCGGAGCTGTGGCCGCCTCAGGCGGCGGAGAACCGGCTCGGGAAGCTCTCGACGGTGCCAGTCGCGATCGGGCCGATTCGTTCATCCAGTGCAACGTTCGGGGTACAGAAGCTCAGATCGCGGCCTTTCTTGCTGAATTGCCGCAGGATCCCCGTGAGCTTTTCATTACCAAGATCGATGCGTCACCCCCTGGAGAGAAGGCCCCTCTGGTGGAGCAAGCGTTCCGGCTTCAGCAATCGCAGTTGGCGGTGGGAAGTCGCAGGAGTATGTCTCCCCTGAGTTCAGCACCAGGATGGCTAACAACACGATCGGCGGAAGGTGAATCGGTCGGGGACGCTCCAACCATCCCGCCGGCACCGCGGCCTCCGCTCGCACATCCTCCGATGGTGGCCCGGTGGAACTTAAAGACCGCGCCCCCAGAAGCCTCGGCATATCCTTCGGCCCTCCGGGAAGAAAGCACGAGAGGTCCGGGAGCCAGTGAGAAGCAAGCGGCAGCCTTAGGGGGATCGGGAATGGGTCAAGCACAGAATGGCCCGGGAGTTGCCGGTACACCGGCTGCACCAAGCTCCGAGACAAGTAGCAGGGGTGAGCCGGCCGACGAAAGTGGTCAAGAGATCTGGAATTTGGAGCTGATCCTCTCTCCCTCTCATGACACCGGCACCTTGAGTATAGCTGAGCATCCGGAAGAGAGTATAGCTGAGCATCCGGAAGACACAGACGAGACCGAGGCAAGGGATTAGGCCTGATTTTGCGAATCGGGCTCACAACATGCGGGCGGCGTTTGAAGCCCGGGGCTTGCCGGCAAGGGTTTTAGTCTCACACGGATCGAGAGTTGAGTTTGGCATGCGATGGAGAAAAGAGTTTCCGCTTCTATCTTCGAAATAAACAAGCTTGTGCGATCCTGGTTAGCTTTTTCCGGACGGCGCGGCTAATCGCCGTGTAGCACGCACGGCAACCGGCAGCCTTGAACCGTGCGTCCCTCATGGTTATCGCCTTCAAATTTGTCTCAAGTCGCGGTGCCCAATGACGACTCATCGCCGGGCTCCCAAGCGGCCGGCTTTTAGTCGCCCCCTCGAAATCCGTTGAGTGGCGACTAACCGCCGTAACATTTCGCATCGCCATGTCAGTGCAGAACTTGCCGCCGCGCTAAAGCAACACGAGGTAAATTGCTGAATTTTAGAGCAGTTCGCTATTGATGAAGGATTCGGGAATCGAACACCGAGCGGCGGATGCCAAGTGGCGGATCGGCAGGGGGCCAAGGGGAAATGGCGGAGGAGTAAGTGGGGTTGGATATCGGGGATCTTACCGCTCGCGATAGGTGATGCGGCCTCGGGTCAAGTCGTAGGGGGATAGCTCAACGGTTACCCGGTCGCCCGGCACAATCCGGATGAAATTCTTTCGGATCTTGCCGGCCACATGCGCCAGGACCTCATGCCCGGTGTCAAGTTTCACCCGAAACCGAGTATTAGCCAGTGCTTCCGTTACCACGCCAGAAACCTCTAATCCTTTTTCCTTAGCCATAAATCGCTCCAATTTCTACAGGATACTCGAACTTTAAGTCCAGTTCTTTCGTCACTTCAGAACCCCTGTCATATGAATAGTGAATATTTTAACGAAAACAGTGCTTCCGAACCCAAGGGATGCCCGATTAGGCGCCCCCAGTCTCAGGGAAAAAGCCGTCAAGCTCAAAAAAACTTACGCCCTCGCCAATGACTCAGTTATGATCCGCGGTGCCTTTGTCAAGGGGTAGGCCGCCCCTTAAGCCCACCGCTTTCACGGCTTGATTTCTTTGATCCTATCGGAGGCTTCAACAAAAGTTAATTGTCTAAAGTTAATTGTCTCATCCGCATGTAAACGCTCTTGGCAGCTTCCTCGTTGGACAATTCATCCCTGCCACTTTTACGTGTAGATGATAGCATATTCCTTTCAGGCGGCCAACTCCCGGCGAGATAACGCCGAAAAGGCCTCCTCACGCCTGCCCCACCGCTCGATAGGCGAAATCATCGCGTACAAGGTCGGGGAACTTTTGGGGTTACCCGCATAACCTCTTCAAGTAAAGCCGCCTCTTCCCCAAGTCGCGCGGATGGGGCGAGGAAGAAAAAGAAATGGCAAAAGAACAACAAGAAAAAGAGAAGGCGATGAGCTAATCGCACGCTGAGACAAGTTTTGCGAAGGCAGAGTACGCACCTCCCGAACGCGGGAGGGTTCACCTCTTTTCCAGGATCACCAGAATAACCCTATTCCGGGCAGGCATCCGGGAGGCGGACAGAGTCGGTTGAAAGCGCCGTCACCCGGTTTCTCCACCACGTCATTAATTAGGACTTGAGCCTTCGTCACCATCTGATGAAGACTTTTCGTGCTGCAATTCGGCGAGTTTTTCCAGAAGCTGCGGTACATCTTTGTACGCGAAATCGGTGCCGGCCAAAGCCGTAAGATATTCTTCCGCTGCGGGTAGATCTCGCAATCCCAGCGCAAGTCGTCCCGCTCGATACAAAGCTAATTTCCGCAGCTCACCCTCGCGATCGGCAAGCTCTTTGATGGCCTCGGCATAGTGGCCCATCGCCAAGCGATATTGCTTAATTTGCTGGAAGCACTCGCCCAGTTCGACCAAGCATGCCCCGCGATGGCGCGGTTCATGCCGAGCTTTTTGAAATTCGGCGATCGCCTCGTTCAGATTCCCGGCTTGTTTGTATCGCAGTCCCAATTCGTAATGGAAGGTAGCATTATTCGGAAACCGCTCCACGCGTTTTTGGAAAAGCTCAATTTCTTTTGCCAAAACCGCCTTTTGAGCCTCCTCCGCCTCCTTTTGCAAAGCAGGATCAGCTCCGCCTGCAGCTTTTTTCTCAAGTTCGGCAGCCCTATGCCGGAGGGAACGCAGCTCCACGTCCATGAGCCGCTCGAGAACATCCGGGTCGTTGTCCGACGCTTGCACCGCCTTTTGCATCAGTTGGATGGCCGCGTCGAACCGGTGATTTGCGATATACAGCTCGGTTAGCTCCAAATACTTCGGGAAATTTTTTGGGTTGCGACGGATTTCCGCCAGCAAAGCCGCCTCCGGAGTCGCAGGGCTCGGTTGGGGCTCCTCAGGACGTGCGGCAGGAGTTTCGCTAACGACTTTTTTGCCGGCCCGGCTCGGGTCGGAATAGCCACCGCTATGGATCGTTTTTTCGATCGTAAGCTGAGCGATGGCCTTCGCGGCCTCTTCATCGCCCGGTTTAGCGCGCTCCACCAGATGCCAACACGCAATCGCTTGGTCGTACTGCTTCAATTCGGCCAGGGCCAACGCACACATCTTGTTGACCGCGGGATCGTTGGGCCGGGCCTCCTGGGCCATCTTTAGATATGCCAATCGCGCATCTTGTTGGCCGAGTTCACGACAAGCATCGGCTAGAGAGGCCAGCGTGGGAACATGCCAGGGGTTGAGCTTCAACATTTCCAGCCCGGCACGGATGACCCCCATCCAATCTTTTTGCCGAGCCGCCTTTTTCATCCCCGCAAGATGCCGAGCCCCCTGAATAGTGGCCAGAGCACTACCCCTTTTATTGTTGTTGTATTTCTTCTTTAAGTTACCCAGAAAACTTTGAACATACGCCACATTTCCCGGATCACCGAGCACACATGTGGTAAACATTTCGGCAGCATAATCGTAATTCTCCTGAGCCATTCGCATGCTACCTTGCTCGAAGCACTGTTGCAATCGGCGACGAGTGGCCTCGGAAAGACTATCTGCTCGACTAGCCCCCGAGGTGGGGGGGAGTTCGGAAGCCATGTCGGAATCCCCACATTAAACGGCTCAATTTGATACCCTAAGCCCTTGACAACTCTCCTACCGCCTCCACACACAAACACACAGCCCCTTAAAAGTGGCGTATTTTCATCATAACGCGTAACCTACCGGGGCTTGCAGTAGCACGCCACAAATCTCGCAGTGAACCTTTCCCGCCGATCCCGGAACGCATCCTCATTTTTCGCATTTTAACACACTTAGGTCCCGACACAACACAAGACACCGAAGTTGTGCCGGTTCGCCCCCTCCCCCGCAGGCAGTGCTTGAGAGAGCCGTATTTTTAGCGACGTTTAGCACACGGTTACAGGATAATTTTTCTTAGCGATGTTTCACTTTGATGCGTGCCTCATCGGTGGTGACCTGCCAATCGACGCCGATTTGCTTGGTGTTGCGTCAGCCGTTCCAACCGGACCGTCTTTTCACCGTCCCGCTGGAGGGGAACGGTCGACACTCGCGGCTTCCGCTCCAAAAGCGATAGTGGCCCTTGTTCTATGGCTTGCTTTCGCCACGACTCCAGGCTCCGCGTAATGCTGCCAAGCCTTCCGCAATACAGCCATCGGTCCAGCCGGGCCATTCCGGCCCTAGGTCGAAGGGCAAACCCGCTACGGCTCGTCCCAACTCCCAGCCTGCCGCCTTGCTCTTTTTTACCAACCACTCTAGAACTTCACGACAGTTGGCCGTAAGCATCACGACGTATTTCTTCGCCATGAGTCCCTCCCTCCTTGACCGGAACCCTTCTTAATCGAAATCATTTCCCTACCCAGGCCAACGATACCCGAATAAAACGATGCGACGCAAGACTCGGCGGTCTTGGAATTTCGCCACCAGTGCTCGTCCAAGAAGACTACCTGCCAGCACCACTGGCGGCTGGAGTTTGGGTACTTGCGGGTAAAGCCACGGAGCAGTGCAGCGCGCGTATACGCTTTAGGCAAGTCGCGCGGAAGAACCTCTTCCTCAAGTCGGAGCTGCTGGAGCTTGGCCGCCGTGAGGAGGTCTTGGCCAAAGCCCAAGAGCAGGTGCGGCTCTGCCGCGAGGCCGGTCTAGCGCGGCTCGCCGCTTAGGTGCAGGGCATCCTGGGCCGCATCCGTGAGGGCGGGTAGATCTAGAGGGAAATTGGAAGGGAACTGATCATGCGGCCGTCCCCAGCGATCAAGATAGTATCGGACCTTGCATGTATCGAGAACTGTCGGCAGAGGGGGCGAGATCAAGACGGAGGATTTCCTGGCCGCGCCGACGAAGGTGGCCGCGTTCTGCTCGCGCGACGGCCCGATCGCAGCGGGTTCAAGGCGTAGACCCCAGCAGTTTTGTGGCGGAGGCAGAACGTGTCGCCGGAGTGCTTCAGACGGGGGGATAGACGCCGACGGTTTTCGCCACAAGCTGCGGGAGCGATTGGGCCGTGGGAGCTACCAGCACGAAAAGGGCGAGACGCTGCACCGATCGGCTCGGTCGCGGAAACTTCTTGTCGCGCCGATGCCATTGCCGGCGAGGCGAACACGCTCGAGGTGAAATCCGCGCACCTGTTTCTCCAGATGTTGGAAGAGGACGACTTCCTTGGATGCTGGCTGCTAGAGGAAGAGGGGACGGATTTACGCCAGCTGGGGGGCAAGGTGCGAGAGCGGTTGGTGAAGGAGCCGATGCGCCAGCTCGCTACCCCGGCAGCCCGGGAAGTGGCAAGGGAGCACCGTACAAGGACCCCATTTCTGGACCAGGTTGTGAATCGGTACGGTCGGGACCTTACCTAGGTGGGCCGACAGCCAGACCATGCTCTGGAGTCACACTGGGCAAAGCATTGAATGCGGGAATACGGCCGCTTGACCTCTTAGGAGTCCGGAAGGCACTCCGAGGCGGTCCAGTAAGAGCCCTTCTATCGGGCACCTTTCATTCTCATCAGGCCGCCATAATTTATCAGGCTGCCACAATTATTGTCATCAGGCCGCCATAACGACTCTTCAACCCCGCGAGCCTTCAATATTGCCATGTGCGCAAAAATGCCTTACGTTGGCTCTGTGTGCAGCTTTCCTTTGACGTGCCTCAAATAGCCAAGCTTTTGAGCACCGCTTCGTTTGGAATCAGATCCGTCTACCGAGGGGGAGACGGATCCCTTATTTTTATCGCGGTGACCGGTTTCGACGGGCCGGGAACGACGTGCTTCGAGACCTCTACTTCCCACCATTCCATTGTCGCACTGCGGGCACGCTGCTGAAGTCTTTCTCCCAAAACTCGATACACGGTGGATGCGCGCCCTGCGGCGGGATTCGCAGCTTTGTTGTGAAACGGAGTGTGCCTGCCTTCGGTTCCCAATTGACGAGCTTGAGGCGGGATTGGATTGGGCACACAGACGCATCCGTGTTTCCAGATCCGAACCCATCGACCTGCGCAGCCAAGATTCGGCGGCGGGCAGGGATAATGGAATAAGATTAGCGCGGCATTACGAGACAATTGCTCTTTCAGGAAATTTACGAATTCCCGATCGTTCTGCTCCCCTTGCGAGACCTCAGCTCGCTGGGTCTGATCAACATTCAGCAGCACACCGTTTAGTGCAAGCCGAGTGAGGAATTCCTCGATGGGCCTCAACGTGTTCGGGGGAGTCTCGTCCGGGTCATACAAGATGACGAATCGAACCCGAACGTTAGCCCCGGGCCCCTCCCTTTGCTTCTGCTGGGCGGAAGATGAGTCCTTCCGTTCGAAGCTGCGCGGTGGATCGCGCCGCAGTTGTCCATATGCCGGCGCTAGCACCGCCATGAAGATTGGCAAAACGAGAAATGCATTCAAACCATGGAACCAATTTCTCACGACTACCATCCTTTTCAATCGCTGTTTTCCTGCTTCCACCGTTTGACCAACTTCACTCCGGGATCTCCTAAAAATTTAGCCTATTGTGTCAATTTTGCTAATTAATATAGCTATAATTTCCGTCCAAAAAAGTTGCATGTCGTCAGTGGAGCATGAGGGCGACTCGGGGGACGAAAAACGCAGCCAACGAAGGGTTTTCGAAAAGCTTTATCTACTACCTCCCCGACTAGCGCATTTTTACGGCAATCCCGAGATATTCTCCGTTCCCGCTGCGTGAGCTCTAAAAAGCGATTCCCACCCCGTGTGCAGCACGATTCTCCGCCACGGCATCCGCAATTCTCGGATTCGGGCGTCTCGGATTTATGCGCGGAACTAAACGGCCTAGAAGACGAACGGTGCGAAAGAGAGGCCCTAAGGGAAATCATAAGGCCTGTCTTAAATGTGGGTTGGGAGGCAAGCCTTTCCCTTGATGTTTTATTCTTCGGAGCGAATTCGTGCCGTCAAAATCTGATGTGAACACAAGCATTTGACCTCGTCGGCACCAAAGCTAGATTTTGATAAGGAGCCGTGTAGGTTTCTTGTCTTTCCCCTAATGACGGGGCTAACCCATGATTAGCATGGACTGATTCTCTGGCTGCGCTATTTAGATTACCACTCTTGCGAACCACGGTTTTTTTCCACCGCTCAAGATTTTTCGGTCATCGGTAACCATTCGGAATCTAACGAAATTGACACTTAAACCGGTTTTGCGACCTCTCCTCGTCAACAAAAAAGAAGCGCGATGGCTAGCGGTGTTCGCGGGCCAATCAAACCGCTTCGCGAGGCGAAACAACCCGAGTAAGGGTGGCCATTGCGGCGGTTAATGAGACGTCACACGAGGTGAGCCGCAGAACGAAAAGGAAGCCCCAGCAGAAAGTAAGCAGAAAGTAATCCGAGACAAGCTCCAGCAGAAACTATCGCACTGAGCCAACCTGTGGAAAGAAGCCATGACGCGTTGCTCTGAAGACCAAATCTTAGCCCGGCTGTTGGATTTAGGCGGTCCGGAGTCTCGTTCTGCTTCCTCGGATCAAGCTATCCCAGCAACGGCCGAACATAATAGATCGGCGAAGAATTCTGGCTCCGATTCGCCCGCGGATTCGGAGAGCGTCCAGGCAAAAGAAGAAGGGCTTGCGGTCCTATTAGAAGGGCTCAATCGGCGGCTTAGTCAAGGTTTGCCGGCGCGGAAGCCTGCACCTTTTCAGCCCCCTGAGCTTCCGCAAGATCCCGACAATCCCTTTGTTCCCCTGGAGCCTCGCTCATTTGAAGAGGCCCAACTGACGGAGACAGAGGTCGAGGGTTTGGTGCTTAAATTCCTTCTAGCCCGGGGAGATGGCAGTGGCCGCCAAATTGCCGATCAACTCAAGCTTCCCTTCATCTTGATCGAGCGGCTGCTGCGTTCGATGAAGCAGGATCAACTGCTTGCGCACCGACACTCGGCACCAATGAACGATTTTCAATACCAGCTAACCGAATTCGGACGCGAACGTGCCCGACGGCTTGCTACCTATTGTACCTATTTCGGGGCGGCTCCCGTATCTTTGCGCGACTATGTCACAAGTGTGGCAGCACAATCTTTGAGCCGGCAAAGTCCGACTCAGGAAAGCCTGCGAGCTGCCTTTGCTGACTTAATTATGGACCGCAAATTGCTGGATCGCCTTGGTCCGGCCATTTGCTCGGCGCGAGGCCTCTTCCTCTATGGTGCGCCCGGAAACGGTAAAACGAGTATTGCCGAGCGGATTACTCAGGCTTTCGGCAAAACCATCTGGATCCCTCGAGCACTAGGCATTGATGGCGAGATAATTCGCCTTTTTGATCCGGTCAACCATCAGGAAGTTCCCCTCGAGCAAACGGACAGTGTTTATGACGGTCGACCCATCGACAAGCGCTGGGTACGCATCCGCCGCCCGACGGTTATCGCCGGAGGCGAGCTGACCATGGATTCACTGGAGGTCACGATCAATCAGTCAACCGGCATTTGCGAAGCACCGTTGCAGCTCAAAAGCAATTGCGGAACCCTTGTGATCGACGACTTCGGCCGCCAGCGCATTCGGGTAGACGAGCTGCTGAATCGGTGGATTGTACCGTTGGAAAAACGCTACGATTTTTTGAATCTTCCCAATGGGAAAAAGATTACCGTCCCATTCGATCAATTGATCGTCTTCTCCACCAACCTGGAGCCACGATCGTTGGTTGACGAGGCCTTCCTTCGGCGAATTCCCTACAAGATCGAGGTTCCGGATCCCACCGAAGAACAGTTTCGCGAACTCTTTCGCGTGATGGCGAGCAAACTCGGCTGCGAGTGCCGCGAATCGACCCTGGACTACCTCATCGATCGGCACTATCGAAAGCCAGGGCGGCCCTTCCGATATTGCCATCCCCGCGACTTGCTCTTGCAGATCCGGAACTTTTGCGCTTTTCATCAGCGGCCATTCGAACTACGAGAAGAGTATCTGGATTTGGCCGTCGAAGTTTACTTCTCGATCATATGAACCGCACACAGCGGTAAAGAAAAAACCCACCGGCTGATTATTCGAAACTCTGTTTCCTTAAGGAAAAAAGGCTCGGGGGTGCGCGAACTTACTGCCGAGACACTTTCTGCACTTCGAATCCTTCGTTAAAAAAAAGGATCTTCAGTCCCTCGCTCTCGGCACGTCTAATCTCCACGGGAGTTCCCTTGGTTGACGGCCGCCTTCCGGCGTTTGAGCCCAGGTTTTTGCGCCGGTAACCCACCTGCATACAGCGTTTGCTTAACCGGGCAAAACCCTGACACACACTCTGCTAATTCTTCAACAGTTTTTGAGATGCTTACACTCTCCCACGCACGACGGGTTGGTTATCGCATACGCCGCGCGTCGATTTCGGCAGAACAGACATTCCCATGCGCATAAGGGGGAGGTCTCGCGTCTTTAGGGATTGGTGATTTCGCGCGGGATACTCCCATGCGCATGAGGGGCAGGTGCTCAGCGTAGTGGGCATACTCAACCGGGGTCAGATACCCCCATGCGGATGAGGGGGAGGTAAACGGGCGTTGAACCTAGCACGCGCGTCGTCAGATACTCCCATGCGCATGAGGGAGAGGTATCAACGCAAATCAATCGCGGCGTTTTGCAAAAGGTGCTCCCTTACGCATGAGCGGGAGGTGCCTCGAGCGCTTTAAACGGCGAGGTTGCGCTCGGACACTCCCTCGGCCACCAGTAGGAGGTGCGCCACCGCCAAAACCGTGCGTCCCATAAGCCTCTGTTCTAAAATCCCCATTGCCGCCTAAATTTTTCCCTCAGCCCGAGTTGGTCTTCGGCAGCCGATCCCGCGGGGCAAAACCGCAATGGAAAAGCTTTAAAACACTTGCAGGCAAATCCTCACTCGGGCCTTGCAAACCGCTCCGGGGTCCATTCCGGGCTGCGAAACCATTCCATCCGTTCACGCGTCGATCGGCCGTTTTTTTTGACTGTTTTCCTCAATCCTCGTTATTGGAAAAGTTTCGCTCATCGGAAAACGCGTAAAGTTCCGTATGGTCGCTAAAACAAGTTAATCTTCTTAAAGTGGAATCCACAGACCATACGAAACTAATCCAAAGAGGTGCACTACTTTTATGATTGTGTGCTGAACGAGTTTTCAGAATTCCCTGGACAAGGTTGCCCTAAACCTCGCCGACAGGAGGACGAGCCGCACAGTGCCCGGATCGGCTTCGAACACGCTCAGAGCTTCTCGGAGCACTAACCCCCTTAGACTGAGTTTGCCGACAGAAAACCTGCGGTTTTACACAGGCCACGGCCGTACAAAGATTGGTTAATGGCGTAAGGCCAAATTGAGTCACGAAAAATAGGGCGCGATACCACCGAACATTCTACCCAAAGTTGCTAATGATTGTGAGTCTTGGAACTGCTGATTGAAGGCCGGTCGTTGACAAAAAACAGGAGGGAAATCCCAAGGCCATAGATTCGTTAAGATCGATCAAGCTAGCACGTTTCGGGATTTGGCGGTTGCCAGAGGCGAACGTGGTTTGTCTATTTTGCTGATTTTCACTGTTTTCCAACCCAGAAAACCGCCGATTCTTTAATAACGGTGCGGGAAATCAGGTGGTTACCGCGCCAACACGGAGAGAACACCTGGTTGTTGCAGCCCTGACCCAGGCGTTGGCTTTCGCCGCGGTGGTGCTGGCAAGTAAACGATGTAACCTGTGAGCGGGGCCAGACCGCCGGACGGTGTTGACGACGTAGGGCAAGCCGATGATGCCGGTGGGAACAATCCGGCACTTTGCAACCGCCGAATCGTTGCTGACAAGGATAATCGGAGAACCCGCGATGAAGGTTTACACGACCGGACAGGTGGCCAAAATCTGTAAGGTGGCCCCAAGAACTGTTAGCAAGTGGTTTGACTCTGGCCGTTTGAAAGGTTACCGAATTCCCGGCTCCCAGGATCGACGTATTCCGCGCGAGTACCTAATCAAGTTCCTGAAGGAGCATGGAATGCCCCTCGGGGAGCTTGAGGACGAAACGACCGCCAAAGTGTTGGTCGTCGCTCAAGACCAAGTATTAATCGACAATTTGAAACGCGAGCTGCCGCCCGAAAAATCCTACAAACTGGCGATCGCCGCCAGTGGCTTTGAGGCCGGCCTTCAGGCGGAGAGTTTCCGCCCTGACTGCATTATCGTCGATTTCTCAATCGGCCGAACCGAAGCCCTACAAATCTGTCAAAATCTCCGCCGTAACCAAGAGTTTGCCGAAGTGATTCTCATTGCTCTGCTCCCGGACGATGGGAGCAACTTTACGTTAGACCGCTCGACGATCAACGAATCGTTCAAAAAGCCGTTTGATGTGGCTTTGTTGGCGGAACGAGTCCGAACTCTCGTGGGTGCGAAAAAGGAGCTTGTGTAAATAACAAACTTGTGTAAATAACAAAAAGGCCAGAATCGAACCACCCAACCCCGTCGCCGGTTCGACGAATCCGCCGTGGCTGGACCCCCACGGCGGTTACTTTTTTATGGGGTGACTACTCTTTTTTTGGGGGGCTTTTTATGGGGCGACGCACCCGTGCCTGCTGCGGATCCTCCAAAAGTCTTTTCCCCGAGGCTCATCCCGCAGACACCCACCCACCCAAGCATAAAACGGCTAAGACTTCGCGAATCGCTCAAAGGCGCGTTGATCCGCCTGCCCCGAGACCTACCGGATCGCTATCGCTCTCGATTGGCAAACTGACATGAGGCCAACCCCCGCCGGCAGAGGCGAAGTTCGAACGCTAAGCGTTAAGCTCGGAAGCGGGCTTTGTCTCATCCGCTGCGGTTTCGCGTCCTCTCTAGCGGGAGCCCATCTCTTTGTGGTTTTCATGTCATCCGCGTTTTCTCCGCGAGGCGACGAGGGTTATCCCGGACTAGCTCCCAGAAAAAGCCCGTCGGAATCGTCTCCGCCAGGCAGCTCCTTTGAATAACATGCGAATACATAATCCGACTCGATCATCTTCTTAACACAACCAGTTAACCTATGACCACACGACAGTCAGCTTCCCACCAAGCAACTAAGGCCCAAAGGTATGCCAACCGAGCGGGTCGCAGATTTAATGCCCGGGTAAGCTTACGTCGGGAGGCTCACCGTGGATGACCGCTCTTCCCGCGACTACACCGTGCAACACCACTTCGTGAACCACCAGGTCTTCGAGAAGAATCCTTTCGAGCAGATCTCCCCGATCCGCCGCGGGCATGCGTACGGCCACCAAATGGGCAACCTTACCTGATTGCAAACTCCCCAATCTCCTTTGGCAACCGAGTGCCCGCGCGGCTTCGATCGTCCCCATGCGGAGAATTTTCTGCGGGCTAATTCGCGGCATAATCCTGGCAGCTACCCGCAGCTCTTCCAGCATACTTAGGCTGGGGGATGATGCGCGGCTATCTGTCCCTACGACCAGTTGTACTCCTAGCCGAATCGCCTTCTCTGCGATCGATGTTTCGTGCGAAAACCAGCAGTAAGTCCGCGGACAAAAAACAAGGAACATGTGCCGATGCTTGGCCAGAAAGGTCAATGCCCCGTCGTCTAAGTAATTCCCGTGAATAACCAACACGCGCTGGGCTTCGGCCAAAAGCTTTAATTCGCCTAAGAAATTTCGCCCCTTCACCTCTCCTGGGGACCAAGCACGACGAGCTTCAAGCAGTTCGCGGAGCGGCCCCTTACCGCACTCGAGGAGCTGTTTCTCCTCGGTGGACTCCGCCAGATGATATGCCACCGGAAGATGCCTTTCGCGAGAAAGTGCCACGATCTTGCGCAACAATTCCCTTCGCACCGTATAGGGAGCGTGAGGGGCCAAACCCGGACGCAGCCCTCGCGGCCAAGAATGCTTTACGTGTTCGCGCGCTTGCTCTAAAGCTAACCGAGCGCGGTCCTTTGTGGGGCCGATCAGCTCCAAGAACGCCACTCCACTGGGGACGAACGTTGTAGCCCCCGATTCGTCGAGCTTTATGCCCCGATAAATACTCGGCCCCATCCCAGGCTGAGTGATGTCCCCAAACGCGACCACTCCGTACCGCAGCGACTCGGAAATTCCGCAAGAAGTGACCTTGCCCGGGCTAAGCGAGCGAGTTCTTCGGTGCAGAATGACCCGGTTTATCCATCCGCTAAAACCCGTTACCTCTACGGGAATCGGTGCGTTAATGTCGCTTAGTTCTAAGTGCGTGTGGGGATTCACAAAGCCAGGTAGCAGCGCCGAATCCTCGAAATCATACACTGGACACCGGCCACAAACGCCGGGAACAGCCCGCCCTAACTTGCGCCCTACCGCCGCAATTCGCCCTTGAATAACTAACACCTCTCCGCCACGAATGGGCATACCAACGATCGGTATAACCCAGCCTGCTCGAAAAATCGAAACCGATCCCGAGGCGGGTGGCGTCATTGGCGAGAATTTCCCAACGGCAACGGCAAGACTATTACATCCTGATTTCCCCGACTGATTCCAGTCTAACCTCCGAGTTCGGCTGCTTCGTCGGCTTGGCCCAGCAAATTATACGAGCGCTGCTCGTACGGCAGGGAAGGATACTCAATCATGTGGAACCGGGGTGGAGTGATTGAGGCGAAAGTGCGACAACGATTTTCACAGTTTTTGCCCGGAGAGTTGGCAGGCAACAGTTTCCGCCGCTCCGGCCGATACTTCTTTGGATTGAGGCGGCCCTTGGATTGGCTTTCGGCATACCACCCACCACCACAAGCCGAAGGCAGCCCCCGCCCCAGCAGCGGCAACTAGTACTTGGAGAACTGATGGCGCGGTGTCCCCCGCAAGAAACAAATCCTTTGCTGCGGCAAGTGCCCCCCAACTCGGCTCTAAGCGACTAGCGATCAAGGCCAGTCCATTATGCGTCACATGAAAGGTAATTGCCACCCAAAGACTTCCGCTTGTGGCCACTAGGAGTGCCAAAACGATTCCGAGGAAAAAGGCATTGAATTGCTGGACCACTATCGGATGACTAAGGGCGAAGAAAATCGCGCTAATTGCCGCGCCGCGAAACCATCGACCGCCCCGAGCCAAACCGGAGAAGATAAATCCGCGAAATGCTAATTCTTCGCAAATTGCCGGTACCACCGCAAGAACAATAAGAATCTCGGCCAGAGATGCCCGGTCAATGATGCTTTGAATATCCTCGAGGATGCGCCAGGTTGCCGGATTGGGCGGATAAAGTTGCATCAATACAGCCTGTAAGAGCTTACTCATGGGAAAAAGAAGCACGGCGATAGCGGCCGCTGCCAAAATCCCACGAACGGAGCTCTTGCGAAGGTTTAGACTTACCATCGGTCGGGCAGTCATCAGGAATGCCAAACCGATAGCCGGCACCGCGAACGTGACCACCTGGGTCACAACTTGCCACCACGCAAATGTCCGGAACGAATCGATTTCTGGGGCCCAGCTGCTTAGGAGGAATCGAATCATTACTATCACGACGCCAAGGAAGACAGCCATACTCGCACTAGGTACCGGCTCTGCACGCGATAGGACCCGCCGAATCGCACTACGGAGCGACCAACGCTCGGCTTCGCGAAAGAGCACCCGTTCGGAGCTAAACTGCTCGACTGCCCAGCGCACGGCCACCGCCGCGCAACCGATCGTTACTAAGCTCACCGGCAAAAGATATGGCCAATCCTTCGCTACTTCACCGGACAAAACGCTCCGAAGTATCAAGACCAATCCGGTAATTGGAACCAGGCTGTTACCCGCGGTAAGCTCCGCCCCCGGTGCCATGGGAAGTAGTACCAGGGGCAAAGTCAGCATAACGACCGGCATCAAGTAGTATTGACCTTCCTTCGTGCTCCGAGCCCAGGTGGCTACCGCCAGACTGATCGCCCCGAAAAGTACGGCAACCGGCACCACGGCCACCGGCAACCAAACTAGCGAAGCAAGTGGAGGAGGCCCGAATTGCGGCAAACGGCTAAGGAGCAGCCACCCTGCTAAAACCATGCTCACTACGTTGCACAGGGCGGTAACGATGCTGAAAAAGACCACCATCACCAGTTTGCCCAGCACAATCTCCGTCCGTTCTGCCGCACTAGTCAAAAGGGTCTCCAGAGTACCCCGCTCCTTCTCACCGGCACAGGCGTCAATAGCAGGGTAAAAGGCCCCGGTCATGGCCCAGATGAGCAAAATCACGGGCAAAATCTTGGCCCACATCGCAACCCCGCGGCGACCCTGAGCCTGCGCGACATCGGCCGTAGCCACCTCGAAGGGCCTCAAGACTTCACTCGAGAGCCCTCGGGAAGCTAACGTGTGACGTGCGATCTGCTCCCGCCACCGCTCAAGCACTGCACTCAACCGTCCGAAGCCGAGTTGAGATCGCTCGCTCGCCGTGGAGTAGAACACTTCAGGTTGAGGAATCGGCCCCGGAGGAGTTCCGCCCCGGGAGACAGCTTCGGCGTAAGCAGCCAACTGATTGAAGAAACCAGGCGGAAACCAAAGCACCACGTCGCACAATCCCTTGGCGATAAGTTGCTCCGCATAGCTTTGCGTGGCAGGAATCAAACCGGCTTGCTCCCCGGTAAGGTCGGGTGCGCGATCCGCCTCCACCAAAGCGCTTTCGGAAGTTTCTCGGGGCTCAAAGCTTTCGCTTACTTCGCCCACAAACTGACCGATCAGTCGCCCCTCTGCATGGTACCCCCCCGCCTTTTGGTCCAAAGAGCCGTCACACGGAAAATGGATCTCACACAGCAATGACAATAGGGGCGAAATCCACACCCTCGGATCGCCCCTTAAGGAGGGGTGCCGAGATACTAACAGAGCTATGTAGCTTTTTCCCCCGCCAGACCCCGTTCCAATAGCGGATAAGCCAGCTTCGACAACGTCCGTTCGTGGATGCTTGGGCGGCAACCCGTGGGCATCACGGTCCGCCCCCTCGCGAAAGCCGACACCGGATTCCTCGATCTTTACCTCAGGATATTCCATTCGGACAAGTTGCAAAAGCTTCTGCTTCGAAGGATCCGAAAAAAGGCTCGGATGGAAGTGGTCCGGAGCCTCCGGGTCGAAAAGCGCCGGAATCCGCTCACCCGGCCACGCCTCAACATCCCCCAAAATCCCCACGCGCGTGGGCTTTTCTTGGAGGAACTGTGCAAGCTGAAGGACGCTCATCGCGAGAACCGGGTACAGAAAGGCCGGCAAAACCAGGATCATAAAAAGCGTTCGCCGGTCCCGGAACTGATCCCGGAGCTCCCGATGAGCCAGAAGCCAAACCCGATACAATCGCATAAGAGGGAAAACTTTCTGTCCCGGTTTTTATCCCGATTTATCTCAGCGGGTCCCACAAACTCGCGCGGATGCCGAAATTTATTACGCCACCCTTTAGCAATCGCGACGATATTTCCAATCAATATGCTGCAACAGGTCCACCACCACCGGCAGGTTAGGCAGAGCCACGGCATTTCTATTCTTTAACCTGGCTGCAACTCTTTAATCTGACTGCCGCTCAACCACCGCTTTCGAAGATGGTTTGCTTCCGTGCTGGATTCGGAGCCTCTTTTACGGTCATTACGTCCGAGCCCGGGGATGGTTTCTTTTTTAACGACGGAAATGCGTGTGAGAAAACTCTCCGAAACACTTAAACTCGCAAAATGCCCCCGGTATTGCTCAGAGTTATTTCCCATTTTTGTCGAGGTCAGCTTTTTGCCCAGGACGGCTCGCAAGCAAAATGAACCCTCATACGCTCCCGTGAAGCGGCGCTCATCACTTCGGGATCCTCGCACGAGCCCACAATCCCGCCAAATTCGTGCATTTGCAATTTAGTCTCCACGAAATCCCACATTTTGAACAACAGATTCCGGGCTGCTTTTTTGCTCCCCTATCCGCAACTCAAGGCGGAGAATGCGCCGGCCCTTTGCCTCTTTCAGTTGTAGGACCAACGGCAAGCCCTGCATACCGGCACAATCAGGCACGCGGAATTCAGCCCGATTTATCCCAGGCATGAGCCTCGCAGCCAAGTGCCGCTGCCGTTTCCTGCCCGGCAGGAAAAGCTCCCACGAAACGGTGACACTTTCCCGGCTTTCGTTCATTGCTTCCATCTGTACCAGGAGGGTACCCGTTTCATCGATCCGCGAGGTAACCCGAACACTTATCCCCGGCCAAACCACCTCTAAATTCCGCCGGAAGGTAATGACCTCTTTGGGACCATTCTGCCGATGGAATTCAATCCGCCACAGCGTTGAAAATTTGCCCGCTTTCGTACCTGCCGGTAGTGTCAGCTCCACGGGCAAAGTCGTTGTTTCTCCGGGGCCAAATCGGAATGGGAGCTTCGTCGGGTTGATCACCCACCCGGTCGGCTCCTCGATACGTAGCTCTCCGACGACCTCCTCCGCGAAGAGATTGGCCAGCCGGACTCCCACGGCCTGCCTTTCTCCCCAAAGGCAGGTCAGTTGAGAATCTATAAACTGAGCGGCTTGCTGCCAGCGGACAAGCCACGCGGGCACCCCCACCACAAATACCGGCACAGGACCGACCTTAACTTTCCGAAGCTCACCCCCCGCCGAAATCGTCTCCACCCCTCCCCAACAATCCACCAGTTGCACCCTACCCAATACGCATATCTCTTCAAGGTGGTCCTCCGGGTGATAAGAGTCAGCCCAAATAACCCCCACCGTATGATCGCCGCGAGAAAAAAAGTAATTGGGGGAATCACAGGGTAGTGGTATTGGGCCAATGGGCTTCGTCCCCTCGAGCAAACATGCCGCCGTTCGCCAAGGCACGTAGAGCTTCCCGGGAAGCCCGTGGAACGTAACTACTTTGCCGTCCTCCAGACTTCCCAGATCAAGCCAGGTGACCTCGTCTCCTCTTGTCCGCGACGCCAGCACGGCAAGTAGGAGAGAACGAAGCTCTTCGATTAACCCGCGATCACCCCCCTCTTGAAGCCGAATGATCCCCCATGTAATCCCCTCATGGGGCTCGGTAGAAGAGGACACAAAGCTTGCGCCGTGCGGAGCCGAAGCCCCTGCACCAGAAGTCCCCAAACTTCGGGACCCCAGGGTGCCGAAAACCTCACGGCTATTTCCGCCCGGCGTTGCCGCCGACGAAGTGCCGCCGTCGCGCCGGGAATCGCGCTCGTGCACCGCCTCGACGATGCTCCCGTCAATTGCCTCCGACGCCGTACCTAAGCTTGGTTGCCTATCTTCATTTGCTTTTGCTAGATCTCGCGTCTCGGCGAAGTTCCTTGGTACTATCGGTGCCGCATCCAACGGTATTTCGACAGGCAGCAGAAAGCGAATCCGACCGCCGTGAGCCACCGTCGAGCTCAACCCCGGCAGTGGGCGATCGTTTGGCCACGGAATCACCAATCCTGCACGCGGTAGGTGGGCTGCGAACTCTTTTTGAAGCTTTGGGAGTCGCTCTGCCAAGTCGGGGAGCCTGGCCCATGTTGGATAATCATCCACGCCTAATTGCCACCATACGATCCGCTGCCCCGAGAAGGGGAGCGCCTCCGATAAAGCGAGCACCCAGGGATTATCAGGAACACTTGGGGACGAGGCATCAGACCCGGCTCTTTCCGGGAAAGCGGCCGCATCTATCTGCTTTTGCTCCGCCGACTGCGAGGCCCCAACCTGTGAGGCTAACGCTGCCTTTTCCGAAGTTCGTAACTTTGAACCCTCGGACGGGTTAGGTTCCCTGGGCCGCGATCCGAGTTCCAATGAAGGAGCTAAAACGCCGACGATCGCCACTTGTTTATTCAAGGGCAGACCGATAGTTGCATCGTCACCGGCACGGGGATTCAAGAAGGTGTTTTTCGGGTTCGGCACCCTAAATCTAACCCAATGAGTATTCCCCCGCATCAAGAGGGTGGCGAAATTTCTTAAAGCCTCTTCCGGAATTTCGCCGTCAATGGCCCAACCAAAATCCCCCGTATTTGCCCCGCGTTGCCGGGTTTCGCCGGGAAGCTCCGCCAAAACGGCGATCACAGTCTCCGCGATTCGTAAGACCTTTCCTTGATCCCATAGCGTGGCAACAACCCGATAGTATCCCGGGGGCAAATCTCCCAGGGACCATCTTCCCCGATAGTTCCTCACCGGCGTCCTTTCAGGAGCGGGAGAGCCCTCCGGCTTTTTCGGCTCCAAGTCCGACGGCCTCATGCCGAAGCGTAGCTCGGCCGGAGTCTCTTCGACAGAAGCCCCTCCACCTCCGGCACCAAGCTGGCGCAAACAGACGGCCCCAGATATCTCCCCTAACAGAAGTAACCTGGATGAACTCGAGGAACGGAGCAAGCCGCCGTCGCGCGGTGGAGTTGAGGTCTCCTCCGCAATAGCTACAAGCGGAATCTTTCCCTCAAACTTGAAATCACCTAAACCGTCCGTGACAGTTGCAAAAATAATCGGCTCTTCGGCCCCCGAAACCCCAAGGTTGATCTCGAGTTCAACTTTTTCACCACTCCAGAACAAATGAGCCTGACTCGGACACGAAAGTCGAAGCCCCGGCCATTCACATATTTGTACTCCTTCGATAAAAAGCTCTCCGGTGACATGCATCCGACTCGGGGGTATAACTCGGATCGTTACGGCGGCAAATACACTCCGGCTGGGTGCCGTCCATGGACCGGCCCGAAAACGCCAAGCTTGATGATCCTGCATTCCCCCGGGACTTTCGCCGGAACCCCCGCTTGGCTTGTTGTCGGGGCTCCGAAGACTCGTTTGCGAGGCCGCGGTGGTGAATCGTGAATCAGCAAGGGCACTCGCGAATACCTCATTTCCATCTTCCTCTTTTTCTCGAGCATCATGCCCGGAACTCGCCCGGCATACTGCCGTACTCACTCGGTCATACGTAGGCTCAGGAGAGATCAACCGATCGGGTCGATTGAGCAGCTCGAAACCCGTTCCGTGTTTGATCAGAGTTGGCCTCGAAGTCGGAGCTAATTCGTTCTCCCAAAAGGCAGCTTGCAAATGATTTCCCCTCGCGGGGCCAACGCCCGAGGAAGCAGATCTTTGCGGAGGCCCCCGTTCGAAGGTGGAGCCACCCGAGCTATCGTGAAGTGGACTATTGCCCCCCAGAGTCCGGACCACCACATAATCGGCGAGATTCTTTCCCGCCGAGTCGAAAAATTCCAGGTGAATCTCCAAATTAAGCCGATCCTTTCCCGAGACTTTCCCCCAAACAGTCACCTGGTAGTCGAGTCCTGGATTAACCGGAGATTTCGGGGAGGAAATCGCCACGGCAGCCCCTTGCGGAACGATCCGTAAGCCGCCGTATTCGGACGATGGTCCTCGGGCAAGTTCGACGGTTGGGTATCGGGGCAGACCAGCTCCGCGCAGTCGGGCCCACCCATCGGGCCAATTATCGAAGTCACTATCGCCGGCATTACCCTCGACAAAGTCGCACTCGTAGATGAGCTTGCCCTGAGGGATTTGTCCGCGGGAAGCAAATTCCTCCTTAAATTGGCGGATATCTACCTCGCCCATCGAGGGTGAAGCTTGCCGTTGCTGTGCGAATCGGTCGAACGGGGATCGTGTCTCAACCTCCGCGGCAGTGCCCCAACCCCTTGGTAGACCTTCCGCTACAAGTGTGCACAAAGGTAAGAAAAGCCCGAACGTTGAAGTCTTCAAAAGCCACCATTTCCGCATCATTGAAACCGGCTTGATCTGGTTAGATGCTCGCCACATACTTGCCGAGTAATACTCTCCAAGTCCAGTAGAATCCCAACACTCCCTACGCCCAGTAATACCCCCTAAGAAGGGGTCATCCTCCCTGAATAATGGCTTACCGCTCCCAATCCCATACATAGCAAATCAAAAGACTGTATCATGCGGTTCTTGCGTCCTATTGCCCCAGGGAAGCTCACTCGGCTTTCTCAATTCTCGCTTTCTCACGATTTCGACTCATTCTGCGATTCCCGCCGTGAGCACTTAAGCCAAAGCAGGCTAAAGTTGTAAGTACCTGAAGGAGCTGGTCGACCCTTCTCCAGCTTTCGAAAATACCGTTTTCAGTCGTTACTGAGCCTTGTGCCGTGCTTTATTGCCTCGCCGTTCCTGCATTATCGGGCCCCACCATCGATCCAGCTGCGCCCCAACCTCGCCGAGCCTCATCAGGGCTCAACTCCCCTGGGAGCTAGTGAAGCCAATATCGCCCCTGCTTCAGGTAGCTTCACGTAAGCTTCAAAAGCCTAGAAACACACCCACAGACCGCAAAGATGACCAGTCGCCTCTTCAGGCTTTTAAACAAGAATCAGATCATAACAAATCAATTGGGACAGCAAGTGTGGGATAAAAAAACTTAAGACGTTTCCCTAAAGGGAGCATGCTTTTTCGCACAAAGTTCTGCTTGCAAAAACTTACCTTGCGGTGGGCGAATGCAGTCGGAATTTCCGGCGGAAATCCCCAGCAACCGCGACTCAATCTCAGGGGCCGACCACTCCTTTTCCGAGCTTTTCATCCTACTTCCGAGCTCTTTCTACAACCCCCAGACGCGGGATCCTGCACTGCCGATTCTTGGCCCCGCAAGTCAGGCGTTTTCAGGTGGCAATCGGGGATGCGGCCATTCGGAATAACAGAATTACAGCACCCGTGATCCAGGATAGAAAAAAGTTCTGAAGGGTCCTGCCACGAGAATTGCATAAACGAGCAACTTCTTTCGCTGAGATATCCTGGCGAATCTTGGCAGCATGTGTTTTCATCGGTACCTGATGGGCTGTGAAGCCCTCGGGGATAACAGCCGGCTTTAACCTGCCCAAAAATTTCGTTTCTTCCCAAACATCGGTGCTCTTGCTAGATTCATTTTCTCCGGCAAAACCGAATCCGCTTAAACTTGGTCATAATAATTAAGGTCGAGTTTTCATTTACCCGGTCCCTAGCGGGGGAGGAGCGCGCGACTATCTTTGGATTCCGTGTCTTCAGGAAATGCCGGCTTCCCAGTGCAGGAGGAGCGCACTGGTAAAAACCATCTCAGTTCCTCGGGCACAGATTATCTCCCAACTTAAATCCTTATGTTTCGTCGGAATTCAACGCTTCATTGGAAACAGATCCTCACGCATCGACCTAACAGATTCTCACTCATCATTTGAGGAGGCTTCACCCGTGGCGAAGTTGCGAGTAGGAGTTGAGTTGGCCACCCTACCATATCCATTCAAAGAAGCTTTGGAGAAGGCTGCCGAACTCGGCGCCGAGGCTGTTGAACTGGAGGCGAAGGGGGAACTGGCTCCGGGCCAATTATCCAGCTCGGGAATTCGGGAAATTCGCCACTGGCTTGAAGATTACGGGCTGCGCCTATCAGCCTTGAGGCTACCGTTGTCTCGGGGCTTCGATTCGCCCGAGGAGCTCGAGCGGCGAATCGCCACGACAAAGACTGCTATGGAAACGGCCTATAAGCTCGGTGCATTTGTAGTGCTTTGCCCCATCGGACAGGTCCCCCAAGACCAGCAGTCTCCCCGATGGCGTTTGCTGGCCGAAGTAATGGACGAGCTATCTCGCCACGGCAATCGCGTCGGTGCACAGCTCGCCGTTGAAACGGGAACGGAGCCAGGCGAGCGCCTCGCCTCCCTCCTGAACCACCTTCCCGAGGGAACGATCGGTGCAGATCTTAATCCGGGCAATTTAAAGCTCGCAGGATTTTCCCCGGAGGAGGCAGCCGTTCAATTGGGCCGACGAATCCTCCATGTGCATGCCACGGATGCCTCCGCAGACTTGCCCGGCTCCCGCGGCCGATTTTGCCCCTTGGGCTTAGGTGGCGTAGATTGGCTGCACCTATTGGCTACCCTCGAGGAATTCAATTATCGTGGTTGGTTTATTGTGACTTCCCCGCCGGGTTGCGATCCGGAGACAGAAATCCCCCGGGCTATTGGGTTTTTGCGACGGCTATGAGAGCAGCGGGGCCCTAAAACTCAGAAACAAGAAAATTGTTCATCGAATCCCGGAAATCGTTTGTCGCGTAAATCGGCCCCTTCGAGAGACAACACGACGGATGCCGTTGGCGACTCCGGCGGCCTCATTAGCTCGTCTTCTTAAACACCCGAGTACGAACAACCCGCGGGGAGAAGTCGCCGAGGCGAATCCCTAATAGCTGAATCCCTAATAATTGACTCCGCACCACTTGAATGAGGACCTGCCGAAAATCCGCGGAAATTAGCACAGGGATACCCGTCCAAACCTACGGTGACGTTCAGCTCTGATCCTTGGAGACAGGTCCTTCTCGATAGACACCTTCCTCAGGCAGCCTAAAATCTGGTGTCTTTTCCCGTTCTACTACCAAAAGTTGCCTCGCGCGACTCCGCTTTCCGATCTCCCAAACTCCCCACCAAAGAGCCGCCAAGATCAGCACAAAAACCCCTAAAGCAAGCGTCGTCAACCAAGGGCTGGTCTGCGGCTGAGGCCGCGGATGCCAAACGAGATCTTTGCCAATCAGTAAGGGGGCCATTTGCCACACCACCTCCGGGCCGCTCGCAGGTTCTTCCGCCTGCCGTCTATATGCCCAGGTATTAAAGAAGAATCCGGCCACGGTCACCATTTCGCCGTATTGCGGCCCATCCCCCAGCGGCATACCTGCCGGCAATTCCCGCACGCAAAAAACCAGCGGGTTCCCCTGCGAATCCTCCGTGAAAAGAAAAAGTAGATAGTAATGGGTGATCCCAAATCGCCCAACGATGTCCGGATCGGTCACCTGAATGGGAAGAAGCCGCTTCACGGCGCCGGTCAAAGCTACCAGTTTTCCTCGCTGCGTTTCCGGCGCATTGAAAAGCGGAACGACCGAACAGCGTTCTTGGCCACTAAGGGCAAGCTCACGCTCCGCTTCCCGCAATAATTCCCCCGGTTTTGCGCGCCCCGCAGCAGCCAATAACTGATAGAAAGACTCACGATTGTGGGCCCCTAAGCGAAAAGCAGCTAACGACCTTCGAGGGCGCCCTCCATCGGCGATCTCGCCTCCGCCGGCGACATTTAGGTCATCAAAAAGCCCAAAATCCATTTTGAGCCGTCCGAGGAGCGAACGCGGATACCAAGCCACGCGTCTAGCCGCCAGAAAAGCATACGGTTCCGCCTCAGGGTTAACCTTCAGTAAAACTCCCCACACTCCGGCCGGTTCATCCAACGAAGTTTTTTCCAACCAAGCCCGTGGGACCCGCCGGGCAAAAACACCGAGCGATCTCCCACCCGGCGGAACGCGCAGATTCACGTAATAGTACTCGGAAAATTCCAGTCGCTCAGAAAGTTCCAAAGGGACCCGGCGCTTTTCCACACGTGTCACTTCGCCTAAAAGTCGCAAGACATTGCCCCGAAACTGCCCCGGCTCCGTAAGGACCTGGTCAAGGACCACTTTCTTCTCCGCAAACCTTTCGAGGTCCCACCAGTCAAAGTTTCGCTCCAGTCGGAATAGGATCCGTAAAAGCACAGGGTCCTCTGATTCAGCCCAAGGCCGGCCGTCCACCAATTGCCCAAATTCGCTGGGGCCGATTCCAAGAAAAGCAAAGAGATCACGAGCCGATTGAAATGACGGAGGGGCTAAGTCAGCAAGTGCGGCGGGTTCTGATACACTCGAAGGAGCGGCAGTTTGGGAGGGATCGGCATCCGCCGGTGCCTCCGAACTCGCTTGAACCTCGTAGGTAGCCCGACTTACCCCGGCAAACATTTGTTCCAAGCACGCACCCAGTAGCGCGTTACCACAAGGTGCGGCTGGACCCCAGGGAAAAAAAGCCAAAACGCATAGAAAAAGACATAGAACAGGCGGCAGGGGTTCCGACTCCACTTGCCGCACTTGTCCGGAGGCTACCTGCGATTTTCGCCCTATGAGGCCCGTGCGCCAAGCAACCCACGTAACGAACCCTAAAGCGACGAGTAATGCCGCCAATAATGTCCCCACAATCCCAAAGCTTGAGCTACCCGGTAATGCCGTTTCCCGATATTTCGGTACCCAACGAATTCCCCTTGCCAAAATAAGGGGCGCGCGTCGCAGCTTGCCGTCTGCTGCTTGATAAGCCATCAGCTTAAAAAAGTAACCCGTGACTTCCGCGCGTTCCTCGATACTCATTCCCAAAGGGAAGCCCGGGGGCAACTCCACAGACCAGACGGCAATCGGATCCGCGGGATGATCGTCCGGCTGTACCCACAATTGGTAGTATGTGGTGAGACCCCATTCGTTTTTTGGTGTCCTCGCCCGATGAGCCCGACGAATAACGCCGACGGTGGTTACCAGCTTCCCGCGGTAGACGCCGGGCTGTTCAAATAGTTGCACAAAACTTACCCGGCCGAGCGAGTTTGCTCGAAGCTCTACCTCCGACAAATTTGCCAACACCCGAAAGGTCTCTAACCATGCAGGCCATTCCGACGGTACCACCCGTCGATTGTCAACTATCTTTCCAAAATCAATATCAAATCCTAAAGACCCTGTCCCTCTGAGATCATTTTTTGCCGGAAGGCTCTCCGACTTATGCGGGGCATCTCGATCGGGCTCTGTTGAGGATTGCTCCTCCTGAGTCAAAGCATGCCCCGGTGCGCGCCGCGTGTCCCTGCGTGCTTGGGATGCAGAATCCGAAGATACTTCTGGCACATCGAGCTGAATCTCGGTATCTACCGGCTGCTCCGGCGCGGGAGGCGGGGAGTCATAAAGTCGGCTTAACACTGCCAATGATCCGATCAATCCTGTTGGATCCAGCCGGCCGGTTACAGCCCAGCTTGCCAGCTCAAACCCTATCAGCACAAGCAGCCCTATCCCTATAACAATTGTCAACAATAAAAAGTGCTTGAAAAGCCGTGACTCTCGTGGAGTTGAATGGCCCCGAGATGCGATGCGAATGCGGATCATCTCAAATCCTGTAGGCTTATGTAAAGGATCGCCTGATGCGAGTGCAGGTGAATCGCCTTGAGATTATCCCGGTGCTCGAACAAACACATAGGAGTGTACATCCTTTATCAAGTTTAGTCGGATTCTTCGAAAACTTAATGCGTTTGTGTAAATGATTGATTTCAAAACGCGCTGCTTTAACCTGGAATCCCGATATGTCACGGCAGAAGAGCACGGCAGAAGAACTCAGTTTTGGTCCGGCAATAACTTTGCGGGGCATTCCAGTCTCGTGAGTTTTTGATTCTCCAATCTCGTGAGTGCCTTGACGGGATTACTTCGCCCGGTGACCCGGCAACTAGTTCCAGCAAAATTTCGCCATTGCTATCATTAGCACGGTAAACTTTTATTTGAATTAAGGATTCTTTGGAATGCGTATGACAGCTCACCAAAAGGGCGTTTTCGGGCTGTCCTACCCGGGCACCTACCTCCTCGACAAAATTTAAGCTTTTCCGCACATTAACTACTTTGGCATTTATAGCGCGTTCAAACTGATAGGTTCCCTCTTGACATTTAGAATGATAAGTTCGCTCTCAACGGATCATACCAAGTTCTTTTCAAAAACTGACAGGATTTTACACAACGCCTTGCAGCTGATTCCTTGGAAAAGCTTCGCTCATCCTTTAAAAAGCTTGGCTTGTGCGAAACGTTTGGCTTCTGTCGATGAGGGAGTTCCCGTGGGGATATAAAGGGATCCGGTATCCGACGAGGTCGTTACCGGTCACTTCCACTCAATTCTGATTCTGTTCTCAGTCTATATGTGGAAAGAAACACCCGCAGACCTTACCCTGAAAAATGCATCGATTCTTCCCATGGGTTACTGGGTCCTTCTTTTTACAGTGCTTTTTATAATAACCGATGTGCCCAAAGGGGCCGCGGCCCAATCACGTGTCGATTCCAGCCGGCTTGCAGCGGAAGTTAAGGAATCGGTGATTTGGTTGGAGCAAGAGGCACAGCGACTGGTGCGCGCCTGCCGACGGGAACTGCCGAACGGTCAGGTGGTTTTTCCGCCGCAGCTCGGAGCTGGATACGAAGCCTTCTGGCTCCGGGACTTTGCTTACATGCTCGAGGGGGTTCCGACAGCTTTCACATTGGAGGAGGTTCGGCAGGCCGTTCGTCTTTTTGCGAAAGCCCAACGGGCGGACGGGGCGTGTGTAGATTGTGTCGCTTTCGATGGTCGCCCCATTTATCAGCCAGGTTTTGGCACAATGGGCGAAAACCCCGTGGCCGATGGCTCGCAGTTTTACATCGATATTGTCTACCACGCGTATCATAAGTTAGAGGATAAGCAGATTCTGGAGGAATTATGGAGCTCTTTAGAACGCGCCTTCCGCGCTTTGCCCCGGCATCCAAAGACAGGCTTGGTTTGGATTGACACTGAGCGTGCTTGGGATCGATGTCCTTACGGCTTCACGGACACCGTGCGGAAGCAGGGCGCGGAACTTTTCTCATCGCTGCTCCTTGTGCAGACGTTGCGTCAAATGTCGGAACTGGCGAGCGTTCGGGGGAAGCCGGCTTTAACGGCCGAGTATGCGGCCCAGGCGGCGGAGGTATCTGCGCAAATCCGTGAAGTCTTTTGGGACGCACGGCAGGGGCTTTTCTTGGCCGCGACCGCTAAATGCCGACAGCCGGATATTTGGGGCTCCGCTTTCGCCGTCTTCCTCGATGTGGCTTCGCCCGAACAAGCCCGGCTTATTGCCAACTATTTCAGGCACCATTATCATGGATTGGTAGAAAACGGACAGGTTCGCCATTTGCCCCCGGGATTAGTTTGGGAAGAAGCGTGTCCTCCGGGCGAGTATCAAAACGGCGGCTTCTGGGGAGTGCCAACGGGTTGGTTTGCTTTTACGCTTGATTTGGCCGATTCCGAGCTGGCCGACCAAACCATCGTTGACTTGGTCCGGTTTTATCGGCAGTACGGGTGCGTAGAATGGTCTCGCGGACAAAGGAGGCAATTGCCCGGGTATGTCGCCAGTGCGGCAGCTCCTTTGCCGGCAATTCGAGCCATGTTTAGAAGGAGAGGAGAGAACGCACACACAAGCTGCGATTCTTTACGCCTTGCACCCTGCCAATAGGGGGCGGATATTTTAGAACGATTTCTCCCCTACTATGAACCCAGGATTTTAGGAGTACTGTTTTAGCTTCGAATTACCGAATCGAGGTGTCTTGACGCTCAAACCACACTCATCATCCGGGAATGGGAGGGGTAAAGTGGGTAGGGTAAAAACTTGGGTATTTTTTTCGGGCGAAAAAGTCTTAAGGTTGAGCGAAGAAGACCTTTAGGTTCAACACGCAGTTGGCAGCATAACAAACGGTTAAGGAACCATCTGAACCCTTCGTGAAAATTAGAGTCTGCTTCAGATTTCATTCGGGGTTTTTCTTATTTCGCGCTGCATTCAAGCTACTCATTTTACATCCGATCGATTTGATTAGGCAGCCTTGATTAGGCAGCCGAGCGAGTCGTTAAGAGCATTACGAGGCTACTTCGAAAAGAAAAGTGCATGGAAAACACAGACTCATAAAACCCAGATGGCGTTGAAAGCCACCGCAGATTCCCCCGGGGGGCCGTTTACTCGTAAAGTTTGAAGATGGTAACCATATTCAAACCTTGAGGTGATGCGAATGCGAAAACAGATCGCTCGCGCCGGTTCAATGCCAAGAGGTAGTCAGAACTGGTCTTTTCCCGCCGTTTTTCTTCTCCTCGTTGTTTGCATAGCGAGCTTGACAGGTGAAATAACCCCTGCCGCCGAGGAATCGGAGCGATTTCTACAGGCTCTTCGCGAGCGGGGTTATCTTGATTTAGCTCTGGACTACATCGAGCAAATGCGGACTAGCCCTCTTTGTCCGGAGAGTTTCCGTGAGGTGCTGGACTACGAAGCCGGTGTACTTCTGATCGAGAATTCTCGACTGGGAGGGACCCTGCGGGAAAAATCGCTAGAACAAGCCAAGGAGCGACTTCAGCAGTTTATTCGCGAAAAGCCGACTCACTCGCGGGTGAGTGAGGCGAGTTTCCTCCTGGCCAATGTCGCGGTCGAATTAGCACAATTGAAAAAGGAGTTGGCGGCGCAGCCAGGAAAAACGCCGGAAGAGAAAAACAAGTTGTTGGCGGAGGCACGTCAGCGATTCCAAGAGGCTCAGAAGGCTTTTGAAACGGCCGAACGCCGAGCTTATGAGCGCGCAAGGACGCTTGAAGAAGAAGCGAAGCAAAACCCTCGAAAGGAGGTCGAGCGGGACGATGCGCGCCGCGATCTGCTGCGTGCGCGTCTTAGTTTGGCCGGCGTCATTTACGAAATCGGCAAATTGTATCCGCAAAGCGATCCCAATTATCGGGCCGAGTTGAATGAGGCCGCGAAGCGATTTGCGGAACTTTACGAAAAATACAAGGATTTCACGGCAGGGGTTTATGCGCGCTTGCAAGAGGGCCGTGTCCGCCGGGATCTCGGCGATCCAAAAGCGGCCATTGAAATTTTCAAACAAGTGATCGCCCTGCTCCAAGGGGTTTCGGGGGAGGAACGTTCCGTCGTCAATGAAGCGGTTCACGAACTGATCCAAAGCTACATTCTCACTAAGGACTTTAACTCGGCGACCGCTTTGATCGACCAATGGCGGGATCAGGTGCGTCCCGACGAGGAGTCGTCGGGGGAAGGACTGCGCGTTCACCTGTCGGCGGCCCAGTTGTTCATGGCAGTTGCCGCTTCGCAGAAGCCGAAAACCCAGGAACACACCCGCGCGGTGGCACGCGCCCGAGAGCATTTGAATTTTGTGACGCGGTTTCCCGGGCCATTGCAGCGGGAGGCTGGTCAGCTTTTAAGTCAGCAACTTTTTGGTGGTGCCAGCGACCCGAGCGAGCCCACCGATTTCGCAACCGCCAAGGAACGTGGCGATACCGCCTGGGGAAGCTTCGTGGTGTTCGTGGGGCAACTAAACGCGGCACCCACCCCACAAGAGCGTCAAAAGCTTCAGCAGCAAGCCGATCAAGTCCGGGATGAAGCTTTGAGGTTCTATCGTCTCGCCCTGGCTATGAGACCCAACGACCTTTCCCCGGACGAAATGAACCTACTTCGTTTTCGGATGGCGTACTTATATTGGTCACAGCAGGATTATTACCGGGCAGCAGTCTTGGGGGAATTCTTGGCTCGCAACTACCCCCAGAACCTCCTGGCGAAGCAAGCGGCAGAGATTGCCGTAAAGGCTTATCGAATTCTGTATGCACAGTCTTCAGCACCTCGAGAGGAACGCGACTTCGAAACCAGTCGGATTGAGAAGCTTGTAACGTGGATGAATTCCGTTTGGCCAAAGGAGCGGGAAACAATCGAAGCTTACATGATGCTCTTGGATACCGCCGTGGATAATCGCGACCTGGCCAAGGCCGAGGCTATACTCGGCCAAATTCCGGAGGATTCTCCGCGCCGGGCTGAGGCGGAGCTTCGAGTTGGTCAAGGCCTCTGGGCCACTTTTCTATTGGAATCATCTAAAGAATCAGAGGTGCGTCCGTCCGCCGAACAGCTCGCTGCGTACCTCCAAAAAGCTCGGCAACTTCTGGAACAGGGCATCGGGCGGATGAAGAGCAGTTTCGACGAATCGAAACCGGTCGAATACACCTTGGCTTTTTCCGTGCTTTCATTAGCCGGCTTGTTGATCGAGAACGGTCAGGCCTCCGACGCTGTGACCTGGCTGGAGGACCCGCAAATAGGATCACTGGTTTTAGTTCGGAAAAACGATCCGGCTGCCGATCGAAGTAACTTCCGCGTGGAAACTTTGAAGGCAGCATTGCGAGCTTACGTTGGAACTGGGCAGTTGGAGAAGGCGGAAGGGGTAATGAAAGAGTTGGAAGTAGCTACGTCCGCGGGAGGCGATGCGGCGGCGGCCGCTCGACTGACGCAGGTGTACGTGGGCCTGGCTCGGCAGCTTCAGGAAAGTTTACGACGCCTCCGACAAGACAATAAATTGGAAGAAGCTGACCGGCTCATGCGCGGTTTTGAGCTCTTTTTGACGCAAATAAAATCGCGTAAAGAGGGTAATACTTTCACATCGCTCAATTGGGTGGGCGAAACGTTCTACAACCTGGCATGTAGCTTAGAAGGGGGAAGCCCGGGAGAAAAAGCCAAATCCCAGGAATACTATAAGAATGCGGCCGATACTTACGTGGGTATCTTGCGACGAATTCGAGAAAGTCCCGATTTTGCGCCCGCCAATGCGGCTACAGGAATCCAACTTCGGCTTGCCTCGTGTCTGAGCGGATTACGGAAGTTCGAGGAGGCCGTGAAGATTCTGCTAGCTCTGTTGCGGCAGAAGGAAACCCGAATTGACGTTCAGGTAGAAGCGGCGCGAACCTACCAGGCGTGGGCAGATGCGGAAGGCCGGGCAGCCTTTTACACCCTTGCGATCGTGGGGGGGCATGAGGAAAAAGGGCGAAAGCTTATGTGGGGTTGGCAGGGAGTAGCCCGCCGCGTGCAGCCTTATCCGCAGTATCAATCGCTCTTTCACGAAGCGTGGTACAATATCGCGCTTTGCCGCCTCAACCAGGCCCAACGTGAAACCGAACCGAAGCGAAGCGAGTTGCTCCGCCAGGCTGAGTTGGATATCTTTCGTGTTTATCAGCTTTATCCGGACTTAGGGGGCGAGGCCACCTACGCCCGGTATGACGCGCTGTTGCGACGTATCCAGCGTTTGCGAGGCGTCAGAGATGCGCAAGGACTTCAGGCCTTCGCTCAGCGAGGTGCTCCTGTGGGTAAATCGCTTTAAAGTAGTTCAACCGGCGCGCGGAAGTAGATGAATCGACCGTGCTGCGAGACATTGCTGGTGGAATTGTCCAATCGGCGCGTGGGAGTAGACTTACCGCATACTTCGGGCAAACACGAACTCCCTATATGGTTTCCTTCAAGTGCGGCTAACAGCCAGGAGAATCAGTCAATGAAGCTCCGCCAATACGGTTGGAAATGCATTTTACAGTCGGTTTTTCCGCTTGGGCTTCTACTTCCTTTTTTGGCGTCCGCGCCTTTCGCTTGGGCCGATACCGTGCGGACACTGTCAGCCAGTATTACCGGTAAGGTTGTGGAGGCCACCAGTCAAAAGGTTATCGTCGACCGGGGTCAGGGCCGAATTGAAGAGATCAATCCTCACCTGGTGGATATGATCTTTTTTGACGATGAACCAAGCGTTTTAAGAACCGCAAAAATGGCAGTAGCCGCGGGTCGATATGAGGAGGCCTTGACCGCTCTGGAAAAAGTCCAATTGCCCGAGAATGCGACGTCGCTTGTTAGACAGGAGCTCGAGTTCTATCGATCTTTTTGCAAGGCGCGGCTTGCTCTGGGCACCTCTGACCCGCAATCTTTGGAACAGGCTAGCGAGGGACTGAGTCAATTCATAAACCAGTATCAAAATTCTTTTCACTATTGGTCGGCGTGCGAATTGTTGGGCGATTTGCTGACTGCCCGCGGGGATTACGCGAGTGCCAGCCAATTTTATGGCAGATTGAGCAAGGCAACGTGGCCAGAATTGCAAATGCGGGGGCTTGTGGCACTGGGCCGAACTCAGCTTGCTCAAAAGAAGTTTTCCGAAGCGGCAAAAGCCTTTGACGATGCCCTGCAAATTCAAGCGACCGGTCCGGCGGCGGATCGGGCGAAAACCGCCGCCACCTTGGGCAAAGCACGATGCCTGGCGGAACGCGATGAACCTGACCAAGCCATAGCGATGGTTCAAGAGGTGATCAAGAATACCCCGGTTGAGGAAGCGTCGCTTTTAGCAGAGGCCTATAACACCTTGGGGGTCGCCCATCGTAAAGCCGGTCGAACCAAGGAAGCCATCCTCGCATTCTTGCACACGGATTTGCTATATTTTTCTGTCGCTACCCAGCATATCGAGGCCCTGGACAACCTCGTATCGTTGTTCGCTCAGGTAGGTCAACGCCAGCGGGCCGAGGAGGTCGCAAAAACCTTGCGCGAGCGCTACAAGCGGGAACCTTCCGGGTGATCAAAGCTGACTGGTGTGTTGACCTTGCGTCCGTCACGGGAGCCAAGCCTAGTGAGATGCACTCCGTAAAGGGGCTAAACTTGGGTGAGTAGCAGACGACGAGTCGAAGTTGCGAATCCGGTTACGCGTCATTCGCCCTCGAATTTTTCAGGTGGTTCGAAGCAGAGAAGTCAAAAAGTGGTGTCGGCTCATGAGAATTCGGCGACTTTTTCAATGTAACATAAAACCGAAATGATACAGGGCTGAAACTCGGAGGTGCCTTACTTCGTTCATAAAAACAAGGCACAGCCGCTGATCCCAGGACTTTTCGGATTTAATTTGGCGAGTAATTTTTGGGAATTTGGCGAGCTTTCAAGCCTTATTTTTGGAAGATTAGTCACCCGGCTGCCAGGAGCCATCGCTTTGCGAGAGCCGGAACTGCGCTGCCGCAGATTATGCTGCCGTCCGAGGGTACTCGTTTGACTCGCGAATCCCTTCGGTTAACTTAAATATCTGAACATTTGGACGTGGATTTTTAGAGGTCCTATTGGGTTTTGAAAGCTTACGGATTCGTACTCAAACTCCGAAGGGCAATCCTCGACAAATTCCCCGAATAGCAAATTGCCGTATTTAGCCAGATGCGGATTAAAACTCGCTTCGAGCCGTCGCGAAAGAGACTTTGATTTTTAGGGAAACCGATTAGACTTAAAATTCGTCGCAGACGAAGAAGACTTGGCACCAAGCTCGTCTTTCCGGCTTCTAACGAGCGGGGTCGGCGCCGGCCCCAAATTTCGATTGGTTTTAAAAGAGTAGCGACAAGAAAAGTAATCCAGTTCCAGAATGCACGACGGGTTTCACATCGACGGCCTTTTTTGGGGAGGATCCAATGCAAGGTGGATTCAAAGGTGATGTGAGGAAAGCTGCGATTTGGCTTTTAGGGATGCTCTTCGCCTGGGTAATAGTCTTTCAGGTGGGATCCCAATTTGTACCCTCGGCTTGGGCATTTCAGGAAAACGAGCAGGCCGAGCTGGAGCCCTTTGGCCGTGGTGAGGAACCCGCGGCTGAGGCTGCCGAACCCGCGGCTACCGCCCCACAGAGCGAAACTTACCTAGCCTGGATGTATCGCTCGCTGGGGGTGTTCTATAGCCTCGTTTTTCTGGCACTTTCCTTCACACTTGTAGCACTGGTGGTAATGAATATCTTGTCTGCCCGGCGTGAAGGGCTACTTCCTTCACAGCTTATTCAAAACTTCGAAAATCTCTTGAACGAAAAGAAGTATCAGGAGGCCTATGAGTTGGCTAAATCCGACGAGTCCTTCTTGGGACAAGTGCTGTCCGCCGGCTTGGCCAAACTATCGGCGGGTTATTCCCAGGCTATTGAAGCTATGCAAGAGGTCGGCGAAGAAGAGAACATGAAGCTCGAGCACCGCCTGAGTTACATCGCTCTCATTGGCACGATTAGTCCGATGGTGGGCCTCCTCGGTACTGTGCAAGGTATGATCTCGTCTTTTAGTGTGATTGCCCGAAGTCCCACAACACCTAAGCCGTCGGAGTTGGCCGCGGGTATTTCGACCGCATTATTCACCACTTTGGTCGGACTTTTTATCGCCATTCCCGCAATCGCGATCTATAACATTCTTCGAAACCGCATTGCTCGATTTGTGCTGGAAGTGGGGGTCGTAAGTGAAAACCTGATGAGTCGTTTCTCCGGGGTCGGAGCCAAAAAGGCTTGAAGCTCTAAGACGGGCTTAGCCGAAGACATCGGGGCCAAAGCTCATGGAGAGCAGTCCCCCCGTAAGACGGCATTCGGCAACTCGACTCCGGAAGCGCATCAACGGAAAAATGGACCTTTCAAACGGTGGATTCTGCTAACAACCTCGTACCCGTTTGAGCATCCACGGGAGGTAGCTAAATATGCGTTTTTCAAGGCAGCGTGGAGCCCCTCAGGCTTCCAGCGACATGACGCCCATGATCGACATGACGTTTCAGCTCATTGCCTTCTTTATGGTCCTCGTCAACTTTAGCGAAGGCGACCGCAATGAGCGGATCCGCTTGCCTTTGAGTGAACTAGCGAAACCGCCGGAAGCTCCCTTGAAAACCCCCATCACCCTGCACCTGACAGAGCAAGGTTCTGTGATATTCGGCCCCGACGAAGTATCCATACCCGGGGTGGAAAGGCTATTGAGTCGCGAAAGGGAATTTCTCAAAGCGCGGGGACAAGATTTCCGAACCGCCACGGTGATCATCCGCGGAGATCGCGCGGCCAAGACCGGGCAGGTGCAGGAGCTAATCCGTACTTGTCAGAAAGTGGGATTTGAAAAGTTCGTCCTTCGGGCTCGGCAAGAGGCTGCTTCCTTGGGGCTCGTAACCGGAGGAACCTAGGCGATGCGGATCCGGCACGTTCAACGCTCTCAGCAAGGCATCGAACTCCAGATGACGCCCATGATCGATATTGTCTTCCAACTGCTTGTGTTCTTCGTAATGACTTTCAAAATCGCCGCTCCTGAAGGCGACTTTAACATTCGCATGCCTCTCGTTGCACCTAGCGAGGGTATTCCAGAACCGGAAGCTCTTCCGCCCATCACCATCAAGCTGACGGCTCTGAGCAATGGTCAATTGGAGGGCATTACGTTCGGCACGCGGCGGGTGAAAAACTTCGCCGAGCTTCGACAGCGAATCATCGAAATGCTGGGCCCGGATCCCGGCCCAAGTGTGCTTGAAAGCACCGAAGTCGAATTAGATTGCGACTACCAATTGCGTTACGAATATGTGATCGAGACGATCACCGCCATCTCCGGCTACGTGGACAAAGAATCGGGGCAAATCATCAAATTAGTGGAGAAGATTAAATTCGCTCCGCTCCGCGCCGGCTAGGTACCGAGCAACATCAGCCTACCCCGGCACCCGTGTTTACTTCCGTCTTTACTTCGACCGATTACAACTTCGCAGCCCCTCTTTCAGCGAGGCAATTAGCTCCCTCAACTTAAGATTGCTTCTGCAACTTGCGGAAAATACGCTCTATTCGCCTTGCTTCCTGTCCTTCAAAAAATTTTCGGCCGTTCAACCATTCAACTAGCCCCGATGGGCCCCTCGCGACTTCGGTTTCTAAGAAAGAACAAATTGTGCCGCATGGAACACCAAATTATGCCACATTTTAAACCGTGATCCTCATCGCTCCTGAGCAAGGGTTGTGCCCCCTGCGCGAGGCTGCACCTTCGATGGCCCCGCTTGCTTCAGGGCCTCAATCACCTGGCTTTCCAACAAAGTTCCATCCAGAACAATGGCCTCTTGGTCGGAGGCCCCAGCCGGCCAAATGGCTAACACCGGAATCGATTGGCGTCGCAAGCGCTGGGTCAGGAAATCCTTAATGAGCGGGGATTGATCAGTCCAATCCGCCAGCAGTGGGAGCACCTTATTTCGCGCCACTAATTCGGCAACCCGATCCGTCTCAATAGCAAACGCAAGATTCCACTTACAATTAGGGCACCAATCGGCGGTAAAGTCCACCATCACAGTGTAGCCTTCTGCCCGAGCTTGATCCAACCGCTCCGGTGTAAAAGGCGTCCATTGGAGCTTTGGGTTTTCTAGGAGCACCGTGAATCCGAAAACCCCCACGGCTGTGGCGCCCAGGATGCCAGCCCCCCAAGCCGCCGCCCGAAGCGAACGTGATACCGTGAGAGGAATTCGACCAATCAACCAGCAGCCAAACCAAAGGCCTATCAGAAGCGCGAGGGTCGAAATGAAGTACCGCTCGTTGATTGTGGTAAAAAGATAAACGACCGTGCCCAAAAGGAGGAACGCCATTAGCTCCTTCAAGGTCTCCATCCACTTCCCCGGCCGAGGCAAAAAGCGGATCAACTCAGGGAAAGCCCCGAGAGCCAAGTACGGCAGAGCCATCCCCAGTCCAACGGTGCCGAATACGGCATACGCCACATATGGAGGCTTGTCGAGGGTAAATCCGAACACCGCCCCCAAAAACGGCCCCGTGCAAGGGGTCGCGAGAATCGTCGTAAATACACCCTTGAAAAAGGCACCCAAGGCGCCCTCGCGGCTCTGGAGTTGGCCCACCGTGCCACTGCCCGCAAACCCGGGAATCGGAATCTCCCAAACTCCCAAGAAACTCAAAGCCATCGCGAAAACGAGGCCAGTCAAAGCCACTTTAAACCAGGTGAAGGTGAATTGTTCCCCCCAAGCTAAGTTGACGAACGCAGACAAGGTGGCCAATACCAGGAAAACCGAAATCAAACCCAAGACGTACCATAGATTCAGCATGAAAACCTGCCACCGGTCCTGCCCGGCTTGCTCGATCAGGGCAAAAATCTTGAGGCTAATCACAGGAAGTACGCACGGCATGAGATTGAGGATTAAGCCGCCCGCTAACGCGCTGAGCAGGATAGCCACCCAAGCCCCCCAACTCAGGCTTTCTGCAGCCGGAGCCGGTGCGGTCTGTTCCGCGCCTATTGCCGCGCTTACCGCAGGCACTGTGCCCAGCCCCGGTGCTTCCGAAAAGGGAAGCCCCGTGCCCAACCGAGCTTCGAATGCATAATCTCGCGGTGGGTAGCAGGTGGTGGCATCACACACCTGGGCCACCACCCGGCCTTTGAGAAGCTGATTTTTCAAATCCGCATCACTTGCCCACTCCAAAGGTGCCCGCCAGGCCACTTCTCCCATGTGATATTCGACCGTCAGGTTATTGAATAACGGCTCTTGCTTCCTCTGGGGAGGAACCAGCGATTGAAACGAGTCCGCAAGCCGACAAACCGGACTTTCGTCCAGCCGGATCCTCGTCGGAATAGGCCCCCCACGAGGCTGAGTAATCGAATAGATGTAGTATCCCGGCCGGATTCGCACCGTCACCCAGAGGTAGCTGGGCTGGGTTTCGGTAGGAGGCGTGAACTCCGCGTGAATTTCCAGGAAGCCCTCCGAGCCCCATTGTCCCGGAAGTAGTCCTTCCGAGCCGGCGGATACCGATTGGGAAACCAGAAGGACTGACGCTCGAGAATCTGCTGCCGGCAATGGCTGAAAATGGAGTACCGATATCTGATGGCAGATCGCCTCAGAGGATTCTTGCGGAATCCCACCCGCGCGCAGAGAGCCCACAGGAGCATGCTCCGAGATTCTTTGTACGGGGCAAACCCCATTCATGCGCGCAGAGCCCGAGGAAGCATCGAGCAAAGATGTAGAAACTCGGCTCGATATCGCATCGCCGTTTCTACCCGCAGCCACCGGCGAGGCTAACGCCCCCGAGATCCCGAAAACAGCTACTCCCACTGCCAGGATGCCAAAAATCCCTCCCACAAAACCCCGGAAATGGGTGCCCCAGGAAAGCCTCGTTGGACTCACCGTTTGAAAGAGAGGTTCAGCAAGATTTCTTTTCCATCTGAGTGTTTTCAGCAACACTGCTTCTGACTCCCTTGGCTTCAAAACTCCGACAAATGCCGCAGAGACGTGTACGATCCATGCCACAAAAAAGCGTTGACGCAACGATGCCAGCCGATAGATGCTATAGCTTCCGTGGGTAATAGCTTCCGTGGGTGCGATTACCCCGTCAATCGAGTTGGTTGATCTCCGGTCAAATGAAAACGAAACGTTCAGTACGACATTTTACGCCCAGCTTCGGACTCGGTAACCCTTCATGCTTCTCTAATAATACAAAGGTATTCAACTTTCACGAGGTCTTTTGTGGCCCCTCCCTAATTACCTACCGAGTTACCTACCGAGGAATAAAGATGCCGGACTGAAAAAAGATCCAAAGGTGGGGGACAGAAAGTTATCAGGTCAAGACGAAGAAATTTAAGATAAAGAAAGAAGAGAAATTTAAGATAAAGAATTAGCCGGAGAAATCGACAAAATAATGTGATGAATTACTGAACCAAGGTAAGGCGTTTGGGACAGGCGGATCGTTTGCGTCGCACGAAGGGCGGGATAGCCAGAGATTAAGGGATAGCGAGAGCTTAAGGAGAAGGTAGTCTGCCCCAGAATAAAAAAATCTCAAGCTCCGCGGAAATGCCTTATCCATTTCAGCCGGCCGCAATGGTGAGAGCAATTGGGGGGTGAAGAAGGGGGCACCTTCGCGGCGAAGATTTTTCGAAGTGCTCGGGAGTGATCAGCCCGATACTAAACCTTTTGATGGCCATACATTGCATTCTTGTGGCTTATAGCCATATATTGCGTTTTTGTGACTTATGAACCACAAGAAGTGGTGTTCGACTCTGCATTGCCTGGTTCGCGCCGCCGGTTTCTTTTCATGAGACCTTCTCGCAGGCTTCCGCTCGCGAGATCTTTCTCTGAGTTTTCTGAAAATTTTCCTCCGGAGCTCTTTTTCTGACTTCCTTTGGCAACATACGGCTTTTTCTGACGTGCTGGCGGCGGAAAGGTCGGTAATCCCTGGAGAAAAGTTCCGGAAAGCGGCACTTGACCGGGATAATGTACAAAAGTACACTTTATCCTGGAGGTGCTATCACTATGTCTGGTTTGCCGTGTATCCCCCTGGCCTCAAGCTGCATTCAATACCAACGGTTGCAATTTCTTCGGGAACAAATGGCCCGGTTGGAGGAGGCTTGGCACCGCTCCCCTCGCCTGGGTACGGTCTCCACGGGTTGGCCGGAATTTGACCGCATGCTTCCTTCGGGGGGTTTTCTGTGGGGGAGTTTGGTCGAGTGGCTCTCCCCAGGCGACGGAAGTGGAGTGATGAGTTTGGCCCTAAGGGCGGTCGCTTCTGCATGTTCTCGAGGGAGCTTTTTGATCATCTTCGATTCCCTAGGAGAGTTTTATCCTTTGGGGGCGTTTTATCTGGGAATTCCCCCGGAGAACCTCGTGATCATCCGGCCCAAGAACGAGCGCGATAAGCATTGGGCCCTTGTTCAGACACTTCGGGGGGCGGAAGGGTGCATTGTTGTCGCTTCTTTACAGAGGCTCGATAGCCTCTCTTTCCGACGGCTACAGCTCGCGGCGGAACGGGGGGGAAGTTTGGGGGTTTTTATCCGCCCTCCTGGGGCGCGCCCTGAGCCCTCCTGGGCAGAGGTGCGCCTTTGGGCGGAACCCATTTCGGCGAAAAAGGGAACTTTCGCCGGTGGCCTAATCGCTTCGCGACGGTGGCAGATTCAGATCCTTCGTTGCCGGGGAAAATGGCAACCTTCGCAGATCCTGGAGATAGAACTCGATGCCCAAACGCCTACTGTGCGTTGTTTTCCCCAATTGGCCCATCCAGAGATTTTTGCTCGGGTTACAACCTCGGCCTAACCGTGGCCCAGAATCCCCACAAACACGCCAAGCGGGGGAGGCATTGCCGAAGGGTAATTACCTGAAGGGGAACCTTGATCTCGACCGCAGAGATCTTCCCCGGGAAAGGAGTGGGGAAAATAGCGGTAAAGTTACCTCCAACCCTCCTTTTTCCCTTGGGGCAAATTTCCCCTGTACCCAAGGATTTGGAGGGATTTGCCCGCTTTCTTCCCCGGAGTGTCCTCTTGTGTTGTGGACCTCTCAAGGAGGCACCCACCGGGTTGCCTGGATGTGCGAGGGAGCTCGGCGATTGGCTATCTGCCCCGGAATGCTCCTTTCCGAGGCCACCGCCTTGACGGGCTCTAGGAAGCTTTCGGCAGAACCCTGGGATAAACAGGCTGATGACAAAGCCCTAGAAGAGCTCGGGCGATGGTGTCACCAATTCACCCCCAGCGTGGCTTTAGATACCGAAAAACCGGGGGATTGTCTTCTCCTGGATATTACCCAGAGTGCCGCCGTTTTCGGGGCCGAAGAACGTGTAGCCCAGTTGTTGCTCGCCCAGCTTGCTGCCAAGCGGATCTTGGCACAAGGAGCGATTGCCGAAACCCCCGGAGCTGCATGGGCAGTAGCGCATTTCGCTCCCCAATTTTCTCGAGTACCATCCTCGTCTCAAGTACCACCCTCGCATACACCGGTTGCTCCTTTGCCACCGCAACGGAACCAGCCTTCGAAGAAAACAAGCCGTTCTTCCCCCCCGGCCGATGAACTATCTGAACCTACTACCCCCCCTCGATACCGGCGGGAACATCCGGAGGATTCATCGAGATCCTCTCAAGGCGTTTTTCCCTGTGAACCGTTGCTCATCGTTCCCTCGGGCCATGCCGTGGAGGCACTACAGCCACTCCCACCGGAAGCCCTCCGGGTGGATGAGGTGGCGACCGGCTGGCTTCGCGAGCTGGGGATCACCACGGTCGGTCAACTGATGAAAATCCCACCAGAAGAGCTCATCCAGCGGTTTGGGCCGGGAATCCTCCACCGATGGAAGCAAGCCATTGGGGAGGTTCAGGAGGTGCTTCATTTCCTCCCGGAGGCCGAAGACCTGACGGGCCAATGGGATTTCGAGTACCCCACTTCACTTCGGGCGGAGATCGCTACTGCCTTTGCGGAGATATTGAAGCAGCTTATTCACCGGTTATCCACCCGAGGATATGGGATCCTAGGACTAAGGGGGTTCATTCGGGGAGAAAAACGAATGTTGAATAGCTTCGAAGTGGGGCTATTTCGCCCTTGCGTGAAGTGGGTCCACCTGAAGGGAATTCTAGAAGCACGGCTTGAGGGAATTTCGCTTCCGGAGCCGGTTTACCTCGTGGAGCTTCAGGTCACGCAAACGGCTCCTTTGTCGCAGGATCAAGGGAGTTTATTCGAGGGGCTTGGAACACGGTGCTCGCCGGCCAAATGGGCCGAACTATTCGACCGGCTTTGCAGTCGGCTGGGACCGCAGGCGGTCCTTCAGGTGGAATTGACCGAAGAACTTCTGCCGGAATATTCCTACTGCCTTGTTCCAGGGGCTTTGGGATCGCGAAATCCCGGGGTTCAGGGATCGCAAAAAAGGGATTCAGCCATTCGGGGAGCCAACCCCGGGAGCAAAGAGCGGAAACCGCGTTCCAAGAGGGGAGAAGCTGATTGGGGGTTTCGAAAGCACTCGGGTGGGGCTCCCTGCGATTGGCCTCCGCGGCCGATCCGGCTTTTTTCTCCACCGGTGGCTATCGCCGCGATTGCTTTGGGAGCCGAAGGTCCTCCTGCCCAGTTCGTTGTTTCCGGACGCCGCTATCCAGTCCTCCGCAGTTGGGGACCTGAGCGGTTGGAAACCGGATGGTGGCGTGGGCACCTTATCCGCCGAGATTACTACCGAGTAGAAACCGCCTCCGGAGAGCAATTTTGGGTATTCCGCTCGCTGGATACGGGGCAGTGGTTTCTTCACGGAAGCTTCGACTGATGGTCGCCGGTTGGGGGATTGCTTCGGTGCGGTTCAGATTGCCCCAAGAATGGAAGATCAAGCTACCTCGAGAAGGAAACTTCAGACTAATTCAGGACGGAGATACCGGATTACTCCAAGACGAAGACGATTTGCTTCAGGACCAAGACGACAGGTTACTTCAGGAGGGAAATCCGAGACTGCGGCGGGAGCAAGATCACAGCCTCCTCCAAAAGGGGCAGGAGACTTACGCATGGGCTCCGATCCAACCAGTAGCCCCCATGCACGTGCTTGGGCAAAGCGGTGGGCTTGCCGCTAGGCTCCGAATCCTCGGGGGTTCCTTCGAAAGGTTTCGAGGAAATTTGTGCTGCTATGATTCGTTACGCTGAGTTGCACGCTAAAAGCAATTTTTCTTTCCTTCAGGCTGCTTCGCACCCGGAGGAGTTGGTTCGTCAGGCAGCTGAACTGGGTTACACCGCCCTGGCACTGACCGATGTGGAAAGCCTGGCGGGCATTGTCCGCGCTCATGGCACTGCGAAAGAACTCGGGTTGAAGCTGCTCGTAGGGGCGGAAATCAGACCTCAAGGGGCTCCGGCCGTCGTCCTCTTAGCCACAGATCGCGCAAGCTACGGGCGGCTTTGCCGCCTAATTACCCTTGGCCGAACTCGGGCAAGCAAGGGAGAATGCTCTCTGGAGTTGGCGGATCTGGAAGAATATGCCAAAGGGTTGATCGCCTGTATCATCATTCGCCCCCCAAGCGGTTCTTCCCCTCAGGGGTGGGAAAAGCTCCGAAGAAAGTGGCTTCCCCGATATCGCTACCTCTTTGGTGATCGGTGCTATCTGTTGGTGGAGCCTTTGTATGGGACGGATGATCAAGGTGATTTGCGGCAAGCAAACGAGCTGTCGGCTAGCTGTCGAATACCGCTGGTGGCCGCGGGGGATGTGCACTATCACATCCCCGAACGAAAACCTCTCCACGATGTGCTTACAGCGATTCGTTGCGGGTGCACCGTGCAGGAGGCCAAGGGGCGGTTTTCGCCCCATGCTCAGCAGCACCTGAAGCCGATCGAGCAACTGGCTCGGTGGTTTTCCCGATTTCCCCACGCTCTTGCCCACACGGTGGAGATCGCCCAGCGGTGCTCGTTTTCCCTCGATGAGCTCCGGTACGAGTATCCGGTCGAACTTGCTCCCGCCGGACAAAACCCGATGGAATATCTTCGCCAACTCACTTGGGCAGGTGCGCGAGAGCGATGGCCCCAGGGGATTCCGGCGAAAATCCACCGGCTTCTCGAACACGAACTGACCCTGATCGAGCAACTCCGGTACGAAGCCTATTTTCTTACAGTATGGGACTTGGTTCGCTTTGCCCGGGAGCAAGGCATTCTTTGCCAAGGCCGCGGTTCGGCGGCCAATTCCGCGGTGTGCTATTGCTTGGGGATCACTTCGGTAAACCCGGAGCAAATCGAGCTCCTGTTCGAGCGGTTTGTGAGTCGGGAACGAAACGAGGCGCCTGATATCGACGTCGATTTCGAACATCAACGCCGCGAGGAAGTCCTGCAGTATATTTACCGGAAGTACGGGCGCGACCGGGCCGGGATGACCGCCGAAGTGATTACGTACCGCCCCCGGCTTGCCGTCCGCGAAGTGGGGAAAGCTTTGGGGCTATCGCTGGATCGCGTCGACCGCCTGGCCAAGCAAATCGAGCGATTTCACGAAGAGCCGGAACTCGACGCACGTTGCCGGGAAGCGGGCATCGATCCCGAAAGTCTGCTGGGGCGTCAATTGGTGCAATTGGCCGGACAGTTGGTCGGCTTCCCCCGGCATCTGTCCCAACACACCGGGGGCATGGTGATCACCCAAGGGAAGCTGTGCGACTTGGTGCCGATCGAAAATGCGGCTATGGATGGTCGCACTGTCATCCAGTGGAACAAAGACGACTTGGACGAGCTGCGAATCCTCAAAGTAGATTGTCTGGGTCTGGGAATCCTCACAGTGATCCACCGCTGCTTCGATCTGGTAGAAAAACACTATGGCAGAGGTTTTACGCTGGCTACCATTCCCGAGGAAGATCCCCAAGTTTACGCGATGATCCAACGCGCAGACACCATGGGCGTTTTTCAGATCGAAAGCCGCGCCCAGATGAGTATGCTTCCCAGACTGAAACCCCGATGTTTCTACGATTTGGTCATCGAAGTAGCCATTGTACGTCCCGGACCGATTCAAGGTGATATGGTCCATCCGTATCTGCGTCGTCGTAATGGAGAGGAACCGGTGACATATCCGAATGAGGCCATCCGTCAGGTTCTGGAAAAGACCTTGGGGGTTCCTCTTTTTCAAGAACAAGCGATGCGATTGGCGATTGTAGCCGCAGGTTTTACGCCCGGAGAGGCGGATCAATTGCGTCGAGCCATGGGGGCGTGGCGTCGGCCGGGACTGATTGACCAGATGCGGAAGCGGCTCATCGAGGGTATGCTTGCCCGCGGGCTTTCCCCCGCTTATGCGGAGGCTGTTTTCCGCCAACTTCGGGGATTTGGAGAATACGGGTTCCCCGAATCGCACGCTGCTAGTTTCGCGCTCCTGGTCTATGTCTCGGCTTGGCTCAAGTGTCATTACCCGGCTGCCTACACGGCAGCCCTGCTTAACAGTCAACCCATGGGCTTCTATGCCCCCGCCCAACTGGTCCGCGATGCTCGAGCTCATGGGGTGGAGGTTCGCCCGGTCGACGCGAATGCTAGCTTTTGGGAGACCACCTTAGAACCGACTCTCCCCCTTGGACCCGAGTGTTCTCCATCGGGGGCCGCTTTGCGCTGCGGCCAAACCCAGCAAGCTTCCATCAAAAAAGCTGCAAGTTCGTCGCCGCCGGCACGGTGGGGGGAAAATGATCTGCCGGAAAACCAAACCACTAAAAATTCTCTCCAAGAAGGAGAACTTCAGCCGGTACATCCCGAAACCGAAGAATTCCGGAAAAGCACCACGTTGGCCTACGCTTCCAATTTTGCAATCCGGCTAGGCTTCCACATGATCCGCGGTATGTCCTGCCGGCAAGCCGAGCAGATCGTTAAAGCCAGGGGAGATCGGCCCTTCCGCTCGTGGGAGGATTTCGTGCAGCGAACCCGGTTAGGGCGTTCCACCCTTTGCCGATTGGCCCAGGCAGGGGCTTTCGGCTCTTTGCGGCTCACCCGCCGTCAAGGGCTCTGGCAAGCCTTGGAAGTTCAATCTGATTTGCCGCTTTTTGCTCGTGAAGACTCCTCCTCTTTTCGCTCGGATCCGTTAGCGCACCACAATCCGGGGACATGGACGACACCCCCTCGACAAGATCGCTCACCCCCTATCTCGCAGTCAGAAGCAGAAGGAATCGATCGTTTTCCGAGATATGCATTGCCCAATCAAAACGATGGAAGCGTTTGGCACAGCCCTGGGGGATCCGACGCTTTCAGCCGCACGGGGTCTCGGAGAAGCCGGATTCAAGTATCCGGAGCGGATGAAGGCCTTCGGAAAGGGGTGGCGAACAATCAACCCGGCGAAAACCCGCAAGAGGAAAATTTACCGGAAAAACCCGGAAAACGGCCCCCAAATGCACGCCTCGAGGGGAACCCACCATTGCAGGAGCGTATTGCCGAGAGCGAGACCTCCGTCGACTATTCCCCCCCATACCACCAATCCTGTCCCCTTCCGGAAATGAACTTGCTTGAGGAGGTATTGCGAGATTATCAAACGCTGGGATTATCCCTCCGAGCCCATCCAATGAGTTTTCTTCGCTCGTGGCTCGACCGGCAGAGGGTAACTCCGGCGGCCTTTCTCCCCCAAAAAGCGGATGGAGCCCCGGTTTGGGTCGCCGGAGTTGTCCTGGTAAGGCAGCGTCCCAGCACGGCCAAAGGAATCACTTTCATGACGCTGGAAGATGAAACCGGTCAAGTCAACTTGATCATCCGACCGGACGTATGGCGACGATGGAGACAAGCTGCCTTAAGCGCCACCATCATTCTGGTTCAAGGCAGACTCCAAAAGCAAGGCGAGATCATCCACGTACGATGTGCCAAGCTACTGGATCTTTCGGAAAAACTGCGAACTCTTCCCGATTGTTCGCGGGATTTTTGCTAAAAGCTGCAAGCAAATTCGGAAAACCCCTTCCGGCGAAAATCTAAAGAGCAATCCATCTTGATAACCGCACCTTTTAGGAGGCACGGCTTACTGTCGCTGGATCACCTCCCCCGTGACTTGTTTGGCCAGCTCGAAGACTCGCTCCCGTTTCAGTCGACATGGAACCAATTGTTCCACATTGTGCACCGCAGCACCAATTCCCAGTTGCACGGCTTCCGGAATCGATTTTCCCTCTCCGATCGCCATGGCTAATGTTCCCGCGAGAGCATCTCCGGAGCCGATCGGGTTGACCACTTCAGCAGGCTTGGGCGGTAAAAAACGCAATAGCTCTTTCGGGCCCCCCACCCATACGGCCCGGTCCCCATCGGTGACTATCACCCATTGCGCACCACGTCGCTGGAGCTCACGAATGGCTGCCGGAATCGCTTCTGGACTTGGAATATCCGTTCGCAGCGTTTCGCCTAGCTCTCTTCGATTCGGCTTGACCACTAAGGGACGCAAATCAAGGCACGCTTCCAGCGATTGCCCGCGGAAATCAAGTACCGCCGGACAGCGCGTTTCGGCCAATAGTTCGCGAAAAAATTCGCGCGGGGTCCCCTCGGGCAACGATCCGATCAAAAGGGCCGCGCTTGCTTTTGCAACTTCTTCGAGGTAAGCCTGACGAAATTGCTCCAATTCCGATTGCGTAAGAGGGCGTGCCCCCTCCACCAGTTCCGTGACCTGCCCCCGACCGCGGTCGAGGATCGTCGTGCAAACCCGGGTGGGGGCTTCGGTGACCACCCAGCGGTAATCGAGCTCCAATAGCTCGAAATCATCCTCGATCTGACGCCGCGTCCGACCACCGACCGTTGCCAAAAGTCGCACCGGGCCACCCAAATGGTAGGCAGCCAACGCAGCATTGAAGACCTTGCCAGAAGCGCACCAGACGCTCTGTTCAGCTCGGTTGACCTCGCCCCACTGTACTTTCTCAAAAATCAAAATCTGTTGCCAGGCAGGAGTTAGACCAGCAATGAGAATCACAGGAGTCCCTCAAGAATGTCCGTCAATTCTGCATCCGAAATCGGCCGCGGATTACCTTGCATACTCGTTCCTTGGGAGTCGGCGACAATCGCCGGAATCTGTTCCCGCCGAACCCCCACGTCCGATAGCCGCCGAGGTAATCCCACGGCCTCACACATCAGCTCGATTTGCTCGATGAAAAAACTTGCCGCTGCCGGCTTTTCGGCCGGGACCTTGGATGGAAACGCAGCTTGTGCCAACTCCGCTAGCTCGGTGGTGCATACGGATTGATTGGCTTTCAAAGCTGCCGGAAGCATCAAGGCGCAAGCTAGGCCATGGGGCAGTTTGCAATGCACGCCCAAAGCCGCCGCCACTCCATGGGCCATCCCCAAACCGGAGTTCGCCAAAGCCAAGCCGGAAAGCAAGGCGGCATGCGACATGGCCTCCCGTCCAGGCCGGCACGCGCCGTCCTTCACGACTTTGACCAGCCAATCCACAGCCAGCCGCACACCTTGCAGAATTAATGCCTGCGGAATGAGCCGCCTGCGCTTGGTAATATAGCTTTCGATCAGTTGCGTGATTGCGTCCATTCCCGTAGACGCGGTCACCTCTGGGGGAACGGTAATCGATAATTCCGGGTCAACCAGCGCAATTTGCGGCATAAGCCGCCAGTCCCTTAAACTCTTTTTGAACGGCGGCTGATAGCAAGAAATCACCGCATTGCGGGTCGCTTCGGCCCCAGTGCCCGCCGTCGTGGGCATGGCCAAAACTGGTAGGGGATCATGCTCCAGACGTAAGCCCCGGCCCACACCCTCCAGATAGTCTCGAACGGAGTGCTGGGATTCGTCCACGCAGTTGGTAACCATCCCAGCAAGGGCTTTCGCCAGGTCGATCGCCGCTCCACCGCCGATGGCCAAAAGAAAATCCCCCGGTTGGGTACCCCGACGGCGCATGAGGCGTGTGAGCTCGTCCACATCTTCAACAAGAGGTTCGTGATCGATTGCAGGCAAAAGGACGCACTCAACCCCGCTGGATTCGAGCGACTCCTGAATGACCGCCAATAAACCGCAGGATTCGAAAAGGGGAGACCCGGGGACTAACCAGGCCCGCCGACCTAGCAGGCGTGCCAAAGACCCCAACTCGCGGCGCCGGCCCCAGCCGAAGATGATCTGCCGGGGGGCAACAAAATCATAAGTAATATCGCTCATTACCTAAACTTCTAAAGCAATTTCGATAGGGGAGGATCGATCGGCCGAATGACATCGAAAACTAATATCGCAGATAAACAATTCTGTTTCTGCCGATACAGACTTCCGGTTTTCTTGCTGATACACTGTCATACAATCTGTGCTTTTTAGTGATACAAATCTTCTTCTAAAAAAGGGGGGCCTCTGTCGTATTTTTGCCTCAGCCCATCCCCGTTTAAAGGCTTCACAGGCGCTGCCTAAAAGCTTGCAACTGGGTTGATTTCCCCGAATGCGTTGCCGAGCCTGTGCCGAATTAGAGCCGGGTCTGTTTTCGCTGGCTTGCCGGAACCGCAGCCTGGCAGTCCGCGCTTCGTCGCTCAGACCAAGTTTTTTTGATGTGATATTAGTAGGGCTAAGTATAACGTCTGGTGATGGATTGATAAGTATTACCGATTGATTTCGGTTCGAATGTATTTCCGCGCGCCTTGAAAGCGAGCCCACGGATCCCAGTTTTCGCTCTCTCCACCGCGAGCATGAATGCGACCCATTTCTGCCATGCACCTGCACCAAATCCCCGGCTTAATCGAGGTTCTCTAGTTTAACCTGTCCCAGTGGATCCCCGTAATTCACCGATTCTTACCGCTCGTACCCATCAAAAAGGTGGAACCACTGAACGTTCAAAATCTTTCGCGTGCAAGCCGCGCAGGTTCGGCAACCCCAAAAACTACTAGACCTTTTCCGGCTTGCCCGCCAACCTTTTGCGAAAACTGGGAATTGTCGCCCTCAACTGTTCGACTGTTCGAGCCGAAATTGGCCTAGCCTCACAAAGGCGGAAATCTTAACCTACCATCGCGTCAGCGACCTCATCCCTCCCGCACAGAGAACAAAAGAACACATGAGGGAAGCGACGGGGTCCCGAAGGTCGTTGTCAAGTCTTAAAGAATCGTTGTCAACTCTTAGAGAACATGTAACCACCTCTTAGAGAACGTTTAACCACCCTTGACCCTTGAAGGGCTCAACAGCTTCCCCACGCAAAGGATAGGAACCGGATTTAGAGAACATTTGCTCGTTGACGGCAGGAAGCCTTCTGCACCTTGTTTAGAAGACAAAGCCACCCCACATTCAAATTCAAACATTCACAGCATTAGACAAAATGACTTGTGGAGGAATGACGTGAGTCCAGCATCCGCTCAAAACTTTATCGGGTTGACGGCTGCTTTTTTAGCAATCATTGCGGCGCTAGCGACGCCCTGGCAGACGTTCGCCCAGGCGAATCAAAACCGTACCCCAAGTCCTCGGCAAGCCTTGCAACTTCGGCCTGTCCAACGGGATGTTGAATACGATATCCCGTCTCCGGAGGAAATCGATCGCTGTACCATGGAGCCGGTCCGCGTCGGCAAGCAGGCCGGTTGGAGTGTCCGCGGGGCTGATGGAACGATTCTGCGTCGGTTTATGGATACGAACGCCGATAACCTGGTAGACCAATGGAGTTATTTCAAAGAAGGGCTAGAGGTCTACCGCGATATCGACGGCAACTTCAACGGCAAAGCCGATCAATACCGCTGGTTCCATACCGCCGGGACGCGCTGGGGATTAGACCCTGACGAAGATGGTCGGATCAATAGTTGGCGAATCATCTCCGCCGAGGAGGTCACCGCAGAAGTCGTAACGGCGTTGGCACGCCGGGAATGGGATCGGTTTGCTCGCGTCTCCCTGACCACCACCGAGCTTAAATCCTTAGGCCTTGGCCCAACAAAGACCAAGGAGCTGGAAGAAAAATTAGCCAGCCTTGCCGAGAAATTCAAAAAATTCACGTCGCAGCCGCAGGGGCTTGATCCGAACGCCAAGTGGCTGCAATTCAGTGGATTTCGTCCCGGGATTATCCCCGCAGGCACGGACGGCTCCACCCAGGAAATCCGGGTCTACGAAAACGTGGTGGCCTTGGCCGAAAGCGGGGGCCAGAACATTCAACTTCTGATTGGTACGCTGGTATCCGTGGGCGACACATGGCGGGTCATTGACCTGCCCCAGCTTTTGGATGGGGATCAACCGGCGATTGAAATCAGCGGTTTTTTCTTCCGGGCCCAAAGCGGCGAGCGGCCGGCCAGCACCACCCCATTGCCTGAGCCCAAAATACACCAGTTAGTCGAAGAGCTCGAAAAACGGGAGAAGGCGATCGAGCAGGCCACCCCTGCCCAACTGGCGACAGTCTACCAACAAAAAGCGGATCTTCTCGAGCAAATTATCCAGGCCTCCTCGGCAGAAGACCGCGCCATTTGGATCAAACAACTGGCCGACATGCTAAGTTTCACTGCTCAAGAGGGCTCCTATCCCCAAGCTTTGGAGCGATTAAAACAGCTTTTCGGTCGCGTACAAAAAGAAGCCGGAAGGGATCTTGTGGCTTACGTCCGGTATCGACTTCTGACGGCGGAGTATGGCCTGGCCATTCGCCAACCGAATGTTGATTTCGCCAAATTGCAAACCGATTGGACCAAGCAGCTCGAAGCTTTTGTTACCGAGTATGCTCAGAGTCCGGAGACCGCCGAAGCGATGCTGCAACTAGCGATTGCCCAAGAGCTGACCGGCGAAGAGGCTTCGGCCAAAAAGTGGTATTCGCGCATCGTGGAACAATTCCCCGGCAGCCATGCCGCAATTAAGGCAGCCGGTGCCCAGCGGCGGTTAGAATCTGTCGGAAAACCCCTGGTGCTCCGCGGCCCCAGTCCCACAGGAGAAACGATCGACCTCACCCAACTGCGCGGAAAGATCGTTCTGGTCCACTACTGGGCTAGTTGGTGCGAACCTTGCAAAGCGGAAATTGCCGCTCTCAAAGATTTGCAAAGCCGCTTTAACCGTTACGGTTTTTCGATCGTGGGCATCAATTTGGACCACTCCCCCGAGGCGATGCAGAATTTCATTCGAGAATATCAGCTAACTTGGCCTCAGCTCTATGAGCCCGGCGGATTAGATAGCCGATTGGCCAACGAGTTGGGCATCGTCACAGTTCCCACCATGATCCTTTTGGACCAGCAAGGCCGAGTGGTCAACCGCTCGCTCCAAGTTGCGGAATTGGAAGCAGAGCTTAAACGGTTGATCCGCTAGCGCACGCTCAAAGCCGGGCGCAGTTCGTCCCATGCCGCAACATAAAGGCAAAGCGCCTCATAACCGAATTGCCGTTCGTTGCCAATCCAGCTTCGGGATTTCAGCCAAATTTATAGTGCTTTCGCACTTTGCGAAGTACTTTCCACGTACAACTCAAGCCCTGCGGAAAGACAACCAGGTCACCGGGCCCGAATCGCACGGAGTCGGTGCCCGCTTCCACGACGACGTCCCCTTCGAGAATTAAGCAAGTTTCCTTCTCATCGTAGTACCAAGGAAACTCGGAGGGTTCTTTTTCCCACGTGGGGCACACACGCATTTGGGTTTCTTCTTCAGGAGTTGGCTTTCGAACCTCGATCTTCATCGCGTTTCTCCCCAAGCTAAAGCTTTTGCCACCCCGAACCCACTTACTTTGACGAAATCTCAATAGGATCTTTAAGCGCCGACCAAATTGTCAAATTTATCCGGCGCATCCCCAGGCTTTGTGGTAACCTCATAAGAGTGGGTTTAAGCTCTCGGGAAACTGAGGACATCCGGTTGGCTCATTGTTCCAAGGGAAATTTCTCGCAACCATGGTCTCAGCTATTCGCGACCTATTCTAACCGAGATTCATTATTGAGGATAAGTAACCCCGCCAGCGAACCACGCCGCTTCATTTCTCGCGTCCAATCCTTCACCACTTTCGGTGTTTGCCCCGTCGTGAGCGCTTGTGCGGCCAGGGCTGCGCGCCCCACTAATCATCCAAATCGTAAATGCGGTAGGTTTTTGTCCGCTTGGCTCCGCCTTTTTCCAAACTGCCGCGCGAGAGGCGGTTCGACTCCAATACCCAAGAGAATTCTGCCTCCTCGATCCCCCACTCGAGCGCTTTCGGAATAAGACCGTGCAGCAGCACTAGACCCACTCCCATTCTTTGATATTCCGGTGCGACATTGGTGCTGAGTACCCGGACGCGCTTGATGGCTGTTTTGTTTGAGAGAAGCCGTATAAATCCAAACGGAAAGAGCCGCCCGTTGATCGCTTTGATCCGCGGGTTATAGTCGGGGAGACACAAAGTAGCGCCGACTAATCGACCATTGATCTCGGCTCCGATCGCTAGCTCGGGCACCAGCAGATATCGCAGACTCTTGGCCACGTGTCGGACCTCTTCCCGCGACATGGGAACAAAGCCCCAGGTCCCTTGCAAAGAACGGTTATATAGCTCAATGAACGCCTCGACATCCTCGAGAAATCGGGCGCGATCCAAGGGGCGAAGCTTTATCCCCATCGCTTCAATGATCTGATGGACCGGTGGACCGTACCGCGCGGCTATAGCGGGAAGTTGCTCAACCCATCCTTCGTATGCATAAAGATCTTGGGCTTTGTGAAATCCGTATCTCTCCACTAGCTCGGGATAATATGGTGGGTTGTAAGTCATCATGAAACTCGGCGGCCGATCGAATCCTTCGATCAGCAAGCCAAGGGTGTAATTGAGTGAGGGGTTCATCGGGCCGCGGAGTTTTCGAATCCCCCGCTCCGCAAACCAGCGGCGGACGGCATCGAATAGCCCGGCAAACACTTCCGGGTCATTGACCGATTCAAAAAACCCCCAAAAGCCCCGTTCCTCTTTGTGGCACTCGATGTGGTCGTAATTCAGGATTGCGGCAATCCGTCCACAGGCCATCCCGCCGCGATATCCCAAGAATGTCTGGATTTGATTCCGCCGCCAAAACGGATGCGGTCGGTAGCCCACCAGCTCCGCTTGTTGCCCACGGAGCGGAGGAATCCAATTTGGATCATCGCGGTACAGTTTCCAGGGCAATTCCAAGAATTGCCTCTGTTGTTTTCGAGTACGTACCGGCAAAACGGTTATTTCACTCATTGGGGGAAACGTTTCGCGGCTTGCCTCAAAATCTTAACCCTCGGAGTCGTGGAAAAAACGCTCAGAGGCAAAAGGCCCTACGACCTTGCTACCCTTGCCGTGGCCGAGATCCTCTATGCTTCTACCGACCGCTATGGCGATCTTTCATACGTCGCACAACCTTACCGCCTCCCACAGTGATCGCACCGGGTCGCGAGTGGGGATGAACTCCTGAGCAACATATCCCTCAAATTTGGTCTCGGCAATAGCCCTCATGATCGCCGGCCAATTGAGTTCCTGATTCTCATCGAGCTCATGTCGGCCGGGAACCCCTGCCGTGTGATAGTGTCCAATGTAATCTTTGAACTGGCGAATTCGCGTGATGATGTCTCCCTGCATGATCTGAACGTGATAGATGTCAAAGAGAATTTTCAGACGGTGCGAGCCCACCCGCTTGCATACCTCCACGCACCATTCGACGGAATCCCCCATATAGTCGGGATGACCTTTCATTTCCTCCGGGACGCGGCTATTGAGCACCTCCAAGATGAGATTGACCTTCTTTTTTTCCGCATAACCAATCACCGTTTTTAACCCGGCCACGGCGTTCTCCAAGCCGACATCGTCCGGCATTCCTTTACGAAACCCGGAAAAGGTAATCACGCTGGGGAAACCCGCTTCGGCACAGGCATCCACCGCTGCCACAATCTTTTCGCGACACATCTCCCAGTTTTCGCGCCGGTTCCAACCATCCACAAAGCTATGGCTGCTTGCTAGCGCGCAGATGAGCCCGTACTTTTTCAAAATAGGCCAATCCTTGGGAGCCACCAGCTCGACGGATTGAATGCCCATGGCCGCTGCTACTTGGCATAGCTCCTCGAGACTCATCGGTTTTGACGACCAGTTCCCCACGAAACACCAGTCGCAGACGGACTGTTTGATACGGCCCTTGACCACCGCCTTTTCGAGCGGTGCATCTGCTCCGCAACATACCCAAGGTAGTGCCGCGATACCCGAGGCAGTAGCCGCCGCCCGTGTGAGTAATTCACGCCGGCTTACCCCCGGGCGCCGTCCGGAATCCCGATTCTTCTCTCCACCAGTGGCCTTGCCAAAGCTCAGTTTCTGACGCATCCCAAACCCTCCTCATTTCTTGCGATTTAAAAAAACTTCCCTAGAACTGTTTTCGTACTCATTCAGCTACTGAAATTCTGAAAGCCAAATTGGGCGATGGCTTTTTTCGACCTAGGTCACTAAGAACATCTGAATAGGAGCTCTATACGAAGGCACATACGAAAGTATGTGAAAGGATAGGTTTGCCGCTCTCCTTAATAAGTATGACCTTACCCTTTAATAAGTATGACCTAACCCTTTCACGTTATTTGATGGAGTATACTTATCAATAGCTCCCGCAAATCGTTGGATCAACGGGTTTCACCCCGACTACGACTGTATTGCTTTTTTCCTATTCACACTTTACGTTCCCCCCAAGGGCAGAGGCGCCACTTTACCCCCGAGCACACTGACGTATCCGGCCAAACTCGTTCAATCCCGGAACGCTTCATCCCTTTCGAGATGTTCCTCAACCGGAGTCCCGGAAAATCTTACCAACACCTAAAAGCATTCCCAATTGGCCTCGTCTTTCTTTACCCAGCACGCGGTTGAATTCCTGCTTATCACCCCGCGCGACTTCGTAAAGTCGATTCGCCGAACCCGCCGCCGCGTCACGGGCCGGCTGCCCAGCGGACTGCCCGACGCAAAAGAACTTGGACGGTGGGCGACTCGAAAGCCCGAGCATCGTGCCCAAGCACCGTGTGAAAAACCCGCCCGGCGCCCGACTCCACCACGAAGGCCATCGGATAAGTCAAACCGTCGACCTTCGATCTTGCCTCGGCCAGCACTTTAATCGGGGTTTCACCCTTTAAGCACGTGTACAGTTCGTCCTCAATTTCGAAATCCGAAAGGCCTACTGTTATCGGATGCTCCGTGGAAACTATTCTAACGGTAAATCGACCCCACGGGTCGTGCGGACGTTTCTCGCGATCCCAAATTCTCCCTGCTACCATCACGTACTCGGGCCACTGCTCGAAAGCCCCACAGGCAAAGTGCAGAAGCAGTAGCCCGCCTCCGCGTTTTTGAAACTCCTGGATGTTGGAATATACAGCCGCCGCCCGACGAGGCGGGTCATAATTCTTGAAATGAAAAATCAGGACTTGAAAGTCGAAAATGAGATCCGTGGCAAGAATCTCAATATCCTCCACAATCCGGACCTCAATATCGCCATCGGCCTCCAAGATCTTTCGAACAAGCGGCGCCGTCGTTTTCCATTGATGTCCCGCATAGTCGACCCCTGTAATAAGCATAGCCCGGTGCTTCGTTTCGTTTGCCCAGGTGTCGGACGACTGAACGGCAAGACCTAAAAAAGCCGCCCAAAATATAAGAGTCAACTGAAACAGCGAGCATCCCAGGCCACTGGAAAAACTTGAACGATAAACCATTTCATACCGACGAGAAGTAGACATCATTTGATCCTCAAACCAACTTCGGATGGTTAAACGACTCTTTGTCGTGCCCAGTGAAGACGCCGGGGGCTGGCTCGCCTCCCACCCAAAAACTACTTTCGGATACTCGAGTTGAAGATCGCTTTCTGCTGAGCTTCTTTTTCCGTTCGCCACGATCAACCCGCACAACTGCCGAAAAGTCTTGCCGAAGAACCCCGTTTAACCACGTGGAGGCAAGCGCGAATCATGCCTTCGATCTACATTCCTATCGGTGACCCGTTTTTCTGGCCAAAAGCGAGCCCCCTTTCGGTCTCCAAAACACCTTCTCTCCGTTCTCAAAAACTCATGCTCCCCAAACCGGAATGCATCAATTAAAACTTCCTATCGACCTCACTTCATCGTCTCGACTTGATCTACGCTAATCTGTATCACCCACCGCATACTCCAGAAGCGACTTTAGACCGACAGAATACATCTCATAAAGCGACTGCCCATTGCCGGTCAACTAATCTCTTAGTTGAGGAAGCCCCAACCTCTTTCTACCCATTTCTTACCTCGAAGAATCATAAACTTCTTCATCTGAAAAACTTTTTAATCTCGGAGCATCATAGACTCAAAAATTTTTGGAACGCGTAAACCGGGGATCATCACTCGGGCACGATCTTTGGACCCAGCTTAATTTCGCTCTGCATCATGCGTTTTTCCGCCCCCTAACCCGTCTCGATCCCCTCAAAAAGCGCCGATCCCACTCGAATAATTGTTGCCCCCTCCTCGATGGCGACCTCAAAATCCCCGCTCATCCCCATCGATAGCTCGGTAAACCGCGGGCCGACCAAGCCCGAACTTACCAGCCGGTCACGGAGCTCTCGTAGGGTCGCGAACTGCCGCCGTATCTCCGCAACCGTGATATTCAGGCCGGAGATGCCCATCAGTCCGCGAACCTCCACACGGGGAAAACGATCCAATTGGTCGACTACTTTTGGAATTTCTTCCGGTGGAAAACCGTGCTTGGCGGACTCGCCCGAAATATTCACCTCAAGTAATACCGGAACCACGTGCCCCAATTTTTGCCCGCACCGATCTAACGTCTCGAGCAGCAAGCGGCTTTCCACGGAGTGGATGAGCGAGACTAAGGGGACCGTTCGTTGCGCTTTATTGCGCTGTAGAGGCCCAACCAGATGCCACCGGATGGGCAGGTCACGACACTGCTCAAATTTCCGCCACAATTCCTGAGGGCGACTTTCCCCAATTTCGTTGCACCCGTGCTGGAAAAGAATTTGGATGATCTCCGGACCCACGTATTTTGTCACCACCACCAGGGTAATCTCCTCAGGGCTGCGATCCGATCGCCGTGCAGCAGCCGAGATTCGCTCCCGAAGTGTAACCAAATTTGCCTTGATTCTGTCTGAAACGTCGCTCATTGGGCGACTTCTCAATCATCTTTCTTATCCACGTTCCTTAATCCGCAAACGGCAGTTTGCCGAACTTCTTCTCTCAAAAGGCATAGATTGCTAACATCAACGGCATTCCTGTCAAAGGGAGAAACACCGCAAAATCGAGATCGCTTTGGTCACCTAAATCCCCGATTGTTCCCAATGAAGTCCGCAACCGGTTGCAATTTGATCCCAAATCGGAGGGGTGGCCGGCAGAGACATTCCCAGTCGCGGAGCGGAAGGTGCGAGCCAATCTGGGGTAGGCGGACCAGCGACCCAACGACCGCTTAGACCCAAGAGCCTCCTCCACGAGGCTTGGTGGATTTTCATCCGATCCTCCACTTTGTCCCAGGAGCTTTTGCCCCGCAGACTCTTCACCGCCTCCTCTGCCCAATCGAGCCCCTCCAAGATCCCTGCATTCATACTTTGCATGCCCCAAGGGCCGGCCACATGGGCTGCATCTCCAAGGAGCCAAGTGCGATCATGGCCCCAAGACTCGGCCAAAAACGGTTGGAAAACCACGGCCACCCGCCAGTGAACTTCGCGGGAATGATCCGCACACCAAGGGGCGCGCTCTGCCCGCAATTTGGAAAGCTCCTCCCCCGCCAGTTGTGGCAGCTCTTCCGGGGACCATGGGCGAAAAACCCGTTCTTTTTTACGAGCCTCGCTCCCCAACGGGAGAGACGGCAATTGAAAACTCCAGCGGACGCGGCCCTTGCCCACAGGCCAGCGCGCATCGAGAGTTCCCGGCCCAAACACCAAGACCAACTCCCCGTCCACGGGCGAATCGAGGGAAATCTCAAAAACAGCAAAAGGTAAGGCTGCGCCTCCAGGGAGGGCTTGAATGGCCAACTGTCGTCGCACGGTGGATTGGTGACCATCCGCACCGATGAGCACATCGGCGTCAAAAATGATCGACTCAGCGACGGACCATTCGGTGTGGGCGACCGGATAACCCTGCGACTGCTTTTCAAGCCGCTCCACCTCGGCCCGCACACCCTGGTTTGAAACGTCGAAACCACGGAATTGATGATTCCAGAGAACCTCCCGTCCTTTCCGCCGCAGGGCTGCCTCCAATGATTGTTCCAGGAGTGATTGCGGCATGATGAACAGCCCCGCTTGAGGCCCACCCAACTGACGAAGATCCAAGACCCCTTTCTGACCGTGAGAATCCCAGACGGAAATCCGTTCCACCGCCCACCCTCGTTGCCCCGGGTTTACCTCCGGGGCAAGTTCTCGCAATCGTTCTGCCACGCGAGCATGAAGAGCCAAAGCGTACGAATGTACTCCTGGGCGCCACTGACTATCGACGATCTGAACATCGATGCCGCGATCAAGAAGAGCAAGAGCCGTGGCCATCCCCACCGGTCCCGCGCCGACCACTAAGACCTGAGTACGCATGATGTCAGCCCTGAACGAAATGCCATCAAGACCGATCTTGGACGGAAAATCTCGCCCAAAGACACGACGGATTGTGGGAATTTATAGCCTTCCGCGGTAACCGGAACGAGCGTAAACGGGGGTGACTCGAAAACCAACAATACACCGAGTTCGCGTTTCCCCGCTTGTCCGGTTCTCTGGCCTCAAACGCTCAACCGATTACCACAAGTTTCCTCTGCAAAGGTTTAAAAATTGACACCGATTCAACTTACGCGTGGACAAAGTAGCCTTTCGATTGAACACTGCAGGATTTCCCGCCCCCTTCGGCCGAAACGCCCCGGTTGTCGCGGCAAGAACGCTACGCTTCTATTGTCGTCTTTAATCCTGGTGATGTCGTGTTTAATCCTGGTGACAACCCTCCCTTTCTATTATCCGCTTTGCTCCTGAGATAACTCCCTTCATGCCAAAAGTGGGTACACGACACAAAGCTTAGCCGAACTAGAAACAAAACCCGAAGTCGGAACGAACTTAAGCCATTTTCCGCTGGATTATACGCCGACTTTGAGCTCTTCACTACCGGGTACCCAGGCCGTGCCACCACTAAAGGGTGCAAATTGATCGTGGGAAAAGCCCAAAAACTCCGCCGCCATGGTTTGCCGGGAAAATGAGCGACGAGTGGCAACCGCGCAAATGACGGCTCATGGCGGATAAGGTCTCCTCGCCAACAAACAGTATATACTCAATCATGTGTTGCTATTTTGGCCTAAGGCGGCGATTTGGTAGTGCCATCGGCGGCGAGCTTGCCCGCTGTTACAACTCTCCACCAGAAGAGGTACTCAACCAGAAAAGATGCCCGGTCCCTGAAAACGATGCCCAGGATATTCCCAAAAGAACCGCCGCCAAGTGTTGGAAGCCCGGGAACCGGTGACACTTCTCTTAGAACACTTTCGGGCAGGAGCGCCTTCAGTAATCGGCATCCCCATCGAACCAGGCCGCGGCAATGCTGAGGGAATCGCGCGATTAGCAGTCAGAAGAGCCCGCAACGAAAAAGCGGCCCTGGACCAAAAGCCCCCGGTTCTAACTTCATTCGATTTAACGTTCGTCTTTTTAATCTGAGCATTCGGCTTATTAGTCTGAGCATTCGGCGGACATGCCAAGCGGAAAAAAACTGCACGCCAACCAGAAGCTTGCGGAAATAATTAAATTACACGCTAACACAAAGATTGCAGTAAAAATTGCACGCCAACTAGAACAAAAAGAATATGGGAAGACGTGATCTCCGTGGGCCGGTAAACGGCACCGGAGGTGCCACGTTAGCAGGGATTTCCGAAGGGGAGGTGAGACCTTTTGAAGGGGAGGTAATGGCACGCAGGATGAGCGGAATAACACCAAGAACAGATTATCACCAGAAACATGCTATCTTTGGTCGGGATTCATGCCATCTTTGGTGAGGAAATGAGGAAAGTAGTCGACCGTTTCGTAGCTCATAGCTAATGGCTTCTTCAAAGCAAAGTTCAGATTAAATTCCCATCCTTTCAGCCCGGCCAAATCTGCATTCCTATCCTGCGGTCCCTTTTCACTGATACCACAAAGAGTTTGCGGTTTTTTACATCTATTTTCTTTCTCAGTTTCTTTCCGTTTAGTTTTTCACCGTCTAACCCATCGCTTTACCGCACTGGCTTCGACAGTCATGCGACTGCGAGGTACCGCAAACGCCCGCCCCTGTCAAATTGGCAGCGCTGCTCTGAGTCGGGAGTTAGGGAACCTGGTAATCATGATCGCAATGTGCCCTAAGTCTTTTCCGTGAGAACGGTTACGCATGCCCGATCCCAACTTAAAGTTTTGGCGCGCAGGTTGCTGCGTCATACATCGACAAAGTGTTTCCGCCGAGTTGACCGAGCCAGTTCGGCGCCGGCTCAATCCCCCATTTCCCCGGAGGGGGAATTTAACCTCACGGATGACGGACTTTAACCAGCTATTTCGGAGTGTGAATGCGGTCAAAGGATCCGTAGCCCGTTCGGTCAAAAAGGTCAGAGATCCGGCACTTAGGCAAGATAGCTTCTGCATCGTTCTTTTTTCGGCCGGCCAAAGAGTTCGAACCGGACTTCCAGGGCGTCGACCAACTCAAAATTTTTGAGCGTCTTTAACGTTCAAGCTTGTATAAGGCACTACACCGCAACGATCGGCGATGGAGGCAATGCAGCATGGCTAAAAAGAAGACGGACAATAATTTCAGCAAACCCTTGAGCATTCAACCGTTGGGTGATCGTGTGCTCGTCGAACGCGTGGCTTCTGAGGACCGTACTCCTGGCGGCATTGTGCTGCCGGACACGGCAAAAAATAAGCCACAGCGGGGAAAAGTGGTTTCGGTAGGACAAGGGCGGCTCCTGGAAGACGGTACTCGGGCACCCTTCCAAGTAAAAGTGGGTGACCGGGTGGTATTCGCCTCGTATGCTGGCGAAGAGTTCAAGCTCGATGATCGTGAACTTTTGCTGATGAGGGAGGATGAGATCTTAGCGATCATCGTCTAATTGAAAGAATGCATCGGAGTGGCACCGGGAGACTTATTCCCCAAAAAAAGAGCCTTTGAGCCAAAGTGATTCCTTCGGCCAAAGTGATATCCTTCGGCAAAGGCATAAGCCTAGTGTTATGGAAAGCACGAACCTTGTACTAAAGGACAAAGCTAGTACTAAACAGAGTGGGTTTTGAATAACCAGTTCGAGGCACAGCAAACTGCTAGGAAATTCGAGCAGCTTCAAGTGGAGTTCGTCTAAGTTTAAAAACTGAGCAAATTTAGGCGCAAGTGATACCGGAGTAGTTTTCTGAGGGAAAAATGATCGCACTAATCGGCTCCCAGCATGAGCCTGGTGTGAGAGAAAAAGGAGTCGACGCTCTATGGCCAAGATGATTGCTTTCGATCAAGAAGCCCGCGATGCCATTCGCCGCGGGGTCGCAAAATTAGCCCAGGCCGTGAAGGTCACGTTGGGGCCACGAGGTCGTAATGTCATTATTCAAAAGAGTTTCGGTTCGCCGACCGTTACGAAAGACGGGGTAACGGTTGCGAAGGAAATCGATCTGGAAGACGTTTATGAGAATATGGGTGCCCGGATGGTTCGCGAGGTCGCCTCGAAAACCAGCGACGTTGCGGGCGACGGCACCACGACAGCAACGATCCTCGCCGAGGCGATTTTCAACGAAGGGTTGAAGGCCGTTGTCTCCGGCGTCAACCCTGTGTTGCTGAAGCAGGGGATCGAGAAAGCGGTTGCGGATATCAGCGAAAAGCTGAAGAAGATGTCCATCCCGATCAAGACCACCAAAGAAATGGCGCAGGTGGCCTCGGTTGCCGCCAACAACGATCGGGAGATCGGTGAAAAGCTTGCCGAAGCCATGGACAAAGTCGGCAAGGATGGCGTCATCACCGTGGATGAGGGGAAAGGTCTGGGGATTGAGATCGAACTGGTCGAAGGAATGCAATTCGATCGCGGCTATCTGTCGCCGTATTTTGTGACCGATCCGCAGACCATGGAGTGCGTGCTTGAGGATGCTTACATCCTAATCCACGAAAAGAAGCTCTCGAACGTCAAGGAAATGGTGCCCCTGCTGGAAGCGGTGGTCAATGCCGGCAAACCGCTACTGGTGATCGCGGAGGACGTCGAGGGCGAGGTGCTGGCGACCTTGGTGATCAATAAGCTGCGGGGCCTCCTGCGGTGCTGCGCGGTTAAGGCCCCGGGTTATGGCGACCGTCGTAAAGCGATGTTGGAAGATATCGCGATTTTGACCGGCGGAACTGCCTTGTTCGAAAGCTTGGGGCGCAAACTGGAAAATGTCACGCTTGCGGAGCTTGGCCGCGCCAAGAAGATCGTCGTCGATAAAGACAATACGACGATCATTGAAGGGGCCGGAAAGAGCGCCGAAATCAAAGGCCGCATTGAGCAGTTGCGCCGCGAAATCGAAACAACAACCAGTGATTATGACCGTGAAAAATTAGAGGAGCGGCTCGCCAAGCTTGCCGGCGGTGTGGCAAAGATCAACGTCGGTGCTGCTACCGAAAGCGAAATGAAGGAAAAGAAGGCTCGGGTAGAGGATGCGCTCCATGCGACCCGGGCTGCTGTCGAGGAAGGGATTCTTCCCGGCGGTGGAGTCGCCCTGTTGCGTGCTGCCGAGGCCTGCAAGCCCACCGGATTAGCGCACGACGAAGAAATTGGCTATAACATTGTGCTTCGGGCTTGTCGGTATCCGTTGACTCAAATCGCGGCCAACGCGGGCAAGGATGGTACTGTCATCTGTGAAAAAGTAGCCGAAATGGATGGCAACATGGGCTACAATGCGGCGGAGGATAAGTTTGAGGACATGGTGAAAGCCGGGATCATTGACCCGACCAAAGTCACGCGCACGGCGCTGCAAAACGCCGCCAGTGTAGCCACGTTGTTGCTCACGAGCGAAGCCCTCGTGGCCGAGAAGCCGAAGAAGGAAGAGAAGGAGGCTGGTCACGGGAATCATGAGTTTTAATGTCCAGCGGTAGGGTGCAGCCCGGGACGAGGCCTTCCGATAAAGACAAAGTTCCCTGGGTTGCAAGTCAGCATTCCGTGCGAATGGTTGGATCTGGCAGCGGCGGTTTTCGCCACTGCGGCAACCGTCCCGCATCCGCGGGACCGATTCTTGCTCGCCGGAAGCCAAACGTGACATACAATGCTAAAAGCGATCTTTCGCTCGGGGGAAGATCCCCATTTGCCACAGTTCATCTTCCCAGACGAATCCGCGATCCCTCCCTTGCGGGGGGATTCCGGCAAAAAAATCAATAACAGTGTGATCAACAAGAAAGATGAGCGGACGTTACTTGCGTACCTCATCAAGTTAGCTTCAGCGAGTCAAGGACGTCACGCAGCTAGAGTAAATCGGGCCGGTTTGCCGCTCGCGATCCGGTGAGAGGTGCAAGCAACTTGCGGCCCGACCAACCATCCGGGGTTACCTTTTGAACGCCCGTCAAGGTGAACTCACCTTCCGACGGGTTTTTTGTTTGCGCCGAAAGGCAGCCCGGGGTGCCAGCCGACGAAGCATCCTGCCGTGCACTTAATGCGAGTTTCTAGATGCGCGACCTCGCATCTATCGGGCAAAATCTGAACTTTCGTACATTTGACCAAATTCGCAGCATGACCCATGCAAGACTGGTCAACTACGGGTCGAGCCTACGGGAAAAGTCTTCGAAGGAAAGCAATTGTATACGAAGAGCGTTTCACGCTGCGATAAACTGTGTGCCATAGCAAAACTTTTTGAGGGGTTTTTTAGAGAAGAAGAGGAAACTTTCAGGCCGAAATAAACTGTGTGCCATAGCGAAAGGGCACTTCATGCGGTCTCGCCCGCTCCGAAAACTGCCATATTACTCCGCCGTGTATCCCGCCTCCTTCGCCTCTAAGGCAGCCCCAAGCTTTTGAGTAAGCTTTTTGAAGAGAGACCGCTGGTCATCAAACGCCTTTGCATAATTCTGATACCTGGTGGGTGGATTTTCGGCGAGTGCTTCATTGCGAGCTACCACCCGCTGCAAATCCTCCAATTTTTCATCACCGTCTCCGGAATATGAGGAGTGCCCTGAAGAGCTCGTAGTTTATTCCCAAATTCACGCGACCACACTTCTACCACATCGCGCACTTCCTCGCTTTCCAGCACGCAGATATCCCGTTCTCCATCCTCGTATAAGAGTCTAGTTGCCCGAAATGTTTGCGATCTTTGCACTCCGAAACTCAACCTGACCTCATCCAGGAAAAAATCGTTCACCCCATGGGCATTGGTTGCGATGATCCTCGCCGCAAGCACAAACCTGGAACCCCCACCCCCGGGGGTACCGATTAAAGAAACCGAGCTTTTCCGACCCTTGGCCTCCTCGGGGGCTTCAAGCGGCGGCCCCGGGGTGACGGGAGCCGGCACGGAAGTGTCGAAAGCACTGGATACAGTTCCCGCAGGTGGCCCACCAAAACCGGTGGTCTACCCCGCCCAAACCAAGGTCTGGGCCCCGGTCCTACACCAGGTCCGAAGCTTGGTGGCGGCGAATCGCTGGCAATTTCGGTTCCCGGAGTCCTTGGCAAATTCGTAAGAAGAACCTGGCTGATCCAGAAACCAGTGTTTGCACTAAAAACAGTTAAACTGATTCGGTCACCCGGGATATTTGTCCAGAACCTTTCATCCAACTGAATGCGGCTTGGTGGTCCGGACCATCGAAAAGATATCCGATCAACGTAATGAACCGCGATGCTGCTGCCTTCCACACGGCAGACGATGCGCGTCGCCTTTCCAGGGTGAAAGACCTGACCACGCACCGTGGTAGGATGGTTATCGGCCGTCATTCCGTTTAACAGGTTGATCCCGCAACTTTGATTTCCAAATCTCTCCAGCACGATCATCGCTGGGAATTCAGAGTCCGGAAGCACGACGTTCAACCCCTCATTGCCGTGAAGGCGTTCGGGGAGGATCGTCACCTCAAAAGAACCCCGCGGCGTATAAGGGAAGGTGATGCCATTTCGTGGGTGGGCCGGCGAGACTCAGGCCTGCCCCTCTCGAGTCCTCACGCCGTTGAACGAATTTCCTTGCGGATCGAGGATGGCTAAGAAATTCACAGTTAAAAGCCCCTCGGCACCTGCCGAATCCGTTGCCGCTCCGTTGCCGCTACCCCAGCATCGGAAACCGGTGCGGTTGCGGGAGGAGTGCTCGTCGTGCCGACGCCAAAAGCCGCAGCCGCACTCCCTGCCGCCGGGGGTTCAGCGTTGACTGCCCGTCGGCTTGCCCAGCGTACCCAACCTCACCGACCGATGCGGCCGGCGAAGCAATCGCAGTTGGAGAACCACTTGATCCGCCGGAAAAAGTGCCCCCCTTTCTTGTGGCAAAACACTTTCGGAGTCCGTAGACGCAACGTTCGAAGCGGCTGGTACCGTATCTGCTGAACTTGTTTCCACTGCCTCTACAGACTCTCCGGCATCCTGCGAATCGCTCCGTTTTGTGTAGGCAGCACGATCGTAACCATCCCCAGCATTCCCCCGCACCCTCCGACAACAAAGCCCACCCCAAGTGCAGATAAAATCAATAAGATTAGAATGCCCCCGAATGGAAGCTCTGTGTTGAAGGAGATCTTTAAGCCAGAACGGAGACCGAAGCCGAGATTGATCTTAGCGTTCCTCCGCAAGAGAGATTTAGGACGCCACCCCCTAATTCGGATGATGACGTCCGAGACCACCCGCAAGCCTAACTACTCAATTAAACAGGCGACCCAAGCTTGTCAAGGCACGCCGCTTGAGTGCGAAATGTCGGCACGGCGCATGGATTCGGTCGCAGCACCGGGGCATGACCTGCGAGGAAATGTGTAATTGAGGTGGGGTGTTGCCCCCTTTGGGACACAAAGAGTCTTCCCCCACCGTGACCCACATTTGGGCAAACTTCCCCCGTTGACGTACGCCTGCCACCAAGATTAGTCGGAAAGTTCGGCCGGAGTTCCAGCTTCCCGACTTTACCTAGGAGGATTTTTAAGGTATGGTGATCGTCGTATTTTGCCAGGTTTAGAAACTTTTCTAACCTTCGGCCGAACGTGGGAGCATTAGCGAATGCCAAAACTTCGACAATGTCCGCCGCGGCGTGCGGTTTATCCTGCGGACTGCTGGGACTTAAGCAGCCTCTTTTCGGATGACGAAGTGTGGGAAAGTGCTTTCCGAAAATGGCAGCGACGTATTCCGGCCTTTGGTCAGTTTCGAGGGCGATTGGGCAAGGGCCCCGAGGTTTTGGCTGCTTGCTTAAAGCTGGATCTGGAGATGGACCGCCTCGGGGAACGGCTAGGTACATATGCCTACCTAAAACTCAGCGAAGATACCTCCGCCAGTACCTATGTGCAAATGCATGCCCGCTTCTTAAGCGGCCTGACGCGAGTTTCCGAAGCAAGTAGTTTCATTCGGCCGGAAATCTTATTGCTTCCGAATGCCGTTATCGACAAATACATGGCGGCTCCGGTGCTAGCCCCTTACCAAGTGATGTTGCGGCGGATTCTCCGGCACAAACCCCACACGCTATCGGCGGCTGAGGAACGCCTCCTGGCGATGCAGACTGAAGTAGCGGCAGTTCCACGGCTGGCCTTCGAACAGTTGGATAATGCCGATTTGCGATTTGGCAAAGTTAAGGATGCCCGGGGACGGCTCGTCGAATTGACCCACAGCTCGTTTCAATCGCTGCTGCAATCCCCCGATCGATCGGTGCGCTTCGAGGCCTTCCACTGCTTTTACGATCAATACGAGGCCCATCAGCACACCCTGGCGGCGACGCTTGCCGGTTCGGTGTACACGGATCTGTTTTATGCTCGTGCTCGGAATTTTCAGAGCTGCCTTGAAGCGGCTCTTTTTCCCGATAATATTCCCACTAGTGTTTACGACAGCCTAATTTCCGCGGTACGCGGAGCCCTGCCCGCCTTGCACCATTATTTGGAATTAAGACGCCGGAAGCTACGCGTGCCGCAGCTCCGCTGCTACGACCTTTATGTTCCGCTGGTACCCCCGATCCGCACTCATTACAGTTGGGACCAAGCGGTGGAGTTAATCCTGGCTGCTTTACAGCCGCTGGGAACCCAGTACTGCGCGATCCTCGAGCGAGGGCTACGGGGCCGCTGGTGCGACCGTTACGAAAATCAGGGTAAACGCAGCGGAGCCTTCAGTGCCGGCACGTACGACGGTGATCCGTACATCTTGATGAATTACCGTCCGGATGTGATTGATCATGTATTCACATTGGCGCATGAAGCCGGGCACTCCATGCACTCGCTGCTGGCCGCCCGTAAGCAGCCGTATCAGTACTATCAACCGGTGACTTTCGTCGCGGAAATTGCCAGCACCTTAAACGAGGAGCTGCTCAGCCGATATATGCTCGAGCATGCCCGGAGCGACGAGCAGAGGGCCTTCATTATCAACCGCCAATTGGACGCGATTCGCGGCACGATTTTTCGTCAAACCATGTTTGCCGAGTTCGAGAAACGAATTCACGAAGTGGTTGAAAATGGGAATTCGCTCTCGGTTCAAGTCTTCCGCGATATCTATCACGAGTTGTTAAAGACCTACTTAGGCCCCGGCATGGTCATCGACGAAAAGTTGACCTTAGAGTGTTTGCGAATCCCACATTTTTACCGGGCTTTTTACGTTTACAAATACGCCACAGGAATGTCGGCAGCCATGGCGTTGGCGGATCAACTGCTCAACGAAGCCGCGGCAGCTCGGACACGCTATCTCAATTTGTTATCCGCAGGCTGCTCGAAGGATCCTTTGGACCTAGTCCGCGACGCGGGCGTGGACATGACCAAGCCTACGGCTATTCAGGCCGCGCTGCATCGCTTTGCGGACTTAGTTTCAGAGCTTGAGCATTTGCTTCGATAAGAAGAAGTTGCCGATGCGGATCCTCCGCGCGTCTGGCTGACAAGAAGAGTTTCAATCACCGATTGCTGAGCGGCAAAAAACACCCATTGCCCCAAAACGCCTATTCCCCGTTTTACAAACTGCGAATGGCTTAACGGAAAAGCGTCCAAAGCATCCTCACTTAAACTCGTGATCCCCAAAGATGCGGAGGAGACCGGGACGCCTCGGTCAGCACCTCCTCAAAGGACGCAATGATCCCCGGGAGAGCGAAGAAGCGAGTGACTACAGCAGCGGCGGTACGCCGTTTGAGCCATGATCCCCGTGAAAGCAAGGGAGCTAGGATTTGTACGGAGCTGCTCGATCCTCTCCACTGATGATCTTCGTGAGTGCGAGGGAACTTGCGAAGAATAACTGATTACAATCATTCATCCTCAAAAGGCGGCGGCATCTCTCCGGAGTGGACTATTTCCCAAAACTCAATGCTCTTCGCGGAAGGGGGGTTTTGAGAATTCCAAAAAACTAGGGATAATTTCCCAAGCGAGGGGTTTGGCGGAACTTGGACGTTTTTGACAGAACATTCGAGGTTTCTGACATAACAGTGGAGTACCGGGAAAATGGAAGGGCCTTCCAGAAATCGGTATCCCCTCCGGATTCGATCATGTTCGAAAAACGGGATACCCTCCGCCAAAATGGCCGACCTCGATCGCGCCGAATAAGAGAGCCCCCGCAAGGAAACTCAAAAACGCCGCCTTTGAGCCGACTTGTTTCGCCCCCGGGAAAGAGCCCTTTTTGGTTGCCTGGACAACAAGCTGCGATTATCTTCAAGGTAAACATGGGAAACCAAATTGCGTTTACAGAGCAAATGAGGTCTGCGTTTTTGAGTTCGCTTTCTGACCCAGAAATTCCGGGTATTGAGCCGACTGAATTAAAAACGTGGCCGAAGATTACGGGGCCACGCGATCTGAGATCTCCGCTCAACCGCACAGAATCGGGTAGCGCAGCGTCTAATAACTTTTAGTATTTGGCAAGGCCAAGTTTAAAAAGGGTTTTTAGGACTTGAAAGGAGGTTCACAAGTATGCTGCAAAAAGATGTCCGCTCACAGACGCGTCGGGAATTTCTGAAAAAGTCAAGCCGGGCTGCTGCCGCCTCAGCGTTAGCATTTTCCACAATTCCTGCGGTTCATGCTGCCGAGGATAACACGATTCAACTCGCCTTGATCGGTTGCGGGGGTCGTGGTACGGGAGCTGCCGTGGATGCAATATCGGTCAAAAATGGCCCCATCAAGCTCGTGGCCATGGCCGATGTTTTCGAAGATCGTGTTAGAAATAGCTATGGCCAACTAAAACAGCGTTTCGAAAGGCAGGTAGACGTTCCGGAGGACCGGCGATTCGTCGGCCTGGATGCTTACAAGCATGCCATGGATTGCTTGCGCCCGGGCGATGTAGCCATTTTCGCCTCTCCTCCGGCATTCCGTTGGGTTCATTTCAAGTATGCCATCGCAAAGGGGCTCCACGTGTTCATGGAAAAGCCCGTTACCGTAGATGGCCCCACCACGCGAAAAATGCTGGAATTGGCCAAAGAATCGGTCGCCAAGAACCTCAAAGTCGGTGTGGGGTTGATGGTGCGGCATTGCCGCGGCAGGCAAGAGCTCCACGAGCGAATCCGCTCCGGGGAGATCGGCGACATCATTTGCCTACGGGCTTATCGAATGGCAGGCACCTCTGCGGTATGTGGGAAACCCGAGGGGAATGAACTTCTCTTCCAGATTCGCCGCTTCCACAGCTTCCTTTGGGCAAGCGGAGGTGTCTTCAGCGATTACTACATCCATCAAATCGACGAATGCTCCTGGATGAAGGGCGCATGGCCCATCTCTGCTCATGCAACTGGCGGTAGGCATTATCGGGAAACCGGCATCGACCAGAATTTCGATAACTACGCGGTGGAATATACCTACCCCGACGGAACCAAGCTCTTTTTCGTAGGGCGGAATATGTCGGGTTGCCACAACGAGTTTGCCAGCTATGCTCATGGCACGAAAGGAGCAGCCATCATTTCGACCTCGGCTCACACGCCAGGTCGTGTTCGCACTTTCAAGGGTCATCACTTCTCCAAAGAGGAACTCATCTGGGCCTATCCCCAGCCGGAGCAAAGCCCATATCAGCTCGAGTGGGACGATTTGATCGACGCGATCCGTCAGGATAAACCCTACAACGAAACTGAGCGCGGGGCGATTGCCAGCTTGGTAACCTCCATGGGCCGGATGGCGGCACACACAGGCCGGATCATCACTTATGACGAGATGCTCAATTGCCCGCACGAATTCGCCCCGAACGTCGACCAGCTTACCGCGGATAGTCCGGCCCCAGTACGCCTGAAACCCGACGGCACCTACCCCGTGCCCACGCCCGGGATCGTGACCGACCGCGAGTATCCCGAGGCATAGACCGCGATGCCGAGATAGCGTTGTTGCCGAGTACATTCGGTGTTGCCGAGTAGATTCGGTGTTGCCGAGTAGATTCGGCACGATCGGATTTGGCAAGAAACACCGGTTGTTCAATCGCAGACGTGCAATGATTGTCGCGATTGCAATTGTCCCTGCGGATGGGATGCCGGAATTGGCGGTTTCTTTTTCCGCGGAAGGCCGCCTATAAAACTCCGACGAAAACCGCGAATAAGAAGTAGCTGGCTAAACGGGCGGCGAAACCGGAATGGTTCATCTTGCGTCGGGACAGGCTGCTTCGCTTGTTCGAGCTGACGGTGCCGGCCGCAATTGAAATTGCTATGGACTTACGGGATGCCCGGCTTTCCCCGTGAGCACCCCGATTGCGAGTTATTAGGCTGCCGTATTGAGTCGACGTATTCAATTGCCGACGGGTTCCCAGTACCGGAAGTGCCTTCCGAAATTGGGTAACCCCTCCTTTCGGACTTGCCCATTCCTCCACCAAGGGTTCCCGAGATTAGGAACGACGGGAGCTGCTCGCTATGATATTTGGGGAGTTGAAACCCGGAATCAACCCCCCTTTTGCCCGGTCCGCAGCGCGGGAACACCTTTCCCGGCGGCAACTTTGCTGATTCGATTTTTTACGCGCTACCACCCGCATTGACAAATCTCGACGTGCGCTCGCCGCAAAACTTCAAGCTGAGGTTCCTCAGGTCAAGTCACATGCGGGTCAACTCACGGATTTAGAGCGTCCAGAAAGCAGTATTCGGGCAGCCCTGAGGACCTTACGACCGCTCGGAAATTCTGCGATCGGCTTGAAGTCTCAGGTAACTCGGCCTCAAGCTACCTGTTCTTGCGGCCGGGTTCGCTACTTTCATACGGATGGGCCGGTTCACACGCTTGGGCCCGTCCATTTGCCTGAGCCCGGAATGAACCGCTCGTTACACCGATTCAAACGTCGGTTCTGTGGGACTCTCTTCTTCAGTGGAAGAGCGAACACTAAATTCCAGTTTCCACCGCTTGCCTGAGCGAGTGTGAATACACCACAACTCCAACATTCCTACCTCGGTTAGCCGAGGATGGAATCGCACGGGAATACAGTCCTCACCCACGCCCTCAGAAGCGGGGAGTTCCGTCTCTAAGGAATCTGTCTCGGTGAGCTGCTCGGAGGTCCAACTCTCGAGGATATCGCCCGGTTTATCCTGCTTTCGCACTGCCGAGCTGAAGAAGCGAAATACCGCCGGCTCCCCGACGACTAAACCGATTTCTTCGCTCGGGACATCGAGCTCCGTTCCCTCCTCCATTCCGAACGGAACAACGCACAATGCCCGAAGCGGGCGCGGAGCTCCGGGAATAGCCGGCCCCGCCGTCTCGATCCCAACATAGTAGGATCGCCCTGTACCGCCACGGATCCTCACACCTCCCCGATGTTTACTCCATCCGTAGTAGGCCGCGCCTCGAGCCACCGCATGATCAAGATCCGCCGGCCCTGGCAGAGCTTGAGCGGGATGCGATCCGGCAAACCAGTTTTCCAATACTTCGAGAATCCTTTTGCGCAAGGCTGCGGGCTTAAACACACCACCATTAAAAAGCACGTGTGTCGGCCGCAGCGGCCCTGTGCTGGGAGTGCCATGAGCCGACAAGAACGCCGCTAAGTGCCGCGTAATCGCCGTATCGGTTTCGAACGGTAGCCCTAATTCGCGAAAACCACTCACGCGCCGCCGAGCCGGGCGATCATTCAGACTGCACACCGGGAAGAAACCCCCCAAGAGAAACTCAAGCACCTGTTCGCGGCTCAACTCCGTGGAGATTGTCCCCCCAATTACGCGCGAACCACGCCCGAGCATCGTGACGGCATGCTTTTCCGGCCCGCCTTCGCTCAGCAACAGTTCCTTAGCCTCGCGACAAGCATGCCAGAGGGCTACCGATTGCCAGGGATCGAGTTGAATTTCCCGCTCCGCGAGTTGTCGCGCTGCCAAATGCGCGAGAGCAAGATCCATGTTTTCGCCGCCCACCAGCAGGTGATTGCCCACCGCAATCCGCTCGAGGTAAAGTTCCCCATCCTGTTCGGCTACCCCCACGAGAGTCAAATCCGTAGTTCCGCCGCCTACATCGCACACAAGCAGTTTGTCGCCGAGACGCAGCAGCTTTCGCCAACGATCTCCTACCGCAACTAGCCAAGCGTACACCGCTGCCTGCGGTTCCTCCACCAAAATCAACTCCTCAGGTAGACCGGCGCGCAAGGCTGCCTCACGAGTCAGCTCACGCGCACTTGCATCGAAAGAGGCCGGTACCGTCAAAACGACAATCTGGTTTCCAAGGGGTTCGTCCGGAAACGCACCCTTCCATGCAGCTGCCAAGTGCTCCAAATATCGTTGGGAAGCAGTCACCGGCGAGATTTTGGGGACATCCGGGGGGGCATTCCATGGAAGGATCGCATCATGACGATTGACTCGGCTGTGGCAAAGCCACGATTTCGCGGCACCGACCGTCCGATGGGGCATCTCCGCCGCTTGACGCCGAGCCAATTCTCCCACCACAAACCCCTGCGGCTCACCCCAAGGCGAATGAAAAAGCCCCGATTCCAACTCCTTTTCCGTCGGCAAATACAAAAAAGAAGGGAGCAACGTTCGGGATTCCACCGTTCCGGGAGCGACCAATTGGGGAATGGGAAGCAGCCGGATTTCGGGTCGATCCGCGTCTACAAGCGTGTACGCCAATACACTATTGGTAGTACCTAAGTCGATTCCGATTATATATTTCGCCGACATCGGATTTATTCCTACGGGTTAATTTCAAAAATGGAATTGCGCGAAGAAACACAAAAAACGTAAGTCCAAAGAGGATTTCCCACTGCAACGCACGAAACATGTTTCCTCTTCTGCGCAGGATGGGCTCCGCCGCATACGGTTGCCTGTGTCTTCCAAAAGGCTCCTTAAACTCTGTGAACCTGCTCCGGAAAGCGGGGGAGCCTTTAGCTTTTCGGCATGCAAGTTTCCGCTCCAGTTTCACCCCATTCTAGAAATTGCAGGCCGGCAAAAGCCGTGCGCAGCCAAGCCAGAGGAAACACCCCACCACCCAAACCTTAAGAGCACAGACTGCAGATTGATGGTCCGGTTTGCGCAATCCCGAGCACCGCAAACCCAAAGGTCACCATTCTCGTTTTAGGGCTAAGGACCCAGTCTCGGGAGGCTCGAAAAACCTGAGAATTTTGACCGCCTTTGTAACCGTCTAACGCGCGGGTTTTTCCGAAAATCTTCGTAGGCTCATTGCGGCGCTCCGCCCGGCAAGGGGAGCCCCTCACCTGCACGCGGCCATGATCCGTGCGCGAGCTCCACCTCCGCGGGGGCAATAACCATGGCAGCCTCCACACTTCCGGACCACGTCGGCAGTTCGCACTTCGTGGCCTCCCATCCTCGATGGACCAAACGCCCGGTGATGGCGCCGGTGTCGGCCGGCTCTCCTAAGACACGATACCGGGCCGGGTCATAATCGCGATCTAATTCTATCGATGTGCCCTCGGTCCCAGACGCTATGGGACGTAACCCGAAAATTCGCTCCAAAGTTTGACGGCATCCCCGATGAATATCGCGTACCGCGGCGCCGATCTGCGCATCGGAGTATCCCTCCAGCGACTCGCTCAAAAAATCAACCAACCGAGCCTCGCGCTGTAGGGTTGCCAGCAAGGTGAGCGCCTCACTACGAGTCGGCAGCGCCCGTTTTCGCTCCACTGCCTCCCGCAATGCCGGCTGCGATGGTGGAGCCGGTGCCGATACCGAGGGCCCTCGGACTGCTGTGGACGAGCCTGCTTCTTCCGCCAGAATCTCACAGATTCTCTCTGCGACTGTCCGCCGGGACAAAACCAGCCAAAATATCCGTAATGCCCATAAGAATCGCTTCATGGTATTTTCCTCGATCCATTCCGAGATTGTTGCGCCCCCCGAAAAAAGGGCCGAGGTCCGCGCGCCTTGCGAGCACTCCTTGCCGGCTAATTTTCGCCATCTCAAATTTGTCGGGACTCTTGATCCTTACTGCTTGCTTTTTTGCGACCTCAGCGCTTCACGAGCTCACACAGTGCCCCGAACGACTGCCGCAGCGGGACGGGGTTTTGCTCGCTCCGGCACCGCAATTTCCTCCGCGCCGGGCACCCGGGTTTCCGCAGCACTTCTTCCGGATGAAAGCACGGGCAAGCAACCTCCATGATTCACGGGGCTAAGGCGGCCGAAACGACCTGGCGACTCGTTTTTTCCTGAACCTTCGCCTTCATATACTCCACGGCTTTCATGAGCTGCGGATCATCGAATAGCTCTGCACTTTCCGCTAACGCTCCGCTTTCCGCTGCCAAGGTTGAGCCACCAGAGGTGCTTTGCGCATGATACTGCCGGGCCATTTCCTGATTGGCCATGTCCCGGTACATCCGTAACCGAACGAGCCGCACAAATACTTCGCCTTCTACGGGAACCTCGTAGCCCGGATCTGGCTTCACCCCCCAATCGTCTTCCTCCTTCGCATCGTCGGCACGATGGATTTGTTTATTGCTTGGCCGCCAATAGGTCGCCGTGGTCACCTTGAGGATTCCGTGTCGAGGCCCCAGCTCGATCAGCTCCTGGACGGTTCCTTTGCCGAAGGTTCGTTGACCGACGACAACGGCCCGTTTATGGTCCTGCATACAGGCGGCGACAATCTCCGCGGCACTCGCGCTGTACTGATTGACGAGAACTGCCATCGGCAGTTCCAAATACTTGCCCTTCCCGCTTGCCGTAAACACCTCGCGAATCTGTCCGCCTTTCCCCCGGATGGTAACAACGACCCCCGACGGTAAAAACAGATCGCATACCGCGATTGCGGAGCCTAATAGTCCGCCAGGATCGTTTCGCAAATCGAGGATCAAACCCTCCATGCCTTGGCGGAGCAATTCGTCGATAACCTTCTCCAATTCGGTGTGGGTTTGGCTACCAAAAGAATTTATACGGATATAACCGATCTTTGGGATATTCGGCATGTCGAGAAAATAATCCCACGTCCCATCCGGCCGACGCCGATCCCCGAGAACCGTATATTCCTGAATAATGCTGCGGATCAGCGTGAGTTCTACTGGATCGCTCTTTCCATAGGGGAGAAGCTTGAGTCGCACGGACTGCCCCGGTGGACCCCGCAATAACCGTGCGACATCGCCTACGGACATGCCTTTCGTGCTGGTACCGTCGATCTCCACGATTTTGTCGCCCGCACGGACCCCTGCCCGATACGCCGGACTATCCACCAACGGACTTGCCACTACGAGTTCTTTTGTCTTCGGATCGAGCAATATTTCCACACCGATCCCACCAAACTGCTTATCCAAATCTTCCTTCAGCCGGGACATTCCCGCCGGGTCAAAGTAACTGCTATAGCGGTCTAGATTCCGGGCCAAACCGTCCAGCGCGGCGTTCACAAGTGTCTGACGTTCCACCGGGCTTACATATCTCAGCTTCACTTGGTTGATAGCGAAGCTCAGAATCTGCTCCTGAGGCCACGCCCGAAAAGCGCAGGCGCCGCCCACCGAAATAAATAACAGCAATATCCGAAGATTAGTTAATGGCATTTTTGGGGCTCTCCAAATACCGTCCGGTTAGGTTCCCCAAGGACAAACGACTGGAAGCCTTCTGACAATTTGTCTCACTCATTGTCTCACTCAACTGTCGAGACGTCATCTACCGTTTAAAATCAACGTGACCATAGTACTTGCAGCTTCGATATTTGCGTTAACTCTCGGTATAGCTCTGGAATATCTCAACTTTTCTGACGATTGGCATGAATTATCTTGAGCGAGAGGTAATACGTCGCAGGATTCATTTAGCCGGAAGTGAAATCAAGCATCTCCACGACATCTCTGGACGCATTAACTTCGCTGAGCTTCTCCATTATTCAAACAGAGAGGACTCTGGTTTTTTATCCGTTTGATAGTCACGCGAAAGCCAAATTCACTTTACCTATTTTCCCTAATTATGACGAAATACCTCAAGTTGCGTTGCTTCCCTCCGATACCGTTTTACCGGCACCGGTGAGAAAAAGTTCGAGACATTCATTCTAGCGTTATGGGGCGACTTTTTGACCGATTAACCCCGGCCTCTTCGCTCGTTTTGATTGGCTTGATGCCCGAAAACAAAGTCTCACGGGGGTGCTTTTCCCCCAGAGATTTTAAGCCGGAATGAACTTGGGGGCTTTTAGCTCTGTGATCAGCCCGCTCAGGCTTTCCAACGTCAAGGGCAGCTCAAGCGGACCCCCGAGTAGGTATCAATCCGACAAGACACGCTTTGACTTCCTCAATAGTTTTCGGAAAACGAGATTGATCGGACGAGATGTGCAGTGCAGATAGATGCGAGCTGAACCCGGAAATCTTTCCCTGCGCATGTAAGAAATCATTGCTCTTTTAATCCATATAGTTCATACGCCAGGGGCACCGACTAACTTAAGATTCCGTGGGTGTTAGGCTTAAAATGTGATGGGGACGAATCGAATGGCGACTAAATCAGAACTAAGGGACTAGTTTTTGGACGATTCAGCCTTCTCCCCGGTTTTTAACTCGTCTTGATGGCCCAGATCTTACGTGCGAAACATCACGACTAATATGGGAATCATGATCGAGATACTTCCTGCTAAGACTCAAAGGATTTCTACAACCCCCCGAAAAGCTTTCCAGTTTTTTCGAGATCAAATCGTGATTTTCGTTGAGACTTTGGTAGAGATTCTCTCTGCAAGGATGCAAGGAGATAGTTCGATGGAGTGCCTTGAATTGGAACGCAATTTCAGGGATTATTTTTCAAATTGTTGGGAATAAGTTGCTGGCCACCTCGCAGTTTCGATTTAGGTTTTTCATTTTTTCTAGCTGGGTCTTCGAAGAGTTTGTTGAGTTAAGGAGAAGACCCGGCAATAATGCGTAACTTGTTTTGACGGGGAAAAGGCTCTTTTGGGCAACGCCGCCTTCAGACGAGATAACGTCTCGAGGCCCTAACTCGATATTTTGGGGACGGAATCTGGCTTAAGTATTTAGGGACGGAATATCACTTTTGTACCTAGCACACGGAATTTGGCTTAGACCTCCTCCGGGAATAAAAACGTCTCTATGGTCCTTTGACGTCCCAAGTTTTTCGTGCAGTCAGAAAAGCAGAACCGATTGAATCATTGCTAAATTGGGAGGAAAAGTTCTGATGACGATGGACAAAAGTTTGCGGGTCCGCCGCACCATGGTGCGCAATCGGAGTGTTTTGACCCGAGCCGAGCGCATCCAGCGACTACTTCAAGCCGACCGGTGGAAAGAGGGCGATTCACCAATCGGCCTGCCAAAGGTTCGAGTTTATAAGATCACCATGAAAAAGAAAAAGAAGCGCGCAAAGGGCGAGGGTGAGGAAGCCGGTACCAAAAAGACCGGGAAATAGAAGCAATTTACTCGGTTTGCTCGACCAATTTCGCAGCCAAAGAAAGTTTAACGGTAGAGATTACGCACCACTGCTTCGGTGTTCACCTTTACCGCTGAGGAATTTCTGCCTTCATTGCTGCGTAGTAAGGTAAATGATGTTTCCGACTACAAATTGCCAGTGTTTGGCCGCGGACCACTGGACACTCTATTGATATTCTTGTCGTAGGGGCCTTTTTCGCGTGCAATTGAAACGTTGCCGGCTGCGGTGGTTTCCCCGCGGTGGTTTCTTCGATGCTCTCGATGAGCGATAGGTCTTTTAATTCTGCTAATTCTGCCAATTCTGCATTTTCTGCGGTCTGCCCTTCCCTCCGGTGATCTTTCGCATACTGTCAAAGGGGGGTAAGGTGCCTTCGGCAAAGGGGCGTTCGATCGCGGCTACACATAAAATGCTGCCGAGAAGGCGCGCAATGCCCTTCCGAATAGGGGGGCGCCATCATTCCCGGAAGTTTGTCTAAATGCTCTAACCCCTCGTCTGGCGTTCGGCAAGCACTATTCAATTAAACTACGTCACTGACCAATTACTTGAGATAAGATTTGCGGCCTGCGGATAGCAAAAGCCGTTTGCCTATTACTCTTGTGGCTAGAAAAGCCGCGGGTCGTGTGGAAAGGCGGGATTTGCGATACCCAGCGGGCAGTAAGGAAAAACGGCATATTGGTAGGGATGGGCATCGTGCATTTTTTGCAACAACAACTAAGTTCCCCGAGAAAATCCGGGGAGGCGTACCCTGCGATTAAAGAAGCCCACCGAGAGGTAATGCCCAAAATTCGACCGAGGGATCCTCCGCTTGCAAGCTTGCAACCAGCTTCTTGTTGAGTTCAAGAATCCCCCCGCTTAAGGCGTGAACCATTCCTAACATGACCCAACCGATAATCATCTCACGCTTTGCCCTTACGAACATATTCCTCCAGCAAGCTGGCAACGCGATCCGGTGTCACTTCCGCCCGGACATCGCCATCGACGGTCAACACCGGTGCCAATCCGCACATTCCCAAGCATCGACACCCCTCGAGGCTGAAAAGTCCATCCTTTGTCGTTTCGCCTAGTTGAATGCCCAGTTCATCCATTAATTTCTGAGCAACCCGGTCAGCTCCTTTGACGTAACAGGCGGTCCCCAGGCAAATATTGATCATGAACTTGCCGCGCGGATGCAAACGGAAGTAATGATAAAAGCTTGCAACGCCGGAGACCGTTGCCACCGGTACTTGCAAAAGCTGCGCGACAGCATCCAAGTGCGCCGGGGCCAAATATCCAAATTCCGCCTGGACCTTGTGGAGGATAGCGATCAAATGACTTTCCGGTCGCTTCAACTGTCGAGCTTGCTCGATGTGTTGGCAAATCTTCTGACCCAACACCTGCCGTGCTGTCGCCTCGACTTCGGGCCAGTTATCCATGGACTGAACGCTCGGTTCGGTGTTCATCGAATCCCTCGCGGTAAACGTGGTCGATAGCTGGTATGGAGTAACTCGTGGGCCAAAGGCGAGCCCGGCATTCCGAGGAACGATACATAGAGCTCCTCGATTGCGGGGTTTTCGTAGGATTTTCGCAAGGTCTTGCTCGCATCGATCGCATACAGAGCTTTGGCACGCTGCCGCAACAGATCTGGATCAAGAACCTTAACACCCGGCGGCGGATACGGTTGTCCACCGCCTCCAATGCAACCACCGGGGCAAGCCATCACCTCAACAATGTGATATTTTTCCTCCCCCTTAACGATCTTGTCTAAGAGGGTTTTCGCATTCGTCAACCCATTGGCGATAGCCACATGAATACTTTTTTCGCCGAGTGCCACATAAGTCTCGCGGAGTCCTTCCACGCCCCGCACTTCTGTAAAGTCGATGCGTTCCACGCCTTTTCCCGTGGCCAAGCGGGTGGCTGCCCGTAGCGTCGCCTCCATCACGCCGCCGGTGGTGCCGAAAATATCCCCCGCCCCCGACGCAAGGCCTAGAGGCGCATCAAACTGCCCATCTGGTAACAGGGCCAAATTGATCCCGTAGGATTTGATCATCCAGATCAGTTCCCGCGTGGTGAGCACGGCATCCGTGTACGGAGTTCCATCCGGCATACGATGCTCAGGCCGCCGGGCCTCGAATTTCTTGGCCACACACGGCATGACCGCGACCATGTATATATCTTTAGGGTCGAGCCCCTTCTGCTGAGCGTAGTAGGTCTTGGCGAGGGTGGAAAGCATGCTCATGGGGGATTTACACGTGGACGCATGCGGAATAAGTGCGGGATCGAACTTCTCCAAAAAATTGATCCATCCCGGCGAACAAGAAGTGATCATCGGCAACGGACCGTGCCCATCCAAACGTAAAAGGAATTCATGAGCCTCTTCCACAATTGTCAAGTCGGCTCCGAAATCCGTGTCAAAGACAGCATCAAACCCTAAAAGCCGCAATGCTGTGATCATCTTCCCCGTAGCAGGGGTACCGGGGGGCATTCCAAATCCTTCACCGATGGCCGCACGAATCGAAGGCGCCGTCTGCACGACGACGTGCTTGCTCCGGTCCGACAAAGCCTGCCACACCAAATCCGTGCTCGACTTCTCCAAAAAGGCCGCGGTGGGGCAGACGATAATGCACTGCCCACATTGAATGCAAACGGACTCGTCCATTTTCGCAAAATGTGCCGGCGCGACGACCGTCCGAAAACCCCGTCCGTGCTGACTGAGGTTATGGACCCCTTGGATCTCCGCACACACGCGTACACATCGGCCGCAAAGCACGCATTTTTCCGGATTGCGAACCACGGAGACGCTCGAGTCGTCGATGGCGGGCTGTTTTCTTTCTCCGGCAAACAATCGTTCCCGTACACCCAGCGAATAAGCAAGGTTTTGCAACTCGCAGTTTCCGTCGCGTTCGCAAATCTGGCAATCTTGCGGATGATTGTCTAAGAGAAGCTCCACAATATCGCGGCGCGCTTGGCGGATTTCCGGCGAATTGGTGCGGACCTCCATCCCTTCCCATACAGGCATACTACAGGCGGCCAAGAAATGATCCATCCCTGCCACCTCAACAATACAAACACGGCAAGAGCCCGCCAGACTGAGGTCCGGATGATAGCAAAGCCGCGGGATCCAAACTCCCAATTGCTCAGCCGCCGCCATTATGGTGGTGCCTTCCGGAACCGCGATTTCCGTTCCGTCAATCTTCAAGCGAACCTTTTTAGTCGTTTTGGCACTCATGAGTCCAATGGAGTCCGCAAGTTACCAGGTTTCCGAATTCTTTTCATTCACGTCCGCTGGCAGATCCGTTTAATTAACAACTACATCCGTTTAATCGCTCCGTCCGCAATAACCTGGTGGAGCTTTCGACATGGTTTTCGCACCGATATCGGAAAAATATTTCCGCACAATGCTGCCAAGCTTACCCATTCTGCCGATCCGCGCTTCAACCCGCGGCAAAAACGGCCTCCTCTAAAGCCCCAATGCCATCAGAGTTTTAAGACGGCATTGAAACGGCAAACCTCGAAGCACCTCCCACACTTGACACAACGTGGTTGATCGATCAGGTGCGGCTCCCGTCGTGCTCCCGTGATACAGACCGCAGGGCAATTTTTCGCACATACCGTGCAACCAACGCATTTTTCCGGATCGATCACATACTGAATCAACGCCACACATTTCTTGGCCGGGCAGCGCCTATCAACCACATGGGCCGCATATTCTTCCCGAAAATGCTGCAACGTACTGAGGATCGGATTAGGGGCAGCCCGTCCCAGACCACAAAGCGAGGACTTTTTCACTAGCCGTGCCAAACGTTCCAATCGCTCGAGATCCTGGAAGGTACCTTGACCACCCGTGATCCGCTCCAGGATTTCCAGCATCCGCTTGGTCCCTTCGCGACACGGCGTGCACTTGCCACACGATTCGTCGAAGCTGAATTGCATGAAATATTTGGCGATATCCACCATGCAGTCGCTATCGTCTAGGACAATCATGCCGCCCGAACCCATAATGGACCCCGCCCGCACCAGCGTGTCGAAGTCCACGGGCAGATCGAGCATACTCGCGGGAATACAGCCACCGGCAGGGCCACCGGTTTGAACTGCCTTGAATTCCCGCCCTTCCGGCATCCCCCCGCCAATCTGAAAAACAATGTCCCGCAGTGTTGTCCCTATGGGAACTTCGACTAGCCCCGTGTGACGAACTTTCCCCGCCAGTGCAAAAACCTTCGTACCACCACTTCGTTCGCTACCAACCCGAGCAAACCAATCAGGTCCGTAGTTGATGATCGCCGTAATGTTGGCGAAGGTTTCCACGTTGTTGATAACCGTCGGTTTTCCCCAAAGTCCTACCTCGGTGGGATAAGGGGGGCGCACCCGGGGCTGCCCTCTTTGCCCTTCGATCGAATGAATCAAGGCTGTCTCTTCGCCGCAGACAAAAGCACCGGCTCCCAATCGGATTTCGATGTCGAAATCGAATCCGGAACCCAAAATATCCTGTCCCAGTAAACCCCACTCGCGGCACTGCGCAATCGCGTTTTCCACCCGCTCGATGGCAAGGGGATATTCTGCCCGGATGTAAACAAACCCCTGATGAGCACCGATCCCAAATGCCCCAATGATCATTCCTTCGATTACATTGAACGGGTCGCTTTCGAGCATACCACGATCCATGAAGGCGCCTGGATCCCCTTCGTCGGCGTTGCAGATGAGATATCGGACGCGCTCCTTCGAGCTTGCCGCCGCTTGCCACTTGGTGCCGGTCGGATAACCGGCTCCTCCACGCCCACGAAGTTTCGACCGACTCACCTGCTGGATGACCCACTGCGGATCCTTACGGTTGAGGACCGTCGCGAGGGCTTCAAAACCGCGGTAATGAAAATAGTCATCAATTCGCGTGGGATCGACGATCCCATTGTGCCGCAGCGCTACGCGCGTTTGCCGATTGAAAAAAGCCACATCTCCGTAAAGCTCTAAAAACTTTCGCCCCACGGTTTTGCCGGGGACTAAGAGTCGTTTGACGATTTCCCCTTTACCGATGTGCTTATCCAGAACTTCGTCGAGATCCTCTTTAGTCCTGAGGCGGTAAAGTACCTTATCCGGCCGAACAATTACGTGGGCAGTGGTGGGGGTTTCAGAAATGGCACACGCGCCGAAGCAACTGGCCAAAGTAGCGCGGGCCTGCTGCGAAGGAATTCCCCGCTCTTTCAAATAAGCCCCTGGGTTAGGACCCCAAATCTGCCGCAAGAACTCCTGACATCGTTCGCTTTGGCAACAGAGGAGTTCGTACCGAGCTATCGACTCTACCGGCCCGTCCAAAATATGCTCCAGGAGGGGACGCCCTTCCATGATGTGCGTCGTAAAAATTTGATGCACGAGTTCCCGATCCACTTGCTGGTACTTGACGGGAAGGGAATTGGGCATGATCACGCTGACGATCGGCTCTCGGCTACAGCGGCCCGTGCACCCTGTGCGATGCAAGCGAATATCCGGCCGCCCGGAAGCCGCAATATGCTTGCGGAATTCCTCGTACACCACCTGGGAGCCTGCTGCATGCTCGCACGTGGCGGAACCCACCTGAATTTGAACTCGGTATTGAGCCGCCGCTTGCTGGCGGAGGGCTTCCGCCCGCGCTGCCAACTGTTGATATCGCTCTAAAACTGTCGAGCTCACCGTTTCGCTCCGCGTCTTCTCCAAAAGATTGCCTCCACCTTCCCGATGAAGCAGCAAAATGCCTCTTTTAGGCGGAATTTATCATTATCTATCAAAAATCCCTAATCTATCGAAAATCCCTAGCGAGATGCTTCGTCAGACAGATACCCCTCCGACCGAGGATTTCCCACCATACGCGCTCACCCGTGACCAATTACCCACTCAACTGCCTTTCTAGGAGCCGCACACCCTCCGGTTTGGGAGACTTCCTTGCAACTTACTTATGACGATTTGCCGTAAATGCTTATCACGATTCGCGGACTACTCATCCGAATTTAAATCGAAATACCGCCTCAACAATCGCGCGATCGCACGCAAATCATTTCGTCCGTTCAGATGATCTGGGCCAAAGCCCCCCAACCGAATTCCAAACCCCGCGATACTGCTACCCCCTCAGAAATTCAACTAACCCGTCGTAAATCTTCGTAGACCGATCAGGCAGGTTTCATCCCTAGAATTGAGCAATCTTATGCTTACAACCGAAGATTTAACCCGGCACTGCCGGCACATGATCGGCTTTTGGGCCTGAATCCGCCCAGCATTATCGAGCACTCTCTATCACGCAGATGCAAGCTCCTTCTGCAAGCGCCGTACACAGGCATTCAAGCACAAGTCGCGAAGGCGGGTACCTCGCGAAAGAACGCCCGCCAATAATGTCGTAATTCTACACCTCCACAACCGGAGGATGTAGGGTAGTGGAAGCCAGAAGAGCAATGATAGCCGACAATTACGCTCCTTTTTCTCCCAGATTAACAAAAAAGGGATTAGCTACCGCGAGGGAGATGTGCCTTGCTGGGAAAACACCCGATTTGAAAGAACCATTAAGTCAACTTGATAGCTCAGATTAGTGCGATATTTCAAGCAGGAGACGATACGTTTCGGAGGCTTAATCAATACTGCCGCGATTGCCCGGTCTTTGGATTTAAACAGTCTCTGGACACGGCTTCGAGACAAAAGCAGTCTATGGCCCTTTCCAAGGAACAACAACCACTAACCCTCCCCAGCAAAGAAACTTGCCCGGACAACAGGGGAGAATGTTACGCATTTTGGAAACGACTGACCGCGGATAATCCGCCTGCTTTCCCGGCTGATAATTCCGCGAAAAATTCTGGTTTACTGTGACATCAGGCAAAAACGATTACGCGATGGCGACGAAACTCCGATTGCCGGTGCCTGACGCAAAACATACGCATCGGCACAAGAGAATTCGGGAGACTCACACAGGAAATCGGGAAACTCACACAGGAATAGGAAATAACCTCGGGCTGCACCTACATTCCGTAATGCGCACCTTCACAGTCGGGGAAGGGGTCATCATTCCCGCACCGAATAACAAACTCTGCTTCGGCGCAAGCCCAGCAAGAATTCCACAGGATGCCCTGCCGGCGCAAAAATCTGCCGAAATTACCGAATCAAACCGAATTAACAAGAGAAAACCCCCGAAGAGAGCGTCACCCTCATCACCCCGCCCCAATTAATTCTCAAATTAATTCTCAAATTTAATGAGGACCTTAGCGACACCGGCGACCGTAACCTCAAATACGTTTTTTGCCCAGGGATCACTGACGATCAGTTTCCCGCCGGCCCAGACTATGGACACCGGGCGTGAAAGAGGTGCTCCTGCCAAAAGAGCGGTCGGTTTTTCTGAGCCGCTTACTTTCCAGATGGCCGAAGCGTAAGTGTCGCTCACATAAGCTACCCCTTTTTCATCCACTGCCACGTCGTTCGGGAACTGAAAAGGTCGACCGGAGACCACCGGCACCACCTCGCCGTTCGGGGAAGCACGCCAAATCTGGTTCTCGCCATGCGCTATGATCCAAAGATTGTCTTGACGATCGACGGCCAAACCTCTAGGAGCCCGGAGTTGGACAAAGCTTTTGGGCGGCCCCACACCCTGCGGCAATTGCCAAATTCTATGGGTGGCCAAATCGGACACAAAAATATTTCCGCGGGAGTCGACCGCCACATCCATCGGGGTCCATAAGCCACCGTCGGTTAGGGGCTTCGGTTCCCGATCTTCAAACCGGTAGACTGTCGACGTCGCTGTATCGCCCGCTAAAAGCTTTCCTCCATGATCCCAAGCCAGACACCGTACGGCATTTAGTGGTGTACGGTATTTCTTCGAGGCCTCAAACCATAGGGTGGCTCGGCCCTCCTTGACAAGCCAAATTCCCGGCAAGTGCAAATCCGCAACAAAAAGGCTCCCGTCCGGTGCCATCACGGCAGAAATCGGGTATTTCATCTCTTGGCAAAATGCCGCCATACTCCCCCACCCGAAGGCAAGCCATGCTAAAAGGATCGCGCGATTCATTCCCCCACCTCTAGAATTTGAATGAAGCTCGGGTCATCACCCCGAGGAACCAAAGCTTTAACGAGCAAGCCCGGCCGCAGTTTACTCGGTTAATTCCCGGATCTTGACATTTCGAAAATAGATCGGCGCACCGTGATGTTTTCCCTGGAGGCCAATGTGACCCTCCTGCGGCAATTCGGCCAGCGGCCGGTTCAGCCACGGCGGGATCGCTGAGCCATCCGGATTCGTCTTTGCCGAGGTCCATTTTCGCATATCCATTTGCGTGACCAGTTCGCCGTTAAGAACCACGAAAATCATCGGCCCATCACACTTAATCACCATACGATTCCATTCGCCCGGCTTTCGCACCACCGACCGTTTTGGGGCCAGTCGCCCGAAAATAGCCCCACAATGCCAGGTGGGTGGCATCTTCGCCCAACGCTCAGCGAAATCATCGCAAATCTGAATTTCCACGGAATTGGGGATCCAATCTTTGATGTCGCTGCAATAAACGATGACCCCACTATTGCTCTCGGGGGCATTTTTAAATTCAAGTGAAAGCATGAAGCGACGATACCGGGCCTTGGTCCAGATGCACTGATCCTCGGTCGCCGTGAGGATTCCATCCTCACAAGACCAAATCCCGGCCGGATAAATCGCATTCGAAAGATCCGGCGCAAACAGGTCCTGCCAACCTGACGTGTCCGGCTCCAAAGGTGGCGGCGTTGCCTCTTGGGCAAAGCCCTGGGCAAAACCCAGCGTAACTACAAGCATGAGCGACCAAGGACTGAAAAGATTGATTCGCTTCATCGTCGGCATCTCCTCCACGCACCTTTCATGATCTAACGCTCTGAGGTCGACCGCACGCGATCCACGCATAGCTCCGCTTCAAAACACCGCGACTGGATTCGACCCCGCATTCCAGCAGAAAAAACCGTGTTTCGGCACAACAAACCACATTCGGGCAAAAGAAGCCGCATTTCGACAGACCCAACCGCATGGCTCAAAAGCACAGGGGGTGTAAAGTATCCTCGCCGAAACTGGAAATAAGACCGCGCTAAACACTCCAAAGAAGCCGTTTCAGCAGCTCATCCCCGCGCTAAAAAATTAATTTATTTTCGTAAATAGCACTACCAAAAATGCTGAAATTGCTTAACCATTGGCAAACCATTAATGTTACCTTTGTTACCTTTACTTCTATGTTGCCAAGTGGCTTCAGCGCACCGCCTTTTTGTCGGCGCCCCCACAAGCCGGCATAAACCCTACCCTCGTTACTTTCTATACGCGTGAGCGAAAAAACAAAAACTTTAAACACGGCAACGTGTCACCCTTCCCCGGGCGGTTACCAGTTTAACAAAGTTCGTGACCTTTTCCAGCAGTGTCCTAGGCGTAGCGACTTGCAAAAGACAGGGAAAAAACAGGTAAACATGATAAGCTGAGCAACCTATAGCGCAGAGCGAGAAAAAGGGGTACGAACCCCGGAGAAAGGAAAGCCGGTGAAGGAAACTGGGAAAAGGTGCAAACCCGAGAGTACCCTTGAATTCACCTCGGGCTGCCCCCGCCTGAATATCGGTGCACCTTTTGTCGCCTCAGTTTCCCAGGGTCCTCGCGGAGCAGTTGGATCTTTTGCACGCCCAGCAATTCGGTCTATTGCAAATGAATTGATGTGATGCCCGGTTGTGAATTAATGTGATGCGCGGTTATGAAGCCGACGCTTGAGCTGCCTCAATGCTCGAAACACGGGGATAACTGCCCGCCACAGCCGCAAGTGCCCGCCCGGCTGCTCGATCCACTCGATCGGTACCTCGGCGATTCTGTAACCGCGTTTTTGGGCCAGCCAAAGCACCTCCAAATCGAAAAGAAATCCCGGCTCCTCCACCCTCGAAAATAGGTCCTGCGCACAAGCCGCGCGAAACATCTTGAAACCGCATTGTGGATCTTTCACAGAGATCCCGAGATACCCCCGGGCAACTTTGGCGAAAAGGATGCCGGCGATTCGTCGGGGCCAAGGCCGCCGGCACCGGCTTCCGGGCACCAGTCGCGAGCCTGTGGCAATATCGGCCCCTTGTTCCAGGGCTTTCCTCAATCGGTTTTCGTTCTTAATGGGTGCCGCCCCGTCCGCGTCCGCAAACAAAACCGTTTCCCCTTGAGCGGTCAAAACGCCGCTCCGAACGGCCGCACCTTTTCCCAGATTTGTGGCATGACGTATCCGCCGGACTTGCGGCCAATCGCGGGCAATCATCGTCAGATGATCCCACGTCGCATCTGTGCTCCCATCGTCCACCACGATGACCTCATAGCCTTGAGCCGGCGATTCGCCGTGCGGCGGCACATGGGCCGATTGATCACTCGATTGAAACTCCTCTGACCCGCGGTAAGGCAATGCGATGTCTGCTGCTGCGGAAGCATTTGATTCCGGAGGTTCACCTTCTGCCGGCATCAATTCGGCACGCGCTTCTTCACTTGCGCTCCCGAGTTTTGCAATAGTCCTCGAGGCTGCGGAGTACATTGGGGCGACTTCGAACCCCGGCGACAAAGCCTCCTGGCTTTCCTTGGTCTTTACCCCGTTTTGACAAGTCTGCGATAAGCCTTTTTCATCACTTGCCGGAACCCCTTTTTGACAAGTCTGCGGTAAACCGGGAAGGTACTTCCCATCTAAATACGCTCGCACCTCGTGAAGAAATCGGGGTAGCCGAAGGGCCTCGTTAAATGCAGGAATAACCAGCGAGAATCTCACGGGCATCGAGGCCACTCCCCACCGCAGGCAATTCCCAAATCCTTTTTTTCTAGAAAATGCAAGTGCAATCAGCGGGATTCGGAAACTTCTCCATGAGAGTCATGCCTGGCAACCTTGCGGAAGCTTCAATCTGCCCCACCTTCGAACCATTTTCCCAGTTTTTCGACGAGAATGGTGCGTTTTTCCTTATACGAGGCACTCAGTTCCCGACAAAGGAAGCACAAGTCGTTCGGGTGGCCACAAAGCGACTGACCGCTCTAACCCCTGCTTTAAAAACTGCCCAATTTCCTGAAAACGGAGCGATTTTCGGCCGAAGCTGCCTACTCCAAGGTGGGATAGACCACTTCCCCGGCAAGTTGTCGCTCACCTCCCTCCTTTTCATACACCCCGTAAAAAATCGAACACAAATCCAACCACAAAGTCAGCCGACGAAACTCCTCCGGGGTCAGTTCCACGCCGTAATGTCCATTCTCAAGCAGCGGTAAAAGCTTCGAGGCTCGGGCACCAAACTGCCCCGGTTGAGTCCGATAGGCGTGTTGATAATCCCAGAAACCAAACTTCGTGGCCAAATTCACGTAAGAGGCGAACCATTTGCGTTCGAGCGGCTCGCGCTCCAAGTTGATCGCCTCATTTGCTTTTTCCGTGTGGCAGGGAACACAGCGGCGATCCAATACCGGCTGCACCAACCGAGCATAGCTGAAGGGATTGACCCCGTCCGAAAGCTCCGGCTCAAGACGCGAAGCTGGACGGCGTAAAGCCGTCGGAAGTCCCGCGATAATCGGCGGGGCTTCGTGCCGAACCTCATGGCAACCTCTGCACACCAAGTGTTCCCCCGGTTTCAGGTAAGTTGCCGACCGCATCGATTGAACGGCTAAGCCTCGCTCGTCCAAGGCCTGGAAAAATATCTCCTTTTGCGCGGGAACCGTAAAATGTGCGCTTCCGTCCGCTTCCACGGGCACAGTTCCCAGGACATACCGCGCAAGCATGACGCTATCGGCCGCATGCGGAAGTCGAAGCCCCACCTCGTGCGGCGGAGCACCCGAGGGAACAGTCATGGGGAGGATCTGAATGACCCGAAGGGCGACGATCCGGGTTCCCGCAGGCCAGGAGTACTTCGAGTCGTACACATTAATCACGCTAATGGTCGCTTCTTGCGGCGGTTCACCGGGCTTTGACGGGCTCACGAAAAACTGCGGTGCATCTTGTGCCGGAACTTGCTCGGGCACCAGCAGCGGCAAAGGCCGGGGTTGAAGAGGGATAGGGTTCTGACAGGAGATCTCAGGATCTCGGTAGATCAATTCCTTATTGCCGAATGCATCCACCAAATAAATCCCGTAATTCCCCCGGTAATAACCTTCACGCTCGAAGATTTTCCGATGTACCATCCCCGGGTCAAAGGCACACAGATAATACTTTTCGCTTAAGGGCCACGCGGTTCCGTAACCCTGACTCCCTCCTTGACTTTCCGGAAAGCCGACTTCCGGCGTCAGCCGCCGAATCGGCCCCATCGCGTCGTCGTCAACGAAGCGCGGGTCGATCACGACTAACGAGCCGAAAGCCTGCCCGTGGTGCGGAGCTGCTGTGGCCACGAATTTAACAGATCCCGGAATTGCTCGGCAATTCAGCTCCATGTCAGGCCGCAAATGCCGGGGGGCAAAGTTGCCGTGAACGGCCCGGCTGTCCCGCCCGTCCAACGTGGTCACCCAAGGCAGGTGGGCTGTCACTCCGTGACGGTCCACGTAGTCCCAGCGGGTATACAAAATCCTGCCGTCATGAGTCACGCTCGGGTTCCATTCGTTGGTTTCGTGATAACTCAGGCAGCGCATTTGCGAACCGTCGGCCGCCATGTCGAAGAGTGTATAAGTAGGGCAGACGCGACCACATCGCAGGTATCCACCCCGGCGCTCCGAGATAAAAGCGATTCGGCCATTTGGCAACCAACAAGGGTCAAAATCGTTCCAAGTGCCATCGGTTAGTTGGACTAGTCCGGAGCCATCGACGTTAACCACGAAAATGTGGTAGCAGCGACCTTCGTGCCAATGGCCCCGGGAGGGATCGGTGTGGAAGCGGTGCTCCTTATCGCCGCGGCACTCAACGTAAGCGAAAGCGACGCGGCGGGCATCAAACGACAAATCCGGCGACAAGAAGGCCCCCCCTTCCAACTTTTGTCCCGCCAACCGTCCCCGCTCCACGACGGAATTGGAAAGCAAATTTCTCACTCGCGGTTCAGGCCCGAAACAATCCTCGACAATAAAAATTCCGCCCCCCGGCTCCGCATTGATCCCATAGTATTGGTCGCACATATGGTTATAATGAGCCAGATGACGCTTAAGGATCACCAGGGAGTTGAAGTCAAGGAGCGGATTAGAAAACGCAATCTTGCGACGCAAAGATCGCAGCTCCCGCAGCAAAGCTAACCGGGCGGCCCGGTCCTCGACAGGCGTACTCGTTTCTCGCTGAGCTAATTCGGCAAGCTTTTGCCCGTACTCTTTCAGTTGAAGCCCGAAGGTGGCTTCCAAATTGGCTAACAAAGCCTGTGTGCGACGTAAAACGATATCTACCGGGTCTCGATCCGTGGGCCAGACAAGGGACTGCGGGTGAAAAACCTCGGATGCTACTTTTTCGAAATAGGCTCGGCGTCGGAGATCAATTTCAAGTAGCTGAAATTCAATTTCGGCGTCGTCCATGGGGGAACCGTCTGGCCGAATAAACTCCCGTTCAAACTCAGGTTTAGCCCGGAATGTCACCCCGTCAACCAAAAGCTTCAGTTCGGCGATCGAGGTCCAAGGACGTCCGGAAACCTCCGACAGCGCCTTTAGCCGGAAGTATCGTCCGCGTATGGGAGAAGAAAAAAGAACGGTGTTCTCGCCGGCAGAGTTTGTGAATGATCCGCGGGCCACGGGTGTGGTTAAACTTTCAGGAGTCTCGGCAACGTAGCATTCGTAGTTGACGATCGTTCCGTTACCACCCCCTTGCCGCGGCAAATATACGAAACCGCGGATCTCAAAGCTTTTGGTCAAATCGACATCAATTTGATGCGGATGCGGCGGCTCCTCCAGAATCCAATCCGTGTGCCACATCGTGGCGGGATTGCCGTCCATTGCGCGGTAGCCTTCGAAGCCAGAAGCTTCGCTGTCCACACGTACATATACCGTGATCGTCTCGGCAGCACCCACTGCCGGCATGAAGGCTGCGAAGCAGCACCAGAAAAACCCAGCGACTGCGACCACGGCGAAGTTATGACCACCCATCGACTCTTCCTCCTTCTTGATGCATTTCGAAAAGCACAAAAAATACGGTGAGGGCCATCCTCCGGAAGCTGTTTTGCAGGGATGATCAAATTCCGCAACCCATTCTGGGTCAATTATGACCTCTCGACTTAGGGAACGCAATTTCCGGGGCCGCCACCCTCGTCGTTCATTACCTGACCCATGGTGGATGAAGCGCCAGGATTTTCTTGGCTCCGCGAGGATCGCTTAGTAACTTAGTGTGTTCAAGTACTCAATCGGCGCTCATGCGAAAGAGGCGTGCCAGCTTAACATTGATCCTGCGACCGGTCGCAAGGTGTGAACCTTTGTGCTCTATTCCAGATGAAGCCGGCGGCTATCGATGCAGAAGTAAAATCACCAATAAAGTGCATGACGACTTAGCTGACTGAAGAGCCTTGAAGAGCGGAAGCCGCGAGTCTAAGCTTGCAAAGGAAAAGGGACACTCGCGAATCGATGGGCAAGACCCTAGGTGTTACCTCAAGCAATCCTTACGAATGCCCCGAACGGTTTGCCCCGTTTTGTAAAAGATGAGAAATTTTTGTCCCGGATGTTCAGTGACGCTTTCGGTAGCTTATTGGGGATCAAACCCTAAATCTGAAGGCGATTGATCAACGATCTGAAGGCGATTGATTAACGATCTGAAGGCAATTGATTAACGGTTAATGACCTTAGCTGCTTGCAAGTTATCGCGTCAATACTTTCGCATATCGAGCTTTCTTAGCATGGCCATGCCCATGGAGTACCGATCTCAACTCAAAGTGCCTTTCGATTGCGTGCCGGAGTCAATACGACGCCCATGTTAGCAGTGCGTTGATGTCAGCCACCCGGAATGTTTGCCGTAGAAGCCGCTCGGTGAAAGCCTTTGGTGGAGTGCAAGAGATGAAAAAAGTTTCTGTTGTTACTGTCGTACTGGGGATTTTCGTCATTGGTTTGCAACTCGTGCCCATCGCCGCGGCGAGCGATCCCTGGGTTACCTACGAAGGGAGTTCGGGCCCTGGCGTGGGGAAACATGTAGTCTTGATCGCAGGAGATGAGGAGTACCGCTCCGAAGAGGCGATGCCGATGCTGGGCAAGATCCTTGCCGTGCGTCACGGGTTTAAGTGCACTGTGCTTTTTTCCATCGACCCTGCCACCGGGACAATCGACCCAAATAATCAGACCAATATCCCCGGCCTTGAGGCGCTCGAAACGGCCGATCTCATGGTCATTGCCACGCGCTTCCGAGAATTGCCCGACGAACAAATGCGGCAGATCGACGCCTACGTTCACTCCGGAAGGCCCATCATTGGGCTGCGCACCGCAACGCATGCATTTGCCTACTCGCGGAATCCGCAGAGCCCTTTCGCGCATTATGATTGGCGAAGCAAAGTGTGGCCTGGTGGTTTCGGGCGGCAGGTTCTGGGGGAAACTTGGGTAAGCCATCACGGCCACCACGGGAAGGAAAGTACACGCGGGGTTATCAATCCCGAGTTGGCTTCTCATCCGATTTTACGCGGCGTGAAAGACGTATGGGGTCCCACCGACGTATACACGGTGCGAGACCTACCCGAGGGAAGCCAGATTCTCCTTTTCGGTCAGGTCCTTCAGGGAATGAGTCCCGATGATCCCCCCGTATCAGGCCCCAAAAATAATCCGATGATGCCCCTGGCTTGGATCCGCTATTTCACAGGCCGCGAAGGAAAAGCTTCCCGGGTTTTCTGCACCACAATGGGTGCTTCCACCGACATGGCGTGCGAGGACCTGCGCCGATTGGTCGTCAATGCCTGTTACTGGTGCGTGGGGTTAGAGGATCGGATTCCCTCCCGGGGCGATGTTACGATTGTCGGCAGCTATGAACCGACCCCATTTGGCTTTGGGAAGTTCCGGCGGCAAGTCCGGCCGCAGGACCTCATGTTATCCCCGTAGTCGAAGCCCCAAGCCCTTCTAAACCGAGGGTTCTTTCTTTGCAATCCTGTTTCGGGATCTCAGGTGCAATCCCGTTTTGGGGTCCTAGCGGGGTGATCACGAAATTAAACCGTAGTTCGCCGCTCGAATCCGAAAGGGATCGCTTCACACGAACGCTTGATCGAGCCCAAAGAGCCGGAGCAATCCCCGCTCCACGGAGGCCGCGTGCCCCCGCCAGCACTTCGACCCACACATCACGGAGGATCCCAGGTGTGTGGTAAGCTGAGGGAACTGCTGGCTCTTTGACCATCCAACGACGGGAAAAAACCCGGCGAAATAGGATGGATGGAACCATCCGGGTTTCTCACCCAGGCACCGCCGCCCAACCGGGGGGTCACCCGCCACGATTCCCCGTACGGGCCGTAGAGTCGGAAAGTCCCGCTCGGGGTACCACTGCCGGCCAAAACATTTCCGGAAGGGGAAATGACCCAAGCGCCCCCAAACCGCGGCACAATCCGCCACGAGCTTCCATCCAGCAAAAGGGGTCGCTGGGGAACTTGCGCCGCTACCGAGGGCGCTGACACCTGGGCAAGCCCGCCCACAATCCGCCGCACGGAGACAGAACCGGTATGAGGATTTGAGGAGCGAATCTCCCCAGCTACGCCAGAGTTACGAGAGGGGGTAAGGTTTCGCTTTTGAGCTTGCCTGACGGTGCCACCGATATGAGGCTCTGATTTATTGAATGAGTGGCTCGAGCTTATGTTTGGGCCTTGGGCCGTCGAATCGCCAAGCTGTTCTCCCCCAGCGGTAACCACTGCCGCCAGCATCAAGCAAGCCGACAGAGCCCAAGCTCCCGTCCCAGCGAGCATAGGGTCACCGGCGTAAGAGAGCCCCGTGATTGCTTTGAAATCGCTGAGTAATTGCACGGCGTATTCCGGCAGTTTCAGGAAAAATCGTGCCACATATTACGCTGTTGCGCTTACTGCTTTTTTGCGGTCGCGGTTCATCAATCTATTTCGCTTGTGGTGAGTTAGCCGCTGTAGCTCGAGGAGTGCGCCGAAAGATGCGAAATTTCTCGAAATTCGCCGCCAAGCCGCGATCACAAGCGAAAGTTCTCCATGTTCAATTTTATGCCTTATATGCGCATTTGCGAATTAGGCACGTTATCCGCAGATCTGCGATTAAGGTCCGAGTAAAGCACGAGCAAGCGAGCGCGTCCTCCTCGGACTTGGGGATCTCATGGAAGGTCTGCGAATAAAGCAAGAGCAAGCGCCGGGAAGAGTACAGCCAAGCCGGAGGGGTCCGAGAAATCGCCGGTCTTTGCTACGGAAACTTCGCCCGATTAGCACCCATATCCGCCCAAGTGCTGGTGCGCCTAAGCGTAGGGTTCCGAGGAAACTCTACAGCGGGAAACTACAGAGGGAATTTGATGATGACAATGGCCTAGTAAACGGACCTTCGAGAACTAACAGACCTTAGGAACACGTGGCATAGTTTAGCCTGAGAGTGTTCACCCAGCACGAGTGCGGTCGTGAGTGCACGACTTGCTCACCGACCGCCCCGGGAAATAGGCTTTAGACAAGCTCAACAAGTTCTCAAACACTTGAACTATTGAGGCCAAAAATCATGAAAAAGGTAATGTTTGGATCAGGCCCTAGCCGAGCAAGTGCGGGAAGTGGGACTTGAACCCACATGGGCGAGGATGCCCACTAGGCCCTCAACCTAGCGCGTCTGCCAATTCCGCCATTCCCGCTTCGAGGGTTGCGTTCGAATACACGCCTTGCGATCCCAATAATTTTTCCGATCCAAATAATGTTAATGCCCTCAAGCAATTGGGACGAAATCTCGTGCCTAACTTTAACGCAGGCAGGAATTTCGGCTCGCAAACCCCTCATCAAAACCCTGCACAAATCCTCGCGTCCGAGAAGCCGGTTCCTTTTCGCCCCATTTCCCATTTCCAAAGATCGCATTAGCCCGAGCAAAAGCTGAGTGTAGCGCCCTTGGGGCCGAATGTCAAGGCGCGGCAAATTGATCCCAAATATTATCAACTTGCTGCCGATCTGGTGTGCCGGCATGCACCCAGATTTGATATTTTAAGATTAACGGACTCTCAGGCTTTACAGTAACTGGCCCCCGCAGTGTTAGGGAGGGTCCCATCCAACCGTCGTTGCGTAGGTGGAAGGGCGTCGGATGACCGGGATTCGTGGGATGGTCCATTAGGGTAATACCTCCCGTCTTACCTGGAGCCACCGGGCCACTATAGTCAACCCAGCGGGCTGGCTGGCGGAAAGCGTCTTCCTCGTTCAATTGACCTTCACTATTGAGGATCCGCCCTCCGCCGTCCTTTACGCCGATTGTCTTGGCCACCCGAACCCCAAGAACGCCGAACGGACTTTGCCCGAACACGACCGGCTCATTTCCGACCGGCGTGAATTCCAGTCGCAAGCTCATGAGCCATTCATCCTCCCGCAACGGCCTCACTTGCATCCACCGTTTCTCCGACACGATGGGCTCTCCCGAGGCGGTTTGCCACAGGTTGATCACCGCCATGGCAGCCGCCTCCGGGCCATCGTGGTAACTTTCGATTCGTTGCTGAACTATCCTCCCGGTGGTCGTATCTGCCCAAAAATTTACCCCATTGACATTTTCGTGAGAGATCCACAAGGAATTATGGTGGCTGTGGCCGTTGGGGTCGTGCGGATGCCCCATCCGCGTGTAAGAGCACCCTTCCGGTCCAACAAGCGGAAACCAGAAGGGCCGGCGCAACCCGCTCCCGAAGTGATACCGGACCAATTCCTTGCCGTTGAGCTGAAAACTAGCCTGGTCATACGGTAGGGGAATCACTTGCACCACCGGAAACGGCGTTTGCCCGACGATCAAAGGCGGCTCTGCGCCGCGTGACACGGGGCAAAAAACTCCTAAAACCAGTGCACCTACGACGGCACCAAGGATACGCCCTTTCGGAAGGCACATGCTTGCCTCGCACTTCGATTCTCAAAGGGATATGACCGATCTGAACTCTGGATGATGGCCCCTTTTGGATGTCCCACGTTTTGGCCCAAAAATGGGCTGATTATCTACTCCGCAGCGATACCGCGCGGAGAAACACGAACATTTTTCATGGTACTGCCGAGTTATCGGCACTAGAACCATGAACATTGGCAAACGTAAATTTTGCAAACGTAAAATAATTAAGAATCAATGAATGAGCGAATCAACGAAGATATTTTTTTATTTTGCAGGAAGCTGACGAGGAAGATGCTTTGGCCAGTGGCTGAGGCGGGCAGGCGGGCGGTAATTCCCCCGCTGGTCGAGCCACCATGCGCCTAAGTTTTTTGCTCTCGTATAATCTTTGATTCCTGAAGTCCATTAGTGCTTGTAGTAGTGCTCATAGTACTTGGTCCAGGGATGCCGGGTTTTCCTGCTGCCGTCCATTGCCCGAGATCACGCCATCGAGTTATGCGGCGTGCAGGTGATCGAGTTGTGCGGCACTTGCAACAACCTCCGGTTTTTCGGGGGTTAGTGTCCCCGGGGGCTTCATCACGGCTTCGTAGCGTGCCAGTGGTGGCCGAAGTGTGTAGGAGCCATCGCGTTATGCGCTGGGCAGTTAGGTACTTTTTTTCATTCAGATATTGAAGAATCTTTCAGTGAACATTTTTCGATGATGTGCTTCAAGTCCTAGTGGCTCGGAAAAACAAGTCCTAATGGCTCGGAAAAAGCAGTACATGCGACGAGAGGAAAATAGTGATGGGAGAATTGGTTATCACGCCAAATTTAAAGTGGGCTTTAGGGATCACGATCGGCATTTATGTGGTCCTGATCTACGCGCTAAGTTTGTGGGCCCGCTATAAGATTCGCAACTCCGAAGATTACGTGGTCGCCGGCAGGAGGCTTCCGTTGTCGTTGGCGTGGGCCACGCTTTTGGCCACTTGGTTCGGGGCTGGAACCATGCTGGCTGCCGCCGATGAGGTGGCCCGAGGCGGTCTACATCGGGCGGCCCTTGACCCGTTTGGGGCAGGGGTTTGCCTACTTTTAGCCGGAATTTTCTTCGCCAGTAAACTCTGGCGAATGAAATTGCTTACGCTATGTGACTTCTTTGCGCGGCGGTTTGGGCGTTTTGCCGAGGTTACCTCTGCTTGCCTGATGGTGCCGAGTTACTTCGGCTGGGTAGCCGCCCAGTTTGTGGCTCTGGCGGGAATGCTCAACCTGTTTTTCGGCCTGCCTATGACCGCCGGAATTGTCTTGGTGGCTCTTGTAGGCACCGGGTACACGCTCCTTGGCGGGATGTGGTCGGTCACCTTGACGGACGCACTACAAATTCTCCTCGTGGCAATTGGGTTAGTGGCCCTAGCGTACGAGGCGTTGTTCCAGCTTGGCGGAGGGAGCTTGGGCGCAGGCTGGGACCGATTGATCGGTAGCTTACCCCCCGAGAGCCTACAGCCGGTCGACGTACAAAGTCTTGCGGGGTTCTACGTCTGGTTGACGGCTTTTCTGATTGGAGCTCTGGGAAACATCCCCGGGCAGGATTTGATGCAGCGGATTTTTGCCGCCAAGTCTGCTCGGGTTGCCCGATGGGCGTGTCTTCTGGCAGGAGCGGCATACCTCCTTCTTGCCATGTTTCCGCTGCTACTAGGCCTCGTGGCGAAATCGCTATTTCTTGAGGATTTTCAACGGGCTGTTTTGCCCGCCCTGGCACATCTTTTCTTGCAGCCGGTATTCGCGATCATCTTCGTGGTCGCGCTTCTTTCGGCCGTATTGTCCACGATCGATAGTGCCATCTTATCCCCGGCTGTGGTTCTGGCGCAGAACGTGATTTTGCGAATAAAACCAACCCTCCCTCAACTGGCTACCAACCAGGTGGCCGTGGTGGTGATCGCCGCGGCCTCCTTGGGTATGGCTTTAGCGGGGGAAACTGCTTACTCGCTTTTAGAAGACGCTTATGAACTGACCCTGGTGGGACTATTCGTGCCGTTGGTGTTTGGCCTTTTTAGCGGCTGGGGAGGTTCCTCGGCGGCCATCGCCGCCATGGTGGTAGGTGGTGGCTTATGGGCCTTACATTATGTGGGCGAACACCTCTGGAACTGGGAATATTTCCTCCAGCCCCTCCTGCCAAGCTGGCTACATGTGCCGTCAACGATTCCGATAACCTTGGCGGCTTTAGCATGCTATGCAATCATGGGTTGGATCACCCGGCATACCCGCCACAGGATTACTTCCGATGAGCAACAGAATTTGGTCACCATAAGCTCCGATGGTTCCGCTCATGCGTAGCCTCCGCCGATTTCGAGGTGCCTAAACCATCTATATTGCGGCTATTAATTTTTGCTTCTTATTTTTCCTCCATCCCGATTTTAAATTTTTGGGATGCCGCTCTCTTTCGCCTTCCTGCGGTATGCATCGCGCTGAGAGATGACCGTGGGAATGGCCAGGTGCCGCGGCCGGAGGACCGCTTTTCCTCTTTTGTGGAACCCCATTCCTCTTGTCTTCAAGCCCACCTTCGAAACTCCGCGCTGCGAAGCCGGCGGCGCCGCAGATCACTCTTAAGAGCGAAAAGGGATTGGTCCGGGCATGACGGGTCTTGCCAGTTCCTTGACCTACGACCGGTTTTTCAGGCTTCCACAGTTGCTTCAGAACCTGCTTGCCTTTAAGATCGATAACCAAAAAACTCGTCCTGGCCGCTCCCATGCCGTGCGGAACTTCATCGGGAAAACGAAAGAAGACGCAAAACTTCAAACGCTCAAGGAGATCCAAAGATGCAAACGCTACGCTATGGGATCGTGGGCGGTGGGTTCGTGGCCCAGTTTCATTGTCGGGCTTTGGCGCAAGTTCGGGGAATTGAAGTTGTCGGTTTTGTTTCGAAGGATCCCTTGGATAAGCTGCTCGCTTTTGCCCGGGAGCTTGGCCTGGGAGAACCGCGCGCTTTTCCCAGCATCCGCGAAATGGTGCCGCACGTCGATGTTGTGGCGATCTTCGCCCCGAATTTCGCGCGGGTCGAAGTCGTCGAAGAGTTAGTGGAAGCGGTCAAAGCAGGCGCGAAGCTTCGCGGCGTCATCTGCGAGAAGCCCTTCGCGCGCAATGTTGCCGAAGGACGGCGAATCTTGGAGCTGATTCGGCAGATTTCGGTCCCCACCGCTTATTTCGAAAACCAAATCCATATGAAATGTATTAAGGCCGTTCGCCAGCAATTAGGGCCGGTTATGCAGACGATGGGCCCGCCGCTGCTGGCTCGATCGGGCGAGGAGCACGCAGGACCGCACAGTGGCTGGTTTTGGGATCCAACCCGGCAAGGCGGCGGGGTAACGAGCGACATGGGCTGCCACTGTCTCGCCGTGGGCTGGTACGCACTCACGCCGCCTGGCAAATCCCCGCGGTTTTTGCAGCCGCAGCTCGTATCCGCGGACTTATCCTTACTGAAATGGGGCCAACCGCGGTGGCGCAAGGAATTGCTGGATCGCTACGGGGTGGATTACAGCAGGACTCCGGCAGAAGATTTCGCGACCGGGATGGTGACGTACCGAAATCCGGACACCGGCCAGCTTGTCAAAGCGCAGTTCACCGTCTCCTGGATGTACGACAAGATGGGACTACGGCTTTCACTCGACGGCATTGGGCCCGGGTATGCCTTCGAAATGAATACCCTGCGATCACCCCTGGAAGTATTCATCGGGGATGTTGCCGCAGCCGGGTTAGCAGATACTGAGCTTGCGCTTGAAAAAGCTCAGGCAAGCCGAGGGCTGTTGGCCGTCCAACCCAACGAAGCGGACCTCTATGGCTACACCGATGAGAATGTGGATGCCTACGAAGCCTTCTGCACGGGAAGGCCGCCTTTGCTGGACTGGGAATATGGCCAGGAAATTACGCGGTTGACCATGGCGGCGTATTTATCGGCTGAACGTCGCGCAACGGTCGATCTGACGGATCCAAAGACTGCCCAAGAACTCGAAAACTATGTGCCGCTCATTCAACAAGGCCGCGGCGGCGAAGTCCTTCACCTGCCGAGCTAGAAAAATGGCTCAAAAAACGGCCCACGGAAGGATCTCGAAAAGATACGCAATAAGTGTTTCCGCCCTTGCCCCGTAGATAATGCGGTCAAAATCACCGGAACGGGCTAGCGCCGCGCACTCCCTGGAAAGTTCCGGGCTTTTTGAAGCACAGACTAATTCACCGGTCAATCTTCGCGCTTTTCCGGTGTTGCAAGTCCCCAGGATTGTGACTGCTGGAAAAATGAACTCTCGCAAAAACGAAGCGAAAAGCAGGAACCCTAACCTGAAGCAGCCCGCGGACTAATGAATGCGCAGAAGGTACCCCCGTTGACTTGCGGCATGAAGAGTTGAACTGCGGCATAAATACAAGGCCCCGAAAAGATAGATGGGCGATAAGCAACCGCTGCCTTTCGGAGCTGCAGACGGCACTCATTCTCGGTGCGCGGCATTGATGCGACGGCGACATTCGTCCAGGATCTCGGCCGTTCTTGTCGCTCCCACTCGGGTCACCCCCAACCGCCGCACCTCCAGCAATTTATCAAGGGTGCGGATACCGCCGGCCGCCTTAACTTGAACCGACGGGGGACTATGTCGACGCATAAGCTCCAGATCCTCCACCGTGGCCCCAGCTTCTCCGAACCCGGTCGAGGTTTTCACAAAGTCGACGCCTAACTCGCCGCAGATCTCGCACAAGGCGATCTTGTGTGAATCCTGCAAATAGCAATTCTCGAAGATGATTTTGATGATTCGGCCCCGCGCGTGGACCGCCTCGGTAACCGTGGCTATTTCGTTTCGAACATACTCCCAATCGTTGCTCAGCACCTTGCCGATATTCACCACCATATCGAGTTCTTCGGCGCCATCGTCCATCACCGACTCGGCCTCCGTCAACTTCACGCTGACGCATTGGCTGCCATGCGGAAACCCCACGGTGGTTGTCGGCTTCACGTCACTGGGAGCCAAGAGCTCGGCACACCGTCGGACATAGTAAGGCTTGATACAAACGGTCGCCACGTTATAGAGCACCGCGAGCCGACAACCTTCCTCCATCTGCTCATCCGTTAAGCCCGGGGCAAGCAACGAATGGTCGATCATTTTCGCGATATCTTCGTACGTATACTCGACAGCCTCAGCCATATTTCCCCCTCAACTGTAAAAACTCCAGAGGAATCGGCGACGATAATCTGCAATTTTTCAAAAGCAAATCAAGAAGGCCAAAAAGTTATTACTTTCCGAGCTAAACCTCGAGTCTCCCTACCCGGAGCACTCGGTCCGAAATCTCAACACCACTATCGGTTTTTGAAATCCCAGATGATCGATCGAGGTGAGGCAAGCTCCGAGAGCCTCCAGCTCAGTTTGTACTTGCGCTCCAGCCGCTTTTGTCCCCATCAACAGCAAGTTCGCGACCTGCTTGCAAGCACTCGAGAATCCTCCCTGGGAAATGAATTTCCGACAGAACCATTCAGCCACAAAGAGCGACCAAAGGTGCCCGTCCTATTTCCGCAGCTCCCGCCAGGGCGATTCGTGTGCCAGCTCGGTCACCGCGTAACCACTTTCCGTCGCCACGGCAGGACTGATAATCGCGAGCAATACCGCGTCCTCGGAAGAAGTGTTGAACGAGGCATGAACACCGCCGGCAGGAATCGCCACGCAATCGCCCGGACGAAGAATCCGTTTTTCCTCACCCAGCCACTGCTCCACTTCTCCCCGCAAGCAATAGATAACCTCTTCCTGATCGTCATGCTTGTGAAAAGCGTGGCCACCGCCGGGACTCAACGTCACCTCGATGACCACGAGCTTCTGAAGCCCGGTATCCGCGGGACGGCAACACCACACCAATGAGCCCCAATCCAACTTTTCGGAGACCGCCTCACTTCGGGGGATAAACTTTCCGCTCATGCAAATTCTCACCTTTCTAGAGACCTGCGAATGCTTCTCCGGAACTTTTTCTGCTTCGACTTAAATCCCACTCTTCTTTTTATTCGAAACTTATGGAACGCGCCGAAGAAACCAGAATCGCTCACCACTCAGGGGTTCAGACCCGCTAACTAGCGTAAATATATGCAATATTATGAGGAATCTTTCCGAACCGTCAACTTTCGGTGTGGTTAACCTGTCGGCGCCCGATGCGGATGGTCTAAGCTCAAGATGCCGATGGTCTTGAGTGTACGAGTCTTCTTCGAGCGATAACCCGGCTAGGTCCCACGGAATTGCACCGCCAGAAAACTCCGCGCGCTGAATTACTTCATCGGCATAATTTCATAGCCCTTTGCCGGGGGTGATGCCCACCAGAAAGGCTGTCCCAAAACCGTTTCACTCCGTTGCGGTTACAAAGGACCCCATCTCTGCGGGGTGTTCCAGCGAAACGAGGCATCCTAATCAAAAGCCGCCTTTAACTGAAAAAGCACGCCTTCTAGGACCTGTCGAAAAGGCATCAATGGTACAGGGCGAGGCAAGCAATGCAACCGCCTCGATCCCCCTAAATCCCCAAAAGATTTTGAAACAAGTTAGGTACGGTCGGCGATTTTTTAGGTGGACAATGGTCCAAAGGTTATCCCCAGTAAAGACACCTGTCGGGATCGCGACGGCAAAGTTCCCACCCCAATGAGACACCTCACCGCGTTTCGAACCGGTGAGGCAAATGACCCGTTCGTTATATGGGTTAGCCAGACGGGCACAAAGTCACAAGTAGGTAATCCGGTAATACCCGGGTAATTGCCCTGCTTAATAAAAGTTCAATTGAGGCGGCCGTAAGGGCGTGAGCGTCTTTCGCCGGGCTATTGGTCGCGGAATCCTCTAAAAAGGTGCCAAAACACTCCGTTCAAGAAGGAATTTTCAGCCTTTCCAAGCCGTGTAATCAGCGATGTCTGAGAAGCAGATTTCTCAAGATGCCGCGTGCCGCAGCTTACAGGACGACGGAGGACAAGAGCAAAAAGTCAGGAAAGAAAACGGAGAGGAAGGGGGCGGAGGAATGCAGACCATCAAGATCAGGAAGGGATGTAAACAATCAAGATATCAATCAAGCTAAAGAGAAGAGTTACAGGGCGGGAGTGCCCGCTCAAGTAAAACGCAAAGACCAATCCTCGTCAACACGTGATATGCGGCCCAGCTTCACCGCTTCACCCCTAGGAGTTCCCGGTACTTGTAAGGCCATTTGAAGGCCCACAAAGTACATCAATCAACTAATGATATTAGCCAATTTAACATCAGCCGAATTTTTACTTTTTTACTTGTTCGTAACTTTTTGGCTGACGAATGCTGAACCTGCCAAATATCAGTTTCCATATAACCTTTCTCCAGAACAAGGACGAGGTTAACTCGCAGCTTTCAAAGTCCTTCCCTCTATGCGGTAGACCGGATATGCCCAATCAAGCTAGATCCACTCTCGAATGTCGGTGATCGTTAAGGAAAAGGGTTCAACCAAAAGATCGCAAAAGTGGTGTTACAGAAATTCTCATTTAACCTTGGGTTTCTTCAAGCACATACTAAATAATACTCACTTCCTGAATGAACTAATGATTACAAACGTAAACTAAGTTCGTTTTCGAGGATATCGCTTAGCGGGTTTGTTCTCCCACTGAAGCTAGTATTGCCATTAACATATTTAACACATTCCTATTGCCATTAAGATAATCGCTTAACCTGCAAACCCGGTCGTGAGAAACATACCCCCGAGATTTTTATTTCTTGGCGAATTTCTTTTAGGCGTAGGCGTTGATAAAAAGCGAAAGTGCTTTTTTTGTGACTTTGTGTGATATTCGTCCTGTCGAATCCCCTGACCGATGTCTCGCACACCAATCCAATTAGGGTTCGTCAGGTGAAAGGATTGATGGTAAAACGCAATTGAAAATCTGACTCTAAGGAAGACAATTCGGCTCTCGGAACTCAAGCGATAAAACGATTAACGTCGGTCTTCTCAGCGCATTTTGTGCCGTTCTAGCAATCTGATTACCCGGCTAAAAAATTCGTTTAAGTCCCGGCGTTGGCGAATCGAAAGTGATGGTGTACGCGGTGCTGGCTACCTACGGGGCGCGAGCCTTCGTCGGTAGCTGACAGTAATTTGAAAGAGATGGGCTTGGGCGGGAAAGCTCAAGAAGCAAGTTCGAATATACTTTTAGTCAGAAGTTCGTCGAAACATCAACACCTCAATGGGTCATATCGGTGCGGCATATCAATGCGGCACATTCACATTGGTAATCGAAGGAAAGAACGTTCGGCAGCCTTTTCTAGGAGCTGTGCCGCTCAAGCCCCGTGAGGTAGGATTCGCTTCAGAGACCATCGAAAATAGAGCGTTTGTGGGTTCGCTTCGGTAGAATTGATGAGATTCAGAGCATTCGGGGAGTGGGGAGCTCAGAAAACCGATTGCAGGACGTTCGAACACAGTTTTTCTCCACCCGACGAAAGACGGTTCACTTTGGAGGGAAGGATGACTGAGTGGCGAAACGATGTCTTAGAATTTTGAAAAATGCCTAAGAAGTCCAAAAAATTGAGCAACGTTTAAAAAATATTTAACGACGCAAGGACGCCGTAAAAGCATTGTAAGTTGTCGCCTCTTAAGCCCCCTTAGCTCAGTCGGTAGAGCAACTGACTCTTAATCAGTGGGTCGGAGGTTCGAGTCCTCCAGGGGGCATTGCGGAAACTGAGGCTTCTTGGCTTCCTGTGGTAAAACTTGGCATAAGTGGTGTGATTTAATCCGGTTCCGCTTATTCGCCCATCGTGTGCTTTTCTGATCGCATGCTCGTCTGTGTCCCCGTTAATCGTCGGCCTATTTGGAGCGCCGTGTTTACCGCTTTTTGCGCTCCGCCCCCAGTTCTCCGGACATCTGGCATTGGTCATTCAGGGATCGCTCCCTTTCCCGCGGAAGGTGGTCCTGGGGATGCGTGCGGTTTCCAATGGTTCCTCGCGGATCACCCTCCCCGCGCGCAGTGGTAGTGGCGCTGACGCGAGCGTATACTTTCTTGGTGCAGGAGTCACCCTCCCCGCGCGCAGTGGTAGTGGTGCTGGAAATTATCCGACCCCAAAGGATTTTGATCACCTTCCACGCGCGTAGTGCTCGTAGAGCCTTTAAACGCCTCGAAGCAGTGTTAAGGCCTTGCTTTCCCCGCGCGAAGTGGTTATCGCACTATCCTATTAGGAGGAGGTCGACTTTAAATCGCTTTCGCCGCGCGCTGTGGCCGTTCGTATCGCTACGTGCCTCTTGCGGAGAGACCTAATCGCTTTTCCCGCACGTGGTGGTGACTGCATCACCCGGCCCCAATAACACTCTCATCATCGGTCGCCTTCCCGCGGCTAGTGGTGGTTGCAGGCGCGGAATTTAGCGGATAATTTCAAGTTCATAGCAAGGCCTTGGCCACCCGAAGTTGATTTTTCTCAAATACGGAACCGAGGAGGCCCCGGTAGTTTCCGGATCATGTCTCCTGGTTTTCTGCGTAACCCGGGTATGTTATTTTTCGTTACACCAGCAATGGAGGCCCACCCCTGATTCCCCGCGTACTTTGGATGTGCTTGTGTTTGAGGTAGCAGAGCCGGGGGCTGAGACCTACCTTCGCGCGCAGCTCGGATATGCGGACGACATCCTAGCCGAGGACCGGCCCAAGGAGCCTGCCTCCCCGCTTACCTGCGATGCCCAGCCGCAGCGGCTGCGGACGAGCTTGGTGATGCCCTGCCTCCCCGCGTAGCTGGGATGCCCTCAGCTTGTTGTGGTCTTGTTTAATCGAAGGAAGATCGGTTTTTATTTAAGCTCTCTGAGTCACAAGTATTAGCATGAGAGTTGTGGGATGAACGCTTTTTCTCAAAAAGTTGTAGCGGCGGTTGTGATTTTACTTGTGTGTTCACAACATGCTCCCTCCGGTCAAGAAGGGGTCCAGATCGATCCTGAGCCGGGCCCCCGGCAAAAACCGTATTCGCCCGCTGATGGTCAAGTAGTTCAGGTAACACCTCCGCCATTCATTTGGGTACCCTCGGGGAAAAAGAGTGTGTACTGCCTTCAAATTTCGCGAAGCGAGGTGTTTTCGGCCGAGTCGACGCACACCTATCACGGAATTAGCCGCTCGGTTTTCGTGCCCTGCGACGTACTGCCGCCTGGTCAATGGTACTGGCGATATGGAATTGAAACCGGGCAAGGAACCGTATGGGGCCGACCAAGGCCGTTTGTAGTCCCGGAAGACGCCCGCCCATTCCCGTACCCGGATTGGGAGCAAGTGATCCCAGAGATTCCGAAAACTCGGCCACGACTTTTCTTTCCCGGCGAGCGACTCGAGCAAGCCCGCCACTGGGCAGCCGGTCCTCTAAAGCGGGAAATTGCTCGACTGGTAGCCGCCTGTGAGCGGGAGGTAGGCAAAGAGCTTGTGGCCGAGCCCGGTTACCCGCCAAAAGGGCCGGAATACGGGCCGTGGGCTGTCAACGTGATGCGGACCACCCGGCCACCGATGGATATGATGGAATCTTGCGCGTTGGCTTGGCTTCTTACCGGAAATCGGCGTTTGGGCGAGGAGGCAAAGCGACGTTTGTTGCACTTTTTCGGCTGGGATCCAAACGGACCTACAAGCTTTTTCGGCTACGATGAGCCGGCGATGTGGATGATGATGCGGGGAACGCGAGCCTATGACTGGACGTACGACTTATTCACCCCGGAGGAACGAACTCAGGTTGAGAAGGTGATGAAGATCCGTGCCGAACAATTCTACCGACATTTGCAGCGACTGCCTTTCGAGAGCTCTCCGTACGAGAGTCATGCGGGCCGGTTACCCGGGTTTTTGGGAGAGTGTGCGTTGGCATTCATTCACGAATGGCCGGAAGCACCGCAGTGGCTTGATTATGCCACCGTTTTATACTGTACGGCGTACCCGGCTTGGGGAGGCGATGACGGCGGTTGGCAGGAGGGGCCAGCTTACTGGGCGGCCTACATGCAATTCGCCTTGCATTATGTGGTGGCCTTGCGGCATGCCACCGCGATCGACCTTATGCAGAAGCCTTTCTTTCGGAATACTCCGTACTATGCGTTGTACACAGCTACGCCGTACCATCAGCATGTGCCGTTTGGAGATGGCCAGACCGGCAGCCCAAAGCGTTTAGGCCCAGTTATGTTCGCGTTTTCCACGCTTCTGCAAAGCCCGTACTTCCGGTGGTATGCGGAGGAGGCCCGAGCGAGTGTCCCGTCGGACGTTCTGACTTTGGCCACATACGATCCGCGGTTAGAGCCGCGCTCGCCACGCGAGTTGCCACCGGCTCGGTTTTTCCCGGCGGTGGGGCTGGCGTCTTTTCATACGGCTTTGGGTGACCGGGAGAACGATATTAGCTTTCTGTTTCGCTCAAGTCCCTATGGGGCGGTAAGCCATGGTCATGCGGATCAAAACGCGTATGTGGTCGAGGCCTTCGGGCGAGGGCTGGCAATTGCGACCGGATATTACCCTTGGTATGGTTCTCCCCATCACGATCAGTGGACGCGATCCACAAAGGCGGTTAATAGCGTCCTAGTGGATGGACAGGGGCAGGTTAAACGTGAATGGGGCTTCGGGGGACGGCTCACGGCATTTGCCTCCATCGAAGGTTATGATTATGTGGAGGGCGAAGCCGCACCGGCTTACGGTGGCCGACTGGAGCGATTCCGCCGGCATGTGCTCCACCTTCGGCCGGGTGTGTTTGTGGTGTTCGACGATTTGCGGTCGCTTCGGCCCGCGCAGTTTGGTTGGCTGCTCCATGCCTACAATCGCATCCATGTCGATGAAGTAAATCAGATTTTGCGAATTACCAATTCGTCGGCAGCCATGCAGGTGCATTTGCTTTTGCCCGAGGGGGTCAACTTTTCGCAAACCGATCGATACGAACCGGAACCTGAACTCCAAGCCGGGGACTGGTCTAATACTTGGCATTTGACGGCTGCTACCCGGGAACCGGATCACCAGGCCTTATTCCTGGCGGTACTTTTACCTTACCGCGAAGGAAAGTCACACACTCTCCCGCAAGTAAAGCTGCTTCAGGGTGCGGGGGTAGTGGGAGTGGTCTTGGTTCATCGCGAGGGTGATGAGGATCTAGTAGCGTTCCGAACAGATCCCGGCAAAACGGCGTGGATTGATCAAACGCAGATCCCTAGCCGAGTCTTTGCCCGCGGCAAACGGGCCGATGGGCAAGTATTTCGCACGTTTTCGCACGAATAAGAGAGGGATGGTACGCGGTTTTTTTGTGCATCTTTGAACGTATTTTTTGTGCATCTTTGAACACGTTTTATGCCGACCTTGTATGCCTTTTAAGTTGAGAGCGAGGCGGATCAATCGGTAGCCGCGAAGGCGCTTTCTACAAATTACGAAGGATTTTTGAGGCTTCAGGGGTTTGCTCTAATTTCGGACGCTTGGCAGGAAGCAAGTCGCGAAAGGGGGAGTTTTGTCATGCTGGATCCTCTCTCGGGCAGCACCATCAGTTGCCACAAACATAATCCCGGCACGGTGCCACCGAACCTCCGTTGGCTGTGCTGGCCGCTGATGCGAACACCTCTCTCGGCAAGTTTAGGGATCGCCTTGCTGGTGGGCAGCTTTATTGCGGTGCTTTTCATCACAGGAAAGTGGTACCTTGCTGCAATAGCCGTCATGTGTTTACTTCTGAGCGTCCGCCGCTTTTTCTTGCCGGAAACGCTCGAGATAGCCATGGACGGCATCCACCGCTGGTCCTTGGGCAAACATAGCTATATCCCATGGAGCCGAGTCGGCGCGTGGCAAGTATCGGGCGACGTGGTGATCCTTCATCCGCGCGGCGTACCCGGAAATGAACCTCGTTCCGCCGGGGTGGTCCTTTTCGTTTTCGACCGCCTTCCCCAGGTGGCCGGGGCCCTCGAGTACTACCTCGGCTCCCAGCAGGGAGGCTGTTCATCCGAAACTGCTGAACCAGGTTTGTAACCCGAAGGGCCTCTTTTCGGCATCCAGGAAATGCAATGAAGCTGCCTTCGTCGGGATTTTGGGATCTTCGCAAAAAGGATTTCAACGGACAATTTGTCGCTTATCGAGCACGGAAGAGTTTATCTTGGCCGGCAGGACTTGGATTCTCAAAACCTTCGGGAACAAAAACCGAACCAACCCGCGTCTAAAAAAGCCGGCCCAAAGGGGGGCCTTTTTGGGTAAAATACCTATTTTACGATCGTCTCAGCTTAATTCATCAGCTTAACCCAGAGGAGGTCATCGGCGGCTAACAACTGTCTTGGCCTTGACAATCCAGGTGTCACACTCCTGCGAAAAAGCAGCGTCAGTGACTCAGGACCGCGGTAATTGTAAAGGACGCTTTATATGGTGCGAGCTTCAAGATTGTGGCGACGAGATTTACTCTTGTGCCTGTGGACAAATAGTTTGCTGATCTTGTCCCCCACTTTGCTTATCTTATCCCCCTCCATCGGCGCGGGTAGCGAGATTTCGGAGGAGGAACTCCGGGATCGCATCTTCGGCGGCTGGGTCGGAATGCTCATCGGCGGGTTGGAAGGCTTGGCTCACGAATTCAAATATAGGGAAAAGCCGCGGGAGGATCTTCCCGATTTCACATTCTTAGCCCAGGGAGCTCGATCGGACGACGATAACGACATCGAATGGATACATTTATGGTTCATGTGGCACGAAGACACACTGAAGCTCGATTATTCGCGCATTGTGCCGATTTGGAAACTCAACATGAATCATGGGGTATGGGTCGCGAACCGAAAGGCTCGGCAACTCATGGACGAAGGTCTCGTCCCTCCCGACACAGGCCACTGGCAGAGCAATCCTTACGCGTGGTATAACCTTTCTGCTCAGTTCGCCACGGAAGCTTATGGGCTGATTAGTCCGGGAATGCCCCAACTGGCGGCGGAACTCGGGCTCCACTACGCCAGAATCGCGGTCTCGGGAGAACCCCTTCAAGCAGCACAGTTTTGGCCAGCTTTGGTGAGCCAAGCATTTTTTCAAACCGGTAGCCCCGAGGATGCCCTCCGCGAAGCCCTCCACGCCGTTGACCCGACCAGTGCGCTGGCGGCAGCGGTCCGAGACGCGATCCAAGCGTTTCACGACCACCCGGATGATTGGAAAACCGCTCGGCAGTCCATTCACGTCAAGTGGTACGATCGCTACCGGTGGAACGATAATTCCACGCCGCTCAACGGAGCCGTGATCTGCTTGGCACTCCTTTATGGAAATGGGGACTTCTATCGAACTTTGCAGTATGCTATGGCCCTCGGGTATGATGCTGATTGCAACGCTGCCACGGCCGGCGCCACTGTCGGCGCGAGGACCGGATTCAAAAAAATCAGTGGTATGCCCCAGTTTCGGATGCCGGATGTGTATGTCAATCACACACGGCCGCAATTGCCGCAGGAGTGTCCCGTGAGTATGCAGGTTAGGGTACTCACGGCGCTGGCAGAAAAAGCAATACTGTCACAAGGGGGGCAGCAAATTTCGATTGGTGGAAATCGCGGGTACCGAATCGCCCGACAGGAGATTCAGAATCTTGAACCTCTTCCGCCGGATGCCCCCAAACCGCGTCCGAAAGGCGGTGATTAACCGCACGCTCTTCATTGACTCAGCCCGGGGAAATTCCCGGAATATTGGGGGCTTGTGCCCCCGAATTCATCCAGGTTTTGGGCATATCGAGCCGCGTTATCGCCCATTAAGGCGTGCTGTCCCCACCGGCTTCAAGCCGACTCTTCGCCCTTCAAACCCGAGGCGATATCCTTCACATAGATAACCTTGCCATCCCCTGGGGCATAAAAGTCGGGCAAGAAACACTCCTGCCGATAGCCGCAGCGTTCGTAAAAGTAGCGTGTTTTGGCGTAGTCTTCCCGAGCTGAAGTCTCCACGTAGATGCGGGAACCCCCGGCCCTGCGGACCCGCGATTCAACTTCCGCCATCAGTCGGCGCCCCAGGCCCTGCCCCTGAAACGGCGGCGAGACGACGATCCAATAAAGATCGAAACGGTTTTCCGTCCCACCAATCGGTCCGAAGCATGCGTAGGCTATCGGTTGGCCATCAAATTCCGCGATCACAAACTCGTATCCGCTCGCTTCTCCGCGCCGCAAACGCTCCTCGGCCAATTCGACGGCAATGGCCTTTTCCGACGGGCGGAATACACCGGTGGCGTCGACCATTTGCCCGATCCATTGCAGATCACCCGCATCCAGCCGTTCGCGAAAGACTAATTTGTCTCCTACCGCACGGTAGGTTGTGAGAGAATTTTTCGAAGGCTGCCCGGTTGGCCCCGCGACATGCTCCGGCCCAGTTGGCCCGAAAAACCTCTGCGATAACGAGGGTTCGGAATTGTTTGCTCGGCGAGTGTTTTGAATTATTCGCGTTCGTTTGCCGCCGACCCCCGGCACCCTCACCCCCTTACGGTGGCAAGACTCGGTTTTACCGAATCGAACTAACGCTTCATCCACGATCCACGCTAGAGCATCTGCGTAGTCGATCCCCGCTTCCTCCAGGATGGCGGCAAACCCAGCATCCGGCGCCAAACACGGGTTAGTGTTGACCTCCAAAATCCAAGGTTGACCACGGTCATCCACCCGGAAATCCACGCGGGCATAACCCGACAGACCGAAAAGGTGCCAACATGCGACCGCCAGATCGCTCAGGCGGTTAAGCAGAGCTTTATCTTCCGGAGGAAATTGAAACCGCCGCGGCGTAGCATGGTACTCGAAAGCACTTTCTACCCACTTCGCTCGATAATCGACAACCCGGGGTTTATCCGGCGCAAAATCGCAAAAAAGAATTTCCGAGGGGGGAAGAACCAATAATCCGCCCGGGCTTGCCAGTAATGCTACGTTGAATTCTCGTCCCTCGATAAAAGATTCAGCGTACCATGGCTGCTGTGAAGCCTGCTCATTTTCGGTTAGAAGGATCTTAATCTGCTCAACCGGAAATATCTCCACCACGGGACGTAGGTCGAGCCGTTCGGAACCGTGCGACCATGCCCCTTTGAGAATCCACCGCCCCCCCTCCGGGAAACAAGCCCCCGAATCGCGTCGCCCCCCGTTCGCCATCCACGGTGCATAGCTTCCCGCAAACCACGCTGGGGTCGGCAACTGAGCCTCCTGGAGAGAAGCTTTCACTTGCCGCTTATCCGCCGTCGCAAGCAATGCAGTACTCGAAGCCCCAGTGTACGGCAGCCCGATACCGTCCCAAAGAACTGGGGCGAGAACCGCCAAGCGGTCACTGCCGCCCAGCGACTCCACGAGGTTAAATACCACATTTGGGGAGAACTTCTTTAGCGATTCCCACAAGCTTCCTAGGTCCAGGGATGCCGCAAAAATCGCCACTTCATAACCCCGATGCCGCAAAGCTTGTTCTATCCCCGCGGCTTGGACGAGCACATCCCGCTCCGACTCCGAAGCTTGCGCGCCGAGTTCGTTGTGCACAATGGCCACGCGCATATTGTTCCGATATTCCACCACCCCGAGAAGCGTTTTTGATTTGTGTCATAACCTGGCGACTGCGGGCCCGCATGAGCTAGCGTTTTGAAACCCAGTGCGTCGAACTGCTGAGTCGATAATCCGGCCGATGAGATGCACGTAGGGAATTCCCAAAGCCGTAGCCAGCATGGGAAGATCCGAATGTTGCGGATGAAGTCCCGGCAGGGGATTGAGCTCCAAGAACTGCGGCTCACCGGCCGGATTGCATCGCAGGTCGACCCGTCCGGCATCCTGCCCCCCAACCGCCTGCCAGGCCAAAACCGCCAGTTCCTCAGCCAGCCGTACGACCGGGTCAGCTTCAGACGACACCAACCGATACTCGACACATCGGGCATACTCTTGCTTGTTGCGATACGAATACGCATAGGCCTCGGCCTCAGGCCGCAGGATGATTTCCAGCGTTCCCAGGACTTCCGTCTCTTTCCCCCCGCCGAGTACGCCAACGGTGAACTCTCGCCCGGGCAGATACTCTTCCACTAACACCGGTCCAAACCGTTCAAGCAAGACACGGCAAACCCGGTAAAGTGCCCCCCTGTCGAAAACGACAGACTGAGCTGAAATCCCCTTGCTTGTCCCCTCGGCCAAAGGCTTCAAAAAAAGCGGCCCTTGAAGCTTCACCGATTCGCACTCGGCCAAACTGAAGACTACCGCAAAGGCCGGGGTAGGTACGCCCGCGGCCGCCACCGTCAATTTGGCCAAGCGCTTATCCAGACCAATGGCCAGTGTCAACGGATCGGCGAAAGTGTACGGTATGCAAAACGCATCCAACAAAGCGGGTACCTGGCTTTCCCGAGCGGTCCCGAAACATCCTTCCGCAATATTGAAGACAAGCTCCCAGCGATCCCCCGCCGCCAATTTCTGTACCAATTGCCGGATATTGCCGATCCGTACCGGTTCATGCCCAAGTTGCCGAATGGCTTCTTCGATCGCCTGGATGGTATCCGGCAAATCGAACTCGGCCGCTTGCTCGGGCGAAAAGCCCGCTGCCAGATAGTCGTCCCGTAAGTCGTAGGTCAAACCGATTCGCATTTCCGTCCTGGCGAAAACTTTCAATGACCACCCTAGAAGTTTTAACACACTCCCTTAACCGCCCGTCTGAGCTCGGATACTACCGGCTATAAACCTCCGGTATACCCCAAGCAAAACCAACCCAAACCCCCGGATTAGCCATTTTGAGCTGCCCCGGAAGGATGTGATGCACTCGGCCGAGGAAGGCTCACTGAAGCCAAACATTATCGCGAGGAAAGAACAATGAGCAAATAGGGCTACCGAGGCCGGACACGTCGCCGCGAAAGCTCCCCTCGATCCATCAGGGCGCCGAATGGTTCTCCGATTGCGCCCACCCGAACTCGGATTCGCTCTAAAGGGGGTTGACGGAACCGACTTCCAAGTGGGTACATGCAGCAATTGCGGCTGACTGATAAATCCGGATCACAAAAAGGGTAAACATACCCTAACCCCCTAAAGTGGCCGAGAATGTCGTCCCTCCCGGCAAAAAACTGAAATTTCGAATCTCCGACAGCTTCCCTGCACCGGTTTTAGTGGGAATCCGGCTGGATTGAACCGCCGATTGCCTTCAAGGTGTCTATCCCGCCGGCCTTTCGCCCCGATTCTGGCGAAACTTTCCTTCGTAACTGCACCCTTTACGCTAGAGAGTTCACCGACCTTAGCGCGGCATCGTCCCACCAATCGCGCCTTCTTTAGACGGCTTTCAGGGCAGTTTCGGCGAACATCCGCTATGGTTACCGCTCCCGGAGAGACCGAAATCACTCTGAACAATCTGGATAACGGAAGATCCGGCCTTCGAAATTCCGCAGTAGGAGATCGTTTCCGTCTCGACCCACCACATAGTTGGGCTGGAGGGGAACCTTCCCCCCACCCCCCGGAGCGTCAATGACAAACGTTGGCACGGCATAGCCGCTTGTGTGACCCCGCAAGCCTTCAATGATTTCTAAACCGCGACTTACCGGGGTCCTAAAATGGGCAGACCCAACAATGGGATCACATTGATACAAATAATAGGGCCGCACCCGCATCCGCATGAGGGCATGCACAAGGCGTTTCATGGTCTCCAGATTATCGTTAATTCCCCGGAGCAAAACGGTCTGCGATCCCAGGGGAATCCCCGCATCGGCCAAACGCGTGCAAGCCGTGAATACCTCGGGCGTGCACTCATCGGGATGGGTAAAGTGGATGCTCATCCAAAGGGGATGGAACCGCTTCAAAAGCCGGCACAATTGGGGGGTAATGCGTTGAGGCAAGACCACGGGTACTTTTGTGCCGATTCGGATAATCTCTACGTGCGGGATGGACCGAAGCTCGTCTAAAACCCAGGCCAATTTCTCGTTACTGAGAACCAGGGGGTCGCCACCGGACAGTAGCACATCCCGGACCGAAGGTGTGCGCCGAATGTAGTCGAAGGTCAACTCCAGTCGATCCGGCCGGCTCGGCAACTGATTATGACCCACAACCCGGCTTCGCGTGCAATACCGGCAGTAAGTGGAGCAAAAATCGTGAACCAAAAGCAGGACTCGATCCGGATACCGATGGACTAAACCCGGTACGGGGCTCTGATTATCTTCATGGAGCGGATCTTCAGCCTCGCCCGGAGAAACGGTGAATTCCGCACCCAACGGGATCACCGTGCGGCGTAACGGCTGGTCCGAATCCACGGCCGAGATTAAAGCCATGTAATACGGTGTAATAGCCACCGGCAGCTTTTCCCCCACCGTTTCCAGTGCCGCACGTTCATCGGTCGAAAGAAGCACAAACCGCTCGATTTCCTTTAAGGTTCGAATCCGATGGGCAACCTGCCATTGCCAATCGTTCCACTGCGAATCCGGCACATTTGGGAAAAAAGCACGCCGAAAAGCCCGGACCCGTGGGTCCGTTCGCGTCTGTCGCCGCTGAGGAATCCGTTGAAGGCGCTCTGCTGCTGGCCGATCCCGGTTCGGTGCCAAGCAGCCCGACTCAGCCCCCTTGACTAACGGAAGGTATGAAAAGCACGTAGAAAGGACAGCAACAGAACCCGGAGGTTCTGCCTCGCCCATCATAGGCGAGGATCCTTCGTCACCCTCAGTTCCCAACATGAGAATCGTCCCTTTACAACATGTGATTGGCTGCGAAATCCGGGGTTGCAGGGTGGGAATTTGGAGCTTCCAGCCCGAGAGCGTCCACGCTCTCCTAAAACCAATATCGTCAGATGCAGAAAAGTCAATACGAATTTCTTAGTTCAAGTTCATCTCCGTGAATTTCTCTACCGATTCCGTCCTCTAGGTAACTCTTGTTGGAGCCAAAGGCACTTTGTTCGAGCTCGCATTCGTGGTCTTCTCCCTCGGGCTACGCCCACACCAGTCGGTTCGATGACCGGGTTGCCGCGCTGAAATGAAGGGATTATGGAGGTCCTCCAAACCCGCTGCTGTGCGATAGCTCGTGAGGTTCCCCCCCATCGCGGCATCTGTGGGGGAGATCACTCGATAAACCGCACTGCATCCTCAGCTCTTCAGCTCTTCCGCGCGCAATAGCCCGATCTTTGCCCGCGAAACGCCCCTGAGATCTTGGCCCTTGCCCCGCCCCCCAAGTGCCGAAAGGCGTTCCCGCCTATCCAACCTACCCGAGGGGATTCCGCGGGATGGCCAATGGCCAGACCTGTGCCCCGCAGGATCGGCCACTTACCCTCGCGGGTCCGGAGGATAGTTACCGCCGCCTTGCCAGCCCCAAAGCCGAAGAAAAACAGTTTGTTTTTAATCTGCGCGAGCCTTTCGTGGCCTGACAGATCGCCCGAATCCGCGAGGAAAGCACTCACTAAACGCAACCCTTGGCCGCAACCACTTACGCATACGGCCACCCGAGGGTCCCCCTCGCATTTCACTTGTTTCCGTCCTCGATACCCATACTTCTTTTTATCTTTCCTTTACCATTTCTTTTTATGTTTCCTTCGTCCTCTTTTTATCTCTTTCCTTCGGAGTACCATTTACTCGTTTCTTTTTTTTCTTTTCGTTTCTCATAGCGCCGTCTTCATTTGGGCGTATCTCATAGCGCCATCTACACTTGGGCGTACCGGCGAGGCACCCGCTTACCAGGAGCACTCCGTGCGGAAATCGATAAGTAGCCACTAACTATATCAAATTGAAAAAGATCAGTCATCAAGGGGTAAGACTGCCCATTTGGTGTTACCTGCCCGAGGTTTCGTTCCCGATCGATCCCCCGAGCCGATGCTCTCCCTCGTACCGGGGGCTAATCCGGCGGGTTTTCACCCCTTAAGGCTCCCGGCAGTACTTGCAGATCGAAAAAGCTGATAACAAACTATTAGGCTTAATTCGCGTCTTAGGCGTCGCTTGCGTATGTCAAACTGGGTAGCCAGAGTTAATTGGAGAATCGCGGTTACCGGCTTCAACTTGGGAATCCTTCAACAAACCCTCTGAAAGCCGCCTTAGTTTTTACGGGAAACGCATTCGCCTCCCTGAGAAAGGACGGTCGCGAATGCCGGTTTAGGGTCGAACCGGCCCCAAAAATGTTTTTCGAGGCAAAAGAACAAATCGGATCGGAAAATCGTGAGCTTCCCCTTCGCGTATCAAAATCGCAGCTTCGGACCGAGTAATCGTTAGCCCACGCGGCGGCAGTTGCCGAACCATCGGGGCCGATTGTCGGAGATTTCGCGGCTGATCGTCAAAAATTTACCGGGCATTAAAGTTTTTTTGTTTGTTTACGTAGCTTTGTATCCAATATCCGTCAGAGCGAAATTATGAAAATCGCTGTACCGCAAGAAACCGTTCCAGGCGAAAGACGCGTCGCCTTGGTTCCTGCCTCCGTAGAGGCTTTTAAAAAGGCTGGGCATGAGGTCCTTGTGCAGGCGAACGCCGGATTAGCGGCCGGTTTCCCCAACTCCGAGTATGTGGCGGCCGGTGCCACAATGGTGCACGGTGCCGAAGAGCTTGCCCAGGCTGAAATTCTCTTACGGATCCGTTTTGGGGGGGCTCTTGGGCTGCAAATTGGCGCGGATACCTTTCCATTTCATCCCGGCCAAATCGTCATTGGCCTTTGTGACCCGGTGGGTTCCCCGCAGGTGATCGCGGAGCTGGCGGCTAAACGATTGACGATTTTTTCCCTGGAATTGATGCCGCGGATAACGCGGGCTCAAAGCATGGATGTGCTCTCGTCAATGGCCACGATCGCCGGCTACCGTGCCGTTCTTTTAGCGGCCGTAAATTTACCTCGGCTTTTTCCCATGTTAATGACGGCAGCCGGCACCATTCGGGCCGCCAAGGTGTTTGTGGTGGGGGCGGGAGTAGCTGGCCTCCAGGCGATTGCTACCGCGAAAAGACTCGGAGCGATCGTTTCCGCTTATGACGTCCGGCCCGCCGTCAAGCAACAGGTAGAAAGCTTGGGGGCCCGATTCGTCGAATTGCCCGTGGCAATTTCCGGCGCCGAAGATACCCGCGGATATGCCAAAGAATTGGCCGAGGAGACCTTGGCAGCCCAACGACGCCTCATGGAGGAAGTGGTAGCCGAGAGCAATGTTGTCATCACCACGGCTGCGGTCCCCGGGAAAAAAGCCCCGCTTTTGATCACAACTGGGATGGTGGAGCGAATGCAGCCGGGATCCGTCATCGTTGACGTAGCGGCTGAACGTGGCGGGAACTGCGAATTGACGCAGCCTGGGAAGGCCATCGAGCACCGCGGGGTCCTTATCCTGGGACCGGTCAACTTACCGAGCGATGTTCCCTTCCATGCGAGCCAAATGTTTTCTCGAAATATCACTTCGTTTTTGCTTCACGTGTTAAAGAAGGGAGAAATTGATTTTAATAGTGATGATCCCATCATCCGCGACACCCTCGTGGTTCGGCAGGGGGAGGTGGTACATCCGGAGGTAAGTAAACTGTTGAGTGCTGCGTAAGAGTGCCTGAAGCCGCCTGCACCAGGACGAGACTTCATCCCCCAGCCGTGATCTTCAAGTCGAAGCGCACGTCAAAAGCGGATGGGGAGGCGCAGAGGTTGACTCCCGTCCAAAAGTCGAAAACTCAGACTCGGGAGAAACATAAGATCACCAGTAGGGAACATTTAATCACCAGAAGGGAACATTTAAAACCGCGACGCTGGTACCTGAGCTTGCGGAATGACGTCCTTGAGATCTGCTTCTTGTAAGCCGTCGGTATCCTGAGGCGTTGTAAACCTGATGCTGGCAATTCTTGCAACCTCGTGATGCGAGTTGTCAAAACCGCGTTGAGGGGTGATTTTTTGAGGTCGCGTTAGGACAGAGTAGGAGAGAATGGGCGAAGGGAGTATTTTTACTCGGAAATTTCGGCAAGGCACTTCTACAGTTCACGGAACGAAACTTTGTAACGAATGCTAACTGGGCTGGCTCGAAAGACAGTCGGAAAGTTTTTTTAAACTGAGGACCGTTCGATGCATACTGGCGTATTTTTGCTTGCGGATTCGGCAGCCAAAACCGCCGAAGCGGTTCAGGCTGCTGGCTCGGTGGACATGACACTGCCCTTGATGGCGGCCTTAACCATCTTTGTGCTTGCCATGTTCGTCGGCTTTGAAATCATCACCAAGATTCCACCAACGCTTCATACCCCCCTTATGTCTGGTTCAAATGCGATTTCAGGAATCACCGTTGTGGGGGCGATTTTGGCGGCCGGAGCTGGTGGGGGCGTGATGGTGACCTTGCTGGGACTTTTGGCGGTGATTTTGGCCATGATCAACGTGGTGGGCGGCTTCTTAGTTACCCATCGCATGTTGGAGATGTTCCGGCGAAAGAAATAAAGAAATAAAGAAATAAATTCAGGCGAGACAAATAAATCGGAAGTAAATTGAGGCGGCAGAAACTAAGGAGATAAGGAAACCAGATCGAAAAGGCATCTTAAGAGCCGCGAAGAAAATGAACAAAGATCGGCACAACCAACGTGCACGGGGGAATAAGGCAGGAGGGCGTGGTTCTGAACTCGGGCCAGCGGAATAACCGACGCGCGCGGGGGAATAGGCGGCATACGAGAGGACCTCTGGCGGGGCAACCTGAACAACCGACGTGCGCGGGGGAATAGGGCAGAATTGCAAGAGGCAAGTTTAGGGAAAGAGTTTTCGGGAATTCGCTCTCCAAAGATACAGCCAAATGTTCTAGCGGAACATTTTAGGGAACTTTCGACTTAGGCCCCCATTAACCGATGTATTGGGCTTCTGTGCCAATCAATTCTAGTGCGCCTTTAAGTCAATCTGAGGGATCAACGTATTAACAGCGTAAGGTTACAGCCGTGGATCGAACTAGTTTGATTACGTTAGCGTATCTGGCAGCATCGGTGCTTTTCATTCTGGCCCTCAAAGGCCTTACGCATCCAAGGACCGCCGTTCGAGGGAACTTGATCGGCGCCTTAGGAATGGCTTTGGCGATCCTTGCCACCTTGGCCCACGAAGATCTCGTGGGCAAAACCTTGGGCTACTTGCTGGTTTTCATCGGATTTTTAATCGGTGGAATTGCGGGGGCGATTGCTGCGTTGAAAGTCCCGATGACCGCCATGCCCCAAATGGTGGCATTATTCAATGGGTTTGGAGGCGGGGCATCGGTGCTTGTGGCGGGGGTGGAGCTGGCCACCCATGTCCCGGCCCCGGTGGGGATTGATCCGGTCGTGTTGTCCGGCTTGCTTGCGGGCTTGATCGGTGCTGTCACTTTTTGGGGGAGCCTTTTGGCTTTTGCAAAGCTTGAGGAATACAAGGCCTTCCGAAAACCGTTTCAATACCCATACCAGCAACCCATTAATGCAGTTTTAGGGGCGATTGTCTTACTCTTTGTCGTGACGGGCGTGGCAAGCCACAACCCGCTGTGGATTTATTGGCTTTTAGTGCTTGTTTCGAGCGTCCTCGGGGTACTTTTGGTCAACCCGATCGGAGGAGCGGACATGCCCGTTGTGATCGCGCTCCTGAATTCCTACAGTGGTTTGGCGGCATGTGCGACGGGCTTCGTCCTTCAGAATGCCGTTTTGATTATCGCCGGATCGTTGGTGGGAGCTTCCGGGTTTATCTTGACTTCAATTATGTGCAAAGCGATGAACCGATCGCTCTGGCACGTGTTATTTGGGGTTCTGGGACCGACGGAAAGTACCCCCTCTGAAGACGAGGTTTACGGGGGCAAAGTCAAATCCGCTATGGCGGAAGAGTTGGCCCTCCTTTTCGACGGGGCCCGGCGTGTCGTGATCGTCCCCGGTTACGGGATGGCTGTCGCGCAGGCTCAACACGCGGTGCGAGACCTGATGAATCTGCTGGAATCCCGCGGCACCACCGTCGAATTTGCAATCCACCCGGTGGCCGGTCGCATGCCGGGACACATGAATGTCCTTTTGGCCGAAGCGGAAGTCCCCTACGAGAAGCTCAAAGAACTCGAAGAGATCAATCCCGTCATGGCGGAAACGGACGTCGCTATTGTCATCGGGGCCAACGACGTGGTCAATCCTTTGGCAAAGACTGACCCGAAGTCTCCCATCGCAGGGATGCCGATTGTGGAAGTAGATCGGGCTAAGACCGTGGTGGTCATTAAGCGGAGTTTGAGCCCGGGGTTTGCGGGCATTCCGAATCCGCTTTTTGGGGCACCCAATTGCCTCATGTATTTTGCCGACGGAAAACAAGCCGTCCTGAATCTGGTAAACGCGATTCGTGAATAGGCGTGGTTTTCGTGCACAAATCGGCGAACGGGGTGGGGGACCGATTGATGCTATTTCACACGCCCTATGAAATTTGGGATGCCCACACGCATCTCTCGGGAGTGCCGGGCAAAACCCCGGAGGAGCGGCTGGGCAATCTGCTGCGATATGCCGACCGGTTAGGAATATCGCGGCTTTGCGTTTTTATGGGCGTGCGATGGAGTTATGAGCCAACCCCAGAGGATTTCCGCCAGCAAAATGACGATGTTCTCCGGGCGATAGCAGCTTATCCTGACCGAGCTTTTGGCTTCGTCTACCTCAACCCGAAACAGCTAGATGCAAGTTTGGAAGAGCTTCAGCGGTGTGTGGCCCAGGGGCCAATGGTCGGCATTAAACTGTGGGTTGCTGAACATTGTAATGCGCCGAGTTTGGACCCAATTGTGCGTCGGGCCGTCAGTCTTAATGCAGTCATCCTGCAACACACCTATCTGAAAAAAACGGGGAATCTCCCCTTCGAATCGACCCCGATGGAGCTGGCGGAATTGGCTGCCCGACACCCAGACGCCACCTTCATTTGTGCTCATTCGGGCGGACAATGGGAGTTGGGAATCCGGGCGATTCGGAAAACCCCGAATGTGTTGATTGATTTATGCGGGTTCGACCCCACTAATGGGGTAACGGAGATGGCCGTTCGTGAATTGGGGCCGGAACGCATCGTCTTCGGGAGCGATGCAGGGGGCCGAAGTTTCGCGTCTCAATTAGCGAAAGTGCTGGGCGCCCAAATATCCGAGGATGCAAAGCGCTTAATTCTGGCGGGAAATCTCAAACGAGTGCTTCAGCCCATCCTAAAAGCAAAGGGGATCGCCTGTGAGTGAGCTTTCGGCCCAGTTTAGCAAGCTTGCCCGCCGGCAATTCCTTGGTTCGATGGCTTTGACCGGCGTCGGCGCCGCGGTGGCATGCGAGGAGGCTTTCTGCGGGGCGGGAGTGGACCTTCCGCCGCTAGTCGATGTCAACGTGAACTTATTTCAATGGCCATATCGTCGCGTATCCGGGGATCAGACCCCAATTTTGGTAGAAACATTGAGACGGCATGGGGTGCGTCAAGCCTGGGTAGGTAGTTTCGAAGCATTGCTCCACCGGGACCTGGGGGCGGTCAACCGAAGACTTTTCGAGGAATGCCAACGGTTTCCCGGCGGCTTATTGGTCCCCTTTGGAACGGTCAATCCGAAATTGCCCGATTGGCAGGAGGAGCTCCGCCGTATCGAAGAACAATATCGGATGCCCGGTGTGCGTTTATTTCCCGACCATCACTCTTACACATTGGACGACCCCGATTTTGTCGAATTGCTTCGCCTCGCGGCTTCGCGGAAGCTCATTGTTCAGATAGTACTCATGAGCGAAGATGAGCGAACGGTACATCCGATTGTTAATGTTCCGCAGATCGATCCGAAACCCCTCTTAGCCGTTGTCAGCAAGCTCCCCGAATTGAGATTAGTCCTGCTGAACCCATTCCGGGTTGCTTCGGTATCCCTCCTGGCGGAGTTGGCGTCGGCAGGAAACGTATACGTTGATATCGCTGGACTTGAGGGAGTGGGCGGATTGGAGAATCTTGTTAAGGTCTTTCCAGCCGGCAGGGTACTTTTCGGATCCTATTTCCCGGTCTTTTACTTCGAATCTGCCAAGCTCAAATTGATCGAATCCGTGCTTGGCGCTGAGATTTCGGCCGGTATTTGCGCCGGAAATGCCGATCGGCTTCTAGGAAAAAGTTAGCAGCGACATAATTTTTGTGTCAGAATTCTCATGAACGTTATGCTTTCCACCCTTAGAGTTTCCACATACCGCCGTGGGGGTAGCCTCTCGATGCGGGGAACGTAAGGGCTGCTGTTACCTACGTGGCTCTACTGGATACGGTAGCCCTTCGATGCTGGGAAGCTTGCCGTCGCGTAGCCAACACGAAAGCCAAACCACGGGGTAGCACTTCGATACGGGCAAGCTAATGCCGGCTACCGGCGATCGAAGCGGGTACGCCCCTTTGTGGCGGTTTTGCCGGCTGGTTCCGCCGCTTGCGGCGTCTTACCCGATCGTGGAATTCCCACCTAATTAGGCAGACTTCCTACGAATTACCGGATACGCCTTGTTGACTCCACTACCCTAAACTCGCCGAAAATGCCTGTTATCCAACCTCCCAGTTTTCCCACTTTTCCAAAGCAGTACCCAATCGTTAGAATCGCACCCTAAACTTGGGCGTGCAAAAAGTTTCTCCGGGTTTAGGATTTACCCGAACAAGGCGCCATTATGGTCAAAAAAAGAGAGACCTAAGAAGCTTAATAAAGGGAACGCCTTAGCCAAATTACCGGGTAATGGGGCTTAACTAAGGCTTGAATACCGATCTTCGGTCACCTTACTGGGCCTGTTTTAGCCGCGATCGGCTCACCCTCGAAAGACGGCCGCAAGATGGGTTTAGTTCTTGGAAAAAAGCCCCTTATTTTCGGCGAAAAGAACCGACAAAACTTTCCCATCCCATCCGGTAAATCAGCATTAACGGTCGAGGAGAGTTCCACCACAATTTTCAATTGAGCCCGTTCACCCGTCGGGCTTGAGACACCGTTCCGTTGTCGGGAAGTGGGATTTTCAATCAGTACAACTAGAGGTGTGTCGACAAACAGGTATTGACCGTGACAGGTTCGGGGACCCCTCGTGCGAGTTGCCTACTTTGACTGTCATTCAGGAATAAGCGGGGATATGGTGCTGGGAGCCCTGCTGGACCTCGGCTTGAAGGAAGAAGGGCTTCAGCGCGCAATTGACTCCCTAGGACTCGATCATTGCCGGTTGGAAGTTCGCGAGGTTAGACGCCGCGGATTCCGTGCCAAACACGTGGTAGTGCATACCCCGGCGGAAAAACATCATCGTCATCTCCGCGATATTTTGGGCATGATCGATGGCAGCGCTTTAACGGCCTCCCAAAAGGAGCTCGCCACACGCATTTTTGAGCGATTGGCGGAAGCGGAGGCTCGCGTGCACGGCATTTCCCGCGAAAAAGTGCACTTTCATGAGGTGGGGGCCGCAGATTCCATCATTGATATCGTAGGTGCGGCTTTGGGCTGGGATACCCTAGGAATAGCACATGCTTATGCCAGCCCCGTGCCGGTCGGAGGTGGCACCATCCGGATTTCCCACGGCGAAGTCTCCGTGCCGGCGCCGGCTACGGCGGAACTACTTCGGGGCGTGCCGATTGCCCCCTCCAGCATCCAAGCCGAGTTGACCACGCCGACCGGAGCAGCCATTCTGACGAGTTTGGTTTCAAGCTTCGGCCCGATTCCGGGGATCGTCCTTGAGGAAATCGGTTGTGGAGCTGGCAGTCGCGATTTCAAAGAGCAACCGAATATCTTGCGCATTCTCGTGGGGGAAATGCCTGAGCAGCATGCTCGCTGCGCCGAGGAGAAAGACATTTGGGTGGTGGAAACAAATCTCGACGATTGTCCCGGGGAATGGATCGGCCACTGCTTTAACCGCTTATTGGACTTCGGGGTTCTAGACGTTTACGCTACCTCCATTCAAATGAAGAAAAATCGCCCTGGGGTGAAGCTCACGGTTCTGTGCTCGCAAACCCAGATAGCGGGCGTTGAGTCGATCCTATTGACCGAAACAACAAGCCTCGGCGTGCGTCGCTGGCCTGCGGCAAGGAGAACCTTAGCCCGGTCGATTTGCGAGGTGAACACCCCCTGGGGCCCGGTGGCTGGAAAGATCGCAAAGCTTCCAGACGGTTCCCCCCGATTTTCGCCGGAATACGAGAGCTGCCGGAAGATCGCCGCCGAGCAGCAACTGCCCCTCTGGCTCGTTTACGAAACGGCGCAAAAAGCATTCGATCCCAATGCCGCGGGCCAATTGTTAGACTCGGAGAACAAATCACCACGGTAAACGCGATTTGATTCGGGTAACCATTCAGTGAGCGGCTCGCGATGCCACCCACCGAGCGAACGGCGATTTGGTTTTCGATAATGGGGAAATAGTTATCCGTGATCCTTAAAAAACTGGCCCACCGGGTACGATGAATGCACGCTACCGTGGGAAAATGCGGCCTGAGCCTAGAGGCTATGTCGCCAAATCCCAGAGAGTAGCGATCTTCGCGAATTATCGCGAAAATTTTTCAGAGCGGTCGTGAGGTCATAGCGAGACCAAACTTTTCACGCCGTAGCACGAGGCGAAAGATCGAAGGCGTTTCCCGAAAACGCAAGGTCAACAAAAACTCGGGGACAATCTTGGCCATGGATAGGCTGAACCAATCCGGCAATGCCGGGTATGTATTTCTGATTTTCGTCGTGCTTTGCATCGCTTTCGTCCTCTGGAATACCCAACGAGTGTGGTCGCAGAGCCAAGGACGAAAGCGGGAATCGTTTTCCGAGGAACCCCCTGAGCCTCGGATCTTGGCCGAGCGGCTTGAAACCCTTCTAAACCGATGCGAAGTGAAATTGCACGAGACGGCACGGGACTTAAGTGCCCAACTCGACACCAAGTTGGCACTCCTCACCGAACTCATTTATCAAGCGAATTTAGCAGCTAAACGCTTGGAAGCGGCGATTCACGGGCCGTCGCAGCCAAATCCTGCGGGCTCGTTGGATCCTTCAGACTCACCTGATGGAGTTAATTCCCGGGATAAGCCCCCGGAATTGGAATCGCCTGCGACTCCACACCAAAAAGCGTCCGCCGCGGTTGTGGCCCATAACTCCTTAAGCCCGAAGGTGGGGATTGACCCCGATACGGATGGGCTTGAACCGGTAAGATCATCGATCTCTTTCAGCGACCACGGCCAACCGCCCCCAACGGCAGGCCCCAATCACCACCCCAGCGATTACCCGACGCAAGCGGCGGGGCTGAAATCCCCGAGCAACTGCAACCACGAAGCGAACAGGCTCGCTGACTTGAGCTGCCCTTCGTCTGATCCGGTTGACACGGTGGCGGGCACGGGGTCGAAGCATCGGTTTGCTCCCGGCAGCATTCCGGCAAGCAGCGATGCCACGCCGCGCCGGTGCGAAGGCGGTGCCTCCGCGGATTTGATCTATCTTTTGGCGGATTATGGCTTTGACGCAAGCGAAATTGCCGTGCGCACCGGGATGCCGGTTGGTGAGGTCGAATTGATTCTGAATTTGCGGCCTTTGCGGGCACAGAGGTAGCGTCCTTCTTACTCTTGGTTTGAGTTTTCTTAAGCCCGGGTCATGGCGTGAGTTTTCTTGAGCCCGGGGAGCCGTCGCCAATGCAAATGAGGATGGCCTACCCGGCTCTCGCCCGGTGTCTCCATACGAGCCGTTACCAAGCCGCAGCGGTGCCGTGAGGGTGGCAAAGAGAGGCGTCAGAAGTTCGGATCGTTCTTTCGCCCGCTTGCTAACCCCCAATTTCGGCGCTTCCATCTGGGCGGCCTTGTCAGAGTAGGGGAGAGAAAACCAGGGGGAGTCAAGGCCCGGGCTTCCTCGCCCCCATCACTGTTTGTCAAACACCACAACAGGGAAATCTGTTGCCTTTGAGTGATCATAGGCAAAATCAGGGCGGCCCATCCCCTAATACCAAGACTTTTCGCGCTGCTTGAACAAATCGCCCAAAATTGCTATTTGCCGTGCTCCAAGGATCGATTACTGTGAGCCCTGCGCTAAAGGTAGCACCCGCAGGAGGAACTCGCATATGTCGCCCCCCAGGGAGTGAGGCTTCCGCGGAAGATGGCACCGGGGGGACGGCACGGGCAAGCCCTCTTCGATCAGTCCAAATAGAACAGAAGTCGCAAGGAAGAGAAGTCGCACAACGGAGCGTAAATTGGGTGCCACCTGAGAAAGATTGGCCAATCTGAGGCCTAACTTTTTATTGATGATAACAATTTTTATTGATGACAATAAATTTCTTGATGAAAATTTTTTATTGATGACAACAAATATTTTTTATTGATGACAACAGATAAAAACTATAAGCAAAAGTGATTATTTATATCGGCAAGATTAACATTGAGATTATCTAGGGCGAAAGAAAGGTTTATTTAGGCTTCCTGAGGCTTGACTAAAAAGCGAACCGTTCTTTGCCCACGGTATTGAAGGCGAAGGACGGGGTTTTCCAAACCTCTCCAGGGAAGGAGGTGCTCGCAGAGCATGGAGGCTCCTGGGTTTAACCGGTCTGTTGCCCTATTTGGGACGCCGCGATTTTTTGTTGCCAGGCGCCCGATTTATCGGCTGCTCCATCAGTCCACGTGGCTTTTCTGGTGGGTTGGGCTCATCGTATTCGGAAATGTTGCCCTATCGGTTGGGGCGGCATCAGCAGCTCGGTTTTCCACCGCCAATTTCACCGTGGAGACCCGGGACCCCACCCTGGCCCGCCAGTTCGCAGAAACAGCCGAGGAGTGCCGCCACCGTTTGGCCCTCGAATGGTTAGGCCGAACGCTTCCAGACTGGGCCCAGCCGTGTCTTATCACGGCTCATGTCGGAGAACGTTTGGGCCCGGGGGGAGCAACAACGTTTATTTTCGACCGGGGGGAGGTGTTCGGTTGGCGAATGACCGTTCAAGGCTCTGCCCGGCGAATCATGGATTCGGTCCTCCCGCACGAAATCACCCACATGATCCTGGCGACCCATTTTCGTCGACCATTGCCGCGTTGGGCCGATGAAGGCGCCGCCACCAGTGTGGAGCATCCTGAGGAAAGAGCAAAATATCACCGGATGTTCCTCGATTTTTCCCGATCCGGAAGGACGATCCCCTTTCGCACCATGTTCGAACTGCGGGATTACCCCCAAGATATGTTGCCCCTTTATGCACAGGGCTTCGCTCTGGCGGATTTCCTTATCGAACAAGGAGGCAGGAGAAAATTCGTAACCTTTCTTGAAGATGCTCTAGATACCGGCCGGTGGGACCAAACTACCGCGAAGCACTACGGGTATGCGTCCCTGGGAGATCTCCAGCGTCAATGGTTGGCTTGGGTGCAGAGAGGATTCCCGCGACTTCAACCCAGTTTACCCGAAGGGCCTCAAGGTTTTTCACCCGTTCTCCTTACAGGTGGCAAACGTCCGAGACCTGCGCCCAATTTGATTTATCACATCCCCGAGCCGGGTCCGGCCGCAGTGCCGACTGTCGTCCCGGAAAGGGACAGCCGGGTGATAGCTGCCGCCCCCCTCGTGCCGGTGGATCCCTCAGAGGCTCCTTTTACGAGTGATAATCCTGCGGCAAGATCCCTAGTGGTTTTACCCGGTCCTGCCGATAGGCCGCCCCTTTTCGCCTCGGTGCCTCCCTCCACAATAGGTCAGGCTGAAGATCATCCCCCAGCACTCACCCCGGAGCTACCCGGACAATCATCCGCTGGGCTAGCTACGCCAATCCAGCTTGGCTATCCGCTCCCAAGGGCCAGGCCTCAGCAAATGATTCTACGGTAAAAGCCGGGAAGCGCAGGCTATCGGGAAATGGCCCTATCAATCTCTGCACAGCCTGCGAAAACTCTAGGCAAGCGACATAACCCGCGAGATAACTACCCCTAAGGAGTCCTGGCCGACCGGCCGCGCATACCTCGAAAGACCCCAAAGGCCTTAGATTGAAAAAGGCGCGAAGCCCTCAGAAGGCCTCAGATATCAGATAATCGACAAGGGGTTCGCCCCTAGATTTCCAGGTGGTTAAATCCACAAGTGCTACGTGGTCCCAGTCGGCGTTATGATCCTGGATTATGCTTTGTTAAGCGCGTTTTTCCGCCGGCAATGGGAATGACTTCCCCCTCCTCGGTCCCCGCGATGACCAAATCCCCCTTGTAAACCCCTTTCATTCCACGAAGTTGAGCCGCGATATTCCCTAGGCGTTCCGCCGCTCCCCGAAGCACGAGTATTTCCAGGCACAAATCGTGCGAAAGGTGAACGTGCAAGACGCATACTATTAGATCGGTATGGCTATGCTGTAGTTCGAGGAGCCGATCGCGGATTTGGGCCCGATGATGGTCATAAACCAAGGTCAAGGTTCCTACAACTCGACCGCTCCCTACTTCCCAAGTGGATCGGGTCAACATCTCGCGGATCGCTTGACGAACCGCTTCGCTGCGTGTGGCGAATTGGTACTGCTGGCAATAGCGATCGAATTGTTCCAAGAGCTCCGCCTCGATGGAAACCGAAAAACGAACGATTTCACTCACGGAAAACCTCCGGGATCCCGTTCTCCGACCCTACTCTGCGCGAAAGCAGGGAGCCTTACCGCATGAACACCAAGTGGCCCGCGCCGCACGCATACCGCGCCCCCCGTATTGGCGGGCGGCAAGGATACGCATCGAATCGGTGCGGAGCGGGCAGACTACCTGCACGAGTTGTTCGAGCGCCGGCGGTTAGGTTGCTGCCACCAAACGGTCGAATTCTTCCACCGTTACCGCCGGTGCTGTCCAGAAGGCGATACCCGTAAGTTTGCTCAGGGCAACAGAAGTCTGAATCGCCTCAGCAATTCCCGGGAGGGAAACGATCAGTACGAGGTCCACCTCGCCCAAAACGGCATACATGGCCTGAATTTGGCCGCCGAAACGCTTCACGATCTCCTCCACGGACTTGGTGCGCTCCGCGCTAATTCCCTTCAAAGCCTCGCCCGAATACTTCCCGAAGAGCAGAAAAGTGGCCATTCCGCGATCTCCTCTACAGCTTTTGAGAACCCTTTAACTCAACCGAATTAAGCGGTTTGAAGGCCGCCACGGTTCGGTCCCAGTCCTCGTATGCTGGCCCCTTGTATCGGAACTTACTTGGAGAGTCCTTCGAGGTGAGATCTCCCTGAGATCTTCCCATCTCGGCTTCGACGGCTGGATTCAGGTTTACTCCTTGTTCGCCGCTTTTTTCCGGCAGCCTCTTCCCCGATTACCAACCCGATTAACAAATAGCAACCCGATCAACGCATAGCCTATCTTCGCTTAAGTTGCGTTTGAAGTTTTTCCGGGTCAAAAGCTATTCACCGATAACCAGTGATTTGAAATGAATATGCTCTTAGAGCGAAACTCATTCCGATAAACGTACTCGGATTAAGGCATAAATTTCGGAGCAACACGTAATAGAGTAAAGCATAAAGTAAAATGACTATACGGCGACAGTGACCGTTCGCTTAGGAAACAAAGCGAGTTGCTGGCTGACATTCGCCTAAGTCAGCCCAAACCTCTCGGCTCCTCCCGAAATTCACGCCTCCCCTCCATTGAGTTTCGGCAAGCCGGTCCGTTCTGATTCCGGCAATTGAAACCATCTTTCAGAGTCATGTTCGACTAGAACAGATACGCCGGTCGATGTCAAGTGTCTCCCACGGCGTATCGCTCGGCTGGGTGCGTATTCGGCTGAAACGGCTAATCCAAACGAAACGGGCGTAGTGCTACCGTAAACTATTGCACTCAGTAGGTCGAGCGCCGAAAATAGATGAAAGTTGGCATCTACAGTTAGGGGCGGTAGCGGCGGTCGGCAAGCAGCGATCAAAAACCTTACGAAACTCTTTTTTCATCGACTTTCATTTGGTTTTGCTCGGTCCCAAGCGTTTTTTCAGGCGGACGAGGCCTCATACCGGTCCGCAGGTTTTGGAAGGCGTTTACGGGGCATGGATCGTGCCGTCCCAGGTCGGGGAGCTCACAGAATAAGATCGGGAAGCTCAGAGAATACAACATCGGGGAGCTCACGGAATATAGCATAGGGGAGTTCCCAGGAGATATCTTCGGTAAATTTCATCGGGAAGCTCACGGGATAAATGAGGAGCTCATGGAATGAGTGAAGCAAGAAATTACTGCGGTAAGAAATCGGGGCATCTATTCGAGAAATTTTCGGTAGCCGCTCTTTCTGCCTGCTTTGCTGGCTTTCTCATGCTCGTGCCGGCCTACCCGGATGAACCGGTAGCACTGGTTACGCAGGCGGCAAGTTCTTCGAAAGAATCCCCGCGTCAAGTGACCCTGGGGACCAACGCGCCGGAAAATACTACAGAAAAGAGGGCGGCATCTTCGGACCCCGCCCGCGAGCGGCAACGGTCGCCCGATCCGGCTTTGCAGGCGTTGGTTGATGAAGATTGGCGGCGGCAGGAGGCCTGGCGCGGTCGGCAGTTCAATTCGCCTCAAGCCATCGAAGCTGTCGTGCAGCGGGCTGAGCGGATGCTTCAGGAAGTCGAACACAATTTGCCGCCAAGGGTCGCTCAAGAGCGTTTATCGAAGGTGGCCTCGTGGAGAAAATTACTGCCCCACCTTCCGCAAGCGCCGGAACTATTTCGTACCGAGTTATATCGGCAGATTCGAAGCACGGTGCGTGAGTGGGTGCTCAACGATGCACAAATTGCAAGCCAGCCGATTCTATTCCTGAAGTGTCGCCGCTTCATCTGCCAAATGCTCCACGAATACGTGGGGCACTACTACAACGTAGCAGATCTCGCAGGAGGTGGGGTCTATGTGTTGGTTTCGCCCGGACGTTCGCTTGAAGTGAAGGAGTTGACCCGCGGCAAACTGCCCCGCGGGGCTTTTCAAACTTTGGCCCTGGATTATGACGCGAAAACGGCTTTCTTCGCGTTTGCCCCGGTTTCGTCTGCACCGCGTGACCGTGCCGTGGTCCCGAATTGGCAGATGCTCACGGCAAAGCCGTTACCCCCGCACTACGATTACTTTTCGCCCCAACGGAGCAGCTTTAATTTGTTCGAGCTCAATCTGGAAGATGGCGCGGTCCGTCAACTGACCACAGGTATTGAAGATGATACGGCTCCGTGTCCCCTGCCGGATGGGGGGCTGGTGTTTATGTCCAGTCGCCGCGGGGGCTTTTGCCGTTGCAATAACTGGTGGGAACCGCTGCCCACGTATACCTTGCACAAATTGGATCGGAAGACGGGGCGAATCACCACAATTTCGTTCCATGAAACGAACGAATGGCATCCCACCGTCTTGAATGACGGAAGAATCTGCTATTGCCGATGGGATTACGTGGATCGATCGGCTGCCCATTTTCATGGGCTTTGGACGTGTTTGCCCGATGGTAGTGGTGCCCGGGCATGGTTTGGAAACTACACGATGGAAATCAGCGCATGCTTCCAACCGCGAGCTATCCCGGGCTCACGTAAGATCGCCTTCATCGCCGGGGCACATCACGCGGTGGTGGGGGGCTCGCTCGTGCTGCTGGATCCGGATCGCATCCGCTTGGATCCAGCGAGTGGAGAGGATCAGTTCGATTGTCTGGAAGTCTTAACGCCGGAAATCGAATTTCCGGAGACCCCTGACGAGTGGCCGACGGGTTATTTCGTCTCGCCATGGCCTCTTTCGGAAGATCGATTCTTGGTTGCATTCGGCTTCGACCGGCTTCCCGGCTTAGTTTCGGGGAATGCATTCGAAGAGGGAACCGGGCTTTACTACTTTGATCGATGGGGGAACTTGGAGCTCCTCTATCGCGCGTCAAAGATCAGCTCACTTGATCCCATCCCCTTAGTGCCGCGGCCAGCCCCGCCGGTGATCCCTGTGGCCGAAAGGGAGCACGATGCTGCACTGGTCACGCCCGGCACCGAGGGGGCTTATCCGGCAGAAGCAGAAGTCTTCGTGTACGATGTGCGACAGAGTTTGATGCCGCTGCCGGAGGGGCGGGCCATTCGCGAGCTACGGATTTTCCAACTCTTTCCCAAGAGCACGCCGACGGTTAATCAACCCCGATTGGGTCATGCAAATGCGGACAATGCTCGGGCACTCATCGGCACGGTGCCGGTCGAAGAAGATGGCTCCGCATACTTTCGCGTGCCGGCCAATCGACCTTTATATTTTCAGATCGTGGATGCGGAAGGGCGGGCCGTTCAAGGGATGCGTAGTGTAGCTTACTTCCTTCCGGGGGAGCGGACCGGCTGTGTCGGCTGTCATGAGCCGTTACATCGTGCGCCGCCTGAGCGGGCACCGCTAGCCTTGCGTCGAGCGGCTTCCGTTCCCATGCCCGGTCCGGACGGTACGAAGCCATTTAGTTTTGTGCGGCTCATTCAGCCAATTTTGCAGCGACGCTGTGTGCGATGCCATGCGCCACCGGAGTATTGGATAAGCAGTTTAAGCCGAACTAAATTATCGGAGGAGATTGAGCAGGTGATGACGCCGGTTGCCTCGGGGATGGCCCGATCACCTGCAAAACCGTACCTAACGAGCGAGCCGGTTGGCAAATTTACGCGGGCTTATGGGAATCTGCGCGAATATGTGGCGTTTTTCGAGTGGGGGGGAGCGACCATCGATCCCATCGTGACTAAGCCCGGTCGATTAGGAGCGGATATGAGCCCGCTGAGCCGCATTTTGGAAGATGATCTCCATAGGGCAGAATGCGGGTTGACAGACGAGGAACGGCGAACGATTCTCTTATGGTTGGATGCCAATGTGCCGTTTTACGGTACGTATGACGAAGAATTGCAGATGGCTCAACTGCGAGGAGAAAAGATCGATTTACCGAAGATTCAGTAAGGTTTCCCCCCCTTTGAGAGAAGGGGTCGGTAGAGGTTAAAAGCTCTTTCGCATCAAGCAGGAGATCAAACATGGCATCATCTTTTACGCGGCGGAGTTTTGGAAAGATCGGTGGTGCGGCTACAGCTGCCTTGATGTTTCCCGCCATTCATGCAGGTGCGCAGCGCCCGTTGGGAGCGAACGATCGAATCCGCTTGGGCTTCATCGGTGTGGCAAATCGCGGGGGGCAACTGATCTCTGCCTTCATGAAACACTCAGACTGCGAGATCGTAGCCTTATGTGACGTTGACGAAAAAATTCTTTTGAAAGCCAACGAACAAGTGGGGGGAAAGGCGGATTTGTACCGCGATTTTCGTAAACTGATCGATCGTCCCGATCTGCATGCAGTGGTGATTGCCACGCCAGACCATTGGCATGCCATTCAGACAATTATGGCGTGCAATGCCGGAAAAGATGTGTATATCGAAAAGCCACTATCGATCACGATCTATGAAGGTCGCAAGATGGTGGAGGCGGCCCGACGTAACAATCGAGTGGTCCAGGTAGGAACGCAGCGACGTTCTTCGCCCCTCTATTTTCAGTTACGCAACCTGGTTCAGGAGGGCAAGATCGGCAAGGTGACCGTCAGCCGCGCATACCGATTGAGCAACATGGCTCCCACAGGGATCGGACATGCTCCCCCCGCGGAGCCGCCGGCGTCGCTTGACTGGGATTTGTGGCTCGGGCCGCGGCCGGCAAGGCCTTTTCAAGAGACGATCGCCCCTTACAAGTTCCGATGGTGGGATTTGTACTCTTCGCAAATGGCAAACTGGGGTGTTCACTATTTGGATGCCATGCGTTGGGTAAATGGTGACCTGGCACCCAGCTCGGCGTGTGCCATGGGGGGCCGCTACGCCGTGGATGACGACCGTACCATTCCCGATACTTTGGAAGCGGTTTTCGAATTTCCCAGTGGCAGGCTTGCGATTTTTGGACAGTATGAAGCCAGCGGCAATCCGATGTTTGCCGTCAGCGGTGCAGAACTGGAATTCCGCGGAACCTTAGGAACCGCGTTTATCGGCAATCGGAATATCCAGGTGATGCCCGAGCGCGGCGGACAGTTTCAAGATCCCTCAGCCCGTATGGAATCGCTCACAATCGAGGGGCCAAGCGGTGATCCCACGATTCTTCACGCACGGAATTTCCTCGACTGCATTCGGACGCGCCAAAAGCCGAACGCTGACGTGGAAGAGGGACACCGGTCCACAACTTGCAGCTTGATCGCGAATATCTCGTTGGCTGTCCGCGCTCGATTGGATTGGGACCCGGTGGCGGAGCGATTCACAAATCATCCGGAGGCTAATAATCTCCTGCATTACGAATATCGAAAGCCGTGGACTTTGGATTAGTTTCAGGCCGCGCTGCACTTTCGGCGTTTTGGCAAGTACAAGTAAAACACAAGCGGCGAAGAAAAGTGATCTTCAGGATCACAAAGGCCACCAGGTGAACTATAGGGTGATTAGCCTATTGCCTAGGCCTCAGCGAGAGGATCGCTGTATATTGCGGCCGATTTCTTCGACGAAAATCTTCCCAAAAATTAGCCGAATGCGAATAATGTTTTCGAAAGGTTAGAAGATTCTACGACACCTGTGCATTTGGGGAGCGAAATCTATGGTAACTCGAATCGAGGGTTTGCGACACATTTTTTCGCCATGCCAAATCGCAACATTCATCCAAGATTGGTCATCCGGGTTAAGGGCAATCGTTGCCTCAAGGGTGTCTTGTCTGTACTTGCGGTTTTTTTGGGGGTTGCTCTTGGTGGGGGTAGTGGGACTGGATTACGCGAAAGGTGAAACCGTCGAATACCGGCGGATTACTGTAAGCACCTACCGGGACAAAATGGCCGGTGGCTGGCTAGGGCAAATGGCAGGGGTAGGCTGGGGGGGGCCGACCGAGTTTCGCTGGCGGGGCCAGATCATTCCCGAAGATCAAATGCCGCTTTGGCGGCCGGAAATGATCAATCAGTTCCGCCAAGACGATATCTACGTCGAAATGACGTTCCTGCGGACCTTGGAGCTTTACGGTTGGGATGTTTCGATCCGACAGGCAGGAATCGATTTCGCCAACAGCGGTTACCCGCTCTGGCACGCGAACGCGGCCGGTCGCGATAACTTGCGAAAGGGGATTGCTCCCCCCGACTCGGGACATCCGCAGTTTAACTCTCACGCGGATGATATTGATTATCAAATTGAGGCCGACTTCTCGGGATTGATCGCCCCCGGCATGCCGCAGCTTGTCATCGAGCTTGGGGAAAAATTCGGTCGTCTCATGAATTACGGCGATGGCCTGTACGGCGGTCAGTTTGTCGGTGGGATGTATGCAGCGGCTTTCTTCGAGGATGACCCGGAAAAAATCGTCGAAGCCGGATTGGCATGCATCCCGGCAGAAAGCCAGTATGCTGAGTGCATTCGTGACGTAGTGCAGGGGTACCGGGCGGCCCCTGAAAACTGGGAAGCGGTTTGGCAAAAAATCGAAGAAAAATATAATCGCAATCCCGATTATCGGCGCTTCTCATGCTCGGGAGCCAATTCCGACTTTAACATCGACGCCAAAATCAATGGGGCTTACATCGTCATGGGCTTGCTGTACGGAAAAGGTGATATTAAGCAGACAATTATCATCTCGACCCGATGCGGACAAGATAGCGACTGCAATCCCTCCAATGCTGCGGGTGTTCTTGGGACAGTACTCGGGAAGTCGCGGTTGCCGGAGGAATTTAAGTCGGCTCTCGACGAGACGAAATACTTCAGCCACACGGCGTATCGGCTTCCGGATGTGCTTGCGGTTTGCGAGAAGCTTGCTCGTTCTGCGGTTGGCCGGGTAGGCGGGCGGATCGAAAAGGATGCTCGTGGTGAAGAGGTGTGGTTGATTCCCGTCGTTAAACCGGTTCCTAGCCCCCTGGAGCAATGCTGGGCACCGCGCCCGTCGGCCAATTCGCGTTTCACCGCCGAGGAAATGGCGCAGATTAAGCCGCGCGAATAAGCCGATTCCGTGTCGGCGGCCAGTGGGCCCAATCTTCCATGACGGCTCGTCGCTTACCTCCGCAAAAGGCTTACGTTTGGCCGGCATTGAGCCACCGATTGGCGAAGGTCCGATGACAGAAGTCGAGCAGGAGCTTTTCCAACTCAAGAAATCAAGAAATTTAGTACGATGGAGTAATCCTTCCGACGGTGTCCCTGGCAACCAGAAAGCGACATACGCCAAGTAAGAGCCGAGATGGCCACGCAGCAGTGGTTCGGACGTCACGAAAGTTGTGCTCAGAATTGGCAAGTGGAAACCTAAAGGTCGAAGGCCGCAATTTATTACTCGAACGTTCGAGATCCCCATTTCCCGGGATAGAAGGCGAATCTTTCTCGTGCATACCTCGCGTAGATCAGCACAAATCAGCATATTTAGTCGGTGGTCTACTTCGCGTTTTGCCCCTGCAAGGGTGACGAGTAGCTAATGGCTTCCCGCAGTCAGTTGCTTGTTGGAGTGAAATGAGAGGTTTGATTCCGATAATCTTGATTTTTATTCCGAAGGTCTCTCCATGCTTGGCAGAAGAACCGAAAACATAACACCCGCTTTTACCCATTTTCCTTAAATGCCCAGCCCCATTTCAGCCGCACCCGTGCGCGACCCCGTTTTGGAAATCAAAGCGGCGATTGGACAAACGGTAATTGAACTTTTGCAAGGGCTGATTGTGAACTCCAAAACAAGCGATTGATCGATGAACGGCCGGCTGATTGCCATCGGGGATATTCACGGTTATTCAAAGGCCCTTATAAAGCTTCTGGAGATCGTTGCGCCACAACAGCACGATGTCGTAGTGACCCTGGGGGATTACTGCGATCGGGGTCCCGACACAAGAGGCGTGATCGATTTGCTGATCCAGCTCAGCTCAACATGCAATTTGGTGCCCCTGATTGGCAATCACGACCAAATGTTACTCGAGGTTGCTTGGGGGGCGGAGGAGCTTTTAGCAGAGTGGCTTGATTTTGGCGGGGCAGCGACGCTGGCTTCGTATGGATTGAAACATCCGGCAGCGATTTCGAAGGATCATCTCAACTTTCTCCAGGCTTGTCCCCACTTTTTCGAAACTGAGCGGCATTTCTTTGTCCACGCGAATTACCTGGAGGATTGGCCTTTGAATTTGCAGCCGCCGGAGGTGCTTTTTTGGGAAAGCTTGAAGATCCGCACGCCGGGGCCCCACCAATCGGGAAAGATAGCGATTTTGGGCCACACGGCTCAGGCAAGCGGTGAAATCTTGGACCTTCGATACTTGAAATGTTTGGATACTTGCTGCTATGGCGGCGGTTGGTTGACCGCCATGGAGGTGTATTCCGGCGAAATATGGCAGGTCGATGCGAGCGGGTGCCCTCGCAAGATAAGGCCGCATTTGGTTAAAGACAGCTAGTTTCACAAGGTAAAGCCTCGGGAAAAGTGGGCAAATGGGGCCAGGATGACAGATACCCAGCGGGGAGCATAAACAAGACGAAAAGGATGGAAGGCGAACTCGCCCTCACCTGATGGTCACAAAGGCCAGATATCAAAGAATTTGAGGCCACTACCCCCGGGGGCAACATGCCCCAGCGCTTATGAACCGCGCTTGGGTGGGAATCGCTCAGGCTCTTCCCACACGGCGGCGGAGTTTCTGCAACGCGGCCGCAAATTCCGCTTGCACTTCCTGGAGCCCTCGGACGCTCTTCGGCCCAGTCCCTTGCGCATAATCCAGAATAAGTCGTTCGGCAGCCACATACTCGCCGGCAACCTCGGCCACTTCTGAGGCGATCTCTTTCGGGATTTGGATGACCCCATTAGCATCTCCATGGAGCAAATCTCCTTGCCGGACCGTAAGCCCGCCCACACGCACCGCTTCCCCTAGGTGCAACATGTGGCAGTACGCATGGGAGCAAATGGTGGCCCCGGTAAAGACCGGGTAATTCAGCTTACGGACCTGGAGCAAATCGCGGCCACCTCCCGAAGTAATGAGCCCCACGGAACCGAACGCCTGATACACCGAGCACATGATCTCCCCGAAGGTTGTCCCAACTGGCGGATCGTCCAGGTCCTGAAAAACCATCACAGCAGGCCCAGGCAGCTGCTCCATCAACTGCAACTGATCGGTAATGCCGGCATAAATATCCGCCTTTTCCGGAGGTGCGGCACTGCGAAAAGAAGCCGTGCAAGCAAATCCAACCATTGGCGGCAATTCCGGAAATTGCGAACGAATTCGCCCATCCATGAAACCGGTGTTGGCCGGGCGGATGTCGAAAAGCTCTATGACATTTGCAATCGTAGGCGTATCGAAACCGGCTAGCTTGGCCAACAAATTCTCGAAAGTGCCCATGGCCCGAACTTTCTGGTTTATGCCGACTTTCGGCCCTGCACGCCGCGAGCTTTTGAGTTTCCTCGTGCCCCCCTTGGGGTATGCCTCTTGCGTGTCCCTAGCAGCCGGTCCTTACCCCAGGCAACTCACCACTCCTTACCCTGGGGCGCAATTCACCATCCTCTTCCCGCGGTTAAAGCCCCGCTTTCCTAGTTCGACGATAGCTTCATCACCTCGCACGAAACAACCCCATTCTGCTTAGACTGCGACATCGTTGCTTCGAAAAAGAGCTATCGCGAACAAGTTCAGCCAAACTCGGCCAAAGAGGCCTTCACCTCTTCCACCACCCGATCGGCCGTGATACCAAAATGCTGGTAGAGTTCCTTGTAAGGGGCCGAAGCACCGAATCCTTGCATTCCCACAAATCGCCCCTTTGTTCCTAAATACCGATGCCATCCTTGGGCCAGGCCCGCTTCCACTGCCACTCGACAGGTGATCTCCGGCGGAAGAACCCGGTCGCGATACTCCGGCGGCTGCTCTTCAAAGAGTTCCCAACTCGGCATGCTGACCACGCGCGTGGGGATGCCTTCGGCATGAAGTTTAGTTTGGGCCTCTAAACAAATGTACACCTCGCTACCTGTACCGATAAGAATCGCTTTTGGGCTCGCCCCGGCCGCCTCCGAAAGGATGTAAGCCCCATACTTCACCCCCTCCGCCGAAGCGAATTGGGTCCGATCCAAAGTGGGCAAATCCTGACGTGTAAGAATCACAGCTGCCGGTTGCCGCGTACGGGACATCACCACGCGATAGGCCTCCAATACCTCATTGGCGTCCGCCGGCCGAAGGACAATGAGGTTGGGAATCGCACGAAGAGCCGCCAGGTGCTCCACCGGCTGATGGGTTGGACCATCCTCGCCGACACCGATTGAATCGTGCGTGAAAATGTAGATGACCGGCAGGCCCATCATCGCGCTGAGTCTTAACGATGGCCGCAAATAATCGCTAAATACTAGAAACGTGCCGGCATAAGGCCGCAGTCCGCATAGAGCCAACCCATTGGAAATCGCTCCCATCGCATGTTCACGGATACCGTAGTGGAGATTGCGGCCCCGGCGATTTTCGGCACTGAAACTCCCATGGGCTTCCCCAAACCCCAAAAACGTCTTATTGGAGGGAGCCAAATCGGCCGATCCTCCGAGCATCCACGGAATCCGGCGGGCCACGAGGTTGAGAACCTTGCCGGAGCTATTTCGCGTTGCAGTCCCCTTCGAATCCGCAGGAAAAGGTACCAGGTCCGCGTCCCAACCTTCCGGCAAATGACGATGAATCATGCGATGGATCGCGTCGGCCAGCTCCGGATAAGCCGTCTTGAATCTCTCGAATAATTCGTACCAGGCCTGGCTGAGCCGGGCACCGCGCTGACCAATCCCTGAACGAAAATGCTCCACGACCTCGGGCGGCACATGAAACAATGGTTCCACCGGCCAGCCGTAGACCTCTTTGGTTGCCCGAACTTCCTCCGAACCGAGCGGCGCCCCGTGCGCTTCTGCCGTATTGGCTTTTTTCGGTGCTCCGTACGCAATCACACTTCGGACAATGATCAGCGTCGGGCGATCTTCCGCCAAAAGAAACTCGCGAAAAGCTTCCCGCAAACTGGCCAGATCATTAACATCGCCCGCTGTAATCACCTTCCAGCCGTACCCTTCAAAACGCCGAGCGACATCTTCGCTGAAAGCTAAACGAGCTTCGCCTTCAATAGTGATCCGATTATCGTCATAGATCCAGCACAGATTTCCTAAGCCAAGATGCCCGGCCAGCGATGCCGCCTCCCCACATACCCCTTCCATGATATCCCCATCGCTCAGTAGGGCATAAACCCGATAGTCGAACAAGGGAAAGCCGTCGCGATTGAAATGCTCTGCCAGGCAAAATCGGGCAATGGCCATCCCCACACTGTTGCCCGCGCCTTGACCGAGGGGTCCGGTTGTCGTTTCCACGCCCGTGGTATGACCAAATTCGGGGTGACCCGGGCAGCGGCTTCCCAACTGGCGAAACCGCCGGATTTGATCCAGCGTGACTGCCAGTTCGTCATCTTCCTGGGCACATTTGCCCCGGCTACGCACCTGAGCCAAATGGAGCACAGCATACAGCAGCATCGAGGCATGCCCGCAGGACAGCACAAATCGGTCGCGATTCGGCCAGGTTGGAGCCGCGGGATCATACCGCAAAAACTCATTGAAAAGCACATAGGCCACCGGAGCCAAAGCCATCGGCGTGCCGGGATGCCCACTTTTGGCCGCCTCCACAGCATCCATGGCCAAAGTCCGAATCGTGTTGATCGCAAGTTGTTCTATTTGCTCCGTGGAAATCGACGAGGCCATACCTTATTCCACCTCACTCAGAACCGGGCTTAATCAGCACTACCATTCATCATCAACCTGACGTGGGCGAGGACACCTCAGTTGCCGAAACAAGGCACCCAGCCTGGGAAATCGCTCCCCATCAGAAAATCAATCAATACTGGAAGCAGTAGGATTTGGACTATATTGCCACCAGCCAAGAATGTCAACCCGCGGGTTGCCCGTAAGCTGTTCCTGTTTTTCCCCAGGGTGTCAAGGCCCCACCAAAATCGCATGCCGATGTTCGGAACCAGGCCTCCGCCATCTGATTCTCTATGGTTCAATACTCGGTGATTGCCGATGGCTCAATGTTCGGTGATTCCAAGGGTGCAATGTTCGCTGATTCCAAAGGGTCCAATACTTCGGCAAATCAAATTTAGGCAAATCAAGAAGGAAGCTACTGATTCAAACGAGGCGAAACACGAGGGCAGCTAATTTAGCCCAGCCCAGGAGGGTAAACAAAAAATATGCAATTCGAATCAGCCTGGGACCGTGTGGTGATTTGCAGGTAGCCGACGGAGTCGGCTATGGGATTCCGTCACGGCGGGCGCCTGGGTTGCACGTCCAAAGGTCTAGCACAAAGGCATCGTACTTACCCAAGCCACGAGGCCAGCAACGACTGCCTCCAGCTAAGTGCTGGGGGAGCGGAAAACCGTCCGAATTCTTTTTTCTAGACGGATATCCGGCGGGAAAAGTACCGAGACAAGACCAGATAAGAATGCAAGTCGGGGGGCGACACAAGCCCACTACGGTCACCCCCCTTTTCCTCCAGCCCTTACGCCAACCCTCGTATGCCGCCCCTTGCGCTACCTTATGCGGTTGCGTACGGTGAACTGACTAAAGAATTTGATCAGCGGGTACGGTAAAGACAACTTAAGGCTCGACGGTGAGGTTGGAAAACATTGAGACGATGATCGGCAGCTTCATCGCGGTAGCCCCCTGGAGAATAGCCGAGGCGGGATTCGAACCCGCACGGGGTTTTTGACCCCACGGGATTTTAAGTCCCGTGCGTCTACCTTTCCGCCACTCGGCCTGGTTATCTTCGCAGCGATTCGGACAACTATGGCGGCCTTTGTCCTCACCGGTTATTTACAAGGTTTTTGAAGGCTTTGACTGTTTATTTTCGAGTTTACTTTCGAGTCACTTGGTTGTTCATTTTCGAATAACCGAAAACCCAGCACACGCCCCGGCGTCCGAAGCCGCAAAACGCCACGGGTATCCCGTTTTTTTCCGAGAGGAAAACCTTACGATAGTAGACCCTTTACAAGGTTCAAACGAAGCAGGACTACTTTGCTTTTTGCGATTTCTTGTTTCCTCTTTCTTATTTCCTCTTTCCTCACTATCACGGCTGGCCGTAACTTAGGGGGTTCTGATCGAAGGTAAACGGGGCATCTCCGAGTGCGGAACTTTTTGCTCAAACAACCGAGCATCCCTATATCGTATCACAGTGATCCGGGTTCTCACAGACCATCACCGTTGCAAACATTCGGGAATGCGGACTTGGCCTCATGGAAAACCAGAGGTCCGCCTCGTCTATTTGCCGCTCAAAATGACGGCAAATAGCACGACCTTTGGACCTCCCGGCTATTCCGCGCAACTAAAACCCACCAAAATTATCTTAGCCGCATCTGCCCTTTAGCTGTTCACAAAATGCCAGCAATGGGCGGCCCAATTTCGCTTCAAAGCGAGTAACCCACCGTGTTCTGGGATCAACCCCAGGACATTACCCACTATTCCGCTGTAGGGGCCGGTTCCGCCTGATTGGCGACGATCCGGTTGATCGCATTAAGGAAGGCCAAAGCACTGGCCTCGACACTGTCGGTGGAAACACCACGTCCTCGGTAGAGCTCGCCAGCGTGTTCGAGCTGAACCGTCACCTCTCCCAGGGCGTCTTTACCGACGGTAACGCTGTGCACATGGAAATCGCGACACACCACCGGTAGGCCCGTCAGTTTTTCGATCGCCAAGAACACGGCATCAATCGGTCCGTCACCGGCCGATAACTCCGTTTCAAGTCGCTCCTCACCGCGGCGCAGGGCAAGGCGCACCCGTGGGGTCCGCCCGGTGCCGGTGCTCACTTCGTAAGATTCCAGCACGAAGGTTTCGGCTACCGTCTGCATTTGATGCTCGATCAAAGCGATTAAATCCCCGTCGTAAATTTCCTTCTTCTTATCCGCCAGGCGTTTGAAGTCCTCGAAAAGGATATTGAGCTGCTCCGGCGTGAGGCGGTAGCCCAATTCCTCAGCACGCGCCGCGAGGGCTGCGCGACCACTGTGTTTGCCCAGCACAAGATCACTTCGGGTGAGCCCGACATCCTCCGGCCGCATAATCTCATAGGTGCGGGGCTCCTTAAGGACGCCGTCTTGGTGGATACCCGCTTCATGGGCAAACGCGTTCCGCCCAACGATGGCCTTGTTCCGTTGGACTTGAAGTCCTGTGATACCGGCCACCAGGCGGCTTGTGGGAACCAGCCGCTGCGTGACGATCCGCGTATGGGCCCGGTAATAGTCGTGCCGAGTCCGCAGGGCCATCACGACTTCTTCTAGAGCACAGTTACCGGCGCGCTCTCCGATCCCATTTATCGTGCATTCGACCTGCCCGGCGCCTGCTTCGATCCCCGCAAGACTGTTGGCGAGGGCGAGCCCTAAATCGTCGTGACAATGCACGCTAATCACGGCCCGATCAATATTCGGCACACGGCGGCGAAGCGTCTCGATCACGTGCCGCATTTGGGCCGGCGTGGCATAGCCGACAGTATCCGGAATATTGATCGTGGTTGCACCCGCCTCGATGGCGGCTTCGACTACCTGGCACAGAAAATCGATTTCCGTGCGAACTGCATCCTCCGGCGAAAATTCGACGTCGGGACAGTAATTCGCAGCACGTCGTACGCCCGCCACGGCGTGATCGATGATTTGTTCCTTAGACATCCGCAGCTTATGCTCGCGATGAATGGCGCTGGTGGCCAGAAACACATGAATGCGCGGCGAGAGGGACTCGCAGATCGCCTCCCAGGCCCGGTCGATGTCCTCGTTCCGGCATCGGGCAAGAGCACATATGGTCGGACCACGAATGCTCCGGGCAATATCGCGCACCGCTTCAAAATCACCCGGTGATGCGATCGGAAAGCCGGCCTCAATTACGTCTACGCCAAGTTGGACCAAGGCCTTGGCCACCTCGAGTTTTTCGGCCGGGTTCATGCTTGCTCCAGGAGATTGCTCGCCGTCGCGGAGCGTCGTGTCGAAAATAACAATTTGCCTCGATTCCTCAGGGTGCGTTTTTATGTCGGTCATTGTGTAGTTCCTTATTGCGAATGGCAGCTTTTTGTCTAAGTGTTTAATCCCGATGGAGTTGTTCAGGACCGTTATCGTAACACACCGGCTTAAAAGTTTTGGATCTTGTCGCTTGCGAGTAACGAGCTTTGGCTTTAAGGACTAAGGGCTCGGCTTAGTCGGTATTCACAAGGGATCGATCAATTTCGTTCCCATGTCAAAGTCGCCCGCTGTTGTCGCACTGAACTAATACCGACTTGGATCCTTTCACGTGATGGTGCAGAATTTCTTGCCTGTGATTTTTCGGAAATCGGATTCACCTAGAGCCGAGGTGCCGACCCTTGGTCGGCCTTTGCAACACCAACCAAGTTCTGGAGGGACGCATCCGCCGGGGCGGCACGGCATAGCGCTGGCCGCCCTTTATGCGGCGCGAAAGCGATTCTTGGCTTTTCGACCATCTTAAACAGCAGGTCATAAATTCATATTTCGCCAGTTGCGGCGGCCGTCGGCGAAACAAATTTGAATTGGGCGAAACAAATTACAGGTTTGAATTGGCCGAAACAAATCACAGGGCAGTGAACCGTTCATCGGACGATCATTTTCCCGACTTGCCACAACCCCGTTAACCTCCCAATTAGCGGCAGCGAGCGCTTCCCCACACTCGGATAGACACTTTTGTGGCTCGGCAGCTATATGTGTCTCAGGAACTCGCTTCCCCACGCACTCGGAAAGACACCCCTATTTAGGCATAAGCCCCGCGGGCTGTGCGTCTTCCTTCCCCTTACTCGGATAGACACCCCGCTGGAAAATGCCTGTTGTCTACAAACATACAAATCTTTTTTTAGCCCGAGCTCAACAAGGAAAACAAAAAACCCCAAAGCTCCTTCTTGGGCCTTGGGGTTTGCGTTCAATCGTGCTTTTCGTTTTTTTTCAAATTTCCCGGGAGATTGTCGGCGCAAACCCTACGGCCCGCCACCGCTAAGGCGCAATAACAACAAGCCGAGGATACCGCCGAACATGTTTCCCATTGGAACCTATTACCTTCCGGTTCTACCTTAGTGTCGCTTGCCTAACTTGCTATTAACTTGAGACTCCTCCCGAATTTTGTCGTTCAGACAATCAGACAATTCCAATCGTACTGCGATTTCTTCGTGTTTTGACCTTAAAGCGAGGCGTATAAACCGCGCTCCGCTCCAAGTGACTCTTTTCGTAAACTTTACCGCGGCATGAGCTCAAAGACTAACTAACTTAACTTTACCGTCAAGAACACCTAAATGATGTTTTTGGATCCTATCAAATTTTTACGCGGAAACTTTTTTTTGACGGGCGGCGAACTAAATCGGGCAGAATGTTAAAAGGATTCTCTGACGAAATCAGCTAAAATACTTACTATCTTTCCCAAATCAAGGCCATTTGAATTTAACGGTAGACGAACCGGTAAACCCTAATGGGTTTGCATTAACCACAAAAATAAGCTTGCGTTGTCCGTAAGTATTCGTAGACGCATGAAGTGTACTTGACACCGAAAAAATTATCGAATTCTCCAAAAAATTGTCAACAAAGATTTCGGCATTACTCCGTCAAAGCGCTTTAGATTGCGTAAAACGGGTTACGAGGATCCGTATTTGATATACTCGGTCAATTGCTTTGCCGGCTTCTCTGCCGAGCGTCCCAACTCACGGTGCGCTATTTAGGCAAAATATCATAATATTCACAAAGTTTCAGTAGTTTCAACGACTTTTCAAAACGGGTCGTAAGCACACAGTCCGCGCCAACTTCGTAGCCCACCTTTCCGTAGCCAGCGGGGGCCGGCCACCGCCGCAGCAATTCAGTTCCGATATTGACCGAAAAAGTTAAGTATCGTAATGTTTCGGCCGATTGGTTCAGTGCCAAATCCCCGTGCCGGGAGCAACGAGATCAAGGTTTATGGAAATCTGCTTCATTTATCCAAATCCCCGTGACCCCGGGAGGAACGAAGTTTAATCGGGTTATTGATTTACTGAGTTGCAGAAAAGCGCAAAGCTCACAATCAAGGTGGTGGCTTTTCATTTTGCGGTCTTTTCTTGAGATTCAAATCCCCGAGGATTTTCTCAAGCGGCCAATATCCCGCTGACAGACGGCACGTTCTTCTCAGAAATGGACCTACTTTTGGTCCCCGACAAATCGCTAATAGTACGTGTTCAAAAGGCCCGGCTCCTGATGGTTTGCTGTGCGACTTTTCTTAGCCGGCATGGCTAGGCCGTTGCCCTTGAGGAACTTCACAATTCGCTTGACTGATCTGCTTTTATAGGTTGTGGAAAGGGACTTCTACGATGGCGATGTGGCATGGAGGCGGCAAATCTTCGGCCAACAGTAAGTGGTTCCATCGCTCGCTGCAACTGGAGGCACTTGAGCGGCGCGACCTGCTGTCGATCATACCTGGCTTTTACTTTTCAGGCCTCGTAGGTCGGGATAGCCGACTCTACGACCTGGAAATTGACGAAGACTTCGGGCAACTGTGGGCAGCGCCCGTCGCCGAACTCATTACCCGTGACGGCAACCTCGCTTCGCCGGCCCAAGATTTTGCCGTTTACCCCGGCTATGCCTACACGGGCTACTGGGACAAACAAGTGCTTGATGTTGCGGATCATCCCACGAATCCTCACAGCCTTCCCGGCGTGTTGCGAAGTTGGGATGTGAATGCGGTTCTTGAAAATCCCGAAACTGAGGAAGCTGATTTGCTCCGCATCCCGGTGCGGGTAATCGGCGAACTGTACATGGACAATCCGGCTTATCCTGCGTCGGGACAGCCGAAATTTCTTTCAGTTCGGGCCAATGCGCTGGAGTGGAGTCCAGAACTTCCCGACGGAACTCGCATCCTTTTCGGGGCCGGATATGCCGGCGTAGCAGGTGAGTCGAGGATCCGGGGGCACTATCTATTCACCGTTGACCATCGGTATGCCAAGGTCAAGCCTGTCGTCGATTTGGGGGCCTTAAGGGTTGAGTCGGCCGGCGATATTGCCTTCGGCTTGGATGGGAAACTCTATCTAAGTTTAAGGGGTGGAAAACTTCTCGAGGTCGCCCACTGGGCGACCCCCTCACCGACGGTGGTGGTGCGAACGATCTCCGGTGTCGCAGAAGATTTCGATAGTTTATTCCCGTTCACCACGCAAACTTTGGTCGGCGTTGCCCGTGACGGAAGTTGGTGCGAGGTCAGCCCCGCAACGGGGCGAATTGTTTCCGGGGGTGAAATAAATCTTTACGAGAGGTTTGGTCCAGAGGGAGAAGACAACGAGCTTCATATCGCTATCACGTCGGAGGCACGTGAGTTTCTAGGCGGGGCACTGGCCACTCGAAAGCCGGATGACTTGGGCGTGATTTCCGGCACGGTGAGCCGGAATTCAGTTCGGCCTTACCTCTTCCAGCGATGGTTTCAATTAGATGCATCTCGCGACGGAACGCTTCGTGTTTGGGCCACCGGTGAAGGAAGTGGCGACGTGGCATTCCGGCTTTATCAACAGAGAGACGGTGGACCATTGGTTGAAGTGGCGAGCTACACGCCTTGGTCGGGGGACCCCGCGCGCGAATTGCGCTACGATCGAGTTAAGGCGGATGGGTCCTCCGACTATGAATACTTCGTCCTTGTCGACGGTTTCAGCAACCCTGTGAATCTACGGTTCCAAGTCATTCCGGGCGGTCCTTGGCCGGATATCCGTCTTGGAGCTCTCGGAGATATGCTTAGTCAAGAGTACTTCGAGATAGGAGTTGCACCGGCTTTAAGCTGGTACGAAGCTTTGGTACAGGCTGGGCGGATTGATGGTGGGGACACCGGGCTTTTCTCGGGCATTCGCTGGCAAGGTTATGAACACAACTGGGCGACGAATTGGGCCAATTTATGGAGTGCTCCGTTTAACGGACAACTTAGCGAAGTGCGAAAGTACGCGGCCGGAGGCATTCTTACCCATGTATTTCTATCCCTAGGGACGACTGATTACTTCCATTATGCGGACGCCTATCGCGAAATTTACTGGGGGACTTGGACCAAAGGCCAGATCGACGAATTCCATAACGAACAACTGAGCAGTCTCGTCACGATTTTTGAAAGGCTGCAAAGCACCGCTACGCCCCTGCTTGTCTCAACGGTTATCGATCCGGGCGTCGCGCCCCATATCCAATTAGGGTATCCGGATGCCGCAAGACGGGAGCGCGTCACGCAGGCCATTCGGCAATTCAATGAACGATTGATCAATTTGGCGTTTGAGTACGGCGTCCCCGTCGTGGATTCGTTCCGCTTTTTCAAGGACTTTTTCGGCGAGCATCAATCGCCGGTGCCCGTGCGCTGGATCGGAGGTGTACCCATTTACGCCACCAGCTCGCTCGATCCGCACTCGGCCTTCACCGTCAACGGAATATGCCCGGGGACTGTCGTAAGTGCCTTGTGGGGTAACGTCATTCTTGAAGGTTTGCGGCTTGCCTTCCATACGACAAGTGCCCCCTTGCGCGACCGGGAAATCCTCAATTTGGCGGGACTTCTTTCGGAATATGATGCAAACGGTCCCAGCCTGCCCATAGACTATGCCTCTTATATTCTGCTCCCGCCACTTGTTTCAACGGAGAACGCCATCGCCGGACGAGTGTGGAACGACAGAAATCATGATGGCATTCAAGACCGAGGGGAGCCGGGCTTTGCCGGAGTTACGCTTCATTTGATCCAGCCGGGTGTGGATAACCAATATGGTACGGAGGACGATCAGGTCCGTGCGACAACCGTCAGTGGTGCGGACGGATTCTACCGGTTCGAAGCTCTGAGAGATGGTCGCTATTTCGTACGAGTGGAGTTGCCCGCGGGCTACTCTCTCTCGCCTTACCGAGTAGGCGACCAACTCGACCGGGATAGCGACATCGTACCGATCTTAGGAATCACTCCTCCCATTGAGGTGGAGGGCGGGGAGTTGGTGGAAAGCGTCGATGTGGGGTTAACGAGGCGAGCTCCGAGTCCTCCCACTGACCTCGGCAGGCTGGAGTATCGGGAATTCCTCTCGCGGGCCCCGCGGAACGAGCAGCTTTATTACCAGTTCAGTAACGCGCGTGCTGGGCTGGTAAGCGTGGCACTTCAAACCGCAAGTGAGGATGCGGTTCTCATCCTGCTGGATGCCTACGGTCGGCTACTAAATGTTAAACCTGGCTCGGGTCAACTCGATTATGAAGCACAGCACCCCGGGCAAGTGTTCCAGGTTCTCGCCTGCGGAGTAGGCGGGCCTTCCGATTTGGTGATCGGAAACCTGGTTCAACAAAGCGGCGACGGAAGCACGGTCACCATCTTCGGCACCAGCTCGCGGGATCGAGTACAGTTCGCGGTTGCTCCCGAACCGACGGTTCAAATCAATCGGCTTTTGTACCGTGCAGGACGGGATCAGATTTTGAGGCAGGTGATCTATCTCGGATCTCGAGATCTTGTGGAAGTCGTCGGAACACCGGATAGCGATTCGTTGAATCTGACTCCCGGTCGGGCCCGGGGGAGCTTTCCGTGGAATGGCTCGACCATCGATTTGAGGCTAGACAACTGGGGCGGCAGTTTCTCTGTGGACCTGGGTGCAGGAATAGACGTTTTGCGGATCGGCAACGCTCCCGCCGAAGCACGCGAGACGCTCATCCTCTCCCCGACAGAGGTCCGGTGGCGAAATGGCGATTTTTCCCACGTCGTCTTGGGGGCCGAGAACGTGCTCGCAGTGGCAGGGAATGGGGCAACGGATTCCGCTTGGATTTACGACGGTCCGAATGACGACACCGTGGAGGCCGGCCCGGGCAATCCTCGAGCCACCCGGCACTTGGCCGCAATTCAAGGTACGACTGCCGAAGGGAATCCGTTTATCTTGGCAGTCCGCGGTTATGAGCGCGTCTTCATCGAGGCGGTGAACGGGGGCAACGATCACGCCGAAGTATACGACACACCGCTCGATTCAGACCGCGTGTTTGTGGATCCGGTCAATACCAGTCTGTTTACGCCCGGCGGACGACAGATTCAGGCAAAGGCGTTTGAGACCGTCAGCCTCCGCGGCACACTGGGCGATGCTGATCGGGCCTATGTGACCGGTTCCGAAGGAAATGATACATTTTGGGCCGAGGATGCGAACTCGGTAATTTTCTGGAATGGTGACCGGTCGCATCGGGCCGAGCTTTGGGGATTTTCCGCGGTCAATGTTCGGGGCAATGGCGGAGTGGATGCAGCCCGGCTTGCTTTGGGTCAAGCGGAAGGCGAGTATCGGTTCCGGGGCTCCATCGCCTCGCAAGAAGCGCAACTCCACGGCCCCGGGTTCCGATATGATTTGGTAACGTTCAGCGAAGTTTTTGTAGGCCCAACGGATTCAGTCGCGACTTCACATCGAATCTTGCCGAATGCATCGGCCACGCTCAGCGGAGGGCCGGGCAACGATGATTTCATATTATTTCACAATGAGGAAGGTATATTCGCGGCGTTTGACGGCTTTGTGCCGCCACGCCGTGGCATCTTCGATGAACTTCGGGGTGCTGTGCGGTACGGCGTACGAAATTTTGCCCACGTATCTGCCTTTGCCACCGGCGGCGGTGAAGATTATGCTTACCTGCTTGGTTCCCCCTATGAGGTGAATCGACTGACGGTCACGCCGGAGTACGCGGTTCTCCGCGGGGCAGTTTATCAATGTCGGGTAGCAGGGTTTGATCGGTACCTCGCCCTGGCCGAGCCTGACGATTTCGACGATCAGGCAATCCTCTACGATAGTCCCTATAACGATTCGTTGGTCGTGGGCCAGACGGATGTGTGGCCCTTCCCCGCACTTATCTTGAATTACGGTACACCGCAGCCCGTGGTGGTGAATGTCGCTGGCTTCAATCGGATGACCGTATTATCCGGGGAGTACGGTTTCGGCGGCTCCGATTCGGCGCATTGGTTTACGGTCAATGGATGGCACGAGAGATTCTTCGCCTCAGCCGCTTGGCGGACGCTCGGCATGACCACGAGCGATCCGGAGTATGGAACCATCCGATGGAACCTGTTCGGGATTCGGCAAGCCACCATTACCGGCAGTCCTCTTTCGGAACCCGCGGATCAAGCCCTACTGATGGATTCGCCAGGGGACGATTGGCTGTCCGCCGATGGTGCGGAATTCCCCCGGCGATTACTTTTTGCTGCTACAGACTTCCTGCTGACTTTCGAGAATTTGGCCGAGATTACGGCAATCAGCTTTTTTGGGGGTGAGGATACGCGGGAAATATACCATCGCGATTTGCTCGAATTTGTGCTCAATGACGTGGGCAACTGGCAGGATCCGTGAGAGATCGGCATAGCTCCGCAGGGGCAACCGTCTGCCGAGTAAATTCCGGGTAACGCCGTGGCGGTGATTTGCTGCGGTTGCAGCTATGCCGTCCCTTTTCGGCACCGAGGCGGCGCACGAACCGACAAATCACAAGAAGTTTTGCACCGTTTTGCGGCAAAGAGCGGTGCAGAGCAGTACCGGTTCGGCAATCTTGAACTCACAAAGTTCCCCGCGATTCCCCGTAGTCGGCACCATGCGCCCAAGCTTCAAGTTTTCTTGGGAAAGCCGTATCGGGGTGTTTCCACACAGGCAAGAAGCGCCAAAGATCCCACCCCGCCTCGAGATCAGACATCAACCCAAGAAGGTACTCAATTGGGGATCAAACTGGTCCTTCTTGACTCTCCGCCACCGCTCAAAAAGATCCCTTGACTTCGTTTTGCCCGGCCTTCTTCACGCCAGCGGTTGGCGGGTTGATCTGCTCTTTTTTGCCGCTTGCCAGTCGATCGCGTCTTCTGTGGAGTCTGAGGGCGCGGGATTTCCGGTAACTTGGAGTCCCCAAATATTTTTTGCAGCTTTTGTGCTACGACTACCATATTCTTTACGGGTTTTTGAACGACGCCCCACAGTCCTCGGGGCTGCATTCGTTCTAACGTTACGACTACCATATTTTTTTCCGGGGTTTTCGAAGCAGGGATCCTGCTCCAAAGAGCTAAGGCACTGGGACTCATAGACCGCCGAGTATGCCGCAGTCACACACCGCCGCGTAAACCGCAGTCGAAGACCGCCGTAAAAACCACAATATACACCCGCCTCATGACCGCCATGACTCGGAGAGAGTTCAAGACGCATCTGTGCAACTTCCTCCGGCGGAGCGAAATCCGAACAACGTGCTGCGGCCGAACTGGATTCCGCGTTACGTGGGCACGATAGGAAACATCCTCGGCATGGTCTCAGTAATCGCAGGCTGCGCGTTCTGCCCAGTGAATTCTGGGAATTTTATGGAATTCACAATCCATGCAATTAGAATTTGTTATAGTATTTATGGACTTTATTTATAGCATTTATGTGGTGGTCGGATTCTGAGTATTTTTGAAGTCTGTACTGGCTTTTTCGACAATTGCTGCTAACAATATTGACGTAAGTTGAAAAGAAGGTTTGCGGTCGGAACGTTTTGAGTGCCATCGCATCCACGTTTTAGTCAAAGTTTAGCCAATTTCACCTGTTGTAAATAAGTAAAAGCGAGGAGGAGGCCGGTCAACTTCTTTCGGCCTATCCGTGGGTTCGGTTGCAGCCCAGACTCAGCGGTTTGTTTACGGAGAACCAAGTCAGGTAGTGCCAAAGCGTAAGGCTTCAGGCATTTTTTTGGAGGTCTCACATCATGTCGCAATCTTTCGGCAGAGTGCTTTCGCAAGATGAGCGTGGCGTAGTTCGACGAGATTTTTTGAGTTGGGGAGCCCTGAGCTTGTTCGGCCTAACGGGAACCCACCTTTGGAGTTCACGCTCTTGGGCAGGTACCAGGGAGCCCCAAGCCAAGTCGTTGATTCAAGTTTGGCTGGCCGGGGGGCCGTCTCATATCGATACATTCGATCCAAAGCCGCTTGCTGGACCAGAGGTCACCGGGCCTTTCCGCCATCCTCTTCGAACCAATGTCCCGGGAATTCTAATCGGTCCGATGTTCACTCGCCTTGCCAGGCAGGCCGACAAATTCTCGATTATCCGAAGTATGACCCATGGGCATTTTAGCCACCAAGCTGCTACCTATGTGATGCAAACGGGAATGAAGCCCGATTCGGTAATTTACGTCTCAGGGCAGAGAGTCTCCGGCGATCGGGACTCAATCGGGGAAAAGCGGTCGCGATGCCCGTTCAGTAGGCAGCACACAAACGGAAGTGTTGGCGGCTCTAAAGCTCGTGAATACAGCGCACCCTTAGATGTTTGCGCTTCTGCCGGCTGGAAGGGCTCGGAAGGCGATGTCCATCCCGGCAATATTCCGCTCGTAGTGCTCGATTTAGCAGCAGGGGCCGGTTGTCCGACCATTGAAAGCTTTCGTTCGGCCTCTGCGGGTAAAGACTCGCTGGTGGCGATTATCCCGAGTGAAGTTGACGGTGGATACAAAGCCGAGTTGGCCCGCGAGGTTTGCGACCTTTCGCAAGAAAGAGAGGATTTGCGTGATAGCTATGGCGAAAGCTCGTGGGGACGGGCGATGCTGGTGGCCCGACGGTTGGTCGAGCGTGGGGTCCCCTTAATCACACTGAATCTAGCCGGCTGGGACACTCATCAAAATCATTTCAAGCAAATGCAGAGACTGCTTCCGAGGCTGGACCAAGCGCTTGCCGCGCTTCTGGCAGACCTGGCGGCGAGAGGGTTGTTGGATCAGACGATCGTGCTCTGCCACGGAGAATTTGGCCGGACGCCCCGAATCGACGAAAGACCCCCCTTTAACGGCGGTCGGCATCACTGGGGACATGCGATGTCGGTGCTTCTCGCGGGTGGTGGTTTTAAAGGTGGTCGCGTGGTAGGGGAATCGGATCTCCGAGGGGAATACCCCAAGGAATGTCCGGTCGCGCCATGGGACCTGATCGCGAATATTCACGCGAAGTTTGGAATTGAACTCGCGCCTCCGGTCGGGCGTGCTGAGCCGGTGGTAGCATCGAATCGGGCAAATCTTCCCCGTAGCGAGAGCTTCAAGAACCCCCTTGCCGAGATCGTGTAGGGGTGCTAAGAGACCGACATAAATAGCGAACTCATACGGCATCGGTGCTCGCGCATTGACCCGGATCGCCAAAGGGTTTTGGGAAACGGTTGAAGTTTGGTCACTTGTGTGAATTTATCCCGTGCTGTGATTCAGAGTTCGTTCCCCTATCGCAATGTCTCACCGCATTTTGTCCCTTGAGGCATTTGATTCCCGAACCACGTGGATTTGACCTTTCATTTGCGCGCATACACCCCCGCCTGATCAACCTTTTTGCTGATTGTCTTGGCGGCAACTGCGCTCCATCGCGGTCAATTTCCAAATTGTCTGCTATCGATTGCGACGATTCTTAATCTGCGATCGGTATCTATGCTCTTAATCTCCAGTCGATATCTATGTCGTGTTGAAGAGATTTGATGTACGTTATCTATTTGAAGAGATTTTGTGCACGCTATCCATTTCCATTAGGTTTCTTAGGCTTTGGGACCGTTTAAAGCGGGATTTTCCGACCTGAGGTCGATTTGCCTTAACGGCGTCTCCAATCCGGCACTCTTGAATCCCGAGCTTTTAGCCAAGGCTTTCCGCGTGGAAGCTTTCGATAAAGCGCTGGGCATTGACCACGCAATGGTTCATGTTCCGATCGAAGGGATAAACCTGCGACATATTGCACAGATCCACTCCCGGCAAAAAATCCCTCTGCGGAGGAATTTGTTGGCGGTACCCGACTTGGTAAACAGGGGTTGCGAAGCGATCGCTGGCGGAAAAAACCTGCCGGATATCGGCTGGACCCAGGTGCGGACATATCCGCTGGAGCGACGGGAGGTGGTAAGCGAGGAGCTCCTCCGGGCCTTTTCCTTCGAAACGTGGGTCTCCAGGAGCATGGTAGTTGGCTACGTACAGAATACGATCTCCCCCGTAGTCAGCCGAGTCTGCAAGGTTCGTATGTTCGATGAGTGCACCGAACGTCAAATCCGAATCTAAGCTGTTGAGCCAATAGAACGGAGTTTGCTGCCGCCGTACCGCCAAGATCAAAGCGGTAGCTGCCAAGTATTCAACCGTTCCTCGCGATTGAGCGAACTCCTGGAATTCCGGGGGAAGTACCCGATGGAGTGCCTGGGTACTTGCCGTCCAAACCACTCGATCGAATCGATGCCACTGGCCGGCGAAGTGGAGTTCTGGGCAATTTCCCGGCCGAAGCGCGTCGATCTTTTCGCCAAGAACAATTTCTGCTCCCATCTCGCGGAGTTGGCGGCCCCATTTTCGAAAAAGTCGCTGGAAGCCTCCCCGAAGATAGCCGAGGAATTCCTGTCCGCCACGCCGAGAGCCTACTCGGGGTGTGATGCGTCCCCAAAGAAATGCGGCCGAAGCCCTCTCGGCAAAATCTGCAAATTTTAGCTTTAGCAGGGGGAGCCAAAATAGCTCATATCCGCGAATGGCCCCCTGTTGTTCGAAGTATTCTCGACACGAGATCGAGTCAAGGGTTTCCCACCGAGGGATTTTCTTGAGGCGAAACATGGCCCAGCCCAGGCGAAGGCGATCCCAAATGCTGCCCAGAGGCGCAAATCTCAACAGGTCAAAAGGACCGCGAAGGGGCCAACACCGACCGCGGGCAATCACTCCACTGAGGGTAGGACGCCAGAACAAATCAGCCGCAAGCCCCAACTCCGCGATGAGGTTTTGGATCGCTAAATCGGAGGTAAACAGATGATGATAGAAGCGTTCCAAATAAACTTCAGGGACATTGGGGTACGCAAACCCGGCTGCCAACCCACCGAGTGCTTCCCGCTCAATTATGGTTACCCGATGACCCAATCGCAGTAGTTCCCAGGCCACCGTCAGCCCGGTAATCCCCCCACCTACGACAGCAACATGCATGGCTGGTTCCTAACAATGGCGTTCGAGGCCGTGGCGGTGCCCGTGTGCAAGCCTAACCTTGAATCTCCGGTCAAAGCGCGGGGCTTCATTAAATCCGACTGCTCGCCTTTCGTCGTTGCTGCTTTGCAAGTTCGCGATCTGGATTACCAAAAATAGTGGTGGAATGCCAAAAGCAAGTTAGAGGAATGTCACAAATCAACGACATCGACTCCCGAAATAAATGACATCGACACCCGCGACTCCACAGGCGCCGACAATAACTCGATACCGCAGGTAATCTGCCGAACCACACCGAGAAGCGGTCCGTTAAAGTCTACCAAACCCTACATATTTTCCCAGAGCATAGCGTTTGTCTAGGTGCGAAAGCTCCTGCGATCCGCAAACCGGAAAACTTTTTGCGGCCCCTTCGGCGATCTTAGCCGATGAAGCAATTAGGCAGAGTTTCGGTGGTGCTTTGGCTTTTAAGGCCGATGGGCTCCCCAGACCCTTTCAGGAAGAAAAGCCCGGATCTTTGAGCAAAAGCCAATGAAAAGTTGCCCGATCAACCTTTTTCATGAAAAAAAACTCAGTTTTCCGGAGGGCTTGCGCGCGGTGCTTGCGCGCAGGTCGTTTCTTGGGATAGTCGTGGCGGTCATTAGCGGCACCGGTGCCCAGCAGGTTCCTGCCCAAAGCGTAGTCCTAGTTCGGCCTCAAGCGGTTCTCGTTCAGGAGGCCGCCGTAAGTTTGCCGGCTCCGCCGGTAATTTCGGCGATTGCGCTCGAGGCAACGGGCCGGCGGTTGGTCACGGTAGGCGACGACCACCTCGTGCGAATGTGGAAAGTGGATGGCGGCCTCCAAATAGGGGTTTGGGCCGGTCATACCGATTGGGTGCGCACGGCCGCTTTCTCACCGAGCGGAAAGTGGCTGGGAACTGCCGGGCAGGATGGCCAAATCCTGTTGTGGGAACTAGGGCTATTGAACCAAGTCAGTTCGGTCTCGAATCAGCCGGTTGTGCTGGATCATCGGACTTCTGCCATTCAATCGTTGTGTTTTAGCCGGACGGAGGACCTGTTAGCGGCGGCGGGCTTCGACGGGAAGATCTTGATCTATGACGTCCGGTCAAGGGCCCGAGTTGCCGAAATAGCCGGGCCAGGAGCCGACATTCGTGCCCTCGCCTTTTCCGAGGATGGTGGCTTACTAGCGGCCGGTGCCCGAAATGGTCGAATTCGCCTGTGGTGTCGTGAAGATTTTTCGCCAGTGGGCGAGCTATCCGGCCATCGTGCCAGGGTGCGTGGGCTGAGTTTTTCCCCCGATGGAAGCCGCTTAGTCTCAGGCGGGGAAGATCGACGCATCATGGTGTGGCGGTTGCCCGAGGGAATACAAGAGGTAGAGCTGGCCGATCAACCGGCTTTGGTCACCGCCCTCACATGGTGCGGAAACCGAAGGTTTGCTTCTGGCGGTACAGACAACGTCATCCGTGTTTTTCAATTACCGGAAGGGCAGGAGATTGCGAAATTGGTCGGGCATAGCGGTACGATCACGAGTCTCATTTGGGATGCGACTCAGGAACGTTTGATTTCCAGTAGCTTTGATACGACCGTCTGCAAATGGCCGCTTAGTATTGAACCGGAGTTGGCCCTGCAACCGCGATAGTCGATCGGTAACAGGGTCGGAAGCACAAGTCACCGCACAAAGCCTCCCCAAGCCGCCTATGCAATGACGCCGAATGGCTTGCGTCGTCAGAGGTATTTAGGGTAAGAGGTCCCTCGAGCAACTCGAGGGTGATAAATCCGGGAATGGCCAAACAACAAGGCAAAGCATGTTGGCGGTTCAACGTTTCCAAAGCTTAATTTCATCCATCACTTACAGGATCTTTTGCGAAAAGGTCTTTTTTGAGAACCGTCACAAAAGTTTCATTTCTTGGGCTCTGGTAACACAGCGATCGATGCAAAGTCTTCCTTCAGCTTCGGTTCGATCGAACGCTTGAATCGGATTTCTGTCCCGCGTTGGTTTTCACGAGGTCTCGCCAGGAGCAATGGATGAGATCCTCCGTTGGAGGAAAGCCACCTCATAAAATGAGGCGGGTTAGCGTTGAAGAACAGGGAGGTTCGCCGTGGGTTGGATTTTCGGCCCCAAACGCAGCAATCGAAAACGGCTTGGCGTCAGCTCAAGGGTGTGTGCTCCCAAGCAGGGATTGCGAGCGGCAAAGTTAGAGCCGTCGGTTTGGCGGCAGTGCCGCATGGAGCCACTTGAGAGGCGCGAACTGCTGAGCGTGCAGCCCATCGAGTTAGGGGTGGTTTATTTTGAAGCGGCGACGGAGTTGGATGAGTCTGGCGACATTTTCCACGTCACATTCCTGGGTGGAGCCCCGGGAACACGCCTAACGGAATTGCGAATCGACACGGATAAGTTGGGCGACGGGCTCACCATCGGCGACGCCCTGTTCGATACGCACTTGGGAGGAACCGGCGCATTCGGAGCTGCACCGTTTATCATCCTGGAAAAAAACGGCATTGATTCGGTTATCGCCGCGGTGGAAGACGGCGGCACCTTGCTGCGATTGACTTTCACCGGTTTCGATCCGGGGGAGACCCTCGTCTTCTCGATCGATGTCGACGAGATGGGCTTTCGCGGCCCTAATGCTGTGGTGGAGGGGAACGAGTTTGAGGGGTCAATCCTTACCGCATCGTTTGAAGCCCCTCATTACTACCCGGCTTCCCAATCGGCTCGATTCTGGGATGACTTCGATCCGCTTTTGCGATCCACCTCGTTGGAGCTTCCACCCGATAACTATGTCCCGCCGGGCGACGTACCGCGTCCTGTCCACACGGCAGGTGGGTTTATCGTGCTGGAACAGATTCCGTTACCGGTCGCCATCGCTGGCACCGTATTTGAGGACAAAAACCTCGATGGCAGGCGTGGGGTGGAAGAACCGGGTATCCCGGGAGTGCAAATCCAGTTGTGGCGGTGGGAAAGCGACCGATACGTGTTTACCGGTCAAAGCCAAACTGCCGACAGCGAAGGCCGCTACCGTTTCGAAGGGCTGTTACCGGGCACTTACCAAATCGTCGAATTGCAGCCTGCCGGGTGGTTTAGCGTAGCAGCGCTACCGGGTTCTGTAGCAGACCAAACCCGTGGAGAGGCGCAAGGTACCGATGCCATCATCTCCGTCAGCCTCCTCGGCGGGGAAGTATCGGAAAATAACGACTTCGCCGAGGTGCGACCCGTCTCTTTGAGCGGCTTCGTTTATCATGATGCGAACGACAACGGTTGGTTCGATTCCATTGAACAGGGAATTGCCGACGTCACGGTTCGCGCGGAATATCTGGGGCCACTTCCTACGGAAAGCTCCATTTATACCGCGGTCACCTTGGGCGATGGGAGTTTTCACTTCGCGGGGCTTATGCCCGGTTCGTACCGGCTGGTTGAAACGCAGCCAGGTGGCTACCTAGACGGTCGCGATCGTTCCGGAAGTGCCGGAGGACTTGTAGACGATGCAAGCGATACGATCGCGCCAATCTGGCTTGCAAGCGGGGAATCGGGCGTTGATTATTGGTTTGGGGAGTTGATGCCGGCGAGCATCTCCGGTCGTGTGTTTGCAGATCGCAACCAGAATTGTCGCCTCGATGACGGGGAAATTGTTTTGCCCGGGGTCACGATTTGGCTGCTGGATACCCAGGGAAACCGGCTCCGTTCCACCACGACCGATGCCCGGGGGTTTTACCGCTTTGATCGACTTCCGCCGGGCACATATGGCGTCGAGGAGGTGCAACCGGCTGGCTTTTTCGATGGGCCGGAACGAGTCGGCTCTGCCGGGGGGATCATCCAGGTTCCCGACACAATTCGCAGCATCGAGCTTCGTTCGGGGACCACAGGAACTGACTACGATTTTTGCGAATGGGAGTCAGCAAGTCTTAGTGGCACAGTTTACGAGGATGATAACAACGACGGCATAAAGAATTCGCAGGAGCGAGGGATACCTGGGGTGATACTCACCCTTGTTGATGAGCTTACCGGCGATGTGGTCGCCACCACGGTGACAAACTCAGCCGGGGCCTATCAATTTTCGAATCTTGTTCCGTTTCGCTCTTACCAAATCCTCGAAACGCAGCCAAGCGGATATTTGGATGGCATCGATACGCCGGGAACTGCCGGCGGCACAGCCGATCAATCAGGGGATCGGATCCATCAGATAGAGCTTTTGCCGGCCGTCGATGGTCGCGGGTACAACTTCGGCGAATTGCAGCCTGCATCAATCGCGGGACGTGTGTTCACCGATCGGGATGGTAACTGCCGACTGGATGCAGGGGAACATCCCTTGGCCGGAGTAACGATTTGGCTACTGGATTCTTCCGGCCGGCGCATTGCCAGCACGCGAACCGATAGCGAAGGAAATTACCGCTTCGAAAACCTCCCGCCAGGGGTTTACGGGCTGGAGGAAATTCAACCGGCAGGCTTTTTCGACGGCCCTGAGTGCATCGGCACAGCCGGGGGTTGGCTACAGGGAACTGACCGAATTGTCGGCATCAAGCTTGCACCCGGTACGCAAGCCACTCGCTACAACTTCAAGGAGTGGGAGCCGGCGCGGCTAAGCGGTTATGTCTTCCGCGATGGTCCCTCCGTGCTTAGTCTGACCGGCAGCCCCCTAGAAGTGCTCTCCGATAATCGCGATGGGATGCGAACTCCGGACGATCGCCCAATCCCGGGGGTTATCCTGCAACTTACCGACGCTCAAGGTCGGCCAATCCTCGGAGCCGACGGTCAACCGCTGAGGGCGATCACCGATAGCTCCGGGTACTACGAATTTGTAAACCTGCCGCCGGGCGTGTATTGCGTGTTCCAAGTGCACCCCGAGGGCTTCGTGGATTGGATCGATACGCCGGGATTGCTGGGCGGCACTGCAGTAAACCCGGGGCAGCCGGTGGATCCGGCTATTTTGGAGGAGTTACTCGTCGATCCCAGAAACGATGCCATCCTAAATATTCACTTGCGACCTGGGGATATCGGCACCGAGTACAATTTTAGCGAAATCGAGGTCACGCCCCTTCTGTTTCCGGCAGATCCGCCGATTCGTGAAACCCAAATCTTGGTGGTGCAACCTCTGTATCTGTCCGAGAGGGTGTATTTGGCCCCGGTGTATTCAGTGGAGGCCCCGCCTGTGTGGCGGTTTGGTCCGGGAGCGGGATTCCTCGAGGGGCGAACCTGGCATTTAAGCATCGTAAATGCCGGCCAACCGCGGCAGACATCCGGGGGAACTAGCGAAATGAAGGTGGCAAGCACCGCCGGTAGCCCTACCGCATGGTCGGAGACAAAGATGGACGAGGGTCGCTGGGAGATTGCCGATTCCACAACCGGCAAAGCACTTCGGCGCATTCAGTTCGGTTTATCGCAGGCAATTCCGTTGGTGGGCGATTTTAACGGCGATGGCAAAGCCGAATTAGCGGTCTACCAAGATGGAATCTGGTTTATCGACCTGAATGGCAATGGGCAGTGGGACGACGGGGATTTGTGGATCCGTTTGGGCTCCCAGGCCGATACGCCCGTAGTCGGTGACTGGGACGGCGATGGCAAGACCGATATTGGCATTTTCGGGCCTGCTTGGCCCGGGGATGATCAAGCGATTGCCCATGAGCCAGGGCTCCCCGATTTTGCCAACGCCACACGGGGAATTCCGAAGAACATACCGCCCGAGGTAGACAACGCTGCCCGGGGCTGGCGCACGTTGCAACTGACTTCCCGCGGACCGTTGCGAAGCGATTTGATCGATCATGTGTTTGCCTTTGGTCACGAAGGGCACATTCCGGTAACCGGTGATTGGAATGGGGACGGAGTGACGAATATCGGTCTATTTCGAGACGGTAATTGGTGGCTTGATACCAACGGTAACGGCCGCTGGGATGCCGAAGATTCGATTGTCAGTTTCGGTCAGCCGGGTGACCGACCGGTCGTGGGCGACTGGAATGGGGATGGAATTGATGACCTCGGCGTATGGCGGGGCGGAGTATTCGTGATGGATAACGACGGAAATCGACGGCTGACCGCGGTGGATCGTGTATTCCAACTGGGCGGGCCACAGGATGTTCCGTTGGCGGGCGATTTCAACGGTGATGGTATCGACGACCTCGTGGTTTACCGGCCAATCAACCAACCTCAAACTTCGCATAAAGTGGCGGCATTTTCTGGATCTGGAGATCCGCCGGGACAACACGAGGGCGGCAGCACTGGGGGGGTGGCAAACACCGCCGGAGCAATCCTTCGTTGAGACAAGCCCCTTAAGCAAGTAGAGTAATCCCGGTGTGATGAAGGCCCCTATTAATCCTTCGTGAAGGAAAAGGGGTTTGTGCGAGATTCTTCTCTGAAAGTGCTACCCTCACACCCGCCTTGAGGGGATTAAAAGTTAACGGAACGGTTCTTTGCGGCAAATGCGCAATTTGCCGCAACCGGTGGCGCCGCTCGCAAAATTTAGCGACACCGCTCGCAAGATTTTTCATCGGATTAGGCGGTTTCTCTTCAGCCCAGTCTTCTAGCACGAACCGCTGCAATACTCCGTGAGCGTGCCTTTTGATCTGCAACTCCCCCGCGGCGGAAACATTTATCGATTTGCAACTCCGCCGCACCGAAAACATGTATCGCTCCTGGATACTCGCGGTGCATAAAGAGGAAAAAGGAGGAAATAACTAGGCCATTCCAAAATATCAGCCGGCGGCCTCTATGATCCGCTTAAAAGCGACTTGCGCCGTCGACGTGCCCTCGAAGCATCTTTTTTAGAGAAAGGAGGGGCGATTCTAAACCACCACCTCGGCTTGGATTTGCAAGGCTGCCTGGTATTTCCGCCGAATAGGTTCCACGATATCGTGAATAAATTCGTCGACTTGCTCGGGAGCCCGGCCTACGAAGGTTCGTGGGTCGCAAACCTCTCGAAAATTAACCGCCGCGAAGGCAGGATCGGCAGCCAATCGAGCGATCAAATCGTTTTCGCCCCCTTGCTCTTTGATAACGGTGGCGGCTGCCTGACTATGTTGCCGGATTCGCTCGTGGAGTTCTTGACGATCGCCCCCGGCAGCCACCGCAGCCATCAGAATGTTTTCGGTCGCCATGAAGGGAAGCTCGGCCCGTAAATGCCGTTCGATGACTTTCGGATAAACAACGAGGCCCTCTGTGATGTTTTGGCAGAGGATCAGCACCGCATCCGCCGTCAAAAATGCCTGCGGCAAAACCAGCCGGCGATTCGCGCTATCGTCTAAGGTCCTTTCGAGCCACTGAGTGGCGGCGGTCATTGCCGTGCTGGATTGCAAGGAAATGAGAAATCGGGCTAATCCGCAGATCCTCTCGCACCGCATCGGATTGCGTTTGTACGCCATCGCGGAACTGCCGACTTGTTGCGCTTCGAACGGCTCCTCGATTTCCTTTCGATGAGCAAGAATCCGCAGGTCTGTGGCCATCTTGTGAGCACTTTGAGCAATTCCCGATAGCAGATCGAGGACCTGCGAATCGACCTTTCGGGAGTAGGTCTGCCCCGTCACCGGGTAACTTGCAGCAAAGCCCATCTTCTCCGCCACGCGACGTTCTAATTCTTGGACCTTACTATGATCGCCCTCGAAAAGGCTGAGGAAGCTGGCCTGAGTGCCGGTCGTCCCTTTAACGCCGCGGGCCTTGAGTGCAGCCAAGCGGTGGTCCAATTCTTCCAGATCCAACACGAAATCATAGGCCCAAAGGCAGGCCCGCTTGCCTATGGTGGTCGGCTGGGCAGGTTGCAAATGGGTGAAAGCCAAGCATGCCAAATCCCGCCAACGTACCGCGAAATGCGCAAGGCGGTCGATTACGGCCACTAACCGATTCCGCAGCAGCTCGAGCGACTCGCGAATGAGAATCAGATCCGTGTTATCGGTAACATAACAACTGGTCGCCCCTAAATGAATGATCCCCCGAGCACCAGGGCATTGATCCCCGTAAGCCCGAACATGGGCCATCACGTCATGGCGGAGTTGACGCTCATACCGAGTCGCGGCCTCGAAATCAATTTCATCGACGCGGCTTCTTAGCTCCTCGATCTGTTCAGGGCGGATCGGCAGCCCCAGCTCAGCTTGGGCTTCCGCCAAGGCGACCCAGAGTCGCCGCCAGGTGCTGAATTTCCTTTGCGGCCCCCAAATCTCCGCCATTTCCCGCGAGGCATATCGCTCGATAAGCGGATTGTCGTAGAAACGATTTGCGCCGGTCATAGGAAGAGCAATTCCCCATGTGAAAAGAAGCTTTCTCAAAACCTGCGTATTCCCCGTCCGAACTGATGCCGGTTAATCATATGCTTTACGTCGTCTCATCTACAGACGTCTTCCCCCTCGGTGCAGATCCCAGATGGTTTACCAGTGATGTTCGCAAACCGTATGAACCCGGCTCACGTAGACGTGGATGCCCGTGAATAATGTAAAAACTTTAACTGTTAAAACTTTAACTTCATTCATCACGCATTCCCCGTGCGCGACGATACCAGCATAGCCGGTGTATTTGTGGCCGAAACCGGTGAGCACATTCCACGGAGGCGCGGATAACCAAACGGCCGCCAATCTATCCGCCAAAATATCGATCCATCCGCCAAAAATTTCAGGGGCATTATCGCAGTTCCGTGCGCAAGCCGCCTAGGGCTGCTGATCGTGCCTTAAAAGACCCTATAGGGAAAGCATGAATTCCACAAGATCGTTAAGCTCCTCCTCCGTCAAGCTCTCCACAGCTCCCATGGTCGCGCCGTGTTTACCGATCTTAAAGACGTCTTTCATGTTTGTGTATCGGCCATCGTGCATATACGGGGCGGTTCGCCAGCATTCGATCAAACTGGGCGTGTCGAAGTCGTCCCGGCCGCTGTACTGCCCCCGGGATCCGACGTCGTGCATTTTCAAGTCCGTATATAGGGGCTCAGGATGGCACTTATAACAACCGATCCGCTCGCTAAAAAATAGTTCTTTGCCCCGCTGTGCCGACTCGCTTAATTGCCCATTCACCAGGTAGGGACTTGGTACCGGCTTCAAGGCCTTCAGATACTCGTCCACTGCTATCATCTCTTGTTCCGGCCTTACCGCGAATTGAATGTGAATGAAACCCGATCGCACGGCAACTTCTGCCGTGGGACGCACTCCCGAGGCCATGCTCGGCGGAGTGGCATGGCTAAGAAGCATGCTTTTGGTGTTCTTCGGGGTGCCTAAGCCATCGTTCATCAGATCCCAGTTCAGTCCATCTACCCGGGCATCCGGATGGCAACTCGCACAGCTTTGCCAGTGCTGAAAACAAAGCCAGGCATCGAAGAAATGCATTTCGCCCCGGCGTTGGATGGTCAGTTCCGGCTTAGGCCCCAACGGAATGAGCGTGAGTTCCCGTGCCGGGTGAGCATCCAGATCCACCACGGCGAGCTTATCACTGAAATAAACCGCGATATAAACTTTTCGCCCGACGATCGCCATCCCTCGCGGCCCATTGGCTTCGGTGTAGTCGGCCCCCAGCCATCCCCAGGGACCCCGACCTTGCAGCCGAATCCGTCGCCGCACGTCCACTAAAAACGCAAGGTCGTTCGGGATATCGGCCTGCACTGCTGACGAGTACAAGTTGCGATCATCGTATCGTCCCGCCGCTCGAGCTGCTTCGACATCGGCCGGGATACTTGCCAATTTTTCGTGCAACGCTTTCGCGTCGATCACGCTAAGCTCGTGTGTCCCCGCGTGGGTAACACAGATGAATTGCCCATCCGGCGTGCAAGCAACTGCCCATGGATTGGCCGCGCCCAAATCCACCTCATCCAGCAGAACCGTATTCACCCATTTGCGGTTCGGTACATCGAGAATGCTCAGGGCGTTGGTATTCATCCAGCCGCGTTCGAGCTGGGTGGTGGGCATCTGATATCTCGAAAGTAAATGAACGGCGTAAGCGTATCGCCCATCCGGCGAAACACACACGCCGTACATGCTCGTGCTTCCGTTCGGAAGCCGTATGTGTACCGTGCTCAAATCGGCGGTGTTGATCAATGTGACTGCCGCTGCTACATCGTAACTATCCGAGGGGTCTAAAGGCAGATGATTGGTGACAAGCACCGTCGATCCATCCGGCGTAATTGCCATGCCCATGGGCTCGCGAATGACTGGCACCCGAGACACCGTTTGTCCGGTGGATAGATCGACTACCGATACATCATTATTAAACCGATTTCCCACAAAAAGTCGTTTGCCGTCGGGGCTAATGGCCATGCATCCCGGGGTGTGTCCCACGGCAATCTCCCCCGTGATCTGTCGACTTGCCACATCAATTATCTGCACACTTCCTGAACCAATACCGCAAGCGACGTACATTTTTTTCCCGTCCGGACTCAGCACAAAACCGTTCGGGACATCGGGTAATTCGACCCGGGCAGTAATCTCACCGGTTTCCCTATTCATGAAGACGACCTGCCGTGCGTCCTTGGCCAGGACAATGATGGAAGTCCCCTCCTTGCTGGCCAAGACATCCCAAGGCCCTACGTATTTTCCCAACTCGCTGCCGGGAGACTCATTAGCCATCCCAAAGTGCCCACTCCAATTAAAAATTAACAGGAGTAGGAAAAGCCCCAAAAGCCTTTTGAAGGTCGCGCCTGTACCAGCGTTCAAATGTTTCCCGATAACTCGCGGTTCTGAGCAATTGCCAGCAACCATCGTGAAGTAACTCCTATCGACCCAGAGGTTTGCTTAGTTACATCCAACTGAGGCTCCCCACGAATTCCGTTTCCGAGAACCTTTCAGAGTTGTTCCCGTGAATGCCAAATTCACTCCGTGGTTGCAAAAGGTTCGCTCGCAAAACGCAACTATTGAGGCTACTATCCCGCGGGACCAACGGCCCTCCTATGCGTCTTTTCCGTCGTCTTTTTCCTTCGGAGAAATCTTGCCTCACCAAGCCGGAGAGCCCCTACCCATTCATTTTCATTCTTCCACCTTCCGCGCTCATTCATCCGCTTTGAAATAGCCGCCTTGACGGTGCGTTTCATCCAGGGAGTCGCGGTTACGCACATTTTTCGCCGCCGATCTGAGTCACGCGGGGCGCTCTTGCGCGGATAAAAACCGCTCTCCTCGCGGCATCCCTGCGGGAAAGGAATCGGCTCCGTGCCTTCATTTCTCGAGCACTATATTTAACTTTTACCTAAGGGATCACCTAACTTCAACCAATCTGAGCGGCGTTCAAAAAGGGTGTTTTTTCAAGAGGCTTTTACTATTTTGCCCAAACCCAAGGAAAGAGAAGCTTGGTGTCCTTCACCCGAGTGTGTCATCTACCCCCAACTCTTGATATCCTTCCGCCACGCGATCCTGCCGAATACCTAGAGAATCTCAGCGGGCGGCCGGCTCACGAGCGCTTTTAAAAGCCATTTCAAAAGTCGTTTCGCCTGGGTGATAACTTTCGAAAGTGCGAAGCGGGGAGTACACTTTTCCCAGTTTTTCGCGACCTCGCATGCCTATCCGGAGATTTGCCGCTGCCAGATTTTTTCAATTCTCCGCAGTTCTTAAGCGGCAAGTTGCAGCCCATGCTTCCAACATCTGAAACTGCTTATGAAAGTCGTGCTCCTCCACGCCGTAAGGGCTTTTGAAGAAACTGGCCAAAAAACCCAGAGGCCCCTTTTCGCCACATCGAACCGCCAAGTCGGTCCAGCGGGCCAAATCGAGCACTAGCGGAGCCGCGAGCACCGAATCGCATCCCTGCCAAATGAACTGCAAGATCATTTTCGTGCCGAAAAACCCGGCGAAATGGATATGGTCCCAGGCCGTTTTCCAATCCCCGAGGCTCTCAATGTATTCGATCGAAACATGAGTCTGAGGTTTATACCCTAGCACTCCTTTAACAACGCGATCCTTGCTCGAGACCTTCGCCGCTTTGTTTCGGGGATCGTCCAACACTTTGCCGTCCAGATTCCCGAAGATATTGTGCCCCACCCAACTGAGCACTTGAAGATTCCGTTGAGCAAAAAGCGGTGCCAAAACGCTTTTGAGAAGGGTTTCCCCGGTCTTGCCGTCGCAACCCATATATGCGGTGCCGCAAGACTCGGCCAATTGCTGCACCGCCGAAAGTGCGGGCCCAATGGAGGGAGTGAAATTGAGATACGCACATCCAGCGCGGATCGCTGCAATCGCATACAGGGTGCTTGCGGGTACGGGGCTCGGCTGCCGCTGTTTAAGACGACTTTCCAATGCGTTCCAATCTGGCGGAATAAGATGCGGATCCACCGGCGGCTCCGTGGAGGCCACATTAATAACGATGGTCCTCTCAATGTCACTTTCGGCCGAAAATGTCTGCAAATCGGACTCAATCCGCTCGATGGCATCCCAAGGGTATTCTTCCCGGGGTACCTGATGACTTGCCAGGGATTCGATCGTTGGCCCCACTCCAATCAGCGTTCCCCAACGAATTCGCTCTTCGGCTTTTTCGAGGTCTTCGCGGCAAAGCTCAACCAGCTCAGTAGGAAAGGCTCCCGTTTGCCGTGCGAATTGCTGTAATCCATCAGCGAGGCGAGTATCGCGCACTTCGTGCCCGCCCACGACAAACTGCGCCCAATCGGCGAAATCGAGCCCCACGAATTGGGGCAAACTGCTCACCAATCCCCAATTGGGGACAGCCCTTCTTTTTAGGGCGGCCAGTCCGAGAATAGCCGTGCCCCCCACACCGCCGCGAGCACCCACCAACCATAGTCCGATTTTTCCCGATGGCATTGGCTCATTCTTCAACGTTTGCTGTCTCAAGCCTGAAAACCGCTTCTTTCCAAAAGATAATCTGCTTGCACAGGTTCAGAATCCCATGCAAGATGTTTAAATAACCTGTGCCTGGGATGCACTCCCTTGGCCTCCGGGGAATGACGATTTTTTCAAATACGCCCAAAAGATTACACGCTACAACACTTCAAATTGGGGCCGGCAAGTTGCGCGCATCTTGTCAAAAAAATCGGCTGATTTTACACTTAAGGACCTGTCAGAGTAATTTGCCGCCAAGAAAGTATGCGGCTGTTGGACATTTGGCTCCCGGTGGGCGCGAGAATTTTTCGTAATCGCGGCAATTCAGTGTCAGTATTTGCAATCTCATTTGAGAGTGATTTTGATCAACACAAAAAGCGCGGTCAACTGAAGCAACTTTCCGCTCGCAAAATGTTGTAAGTCGTATCACTTCTGGGGTAACCTTAGAGCCGTTCTGGAGTTGATTATGGCGATGAATGTCTCTCGGCTTGTGCAGGCGCTCGAGCCCTCCGCAACTTTGGCGATGTCGGCCAAGGCCAAGCAATTAAAAGCAGCCGGCAAGAAGATTCTGGATCTTAGCGTAGGAGAGCCCGATTTCCCTACGCCGTGGCATATTTGCGAGGCCGCTATCGCGGCTATGAAGGCCGGGCATACCCATTACACAATCGCCAGCGGTATCCCCGAACTGAAAAAAGCGGTAGCGGACCAATACCGTTCTCGGTATGGGCTAGAGTATGCTCCTTCTCAGGTCGTGATCGCCAATGGAGCAAAACATGCTCTGCATAACGCCTGCACATCCCTGCTGAATCCTGAGGACGAAGTGATCATTCCCGCCCCTTACTGGGTTAGCTACTCGGAGCTGGTCAAGCTCACTGGGGCTAGACCCGTGATCGTTCCCACCGAAGAAGCTCACGGATTCAAACTTACTCCGGAGCAATTTTGTCGGGCTATCACCCCGCGAACCCGGGCCCTATTGCTTTGCAGTCCCTCGAATCCTACTGGCACCATGTATAGCCCGGAGGAGCTGGGCCAGTTGGCTGACATCGTTTTAGAGCACAATCTGTTTGTAATTTCCGACGAGATTTACGACCAACTTGTTTACGACGGCTTACCTTTTGCCAGCTTTCCCACGCTACGATCGGGGCTTCAGGAACGGACGATCGTAGTCAACGGAGTAAGCAAGACCTACGCCATGACCGGGTGGCGAATTGGCTGGACCTTATCCCCCGAAAACCTCGCCACGGCCATGGGCGACCTCCAAAGCCAGGAAACATCAAACCCATGCAGCATCAGCCAATACGCAGCGTTGACGGCGATTACCGGCCCACAAGAGTGCGTGGCGGAGATGCGGGAGCAGTTCGCCCGGCGTCGAAAGTTCGTCCGGGAACGATTGTCTAAGATACCTCAAATCAGCTTCCCGGAAATGCAAGGAGCCTTCTACGCTTTCGTCAACATCTCTCAATATCTCGGGCGGAATTATGGGCAAGTGCTCATCAAGGATTCGGCCCAGTGGTGTTTGGAGCTTCTGGCTCAGGAAGGCGTAGCGACGGTGATGGGTTCGGCCTTCGGTGCCGAGGGCTATGTGCGGCTGTCATTCGCCACGGACTTGGCGACCCTTGAGGAGGCCTTGGATCGAATCGAACGTTTTCTGGGATCGGCTGCTTAGTACTCGGGTTAGTATTCGGGTGATCCAAGCGGCGGGGTCTTTTCGAGCCGGAGCTGCGGCCCGGTAACATCCCCATTACTCGGAACTAACCACCACTTCGTCGGTAGGATCGAATTTCGGCACGACGATATTGAGAATGGTCATCGAGCCAACGGCACGGTGAATAACACCCGGCGGTATCAAGATCACTAAACCGGGGCGAAGTTCCACCCGTTGACCGTCGAGCTCCAAATAGCTGCCTTCTTGACATTCGATTACGAAGTAGGTCTCGGTGAGCCGCCGGTGGTAGTGCGCTTGGGCGGCCCCTTGAATCCGCGTGCGATGTACGCTCAAGGGGGCCTCGGGCAAATCGACGAACGCTCGTCGGGCCTCACCGCATGGACAGGTAACGGGTTTCAACCGGTCAAAATCTACGGCTAAAAAGCGTCCCATGGGAAAGGAGTCTCTTTTTTCTCAATTGTCCCTTGAAACAAAAGTATTGGTCGCAGGAATTGTTGCAGGTTTTGCAGAGATAATCCTCAATTGATGCGGTACGCCTATAGGATTACGCCTATGGGATTAGGGAAAAATCATTCACGGATCTAGACCCGCCCGGCAAATTGTCTCTCGCAGCCCTCCCCGCAAATTCTTCCTATTGGCCTTCCCCGCAAAAGCCGCCCCTCATTAATGCTTACCTAACTTGTGCGATTCTTCATCTTGTGTTTTAGCCAGCAAGTGAGATTCTCCCCATCATGAGGCCCCCAAAGTGTACCGGTGGAATGCAGTGTGAGAAATCTAAAAACCCCCCACTATTAGGGTACCGGATCATACTCATTCGGGAATTCACAAGCAACTTTTCTTCCTTTTGCCCACCTTACCAGATTTCACGCGATATTCCGCATATTCTGCCAAGTTTTGCGGTTTAGGACGGCAGTTTTTGCAATTAGGCAAGTGTAAAAAACGTGCAGATTCAAGCGCCTGAGCTCGTTGCGGACCCCGTTAATTGGTACGCCTAATCGGCACTCGCTTTAAAGGATGTCTTACAGGAGAGGCACGAAGTCCCTTTCCGGCCGCTGACCCCATCAATTGGTACGCAATTTGCTCAAGAGCTTCTTCCTCTGAAGTGCTTAAATGGGTCATGGAGGGCGCATTGCCCAACCCATCGAGAGAATAACGAAACGATCAGCAGAAAGCGGTACAAAACCATCGGAGCCGAGAGGGAAGTTCCGCAAGGTCGCGGAGCGGAACGGCAACTTGATCCTGATATCACGGCGAAAAACACTTTCCACGGAATCATTACGATTTAAAAGATCTTTCTGGCTCTCATCGTTGCGAAAAAGATCGTCGGGCTAAGCTCCTTTTTCGGATCCGTCATCACAGGTTTTGGTCGTAGGGGTTTGACGAGGCATGCCTTTCCCGGAAAAAATCGGCTAATACCCGGTTTCGTTGGTGGGTCGCGTTATCCTGGTGCATTGGGCAAATTGGGGTTATAAGCGTTGAGCTGCACGAATCAAACGGAGGAAACACAGATTCTGAGCACTCAGACAACCGTACAGGAAACGTCTCGTCCGATCTCGGGGGATCACTCACCTATTGGTTCCGCCCAGAAGGCCGCTGTTGAGGTTCGTCAACTCGTGAAGCATTTTCCCGACGCTCGTCATGGGGTGCGGGTGGCGGTTGCGGGAATTAGCTTCTCGGCGTCTTTCGGCGAGATTTTCGGTCTTTTGGGGCCGAATGGGGCAGGCAAAACGACCACCTTGCGGATCCTGAGCACGGTGCTCAAACCCACCGCCGGCTCTGCCCGGATCATAGGCTACGATGTGCTGGCCCAGCCCGAAGAAGTTCGCCGACGAATCGGCTTTGTTTCCATCAGCACCGCGGTGTACGATCGAATGACCGCCTGGGAAATGGTGGAGCATTTCGGCCTTCTTTACGGCATCCCCAAGCACGAACTCCACCGCCGGATGGTGGAGCTTTTTGACCGGCTGAGAATGAACGATTTTCGCGACCTCCTCGGTGGGAAGATGTCTTCTGGGATGCGTCAGAAGGTCTCCATTGCGCGTGCCCTGGTCCATGATCCGCCGGTGCTCATTTTTGACGAACCCACGACCGGACTAGATGTGTTGGCAGCCCGAGCTGTGCTGGAACTCATCGCGGGTCTCCGCTCACAGGGTAAATGCATCCTGTTTTCTACGCATATTATGCGGGAGGCCGAGAAACTTTGCGATCGTTTGGTGATTATCCACCGCGGTCGCATCCTAGCAGAGGGAACTCGAAGCGAACTCGCCCGAGAACACGCTCAGGACGATCTCGAAGAGTTATTCTTCGACCTAATCACTCGCGATGAGTCGAACCGCTGAAAAACTTTTGCGCTTCGATCCGCTTCAGACCGCTCCGAACGCCGGAGATTCCTGAAAAACGCTCCCGAAAATTCCGAAAAACGATAAAGCTGCACGGATTCGTGCCGCGCTTTTGTCTTTGGTGCCGCTGTCTGCCTCTTCCCTCTGCCTCTTCCCGCGGATATCCATCTGCCACCGCACCGCCTGCAAGCCATTTAAATTTCTTCCGATCGCGCCGAGGAACTGTGCCGGCACTCGGCAAAGCTTTGGATCGCGTCGCAATAGCCCCGAAATGCCCGTTGAGTTTTATCTTTTTTGCGGCGGCATGCTTAATGCTTACAGCCTTGTCAAATTTCTACAGCCTTGCCAAATTTCTTCGAGAGGAATATTGGAGGGCTAAGATTTTACGGGCCCGCCCAAGGCAATCTTGAACCGAACCCAAAAGCGTTGGGATTCCCGCCTGCATCCTGAGGGGCAAGCGGCCGAAATCTTCCGTGGTCTAAACAGCCGGACCGCCTGGCCGAATCTACTTTGTAAAGCTTTGTAAAGTAGACTTTTTTGAAGGACCTCCGTGGTTAAGCACTCCGGCGAAGGTTACTTACGGAGTTGGCACGTGGGTTTGCCCCGCAAATTCAATTTCATCGGCGCCGAAGGACTTTCCGAGTTATTAGGAAGGTTTTGTAAACCACCGGTGTTACCGCTTTGTCGCCAAGAAGCAACTGTATGGTCGTCAATAATCAACCTGGGGTCTTAGGGCTTTGTGCTGTAATAGACAGGGGGCTTGAAGGTTTCGTGCGTCCGGTATCGGCTGAAGGAGCAGTTCCATTCCGAGAGTATTGGCGAACAACAGAATCAGCAAAACACCCAATTAACAACCGGCAGACTCAGCAAACTGTTGAGAAAACCAGAAGAGTAAAGAGGTAGAAACTAACCGCGCTTTAGATCTGGAATTTACCGGTTCAACGGGCGTTCAAGACGCAGAAACGAGCGAACACTGGCCGGATGAACGCAGAATTTGTTTGTTCGGAAAAGCAAACTCGCTGTTAGTTCGAAAAAGCAAGCCTGAGTGATATTTGCCCCGACGCAACCGCAATAAGCAAGTTCTCCATTGCAACATAGGACTTGCCGCAAGGGATAGGCAACATGGACTCCCCCCAAGTGATTCTGGAGCAACTTGTTGACCGGACAAGCCAGCTTTACAGCTTACCGGGCGTGGCGATCAAAGTGCTCCAACTTGTAGAAGACCCCAAGTCGGATGTATCCCAATTGAAGTCTGTCCTTGAGACGGACCCCGCCCTGACCGCGAAAATTCTTCGTGTGGTGAATAGTGCGCTATTCGGACTTAGTTCTGCCGTCTCCGATTTGAACCAGGCCCTTGCGCTCCTTGGGGGCAAACCCCTAAAACTTTTGGTCTTGGGATTTAGCCTTCCGGAGCGGCTATTCTCGAATTTGGAAAGCGATCTTTTAATTCGATATTGGCGGCACACACTGACCAAGGCGGTGGCGGCCCGAGAACTGGCGACGGCATGTAAGAGCCGCAATGCGGACGAGGCCTTCATCGCGGCGATGCTCCAAGATATAGGGATCATGGTGTTAATCCAGCAATTGGGGGAGCCCTATTGCCGGTTCTTGCGTACGGTTTGGGCGCACGGTGCTTGCCCCACCGATTGGGAACTTCGGACCCTTCAATTCTCCCACGTGGAGCTATCGGCCCGGCTACTCGAGCGCTGGGGATTGCCGCCGGCCATCGTGTCGGCAATCCGTGGCCAACCGTATCCACCCACCCGCGGCGGCGAGCAATCAGGCGACAGAGCAGCCGGCACACAGTCCCCTCATTCAGCAGAAGCCCATGAGCCCTGGATTCCCCGGGCTTCTCTTTTGGCAGCCATCGTCGCGGCAAGCGAAGTCATCGCAAATCATGTCCTCGCTACTACGAACGAGAAAACAGCAGAAAACACACCGCCCCTGGATCTCCAGCGATTGAGTCGCTTAGGCCTCACCGCGGAGCAAGTAAGTCGTCTCCTTCAAACCCTTCAACAAAAAGTGGAACAACTTGCGGAAATCCTGGCCGTTCCCATCGGAGCGCCAGAAAGTCTTTATCCGGTCATTCATCGAGCTCAGCAGCTCCTGGCGCAAACAGCAGCGGATGCAGCCGCGGCTTTGCTCCATTTGAGAACCGAAGCACCGCCATCAGCATGCCTAAGCTTTGGTCGCGAACACGGGGAAGATTTCCGGGCGTTGCCTACGCGGGTACGTGCCCCTTCTGTCCCACCGGAAAATATCCGGGAATCGGGATCGCAAGCTCCGGGGCAAGGGCCGGCTTTGTTTCCGCTCTCTGATGAGACCTTCCCAACGGTCCAAGATGGCCAACTTCGGGCCGAAGATACTCCGTCGGGGTGGGTTGACGCACTCTTCAGCTCCCCGATGCAGTCGCGCGATGGGAAGTCGCACCCGGGCCACGTCAGTCTCGCAGCGGAAGAGGATGGATTTTCCCACCCGGCTAAGCACTTTCCACAAAGGGAGGTCGCTGCGAGGAAAACCGCATGGTGCTTTGGGGGGAATTCTGCGAATTCCATGGCAACAGAAGTCGAGCCGGGGCTATTGGGAGCACTAACTGCCGCCATTCTCGCCTGCCGACAGGCGCGGCAGAGTCTCTCCCTTCTCCTTGCTGAGCTTCACGGAGTACAGGAAGTCGCCACCCATTTGGGCTTAAACCGCGTCAACGACCTCAGAGTGTTGCTTGAGCGGATTTGCCGATCGCAAATTTCGCATCTTGGGCGCATCTGCCCTTACAGCGAATTCGGCCTGGGCATGATTTTGCCGGAGGCCGACCGGCAAGCCGCGACCGATGTGGCCCATCAGATTCTGCGGCATTGGCGCGAGTCCACCCCGCGGGACCCGGTTTCCGGCCATCCCCTGGTGGGAGTTGCCGTGGGACTGGCCTCGGTCAGGACGCCTGCCAAAACCCTGTACTCAGAGGACATGCTGCAAAAGGCAGAACGGTGTCTATTCGGTTCGCACGCCGCCGGAGGTGGGGTTCTCAAATCGATCGAATTATGACGAATTATCCCAAGCGCGTTTGAAACTTTTTCGTGTGCCGCTCAAGGTCTTCTGGGGATTCCCTTTCCCCTATCAATACCTTATTTCGCTGTAGCAACAACCTGTTCCGCCGTAGCACGTTCCCGAAAGCCGACATACCCATGTTCACCACCGATATAACGGGATCGTCGTGGGTGCGGAATTGCTCGGATATCCAAGAGAGATTGCCGTAGTGGTTTCTCATGATGCCTATTGAGGCACTCGGTTTTTCCCTTAAACCGGATGGTTCCCGGCAGCTCATCTATCTGTAATGCATCCCGGTTTTGGGCTTGGTGCGGCCCGAACTTCCGTCTAGTACTCTTTGCTCCCGGTAATGCGCAGTGGGAGCGGCTCCATCCTCACTGGCTGCGTGCTGATGCAGTGTGCTGCCTGCGTGGATGAGGAAGGTCCGCAGATTCAATTGCCGCTACTTTATTGGATATAGTGCTGCCTGCCTGGATGAGGAGGGTCTGGCTCTGCCGCCCAGGGAATTGATCCGGACGAGGTGCTGCCTGCGTGGATGAGGAGGGTCTGCCCAATCGCTGAAAGCCCAAGGATAGCGCTCCTCCCGCTTCTACGCGTGGGGAAGGTGTGTCCCCTCGGGGTGGAATTCCCCTTTGGGTCGGCTCCCGCGTGCATGCATGCGGAGGGTGTCCTGAAGGAAGCTCGATTGAGAACCGCTCATTGTTTCCCACTGCGCGCATGAAATGCATGTTGAAGGATCGACCGAGCGGAGACAGCCGTATCGCTCCCCCCTCGCTCAAGATGAGGGTCCGTGCCTATCCGCATGCTCGGAACGCTGAACGTGCTCCCTCTCCTAATAAAGACATCATTTTTCGTCCGAAGTTCACGCAATAATGATCACTTTGTTGGTAATGTCGTTGACCTAACGGCATGCCTGTTAGTGGGTGGGCGAGAGGTTCTCAAGAAAATGCGGGCGAGAGGTTCCCAAAAAATAAGGGAAAAAGCGGGAGAAACAGGAAAAAAATATAAAAGAGAATGGCACAACAAGAGAAAGTTTGGAAAAGGAAAGTTCATCTAAATCAAAAACGCGAAAGATTACTGCGGAACTGAGGAATGTTCAGCCATAAGAGTCACCTTCCAGGCAACCGGTCAACCTCCTGAAAAAAACCTTAGTAAACCCATTTGAAAATTGGCATACGGGACCGAGGGCAAAATTTCGGTTTTCCCTCTCTGTCAAATCTGTGTCAGCGTCAAACCTCAAATTCGCGTCAGCGGCCCTTTGAAACTCGAAATCAAGACGCTCAAAACCCTCTGCCGATGCGGTGTAACGATCGTCGCTCAGCAGGAATCGCACTGCACCCGTCACCATATTTACCGCATTTGTGCAAATCCTGTGTGGAAATCGTCGCTATTCTCGAGAAAAATACTCGGCAATGTTATATTGAGGCAGTTCCTCAGGAATTTGGTGAACTCGTCTGAATCCCTTTTACGTCAGCGTGCGGACAAGATGCGGATGTTACCGACAATCCCCTAAGCTTTGTTCCCACAGCCTTTTTGCCCGGCGGAATCCTACCCGTTTTCCGTTTCTGCAAAATTGTTTCCCCAAAACCTTATCCGGACTTGGGATTGCCTGTCGGCCCCTTTCGCAGCGCGAAGCTCAGCGAGCTCCAGCCGCATTCTCCTGCACCCCACAGGAGCGTAGCAAAATTTGGCAATCTTGCTTATGATTAAACTGGGGACCCCGGCGATTTAGTCAGGTCGCCCTTAGATTCACCCTTTCGAACGCTCCGAGCTTGAACTCCGGGCAGCTTAGCGCGGCGGAACCAGGAGCTTGAAAACACGGAAAGGATAAATTCGGAGCTAACCCCGAACTCGTTTCATCGAAGCCGACTTTTTCACAAGCCGTTAGGTCGTAGCCAAATCGTTTTGTGGGCGGAGGGCCGAGTATGTCGCCTGTTGCTCAGAACGTGATTCGCAGACTTGACGCGGTACGTCAGCAGTGGTGGCTTTTCAGCCTGATGACTACCGTCGTTTGGGGCTGTCTAATCTCGGCAAGTACGCTTTTGGCCTTCATTCTCGCCGATGCTTTATTCCGCTTTCCGCAGGGGGTTTTGCTAACCATTCTGCTGGCTTGGTTGACAATAACGGCGGGGGTTTTCGCCTGGGTAGTTCGGCGCGTGGGAAGGTTCCATCGTTCGCTGGAGGCGACTGCCCGACGGATTGAGGAAGAATTCCCGGAATTAGGAAGCAATCTCATCAACGCGCTTCAACTGGCTTTTGACACCAAGAACGTTAATCGCGATTTCTGCGAAGCGGCGATTGCCGATGCGGCAGCCCGATTATCGCCGGTACATCTCGAGGAGGCAGCTTACCGCGAGACGCGATGGCGGCGGTTCCTTTACTGCATGAACACTCCGCGCGATTTCGGCGAGGCTCTTCTCCTTTTCGGATGCGTGTTAGCTTTGGGGATCGCGTGCCACTTGCTTTTACCGACGTGGGGCTCTGCCGTAAACCGGCTGATGCAACCATGGGAATATGTGCCGGTACTCGGCTCGGTAAAGATCCTGCAAGTTCTTCCCGGCGACTCGGAGGTCTTGTTGGGCTCTAGTGCCACTATTGTAGTTGAGATCCTCGATAGTGCAGGCGAAGAGCCGCCGCGGGGTTCGATTTGGGTGCAAGCGGAAGGTGAAGCCGGCCAGTGGCTCCCGATGGCCCCCGGTGAGATGTACGAAGTGGCGGATAGCTCAGGACACAAGCAGGGGCGAAGGAAGTATCAATTTGTCATCCCCACGGTTTTGAAGCCGTTGGAATATCGTGTAGAAATCGGCGACTCCCAAAGCCGGATTTATCGGCTGACGGTTCGGGAAAAACCCACGGTTTCCGAAGTGGAAGTCACCCTAAATTTCCCGGCATACATGAATCGCTCCCCGCAAACTTTCGTGCAACAAGAGGCTGACTTGGAAGCCCCGCAATACACTGTGGCGGAGCTCCGGATCCGGGCGACTTCTCCCATTGCGAAAGGCCATCTCGAGGTAGGAGGCGAGGCTTACGCCGGACGAGTAGAGCATCACGATCGGGTATTGCGGGTCAATCTGCCGCTGCTTCGTGATGGGACGTTTACCATTCATCTATTCAATGCGGCCGGACACACGGACCCGAATCCGCGTGTCAACCGCATCAAAGTGATTCCCGACAGTCCGCCCCGCGTGGAGTTGATAGCTCCGCCGCGGCAGGTCACCGCAGCCCCCCGGGCCACCATGCTCGCGACGGTTCGCGTAGCCGATGATTATGGAGTGGGTCGGGTTCGTCTGGAGATGAAGATCAGAAAACAAGGGGCCGAAAACCCCGGCGATGCGGGCTCGGAAGAGCGGGCCAGCCTTCTGCATGAGTGGACGAATGTTCCCGGCAACACGGCAGCAGCTTTGCAGCACAGCTTTGCCATTCCCGCGGAGGGGTTGGAGGCAGGGGACGTCGTCCTGGTGCGCGCGGTGGCGTGGGACAAGCGGTTCGTCAAGGATTGGGGTTTAGATCTTCGGCCTCAGGAGTCCGCTTCCGCCTGGCACGAAATCCGAATCGTCGATGCCGAAAAGCAAAAGCAGGAAAAGCTTGCGGAATTGACCAACCTAAGGACGCAAATCTACAGATTGCTGGAAAAGCAGATTCGCGCGAATGTGTCGGCGGTCCGCATCGCGACGGGGAAGTCGCTCGAAGATTGCGTGCGGCAAAGTCAGTCGGTCCGCGATCAGCAAGTCGATGTTCAGAAAAGTTGCTTGGGGGTCATTAAATCGATTCCACCCACCGCCGGCGAGGCGGAGCAGCTCACGAAACGGGTGCTCAACCAGTTGGCCTTCGGGGAGATGTTGGAGGCGGTAAGCCGGTGCGACGATTTGACCAAACTGAAAGCGTGGGAAGCCTTTGCCGAGCCGGTGGCCGAATTAAGCCGGCTTCAGCAGCGGATTATTGATTCTCTACGCAAACTTCTGGACGGCATCCGGCATGCGGAAGCGGAAGTGGTAGGTGAAATAGACCGCCGGGCGGTCGGCGATCTGCCGGATGAGGCGAGAAAGAAATTTGAGGATTTGCAAAGCAAGTTGGAAGCTGCATTGGAAGCTCAGAAAAAGGTGATTGAGGCGGCGGAAAACCTGGCGAAAGCCCCCGTCGAGGATTTTGCCGAGGCCCAGGAGCAGTTGGTCAAGGCCCTGGAGGCAGCCGAGGATGATTGGTCGCGTTTTCTCACCGAATTGAACATGGATTTGAGCAAGCTTCCGGAGCAGGATTTTGCTAACCCCTCGTTGCTCAAGGAGCTCATTGAAATTCAAACCGAAATCAAAATGGCCGAAGATGCCTTGTTAAAGAAAACCGTCGACATCGCAGTTCCGCTGGAGCAGCTCGGCTACGAAATGGCCGAGGAATTAAAAACAAATTTCGAAAAGTGGCTCCCGGATACGCCAGATCGCGAGCGATGGAGTCAAGAGGAATCGTTGACCGATGCCGATAAGGAAGCCCCAATGGCCGAGCTTCCCGGCGAACTTGAGGATTTGATCGGTGAGCTCATGGAAGAGGAGGAGGCTCTTTTCGATGAGATGGAGGACGTCTCATCAAGTGCAGCCGACTCGTTGGACGCCGGAGCCGGGTGGGATGCGTTGGACGGGCCAATTTCCAACATGAGTGCTAAAGGGGTCACCGGCAATCGGCTGCCCAACACCAATGAAATCGGAGGGCGTTCGGGCGAGGGGCGGCAGGGAAAATCGAGCGGCGAATTCGTAGGCGAGGAGGCGGTGGGTAAGGGCGGCAGACGCACGCCAAGCCGGCTAACTCCGGATCCGTATATGCAAGGGCAAATCAAGGATCACAGTCGTGACCCCGTGGGCGGGGCCACCGGCGGAGGCAAAGAAAGTGGTGAAGGCGGGGCCGGGCTGGAAGGACCTGCTCCCGCGGACCGGGACCAAAGAGAGCGGAATCGATTAGCCGGCAAACAGGCCGCTTTGCGAAACAAAGCGGAGGGGATCGATCTTCAGTTCCAAATTATGAATTTCCACCGCACCGACTTGCGGAAGCTGATTGAGCTCATGGCTCAGATTGAGCAGGACGTCCGCGCAGGTCGCTATCAGAACGCTTTACGGCAGCGGCAAATCATGCTCGAGGGGTTGAAGAACGTGCAGGATTATGTGTCAGGCGAATTTCAGATTCGGCGCGATACATCGCTGAACCTCCCCGCCGATATCCAGAAAGAACTCCTAGGAAGCATGCAGGAACCGTCACCGGTCGGCTGGGAGGAACTCAACCGACAATATTTCGAGCGTCTGGCTACCAGTGGACAATCGCAATAAAAGTTGGGGCAGCCGGCCGAGTTTGCCGGGGTTTGACCTTCTCTTGCGCTATTGCGCTTGGATTCAGCCCGGTTGCCCTAAGCCAACCTGGTGCGCTAAAGAGTATCACTACCCAAGATTTCGCTAAGCTTTCATCCAGTTTAGAATTCGCCGGAAAAAGATGTGGGACAGCAGGAGCAGCCCTTTAGGGCCGCAGTGGGTAGTGGTCAAAAGCGCGGTTTTTGCGCTGGCACCCATCGGAGGCCGTGCTTCCGAAGGTTTGCCGGCCGATAACGCCCGAAGCCGGAATGGCGACGCCCGCGGGAAACCGGCCCCACAAAACCTCTTACGTCTGTAGCGGAATAACGCCTAAGGTGGAATAAGGACGAAGTTCATTATTTCGAGAAACACAGCCGTCTTACCGCAACATCATTCACCTTGAGCGATCGAATCGTCGAAGGCTTTGCATCAAAATCGTGCGCATACTTTCCCGTCTGGGTTTTCGGCGGGGCTCCCGATCGGTCGGCGGGATCGCGAAAAAGAGGTCTATAGATTCAGTGCTTAAGGACCGCTAAGGCTCGCTCGGAAAGGTTGGAGTGCATCAGAGGCTGCAATCTGCTGATTGTGATACTCTTTAGGGGCAGGCTCCACGGGATGGATGGGTCTGGGATCTGTTGGGAAGGAGTTTAAGAATTACCGGTGACATCTCTTCAATAGACTTGCGTGAAAATGATTTTCCCGAATTCGGAGAGATTGCTGAACATGGGTCGCATAACCTCGAACACGGCGATGGGGTGGGTTTTCATAGCGGCGATTGCGTTGCCTTTTCTCGCCGGGTGCAGCTCGGGACAGCCTAACCGTGCAAACCCGCAGGAAGCCGCTGGCAGTGGTCCCCCTTTGGCCAAGCCGGCTAATGGCGGGCAAGGGGCTTCGCGCGGGGAGGTTGCGGGGCTATCCGCCCGAGAGCCTCAACCTGGGGGTAAAGCCGGGGGTGCTCCGGCCCAAATGGGAAAAAACGTTCTGGGCGAAAAGCCGGAAGACAGCTCTGCCGAGCAAGAGGGGTTTCGAATTTGGCGTACGACTGACGGAAGGAAACAAATCCGCGGCCGATTTGTGGATCTGTTGGACGGAAAAGTATGTCTGGAATTGCCAGACGGGACCGGAACGGTGTTACCCCTCGAGGAGCTGGCCTCGGAAGATCGCGAATTCGTACGGCAGGGACTGGCCAACTCTCAAGGACTAGGTCTGGTGGGTGAATCTGGCCAGCGATCTCCTCCATCATCCCAAGCAGGGATCGAGGAGATCATTTTTGAGGACGAATTGGTGACAGAAGGATCCGACTTGTCATCGCCAACCGGGCAAGCGGTGGCCCGCGTGGACACGCAGTCGGGTGGGGAACACGCGGGAGCCGGTCTTTCAGGTGGGGGATCCGGGAAAGCCGAAGGGGTGGAAAGCACCGATCAACGGAAGGTTGTGATTCCGTTTGATTTCGTTTCCCGTTTCGATAATGGTCGCTATGGCCAGATGGTCAGCGATATGATTTGGAAAAAACTGCAAAGGGAAGGCGGTTTCATCATCCCCGACTCCATGCTTGAAGTCCGCGACTTTTGCGAGTCGCAGCAGATACAGATTGACCCGGAGACTCCGTTGGCGGAAGTGGCTCGAATCGTCCGCGGCCAGTTTGGTGCCCACATTGCCATCTGGGGAAGCGTGGAACGTGCCCCGGGGGCCATGTGGGACATTTACGATCTGGTGATCAAATGTGCAGATTTTTCGGGAGCAGAACCAAAAGTGCTTTTCGATCTAGCGGCTCGGACGAATACGGTCAGCGAGATTCCGCACCTGTATACAGAGCGACTTCTCGACAAGCTGTATGACCGGCAACCCGGTGCGCCTCGGCCCCCCGATCCTGTCGCCGAAGAAAACTGGAAGAATAATCCGAATTTGCTTTCCGGCGGGGATTTTCAGCGGGGCCAAGCGGGAGTGCCCTTAGGCTGGGAATCTAGAGCCGGACAAGAGCGGGAACCCTTGGGGCGATTGGTACGCTGGGTGACCGACCCCGATAACCCAGAAAACAAAATGATCCGTTTCCAATTCGGAGCTGATGTGGGCGACACGGCCGGCGTGATGTATTACAGCGAGCTCTTCCCCATCGAAGAGGGGGCCACGTACCGTTTTCAGTGCCGCTGGAGAACTAGCGGACCGGCCGTCAAAGTTTTCATCAAGTGTTACGACTCCATGCGGTCGGAATACCGGCCCACGTCCGCTCGCGCAGGTGGAGCCGGCGGTGCCGGAAGCCAGTATGTACCGGAAGAGTCTCAACTTCGCGAATGTTACCGTAGCCAGCAGAATCTGAAAGGGCCCGCGAGCGTTTGGAACGTTCACACGGAGGATTTCACGCCGCGCCATACAAAATATGATCCGCAATGGGGCCGGGTGATGCTCTACGCCTACTTGGGCGCCGGAGTTGTGGAATTCGACGATGTCGTCGTCAAACAGATCTTGCCCGCTTCGCCCGGCGAGACGCAAAAGCAGCGGCGGCATTCCATGGCTAGTCCCGTCACGCTGGAAGAAATGAAAGAAAACGAGCGTCGGGGCCAGGAGGCACGCGAACGGCTGCGCAATCCCGTAGGCCGCGAGTAATTTCACACAGCGGTGGGGACCTCGCAAAGCGGTGCTCAATCCACACAAGGGTACTAAGTGCACAGAGCTCCGCGCTGGGCGAGTTTCAAACCTCCCAAGTGCTTCGGATTGCGGGGCTAATCGCAGCACGCCCGTACCTTTTTTCAACCTTGTTGCCCAAAGCCCGCCCCTTTTTGGGGGGCTTCTTGTCCGAAACCGTCGGCCAGCCCCTCCCCGGGTAAAGCCCGAAGAAAGCAGCCCGAAAAAAGTTGAATTAGTTGGCCTTGGGGAGTTCCCTTAAAGCTCTTGAAGATTTTAATGGTTTACGTTACGGGGGTCTTGCGCGGAATTTCGTTTCCGCACTCAGCGAGCTTTTGAAGAACTTTAATCGTGTAGGCCAAAGGGAGTTCAACGGATGGTGTATCAGGAGAGAATCGAGCTGGAAACCCGCGGACACGGCCACATGCAGGATATCACCGGGCGGGTAGCTGAGGTGGTAAGACGCGCGAAAATTCGCACCGGCCTTGTCCACGTATTTGCCATCGGAAGCACGGCTGCTGTCGGGCTGATCGAATTTGAGCCGGGTTTGCAGCGCGACTTGCCGGAGCTATTGGACCGCCTTATCCCGCCCAGCCGAAACTATGGCCACGAACAGGCCTGGCACGATGGCAACGGACATTCGCACCTGCAATCCACCCTGTTAGGCTCCTCGCTCCAATTGCCCGTGGGCGAGGGAAAGCTCCTCGTGGGAACCTGGCAACAGATGTTCCACCTTGAATGTGATATCCGGCCGCGACAACGCACGGTGATTGTCACGGTCTATGGCGAATAGCTAACCTACAGTTAGGCCCGAGGTTGACTCCGTTGGTTCCCAACTTAGATTTTGGGCACCGTTGCCGCGCGCCGTGTTAGAGTCTCGGAGATTTTCTGCTAATCGATCGTAGCTACCCTTTGCCAGCTCGTACCTTCCCCCGCCCTGCTGCCGGGTTGCCGCTCCGAGAAAAGGGAATCGCTGAAGCGTAGCTACCATTTGCCGGCTTACATTTTTGCCGAGGCCCCGGCAAGATAAAAACGCAAGAGGCAGGGCAGTAGCTCGATGGGGGCTTGGAGTTTTGCCCCAGAAGAGATTGCGGTCTATGATTGGCCAATGCGTTATTCCGCCAAAATTTAATTCGGCTTTTCGGGCCAAGCTCGCGCGGTGTTTTACCCTTGAGGGGTATGAGGAGCTTAAAGGGGCAGGAGGGGCTTATAGAGGCAGTAAGAACTTATTCACGCGGAATGCGACGATAAAACTCGAACACTCTTTGGCGAACGATTTCCGCCTCCGCCTCCCCCTCCTTGACGATCCGGTCTATGAAGCGCTGATACGGGTCCAATGCCGCCAAATCTTCGGCAGTAAGGAGACTTTCGAACCGATCCCCTTCCTTGTGCCAACGAAAAACCAACCGGTGACCTCCCTTTCCGTCCGCCTGATACACCGTGCTGACACGGTGGCGGAAACGCCCTTCGATTATCCCCGCGAACATGAATAGGATAAGCCCGACCCTTGCAACCAGCTTCCGACTGGCATGAATGGGGGGCCCGGTGAACATCTCCCTCAGTTCCTCGAGCGTATCGGCATGAAGGCACGAGGCGATCCGTCGCTCCCCCTGAATCAACGACAAGAAGCTCACGACATCCCGACCCCATATGTACGCAAACCATCGACCCGAACCGATTTCGTGGGCGAGATAACAAGCCGGCCGCTCCGGCGGGCGCTTTAAGCCCTCAGCAATCACCTCCGATCGGGCGACCGTTATGATGGGGACGCCTGGGGGCAAAAAGTGCAGTAAAGCCGCTAGAAGCGTGGTCTTTCCGGCTCCACCTGGTTTTGCCGCTGTAAGGATCGAAGCACCGTTCTCGATGGCACGCATCGCATAGGCGGCCATCACGGGAGTAATTGTTCCTGCGCGAATCAGGTCCACGATGGTCAGGGTTCGTCCCCCTCGCTGGTTTAAAGCCTCGATTTGTCGATGATTCTGAGCTTCCAGATCCATCGCGGCACCTTCATGGTCGGGGATAAGCGGCAACTTTGGCCCCCATAATAAGCAGGTATTCCTTCCGAAAAAAGAGTTACCTAATTTGTCTATTTTCCTCAATAAATTGAGATGCTAGCACACCATAAGTTACTACGACAACAAATGGAATCGAAGCTCCGTCACCCTCGCAGCACGCATTAGTCTTATGCCCCACTAGATTTACGAATCCAAGCACATGATCTAATTTTCCAAATTGCTTTAACACTTTAAAGAGCGCATTCTTCATGCACGAAAGATTTTGCGCAATCAAATCTTTTTTACAAAAATTCTCAAACTCTTTAAGTTGATGAGGCAGTCGGCTGATCAGTAGCTAAGGAAACCGTCCCGAATCTTCTCGAAAAGCCAGTTCGATATTTGCACATAGCCTTTTGAATCTTTTGGACACCCTTCGGCCACCCGTTTCATTCTCAGCTGGGCGCACGTGGATAAAAGTGAATGAAACCGGAATATCCGGGCATCCCGGTCGCATCCCCTTGCCGCTTCGCATCCTTAAGTTGGGCGCCGAGCCCAAGTTCGAAGGGGTTTCCGCAGACTACTTTTCGATGCGGTCTCGGTCCTCATGAGTGTCGGGCTTCCGAGATTATCGGTCCCGTTCGACCGGTAACCTCCGCGGGGGAAACTTGAGCTGGCCGAACCGGCAGCAGTTTCACTGCCGAAAGGCTCATCTTGACACAAAGGCGGGTAATGAACCAAGTCGCGGTGGAAAGCCTTGTTTTGAAAACCCCGCTTATGAAAGCAAATAGATCGAGTTTCCGCAGGGAAAAGGAAGAAATCCCCTAAGAATTGAAGGGAATCGCCGCCATTTGGCCAACCGTTTTTGGAGGATGCAAACCAATCCCCGGGAACGGGAAGCATTGAGTTTTGGTTCCGCGCTTCTTGAGCCAGGCGGAGTTAACCCCCAGTGGGCATCGGGCGGCTTCGAGAAGTTCCCGTGCTCACTCGGGGCGCATCAACGGGAGATATTTTCCAGAAACACCACGAAAGGTTTCCCGCCCAAAGCGTTTTTCGGATGAGCATTCCAGGGCTTACTAATGATGTCCAGCTTCCCATCGCCTGTAAAATCGGCCACCTTTGCTTCGTGTCCCCCGAGATTAGCATCCAGGATAACATGTTCTTGCCATTGAAGCCCCTGACCGTCGAGCTGAATCCAAATGTACCACCGAGGATTCGATTCGCCGCGAACCGCCTCCATCTCCGCGGTGAAAATATCTAAGTGCCCGTCGCCATTAAAATCTTGCACGGCCAGCGAGTGGAAGGCCCCCCGTCGGGGTTCACCCTTCCGGGGATTGAAAACCTCGTGGCGTCGCCAAGCAGTGCCTTTCCCGTCTTGATTTTCCATCCACCAAACTTTCCCACCAGGAATTTCGGCATCGGTGAAGACGATATCATTCCACCCGTCTTTGTTCAAATCTACCACAGCGGCTTTGGTCGCGTTAAAGGCGAATTTCGGCTGAAAATCGGGCGGCGGTGGGGTATTTGGACCAATCTTTCGCTGTCCCCACTGAGTGCCTTTACCGTTGAGATTCTCGAACCACACATCCGTCCGCACAACGTCCGTGTCTCCGTCGTGATCTAAATCCCCTACGGCTAACCCCGCGTGAACAGCAGGCCCAATGTCGAATTTTGGCCAGGGTTGTCGGCAATCCTCAGGAATACGGTACCACCTGAGATTGTGGCGATCGGACATCATCACGATATCGGGTTTCTCATCGCCATCCATATCCGCGATTGCGATATCATGAACATTGCTGATGTTTGGATCGAAGACGACCTCTCCAAAAGTCTCGGTCAAACGACCGGGATTTCGATACCAGACACCGCCGCTTACCAAGTCGACCCATCCGTCTTGATCGACGTCAAATGAAGCCAAGCCCACATCGTTTTTTGAAGCTTTCCCAATGACGAAGCGTTTCCATTGAGCGGGGCTTTCGCACTGATAAGCCTGAAGGACGCCGTCCCAGTTTCCCAACACAAATTCCGGCCGGCCATCCCCGGTTAAATCGGCGACAGCGGTCTGCCCGAAATTCCTTCCGACAAGCTCGGTGTCGATCACGAAATGTCGGAAGGCGAGCTCCCCGCCGAAAACGGGAACTCGCCCATTGAGACTTGACAGGCAGATGCATAACAGGATAAAAGCTGTCCAGCAGCCCCGTTGAATGACCGCGTCTAGCCCCTTGCGGCCAAAGCCGATTTCGCGAGCAACATTGCTGCGATCCAATCTAAAGGTTCCAGACATACTCCCCTCCACGTTTTAACAAAATTTTGATGCGAAAAGGACGACTCCGCACTTACACGAAGCGATCCATCTCTTACGGCGCACTGAGGCAAAACAATTCGCCGGTTGTCGTTCCGATCACCAAACATCCTTCCGCCACTGCCGGTGATGCGACAATCGGTCCGCCCAGCTCTTGCTCCCAAAGGAGCTCTCCCGTTTGTCGCGAAACCGCGTAAAGGCGACCGTCATCAGAGCCGAAAACCACCCTATCGCCCACAATTACCGGGGAACTATCCACCTTGCGCCGGGCCTCGAAAATCCATAAGGCCTTTCCCGTCAAGCGTTGATAAGCCCGGACGTGCCGATCCCGCGCTCCAAAAATAACCAGCTCGTTATCCACCGCCGCAGAAGTCCGGATGGACAGTGGCTGACGCTCGTTCCCGGCCCGCCAAAGCACTTCGCCTTTAGCCCAGTCCAGAGCCCAAAAGGCTCCGCTCTCGGTGCCGATGAATACTGAGTTTTCCCAAATCGCGGCGGCATTGCCGGTGGGACCTTCCAAGGGTATTTTCTCGCGGCAACTTCCGTCCGTCAAATCGACCAAATGGAGTTGGCCATCACACCCTGCGACAAAACACCGGTTACTGGCGATTGCCGGAAAACAACGGATCTGATCACCACTTCCATACTTCCATACGAGATTCCCGTTTCCTAAATCCAAACAGTACAAATACGAATCTTGAGAACCGAAAATCACACGGCCATCCGCGAAATTGGCCGACGAATCAATCGGTCCATCCGTGGCAAATTCCCAAACCAAGACTCCTTTTTCTCGATCCAAACAATAAAACTTGCCTTCCACATCACCCAAGCATACGAAGCGGTTATCGACGGAAGGGGAGGAGCTAAAGCCCGATTGCGTGTCGAATTCCCAGCGAATCTTCCCGCTGGCCAAGTCTAAAGCAAGCACTTTGCCCGCACTTGAAGCGGCATAGACCATTCCCCCCACAATCGCCGCCGTACTTTCAAATCCGCCCTGATCGATCGCCACCCGCCAGCGTAACGCGAGCTTTTCAGGAAGCGAGGTTCGCGCCAACCCCGTAGCCTGGGGATTCCCCCTAATCAGTGGCCAAGAATCCTCGGCCACCGCCACTTCGGGGACTTTTGCCAGGGAGATGCTGGGGGAGGCAGCCCGGGCAGAATCGGTGCGATTGCTAGTCACGGCTTTCGTCTGCACCCGCGGTCCAGTCTCCGGTAAGGAACCCTGATCCTCTGAATGACCGAGATCCACCGTTTCCGCCGAGTGTCGCCGCCCTCCCGAGTCGCCACTTGCATCAGAGGCATCTTCGTCGTTTTTAAATCCTTGGGAAACTCTTCCGGACGCAAAGCCGAGATGAGTGGTTCCGTTTGCCCCGGACGGAGATGGCAAAGAGCTCTCCGCCAATTCCGTCGAAATCCCGTGTGAACTTTCCCCGGGAAAGCAAAAGAGGTGTTTTTCTGTACGAACAATAAGCTCCCCATCGGCCACCGCCGGAGTGGCCAGAATACGCTCCCCCAAGTCATTCCGGCCAAGGAGCCGAAATTGTGGCTGCGCATCGAAGACGAAAATCCGACCGCGTTCATTGGCGGCGTAGATTCGCCCGTTTGCCGCAATAAGGCTAGCCGTAAACGGCCCTTCAAGCTTTGCCTGCCAAAGGACTTCGCCGGTTTCGGGTACAAAACATGCTAGTTCACCCCCATCGCGGAGCAAGAAAAGAAGACCCCGATAAAGTAATCCCGTCGGGATGTAAGGACCGGCACGATCCCGACGCCACAAAACCTCCGGTGGATGGGGAGTCAACGTACCGGGCATCCGCAGGACCAATACGGGACCATTGCGGCCGCTGGCACAGATCACAAGGCTTTCGCTCACCAAAGGGGTGGGGGCGACTAGCTCGGTGGTGCCGGGGATTTCCCAAAGCAGCCGACCGTTTTCAAGGTCGTACCCAGAAACACAGCCGGTGGTTCCCGAGGCGGGTTTGCCACCGTTGACCACGATGATTCGCCGCTTACCATTTCCCGATCGATCGCTCGGAAAAACCACCGGAGTCGACCAGCACCCGCTTGTTGTCCGCGGTGTGGCCCAAAGCCGTTTTCCTGTTTGAAGGTCGAAAGCCGCCAGATAGGAATCGCCTTCACTTTCGCAAATCTGAATCACCCGATCGCCGCAAATAACCGGACTTGAAGCCAATCCCCACTGGTGATGCAAATCGCCGAGTTCCTGGTGCCACAATAGATGCCCTGCGAAATCGTAGGCAAATAGTCCGGTCTTGCCGAAAAATGCGATAAGCCGTGTTCCATCGGTCGCCGGAGTGGCAGACGCATACCCGTTTTTTCGGTGTGTTGGCCCGACCGCCTTCCCGGCTTCCTGACTCCACACTAACCTTCCTGTGCTTCGAGAAAGACATAGGACGAGAAGCCTCGGCGGATCTTCGCTTTCGTCGGCCGCGGTCAAAAAAACTCGATCCTCCCAGACCACAGGGGAACTATTCCCCGCTCCCGGCAAGGGGGTTTTCCAACGGTAGCCCTTCCAGGCCGAAAAGTGAATAGGGGGATTTCCGGCGGGTGCAATACCCGCACTATGCCATCCTCTCCACCCCGGCCAGCAGTCGGCCTTTTGGCCCGTTTCAAAAAAATCTTCTTTCGTTAATTGCTCAGGCAACTCTGCCGGAAGCTTAACGCCCGAGTCTCGACAGCCGCCAACTGCGCAAAAAGCCGCCGCAAGAAGGATCAAAACGCTTTTCGTTAATGGTGACGGTTTCACTCCGAAAAAATCTCCTATTCTTTCCAACCCGGGGTTCTTCAACATGAAATTTGCGATGCCCGTGCGTTCACTTTTCCTGTGAGGCGAAGACAGGCCCCCAAAATGGCTACACCGAGCCATGATTGTTCGCCGTACGGCTCCCGAGATCCCGCGGGGTCCGACATTTACCCCATGTAATAGCGTATGAGCCGACGCGCGAATCCCGGATTTTGGTGAGCTCTAAAAATCATGGCGGGATCATCTGAAGATCCCCCGGACAAGGTGATATCAACCGGCAGTCCCCATCTGAGACCCACAGAACGTCGCTCTCTCAAGGCCTCAAACACCCATTGTAACGTCACAAGCTGGGTTCCGCCCCCTGCGGAAGCCAGCTTCCCCGATACATTGGAAAACCCAGGCCTTAAGCCTACGCACTTCCCCGCTGCCGATCGATGCTGAGCGATCCCATGTCGGCTTAGCCTTCTAGTCCCCTCGCACCCATCCCGCCTATAATGACCGAAAGAACTCCCCGTGGTGCCGACCCAATTAGTTACCTCACCCCGTCGCGAACATGAAATGGCTGCGCAGTTTCATGCGGGAGTCTTTCCGCCTCCCGATTCCGCTTTGCCCCCCATGCTTGCCCGGTTTACTCGCGCTAAAAGCACAGCTAAAAGAGGAATACCTTTTTGGAGTTGATCACCAGATAGCAACCAACGGCCTGAGGGGGATTTTTTCGTTCCCCTACGTATAAAGCCATTCCCCTTTGCCGCAATATACTATACACCATACACCTAAGAGCACCTTATAGATCCGTCGGCTCCCGCATTTTTTCGGCAAAGGATTGAACCGCCACGTTGAGGGCCCGAATCGAGCGTTCGAATACCGGTTTGAAATTTTCCAAGGGCGAGCAAAACATCTCAATCGACGCCCAAACGTTGTCCCTCACAGTAAAGACTTTTGCCACCTTGGTTTTTGCTGAGGCATAAAGAGCAGCTTTTTCGGCTTTTTCTCGCTCAAACTCATTATCGATGCTCCAGAAATTGGGAAAGACAAGTCGGAAAAACTCGTCATCGTCTTCATCCACGAGGATAAGGTAAACCCTCCCCTCGCGACGAAAGAGAACGTCTCCGTCCTCGTCGATCTCCGGCCGATATCCCTCCGAGACGAGAAAGTCGAAAAACATTTGGGCCTGGTTATACTTGCCCATAATCTTGCTCCTATGAGTTTTGAATCAACTGAGTGGAGGGCAACCAAATCTTCCGTCTGCATGATCTGCTAACAGGCCGCGGCCGGCATCTATATCATGTTGCGAGTGGGACAAAACTGAAACGGTCGGAATTGAAAACCTATTTTACTCCTCAGCCGGAAATTGGCCTAGGGTACCCGGCCTTAGCCCACATCACCCAGATCCAAAACCCGGCCATATCGGGCAAGCATTTGCCGCCGCAAAAGTGCGAAAGCCGGATTTGCAAGTCCCGGATCTCGTTCCACTAATTTGCGCGCATCATCCCGGGTTTCCAGCAATACAGAGTGATCGCGTTCAAAATCGGCAATCTTCATGGGGGGCATACCGTGCTGCTTGGTGCCGAACAACTCGCCGGGGCCGCGTAAGGCGAAATCAATTTCCGCAAGCTCAAAGCCGTCGCTGATCGCTGCAAAAGCTTGCAGCCGTTTCTTGGCTTGCTCGTTTATTTCGCCGGTGAAAAGGCAGCAATAGCCCGGGTAGGACCCGCGGCTGATTCGTCCCCGCAACTGGTGCAATTGAGCTAAACCAAATCGCTCTGCATTTTCGATAGTCATTAATGTGGCATTAGGCACATCAATTCCCACCTCGATCACCGACGTGCAGGCAAGCACCTGAATCTTACCCCGGCGAAAAGCCTCCATGACGGACTCTTTTTGCTCTCCTGGCATCCGCCCATGGATAAGCCCTAAACGAAAACCCTCAAGCTCACCATTGCTTAAAGCCTCGTAGGCTCGCTCGAGACTGACTAGGTCCAGCTCGTCGTCATCTTCCACCACGGGTGTGACCACATAACCTTGTCGGCCTTCGCGAAGCTTTCGCCGGAAAAACTCCCACCATTTGGCCCGTCTGCTCTCATCGGTCAAAAACGTGCGGACTTTCTGTCGACCCGGCGGCGAATCACGCAGTGTGGAAACATCCAGATCTCCGAAAAGCGTCATCATCAAAGTTCGGGGGATCGGTGTGGCGGTCATCACCAGGTAATGCGGGTCCTCGCCGGAGGCCTTTAGTGCCGCCCTCTGCCGCACCCCAAATTTATGTTGTTCATCAATGACGACCAGCCCAAGCTTCTTAAATTGCACGGTTTGTTGAATAAGGGCTTGGGTCCCAATGACCATATCTACTTGACCAGCAGCGATCTTCGCCAAAATCGTTTCACGCTCTTTTGGAGCCAGACCGCCGGTCAAGAGAACCTGCCGGACACGGCTGCTTCGAAGAACTCGTTCAAAAGTTCGGGCGTGTTGACGGGCCAAAACCTCCGTGGGAGCCATTAGCGCCGTTTGATACCCGTGTACCACCGCCAGGAGCATTGCGTAAGCGGCAACAACGGTCTTGCCGCTACCTACATCTCCTTGAAGGAGTCGAAGCATAGGCTTGGTTTGGCCCATGTCGGAAGTAATCTCGCTAATCACCTGGTTCTGACCCGGAGTCAACTCGAATGGGAAAAGCCGCCGAATCCGCCGATCAATCTCGGGGCTAACCAGCAAAGAAGGAGCCCGGCGTGCCGCCTGCTGTTGCGCTCGCTTAATGGCCAAAGCCAATTGAAGCAGAAAAAGCTCCTGATAGATGAAGCGACGCCGTGCCATCTCGAGGTGCTCTCGGCTACTCGGGAAGTGAATCTCAGCCAAAGCTTGGCGAATCGGCCAAAGCCGATGGGCCTCGCGGTATTCAGCCGGGAAGGCATCCTCAACCAACTCCAGCGCAAGCTCCAACGCATTTCGAGCCACTTGTCGCAATTCCCACTGTTGGAGCCCCTCGGTGGACGGATAGATGGGCAGTAGGCCCGATCGCGGCGATTCGTCTTCCCCCAAAACCTGAACAAGCGGATGGGCCATTTCCCAAAGAATTCCTTGTTGCCGCGGCTTGCCGGAGAAAACCACACGTTGACCGACCGAATATTGGTCGCGAATATGCGGCAAATTGAACCAAACTCCCCTCAAATAGCCGCTACGACAACGCAGCAAGATGCCGACCACCGTTCGAGCGCGGTATCCACGACGCGACTCGATCTCTTCGATCACTCCTTCTACCGACTGGACCTTACCTTCCTCCAAGTCGGGGACTTCCCGATAGTCGGTCAAATCGAGATAATCACGGGGGAAATAGAATAGCACGTCGTGCACGAACCGCAGTCCTAGTTTTTCCAGCAGTTCGGCCCGATGGGGTCCCACCCCGCGAAGATATCGCACGGGAAGCGAAAGTGTTTTCAGCGACGGAGATTCTTTGGATGCCATGCGCCGGATTATAGTGGTTCACTGCGGTGTTGCCCAAGAGTGGGACGACGGTTCTTCGGGGCCACTGAAGCCCAGAGGGGTTCTGAAGTGAGACTCCTCCCAAATCTACCCCCAAAATTGTCAAGCTCGGCCGAAAAAAGGTCCCCAAGCTTCGCCAAAAAAAACGGTCGATTTTAAAAGCAAGTTTTCCGACTTTTTCGCCCTTACCGCCTCCCGAAGGGATAACCCCCGCGGGGCGTACAAAGGAAAAGGAGTTTCCACCGAGCAGAGAACATGGTTTCCGCGATTGGTTTTGGGAGGTGTCTTCGGCTAACCGAAAGTTCTTCAGCTCTTTGGGGAGGTTTTGCTGTGTACGATCGCGACGCACTCGTAAGGCTTATTCGGGAGAAAGCCCTAAAATTCGGGGATTTCACACTGACTTCGGGGAAAAAATCCTCGTATTACTTGGATGCAAAACAGGTTACTTTGCATCCCGAGGGAGCGCGGTTGGTGGGCGAAGGAATCCTGGAACTGATGGAACAAATCGGGCGGCCAGATGCCGTCGGCGGGATGTCGGTCGGGGCTGATCCCATTACAGCGGCAGTGGTGACAATCTCTGCGATCAAGGGCAAGCCCGTTTTGGGCTTCATGGTCCGAAAAGAGGCAAAAGGACACGGCACAAAACGTTTCATCGAGGGACCGGTCGAACCCGAACAAACGGCTATCATTGTTGAGGACGTCATTACGACGGGGGGATCCTCGCTCCAAGCGGCGGAACGAGCTGCCGAATTCGGCCTGAAGGTCGTAGGGATTATCGGGATTATCGACCGCTTGGAGGGAGGGGCGGAAGCCTTTGCCGCAAGAGGGATTCCTTATCGGTCCCTCCTCACGATTCGCGACTTGGGGATCCCTATGCCGTCGCCCGAGGCGAGCCAGATCTCGTAACAAAAAACCGCGAAAAGCTCTCACAGGGCTGTCGACGTGAGTCTGAAAGCCGGTAATGTAAGTCGGTCAACCTCACCGAAAGATAAGTTCACGGAAGGACTCGGCGACTATTTCCGGGGAACCCAATACCCCTAAGATGCCGCCAAGAGCCAATAGGGATCCCATGGCCACCAAAGCGAGGCCACTCCAATTTCGGGAGCTACGAACTTTCGCCAACTGAAGGCGAAGTTCCCCCTCTAATTGCTTCCACCCCTCGGGGTCCTGGCGACTGCCGACAGCCACGAGCAAAGCATTCTTCATTAATGCCGAATATTCCAAGTGAAGTTGCACGCCGAGATTCGGCAAAAATAAGCTCTCTCCAGCCCACCGGGCATCCTCATCCAGAGAGACGGCCGTCTCGGAAACCAACGGCCGCAAATCCGTGTAGCCAATGTTGTAAATAACGAGTCGGGGCCGCGCCCAAAATAACACCAGGACGACAATCAACCCATAAAGGGCCAACAAGAACACCCAAACCCAAGGCCCAAACCGCAAAAAAGCGGCGACAGGAAAGAAAAGGTTGAGGGGACCCACCACCATCAGACCGGCAAGCCCCAAGGCCATCGCCAGGGTATCTTGCCAGCCGGACAAAATCACCGGTCGGCGGAGTAAATTGATCACCCCGATAAACACAAGATAAACTGCTAGCGGGCCAAATCCGAGCAAAAAGCGAAATGGATCCATCTCAAACTATCGTCACCCCTGATACCGGAGGTTTACTCTTTGCGAACTTTCAAGTAGTACGGCGAACACTTCGCCCCCATCAACGAGCCCCGATCAACAAGAGGCGTCAAATCCGCGAAAACGGTCGCGGCCACCCCAGGGAATCTTGCACCCTGTAAAGCGCGTCAAACGTTTTTTAAACTTGCCCAAAATTTTGAAATGTCGACGCTCCGCCGCTGAAATGGTTAGCAAAGTAATGTCAGCTTTTTTGTCTGGATACCAGTATTGCAGAATTACCCAAGGCTTTCGACCCGCTCATCCCCCAAACCGCCGCGAACCTGATGGTTCACATTCCCTCAGCGAACCGGTGGGTGGAAACGTTACTCCCCATTTTGTCGAGAACTCATTATATTCCGGCGAATTGCTGAGATGAATATTTCCCAGCCGGAAACGACCTGCACCCTGCGACCATTGCCGCGGGAGCCTGAGGTTCATCGGACCTGTCGGCAGATGGCCTGTCGGCAGATGGGGTTCAATCCGCACCGTAAATTTGCGGGCTTTCTTTACCGCCTTTCCTTACCGAATTCACCCAAGCTATGCCCTTCGCCCAGGCTACAATACCACCCCATACATCCCTTTATTTACCCCCTGCCTTTACCATCACATGCTGTTCGGGAAGGCGAGGAAAAAGCTAAGAGGTGAGGTGATCACAGCGGGTTCAGAATCCTCGTTCCATCTACCATCTCCAAGGTTCACACAGAGATCGCGACCGACAAAGCCCGACAGGTTTTTTAACCGATTTTGGCTGATTGATTGATGCGTCTGCCCAGTTGACGGGCTCCACGCCCCTCAGTTTGCCGGAATTGAGATGCGGCAGAATGTGTCTGCTCGGGTGGTGTCTCACCATACTGGTCAAAGTATTCCGTTACACTCCCCGGTTCCCGACTTTGTTTCCGTAGCCTTCACATCGTTCAGCGTCGTGGCCGTATACCCTGCCTTGAAGCCGCGGTATAGTAGCGAAGCGTGTGCGTCCGCCTTCGGGCATAAACACATTCGGTGTTGGACGCGCTTGGCTTAGCCAACTTTTTGCTTGCCGGAAACTTAGCCCTGAGGTTAAGCCGCTTGATTGGTTTAAGATCATAAAACTTGATTGTTTAAGTTCATAAAATATTCAGGATTGCTGCTTGGCTTTCCCGAGCCAGCATCTTGAGCGTTTAACTCAATGGATGTTGCTGCAAACGGGGTTGGGGCTGTATCCTCACCCCAAGCGGGGAACCGCCTTCAGGATATGAAATATGAGGACTTTTATTACGATATCCCTACCCCACGCGGGGAACTACGACAAACTCGGCTTTTTAACGTTTTTGAGGGCGCGCTTCAATGAACACGACTTTATCGGACAAGACCGGCTTACTATTGGAGCCAATTTATCGCGAGCATCGTACCACACCGGGTCATCCGGAGCGCCCGGAGCGATTGGACGCCATCGAAGGTCGATTACGCGAGACAGGCATGCTGGAGCAGGTGGAACGGATTGCCGCGCAGCCAGTCGATCAAGACTATCTGCACCTCGTGCATACACCGGAATATGTGCGGCGGGTCCGGCGTGCGGCAGACCGGGGCGCGGGTTATTTGGATAGTCCGGATACGCCGGTATGTGAGGCTTCCTTTTCAGTGGCGTTACATGCAGTTGGCGGCGTGTTGGCGGCTGTCGATGCCGTAATGAGCGGAAAGCTGCGTAATGCCTTCTGTGCGGTGCGACCGCCGGGACATCACGCTCTTCCGGACCGCGCCATGGGCTTTTGCCTATTTAATAACGTGGCCGTAGCCGTCCGATACCTTCAGCAGCGTTACGGGTTAGCTCGGGTTCTCGTGGTCGATTGGGACGTGCACCACGGCAATGGCACACAAGCAATTTTCTATGACGATCCGGATGTCCTTTTTTTTAGTGTCCATCAATATCCTTTTTATCCCGGCACTGGCTCTTGGCGGGAAACGGGCTGGGGACGCGGCCAAGGAGCCACCATTAACGTCCCCTTACCCGCGGGCACAAGCGAGGCGGAGTGGCTTGAAAGTTTTTACCGCTACCTGTTGCCGAAGGCTACCGAATTTCGGCCGCAGTTTGTACTCGTATCCGCGGGTTTCGATGCCCATCAAGATGATCTGCTGGGAAGGATGGAGGTAAGGGAAGCGGGTTTTGCCGCCGCCACCCAACTGGTTAAAAAGATCGCCGACGATTACTGCGGCGGAAAATTAGTCTCCGTTTTGGAGGGTGGCTATCACTTAAATGCGTTAGGGAGAAGTGTAGAAGCGCATCTTCGGGCCCTAATGGATCACGAGCTAGCGGATAGCCACGCGATTAGGCCCCCGCTTTAGTCTGTAACAGCACTGCTCTTCAACTTTTGAAACGGGCGGTCTGAACACGGTTCCGCGCAACGAGTGGCCCCAAGCAAAATCTGAGAGATTAAATATCAGAATGTAACGCATCAAACGTGAGGTAGCGGTAAAACCTCTCGTAACAACAGATGAGGAATATCGCGACCGGGCTGGAGAAGACGCTGCGTGAGATATATCCCGTTTTCCCCCCTTGCCGGATTTCGGTTTCTGATTCTCTACTTATTCTCTACTTGCCCACCGGTTTACGCCAAAGATTTGAAAAGATTTAAGAGACCAGCGTAACGTTGGCCTAGTTACGTGGCTCCCCTTCCTGCCGACTCTGAATGTCAAATCCCAATTGTGGCAATTGCGGCAAAAATTCGCACAAAATGCCCCCGCAAGATGGACTTAAACACGATCGAGCTACTGATTTTTATCAAATGGGGGTTTTATCAAATGAGGCTGAACTTCCGAGGGTAAGCTGAACTTCCGAGGGTAATCCGAACAATCTTCACAAACAATTTGACATCCTTGTCTGGCCGGCTAAAACTAAAGTTCTAAGGGCGTAATCCGGGGGATGTGAGACAACTTTCTAACGTTATATCTTCCTTTTTAGTGAGACCATCTTTTTTCTTTATTCTATTTTCGAGCTGCTTTTGTAGTTCTCTGTTTTCAGATTTATCAGACTTATTTTCAGATTTATCAGACTTATATGTACCCCGATCAGAATTAACTGCTTGAAGAGCTGGCTTAAATTGCGATAGCGGTCGGCGACGCATGAGCTATTCTTCAAAAGTCTTACTAGCTGCGAGGCTGTAATAAGTACTGATGCTCTTTTTCTTCCATTGCCGAACCTCGATGTTCTTACAATGATTCTCGTGCTGAAGCTATCAACATGTTATAGTTCATCTTGTTTGTAGACAAATAGCACATCCTAGATGGGGCTCACTGAAAATTCTTAGTTCAATTCAAGCGTTTCAATCTACCATTCTGGAAAAAGCGCGGTGCCTTTATTCTTCGGGGTAATTCAGTAACACAATTTTTCATTCGATTTTCATCCGAGCCGCATGGAACACGGGTTTACGAGGACAGCATTTGTTTACCGGGGGAGTAAACATGCCAACCCACATCGAAACTCTTATCGCCCAGATGTCTGAATCGGGGGTCTTATCAGCTCCAGAAATCGAGCAACTGGTGAGTCGGTTGCCCGAAAACAAACGCCCTACGGACGCCCAGCAACTCCTTCGCGAGCTTGTTCAACAAAAGAAATTGACAAAGTTTCAAGCCGAGATGATCGCGGCGGGAAAAGCAGCAGCTCTCGTCCTGGGGAACTACCTGCTTCTGGAGAAGTTGGGCGAAGGGGGGATGGGGCAGGTCTTCAGAGCCCGGCATCGGCGAATGGACCGACTTGTGGCGCTAAAAGTGCTATCGGCTGCCGCAACAAAATCCCGGGATGCTATCGAACGCTTCCATCGTGAGGTGAAAGCGGCTGCCAAACTCCTCCATCCCAACGTGGTGACCGCTTATGATGCCGACGAGGCGGGTAAGACTCACTTTTTGGTTATGGAGTATGTCGAAGGAGAAGATCTCGCCTCCAAGGTGCGGCGCGATGGGCCGTTACCGCTTGATCAAGCTATTGATGCTGTTCTTCAGGCTGCACGAGGTTTGGAATACGCTCACAAGCAGGGTGTAGTGCATCGCGACATTAAGCCGTCAAATTTGCTCATCGACAAGCAGGGTACCGTGAAGATCCTCGACCTGGGGTTGGCTCGCTTGGCTGAGCCGGCCGCTGCGGATGATGTTCAAACCGAAGCGGGCTTGACTCGGGCCGGTCAGCTCATGGGGACCGTGGACTTTATGCCGCCTGAGCAGGCCGCCGATGCACGCCATGCGGATCATCGGGCCGACATTTATAGCCTTGGAGCGACGTTATACTTTTTGCTGACGGCTCGCCCGATGTATGAAGGGAACACCCTGGTTGACCGGCTAATCGCGCACCGCCAAAAGCCAATTCCTTCCTTGCGTCAAGCTTGCCCGCAAGTTCCGCCAGCCTTGGACCTGCTATACCGCAGCATGGTGGCCAAAAGTCCAGAGGATCGACCTCAATCGATGTCGGATGTCATCGCCACGCTCGAAAAGCTCCGTCCGGCGGCGGGGCGTTCCGCGCAGCCTCGGCCGGTCTCCCCGGTGGTCGCTTCCGCTGAGACCCTTCCCCCTGAGCCCGCGTCGGTCACGACATCGCCGGGTGTGCATCCCGGGCTTTCCCGCATCGTTCGGGAGCAGCCGCCCCCTGGCTCCGGCAAGGTCGTCCAGAGAAATCAAAAGATGCGTCAAGCTTGGGACCGAACGATTCGGGCGGCAGACCGCCAGTACAAGCGTCGGCATGGCCTAGGATTGATTGGGTTTCTTTCGCGATTAGCAGAAAAGACACTCAATCTGGTCATCGGTTTAATCATAGTGGTCTTCGCTCTGGGGAGTGTATACGCCGGTTGGAGCGTTTGGCGTACCCAATCGTTGCTTGCGGACAGTAGGCAGGCCGTTCAGGACGCACTCAACCCGGCCCTGCGGCAGAGGCAATTGCAAGATTTGTCCTCGGTGGAGTTTGATAACGTAACATGGCTTTCGTGGTTTGTCGGCTTGCCCCAACAGTTGGAATTCGTTACCGAAGTCTACGAGCTTTCGGCATCGGGGGGTAATGCAGTGGGAACCCTGCGTGGTCAATTCGACCGGACCAAGGGTCGGGTTGAAATGACCATTGATTACCGCAGCGGGGTCCGCCAACCCCGTGTCGAGCTCGCCGCTAAAAAAGTGCCTTAAGGGAAGATAGAAGATACAAGCCTCCGCTGAGCCGCTTGCACTCTTTTTGAGCACCCTCACACTCACGTTTGCTCCAGATCCCGAAATTGCGACGGGCTAAGGATCGAAGCGGACCTAATTTCCTTGGCCATTTCCCCCTTTGGTAGGCTAATAGGCGGGGGTGGGATCCCGATTCTTCCGACGACCGGCACCGCTTTTTGCCTCAAAAAGATGGGATGCTCCAGTTTTTGCCTCAAGAGAGGTCAAAGGGCAGGAAAAGTAAAAAGTTAGCCACACGAAATCAAAGATCATTTTTCCGCTTGGAACTACCCACTATTGCTCACAAGAGGTTATAGGGGCTTAACCCCATTGGTGCGAAGGATTAATGTGCGGCAAACCTAGGCTTTTTTCACAGCCAACCTTTTCGGCATTTTCCTCAGGTATTCGTCGCGATTGTAGGCGGAGGCGTTGAATCTTCCTCCGTAGATCCTTCTTCCCGGCCTACCGGGCCTTTTGCTCCGTTGCGAGCATCGCGAACCTTTCCGGCAATCCGCGACTCTTCAGCCCCGACTACGGTCACCAACTGAAGTTTGTATTTCCGCAAATCACGCAGTCGGCAGCCCTTCGGGGGGATGAGACGATCTTCCGGACAAATCTGCAAAATGACGTTTTCGGCCCCGGTGGAAGGGGTCGTGTATTCCGCAAGGCACCGTAGGGCCAAAGAGCGCATGAGACCATAGTGTCGTGCTTCCCCGCGCTCGGCGAGCCATGTTCGGCCTTTGATCACCAGCAGCCGATCGAAAGCCGCCCAATGCGGCTTCAACCAACCGAGCGTTTCCCGCAACCGACCCACACCCCGGGCCACGAGCGTGTTAAATTGGGCCGAGCCTAAAAGGTCTTGCACGCGCCCCGCCACGACGGGGACTTTCAGTTGGAGTCGCTCGACCATATCGGCCACTGCCCGGGCCTTTTTCCCCACCGAGTCACAAAGCACAACCCTAAGATCCGGGCGCAAAATCGCGAGGATGATGCCCGGCACTCCACCGCCGGTACCGACGTCCAACACCAATTCCTCCGGTTGGAGTAAGTGCGCCAAAGTTTGGCTATCTACAATATCTCGGGTGACGAATTTCTCGTAATCGGTATGGCGGGTCAGATTGATCTTCTCGTTCCACGCCCACAGAAGTCGACAGTAAGCCTCCAGCCGGGTTATTTTTTCCCCCTCCAATTTAAGGCCGTAATGTCGCACGGAGGAAGCTAGAGAGTCGAACCTTGGGGGTGATCCAGGCCGCGAGGAACAGCCTTCACTTCGAGCATCGTTCGGGGCGAATTCTTCATTCATCATTGATCATGCGATGGAAGAACCGTTCGCTTCTCTAATCATTTAGGCTCACTTGAACACAACTTGGCCGAGACCAACACATCCGCCTTAGCATGTGTGCTGACCGGTCAGCTTGGCCAAAAATTCACTTCCACATTCTTGCAAGGTCAACATCGCCAGGGTAAGTTCAACCCATGGAATCAGAAAGCGGCTCAATAGCTAAAGAGCAGCTCTCTGGTGTATTGCGTAGTCTTTATGTTTAAGCTGATGATGTGCCCTTCTCAACGAAACAAACTGCCGGGGGTCAACTCCCTAAATTTACGCTTTACACAAAGCACGTTCGTTACCGTTGGGTTGTTGGCGTTCGACTCACGGTTCATGAGATCGGTCGGGCTGTGCCTGGGGGCAAGCCGGCTTTATGGGCTTATATCATTCTAAACGCTAGTCGGCTTAGATTTCTTGAAGGGATTAGACATGACCACTTGCTCGACGAGGCGGCATTGGTTGCGGAACACGGTATACGCGGGTGTAGGAATATGGGCCCTCAAAGGTCGCCTTGCTTGGCCTCAAGCCGAAGCCCCGAACGAGCGCCTCAATATCGCAGGAATTGGCGTCGGCGGCCGAGGGGCGGATAATGTTCACGGATGTAATTCCGAAAATATCGTAGCCTTGTGCGACGTGGATGAGAAGCGGGCCGGACCTACATTTGAAAAATACCCGCAAGCAAAACGGTATCGCGATTTCCGCAAGCTTTTCGATGAAATGGCCGACAAAATCGACGCCGTCGTCATCAGCACGCCCGATCATACGCATGCTGCTCCCGCTGCCCAAGCCTTACGACTGGGAAAGCACGTTTACTGCGAAAAGCCGCTCACACATTCCGTGTACGAAACCAGAGTGCTTACCCAGCTTGCCACCGAGAAAAAGCTCGCAACCCAATTGGGTACGCAGATTCACGCGGGGGACAACTACCGGCGGATTGTGGAGTTAGTCCAAAGCGGGGCCATCGGCGAGGTTCGCGAGGTACACGTTTGGTTTCCCGGGGGTTACGGGGGGATGGATCGCCCCACGGATACCCCACCAATACCACCGGGACTAGACTGGGATTTGTGGTTGGGACCGGCGCCTTATCGCCCCTATCACCCGACATATGTTCCGGGGGGATGGCGAGCTTGGTGGGATTTTGCCAACGGCACTCTGGGTGATTTCGGGTGCCACTACATGGATTTGCCATTCTGGGCGCTGAAGCTTTCCCACCCCGTGACGATCGAAGCCACCTCTCCGTTGTCTCCTCACCCGGAGACAACAGCCCACGTGCTCACTGTCCGGTACGAATTCCCTAATCGGGGCGACTTACCACCGGTGACTATGACCTGGTACAACGGCAACGGAAATCGCCCTGAAGTGCCCGAGCTCAAGGACGCGGATCAATGGTCCGCTGCGGTCCTGTTTGTGGGTAGTACCGGCAAGTTGGTAGCCGATTACACACGACATCGGCTCCTCCCAGAAGAAAAATATGCCGAATTCGTACGGCCGGAACCTTCCATTCCCCCATCGATCGGGCACCATCAGGAATGGATTCGTGCTTGTAAGACTGGTGAACCGGCGCTATGCGATTTCAGCTATTCGGGGCCGCTAACCGAGACTGTTCTCTTGGGTAACGTCTCTTACCGGGCTCAAAGCAAATTGGTTTGGGATGCTGGGAATCTTCGGGCTACCAATTGCCCCGCCGCCGAGCAATTCATTCGCCGGGAATATCGGGCAGGATGGGAGCTGTAACGAATCTTACGCGGTCAATAATTTCCACTTTTTAAATCCGCAAACCTTACGATTGACCCGGACGGGGTTGAGAATTCGCCAGCGCTGCGGTCGATTTAGGCGGGGCAAAGGCTTTAGCATCGGGCGAACACTCACATGCTCCGGAGCCCGATGCGGAGCTGATTGATGGACGGGATAAGCTTCAAAGGCCGCCATGGGTAAAAACCTCACTGCTGTGCTGGCAACAAGCTTCGATCGCCGAAGGCAATCCTCCCTCGCACGCTGGCGAGCCATCGCATATTCCTCATTTCAGCTACGCGACCCCGAGTCCTCCGGCGGTTTGAGACCTCGGAAGGCAAAATACAAAGCCACGCCGTGGCCAATCTTCAGACCGGCTCCGATGACCAGCGGGGTAGCCAGCGACGACTTTTCCATAAACAGGCCCGCCAGCGCTGGGGCGACCGCCCAAGCCGCCATGCGGACTAGGTTGGTGACGCCGGACGCGATTGTTCGCTTCTCGGGACGGACGATGGCCATGATGTAAGAGTGACGCGTCGGGACGTCCATTCCCACAAGGTAGCCGTTCACGGGGCAGACAGCGACCGCAGAGCCGCGCACATCACGGAGAAAATGGAGTGAGGACGATGCCGTCAGGGGTCTGACGGCAACACCGAGGCCGGGCGAGTACCAGACGGCCATAACGAAGTCGGCGAAGTGCCGGAGAGATAAGCT